>Ga0209960_1000049_pt1 | contig 504727 bp, 457 predicted proteins | sample ThiBiot_500_plan_2_FD_183947 | JGI IMG/M metagenome (GOLD analysis project Ga0209960, IMG submission 183947) | Wastewater bioreactor microbial communities from Cape Town, South Africa - Thiocy_expt_500_plan (SPAdes) | ecosystem: Engineered > Bioreactor > Thiocyanate-remediating >...
GTCAGCAAAACGGCCTCGAGTCAGCGAAAACGGCTTCCGAAATCGCTGCTCGACGCACTATGTGAAAAGCAAATCCTCACAGAAGGAGAAGGCTCGCTTCGAACGGGAGTATTTCCGCATCCTGCTAGGGCGTGGCCCTTGTCGGCGCACAGGATCAACCCCACCGGCGGGTTTTCATCGGAATAGGCCCAATGCTCCTTGGCATAGTTGCAGTACATGAGCATCTGGCCTACGTCCGCATGGGACAGGCTGCCCAGCTTCAAGTCGATGATGACCAGGCAGCGCAGCCGCCGGTGGAAAAACAGAAGATCCACTCGATACCACGTCTGGTCGATGCGCAAGCGACGTTGCCGGCCGACGAAGGTGAATCCTTCGCCCAGCTCAAGCAAGAAATCCTCTAACCGCTGGATCAGCGCGGCCTCCAGATCGGATTCCGAGTACTCGTCTTTGAGGTTCAGGAACTCCAGTACATAAGGGTCTTTGATTGCATCGTCAGGCCTGACGGCATCCTCGGGCGTCGGCGCAGCCCCTTTGACCAGCATCGCCGCCTTGTCCTTGGACAAGGCCGTGCGCTCGTAGAACTGGCTACTGATCTGCCGGTCAAGCTGGCGCACGCTCCAGCCGCCGCGCAGCGCCTCGGCCTCGTAGAAGCTGCGGGCGTGGTCGTCCTTGATCGCCAGCAGCCGCACGTAGGCCGACCATGGCAATGGGAACACCTGGGCTAGTTCGTCCAACAGTGAAGGCCACCCCTGCATCAGCAGGGAGCGCCCTGGTGACGGCGCGGCAGAAGATTCGCTAGACACTGTCTGGCGAATTGGCCAGGTCAGGAAAAACGACCGCATCTGCTGCAAGTTCGGGCGGCTGAACCCGCGCCCGAACTGGGCGGTTAGGTCGGCCGACAGCCGCTCGATCAACTGCTCGCCGTACCCCGCACGGCGCTTGCCTTGCTGCTCGGCTTCCACGATGCGCCGGCCAATCTCCCAATAGCTGGCTGTCATCAGCGCATTGACGCTGCGCGCGGTCGCACGGCGGGCAGCATCGAGCACTTCCACGATCCCGCCGTGGATGCCGGCATAGCCGGCTGGGGATTTCCCCGCCACCGTCAGCGTTTTATTGGTCATGCCGTGGCCTCCGCAGGGCGGGATGCGCCGGTGATCGTCTTGCGCCGGTTCGCCACCAGTTCGGCCGCCTTGCGCACCGGGTCATCCTCGGTGTGGACGTAGCGCATGAACATCGCCACGGTCTTGTGCGCGGTCAGCGCCATGCCGACCTTGACCGGGATGCCCGAGTTGGCAATGTCGGTGGCCGAGCGGTGACGGATGCCGTGCGTGCCTACATGCGCCGCGCCCGCTGCCTTGAGCGCACGGCTCCAGCCGTTGTAATACTCGCCCGTGGTCAGGTGCTGGCCGGGATGGTTCGGGGATGGCAGCACATACGGGCAATCGTCCCGGCGCGGTGCTGCCGAAAGCAGCCGATAGGCTTCCTCGCTCATGGGCTTGGACATGCCGCCGGTCTTGCTGTCGGGCCAGACGACGCGCCGGTTCTCGAAGTCCACCCAATCCCATTGGAGCGTGACGATTTCGCCGCGACGGCCGGCGAACTCGAATTGGAGCCGGATCGCCAGCGGGATGACGTAGCTCTCCAGTCCCTCGGCCTCCAGATGCTCAAGATGACGGAACAGCTTGCCCATGTCCTCGTCGCTGATGAGGTGGGTGGCCTTGCCGTTGGGGAACATCGGGACATGCCGGCACGGATTGGTGCCGTCGGGCCGGTAGCCCCACACCTCGGCCAGATTGAACATCCGGCGCATGACGCTGAACGTGCGGTTCGCGTCGGCCGGCTTGTGGGTCATCTTCTTCATCATCCCGGCCACGTCCGGGCGCTTCACGTCCTGAACCTTCATCCGGCCGATCATCGGGACGATGTTGCGGTCGATGACGCTCTGATAGCCTTCCTGGGTGCTGGGCTTGTTGCGCAGCTTGGAGTAGTCCTCCATGAACTTCGTGCAAAGCTCTTTGACCGTGGGCGCTTTGCGCGCCTGCGCCTTGTCTGCGGCCGGGTCGCCGCCCCGGCGCACCTGGGCCAGCCATTCCTGAGCCAGCGAGCGGGCCTGTTCGACGGTCAGTTCCCCGTACTGACCCAAGGCGGGCTTGCGGCGCTCGCCGGCGTTCGTCCGGTACTGGAGCATGAACACCTTGCGGCCCGATGGGGTAATCTTGCATAAGAAGCCGGGCACCAGGGTATCCCTGAGTTCGACAGCCTGCGCCTGGGGTTGTGCCGCATCGACTGCGGACTTGGTGAGCTTGATCTTTGCCATGATGACTCCTCGGAAAGACCCGATTCCCAAGAGCCTCATAGGGGCCACCAGCAGGGAAGTTGGGTCAGGTTTCGGAAAGCACCGGCATATGTTGAACTCGCCTAAGTTATTGATAAACCTGCTGTATCGAGCTTTGGCGTAGTCCAGCGAAGTTCGGTGCTGGAGTCATCGTGAAATGAAAAAAGCCGGCGCAATGGCCGGCTTCTTCGGGGGGGCGGGATGCCTCAGCGCATCAGGCGGTCGCCAGTGCGGCCGGGCGGGCCAGGCGCACCGCATGCATCCAGGCGCGGCGCAGTACGGCCGGCGAACGCGATTCCTCGGGAATCAGCAGGAAGCCGCGATCGCGCAGCGTGGTGCCCAGCGCGATCTGGCTGGTCAGCACGGTCAGCGGAATCGCCAGCAGCAGCGGCAGGCCGACGGGCATGAGCCAGATCAGCGCGCTCGGGTCGATCATGGCGACGCCGACGGCCAGCATGGCGATCACCAGCGTCATGGGAGCCAGCTGCGTGGCCGCGATCTTCCACGGCACGGCGGCGGCTTCACGCGGGGGCGACTTCCAGTCGAGCTTGATGCCGGTGAGGGCCACGACCACGAACAGCGAGTGCGCCAGCATGCGGACGGGCGCCTGCACGATGGCCAGGCCGCTTTCGAGCACCGAGCTCTTCACCAGGCCCCACACGCCGCCGTATTGGCGCTGCTCGCCGCGCATCAGCACGGCGGCGATGCCCAGCACGCGCGGCAGGAACAGCAGGCACAGGGTCCAGACCCACAGGCCGGCCAGTTCGGCGGGCAGCACGCTCCAGCTCGAGACCAGGCTCGAACCGCTGAGCCACAGGGCGGTGCCCAGCGTCAGGAACGCGAGCCACAGCGGAGCCGACACATAAGCCATGGTGCCGGTCACGAACATCGCGCGGTGCACGGAGTGGATGCCGGGCTCGGCCATCAGGCGGGCGTTCTGCAGGTTGCCCTGGCACCAGCGGCGGTCGCGCTGCAGTTCGGCCAGCAGGTCCGGCGGTTGCTGCTCGTAGCTGCCGACCAGGTCGGACACCAGCCACACGTTGTAGCCGGCACGGCGCATCAGCGCGGCTTCGACGAAGTCGTGCGACATGATGCCGCCCGACATGCCGCCGGTGCCCTTGATCGGGGCCAGCGCGCAATGCTTCATGAAGGGCTCGACGCGGATGATGGCGTTGTGGCCCCAGTAGTGCGATTCGCCCAGTTGCCAGAACTGCATGCCCAGCGTGAACAGGCGGCCCGTCACGCGGGAAGCGAATTGCTGTGCGCGGGCATGCAGCGTGACGTGGCCGATGGCCTGCGTCGCGGTCTGGATGATGCCGGCGGTCGGGTTGGCTTCCATCAGCTTGACCATCGAGGTCAGGCAGTCGCCGCTCATGACCGAGTCGGCGTCGAGCACGACCATGTAGCGGTAGTCCTTGCCCCAGCGGCGGCAGAAGTCGGCCACGTTGCCGGCCTTGCGGTGCGTGCGGCGGGTGCGCAGGCGGTAGTACACCTCGACCTGCGGCTGGTTTGGGCTTTCGGCCAGCGCGGCGCGCAGGTCTTCCCAGGCGGCGCGCTCGGCGGCGGCGGTCTCGGGGTTGTAGCTGTCCGAGAGCACGAACACGTCGAACTGCTTGGCGTGGCCGGTGGCCGCGACCGATTCGCAGGTGGCGCGCAGGCCGGCGAACACGGTGGCCACGTCCTCGTTGCAGATCGGCATGATGATCGCCGTGCGTGCCTCGGGGTTCATCGGGTGGTTGACCACCTGCTTGGCCGAAAGCGCGTGCTTGTCACCGCGCACCGAGACGTAGAAACCCATGAGGGCGGTCACGAAGCCGGTCACGACCCAACCGGAGAGCAGGCCGTACAGGCCGATCTGGCCGTATTCGAGCCAGACGTTGTCGTAGTCGGGTTGCACGCTGGCGAACAGCGACGACGCGATCACGGTGCTCAGCAGGGTGAGCATCATGAAGGCGAGGCGGCGGCGGGCCGCGGCGCGCTGCCAGGGTTGCTTGACTTCGGTGGCGGCCTTGGCTTCGGTGTCACGGCCGGCGCCCAGCTTCACGAGCGCGGCGGTGCCGAGGCTGTTCCAGAAACCGCGCCAGGGGCGGGGCGTCATGGAGCCGCGGTTGATGGGAGGAGCGGTGACGGCGTTGGGATGGCGTTCCTCGCGCACCGGGCTGCGGTGTGCGAAGTCGGTCTCCGCCAGAACATTCAGTTGCGAAAAGTCGTTTGGCTTCATGTGATTTACCAACGTTGCTTGTCGAGGGAGGGGGTGTCGCCAATGGCCGGAAGGCGCTTGAAGACGCAATCGGTGGCGGCGCCGCCTGCGCTGGCGAGCGCGGCTGGCGAATAGCCCGCGGCGCGGGGCCGCGAGGGGGAAAACTGCTTTTGACGCAGGCCGTCGCGCTGCTGGCGCAGTGCGAAAGATGGGCTGGTGAGTGCTGTCATGCCTGTACAGGGGCAAACCCTGTGCCAGGCTGGAAAAACGCTTTCAGATCAACGACTTGGGCCGATCCGAGTGTCGTTTTAAGGGGGGAGGCCGGCTGGAGGCTCCCAAAACCCCCGATTTTGTCGCCGAATCCCGACAAGCCTGCGGGGCTCGTTGGGTTTGGCTATAAAAATCAACGACTTAGAGGCGTCGCTACTCGGCGACAGGGTCGCTGCCGCCAGCGACAGCGTCGGCTTTGAAGTGCCCCGGAGTGAGTTCGTGCTTCTGCAACAGGCGGTAGAACTCCGTGCGATTCCGGTCGGCCAGGCGGGCCGCGTCAGCCACGTTGCCGTCTGTCAGCTTGAGCAGGCCGACGAGGTAGTCGCGCTCGAAACGCTGCTTGGCCTCGGCATAGGTCTGGACTTCGACGCTCGGCACGCGCAGCGCGCGCTGCACCAGTGCCAGCGGGATCAGCGGCGAGCTCGAAAGCGCGCACACCTGTTCCACCACGTTGAAAAGCTGTCGCACGTTGCCCGGCCATGCGGCCGTGGTCAGCGCCTTCAGCGCCTCGGGCGCGAAGCCCGACAGCCGCTTGCCGTACTTGGTAGACAGGCGTTGCAGGAAGTGGTTGGCCAGCAGCGGAATGTCCTCGCGCCGCGCCGACAGCGGCGGCAGCGTGAGCGTCACCACGTTCAGGCGGTAATACAAGTCTTCGCGGAACTGCCCTGCTTCCATCGCCGCGTCGAGGTCGCGGTGAGTGGCCGAGACGATGCGCACGTCGACCTGGATCGACTGGCTCGCGCCCAGCGGGCGCACCGCGCGCTCCTGCAGCACGCGCAGCAGCTTGACCTGCAGCGCCGGCGGCATGTCCCCGATTTCGTCGAGCAGCAGCGTGCCGCCGTCGGCCTGCTGGAACAGGCCTTTGTGGTTGGCATGGGCGTCGGTGAAGGCGCCCTTCATGTGGCCGAAGAGTTCGGACTCGAGCAGCGCCTCCGGAATGGCGCCGCAGTTGACGGCCACGAAGGGTTTGTCGGCGCGCGCGCTGGCCTTGTGGATGGCGCGCGCCAGCAGTTCCTTGCCGGCGCCCGAGTCGCCGCGCAGCAGCACCGAGGCGTCCGACTTGGCCACCATGCGCGCTTCGGCCAGCAGTTCGGCCATGCGGTTGCTGCGGCTCACGATCTCGGAGCGCCAGCTGTCGTCGCCGGCCTTGCTTGGCGTGGTGGCGGGCGCGCCCAGGGCCAGCGCCTGGGCGATCTTGTCGAGCAGCTCGCGGCCGTCGTAGGGCTTGGTGAGGTAGGTGAACACGCCGCGCGCCGTGGCCTCGACCGCGTCGGGAATGGTGCCGTGCGCGGTCAGCAGGATGACCGGCAGCGACGGATGGCGCTTGCGGATCTCGTCGAACAGCTGCAGGCCGTCGCGCCCGGGCAGGCGCACGTCGCTCAGCACCAGTTGCGGATGCTCGATCTCGAGCTGGGTGAGCGCGGTTTCGGCAGAGGTCACGGCCGTGACCTGGTAACCCGCCGAGCTCAGCCGCATCGAGAGCAGCCGCAGCATGTCCGGGTCGTCGTCGACCACGAGGAGGCGGGCGCCGGTAGTGCTCATTGATTGGATCTGCTTCCGTTGGGAGGTGGTGTGGCCGGCAGGGTGTTGGGCCGGGCGAAGCTGCGTTCGATGGCGCGCAGCGCCTCGATGCGGTCGTTCAGCTGGTCGATGCGGCGCTGGGCGTCGCGCAGCTGCTGCACCTGCTTGTCGCGATCATCCTCGACGCGGCGCTGCTCCACGTAGCGCGCGGCCAGGGCGCGCGACAGCGGCTGCAGGGCCTGCGCCTCGGGCGCGGGGTTGGAATTCACGCGCTGCAGCAGGCCCAGGGCGCGCGCCAGGTCGGCCGGCGTGCGGGTCTGCGAAAGCAGCAGCGCCAGCTGCATCTGGGTGGTGGGCGAATCGCCGGGGTCGCCGATGCGCGCGATCTCGGCGCTCAGGTCGGCGCCGTTCAGCGGGCGCACCTTGTCGGCATACGACAGCATGGCCGCCACCGGCCCCTGCGTCATCAGCGTGAAGAGCGAGGCCGGCTGCGTGGCGGGCGCCTTGGGTTCGGCCTCGACCGGCATCACGCGCGGCAGCACGACAGGCGGCGGCAGCGCATCGGCTTCCGCGGGCGGCTTGGGTTGCGTGGAGCAGGCGGTCAGCAGCAGGGCGAATGGCACGGCCATGGCCCCGGCGGAGATGGAACTGCGGACGAACGAAAAAGACATGGGTCGAAAAAGAGGACGCGGGGCGGTCAGGCAGTGTTGGAGTGGGGCCCGCGGTGTCAAGCCGTGCGCGGCAGTTCGATGCGAAAGCGAGCACCGGGACCGCCGGGCTGCAGGGTGATGCGGCCCCCGTGGGCTGCAATGTACTCCTGCACGATGGAAAGTCCGATGCCGGTGCCTTTCACCGTGTGCTCCGGCTGGCGTTCGCCGCGGAAGAAGGGTTCGAAGATCCGGTCGCGGTCGCCCTCGGCGATGCCCGGGCCGGCGTCGTTCACGTCGATGTGCACCGCCTCCGGCGTTCCCGACACCGCCAGCGTGATCACGCCGCCGGGCAGCGAGAAGCGGATGGCGTTGGACAGCAGGTTGGCAATGGCCGTGCCGAGCTTGGTTCGATCCACCGTGATGGCGATCGGGTCGCCCTCGGCGCGCACGCGCAGGCCGTGCGACTGCCATTGCAGCCGCTGCGCCTCGATCTGCTCCTCGATCAGCGGCAGCAGCTCGGTGCGCTCGCGGCGCAGTTCGCGCGCCTCGAAGGCGGCGGCGTTGAAGCGCAGCAGCGCCTCGATCTGCCCCTGCAGCGCCACCGTGTTCTGCTGCAGGATCTGCGCGACCTCGAGCTGTGCCGGGTTCAGCGGCCCGGGCACGCCGTCTTCCAGCAGCGAAACGCCTTCGCGCAGCGCCGCCAGCGGCGTCTTCAGCTCATGCGACACATGGCGCAGGAATCGCGCCTTGTCGGCGTCCAGTTCGGTCAGGCGCAGCCGCAGCCATTCGAGCTGCTGCGACACGCGCCGCACGTCGGCCGGGCCGCGGATGTCGATGGGTTCGTCGAGCCGGTTCTGGCCGAGGCCGACGATGGCGTGCTCCAGCCGCTTGAACGGCCGCGCCAGCCAGATGCCGAAGGCCAGCGCCAGCGACACCGCCAGCACGCTGGCGGCCACCACTTCGCGCATCAGCCGGCGGCGCGCGTTCTCGATGCGCTGGGCCAGCGCGTCGTTCTGCGTTTCGATCAGGAACTGCGCCTGCTGGGCGAGGTTGGTGTTCAGCGCGTCGAGTTCGCGGAACTGCATGGCCATCGTGCTTTCGCGCTGGAGGGCGCTGTCGGCGCTGCCGCTCATCAGGCCCTCGATCACGCCGAGCTGGGTGCGCCACATCTCGATGCCGGCGGGCGGCAGGCCGTTCTTCTCGAGCCGCTCCAACACTTGGTGCGCCTCGCGCGCGGCGTCGTCGAAGCGGCGGCGCAGCACCGCGTCGTTCAGTACCAGCGACTGGCGCCCGGCGCGCTCCATGGCCGCGCTGCGCTCCGCCAGCGACTGCGACGCGCCCGACAGGCGCAGCGCGCGCGCGGCCGCGTCGCGGCTTTGCGTCATCAGCGCGTCGTACTGCAGCACCGAGCGCAACGCCACGCCGACCAGCAGCGCGGTGATCAGCAGGAACGCGAACAGCAGGAGCTGCTGGAACGAACCCCGGATGGATGGCCGCTTCGCCATCAGTGGGCGAGCGCCATCGGCGATTCGTTCGTCACGACCTCGCCGCGCAGCGTGTAGGCCAGCGAGCGGGTGATGCGCAGGTCGGTCATCTGGCCGACCAGGCGCGCGTCGCCTTCGAAGTTGACGACGCGGTTGCAGGCGGTGCGGCCCATGAGTTCGTTGGCGTCCTTGCGCGAGGCGCCTTCCACCAGCACGCGCTGCGTGGTGCCGACCAGCGCCTGGCCGAAGCGCTTGACGTTGGCGTCGATCACGGCCTGCAGCGTGTGCAGGCGAGCGAGCTTCACTTCGTGCGGCGTGTCGTCGTGCAGCGCGGCGGCCGGCGTGCCGGGGCGCGGGCTGAAGATGAAGCTGAAGCTGGCGTCGAACTGGCAGTCGTCGATCAGCTTCATCATCTTGTTGAAGTCGTCGTCGGTCTCGCCGGGGAAGCCGACGATGAAGTCGCTGCTCAATGCGAGTTCAGGACGGATGGCGCGCAGCTTGCGCACCGTGCTCTTGTATTCCATGGCGGTGTAGCCGCGCTTCATCGCCATCAGGATGCGGTCGCTGCCGTGCTGCACCGGCAGGTGCAGGTGGCTCACGAGCTGCGGCACCTTGGCGTAGGCCTCGATCAGGCGCGGCGTGAATTCGTTCGGATGGCTGGTGGTGTAGCGGATGCGCTCGATGCCGGGGATCTCGGCGACGTATTCGATCAGCAGCGCGAAGTCGGCGATCTCGGCGGTGTCGCCCATCTTGCCGCGATAGGCATTCACGTTCTGGCCCAGCAGCGTGATCTCGCGCACGCCCTGGTCGGCCAGGCCGGCGATCTCGACCAGCACGTCGTCCAGCGGGCGGTTCACTTCCTCGCCGCGGGTGTAGGGCACCACGCAGTAGCTGCAGTACTTGGAGCAGCCTTCCATGATCGACACGAAGGCGGTGGCGCCTTCGACGCGCGCGGGCGGCAGGTGGTCGAACTTCTCGATCTCGGGAAAGCTGATGTCGACCTGCGGGCGGTCCAGGCGCTCGCGGTCGTTCAGCATCTCGGGCAGGCGGTGCAGGGTCTGCGGGCCGAACACGATGTCGACGTAGGGAGCGCGCGCGATGATGGCCTGGCCCTCCTGGCTCGCCACGCAGCCGCCCACGCCGATCTTCACGCCCTTGGCCTTCAGGTGCTTGACGCGGCCGAGATCGGAGAACACCTTCTCCTGGGCCTTCTCGCGCACCGAGCAGGTGTTGAACAGGATGAGGTCGGCCTCGTCCACGTTCTGCGTGGGTTCGTAGCCCTGGGCTGCATTGAGCACGTCGGCCATCTTGTCCGAGTCGTACTCGTTCATCTGGCAGCCGAAGGTCTTGATGAATACTTTTTTCATGGGGAAATCTCTCGTGGCCCCGTGCGCTTCATGCGCAAGGGCGGGGCGATGCTGGCGCGCGAAGGAGGCGTCGCGCCGCCTGGGCTTATTGCGTGTTGACGGTGTCGTTCGAGGTGAACGGCCAGATGTTCAGGAAGGGCTTGTTCAGCGACTCGCGGCTGGCGGAGGCTTCGTCGGGCGTGAGGATCCAGACCTCGCGCAGCAGCCCGGCGGCGTCGCGCGTGTAGTTGACCAGGTACTTCTGGCCAATGATGGCGCCGGGCATGACCAGCATGTTCTGCGCGCTGCGGATGCGCGCGCCGGCGCCCAGGCGGTCGGCCCTGCCGTCGAGTTCGACGTCGGGTGCATTGGTGACCATGAACTTGCCGCGCAGCGTGCCGATGGGGAAGTTGCGGCCGCCGACCAGCGATTCGTTCTGCGTCTGCGGCCGGGGGACTTCGTCCTGGGCACTGGCTGCGAGGGGGAAAACGCCGGCAGCGCCTGCGACGAGCGCGCAAAGCGCTATGAAAGTAAGAGCATTCGTGGGTTTCTTGCAGCGGTTCATGGGGTTTATCCAGAGGCTGTGGACCGGCGATTTTAACGAGGGGGTGTTCCTCGGGCCGGCGGGCAGCAGGTTGGTGTTCGGGCTTTGGGTTGACTTGCTTTACATTTCTTTACGGTGCCCGTGACCACCGCGGCACGACCGCTGATCCAATAGCCGCTGTCAGCCCAAAGTGCACAAGAACCCCATGAAAAAAAATGTCGCTGTCGCCCTTGCGGGCGTGTTGATCGTAGCCGTCGCAGGCGGCTGGTGGAGCATGTCCGCAGACAAGCCGGCCGCAAAGACTGCCAAGGCTCCCGGTGCCGGCGGTGGTGCGCCCGGCGCAAGCGGCGCGCCTGCGCTCGTGACGCTGGCCACCGCGCAGAAGCAGGACGTGCCGGTGACCGTGCAGGTCAACGGCAGCGTGGTGTCCCTCAACAGCGTCGACCTGCGCCCGCAGGTGACCAACACGGTGAGCGCGGTGCATGTGAAGGAAGGCCAGTTCGTCAAGGCCGGCCAGTTGCTCTTCACGCTCGACGACCGCAACGACCAGGCCAATCTGGCGCGTGCCAAGGCCCAGCAGCAGAAGGACGAGGCCACGCTGGCCGACCTCGAGCGCCAGTACAAGCGCAGCCAGGACCTGGTGGCGCAGAACTTCATCGCCAAGAGCGCCGCCGACGCCACGCTGTCGCAGCTCGAGGCGCAGCGTGCCGCCGTGGCCGCCGACCGCGCCGCCGTGCAGTCGGCCCAGGTGGCGCTGGGCTACGCCACCCTGCGCGCGCCCATTGCCGGGCGCATCGGCGCCGTCAACATCTATCCGGGCACGCTGGTGCAGCCGACGCTGTCGCTGGTGACGGTCACGCAGCTCGACCCGATCGCGGTGAGCTTCCCGGTGCCCGAGGGCAACCTGCAGGATCTGCTGGAGGCCTCGCGTTCGCGCTCGAAGGTCGAGGCGGTCGTCACCGGCCGCAAGGAGCCGCTGGCCGGCACGCTCGATTTCGTCGACAACACGGTCGATCCGCAGATCGGCACGGTGCGCGCCAAGGCGGTGTTCGCCAATGCCGACCAGGGCCTTTGGCCGGGGCAGTTCGTCGGCACGCGCATCACGGTGCGTACGCTGGAGGGCGCCACGGTGGTGCCGGCCGCGGCACTGATGATGCTGTCCGACGGCCCGTCGCTGTACGTGGTCGATGAGGGCAAGACCGCCACCCGCCGCAAGGTGAAGGCGCTGCACACCTTCGGCACCAAGGTAGCCGTCAGCGGCGTGGAGCCCGGCGAGCAGGTGGTGATCGAGGGCAGCCAGAACGTGCGCCCGGGCGGCAAGGTCCGCGTCGATGCGAAGGCGCCGGCCGCGGCGCCTGGCGCGCCAGAGTCCCCGGCCAAGGGCACCACGGGCGTCACGCCCGGCAGCGCCGCGTCTTCGGACGGCACCGACGTCAAGCCGCCGCGGCAGGAACGCGCATGAACATTTCAGAGCTCTGCATCCGTCGTCCCGCGATGACGGTGCTGCTGTCCGCCGCCGTGGTGGTCATCGGCATCTTTGCCTACTTCAGCATTCCCGTCGCCGCGCTGCCCAGCTACAACACGCCGGTCATCAACGTCAACGCGCAGCTGCCGGGCGCGAGTCCGGACACCATGGCGTCGTCCGTGGCGCTGCCGCTCGAAAAGCAGTTCTCGACGATTCCCGGGCTGCAGACCATCAGCTCGGTGAACACGCAGGGCGTGACCTCGCTCACGCTCGAATTCGTCAGCAGCCGCGACATCGACGCCGCCGCCGTCGACGTGCAGGCCGCGCTGCTGCGCGCCCAGCGCCAGCTGCCGCAGGAACTGACGCAGCTGCCCTCGTACCGCAAGGTCAACCCGGCCGACGCGCCGGTGCTGTTCATCGCGCTGATCTCGCCGTCGATGAACCCGTCGGAGCTCAACGACTACGCCGAGAACCTGATCTCGCCCACGCTGTCGACCATCGACGGCGTGGCGCAGGTGGGCGTGTACGGGCGCAAGGCCTTCGCGGTGCGCATCAAGGCCAATGCCGACCTGCTCAATGCGCGCGGCATCACGCTCGACGAACTGGCCAAGGCCGTGAACTCCGCCAACGCCAACACGCCGGTCGGCACGCTCGACGGCCCGCGCCAGACGCTCACCATCCAGGCCAACCGCCAGCTCATGAAGGCGGCCGACTTCGCCAAGCTCATCGTCGGCCAGCGCAACGGCTCGCCGGTGCGGCTGGACGAGGTGGCGACCATCGAGGACAGCTTCGAGTCGGTGAAAACCGCCAGCAGCTTCAACGGGCAGGACTCGATTTCGCTGGCCGTGCAGCGCCAGCCCAACGCCAACACCGTGCAGGTGGTGGACGCTGTGCGCGCGCTCATCCCGCGCTTCAAGGCCGAGCTGCCGCAGTCGGTCGAGATCCAGATGGTGAACGACCGCTCGCTGTCGATCCGCGAAGCCGTGCACGACGTGCAGCTCACGCTGCTGGGCACCATCGCGCTGGTGGTGCTGGTGATCTTCCTGTTCCTGCACCGGCTGGTGGCCACGCTGATTCCGGCCGCGACCATTCCCATCTCGCTGATCGGCGCGGTGGCGCTGCTCTACGCCTTCGGCTACAGCCTGGACAACATCTCGCTGCTGGGCATCACGCTGGCGGTGGGCCTGGTGGTGGACGACGCCATCGTGGTGCTCGAGAACATCATGCGCTACGTCGAAAAGGGCATGGACCCGTTCGCGGCGGCGCTGCGCGGCGCGCGCGAGGTTGGCTTCACCATCGTGTCGATCTCCATCTCGCTGGTGGCGGTGTTCATCCCGATCTTCTTCATGCCGGGCGTGATCGGCCTGCTGTTCCACGAGTTCGCGGTGGTGGTGGCGCTGGCGGTGCTGGTGTCGGCGGTGGTGTCGCTCACGCTGGTGCCGATGCTCGCGAGCCGGCTGCTCAAGCAGGTGCCGCGCAAGGAAGGCGCGATCGACCACGAGGAAGAGCACCCCGAGCCCGGCACCGCCATCGGCCGTGCCTTCGAGCGCGGCTACCGCGCGGTGCACGGCAGCTACATGCGCTCGCTCGACTGGACGCTGGGCCACCGCAACGTGATGCTGCTGATGGCGGGGCTGACCTTCGTCGTCACCGGCTGGCTGTTCGCGACCATCCCGAAGGGCTTCTTCCCGGAAGAAGACATCGGCCAGATCCAGATCACCACCGAGGCGGCCGAGGACATTTCGTTCACCGCCATGAAAGCGCTGCAGGATCGCGTGGCCGATGCGCTGCAGGCCGACCCGAGCGTCGACTACGTCAGCTCCTTCGTCGGCGTGGGCGGACCCACGGCCACGCAGAACTCCGGCCGCCTGTTCGCGGTGCTCAAGGCGCGCGGCGAGCGTCCGGCCATGGGCAAGGTGCTCGAGTCGCTGCGCCAGCGCTTCCGCGAGATCCCGGGCATTGCCGTCTACATGCAGCCGGTGCAGAACCTGCGCCTGGGCGGCCGCCAGAGCAAGGCGCGCTTCCAGTACACGCTGCAGAGCGTGAACGCCGGCGAGATGGTGCCCTGGGCCACCAAGCTCATGGAGCGCATGCGCGCCGACCCTGCCTTCCGCGACGTCACCAGCGACTCGCAGAACCGCGGCCTGCAGGCCACGCTGGACATCGACCGCGACAAGGCCGGCGTGCTCGGCGTGGCGGTGGGCGACCTGCGCACCGCGCTCTACAACGCGTATGGCGACCGCCAGATCGGCAGCATCTACGGCGCGAGCAACACCTACCAGGTGATTCTTTCGGCCGCCGACAACGATCGCCAGTTCGAGGAAGACGTGGCGCGCCTTTCGGTGCGCAGCAACACCGGCAAACTGGTGCCGCTGTCGGCCTTCTCGACGGTCAAGCGCACCGTGGGGCCGACCTCGGTCAACCACCAGGGGCAGCTGCAGGCGGTGACGGTGTCGTTCAACCTCGGCCCCGACGTGCCGCTGGGCAACGCGACCGCGAAGATCGACCAGTTCAAGGACGAGCTGAAGATGCCGCAGTCGATCATCACCACCTACGGCGGCGACGCGGCGGTTTTCCAGAGCTCGCAGTCGAGCCAGGCGGTGCTGCTGGTGCTGGCGGTGCTGGTCATCTACGTGCTGCTGGGCGTGCTGTACGAAAGCTACATCCACCCGATCACCATCCTGGCGGGGCTGCCCTCGGCGGCGGTGGGCGCGCTGATCTCGCTGAAGATCTTCGGCTTCGACCTGACGCTGATTGCCACCATCGGCATCCTGCTCTTGATCGGCATCGTGAAGAAGAACGCCATCATGCTGATCGACTTCGCGCTCGACGCGCAGCGCACCGAAGGCCTGAGCCCCGTGGATGCGATCCGCGAGGCCTGCCGGCTGCGCTTCCGCCCGATCCTGATGACCACGCTGGCCGCGCTGATGGGCGCGCTGCCGCTCGCGCTGGGCCTGGGCGCCGGCGCCGAGCTGCGTCAGCCGCTGGGCGTGGCGGTGGTGGGCGGGCTGATCTTCTCGCAGGTGATCACGCTGTACATCACGCCGGCCATCTACCTCGCCCTGGACCGCTACAGCGGCACCGGGCCGATGGTCGACCTGCCGGGCGAAGCGAAGAAGCCCGAGGCCGCGGCGGCGCACGCCTGAACCGCAATAGCGTTCTTCAAAGATGGCGCGCAGCCATGAGCGCCAGCCAGCCTGCCAGAAAGGCGATCTGCAGCCCGCCGAAGCGCCACGCCACGGCCATGGTGACGACCACGGGCAAGAGCAGGGTCGGCGCGATGCAGATCTGAATCAGCAGATAGGCCCCCATCAGGCTGGGGCCGGCGTTCGACAGGGCAACCTCGGCCGCCGGCCAGCGCGACAGCCATCGCGCGGCGCCCAGCCCCGACAGGCGGATCGCGATCGTGACCAGCGCCATCACGACGATGGCGTTCATGCCCGCTTTCTCCTATTGATCCACAGCGTCGCCGCCATGCCGACGAGGCCGGCCAACAGCACCGCCGCGGCCTGCTGATCGGTTCGCCACCAGCAAGCCAGCCCGGCCACGGCGCCGATTGCAACCGGCGCCAGGTGGTGCGGGTTTTTTCGCAGACCGATGGGCAGCAGCAGGGCCATCGAAAGCGGGACCAGCGCGTCCATTCCAAAGCGATACAGCATTTGCGGCGTGAAAATGGCGCCAAATTGAAATCCGGCAATGCATCCGGCCGTCCAGGCCAAGGTCAATGCGGATGAATTGCCCAGAATGAAGTTGGCGTTGATCGGGCCGCGCTGGGCGGCAATATGGCATGCGGTCCAGCTGCTGTCGGTGACCATTGCCGCTGCCAATGCTGCGCGCCATTTGCCAGAATTCTTTAGATAAGGCCAGAGCGAGGCCGTGAAAAGAAGGTGCTTCGCGTTGAGCCCGACGGTCAACGCAATCAGGGCGCCTATATGAAAGGAATTGTTGAATTCCAGCGCGGCCAATTGGGCGGTGGCCGCGTTGACGCTCAATGCCGCAAAAATCAATTCACCCAATGACCAATCGGCATTCTTGCTGGCAACGCCCACGATAAGACCGAATACCAGCACCTTGGGAATGAAAGGCAATGCCGCGATCCAGCCATGGGAAATTCCCATGGGTGCGGACAGGGATTTCTCCATCGAGGCGCTCACACCCAGAACAGGAGTTTTTCAGGGGTGATTCCGAAAAAACCGGACAAGGTCAGGCGTTCTCCATCGCTCGGCAATACCGAATGGGCCTGGGTGGACCGGAAGATGATCAAATCTCCGACACGGGGCGCGACATCGACATATTCGCCTCCCCTGGCGGCCTGAGCGGTATCCTGCTCCTTGTAGATGCGTGTCTGTCCCCCGGACCTAGGCGTCTTCAGGTAAATGTTCCAGGCAAACTGATCGCTGAGGCGCGACGCGAAGGAAAGCCCGCAGTTTTCGCCCGGCATCCAGTCCCGATGAATGGGCGCCTCCGGCAAGGCGCGTACCGTGAAGTTCATCATGCGCCGCTCGTTATGCTCGGCGACGGCGGGAGGCAAGGAAAACGTTTTCGACGCCACTTCCTGGACACGGGGGAAGAAATTGACCAGCGTGAGAATGCGCTCCTCGAATACCTTCTCGAAGATGCGCGCTCGGCGAAAGTATTCGCTGTGATCCGATTTGAAGCGAAAGAAATTGGGCCCGAGCTTGCCTTTGCGAACGACGCCTCCGGCTTTGTCGTCACCGTCGTAATACTCGATGCCGATCTTTGAAATGGCATGCAATATCAGGTCGACCTGATATTCCTGCAGAAAATTCTCGAACCGAAGGCCCGCGCGGTCTCCGGTGGAGAATTTCTTTATCGCCGCGAGGTTGGGCGTCGTGCGGTTGATATCTTCAACCGCCCATTTTCTTACCTCTACCATCATTTCCCCTAGGATTGTGAGGAAGATAATGGCGCCAAGTCTGGTTTTTCGTGGTATCCAGAGATACAGGAAGCTAACTATTTTTGTAATGCAAACGACGTAATGCCGAAGCGTCGTGGATGATGACCCGTTTGGCCCGTGTTTCAATCACCCCTTCGTGCGCCAGCGAGTTCAGGGTTCTTGTCACGGTGACCCGGCTCAGCGCCGTCATGGCGGCAATTTTCTCGTGCGTTAGATCGACCTGAAAATTCGTCGATTCCTGCGTCAATTGGGAATCGCCATTCGATTGCAATCGTGCAATACGCAAAAGCAAATCCACCACCCGCTCCTTGGGCGCCGCCGATGCAACGCCGGCAAGTTTTTCAACAATCATGTGATTCTTGAAGCCGAGCATTTGAATGAGCGAATTCGCCAACTCCGGCATGGCGGCGAATTTCCTGGTGATATCGCCGGGGAGATAGCGGCTCAGGGTGGCGGGCGCGACCACGCGTGTGGTGGTCGGGCGAGGCAGGTCGGCAAATGCCGGGCCTTCGCCAAAGATGGCGCCCGGCCCGAATATCTCGAGCAGGAATTCCGCGCCATTGCTGCGCTGGATGGTCGAGTGAACGAATCCGGATCGCAGCAGATAAAAGTAGCTGTGCCGCTCCCCCTCGCGGGCCAGCACTTCCCCGGCGGGCAGGCTGATGACGCTGCCCAGATGGGTGGCTTCGACCCAGGGGGTCGAGAGGGCCAGGGAGGCGTCCCAGCTGGCATAGGCCGAGGGCTTGGAATTTATTCTTTTCATTCAGAAGATCGCTTCTGTCCCGGTTGCGCCTTGTTGCGCACGGGAAGGTCGCGGTGCGAAGGCCCGCTAGGTCGTCGTTTCGTCGAGCGTGCTGCCGGCAACCAGGTGCGCGGTGTCGCTCCAGCCCACAAGGCTGAAGCCCTCCGGCGTCCACAGCATGCGGTTGATGGCGGCATTGCCCAGTTGCCAGGTGCGCGGCGCCTGCAGTTCCTGGCGGGTGGCGGCGCGGTAGAGCACGTCCATCACGCCGCCGTGTGCCACCAGCACCACCAGCTCGCCCGGATGGCGCGCCGCCAGTTCGGCGGCCACGCCGGTCACGCGGTCGCGGAACGTCAGCAGGCTTTCGCCGCCTTCGGGCTCGAACTCGGGGTCGCGCTCGCGCCAGCGCTTGGCCTGCACGGGCAGCGTGGCCTCGATCTCGGCGAAGCTCATGCCTTCCATGTTCCCGAAGGCCCGCTCGCGCAGGCGCGGCTCGGGTTGCACGGCCAGGCCGTGGGGCTCGGCGATGGCCTGGGCGGTCTGCCAGGCGCGCGACAGGTCGCTGGCGTAGACCACGCCGATGGGCTCGTCGGCGAGCGCCGCGCCTGCGCGCTGCGCCTGCCAGAGGCCGGTGGCGTTGAGCCCGATGTCGATGTGGCCCTGGATGCGGGTGTCGACGTTCCAGGCGGTTTCGCCGTGACGAACGGCGATCAGACGGGTGGCTTCTTCCATCCGCGGGATTCTAGAAGGCGCTACTTTCGAGCCGTCGGCAGCTCGATGTTCACCCGGCGCTCGCCCTGCGGCGGGTTCGGGAAGCCCTGCAGCGCGGCCTGGAACATCACCGGCAGCACGGCGGCGCTCGAGGTGTAGGGGCCGTCGTTGCGCGCCCGGGTCTCGTAGACCACGCGGTTGGAGCCGGCCTCGCGCAGCACGATGCTCACCTCGCGTTCGTACCAGGGGTTTGCCGGCGGCGCGAACGCCGGGCCGCCATACCAGCCGCCGCCGTACCAGCGGCGCCCGTAGTAGCCGTAGCCGCCGCCCCAGCCGTAGCCCCAGGGGCCGTCGTAGAGCCACGGGTCGGCCCAGGGCGAGAGACCGGCCGTCACGCGGGCGCCGATCTGCGCGTTGTACTGGGGATGGGCGTCGTCGCGGCGCAGGCCGACCTTGTCGAGCGCGGCGGCTGCCATCGCCTCGAGCGAGTCCTGCCTTGCGCCGTCGGCCTGCTGCGAGGGCAGGCGGTCGAAACGGTAGGTGGCGCCGGGCGGCACCGCGGCCAGGGAGGAGAAGCTCTTCACATCGCTGTCGACCACCCAGGAGGTGGCGCAGCCGGTCAGGCTTGCCGTGAGAAGAAGAGCTGAGAGCGCACGTTTCATGAGGGTCTCCGGGCAAGGGCTGCCCAAAATTCCCCTGGGTTGCCCGGTCAGCCCTGGACGATGCGCAGTGCTGAGGGTGCCTGGGAGAGCAAGTCGAAAGAAGGCGTGTCGAAGGCCTTGTCGCCGTCGTCATCCGCCACGCCGGTCGCCTTGAGACCCTTGAAATCGTGCCGCGTTCCGTCGAGCAGGTGCGAAGGCACCACGTTCTGCAGCGCGGTGAACATGTTCTCGACGCGGCCGGGGTACTTCTTGTCCCACTCGCGCAGCATCTCTCCGACCTGCTTGCGCTGCAGGTTCTCCTGGCTGCCGCACAGGGTGCACGGAATGATCGGGAACTCGCGGTGCTGGGCCCAGCGCACGGTGTCTTTCTCGGCCACGTAGGCCAGCGGGCGGATCACGATGTGCTTGCCGTCGTCGCTCACCAGCTTGGGCGGCATGCTCTTGAGCTTGCCGGCGAAGAACATGTTGAGGAAGAAGGTCTGCAGCATGTCGTCGCGGTGGTGGCCCAGCGCGACCTTGGTGGCGCCCAGCTCGTCGGCCACGCGGTACAGGATGCCGCGGCGCAGCCGGCTGCACAGGCCGCAGGTGGTCTTGCCCTCGGGAATGACGCGCTTGACGATGCTGTAGGTGTCCTGGTTCTCGATGTGGAAGTCCACGCCCAGATCGCTCAGGTACTTGGGCAGCACTTCTTCGGGAAAGCCGGGCTGCTTCTGGTCGAGGTTGACCGCGACGATGTCGAAGTGGATGGGCGCGCGGGCCTTGAGCTTGAGCAGGATGTCGAGCAGCGCGTAGCTGTCTTTTCCGCCCGAGACGCACACCATGACCTTGTCGCCCTCTTCGATCATGTTGTAGTCGACGATGGCCTGCCCGACCTGGCGGCACAGGCGCTTTTCGAGCTTGTGCGTCTCGCGTTCGATCTTGAGGGAATTGGCAGTGGCGTCGGCGGCGGCGGGCGCCTCGTCGATCCAGACGGCGTTCATGGGCAGGGTACTTCGGGGAGTCGGGGGAAGGGGGTGATTGTCCCCGATCCCCATTCCGCCCGCTACGCGGCGGGAAAGGCGGTGCGCATCGCCTCCACGAAGAGCCGCAGTTTCGCCGGGTAGAAGCGCGCGTACGGGTACACCATGTACACCGGCGCATGGGCTGCCTGCCACTGCGGCGCCAGGTGCACCAGCCGGCCGGCGGCGAGTTCCTCGGCCAGCATCCAGGTCGACAGCACGCCGACGCCCACGCCCAGCACCGCCGCGCTGCACAGGGCGTTGAGGCTGTCGGTGATCATGCGCGGGCGGATCTGCACCCGGTACACCTCGCCCGTGGTCTCGTGGGTCAGCACGACCTCGGTGCGGTAGAAGTTGCGCGCGGCCAGCCAGGGCAGGGCCTCCAGGTCGCCGGCATGCACCGGCGGCGGGCCGCTGCCCAGGAGCGAGGGCGCGCCGATCGCGATGCGCGGCACCTCGGACAGCCTGATCGCCACCACCGACGGGTCGGTCACCTCGCCGACGCGAATGGCGCAGTCCACGCCCTCGGCGATGAAGTCGGGCGTGCGGTCCTGCGGGCCGTCGTGCAGCAGCCATTCGACCGTCGTCTGCGGGTAGCGGTGCAGATACGCGGCCAGCGGCCCGACCAGCAGCTTCTGCCCGAACACATGCGGCGCCACCACGCGCAGCCGTCCCTCGGGCTGGTCGCCGGCGCCGCGCACTTCGGCCTCGAAGGCGTTCCAGCTCACGATCAGCTCCCGGGCGCGGTCGAAACAGCGCTCGCCGTCTTCGGTGAGCTTCATCGCGTGGGTGGAGCGCTGCAGCAGCCGCACGCCCAGCGAGCGCTCCAGCGTCTGCAGGCGTCGGCTCACGGTGGGCTGGGTGGTGCCCATCTGCGCGGCCGCGGCGGACAGCGAGCCGGCCTCGACGATGCGCACGAAGGTCTGCATCAGTTCGATGCGGTCGGCGGAGGCGGCGGAGGCGGCGGTGGAAGGGCTGGAAGGTGGCTTTGCCATACGCGCAGCGTATATCAATTGTTCGTGGCGAGGTACTACCTTCGAGGAGGGCCGCCGCGCACACTCCAGCCCTGCTTTTCAAATCCAAGGGTTAATACCATGTCTTCCATTCAAAGAACGCATGAGGGGCCGTCGAATCCGCTGATCTTCCTGCTCGCCGCCAGCGCGGGGCTGGCCGTGGCGGCGCTCTACTACAGCCAGCCCATGCTGGGCGTGCTCGGTCCCGACATCGGCGCCTCGGCGCGCGCCGTGGGCTTCGTGCCCACGCTCACCCAGCTGGGCTATGCGCTGGGCATCCTGCTGCTGGCGCCGCTGGGCGACCGCTTCGACCGGCGCCGCATCATCCTCGTCAAGGCCTCGGTACTGGTGCTGGCGCTGCTCGGCGCGGCCTTCTCGCCCTCTGTCGGGCTGCTGCTGGTGGCGAGCCTGGCCATCGGCCTGTCGGCCACGATGGCGCAGGACGTGGTGCCCGCCGCAGCCATGCTGGCACCCGAGGCGCACCGCGGCCGGATCGTCGGCACGGTGATGACCGGGCTGCTGCTCGGCATTCTGCTGTCGCGTGTGCTCAGCGGTTTCGTGGCCGAGCACTTCGGCTGGCGCGCGATGTTCTTCGTGGCGGCGGCCAGCATCGCGCTCATCGGCGCAGCCGCCGCGCGCGGCCTGCCGCACCTGCGCCCGACCACGCAGCTGGGCTACGGCGCGCTGCTGGGTTCGCTGGCCAAGCTCTGGAAGCGCCACGGCGCATTGCGCCGCGCCACCTTCGCGCAGGCCCTGCTGTCGGTCGGCTTCAGCGCCTTCTGGTCGACCCTGGCGGTCATGCTGCACGGCGCGCCGTTCCACCTGGGCAGCGCCGCCGCCGGCGCCTTCGGGCTGGCCGGCGCGGCGGGCGCGCTGGCGGCGCCGATTGCCGGGCGCCTTGCCGACCGCCGCGGACCCGAGCTGGTGATCCGTCTGGGCGCGGCGCTGGTGGTGGTGTCTTTCGCGGCGATGCTGTTCGCGCCGCTGATGGCGCCCGCCGCGCGGCTGTGGCTGATCGTGGCCAGCGCCATCGGATTCGATTTCGGCCTGCAGGCTGCGCTGATCGCGCACCAGACCATCGTCTACGGCATCGACCCCGCTGCGCGCAGCCGGCTCAATGCGGTGTTCTTCACCGGCGTGTTCGTCGGCATGGCGGCAGGGTCGGCGCTCGGCGCCCTGGTGCTGGCGCAGTGGGGCTGGCCCGGCGTGGCGCTGATGGCCGCGCTGTCGGCGCTCGGCGCGCTGGCCGTGCGCATGTGGCCGGCGGCCGGTGTCAAGCCCGCGGTGGCCTGCCCGGCGGCCTGAGCCTGCCTGTTCCTGCTACCACTCGCCGGCTTCCATGCGGATCGCCACCTCGCAGTCGTCGAAGATTTCGAGCTTGGCGATCTTCACGCGCACGCCCACCACGCCGGGCAGCTGCAGCAGCCGCTGCACCAGCTTGCCGATCAGGCTCTCGAGCAGGTTGACGTGCTCGGCGGTGCACTCGTCGATGATGATGCGGCGCACCTTGCGGTAGTCGAGCACGTGGAAGATGTCGTCGTCCTGCGGCAGCAGCGGTTGCGGGCCGAGGCTGAGTTCGGCGTCGACCAGGATCGGCTGCGGCGCGGTCTTCTCGTGGTCGAGGATGCCCAGGTTGGCGTCGAAGCGCAGGCCCTGGAGGGTGAGTGTCTGGCGGCCCTGCGTGGGCGTGGCCACGGGGCTGGAAGAAGGGGTGGACATGGTGGTGGTGCTCACATGAGCGAGAAATCGCGCTCGAATTTCATCAGGTGCTGGCCGCCGTCCACCAGCAGCGTGGTGCCGGTGATCGAGCTGTTCTCAAGCGCGAACTTCACCGTGGCGCTCACGTCGGCCGGGGTCGAGGAGCGGCCCAGCGGCGACAGCTTGTGCAGCTGCGCGAACTTGTCGTCGTCGAGCATGTGGCTCGCCAGCGTGAGGCCCGGCGCCACGCCCACCACCCGCACGCGCGGGGCCAGCGCCAGCGCCAGCATCGGCGTGGCGGCTTCGAGCGCGGCCTTCGAGAGCGTGTAGCTCAGGAAGTCGGGGTTCGGGTTCCAGAGCTTCTGGTCGAGCAGGTGTACCACCGCGCCTTGCGCATCGCGCGCGGTCACGTGTTCGTTCAGCGCCTGCGCCAGCAGGATGGCCGCGCCGGTATTGCTGCGCGCATGGCGCTCCATGAGCGCATAGCTGAAGGTGGCGGCTTCGTCGTGCTCGAACAGCGCGGCGCTGTGCACCACCGCGTCGACGCCGCGAAAGCGCGCGACCACGCGGGGCAGCAGGGCGCGCGTGGCGGCTTCGTCTTCCAGGTCGGCGCAGAAGAGGGCCGAGTCGCCGGAGAGCGCGGCGCATTCGGCCACCGTTTTCTCGGCGTCGGCGAGCGAGCTGCGGTAGTGCACCGCCACCTGCCAGCCACCGGCTGCAAGGGCCAGTGCGATGTCGCGTCCCAGCCTGCGGCCGGCGCCCGTGACGAGAACGGTTCGGCGGGCGGGGGAGGAAAAAGCGGCGCTCATGCTGGGGGAGGGAGAATCGGGGGGTGACGACACAGACCCCGAACAGTTTACCCACCGCCCTCGACCACCTGATCGCCCGCGCCGCAGAGCGCGCCGGCGGGTGGATCGGGTTCGACCGCTTCATGGCGCTGGCCCTGTACGCGCCCGGCCTCGGCTACTACGCCAACAGCTCCGCCAAGTTCGGCCACATGCCGTCTTCGGGCAGCGACTTCGTGACCGCGCCCGAACTCACGCCGATGTTCGGCCAGACGCTGGCCGCCCAGGTGGCCGAGGCGCTGGAGAAGACCGGCACCTCCACGGTATGGGAATTCGGCGCGGGCTCCGGCGCGCTGGCCGTGCAGCTGCTGCATGCGCTCGACGAGATGGGGTGCACCGACGTGCGCTACCGCATCGTCGACCTGTCGGGCACGCTGCGCGAGCGGCAGCAGCAGGCGCTGGTGCGCTATGCGGACCGGGTCGAATGGCTCAACGAACTGCCGGAGGCCATGGAAGGCGTGGTCGTCGGCAACGAAGTGCTCGACGCCATGCCGGTGCAGTTGCTGGCGCGCGTAGGCGGCCAGTGGTTCGAGCGAGGCGTGGTGCGCAATCCGCAGGGCGACGGCTGGGCCTGGGCCGACCGGCCGACCGAACTGCGCCCGCCGGTCGAGGTGCCCGGCGAGCACGACTACCTCACCGAGATCCATCCGCAGGCCAAGGCCTTCATCGCCACGCTGGCGGACCGGCTGAAGAAGGGCGCGGCCTTCCTCATCGACTACGGCTTTCCCGAGGCCGAGTACTACCACCCGCAACGGCACATGGGAACGGTGATGTGCCACCGCGCGCACCAGGCGGACGGCGATCCGCTGTCCGACGTGGGCTACAAGGACATCACTGCGCATGTGGACTTCACGGGGATTGCGCTTGCGGGGCAGGATGCGGGGCTTGCTGTGCTGGGCTATACGAGCCAGGCGCGGTTTCTGCTGAACTGCGGGTTGCTGGGGAGGATGGAACTCGGTAGCACTGCCGAGCGGGCCATGGCGGCGCGGCTGATCCATGAGCATGAGATGGGGGAGCTGTTCAAGGTCGTCGGGTTTGCTGTTGGCGAGGGGTGGGATGCGATGGGGTTTGTTGAGGGGGATCGCAGTCATACGCTTTGATTGCTTGTGATTGCGTTGCTGCCCGGGGCCGGGTCTCGCCCCGGCGGGCGACTCACTTTCTTTTGCTTCGCCAAAAGAAAGTAAGCAAAGAAAAGGCGACCCCACTGTCTGCGACCCTCCGCTTCGCTACGGGCAACCTGCGGTGCTCGCGTTTCGCGGGGTCTCGCCCAAACTCGCTTCGCTCAAACAAGGGCGAGCCCTGATCCGCGAAACGCTGCGCTCCTCGGCGCAGCCAGAGGGGGTGAAGACAACACGGGCCATCGCTGCGCTTGGCCCCCACGCGGCACAGCCGCTGCGCGGTTGTGCCGTTCGCGCCGAGCGAAGCGATGGCGTGTTCGGTTTCCAAGCCCTTCTGGCTGCGCCGAGGAGCGCAGACGTAGGCGGGATCAGGGCCGCAGCTGTTTGAGCGAAGCGAGTTCTGCGGACCCCCGCCGTAGTCAAGCACCGCAGGTTGCCCGCAGCGAAGCGGAGGGACGCAGACAGCAGGGTCGCCTTTTCTTTGGCTACTTTCTTTTGGCGAAGCAAAAGAAAGTAGCTCGGCCGCCGGGCCGAGACCCGGCCCCGGGAAACAAACAAACCCATCACCACCAAAATTACAAAGTCATAAGCTAGCAACGAAGAGTTCGTTGGCGAACAGCTCCTCGCGACCTACATTGCCCGCCATGACTGCCGTTCCTACCAGCAGCGTGGCCGAAACCGCCGCCGCACAGCATTTCGAAGTACGCCCCTTCGCCGCCCCCGTAGGCGCCGAGATCATCGGCCTAGACATCGCAAAGCCGATCAACGCCGAAGACTTCGCCCGCATCCACCGCGCGCACCTCGACCACCACGTCCTGGTATTCCGCGACCAGCAGATCACCCCGCAGCAACACATCGATTTCAGCCGCCGCTTCGGCCCGCTCGAAATCCACGTGCTGCACCAGTTCCAGCTGAACAACCACCCAGAGATCCTGATCGTCTCCAACATCAAGGAGAACGGCGAGCCCATCGGCCTGGGCGACGCGGGCGTGTACTGGCATTCGGACATCTCGTACAAGCCCAATCCCAGCCTCGGTTCGCTGCTGCACGCGCAGGAGCTGCCCAGCGAAGGCGGCGACACGCTGTTCGCCGACCAGCATCTCGCATGGGAATCGCTGAGCCCCGAGCTGCAGCAGCGCATCCTGCCGCTGACGGCCGAGCACAGCTATCTCGCCAAGTACGAAGAGCTGCGCGCAAAGAACCCGTGGCGGCCCAAGCTCTCGCAAGCGCAGATCGACCAGGTCGCTCCCGCCGTTCAGCCGGTGGTGCGCACGCATCCGGAGACGGGCCGCAAGGCGTTGTTCGTCAGCGAGCATTTCACGACGCGCATCGTCGGCCTGCCGCAGGCTGAAAGCGATGCGCTGCTGGCCGAGCTGTTCGCGCACAGCGTGAAGCCGGGGTTCGTGTACCGCCACCAATGGGCGCCGCACGACCTCGTGTTCTGGGACAACCGCTCGCTGATGCACCTGGCGGCGGGCACGCCGGACCACCTGCGCAGGCGCCTCAACCGCACCACCATCGTCGGCGACACGCCTTTCTGACCGCTCTTTTTCCAGACCCATTGCAATGAACCGCTTCACCCGCAAAGCCGCCGCGCTCGCCGCCGGCCTCAGTCTTTTGGCCGGCAGCCTGGCCGCGCACGCCGAGGGCCAGATCCGCATTGCCGAGCAGTTCGGCATCGTCTACCTGCTGCTCAATGTGGCGCAGGAGCAGAAGCTCATCGAGAAGCATGCGAAGGCCGCGGGCGTGGATGCCAAGGTCGAATGGGTCAAGCTCTCGGGCGGCTCGGCGGTGAACGACGCGCTGCTGTCCGGCAACATCGAGATCGCCGGCGCCGGCGTGGGGCCGCTGCTCACGCTGTGGGACCGCACCAAGGGCAGGCAGAACGTGAAGGGCGTGGCCTCGCTGGGCAACTTCCCGTATTACCTGGTGACCAACAACCCGAATGTGAAGTCGATCGCCGACTTCACCGACAAGGACCGCATCGCGCTGCCCGCCGTGGGCGTGTCGGTGCAGTCGCGGGTGCTGCAGTTCGCCTCGGCCAAGCTGTGGGGCGACAAGGAGTTCAACAAACTCGACAAGATCAGCGTGGCGGTGCCGCACCCCGACGCAGCGGCGGCCATCATCAAGGGCGGCACCGAGATCACCGGCCACTTCGGCAATCCGCCGTTCCAGGAGCAGGAGCTGGCGGGCAACCCGAATGCGCGCATCGTGCTCAACTCGTACCAGGTGCTGGGCGGGCCGTCGTCGGCCACGGTGCTCTACGCGACCGAGAAATTCCGCAGCGAGAACCCGAAGACCTACAAGGCTTTCGTCGATGCGCTCGACGAGGCGGCGAAGTTCGTCACTGCCAATCCGGAGAAGGCGGCGGACATCTACCTGAAGGTGAGCAACGCCAAGCTCGACCGCGAACTGCTGCTGAAGATCATCAAGAACCCCGAGGTGCAGTTCAAGACCACGCCGCAGAACACCTATCCGCTGGCGGAGTTCATGCACCGGGTGGGCGCGATCAAGAACAAGCCGGCTTCGGTGAAGGACTATTTCTTCGACGATGCGCAGAATTCGTCGGGGAATTGATGAGCACGGCGAAGGTGCGTTCCGGGTTTGACTCCTTCCCCCTTTGGGGGAAGGTCGGGATGGGGGCAGGCGCAGCGGTGGCCAAGCAGGCGCCGTCCGCCCCCACCCCAGCCCTCCCCCAGCGGGGGAGGGAGCATGACGCCAACGCACCGCTGCTGCAAGTCGACAACGTCAGCCTCGAATACCGCACCCCCGAGCGCGTGGTCCGTGCCACGCACCGCGTGAGCTTCGACGTCCATGCCGCCGACCGCTTCGTGCTGCTCGGCCCTTCGGGCTGCGGCAAGTCCACGCTGCTGAAGGCCGTGGCCGGCTTCATCGCGCCGGTCGAAGGCGAGATCCGCCTCGAAGGCCGGCGCGTGACGCAGCCCGGCCCCGACCGCATCGTGGTGTTCCAGGAGTTCGACCAGCTGCCGCCGTGGAAGACGGTGAAGCAGAACGTGATGTTCCCGCTGCTCGCCTCGCGCACGCTCGGCAAGAAGGAAGCGGCAGAACGTGCGCTGCATTACCTCGACAAGGTGGGCCTGTCCAAATTCGCCGACGTGCATCCGCACCAGCTTTCGGGCGGCATGAAGCAGCGCGTGGCGATTGCCCGCGCGCTGGCGATGCAGCCGCGCGTGCTGCTGATGGACGAGCCCTTCGCCGCGCTCGACGCGCTCACCCGCCGCAGGATGCAGCAGGAGCTGCTCGAGCTGTGGGACGAGGTGCGCTTCACCCTGCTGTTCGTCACGCATTCGATCGAAGAGGCGCTGGTGGTGGGCAACCGCATCGCGCTGCTGTCGCCGCATCCGGGGCGCATGCGTGCGGAGATCAACAGCCACGGCTTTTCGCTCGACAGCCTGGGCGGCGCCGAATTCCAGGGCACGGCGCGGCGCATCCACGACATGCTGTTCGAGGAAGAGCAGCAAGCAGTGACTGCGCCATGAGCCCGGCCTTTCTCCCTCCCCTTCCGGGGGAGGGCAGGGGTGGGGGCAAGCGGCGCATCCATCGGGCGCTCCGCCTGCCCCCATCCCAACCTTCCCCCAGAGGGAGAAGGAGCAATACACCATGAGCACCCTCACGCCTCCCATCCGCCCCGAATACGAGCGCCAGCTCGAGCCCTTCACCGAGCTGCCGGTCGAACGCACGCTGCCGCTGGGCACGCGCATCTGGTCGCAAGCCTGGCTGCGCAAGGGCCTGATCCTCGTCGTCATTGCGGTGCTGTGGGAGCTGGCGGCCCGCTGGCAGGACAACGACCTGCTGCTGCCCACCTTCACCGCCACGGCGCGCGCGCTGGTCGAGGGGCTGGCCAGCGGCGAGCTGATCGAGAAGGTGCGCATCTCGCTGGCGGTGCTGCTGCAGGGCTATCTGGCCGGCGTGCTGCTGGCCTTCGCGCTCACCACGCTCGCCGTGTCCACGCAGATCGGCCGCGACCTGCTGGACACGCTCACCTCCATGTTCAACCCGCTGCCCGCCATCGCGCTGCTGCCGCTGGCGCTGCTGTGGTTCGGGCTGGGCCGGGGCAGCCTGGTGTTCGTGCTGATCCATTCGGTGCTGTGGCCGCTGGCGCTCAATACCTATGCGGGCTTCCAGGGCGTGCCCGAAACCCTGCGCATGGCCGGGCGCAACTACGGGCTCAAGGGCCTGCGCTACGTGCTGCAGGTCCTGGTGCCGGCCGCGCTGCCGTCGATCCTGTCGGGGCTGAAGATCGGCTGGGCTTTTGCCTGGCGCACGCTGATCGCGGCCGAACTGGTGTTCGGCGCCTCGTCGGGCAAGGGCGGGCTGGGCTGGTACATCTTCCAGAACCGCAACGAGCTGTACACCGACCGCGTGTTCGCCGGCCTGGCGATGGTGGTGCTGATCGGCCTGCTGGTCGAAAGCCTGGGCTTCAAGACGCTGGAGCGGCTTACGGTACGCCGTTGGGGCCAGCAGCGCTAGCCGCCACCGTCCCTGATATGGGCCTCGGTCGCCCCGGCGTGCCAAACCCGCTTCGGCTCGGGTCTAATCGCAGGTTTTGGCACGCGTTTCCTCCTTTCCCATGAGTTCTTCCTCTCCCGACCTCTCGCCGATCGCCGAGGCACTGGCCGATGCCGCCGCCGCCCAGTCGATGCATTACTTCCGCACGCCGCTGGACATCATCACCAAGGCCGACGAAAGCCCCGTCACGCTGGCCGACCGCGCCGCCGAGACGGCGATGCGCCAGATCCTCGGCGCCCGCGTGCCGGCCGACGGCATCTACGGCGAAGAGCACGGCCCCGAGCGGCTCGACGCCGGCCGCGTCTGGGTGCTCGACCCCATCGACGGCACCCGCAGCTTCATCACCGGCTCGCCGCTGTGGGGCACGCTGATCGGCGTGCTGGAAGGCAGCCGCGTGGTGCTCGGCATGGTCGACATGCCGGTGCTCAAGGAGCGCTGGATCGGCCAGGCCGGCAAGGGCGCCACGCGCGACGGCCAGCCGGTGCGCGTGAGCAACTGCACCGAGGTGGCCAAGGCCCGCATCGTCACCACCTCGCCCGACATCTTCGCGCCCGCCGACTGGGCCGCCTTCGACAAGCTCAGCCGCCAGTGCGCGATGCGCCGCTTCGGCGGCGATTGCTACGGTTACGCGCAGTTGGCCGGCGGCACCATCGACCTGGTGGTCGAGACGGGCCTGCAGCCCTACGACTACCTCGGCCCGGCCGGGCTGATCGAGGCGGCCGGCGGCGTCATCACCGACTGGCAGGGCCAGCCGCTGGGCCTGAAGTCCGACGGAAGGGTGATTGCCGCCGCAACGCCCGAACTTCACCGACAAGCCATGGCCCTGCTCTCGGCCTAGACTGTCGGGCATGTTCCGCTGGTTGATCGTCGTCGTCCTTGCCCTGGTGCTCATGAGCGGTCTGACCGCCTGGCTGCGCCGCTTCGGCTTCGGACGACTGCCCGGCGATTTCGAGTTTCGCGCCTTCGGCCGCGAGTGGCAGTTGCCGATCGCCAGCACCGTGGTGCTCAGCATGATCGCGGCGCTGGTCGCGCGGCTGCTGTAGCGGCGCCCCTGACCTGAGAGAGAAGACCCCCGCAATGAGAGCCTGCGTAGACATCGGTGGCACCAAGGTGGCCGTGAGCCTTTCCCCCTCGAGCGAGGCGCCGCTGGTCGGCCGCCGCAGCGAGCCGACCGCCAAGACGGGCGACAACGACGCGGTGGCGGTGCAGATCATTCGCATGATCGAAGAGGTTTGCGCGGAGCAGGGGGTCGATCCGGCCAGCATCGACCGCGTGGGCGTTTCTTCCACCGGGCCTTTCGAACTGCACGACGGGCTGGTCGAGCTGGCCACGCCCAACATCTGCGGCGGCATCGCCGGCCCCTCGCGCGGGCTGCCCAATTCCTGGATGACCGCCATCGTCGAAGCCCCTCTGGTCAAGCGCTTCGGCAGCGTGCGTGTCGAGAACGACGCTGTCGCCGCGCTGGAAGCCGAGCGCCACTGGGGTGCGCTGAAAGGCCTGGACAACTGCGCCTACGCCACCTGGAGCACGGGCGTTGGCGTTGGGCTGTGCGTCGACGGCCGGGCGCTTCGGGGCAAGAACGGCAATGCCGGCCATGCAGGCCACAGCTTCGTGGTCGACGACACCAGCGGGGCGCTCTGCGGCTGCGGCAACTACGGCGATGTAGAGGCGCTGGTGAGCGGCAGCTCCATCGAGCACCGCTTCGGCCAATCGGCGGCCGAACTTTTCAATGCGGCATCGGCCGGGGAACCGGAGGCGCTGGAAATCGCCGAGGCCCTGTGCCGTGTCGTGGGCCGCATGCTCTACAACATGGTCATCACGCTCGACCTGCAGCGCATCAGCCTGGGCGGCAGTGTCTTCTGGCACCACCGCGACTTCGTGCTGCCGCGCCTGCAGGCGCAGATCGACGGCAAGCTGCTGCCGCTGACCCGTGGCGTGCTGCTGGTACCCGCCGGCCTCGGCGACAAGGTCGGCGACTACGCCGCCCTGGCGCTGCTCGACTGAACTGAGGACGAAGTCGCCTTGCGCCGCTCGGCCGTGGCCGGTGGCGCCACGCCGCAGCCTTCGCTCACGATGGCGCCCAGCCGGCGCAGCCCGGCGTCGACCGCATCGGAATACGGCCAGCCGCAGTTGATGCGCAGGTAGTGGTCGAAGCGCGACGAGTTCGAGAACTGCGCGCCCGGCGCCACCAGCATGTGCTCGCGCAGTGCCGCGTCGAACACCGACACCGACGACAGCCGCTGCGGCAGCTCCACCCACAGCTGCAGCCCGCCGCGCGGCAGGTTCAGCCGCGTACCCTGCGGAAAATACCGGGCGATGGCGTCCGCCGTCTGGTCGCGCTGCACATGCAACCGCTCGCGCAGGCGGCGCAGGTGGCGGTCGTAGGCACCGCCCGCAATGAATTCGCCGGCCGCGATCTGTGCCAGCGCCTCGTTGTTGCGGGTCTGCGCGTACTTGAGCATTTCCACCTGCGCATGCCAGCGCCCGGCGGTGATCCAACCCAGCCGAAGCCCCGGCGCCAGCACCTTGTGCAGCGAGGCGCAATAGATCACGTTGCCGGTGCGGTCCCATGACTTCAGCGCGCGCAGCGGCGTGTCGCTCTCGACCAGGTCGCTGTAGGTGTCGTCCTCGACCAGCGCGATGCCGTGGCTCTCGCACAGGTGCACCAGCCGCTGCTTGTGGGCGTCGGGCATCACGCTGCCGATGGGGTTCTGCAGGTGCGGCACCACCACCACGGCCTTGATGTCGTCGTAGGTCTGGATGGCCAGCTCCAGCGCCTCGATGGAAATGCCGGTCTGCGGGCTGGTCGGTATCTCGAGCGCGCGCATGCCCAGGCTCTCGAGCACCTGCAGCAGGCCGTAGAAGGTGGGCGACTCCACGGCCACCGTGTCGCCGGGCTTGGCGATGGCGCGCAGCGCGAGATTCAGCGCCTCGATGCAGCCGTTGGTGACCAGCACCTCGTCGGGCGCCACCGTCATGCCGATGCGCAGGTTGCGCTGCGCCACCGCTTCGCGAAACTGCAGGTGGCCCTTCTGCGAGGAGGCGGTGGTCAGCAGTTCCGGGCGCTGGCGCAGCGCGCGCGTCATCGAGTTGCGCAGCGCTTCGGCCGGATACAGCTCGGGGGCCGCGCGGGCGATGGCGAAGTTGAGCTTGACGCCCGTGTGCCGCCCGCGCGCCATGAAGTTGGCCATGCGCTCGCGCATGCTGACGAACTGCGCCGGATCGGGCGGCACGTCGGCCACCGGCTCTTCCATGGGCGCGATGGCCATGCGCTGCGGCCGCCGCACGAAGTAGCCCGAGCGGTCGCGCGCTTCGACCCAACCGTCGCTTTCCATCGCGCGGCAGAGCTGCAGCGCGGTCGACAGGCTGATGTCGTGCAGCCGCATCAGGCTGCGCAGCGACGGCAGCTTGTCGCCCTGCTTGAGCGAGCCGGTGTGGATCGCATCCACGTAGTGCGCGGCGAGCTGGCGGTAGAGCGGTAGCGAGTCCATGAGGCCGATATTCCCGCGTTCGGGCATTCGAAAACAGATGCAGTTGCTTGGGAAAACCACCATAACAGATGCGCCTGCGCGGCGGCTGTTATGGCTGCAATAGCCTGTGCGTGTGCCTGTTTTCGAGGCAGCCGAATTTCTACGATCAGTGCCCGATCACCGCTTTTTTTCGAAGGCACGCCATGACCCTCACCATCGACCCCGCACCCGATACCGTCACCCTGGAGCCGGGCCAGTCCGTGCGCACCGCTGTCGACGCCGGCGCGTGGCTGCAGTTGGTCGAGGGGCGCGCGCGCATGCTGTCGCCGCCGAGCTGGTTCGGCGAGACGCTGTTCATGACCGAGACCATGCTGGCCGAAGGCGATGTCCACCGGCTGGAGCGCGGCGGCTGGATCGAGGTGTCGGCGCTGCACACGCCGGTGTCGTTGCGCATCCACGCGCCGTACCGGCCGCATGTGCCGGCACCGGCCGATCCCGAGCTGCGCCCCGTGATGCGGCTCATGCGCCTGCTGATGGGCTGAAACGCCCGGCAGGCGAGGCGGGCGGCTAGCGTTCGCTGTCCGCTTCGCGCAGTGCGTCGAGGAAGGTGCGGCGCCACCAGTGGATGTCTTGGTCGCGGATGCGCGACAGCAGCTTCTGGTGCCGCTCGCGCCGCTCTTCCAGTGGCATGTGCAGCGCCTGCTGCACGGTTTCCGCCGTGCCGTGCGTGTCGTACGGGTTCACCAGCAGCGCTTCTTTCAGCTGCTCGGCCGCGCCGGCGAAGCGCGACAGCACCAGCACCCCGGGGTCCGCCGGGTCCTGCGCCGCGATGTATTCCTTGGCCACCAGGTTCATGCCGTCGCGCAGCGGCGTCACCAGCCCCACGGCGGCGGCGCGGCACAGCCCGGGCACGCGCTTGCGCGCCACCATGCGGTGGATGTAGCGCACAGGCATCCAGTCGAGCTCGCCGTAGTCGCCGTTGATGGCGCCGCACAGCGACTCGAGTTCGCGCCGGATGTCGCCATAGGCGTCGACCGTCTCGCGCGTGGGCGACGCGATCTGGATCAGCGTGGCGCTGCGCCGGTTCTCCGGGTAGTGCGCCAGCAGCTCGCGGAATGCGCGCACCCGCTGCGGAATGCCCTTGGAGTAGTCCAGCCGGTCGATGCCCAGCAGCAGCCGGCGCTGCGAATACTCGCGCTTCATGGTCTCGTACATGTCGCGCGATTCCTTCGCATGCGTGAGCGCGGCGAATTCGTCCACGTCGATGCCGATGGGGAAGGCGCTGCAGCGCACCGTCTGCCCGTAGGCGCGGTACATGTCGTCGCCCAGGTACTGGCCGCGCGCCTCGTTGCGCACGTAGTGCTCGAAGTGCTGCACGTCCTGCTGGGCCTGGAAGCCGATCAGGTCGTAGGCGAACAGCGAGCGCATCAGCCACTCGTGCTGCGGAATGGCCGCGATGATGATCTGCGGCGGCAGCGGAATGTGCAGGAAAAAGCCGATGCGCTGCTTGCAGCCCATCGCGCGCAGTTCGGCCGCCAGCGGGATCAGGTGGTAGTCGTGCACCCAGATGATGTCGTCGTCCTGCAGCAGCGGCAGCAGCTTGCGCGCGAACAGCTGGTTCACGCGACGGTAGCCGCCGATGAAGCCGGCGTCGAAATGCGCCAGGTCGAGCCGGTCGTGGAACACCGGCCAGAGCACGTCGTTGCTGTAGCCGAGGTAGTAGCTGTCGTGGTCCTCGCGGCTCAGGTCGATGGTGGCGAGCGTGACCTTGCCGGCCTGCTGACGGTGCAGCTCGCCTTCGCCGGTCGGCCCGCCTTCGACGATCTGTCCGCTCCAGCCGAACCAGAGGCCGCCGCTTTGCTGCAGGCTCTCGCCCAGTGCCACGGCCAGGCCGCCGGCGGCGGGCTTGCGCGGATCGGCCACGCGGTTCGAGATGACGACGAGGCGGCTCATATGGCGGAGTCCCAGGGGGCGGACAGACGCACGGCCGCGTTGATGATGCCGACCATCGAATAGGTCTGCGGGAAGTTGCCCCACATCTCGCCGGTGACCGGGTGCGTGTCTTCCGACAGCAGGCCCAGCGGGTTGCGCGCGGCCAGCATGGTCTCGAAGATCTGGCGCGCCTCGGCCTTGCGGCCGATCTTGGCGAGCGCGTCGATGCGCCAGAAGGTGCAGATGTTGAAGGCCGTCTCGGGCTTGCCGAAGTCGTCGGCCGCCTCGTAGCGGCGCATGTACGGCCCGTCGCACAGCGACTTCTCCATGGCGTCGACGGTGGAGATGAAGCGCGGGTCGCGCGCGTCGATCAGCCCCACCTCGACCATCAGCAGGATGCTCGCATCGAGCTCGTGGCCGCCGAAACTCTCGGCGAAGGCCTGGCGCTCCTCGCACCACGACTTGGCGAGGATCTCTTCCTTCATGCGCGCGGCATGGCCGTGCCAGTAGGCGGCGCGTTCGGGCAGGTGCAGCGCGCGGGCGATCTTGGCCAGCCGGTCGCAGGCGGCCCAGCTCATCAGCGCCGAACTGGTGTGCACGCGGGCGCGCGTGCGCAACTCCCACATGCCTGCGTCGGGCGTGCCGTAGACGCGCACCGCCTGCTCGCCCACCGCCTCGAGGTGCGGGAACTCCGCCACGCCCGCGCGGCTCAGCAGCCGTTGGTCATGGAAGGACTGCGCCGCGCCGAGCACGATGTTGCCGTACACGTCGTGCTGGAAGTGCTCCTGCGCCTGGTTGCCCACGCGCACCGGGCCCATGCCGCGGTAGCCCGGCAGGCCGTCGACGAAGGACTCGGGCAGCTCGCGTTCCAGCCCGATGCCGTACAGCGGCTGGATGTGCTCTCCGTGCGAGCCGATCACCACGTTGCCCAGCCAGCGCAGGTAGTCTTCCATGGTGCCCACCTCGCTCAGCGAGTTGAGCGCGCGCACCACGAAGAAGGCGTCGCGCAGCCAGCAGTAGCGGTAGTCCCAGTTGCGCTGGCTGCCCGGCGCTTCCGGAATGCTGGTGGTCATGGCGGCGACGATGGCGCCGGTGTCCTCGTACAGCGAGAGCTTCAGCGTGATGGCCGCGCGGATCACCGCGTCCTGGTACTCGAAGGGAATCGCCAGGCGCTTGCTCCAGGTGCGCCAGTAGGAAATGGTCTCCTGTTCGAAGCGGCGCGCGGTGTCGGCGATGCCGTCGAGCAGCGTCTCGTCCACGCCGAACATGAAGTTGTATTCGCGCGAGATCACGAAGGGCTGGCGCGAGAGGATGTGCGAGATCGATGCGTCGGTGTTCAGCCGCAGCGTGAGGTCGGGACCCACGTAGCGGATGTGGTTGCTGCCGCGCGTGACCTCCACGGGCGCCGAGGCGCCCCACTGAAAGCGCGGGTCGAGCGACACGCGGATGCGCGGCGCGCCGGCGATGGGCCGCACGCGGCGCACCAGCATCAACGGGCGGAAGTAGCGCGAGCGGCTGTAGAAGCGCGGCGCGAAGTCGGTGATCTCGATGCCCTGGCCCGCGCTGTCGAAGAGCTGGGTGCGCAGCACGGCCGTGTTCGGCTCATACCACTGCTTGGCTTCGGCGAAGTCTTCGATGTCGATGCTCCAGGCGCCGGCGTCTTCGCCGGGGTGCAGCAGCGCATTGAACACCGGGTCGCCGTCGAAGCGCGGCAGGCAGCACCACACGGCGCGGCCGCGCGCGTCGATGAGCGCGCTGTAGGCGCAGTTGCCGATGACGCCGACGTCGAGCGAAGGCTCGGCCTGCGGCGCGAAGCCGCGCGGTGCCGGGGCTGCACCGACCTGCGCTTCGGCTTCGGGTGCGGTCGACAGTTGCTGTTCGCTCATCCGGGGTTCCTCGGGGATTCGGTGTCTGTTGTCTTGCTTGTCGCAGGCGCTGCCAGCAGGTCGCGTGCCTGCACCAGCCATTCGTAGACGGCGCGCGGCGATTCGAGGCGGTGCAGCGCCAGGCTGGGGCCCGAGCCGACCTTCACGGCAACGCCGCCGCGCGGCTGCACCACCGCGAAGCCGCTCTCGTCGGTGGTGTCGTCGCCGAGGAACACGGGCTTGCGCCCCTTGAACGGCGCCTCTTCCATGAAGGCATTGATGGCAATGCCCTTGTTGACGCCCGCGGGCTTCACTTCGAACACGAACTTGCCGTGCATGAGTTCGAGCTGCGGATCGTGCGCGATGGCGCGCGACATGGCGTCGCGGCACACCGCCTCGAGCTGCGGCGCGAGCCGGTAGTGCAGGGCGATGGCGGCGTGCTTGCGCTCGACCAGCAGGCCTTCGTGCACGCGCGCGAGCTCGTTGGCGATGTTGAGGATGGGCGTGAGCTCGGGCGGGCGCTGCTCCTGCATGTGGCCTTGGGAATCTCGGCGCTGCACGCCGTGCTCGCCGGCCGCGGGCAGGCGCAGCGGCGCCAGGAAGCGGTCGATGGAGTCGATCTGGCGGCCCGACACGACGGCGAGGGCGCCGCCGAGCTGGTCGCGCAGGTCGCTCAGGAGGGGAACGAGGGCAGGCGGGATCTCGATGGCTTCAGGCGTGGGCGCAAGCCCGACCAGCGTACCGTCGAAGTCGAGAAAGAGGGCTGCATCCCGGCCCAACGGAGGAGGCAACTGCAAGTTGCTGGAGGACTTTGGCATTGGGAAAAACCATAGCACGGGCGGCCATCCTCCCGTGTCGGCCAAAGCCGGCTGTGCAGCAGGGCCTTGGGCGCTTTCAGCCTGGCGACGCTGCCACAGCTTCCACCCGCGCCTGGTGGATCGCCTCGCCGATCTTCGGGCCGGTGGCGCCTGCCTGCTGGGCGGCGCGCGCCACCACGTCGGTGGGCACGGCGGCAGCGGTGGCCAATACCGCCAGCAGCCGGGGGCGCTGCGGATAGGCGGCGTCCTCGAAGCCGAGCCGGCCGCGTGCGTCGCACTCGCAGGCCAGCAATGCGTCGGCGAAGCGCGCGGGCTTGCGGAAGGCGTCGCAGCGCTCCAGCAGCCGCACCAGCCCCACCGCGTCGAGCGCGCCGCTGCCGTGGATGTGGCCGTGCTCGCGCGCCACCACCTCGGCCAACTCGCGGATGTCCACCGGCACGCGCCAGCGTTCGCACACCTGCTGCAGCAGTTCGACGCTGCGCTTCTCGTGGCCGGTGTGGCGCGGCAGCACCTCGGCCGGCGTCGTGCCCTTGCCCAGGTCGTGCATCAGGCAGGCGAAGCGCACCGGCAGCGAAGCCTGCAGCCGCGCGGCGGTGTCCAGCACCATCATCAGGTGCACGCCGGTGTCGACCTCGGGGTGGTGCTCGGCGCGCTGCGGCACGCCCCACAGCCGGTCGACTTCGGGCAGCAGCACGGCCAGCGCGCCGCACTCGCGCAGCACCTCGAACATGCGCGAGGGCCGCGCTTCGGCGAGGCCGCGCGACAGCTCCTGCCACACGCGCTCTGGCACCAGCGCATCGACCTCGCCGGCCGCGACCATCTCGCGCATCAGGGCCATGGTCTCGGGAGCGACGCTGAAATCGTGAAAGCGCGCGGCGAAGCGCGCCACGCGCAGGATGCGCACCGGGTCTTCGCGGAAGGCGTCGGTCACATGGCGCAGCACCTTGTCGCGCAGGTCGCGCTGGCCGTGGAAGGGGTCGGCCAGCGTATCGGACGTGGGGTCGAAGCCGCCGTCGGCATTTACCCGCTCGGCCGGCAGCGCGATGGCGTTGACTGTCAGGTCGCGGCGCGCGAGGTCCTGTTCCAGCGTGACGTCGGGGGCGGCATGCACCGTGAAGCCGCGGTAGCCCGGGGCGCTCTTGCGCTCGGTGCGGGCGAGCGCGTATTCCTCTCGCGTCTCGGGGTGCAGGAACACCGGAAAGTCGCGGCCCACGGGCAGGTAGCCGCCGGCCACCATGGCTTCGGGCGTGGCGCCGACCACCAGCCAGTCATGGTCGGACACCGGCCGGCCCAGCAGCCGGTCGCGCACAGCGCCGCCAACGAGAAAAATATTCATGGATGCAGTGTAGGGATACTCCGTACCTCAAAAATAGAACGGTCGTTCGATAATTTCCGGTGCAAAGCGGGCCACCATTCGTCCAGCGGGCAAATGTCAGCGGCGGCTACAAGCCGGGGTTGCGCTTCGCAGAGGGATTTCTCAATCAAAGGAGCTTTCACATCATGAAGAAAACAGTGTTTGCGTTGGCGGCTCTGGGCGCCCTGGCGTCCGGCAGCGCGATGGCGCAGCAGGCGGGCGACTGGGTCATCGGCACGGGCTGGTTCCACCTGTCGCCGCAGGACTCGAGCAAGCCGTTGACCGTGACCTCCCCGGTTCCGGCGGTGCTGCCCGGCTCGGGTGCCAGCGTGAGCGACTCCGACACCCTGGGTCTCAATGCCACCTACTTCCTGGACAGCAACTGGGCCGTGGAAGGCGTGTTCGGCGTGCCGCCGAAGTTCAAGCTCAACGGCACCGGCACGCTGGGCCGCGTCGGCCAATTGGGCGAGGCCCGCCAGTGGAGCCCGACCATCCTGGGCAAGTATTTCTTCAATGACGCCAACTCGGCGTTCCGTCCGTTCGTGGGCCTGGGCGCGACCTACGTCTGGTACAGCGACGTGAAGCTCACGTCGAACCTGCAGAGCGCGCTGGCTTCGCAGTTCGGTGTGTCGCCGTTCGGCGTCAACACCACGGCCAAGCTCGACAGCAAGTTCGCCCCCGTGCTGAACGCCGGCGTTGCCTACCAGTTCGACAAGCACTGGGGCGTCTCGTTCTCGGTGTCGTACATCCCGCTGAAGACCACGGCCAAGCTGACGACCACCTCGATCACCGGCCTGCCGGTGGCCACGAGCCAGGCCAGCCTGAAGCTGAACCCGATCGTCACCTACCTGGCGGCAACCTACCGCTTCTGACCGCCATCCTCGTCGAGAACCTTACCGCCCCGTGCGGTAAGGCTCCTCGAACTGCAGGAAATCCTTCTCCGCCAGTCCGCCATCGATCCAGGCCTTGATGCCCGGCAAGGCTTGCACGCGCCCGATGTAGGCCGTGATGTGCGGGGGCACCGGCAGCCCGTAAGTCGTGATGCGCGTACCCACGGGCGCGAAGTAAGCGTCGGCGATGCTGAATTCGCCGAACAGCAACGGGCCGCCGTGCGCCTCGAGCAGGCCGGTCCACATTTGCACGATGCGCGCCAGGTCGCTGGCGACTTCGGGCACTTCCTTCATGAGCCGTGCGCCCACCTCGGGCAGCGAGGCTTCGAGGTTCATCCCGCAATGGCCGCGCAGGCCGCTGAAGCCCGAGTGCATTTCGGCGCAGACGCTGCGGGCGCGCGCCCGGTCGGCCGCATCGCGGGGCCACAGCTGCTTTTCAGGGAAAGTCTCGGCCAGGTATTCGGCGATGGCCAGCGTGTCCCAGACCACGAGGTCGCCATCGACCAGCACGGGCACCTTGGCCACCGGGTTGATGGCGGCGATGACGTTCTTGAACTTCGAGTCGGCATCGAAGGAGTCGAAGCGCACCATCACCTCCTCGAAGGGGATGCCGGCCTGCTTCATCAGCACCCAGGGGCGCATGGACCAGGACGAGTAGTTCTTGTTGCCGATGTAGAGCTTGCGCATGAGGGCCTCCCGGGCGTTGAGTGCAAAGTTTTAAATGCTAGCCGCGCAGCGCGAGGCGATTGATGAGGAACGCGGCGCGAATTGATGCCGATGCGCCGGGGCCTTCAGCGCCTCGGTGCGCCGTTGTCGTCGCTGGAGGATGCGATCACGCGCGGCGCGGCGCCGTCCTTGACGCCCCTCGGCGGTCCGATCGCGCGTTCGATCAACCCCACGAGGCGCGGCACCAGCGAGAGCACGGCCAGCGCCAGCAGCGCGCTCAGCAACGCAGTGGCTTCGCGCCCGAGGCCGCAGGCCATGCCGATGGCGGCAGTCATCCAAAGCCCGGCGGCGGTGGTCAGGCCCTGCACGTGGCTCTCGTCCTTGCCCTGCTTGAGGATGGTGCCGGCGCACAGGAAGCCCACGCCCGCCACCAGCCCCTGGATCACCCGGCTCATGTCGGCCGGCACGATGCCGGTCTGCTGCGGTATCAGCACGAACATGGCCGAGCCGATGGCCACCAGCATGTGCGTGCGCACGCCGGCCGCCTTGCCGGCCTGCTCGCGCTCGAATCCGAGCACGAAGCCCAGTGCGGCGGCGAGCGTGAGGCGCAGCACGATGCGCGTGAGCTGCGCGACGTCGGTCACGTCCGAGAACTCGGACGCGATGGTGTTCAGGACCTCGTCGCGCCAGCTCATCGAGCCAGCCTCAAGGCAGGTCCTTGTTCGGTTCGGGCTCCGCGGCGTCGCGCGGGCCCACGCGGCCCAGGCGCTCCTTCAGCGACTGCGGCCGGCCGCTGATGATGGCGGCGTAGTTGGTGGTGTTGGCCAGCACCTTCTTCACGTAGTCGCGCGTCTCGCTGAAAGGCACGTTCTCGGCCCAGATGGCGGCGTCGATGACCGGGCCGTTGCGCCAATTGCGCGGGCGACCCGGGCCGGCGTTGTAGGCGGCGGCGGCCAGCGCCATGGAGCCGTCGAAGTCGTCGAGCGCCAGCTTCAGGTAGTTGGTGCCGATGGTGATGTTGGTCTCGCGGTCGTTGATCTGGTTGGGCGAGAAGTCGGTCAGGCCGATCTTGCGGGCCGTCCAGCGCGCGGTGGCGGGCATGACCTGCATCAGGCCCGAGGCGCCGACGCCCGAGCGCGCGTCCATGATGAAGCGGCTTTCCTGGCGGATCAGGCCGTAGACGTAGGCCGGGTCCAGGCCGATGTCCTGGCTCTTGCGCAGCACCGTGTCGTGGAAGGGCATGGGGAAGCGCTGATCGACGTCGACCACGCCCTTGGTGCGCTCGCTGGTGTTGATGCAGCGGTCCCACACCTCGCGCTGGCAGGCGAAGTCGGCCGCGGCGAGCAGTGCGCGGTCGTCCATGCCGCCCTTGTCGTGCAGGTTGGTGGCGTAGTTCCACTCGCGCGTGCCTTCGGGGCGCAGGCCGATCGCGATGGCGTAGAGGCCGCGCGCCAGCGACGGGTTGGCGCGCGCCGTGGCTTTTTCTTCGGGCGTGAGCGGGGCGGGGCGGGTGGGCACCACGGTGCGCTGGCCCAGTTCTTCCAGCGCCAGCATTTCGTAGAAGCCGCGCGAGCCGGCGATGCTCTGGTAGAGCTCGCGGGCCTGGGCGCGGCGCTCTTCGCTGCCGTTGTTGGCCAGCGCGCGGGCCTTCCAGTAGACCCAGGTCGGGTCGAGCTGGGCGCTTTCGCTCATGGCGTTGATGGCCGGCGCCACCTCTTTCCACTGACCGGCGCGCAGGGCGGCGCGCACGCGCCAGCCGAGCATGTCGTCCGACAGGTCGCTGTTCTTCGTGACGTTGGCGAAGTAGCCGCCGGCCTGCGGCGACAGCTTGCCCGCCGCCTGGCGGCCGATGGTGCCCCAGAGCCAGTTGCGCTCCTCGGCGGAAAGCATCGGGCCCCACTTGCTGTCGAGTTGCGAAGCGGCCAGGTCGGGGTCGGCGATGGCCACCTTGATGAGCGCGAGCACCACCAGCTCCTTGCGCGACTTGGCGGCGACGAAGGCGCGGCCGGTCAGGAACTTGGCGGAGCTGGCGTTCAGCTCCTCGAACAGCGGCAGCGCGTCGGGCGCCGCGATGGTGACGGCGCCGCGCGCGGCCTGCGGGCGGTTGGCCTCCATGGCCAGGCGCGCTTTCTTCCAGGCGTCGGCCGGCGTCATGAGGCGGGCGGCGACCATGCGGTCGGAGGCGGTGAGGCAGCCGTCGTCGGCGTCTTTCTGCGCGAACCAGTTGCGGCGCACCTCGTCGGCCTGCGCTTGCGTGGCGGTGCCGCTGCGCAGCGTGTCGACCAGCGTGGCGTAGCAGCGTACCTGCGCGTCGTCGCCCATGCGGAAGCCGGCGATGGAGGCGGAGAAGTTGTCCCAGTCGCGGCGCTGGCCCGTGAGCAGCAGCCAGTCGTTGCGCAGGCGGTCTTCCTGGTAGGTGCCGGCGTAGCGCGCGAAGAAGTCCTGCACTTCGTTGGGCGAGGCTTCCGACAATCGCGCCTTGAGTTCCCAATAGGCGGCCCAAGGTTCCAGTGCATGCCCGCGGGCCTGCGGCAGCAGGGCCGACAGGCGGGCCTTGTCGCCGCGCTGGAAGGCCTGCTTCATCTGGATGAGCACGTCGTCGTTGGTGTTGTTCTGGGCAGCGGCGGGTTGCTGCGAAAGCAACGCGGCGAGGGCCAGGACAGCGGAAAAAACGAGTGCGGGGGGTGCGCTGCGCGGGCGGCGGCGCTTGGATGCCAAAATGCTTGGGAACTGCATCGGGGGATTATGGACAAGTCAAAGGATGCCGACACCTCGGCGACCGCGAGTTTTCTTAAGGATCAGCTGCGAAAAGCACTGATCGAGCAGCGACTGGCAATGCCCGACCGCCTGGCGCGCGCCGATCTCCTGCAGCGCGTGATGCGGATCTGGCTGGTCGGCCGGCCCGACACCGTGATCGGCGCCTACTGGCCGATCAAGGGCGAATTCGATCCGCTGCCCGCTCTGCACCGCTGGAAGGAGGACGGCGAGCTCATGGAAGAGCCGCAGCGCCGCCGCATCGGACTGCCGGTGATCGACAAAGTTCACAAGACCCTGACCTTCCATGCCTGGTACCCGGGCTGCCAGATGGAAGAAGACGCCTACGGCATTCCCAAGCCCAAGGACACCGAACTCATCGTGCCGACCCTGCTGTTCGTGCCCTGCGTGGGCTACAGCGCCGGCGGCTACCGGCTGGGCTACGGCGGCGGCTTCTACGACCGCACGCTGGCGGCGCTGGAGCCGCGGCCGTTCACGGTCGGCCTGGGCTTCACCAACGGCTTCCTCGAAGACTTCGAGCCCGAATCGCACGACCTGCCGCTGGACGCCATCCTGAACGACAACGGCGTGGTCTGGCCGACCAGCTGAGCCCCGGGCTCAGTCGAGGTTGTCCACCGTGTCCGGGTCGGGCACCTCGCCGATGGTTTCGCGCGTGGTGATGGCCTGCACCTGCAGCCAGTCCCAGAAGGCCTTGATCTCGGGCCGCAGCGCGTTGCGCGGCCCCGCGATGAGCCAGTAGGCCATCGGCGAATCCATGCGGTGCTGCGGCAGCACCTCGACCAGGTCGCCGTTGGCCAGGCTTTCGGCGATCAGCGAACTGCGCGCCAGTGTCACGCCCTGCCCGGTAAGGGCGGCCTGCACCATCTGGTAGGCGTAATTGAAATAGAGCCAGCGCTTGGGCTGGGCGCGTTCCTGGCCGTTCACCTCGAACCAGCGGCGCCAGGTCAGCCATTCGAGGTGGGTGCGGTGGGCGTCGCCGGCCTCGATCAGCGTGAAGCGGGTGATGTCGGCCGGCGTCTTGATGGGCGGGCTGCTCTTGAGCAGCCAGGGGCTGGCCACCGGCGTCAGTGTTTCGCCGAACAGGCGCACCGCGCCGGCCGGCATGACCTCGCGCGGGCCGTAGCGCAGCGCAATGTCGACGTCGGCCACTTCGAGGTCGACCGCCACGTCGCTGGCGTCGATGCGGATGTCGATTTCGGGGTTGTCGCGCTGGAAGGCCTCCAGCCGGGGAATCAGCCACATCGACGCGAACGAGGCAAAAGTGGTCAGCGACACGCTCTTGCGCCCCGCGCTCTGCCGTATCTGGCGCACCGCCGTGTCGATGCGCGGCAGCGACTGCTGCACAGCCAGCAGCAGCTGCGCGCCGGCGCTGGTGAGCTCCACCGCCCGTGTGTGGCGCAGGAACAGCGCCACGCCCACTTCTTCTTCCAGCGACTGGATCTGCCGGCTCACGGCCGACTGGGTGAGCGCCATTTCCTCGGCGGCGGCGCGGAAATTCAGGTGGCGGGCGACGGCCTCGAAGGCGCGCAGGTGCCCGGCCGAGATCGGGCGGGAGCGCAGATGGGTTTGCGAATGTTGCATGGCGATGACTTCGAGCGGCTATCTGGCGGCCGAACGCATTGATGCGAAACGGGCATCAGTAGGCTACCTCCTTTTCATTGGACTGCCAACGGCCCAGGAGAGATCATTCATTCCCGAACTGCGCAATTGCCTTCTGTCTGTCATGCGCTTCGGCAAAGCCCAGGAGTCCTCAACATGTCCACCGCCATCTGCACCACCGAATCGCTCTCGTCCCTGTCCGTTCCCGCCCGCACCGCCACTGCCGCGGTGCCGCCAGCCGTCCGTCGTGGCGCCTGGCAGATCGCCCCCGGCGAGGCGATGAGCCTGAAGGCGCGTTCGACCAGCGTGCTGCGGGTCAAGCAGGGCCGTGTGTGGATCACGCCCGACGCCACGCTCGCCAATCCCAGCGAAGACCTGGTGCTCGCACCCGGGGAGTCGCTCACGGTGGCGGCGGGCCAGCGCATCGTCATGGAAGCGTGGGACGGCTACGGCGCGACCTACAGCTGGGACAACGCCTGACCCTCTGCCAACCCTGCGCGAAAAAAAGGCGGCTCCGGCCGCCTTTTTCTTTGGGCGCGGGGCGCCTCAGCCGTTGATGTCGAAGCTGGGTCGCAGCGCCAGGAAATGCAGCAGGGCGGTCTCGCCCTCCAGGGCGTGCACGCCCGACATCAGGTGCGGCCCCTCGCTTTCCGCCAGCCCCAGACCGAAGCCGGTGTAGCGACGGCTGCGCAGCGCACCCTCGTAGGCGATGCGGATGTCGACATGGCGCGGGTCGCGCACGATCCGCCCCATCAGCGCCTCGACCGCCTCGCGCGGCCCTTCCAGGTGCTGGCAGAACCGCATGCCGTCGAAGACCAGCAGGCCCGTGATGCCTTGCTCGGCGTTGCGGGCGCGCGCCTGGGTCACGATCGCGCCCACCGTGGGGGGCGCGAGGTCCGGCACGAGGGTGCTGCAGTAGAGAATTTCGTAGAGCGTCTGGTCTTGCGTCATGCGTCGTCAGGGGGAGAAACGGTGCGCAGTCTAGTGACGCGAAAGACGCTTCGAAATGTCAAAAGACACAGCCGGACGGCCTATAGTGAAGTGTGAAATTCGAGGACTACCCCGCCGCCGCGCCGCCCCCCCAGGGCATCAATCCGTGCGACCAGTGCGCGCTGCGCCAGCTCGCGGCCTTTCTTCCTGCGTCCGATGAAGAACTCAAGACCATCCAGTCGTTCCGCGTCGGCACCCGGCGCGTGGAAGCCGGGAACTCGGTCATCGAGGAGCACCGGCCCAGCTCGCAGCTCTTCACCCTCTATTCAGGCTGGGCCTTCCGCTACAAGACCCTGAGCGACGGCCGCCGTCAGATCCTGAGCTTCCTGCTGCCCGGCGACTTCGTCGGCCTGCAGGACGAGTTCGCCGACGGCCAGACGCACGGCGTCGAAGCCGTCACCGACGTCACGCTGTGCGCCTTCTCGCGCGACCGGCTCTGGGGCCTGTTCCATGCCCAGCCCAAGCTCGGCTACGACATCACCTGGCTCGCCGCGCGCGAGGAAAAAATGGTGGACGACAACCTCGTCACCGCCGGACGGCGCAATGCCGGCGAGCGCGTGGCGATGCTGCTGATGCACCTGTACCGCCGCGCGGAGCGCGTGGGCATGGTGCGCGACGGCTGGGTCGAGTTTCCGTTCAACCAGCAGCACATCGCCGACGCGCTGGGGCTGTCGCTGGTGCACACCAACAAGACGATGCGGCGGCTGCAGCGGCTCGGGTTCTACAAGATCGATACCGGCTGGCTGCGCATCATGGAGCCGCACGCGCTGGAAACACTGGGCGACTATTTCGAGCGCCCGATGCGGCCCACGCCGCTGATCTGAGCCGAGCCCGGCGCCTCAGCGCGCCGCCACCAACTGGCGCAGATCGTCCTGATAAGCCTGCAGCCGGCGCACGGCCTGGGCGCGCTGGCTGGCGCTCGTGCCGTTGTGCAGCGCGGCGGTGTTGCGGCAGCCTTCTTCCAGCAGCGCCTGCTGCTGGTCGCGCCAGGGGCCGGGCGGCGGCTCGGCGACGCGCTGGATATAGGCATGCAGCGCCGCGCGCGCCTCGGCCGGCGAGGGCTTGTCGGCCACGAAGCCGCGCAGCAGCACCAATGCCTCCTGCTGGCGCTGGCGGCGCTCGGCGTCCGCCAGCCGCGGGTCGAACACCGACTGCGCGACCTGCTGCTTCAGCAGGTCGCGCTGCTCGGTGCTCAGGCGGCCGTAGAAGTCTTCGGTGCGGTCCAGGAACTGGTCGTAGCGCTTTTCCTGCACCTGCGCCGGCGTGCGGTCGAGCCAGTTCTTGCGGTAGTCGGCGTTGTTCTTCGCGTACTTGCGTTCCAGTTGCTGCAGCTGGGCGTCGGTCAGGCTCAGCGCAAGCTGGGCGCCGGCGGTTTCCGCCCGGTCGGTCACGGCCAGCAGGCGCTCGCGGATGCGGTCGGCCATGGTGCAGACCTGTGCCGGCGTCACCTCGCCGGGCGCCAGCGCCTGCGCTTCCTGCAGCAGCGTGGCGATGCGCGGCAACTCGTTCTGGCGGTGCCAGGCCAGCAGCTGGGCGAGCTCGTCGCGCACCTTCGGCTTCTGTTCGCTGTCGAAATCCAGGTAGCCGTCGAGCCACCAGTAGCTCACGGTGGGCAGGTTGTTGTAGGCCAGCCGGACCGCGCTGCAGGCCGCGAGCGCGGCGGCCACAACCAGCACGCCGATAATCCGCGCCATTGCCGCGCAACGAAATCGGGAAGAAAAACGCATGAATCAGACTCCGCAACAGGACACGCCGGGACCGGTCGACATCGTCATCATGGCCGCCGGCAAGGGCACGCGCATGAAGAGCAGGCTGCCCAAAGTGTTGCATCGATTGGCCGGCCGCGCACTTCTGGCGCATGTGGCCGGCACCGCCGGGCGCATCGGCGCGCGCGACGTGGTGGTGGTCACCGGCCACGGCGCGGCCGAGGTCGAGGCGGCCATGGCCGGCGGCATTGCCGGCGCCACGCTGCGCTTCGCGCGCCAGGAGCCGCAGTTGGGCACCGGCCACGCGGTGCTGCAGGCGGCGCCGCTGCTGCCCGACGACGGCACGGTGGTCGTGCTCTCGGGCGACGTGCCGCTCATCGGCGAAGACACGCTGCGCGCGCTGGTCGCTGCCAGCGGCGGCCAGCGGCTGGCGCTGCTGACTATCGAATTCGACGACCCCACCGGCTACGGCCGCGTCATCCGCTCGGCCGCCGCCGGCGACGTGACCGCCGTTGTCGAGCACAAGGACGCCACCGAGGCCCAGCGCGCCGTGCGCGAGATCTACAGCGGCGTGATGGCCGTGCCGGCGCGGCTGCTCAAGGGCTGGCTCGCGCGGCTGGACAACCGCAACGCCCAGGGCGAGTACTACCTGACCGACGTGGTCAAGTTCGCTGCCGCCGATGGCGTGCCCGTGGTCGCGCACGTCACCACCGACGCATTGCAGGTGGCCGGCATCAACAGCCCGGCCCAGCTCGCGGCGCTGGAGCGCGCCTGGCAACTGCGCCAGGCAAATGCGCTGATGGAGCAGGGCGTGCGCCTGGCCGACCCCGCGCGCTTCGACCTGCGCGGCACGCTCGAGTGCGCCGCCGACGTGGAGATCGACGTCAACTGCGTCTTCGAAGGCGCGGTGTCGCTGGGCGAGGGCGTGCGCATCGGCGCGAACTGCGTCATTGCCAACGCGCGCATCGAAGCCGGCGCGGTGATCCACCCGTTCACCCACATCGAAGGCGAGAAGGCCGGCGTGACCGTGGGCGCGGGCGCGCTCATCGGCCCGTTCGCGCGGCTGCGGCCCGGCGCGCAACTGGGCGCCGAGGTGCACATCGGCAACTTCGTGGAGGTCAAGAACTCGACGCTGGCCGCCGGCGCCAAGGCCAACCACCTGGCCTACCTGGGCGACGCCACGGTGGGCGAGCGCGTGAACTACGGCGCGGGCTCCATCACGGCCAACTACGACGGCGCCAACAAGCACCGCACCGTGATCGGCGACGATGTGCATGTGGGCAGCAACTGCGTGCTGGTGGCGCCGGTCACCATCGGCGCGGGCGGCACCATCGGCGGCGGCTCGACCGTCAACAAGTCGACTGAGCCTGGGGCGCTGACCGTTTCGCGCGCGAAGCAGGTCAGCTTCCCCAACTGGAAGCGCCCGCAGAAGAAGCCGAAGGCCTGAGGACCTTCTCAGGTCCGGGACCCCAGCGGCAGCCGGGGCTCGAACTTCGCGCGCTTCAGGCTGAAGAAGGCCTTGACGTTGCGCACGTTCGCATCGGCCGTGAAGAGGCGCTGCGTGAGCGCGCCGTAATCCGGCATGTCGCGCGCAGCGACGATCAGCACGAAGTCCGGGCCGGGAGACACGCGCCAGCACTGCTGCACGGCGTCGTCGGCGATCACGCGCGCCTCGAAGGCGTCGAGCGAGGCGGCGTCCTGCCGGTCCAATGAAATCTCCACCACCGCCTGCAGGCCGTGGCCCAGCACCGTGGCCAGCCGGTCGGGTGACAGCAGCGCGACCTGGCGCTCGATGAGGCCTTCGTCGCGCAGCCGCTGCACGCGACGCAGGCAAGTGGGCGGGGAGATTCCGACGTCGGCGGCCAGCCGCTGGTTGGTCTGCGAGGCGTCGCGCTGGAGGGCGTCGAGCAGGCGCAGGTCGGTTGAATCTAGCGATATTGATTCCATATTCGGTTGAATTATGAAATAAATATCCAAACAACAGAATGCAAGAAATAAAAGTCCGAAATCGTTTGAATTTCGAATGCATATTTCTTTCATGCCTTTCTACCATCGAGCCTCTTCTTCATTCAAAGGCAGATCACCATGTGCGGCATCGTCGGGGCAGCGTCCCATCGCAACATCGTTCCGGTCCTCGTGCAGGGCCTCCAGCGGCTCGAGTACCGCGGCTATGACTCCTGCGGCGTGGCGGTGCATGCCGGCGGACTGACGCGGGCGCGCACCACCTCGCGCGTGGCCGACCTCGTGGCGCAGGTGCGCGACGACAAGGTCGAAGGCCTCACCGGCATCGCCCACACGCGCTGGGCCACGCATGGCGCGCCGGCAGTGCACAACGCGCATCCGCATTTCAGCCACGGCCCCGGCGCCGACGCGCAGGCCGCGCGCCCGGGCCGCATCGCGCTGGTGCACAACGGCATCATCGAGAACCACGAGACGCTGCGCGCCGCGCTCGAGGCCAAGGGCTACGTGTTCGAGAGCCAGACCGACACCGAAGTCATCGCCCACCTGGTCGACAGCCTCTACGACGGCGACCTGTTCGAAGCCGTCAAGGCCGCGGTGCTGCAACTGCACGGCGCCTACGCCATTGCCGTGATCTGCCGCGACGAGCCGCAGCGCGTGGTCGGCGCGCGCGCCGGTTCGCCGCTGATCCTGGGCGCCGGCAAGGACGGCACGGAGAACTTCCTCGCGAGCGACGCGATGGCCCTGGCCGGCGTGACCGACCAGATCGTGTACCTGGAAGAAGGCGACGTGGTCGACGTGCAGCCGGGCAAGTACTGGATCGTCGACAAGAACCACAAGCCGGTGGCCCGCCAGGTGCGCACCGTGCACGCGCACAGCGGCGCGGCCGAGCTGGGCCCGTACCGCCACTACATGCAGAAGGAAATCTTCGAGCAGCCGCGCGCCATCGGCGACACGCTCGAGGGCGTGGAAGGCATCGTGCCCGAGCTGTTCGACGGCATCGGGCAGGACGGCGCCACCGGAGCCAGCGCGCACCGCGTGTTCCAGGACATCGACAAGATCCTCATCCTGGCCTGCGGCACCAGCTACTACAGCGGTTGCACCGCCAAGTACTGGCTCGAGAGCATCGCGAAGATCTCCACGCAGGTCGAGATCGCCAGCGAATACCGCTACCGCGACTCCGTGCCCGACCCCAAGACGCTGGTCGTCACCATCAGCCAGTCGGGCGAAACCGCCGACACGCTGGCTGCTCTGAAGCATGCGCGCTCGCTGGGCATGGAGCAGACGCTGACCATCTGCAACGTCGCCACCAGCGCGATGGTGCGCGAGTGCAAGCTGGCGTACATCACGCGCGCCGGCGTGGAAATCGGCGTGGCGTCGACCAAGGCCTTCACCACGCAACTGGCGGGCCTCTTCCTGCTGACGCTCGCCATCGCGCAAAGCAAGGGCCGCCTGAGCGAAGCCGACGAAGCGCGCTACCTGAAGGAAATGCGCCACCTGCCCGTCGCGCTGCAGTCGGTGCTGGCGCTGGAGCCGCAGATCATCGGCTGGGCCGAAGACTTCGCGCGCAAGGAGAACGCGCTGTTCCTGGGCCGCGGGCTGCACTATCCGATCGCGCTCGAAGGCGCGCTCAAGCTCAAGGAAGTGACCTACATCCACGCCGAGGCCTATGCCGCCGGCGAACTCAAGCACGGCCCGCTCGCGCTGGTGACGAACGAGATGCCCGTGGTGGCCGTGGCGCCCAACGACGCACTGCTCGAAAAGCTCAAGAGCAACCTGCAGGAAGTGCGCGCGCGCGGCGGCGTGCTCTACGTGCTGGCCGACGGCGACACCAAGATCACCAGCAGCGAAGGCCTGCACGTGATCCGCATGCCCGAGCACTACGGCGCGCTCTCGCCGATCCTGCACGTGGTGCCGCTGCAGCTGCTGGCGTATCACACGGCGGGTGCGCGGGGGACCGATGTGGACAAGCCGCGCAACCTGGCGAAGAGCGTGACGGTGGAGTGAGCACAATCGACACCTGATGCCCGTCGAAGATCCGCCCCCGCCCGCAGCCGTGCCCCGCCCCTTGCCATTGGCCGCCCGCTGGCTGCTGCTGGCCTTTGCCGCGCTGTGCCTGGTGCTGGCCGTCATCGGCGTGATCGTGCCGGGCATGCCGACGACGGTGTTCGTGCTGATGGCCGCGTGGGCCGCGGCGCGCAGCTCGCCTCGCCTGCATCGCTGGCTGCTGGAGCACCGGCTCTTCGGCCCCATCCTGCGCAACTGGGAGAACGGCCGCACCGTGAGCCGCCGCGCCAAGTGGAGCGCCACCGCCGCGATGGCGTTCTGCGCGGTCGTCATCTCGCTCACCGCGCACAAGCCCTGGCTCGCGGGCGTCGGCATCGGCTCGATGGCCGTCGTGCTCGCATGGCTCTGGCGACGGCCGGAGCCGCGGGCCTGATTCCTGGCGGGCGCTCCACAATGCAGCCTTCCCCCCAGGAGATTGAAGAATGAAGCCCCAACCCATCGAGTACGCCGCCGCCGCCGACGCCGTCAAGGCCGTGTTCGACGACATCAAGACCTCGCGCAACGTGCCCGACGTCAACAACTTCTGGAAGTACCTTGCCAACGACCCCGCCACGCTCAAGCGCACCTGGGCGAGCCTGAAAGAGGTGATGGCGCCCGGCGCGCTCGATCCGGTGGTCAAGGAAATGGTCTACCTTGCCGTAAGCGTCACCAACAACTGCGGCTACTGCATCGCGAGCCACCATGCGGGCGCGGCCAAGGCCGGCATGACGCCGGAGATGTTCGCCGAGCTGATGGCCGTGGTCGGCATGGCCAACGAGACCAACCGGCTGGTCAACGGCTACCGCGTGCCGATCGATCCCGCGTTCGACAAATAGCAGAAGAGATCAGCCGATCGTCATCAGGCTCGCGTTGCCGCCGGCCGCGGCGGTGTTGACGCTGAGCGCGCGTTCCACCACCAGGCTTTCGAGCGGAATCTGCGCATCGCCCGGCGCGAAGGCCCGCACGCCGACGATGGGGCCGGACCGCGCTGCGATGCGGTGCATCACGTCGGCCAGGTCGCCTGCGTCGCCGTGGTGCAGCGCGGCGTCGAAGGCCACGGTCGGTGAATTCCAGTCGCTGGCGATGGCCACGCTTTGCTGCACTTCTGCCGGGAGCGATGCGCGCAGGCCCTGCGCCGCGGCATCTGCCGGCCAGATGGCCGTGCTGCCCACCGACAGCACCGCCGCCAGTTGCGTGAGCCGGTCGGCCGTGTCGCCGGCCAGGCAGAGCACCGCCTCGCGCGGCTGCAGCGTGTAGACATTGCGCTCGCCGGTCGGGCCGGCCAGCGTGCGCGAATCGCCGGCACGCGACAGCGACGCGAAGCGCGCGCACTGCGCGGCCAGCGCGTCGCACCCGTTTTTCTGTGCCCAGCGGGCCAGCGCCGACAGGCCCGCGTTCGATGCCGACGAGGCGGAAGCGCCGTCCATCGCCCGCGCCATCGCATCCTCGGGCCGCCTCGACAGCATGCGCAGCATGTACAGCGGCCCGCCGGCCTTCGGCCCGGTGCCCGACAGCCCTTCGCCGCCGAAGGGCTGCACGCCCACCACCGCGCCCACGATGTTGCGGTTGACGTACACGTTGCCCGCCTTCGCGTGCTGCACGATCTGCGCGATGGTCTCGTCGATGCGCGTGTGCACGCCCAGCGTCAGGCCGTAGCCCGTGCCGTTGATCTGCCCGACCAGCGCGCCGAGGTCGCGCCGGCGGTAGCGCACCAGGTGCAGCACCGGCCCGAACACCTCGCGCTGCAGTTCCGAGATGCTGTCCAGCTCGATCAGCGTGGGCATCACGAAGGTGCCGTGGCGCGCGTCCTGCCCGTGCTCGCGGCCCTGCCGGTAGATCTTGTGGCCGCGCGAGCGCATGGCGCCGATGTGGCGCTCGATGCCGTCGCGCGCCTCGGCGTCGATCACCGGGCCCACGTCCACCGACAGCCGCGCGGGGTTGCCGATGCAGGCCTCGGCCATCGCGCCCTTGAGCATCTCGACCAGCCGGTCGGCCGCTTCTTCCTGCACGCACAGCACGCGCAGCGCCGAGCAGCGCTGGCCGGCGCTGTCGAAGGCCGACGCCATCACGTCGGTGACGACCTGCTCCACCAGCGCGGACGAGTCCACGATCATCGCGTTCTGCCCGCCCGTCTCCGCGATCAGCGGCACCGGCGCGCCGTGGGCGCCCAGGCGCTGCGACAGCGTCTTCTGCAGGATGCGCGCGACCTCGGTCGAGCCGGTGAACATCACGCCCTGCACGCGCGCGTCGGCGACCAGGCTCGCGCCCACCGTCTCGCCCTGGCCCGGCAAGAGCTGCACCGCGGCGCGCGGCACGCCGGCCTGCCACAGCATGCGCACCGCCTCGGCGGCGACCAGCGGCGTCTGCTCGGCCGGCTTGGCGAGCACCGGGTTGCCGGCCGCGAGCGCGGCGGCCACCTGGCCGGTGAAGATCGCCAGCGGAAAGTTCCACGGGCTGATGCAGACCATCGGGCCGAGCGCGCGGTGCGTGTCGTTCGAGAAATCGTTCCTGGCCTGCGCTGCGTAGAAGCGCAGGAAGTCCACCGCCTCGCGCACTTCGGCGATGGCGTTGGCATAGGTCTTTCCGGCCTCGCGCGCCAGCAGGCCGAGCAGGCGCGGCATTTGTTCTTCGAGCAGCTCGGCGGCGCGCTCGAGCATGGTGGCGCGCTCGGCGGGCGGCGTGGCCGCCCATGCGGCGGCAATGCCTTCTGCTTGCGAGACGGCCGACTCGACATCGGCCGGCGTGGCCTCCCGCACCTGCCCGACCATATCGCGATGGTCGGCGGGGTTCAGCACGTCGGCCGGTTCGCCTTGCGCGCCGGTGGCCGCCGCCAGCATCGGCCCGGCATGCCAGTCTTCATGCGCGGTGGCCTGCAGGGCCTGGCCCAGCAGGCGCAGGCTGTCGTCGTTCGCAAGATCGAGCCCGCGCGAGTTGAGGCGCTGCGTGCCGTACAGCGCCGCCGGCAGCGCAATGGCGGGATGCGGCAGCCCCACGGCGCCTTCCTGCGCGCCCATGTGCTCCACCGTTGCCACCGGGTCTTCCACCAGCGCTTCGAGCGAGATCGTCGGGTCGGCGATGCGGTTCACGAACGAGGTGTTCGCGCCGTTCTCGAGCAGCCGGCGCACCAGGTAGGCCAGCAGCGTCTCGTGCGTGCCCACGGGCGCATAGATGCGGCACGGCCGCCCCAGCGGGCCGACCACCTGCTCGTACAGCGGCTCGCCCATGCCGTGCAGGCACTGGAATTCGTACTGCCCCGGTTGGTAGCGCGACGGATCCGCCATCGTGTAGATGGCGGCCAGCGTGTGCGCGTTGTGCGTGGCGAACTGCGGGTACACAGCTTCCGGCGCGTCGAGCAGCTTGCGCGCGCAGGCGAGGTAAGACACGTCGGTGTAGGCCTTGCGCGTGTAGACGGGGTAGCCGTCCTGGCCGTCGATCTGCGCGCGCTTGATCTCGCTGTCCCAGTAGGCGCCCTTCACCAGCCGCACCATCAGCCGGTGGCGGCTGCGGCGCGCGAGGTCGATCACATGGTCGATGACGAAGGGGCAGCGCTTCTGGTACGCCTGGATCACGAAGCCGATGCCGTTCCAGCCCGCGAGCGCCGGCTCGAAGCACAGGTGCTCCAGCAGGTCGAGCGACAGCTCCAGCCGGTCGGCTTCCTCCGCGTCGATGTTCAGGCCGATGTCGTAGTGCTGCGCCAGCAGCGCCAGTTCGCGCAGCACCGGGTAAAGCTCCGCCATCACGCGTGCGTGCTGCGCGCGGCTGTAGCGCGGGTGCAGCGCCGACAGCTTGATCGAGATGCCCGGGCCTTCGTACACGCCGCGCGCATTCGAGGCCTTGCCGATGGCGTGAATGGCTTCTTCATACGCAAGGCGGTAGCGCCTGGCGTCTTCCATGGTGAGCGCGGCTTCGCCGAGCATGTCGTACGAATAGCGAAAGCCCTGCGCCTCCAGTTCGCGCGCGTTGCCCAGTGCCTGCTGGATGGTTTCTCCGGTGACGAACTGCTCGCCCATCATGCGCATCGCCATGTCCACGCCCTTGCGGATCAGCGGCTCGCCGCCCTTGCCGATCAGGCGCGTGAGCACGGCCGACAGGCCGGTCTCGCTGTGCGTGGCCACCAGCTTGCCGGTCAGCAGCAGGCCCCAGGTGGCGGCGTTGACGAACACCGACGGGCTGCGGCCCGCATGCGTCTGCCACTGGCCGTGGGCGATCTTGTCGCGGATCAACGCGTTGCGCGTTTCGGCATCGGGAATGCGCAGCAGCGCCTCGGCCAGGCACATCAGCGCCACGCCTTCCTGCGACGAGAGCGCGTATTCCTGCAGCAGCCCCTGCACGAGGCCTGCGCGTCCGCTCGCGTTCTTGCGCGAGCGCAGCTGCTGCGCGATGCGATGCGCCAGCGCATGCGCCTCATCGGCCTGCGCGCGCGGCAGGCGGGCCTGGGCAAGAAGAGGCGGCAGCGCCTCGGGCTCGGCGCGGCGGGTGGCTGCGGTGATCTGCTCGCGCAGCGCGGAAGGGTGCGCGGCAAGGCCATCGGCGAAAGAGGCGAGGGGCGAGGGCAGGGGGGCGGCGCTGGTGGGGCTCATTTGGCGGGTCTGGCTGGTGATATGTTGGATGATCTTCTTGCGCCGGCCGAATTTGTGTTCGAAGAATCGGCTAACACCAGAATAAAAAACCAGGCCGGCCGGCGCGGGAGAATCCGCTTCTCGCCGCGCAAGCGGCAATGAAAGGCAGGCGCCGCACATGAGCAGATGGTTGTTCCTCCTGGCCGCGGGCATCGCGCACCTCTTGTCGGTGCCGGCACATGCCGCGCCCGATCTCTCGGGTTGCACGGCAGCCGCCGCGCCGGACTGCTACAGAAACTTCCAGCCGCCCGGCGCCGAGGGCACGCTGAACTACTACGCCTCTCTCGCACCCGGCGCACAGGGCACGGCCGGCCCGACCCGGGCGCTGGTCGCCATGCACGGCCACCCCCGCGACGCCGACAAGACCTTCAACGCGGCGCTGCTCGCGGTGCGCAACGCCGGCGCGCTCGACGACACGCTGGTCGTCGCGCCGCTGTTTCAGGTCGCGGCCGACAAGGCCCGCAAATGCAGCACGGCCGGCGTGCCGTCGGCGCAGTCCGGCGACCTGCTGTGGACCTGCGGCTCCTGGCTCGAAGGCGGCCGCGCGGAGAACGGCGCGCGCATCACCTCGTTCGCTGCCATGGACGCGCTGGTGGCCGAACTCGCGCAGCGCTGGCCCAGCCTGCGCACCGTCACCATCGCGGGCTTCTCCGCTGGCGCGCAGATGGTGCAGCACTACATCGGCTTTGCGCGGAAGGCGCCCGGGGCGGTGTCGGTGCGCTATGTCGTCTCCGACCCGGGCACCTGGCTCTACTTCGATCCGGTGCGACCGCAGCCCATGCGCAACGGCGCGCCCGTCGACTGGCAGGCCTGCGGCAGCGGCGCCGACACCTTGCGCAACTGCACCGTCACGCTCGCACCGGCCGACGCAGCCGCATGCCCCGCGGTCAACCGCTGGAAGTACGGCACGGATGGCCTGCCCGCGTTTTTGGGTCGCGGCGCCGCGCAGGCGCGCGAGCAGTACGCCCGCGCCGACATCAGCTACCTCGAAGGCGAACTCGACAGCAGCGAGGCCAAGGGCACCTACTACGGCATCCTCGACAAGTCGTGCGCGGCGGCGGCGCAAGGCCCCTACCGCATGCAGCGCGGGCTGGCCTATGCGCAGTACGACAGGACGGTGCTGGCGCCGGACAAGCGCCGCGAAGTCGTGGTGGTGCCGGGCTGCGCGCATGACGTCGCATGCGTCTTCCCTTCCGAAGCCGCGCGCGGCGCACTGCTCGGCATGCCGCGCTGAAGCTGCGGCGGTAAATCGCCGCTTGACCTTTCTTCCGTCATATTGGATATTTCATCCAATATGACGGAAGACACGCCCCCCAGCCTCAACGACCGCATCGCCCGGCGCGTGCGCGAGCTTCGCGCCGCGCGCGGCATGTCGCTCGACGCACTTGCCGCGCATTGCGGCGTCAGCCGCTCGATGATCTCGCTCATCGAACGCGGCGAGAGCAGCCCCACCGCCGTGCTGCTCGAGAAGCTCGCCACCGGCCTCGGCGTGGTCCTGGCCTCGCTGTTCGACGCGCCCGAGCCCGCGCCCAGCCCCGTGTCGCGCCTGGCCGACCAGGTGCAATGGCGCGACCCGCATTCGGGCTATATGCGGCGCAACGTGTCGCCCGGCGGCGGCGTGTCGCCAATCCAGATCGTCGAGGTGGAGTTTCCGCCCCAGGCGCGCGTGGCCTATGAAAGCGGCGCGCGCGAGCCGCTGGTGCACCAGCAGGTGTGGGTGCTCGACGGCACCATCGAAGTCACCGTGGGCGACAAGGCCCACCGCCTGTCCACCGGCGACTGCCTGGCGCACCCGCTCGATCGCCCCGTGAGCTACCACAACCCCTCGCGCAAGACCGCACGCTACGCCGTCGTCATCGCGAGCCAGCCCGCAGCATGGAGACCCGCATGACCACCACCACCAACACCACCAACACCACCCCAACGACCGAAACCCCGCGCATCCGCGCCCTCGACACCGTGACCGACGCGCAGGTGGCCGCCCTGGCCGATCTGCTGATCGACTGCGTGGACGGCGGCGCCTCGGTGAGCTTCATGCATCCGCTCACTGCCGAGCGCGCGCAGGCTTTCTGGCGCAACGTGGCCGCAGGCGTGGCGGCGGGCGAGCGCGTGCTGCTGGTCGCCGAAGATGCCGAAGGCATCGTCGGCACCGTGCAGGTGGTGCTGGCCCAGCCCGAGAACCAGCCGCACCGCGGCGAGGTCTCCAAGATGCTGGTGCACCGCCGGGCGCGGCGCCGGGGCATCGGCGAGCTGCTGATGCGCGCCGCCGAGCGGCAGGCGCGCGAGCGCGGCAAGACGCTGCTGGTGCTCGACACCTCCAGCCCCGAGGCCGAGCGCCTCTATGCCCGCACCGGGTGGACGCGGGTGGGCTCCGTTCCCGGCTTCGCGCTGCTGCCGCAGGGCGAGCCCTGCGCCACCACCTTCTTCTATCTGGAGCTCGCCGGGGCCTAGCGCGCGCCGAAGGCCGCGTTCTCGAACAGGTCCTTGAACTCGCGCGGCTGCGAGCGCCAGTACTGGTGCGGCGCCTTCACCTGCGCGCCCAGCTCGGCCGCCGCATGCCAGGGCCAGCGCGGGTCGTACAGCATCGCGCGGGCCAGCGACACCGCGTCGGCCTGCCCCTTGGCGACGATCGCCTCCGCATGGGCCGGCTCGGTGATGAGCCCGACGGCGATGGTCGGCAGCCCGACCTCGGCCTTGATGCGTTCCGCGAACGGCACCTGGTAGCCCGCGCCCAGCGTGATGGCCTGCTGCGGCGACACGCCCCCGCTCGACACATGAATGGCCGCGCAGCCGCGCGCCTTCAGCGCCTGCGAGAACGCGACCGTGCCGTCGAGGTCCCAGCCGCCGGGCACCCAGTCGCTGGCCGACACGCGCACCCACACCGGCCGCTCGGCAGGGAAGGCTTCGCGCACCGCGTCGAACACCTCGAGCGGAAAGCGCATGCGGTTCTCCAGGCTGCCGCCGTATTCGTCGTCGCGGTGGTTGGCGATGGGCGACAGGAACTGGTGCAGCAGATAGCCGTGCGCCGCATGGATCTCGATGCCTTCGATGCCCAGCCGCGCCGCGCGTCGCGCCGCCGCCACGAATGCATCGCGCACGCGCCGCAGGCCCGCGGCGTCGAGCGCGATGGGCGGGTCTTCGGTGGGCGCATGCGGCACGGGCGAGGGCGCATATGCCTTCCAGCCGCCGGGCTCGCCGGGGCGGATCTGCTTGCCGCCTTCCCACGGCGCGCGGCTCGACGCCTTGCGCCCCGCGTGGCCCAGTTGCATGGCGATCTTGATGGGCGAATGCGCGCGCGTTGCACGCAGCACGCGCGCCAGACCTTCTTCATTGGCGTCGGAATAAAGGCCCAGGTCGCCGGGCGAAATGCGCCCTTCGGCCTCCACCGCCGTCGCCTCGATGATCAGCAGACCCGCGCCCGAGAGCGCCAGGTGGCCGAGGTGGATCAGGTGCCAGTCGCCCGGCGTGCCCTCCGTGGCGGAGTACTGGCACATCGGCGCGATGACGATGCGGTTGTCTATCTCGAGCTGGCCGAGCTTCAGGGGCTCGAACAGGCGCGGCGGGAATGTTGTCTGGCTCATGATGACGATGCGGCTCCACAGGAGCGGCAATTCTGCGGCGCGGGCGCGATTCGCACGGCGGCTTGTGCAGAAGCCTTGCGGCCCGATGCGGTATCGAAGGCCCCGGTGTCGAATGCCTTCAGGGCGTGCTCACGCCGACGGGGTACCTTGCTCCGCGAATGTCCCCCGCCCTTCGGGCTCCTTCTTTATTTCGCTGCGCAAGGCACCCCGCCAGCGTGAGCGTTCAGCGCCGCTGTGGAAGCTGCATTTGTTGGCGCTCTGCGGGACTTCATGCCGCATCGAGCGGCTGTTTCGACGGGTTCTTCTCTAGAGTGGATGCCCCTGTCACTCGATGCCCCACCAAGGGGGGAAGGAAGGCCCGACACCCACCACTCAGATGTTTGAAGGCTGCTTGCCTCGCGGCAGGTCGTCGGTGCGAAAGCAGCGATGCGGATGCGAGGTATCAAAAGGCGACGGCCGGGGTGTAGCGAGCACTCCAGCCGTCTAACCAAGTTCGTGCAACAACCTTGGAAGGAACGCACAAAAATGGCTAGCAAGACTATAGCCCGGCCTCGCACGCCGGTAGCTTCCGAAGACAACGCCCACGACCCGGCGGATCTTCTCGAAAACACCCTCACTCAACTCGAAGCTCTTTTGTGGCTCTGCCACGGGGAGCACATCGACTGGTGTAGTGGTGACGGGCCTCGGCAACTGGATAACGTGCTTTGGCTTGCGGCTGATCTTGCTCGCAAGGCGGGGCAACTGTTTCAGATGAGCGAGAGGGCGCGACGCGGAGCGCCCAGCGAACAGTGCTCTTTGGAGCGAGACGGCTGATGCCTCTGTGATGGAGGAAGGTTGGCGCGGTTGAGGTCGCCTTCGAGTTGGCTTTGGCGGCAGCCATGCGATCCATGTTGATCACCGACAGACATGCGAGCATCTGCTTTGCAGCGCCAGCAGCAGTCCGAACCCACTTTAGTCGCCAGGGCCCATGCTTGGCGGGGCGTTCCGCTGCGTCCAGGCCAGCAGCAACCGGTCCAATACATCGTCCCCGCTTTCCGGCAACTTCAACTCGCGCAGCTTCACGGGGTATGCCCAAAGCGAGTCCGTCGGCGCGCCAAGGTGACGTGGCCCGATGTAGTGCGACGGGTCATTCATGAACAAGACGCCATGCAACAAGCTGTCTCGCAAATAACCCTCTGCATGAAGGTCGTGCACCGTCTGCTGAATCTCTGTGAGCCACCGCATGCGCTCTTCCTTTGTGCCGAAAGGCAAGTTCACGTCAACGAAGACGTACAGCGGGTACTCCGGCGCCTTACCAAGCGCATCCTCCAGGAGGCTCCGAATCTTGACCTTAGCCCCCGGGTCGCCCGCGTGGCCGCCCTTGAAGCCGAGAACTCCGTTTCGGCGCCGGCTCTTCGCCTCGACTGAGATGGAAATGCCAGCTTCCGTGTGGACGGCGACAAACTCGACGTGCCGCTTATTAGTGTCAGCCTCGTCCTCGAACTGAATCTCGAAGCCTGCTGTAACCGCAATTGAGCACGTCAGCAGTTCACATCGTGCACTTTGGAACTCGTCTGGATTTCGCAACTCGCGGCTCAACTTGGCGAGAAGCTTGGCGTTGTCTCGAACAGTGAAGAGGTCATATCCCAGGCGACCCCAAGCCACCGACGAACCGCTAGGCCTATAGACCCCTTCAGCCTCGTCCAAAGCATGCTGATCCACTGCCGTACTGAGCCATTGCAACGCATGGTGTCGTTCCTCAAATGGCCGATTCATCTCGGCCTGAATGCGGTCCTCACCAAAGAGGTCGAGCGCCGTGTCGTGATACACGTCCAGCAGGTTGTACGGCCCCTCACGAATTTGCTTGTTCAACGTTCCGCCGATGGCAATGACCATCTTGCCTTCCATGTGGGTGTACACGGGAAAGCGCGCATGACCGTGCAACCGCACGAACTCATCTTCGGAGGCTTGCTTAATCTTAAGCAGGGCGATGAGACTTGCGATCTGTTCAGGGGTCGGCTTCACCTAATTAACCTGCTTTGAGTCGAATGAGAGGTTCATGTTGAGCTTTCTCCCGTCTCGGTGCGAAACACATCCAAACACGAACGTGGCAACGTCTTCAAAGGTGGGTACGCGGCGCCCGAGTACCTTGGGCAGCATTGGCTCTCCTCGAATTGGCGCTCGCAAACCAGCGCAATGAACTCTCGTCGCCTATTGCACAAAGAACAACGGCCCTGGATTCAGCCCTGGACACCGACAGAGGTCTGTGCTGAAAACGAACTTGGGCACTGTAGCAATACTGCCGCTTTTGGTCCTTCAGAACTATTTGAGGAATCGGAACGAGTGTTCGCAACCAGTTCGAAGAGGGCATTCAACTGGTCATGCCCGCCGCAGCGGCCGAACTGCCAACCCCAAAGCCGCCCTCATCGTGCACAGGGCGCCGGGTGCTCCCTGCAGTGAAATAAAGGAGGAGGCCGCAGGACTGGGCGACTTGTGGCAATCGTGCACGACACGAGATGCTACTTCCGCTTCGGGCACGTAGGAGACATCCGCGATCCGCAACGGCGGTCGTTCAATAAATGCAGCTATCCAACTACGCTTCGTCGCAGCCAGTCAGTTGGGAACGCCAATAGAAGTCGTCTGGCGTATCAAGAAGGGCAAGAAACCCGTATCGCTCATCCTTGACCACCACGCCATTGGACATGATGTCATCAGGAACGCCGCTTTTGTCCGTATCGTCTGCGACGAAGGTGAAGCGTTTACCGACAGCTTCTTCCAGCTTGAGGCCTAGCTTGCTCAAGTCCCGGATTGAACCCATTCGTTCCAGTGAATACCCGCGGTCGCTCAACCTTGCATTGAAGTCGCAGTAAATCTCCGGGTAGGGGTGGGGCTCACGCATCGTCTATAGGTTCCTGCAACAAAGGGCAGTTGCTCAAGTGGATGACCGCTCCTGGCCGCATTCTGACTTAGCCGGGCCAGCATCCGCAGCACCCTGACAGCTTTCTCGCACCCCAGCGAGACCAAATCGGGCAAGCCTCTGCGGGAGCTTCCGGCGGCGCCGCAGCTGCGCGGGCGTCCGCGCTGGAGAGTATTCGCGCCGAAGCGGCGCATGCTTCAAATCGACGGATGGTGACCAGGGCGCCGGTTATCAACCCGAGGCGAGCAATCGCTCGCTTTGCGAATCGCGAACAGGAAGCTTCGCCCGTCCGCATTCGATGTGCGCAGCCGAAGCCCTTGTAAGGCGAAATGAACCGCTGGTATCCGTCAATGGCAGCTATCGCAAGGGTCTTCATGTGCCTCGCTGGAGGTTCGTGCTGAACGTCTTGTCCTGGCCGTCAGCTGAAAATAGTGCTCGGTTCCGCAGTGCCATCGGGACTCCAGAACTGCCACACACCGACCTCCTTGCCCTCGCGATAGCATCCCTCGGATGCAGGTCGACCGTTCGGGTGGAAGTCGCGCCATAGCCCGTCCTCTTTGCCATCAACGTACTGGCCTTCGGAAGCCACTGTGCCGTTCTCATGGTATTCAACGAAGAAACCGTGCCGAATCCATCGCGTCCGGTCTGGTGCCATCACCCTCGCATATCGGAACCTGATGGCTCCTGACTCGTAGGGAATCTCGGCGATGTTGAGGTCAACTTCGATGGTCATGATGTTGGCGTCGACGGGCGAATTGGCAGTCGGTAGGGAACGTCCGGTTGGTCGATAGTACCCATTAGTGAGAGCGCACCGAACGTCAAAAGCCAGCTTGAAGCGGGCATCGAACGCAGTCCTGCCAATCTCGACCATGCCCTGAGCCCGCCCGTCAAAACTCTGCCCGCCTAGCACCTGCATCTCGCAAAAGCTCGGCCGCGCACCCGCCCATATCCACCGGCAATCCGCTGCAGCGTCCAACTCCGCAAATCCACAGCCGCCCTCATCGTGCCCTGTGCACGCGCCCTGAACAAAGCCACTCCCGAGCAAACAACAACAAGAGCAATCCCATGGATTGACGGTATGGCAAGCCGCTCGACGCCCTGTCATCATTCGCCGCTGCATGACCATCGATCCGAACCCCCTCGTCGATTTGTTGACCCGAGCCAGGCAAGCCCTGGCGGACCCGGCGGGCATGCTGCCCGCAGCGAACCCCGCCACCCCGGAGGCCGGATGCGTGGTCTTCTTCGCCACGGGCGAAGACAGCAGCCGCGCCCGCGTGGCATCCGGCCGTGGCGCCAACATCGAAGCCGCATGGCAAGCCGCCGCCGAGGCCATCGCGGCGCAGGCCGCCCGCGGCGAAAACCCGCCGCAACGCCTGCGCGCCGAAGTCGTCGACAAAGTCACCCCCATGCGCTGGCGCGAGCTCAAGGCGAAGTTGGCGCAAACCAAGCGCAACTACTTCAACGAAGGCATCGCCTTCGACGCACGCTTCGAGATTGCCCTGCTCGCCCAGGAAATGCACGGCGGCGCGGTGCTCTATAACGGCGACGTCGACCACGCCGAGCCCAACCCCGGCAACCTGCACCTGCTCAGCAAACGCCGCTTCGGCCGCGAGATCGACTTTCCGTCGGACGACGAAGCGCCCGTCTGGTGCTTCACCACCCGCGCCGTGTACGTCGACGCCAACGGCGCGTGGCCCATCACAGCCGAAGGGCAGGCGGCAGGATTTCGCACGCTCTCCGACTGGAACGCGCCGCAGATCCGCACCCTCATCGAAGACGCCAGCACCTACCTCGCTGGCCAGGTCAAGCCCACGGGCGAGTTCGACTATGGCTGGTTTCCCTGCTTCGACCGCCTCATTCCAACCTACAACACGCTGCGCCACGCAAGCTCGACCTACGCCATGCTCGAGGCCTGGGAGCTCACGCGCAGCGACACGCTGAAGGCGTCCATCGACCGCTCGATCGGCTTCCTCGCGGGCACGCTCATCCGCCCGGCCGTGCTGCCCGACGGCACGCGCGCCGCCTACCTGCTGGACATCGGCAACGAGATCAAGCTCGGCGGCAGCGCCGTGTGCCTGCTCGCGCTGGTCAAGTACATGGAGCTCACGGGTGACAGGCAATTCCTGCCGCTGCTGGAGCAGCTCGCGCTCGGCATCCGCCACATGCAGGACGCGGAGACCGGCAGCTTCGTGCACGTGCTGACCGCGCCTTCGCTCGACGTGAAAGACAAGTTCCGCGTCATCTACTACGACGGCGAAGCCGCCTTCGGCCTGATGCGGCTGTACGGCCTCACGCGCGACGCACGGTGGCTCGCGGTGGTCGAGAAAGCCTTCGAGCATTTCATCGCGGCCGAGCACTGGCGCGCGCACGACCACTGGCTGAGCTACTGCGTCAACGAACTCACGCGCTACCGGCCAGAGACGCGCTACTACCAGTTCGGCCTGCGCAACGTGGCGGGCTACCTGGACTTCGTGCTCGAGCGCATCACCACCTTCCCCACGCTGCTGGAGCTGATGATGGCCGCGCGCGACATGGTGCTGCGGCTCGAAGCCGACCCCGCGCTGCGCCCGCTGCTGGCCGAACTCGACCGCGACAAGTTCGACCGCGCGCTGGCATACCGTGCGCGCTACCTCGCCAACGGCCACTTCTGGCCCGAGCTGGCGATGTTCTTCCGCAACCCCGCGCGCATCGCCGGCTCGTTCTTCATCAAGCACCACAGCTTCCGCGTGCGCATCGACGACGTGGAGCACTACCTGTCGGGCTACGTGGCCTACCACCGCATGCTGAAGGCGAGCGAGGGTCAGCAGCAAGGGCGGCGCGCCGGCACCGGCACGGTCGCGTGGGGCGGCGACGTGAACCTGGGGCGGCGCCAGCATTACCGGATGCACGAGCTGGGCGGCGCGCGCAGGATGCTCGGCGACATCGCCGCGCTGCGCGATGCCGACCTGCGCATCGTGAACCTCGAATGCGTGGTCGCGACCACCGGCGAACAAGGCATCGACAAGGGCGAGGCCGGGCCGTACTACTACCGCGCGCGGCCCGAGATGCTCGCGGTGCTGACCGAGGCCGGCATCGGCATGGTCGCCACCGCCAACAACCACAGCGGCGACTACGGCGCCGAGGCGCTGCTCGAACAGCAGACGCACCTCGATGCCGCCGGCATCGCCCACGCCGGCACCGGGCGCACGCTGGAGGCCGCATGGCGCCCCGCCTTCCGCCGCGCGGGCGGCGTGCGCGTGGCGCTGTTCTCGCTCGACGCCACGCAGCAGCGCTTTGCCGCCAGCGCCGAGCGCGCGGGCGCGGCCTGGCTGCCGCTGGACGACCCTGCCGCATGGACCGCCGAGCTCGCGCCGCGCATCGAGGCCGCGCGCCGCGAGGCCGACGTGGTGCTGGTGGCGGTGCACTGGGGCGCCAACCTGGAGACCGCGCCTTCGGCGGCAGAAGTCGCTGTCGGCCATGCCATCGTCGACGCGGGCGCGGATGCGGTGCTCGGCACCTCGGCGCACGTGCTGCAGGGCATCGAGGTCTATCGCGGCCGGCCGATCCTGCATGACGCGGGTGACCTGCTGTTCGACTCCATCCGCAACGACTTCGGCGACTCCGGCGTGTTCACGCTGGCGCTGGGCCTGCACGGCGTGGAGGCAGTGGTGTTCACGCCGGTCGGCGTCGGCTACGGTTTCTCGCGGCAGCTCGCGGGCGAGCAGGCCGAGGCGCTCAGCGCGCGCTTCGCCGAGCAGTGCCGCGCGCTCGGCACGCAGATGACGATGGTGCAGGGCGGGCGTTGCGCGCTGCGGCTGTCGCCGCCGGAGCGGCCCGCGTTCCAGGCCGATCCGGCTTCGGCCGTGGCGCCGGCCGTGCGTCCCGCGCCGGTCGTCGGCCCGGTGCGCGCGCCGCGTCCCGAATGGCTGGCCGACGCGGTGCCCGACGACGCGCGCATCACGCCGCTGCAGATCGGCCCGCTGCGCCTGCTGGGGCTGCGCATCGCGCCGCGGCAGATCGTCGGTCGGCGCATGCTGTGGGTCGAGTCTTTCTGGTGCATCGACGAGCCCGTGGCGGCCGACCTGCGGCTGCAGTTCCGCGCGCTGCCGATGCGCAGCAGCACGATGCCGCCGTGGGGCGAGGGCATGGACCACGACCCCTGCGACTGGATGTGGCCCACCAGCCGCTGGGAGCCAGGGCGCATCTACCGCGACCGCTACGGCCTGCGCCCGCCGCGCCCCGGCCTGCTCGAAAGCGACGTGCTGCAGCTCGAGCTGCGCCTGCGCGGCAACCTGCCCGAGCTGCCGCCAGAGCTCTCGAGTGCACGCCGCCTGCAGGTGTGGTGCGGCCTTCGCGTGCCGGATTTTCCGGTGCCGCTGCCCGAGCGCCCCGCGCCGGTGCTGGCTGTCGACCGCCTAGGCGAGGGCAACGCGCCCGCGCCGGTGTGGACCGCCGACGAGCTGCAGCAGATCACGGGCGGCCGTTGGATGGTGGAACCGCCGCCAGGCTGGTTCGTGAATTCGGTGGTGCGCGGGCCCCTCCACATGTCGATGCTGCCGGCGCCGTCGCTCTTCGTGGCTTCCGACTACCGCACGCTCGCCGTGCACGAAAGCTACAGCAAGCCGCGCGCCGACAACTGGGACCGCCACCTCGAACTGCCCGGGCTGCAGCATGCGCTGGCGGGCGCGGTGGTCGCGCACGAGGTCGAGGGGCTCGATGCGGCCTTCCCGCTGCTGCAGGTGCAAGATCCGATCGCCGCGATGCTCGCGTTGGGCGCCGCCGCGCGGGCCCGCTACAAGGGTTTGCTGGTGGGCGTGACCGGCACGGTCGGCAAGTCGTCCACCATCGCCATGCTGCGCGACCTGCTGCCCGAGCGCGCGCGCGTGCACACCACCATCGACAACTACAACTCGCGCGTCGGCGTGCCGGCCATGCTGGCCAACCTGGCGGCCGACACCGACGTGTGCATCCTCGAGATGGCGCAGAGCGGGCTGTGGATGGAGCGCGGGCCCATCTCGCTGAAGGCGCGGCCGCACGTGGCCGTCATCACCGAGATCGGGCTGTCGCAGACGCGGCAGGCCTCGACGCTGGAGCTCACGGCCGAGTACAAGTCGCGCATCTTCCTGGGGCTGGAGCCCGGCGGCGTGGCCATCGTGCCCGACCACATTCCCTGCCTGCAGCAGGTGGTGCAGGCGGCAGCGCGCACGGCCGGCGCGATCTGGGTGGTGGGCACGGGGCCCGAGGCCAACATCCGCATCGTCGACACGCAACCCGAGCCCGGCGGCGGCTGCCGCGTGCGCATTGCGATGGCGGGGCGCACGGTGGCGTATTCGTTCCCGCTGCACAGCGCCGGGCTGGTGCGCAACTCGGCGCTGGCCTTCGCGGCCCTGGTGGCCATGGGCTTCGACGCAGAGGACGCCTGCGCGCGCATGCCGCATGTGCGCCTGCCGGCATCGGTGATGCAGGTGCATCCGCTGCGCACGCAGGCCGGCGTGCAGGCCACGTTGATCGACGACAGCTGGAATGCCGAAGTCATGTCGATGCGCAACGCCATGGAGTTCGTGCGCGGCTTCCAGCGCGCGGCGCAGGGGCCTGTCGTGCGCAAGATCGGCGTGCTGGGCCGCATCGTCAACCTCGACAAGGACGCCGAGGCCATGCACCGCAGCCTGGCCGCGCCGCTGCTGCAATCGGGCATTGCGCACGTGGTGACGCACGGCGACGAAATGCGCTGGCTGCGCGAGGAAGTGCCGGCCGAACTGCTCGGCCCGCATTTCGACGACGCTTCGAAGCTCGCGGGGTACCTCGGCGGTTTCCTGCGCGACGGCGACCTGGTGCTGGTGAAGGGCGACCGCATCGGCTCCGACTTCGGCGAGGTGCCCGTGCTGCTGCGCAAGCTATGAGCATGCCCGGCTTCCTGCGGCGGCACGCGCGCTGCGCTCTCCTGCTGTGCGCGCTGGCGCAGGCGGCCTGCGCCCAGCGCACCGGCCCCGACGTGCCGCGCCCCTTTGCGGCCAGCAACGACGAGGTGCTGCACTGGAACCAGCCCGCCGACCGCGCGAGCTGCCCCGACCGCGCGGGCTACCTGTGGGTGCAGCCGGTGGAAGGGCCGGCCTGCATCCGCTACTTCGCGAGCGACGACATCGACGGCGCGCGCATCGCCGTCGTGCAGTTCTCGGGCGACCGCGACAGCGTGATGGACCAGGCGCCCACGCGCATTCCCGGCAACACGGAGCCGCTGCGCACGCTCGATGCGCAGCGCAGCCGAGACCGCGCCGGCGTGCCCTGGATCTTCATGGCGCGGCCGGGCACCTACGGCTCGTCGGGCGACCATCGCCAGCGCCGCCAGCTGGTGGAGTTCCATGCGCTGGACGCCGCGCTCGACGCGCTGATGCAGCGCCACAAGCTGCAGCGCATCGTCATCCTCGGCCACAGCGGCGGCGCCACCGCGGGCGCCGCGCTGCTCACGCTGGGGCGCACGCGCGTGGCCTGCGCGGTGCTGACATCGGGCGCCTACGGGCTGCTGGAGCGCGCGCAGCTTCTGGGCCGCTCGAACGGCGGGCGCACCGACACCACGGGAAGCGCGCAGTTCTACGACCCGCTCGACCATGTGGGCGGCATCGCGCGCGACCCCGCGCGGCGCATCGTGCTGATCGGCAACCGCGACGACCGCAACACGCCCTTCGCGCTGCAGCAGCGCTTTGCCGACGAGGTGGGCAAGGCGGGGCACCGCGTCGAGATCCGCACGCACGCGGCCGAGCCGCCCGAATACCACGACCTCACCGACCGCATCGGCCTGCGCACCGCCTCGCTGTGCGCGCGCGAGGCGCTGTTTCCCTAGCCGCCGCAGCCAGCGGAACGCATACCCATGAGCAGCTCCATCACCTCGCGCGCCTACGGCCGCATGCCTGACGGCCGCGCCGTGACCGAATACACGCTGGACAACGGCCGGGGCCTGAGCCTGAGCGCCATCAACCTGGGCGGCATCGTCACCGCGCTGCGCGTGCCCGACCGGCGCGGGCAGGCCGAAAACATCGTGCTGGGGCTGCCCTCGTTGGAGGCCTACCTGAAGCCGCATCCGCACTTCGGCACCATCGTCGGCCGCTTCGCGAACCGCATCGCGGCGGGGCGTTTTTCGCTCGACGGCGCGGCCCATCAGCTCGTGCTGAACGACGGCCCCAACTCGCTGCATGGCGGCGCGAAGGGCTTCGGCACCCGCTTCTGGGACATCGTGCCGCTGACGGCGCAGGAAGCCGGCGGCGACGTCGCCATCGAGCTGCGCTACACCAGCCCCGACGGCGAAGAGGGCTACCCCGGCGAGCTGCGCGCCACGGTGCGCTACACGTTGAGCGCCGCGGCCAACACCTGGCGCATCGACTACGCCGCGCAGGCCGACAGGCCCACGGTGCTGAACCTGAGTCACCACGACTACTTCAACCTCGCGGGCAATGCCGGTGGCTCCGTCATGGACCACCGGCTGACGCTGCCCGCGAGCCGCTATTGCCCGGTCGATGCCACGCTGATCCCCGCCGGCCTGGCCGACGTGGCCGGAACGCCGTTCGACTTTCGCAACGCTACCGTCATTGGCGAGCGCATCCGCCAGGGCCACGAGCAACTGCTGCTCGCGCACGGCTACGACCACAACTGGGTGCTCGACCGCAGCGATGCCCACCAGGGGCTGGCGCTGGCGGCGCGCCTGGAACACGAGGCATCGGGCCGCGTGATGGAGGTGCACACCAGCGAGCCCGGCGTGCAGTTCTATTCGGGCAATTTCCTCGACGGCAGCCTGCTGGGCAGCGGCGGCGCGAGCCTGCGCCAAGGCGACGGCTTGTGCCTGGAAACGCAGCACTTTCCCGATTCGCCGAACCGGCCCGGCTTTCCCTCAACAGTGCTGCGCCCGTGCGAGGTGTTCCGCAGCGCGACCGAGCACCGGTTCTCTGCCGGCTGAGGAATCCGGCGGCAGCGCGCCGAAGTCGGTCGCCGCGAATTCGGGCGACACATGCACGGCGTCTCCGTCGCGCCGCAGCAGGCCGCGGCTTTCCATGTCGCGCATGGTCTTGTTGACCACCTCGCGCGACAGGCCCGAGTACGAGGCGATCAGCGACTGCGAGATGCGCTTGTCGTAGCCGCCCGCGCTGGCCGGCGCCAGCTCGGTGAGCTGGTAGAGCACGCGGCGCACCAGGTCTTCGGAGGGCAGCGTCGTCACGCGCCGCATCTGGCCGCGCAGCATGCTCATGCGCTTCATGGCCAGGCCCAGCAGCGCCATCGCCACGCCGGGGTGCCGCACGCACAGCGCGCGCATGACGGCGATGGGCATCAGGTACACCGACGAAGGCAGCGTCGCCACCAGCGCCTGCGTCGAGCGGTAGCTGTCTTCCCGGATCGTGAGGTCGAAGAAGAAATCGTCCGGCCGGATGAACTCGCTGGTGAACTCCGCGTTGGCGTCGCGTCCGGGCGCGCTCACGCGCAGCAGGCCGGTGGCCACGCAGTAGATCCTGTCCGTGGTCTCGCCGATTTGCAGCACGGTCTCGTTGCGCTTGAAGTAGCGAAGCTGGCTGTGGCGGGCAAGCGATTCCCGCTCCGCCGCCGGCAAGCCGGCTGTCAGGGGATGCAGATACATAGCCGCGCATGATTCGCGAAGGCGCGCGGCCCGTCTTCTCAATCCGCGCACGCGGTCGGAATTTTTGGGTACTTCTGTTTTCGAAAATAGGGCGCTTGCGCCCGCCTCAGACGCCTTCAGCCATCGCGCGGGCGTCCCGGGGCGTCATGGCGTAGGCCGCGCGGAACACCCGATAGAAAGTGGCGATGCTGTCGAAGCCGCAGAGGTAGGCGATGTCGGTGACCGAACGCTCCGGCGCCGTGGCCAGCATCCGCGAGGCATCGGCCAGGCGCATGGCGGTCAGCGTGCGCGCGAAAGACAGCCCGGTGGGCTCGAACAGCACATGCACCTGCCGCAGCGAAATGCCCAGCTCGCGCGCGATGGTGGCCGGCGACAGGTCGGGCTGGCGCAGGTCGCGCGCCAGGATGTCGCGCGCCGCATGCAGCAGGCCCGAGCGCAGCGCTGCGCGGCTTTCCGGCAGGCCCGGCGCCAGCCGACCTCGCGCCAGCAGCGCGAGCCGGGCGGCGTGGGTGACCTCGGTCTCGGGGCTGGGGAGCTCGGCCGGGCGCCGCGTGAGCGCATGAAAGCTCGCCATCAGCGGGCGCAGGAAGGGCGTGGCCGAGCCCATGGGCTCGGCGAACAGGTCGTCGGCGCGCGCACCGAGCAGCAGTTCCTGCGTCAGCGGAATCCGCACCATGCGAAAGTCGAAGCCGTCGCTGCGCAGCGGCATGCCGGCGTAGGGCAGGTCGGAGTGATTGACGACGAGGTCGCCTTCGCGGATGTGCATGCCGGACTGCCGGCCGGTGCTCATCAGCCCCGGCCCGCGCACCTGCAGGCCGATGCACAGGCTCTGGCTGGCCACCCGCGCGATGTCGGCGCTGGTGCGGCTGATCTGGTAGGAGGAGGCGCGCATGTCCGAGACCGTGGCGCTGCCGACCGCCGCGGCGTGGAAGCGGCCCTGGAATTGCGGCCGGCGCTCGCGTTCCAGCTCGATCGTCACGCCGAACATGTGCCGCCCTCGCGCTTCGCACCAGTGGTCGAAGCGGTCCTGGGGGCGGAGGTCGTCGGTCGAGAAATTCAGCATGGCCATCGGCGTCGGAAAGTCCGAATGTCCGATAACTACGCTTGTTTGGCGAGCCGATGCCCGCTGCGGCCCCTGGCCGCGTCGGGAATTGCTAGCCCGCGAACAGCGCCGCTGGTACGCCAGGGCTGCCGATGCGCACCCTGAAGAGCCCGCCGGCCAGCGGCTCGGCTGCCTGCTGCTCGGGCGTGAGGCTGTTGCGGGCCGTGGTGATGTAGAGCGTGCGCAGGTCGGCGTCGCCGAAGGCGCAGTCGGTCACGTGGCTCGCGGGTATGTCGATGCGGCACAGCTCGGCGGCGCTCACCGGGTCGTGACAGGTGACGCAGGCGCCGCCCCAGTGCGCGATCCAGAGGCGCCCGGCGGCGTCGGTGGTCATGCCGTCCGGCAGGCCGTCGGGCTTGGGGAAGCGGTGCCACTCGCGGCGGTTCGACACCGTGCCGGCTTCCATGTCGAAGTCGTAGGCGTAGAGCTTGTTGAGCACCGTGTTGTTGAAGTACATGGTGCGGCCATCGCCCGACCAGGTCGGGCCGTTGGTCACCTCGAAGCCGTCGTCGTGGCGTGTGCAGCGGCCGCCGGCGTCGTAGCGGTAGAGCGCGCCGGTGGGTGCCTTGCAGTCGAAGTCCATGCTGCCGGCCCAGAAGCGGCCCCGCGCGTCGCACTTGCCGTCGTTGAAGCGGTTGCCGGTGCGTTCGGTCTCCGGCTGGTGCAGGTAGCGCGGCTTGGCCCCGTCGCCCGGCGCGGTGGTGTCGAACAGCGCGAAGCCGCGCCGCAGCGTGATGAAAAGGCCCGGCGCCGATGCGCGCTCGGCGATGGCGGTGATCTCCTCGTCGAAGGTCCAGGTGCGTTGCGCGCCGGTGGCGGGGTCGTAGCGGAAGAGGCGCGGCGTGAGGATGTCGATCCAGTACAGCGCCTGCTCGCGCTGCGACCACATCGTGCCTTCACCGAGGTTGGCGCCGGCGGGCCAGATGCATTCGGGCGCGCCTTCGACCACCGGCGCAGGCAATGAGGAAGAGGAAGAAGAGGGGGTGTTTGTCTCGTGCTTGTTCATTTGTTGTTCCGTTGCTCGGTGTCATGTCTTCTTGACGCGGCGGATCGTATCAAGGCATATTGATAATAGAAATTGAAAATACTGGCATCGATTGATATGCGTATTGCAATGTCATTTGCCGGGCTTCTGGAGACGCTTTCTTGAACTCGACCCAGCTTTCCATTCATCCGAGCCTGAAGGGCCGCACGGTGTTCGTCACCGGCGGCGGCAGCGGCATCGGCGCGGCCATCGTCGCCGCATTCGCGGCGCAGGGCGCGCGCGTGGCCTTCGTCGACATCGCCGAGGGCGCCAGCGCGCAGCTCGCGCGGCAGATCGTGGATGCCGGCCATGCGGCGCCCTGGTGGCGCGCATGCGACGTGCGCGACATCGCGGCGCTGCAGCAGGCCATCGCCGACGCGGCGCGCGAACTCGGCGACTTTGCGGTGCTGGTGAACAACGTGGCGAGCGACGACCGCCACACGCTCGAATCGGTCACGCCCGACTACTACGACAACCGCATGGCCATCAACGAGCGGCCCGCGCTGTTCGCGATCCAGTCGGTGGTGCCGGGCATGAAGCGGCTGGGCTTCGGCTCGGTGGTGAACCTGGGCTCCACCGGCTGGCAGACCAAGGGCTCGGGCTACCCCTGCTATGCGATTGCCAAGTCGTCGGTGAACGGGCTCACGCGCGGGCTCGCCGTGGAACTGGGCCGCGAGCGCATCCGCATCAACACCGTGTCGCCCGGCTGGGTGATGACCGAGCGGCAGGTGAAGCTGTGGCTCGACGAGGAAGGCGAGAAGGCCTTGCACCGCAACCAGTGCCTGCCCGACAAGCTGATGCCGGAAGACATCGCGCGCATGGTGCTGTTCCTCGCGTCGGACGACGCGAAGATGTGCACGGCTCAGGAATTCACCGTGGACGCTGGTTGGACGTAATCAGGTACTCCCCCAGGCTTCGCGCACTTCGTGTCGCTTCGCCAACCCCCTCGCCGGGGGCAATGCCTGCGGCCCGGCAAAGCCGGTTCCGCGGCATTCCTCGAATGAATCCGGTCAGTCGATCTCGAGTTTGCGGCCGTACACGCTGAGGCTCGCGGTCTTCAGCGCCTTCATCATCACCCGGGCCGCGGGCGACAGGAGCCTGTCGGTGCGCGTGATGATGCCGAAGGCGTCCATGTGGCAGGGCATGTCCAGCGGCAGCAGCGACACGATGCCGTGCGATGCGTAGTAGCGCGCCACGTCGGTCGCCAGCACCGCCACCATGTCGCTCTGCTGCAGCATGCGCGTGATGAAGAGCAGGGCCGAGCTCTCGATGGTGTTGGTCGGTGGCGCCAGGCCTTCTTCCTGGAACATCAGCTCGAAGCGGTGGCGCAGCACGCTGCCGGCCGGCGGCACGATCCAGCCGGCGCTCACCACGTCGCGCAGCGTGAGGCCGCTCACGCCCAGCAGCGGATGGCCCGGCCGCACCAGCGCGCACACGGGTTCCTCACTCAGCGCCTCGTAGCGCAGCTGCGACTTGTCGTGCTCGGCAAAGAGGCGCGCCACCAGGATGTCGAGCTTGCCCTGCTCGAGCCGCTCGATGAGCGCGGGGCTGGTCTCTATCTCGAGCGACACGCGCAGGTCGGGCTGCTCGCGCTTGACCATGGCCACGGCCGGCGGCAGCAGGGTGAGCCCCGGCGCGGTGATGGCGCCCACGCTGACCTGGCCGAAGCGCCCGGCCTTCAGCGCGGTGAGTTCGTCGTGCGCCTGGTTCAGGCTCGCGAGCGCGACGCGCGCATGGCGGATCATGGTCTCGCCGTACCAGGTCGGGCGCATGCCGCGCGGCAGGCGGTCGAACAGCGGCACCTCCAGCACGTCTTCCAGGTCCTTCAGCAGCTTGGAGGCCGCGGGCTGCGTCATGTTGAGCACCTGCGCCGCGCGGTGGATGTTGCCTTCCTCGGCCAGCGCCACGAGCAGCAGCAGCTGCCTTGTCTTGAGCCGGGCGCGGATGAACCAGTGGTTGTAGTTCGTCATTTTTCTTAAGACCAAGGACTGATCGGGTTTTCCAGAATCCGGCGATCGATATGCATTTCACGCAAAAAACGATTGGATCGATATCGATTCTGTTCCTAGACTGCCCGCAAGTTCAAGAACAACAGAGACAAGGTCGACGCCACGGTGATTCACGGCGAGATTCATCTGAACGTGCGCAACTACATCAACGGCCGCTGGGAAACCAGCGCGACCACCGGTGTGAGTGCCAATCCCTCGGACACCAGCGAAGTGGTGGCCGAGTACGCACGCGCCGACCGCCGCCAGGCCGAAGCCGCCATCCGCGCGGCCACTGAAGCCTTTCCGCACTGGAGCCACAGCACGCCGCAGCGGCGCGCCGACGTGCTAGACCGCATCGGCGCCGAGCTGCTGGCGCGCAAGGACGACCTGGGCCTGCTGCTGGCGCGCGAGGAAGGCAAGACGCTGCCGGAGGCCGTGGCCGAGGTGGCCCGCGCCGGCCAGATCTTCAAGTTCTTCGCGGGCGAGGCCATCCGCGGCGGTGCAGGCGGCGGCGGTGGCGAGAACGTGGCCTCGGTGCGCGCGGGCGTGCAGGTCGACGTCACGCGCGAGCCGGTGGGCGTGGTCGGGCTCATCACGCCGTGGAACTCGCCCTTCGTCATTCCTGCGTGGAAGATCGCGCCCGCGCTGGCCCACGGCAACAGCGTGGTGTTCAAGCCGGCCGAGCTGGTGCCGGCCTGCGGCTGGGTGCTGGCCGAGATCATCAGCCGCGCCGCATTGCCGGCCGGCGCCTTCAACCTGGTGATGGGCAGCGGCCGCGAAGTGGGGCAGGCGCTGGTCGACAGTGCGCTGGTCGACGCGCTGAGCTTCACGGGCTCGCCGGCCAACGGAGAGCGCATCCTGCAGGCGGCTGCCGCGCGCCGCGCCAAGGTGCAGCTGGAGACCGGCGGCAAGAACGCGCTGGTGGTGCTGGCCGATGCCGACCTCGACCGCGCCGTCGATTGCGCGGTGCAGGGTGCCTATTTTTCCGCTGGCCAGCGCTGTACCGCGTCGAGCCGGCTGATCGTCGAGGCGCCGGTGCACGACGCCTTCGTGGCGAAGCTGCGGCAGCGGCTCAAGGCGCTGAAGATCGGCCATGCGCTGGAGCGCGGCATCGACATCGGCCCGGTGGCCGACGAGGAGCGCCTGGCGCAGAACCTCGCATGGGTCGGCATCGCGCGCGAGGAAGGCGCCGAGCATGTCTGGGGCGGCGAGGCGCTGGAGCGCGCCACCCGTGGCCACTACATGAGCCCGGCGCTGTTCCTGGCGAAGCCTTCGCACCGCATCGCGCGCGAGGAAGTCTTCGGCCCGCTGGCCTGCGTGTTGCGCGCCGACGACTACGACGACGCGCTGGCACTGTGCAACGACACGCCCTTCGGCCTGTGCGCGGGCATCTGCACCAATTCGCTGAAGCACGCGATGCATTTCAGGCGCCATGCCGTGGTGGGCATGACGATGGTCAATCTGCCGACCGCGGGGGTGGACTTCCACGTGCCCTTCGGCGGCCGCAAGGGGTCGGGCTACGGGCCGCGCGAACAAGGGCGCCACGCCGCGGAGTTCTACACGACGGTGAAGACCGGCTACATGCTGGCCTGACCGGACGGGTTTTATTCATCACATCAAGAAGGAGACATCCCATGACCATGAACCGCCGCACCCTCAACACCGCGCTCGCCGCGGCAGCCCTTGGCAGCATGCTGCCCGTGTCCGTCTTCGCGCAGAAGAAGCTCGTGCTGGGCTTCGCGCAGGTGGGCGCCGAGAGCGAATGGCGCACCGCCAACACCGAGTCGATCAAGTCCTCCGCCAAGGACGCGGGCATCGAGCTGAAATTTTCCGACGCGCAGCAGAAGCAGGAGAACCAGATCAAGGCCATTCGCTCGTACATCGCGCAGAAGGTGGACGTGATCGCCTTCTCGCCCGTGGTCGAGTCGGGCTGGGAGACGGTGCTGCGCGAGGCCAAGGCCGCCAAGATCCCGGTGGTGCTGACCGACCGCTCGGTGAGCACCAAGGACGACTCGCTCTACGTGACCTTCATGGGCTCCGACTTCATCGAGGAAGGCCGCAAGGCCGGGCGCTGGCTGGTCGAGAAGATGAAGGACCAGAAGGGCGACGTGAACATCGTCGAGCTGCAGGGCACCGTGGGCTCGGCCCCGGCCATCGACCGCAAGAAGGGCTTCGAGGAAATCATCAAGGCCGACCCGAAGTTCAAGATCATCCGTTCGCAGACCGGCGACTTCACCCGCGCCAAGGGCAAGGAAGTGATGGAAGCCTTCCTGAAGGCCGACGGCAAGAAGATCAATGTGCTGTTCGCGCACAACGACGACATGGCCATCGGCGCCATCCAGGCGATTGAAGAAGCGGGCCTGAAGCCGGCGAAGGACATCGTCATCATTTCCATCGATGGGGTGAAGGGCGCCTTCGAGGCCATGATCGCCGGCAAGCTCAACGTGTCGGTCGAGTGCAGCCCACTGCTCGGGCCGCAGCTCATGCAGGCGGTCAAGGACATCAAGGACGGCAAGACGTTGCCCAAGCGCATCGTGACCGTGGAGAGCATCTTCCCGATGGAAGTCGCGGCCAAGGAATTTCCGAACCGCAAATACTGAGGACATCCCGACATGAAACGCAACTTCCTCAAGGCCACGCTCGCGGGCGTGGCGCTGGCCGTCGTCGGCTTCACGCCCTTGGTCCATGCGCAGGACAAGGGCCTGATCGCGATCTCGATGCCCACCAAGTCTTCTGCCCGCTGGATTGCCGACGGCGCCAACATGCAGAAGTACTTCAAGGACAAGGGCTACAAGACCGACCTGCAGTACGCCGACGACGACATCCCCAACCAGCTCGCGCAGATCGAGAACATGGTGACCAAGGGCTCGAAGGTGCTGGTCATCGCGGCCATCGACGGCACCACGCTGTCCGACGTGCTGCAGAAGGCCGCCGACAAGGGCGTGAAAGTCATCGCGTACGACCGGCTCATCAAGGGCTCGAAGAACGTCGACTACTACGCCACCTTCGACAACTTCCAGGTCGGCGTGCTGCAGGCGCAGTCGATCGAGGCGGCGCTGGGCCTGAAGAGCGGCAAGGGGCCGTTCAACATCGAGCTGTTCGGCGGGTCGCCCGACGACAACAACGCCTTCTTCTTCTACAACGGCGCGATGTCGGTGCTCGACCCCTACATCAAGAGCGGCAAGCTGGTGGTGCGCAGCAAGCAGATGGGCATGGACAAGGTCGGCACGCTGCGCTGGGACGGCGCGGTGGCGCAGGCGCGCATGGACAACCTGCTGTCGGCCTACTACACCAAGGACCGGGTGGATGCGGTGCTGTCGCCCTACGACGGCCTTTCCATCGGCATCCTGTCGTCGCTCAAGGGCGTGGGCTACGGCTCGGGCTCGCAGCCGATGCCGGTGGTGTCGGGGCAGGACGCCGAAGTGCCTTCGATCAAGTCGATCCTGCGCAAGGAGCAGACCTCGACCGTGTTCAAGGACACGCGCGAACTGGCCAAGGTGACGGTGAGCATGGTGGACGCGATGCTCTCGGGAAAGCAGCCCGAGGTGAACGACACCAAGACCTACAACAACGGCATCAAGGTCGTGCCCTCGTACCTGCTCAAGCCGGTGAGCGTGGACGCGTCGAACTGGAAGGTGGTGCTGATCGACAGCGGCTACTACAAGGAAAGCCAGATCAAGTGAGCACTGAAGGCAGCCTCGCCGATGCCGGCGTCATCCTCGAGATGCGCGGCATCACCAAGACTTTTCCCGGCGTGAAGGCGCTGAGCAACGTCAACCTCGGCGTGCGCGCCGGGGAGATCCACGCGGTGGTCGGCGAGAACGGCGCGGGCAAGTCGACGCTGATGAAGGTGCTCAGCGGCGTCTACCCGTGCGACTCCTACGAGGGCGAGATCCGCTTCGAGGGCGAGGTGCGGCGCTTCCGGGGCATCGCGGACAGCGAGAAGCTCGGCATCATCATCATCCACCAGGAGCTGGCGCTGGTGCCGCTGCTGTCGATTGCCGAGAACATCTTCCTGGGCAACGAGATCACGCGCGGCGGCGTGATCGACTGGTTCGCCGCCTATGCCCGCACGCGCGAGCTGCTCGCCAAGGTGGGCCTGAAGGAGCCGCCGACCACTCTGGTGACCGACCTGGGCGTGGGCAAGCAGCAGCTGGTGGAAATTGCCAAGGCGCTGGCCAAGGAGGTGAAGCTGCTCATCCTCGACGAGCCCACTGCCAGCCTCAACGAGAAGGACAGCGACGCGCTGCTGATGCTGCTGCTGGAACTCAAGCGCCAGGGCATTGCGTCGATCCTCATTTCGCACAAGCTCAACGAGATTGCCAAGGTGGCCGACTCGGTGACGGTGCTGCGCGACGGCGCCACGGTCGAGACCATGGACTGCCGCGCGCAGCCGATCAGCGAGGACCGCATCATCCGCGGCATGGTGGGGCGCGACATGGCGCACCGCTATCCGCAGCGCGCGCCGAAGATCGGCGAGACCGTGTTCGAGGTGCGCGACTGGCGCGTGCACCATGCGCTGCATGCCGACCGCGAGCAGATCAAAGGCGTGAGCCTGAACGTGCGCCAGGGCGAGATCGTCGGCATCGCTGGCCTCATGGGCGCGGGCCGCACCGAGCTGGCGATGAGCGTCTTCGGCCGCTCCTATGGCCAGCGCATCAGCGGCTCGGTGCTGATGCACGGCAAGCCGGTGGACGTGAGCACGGTGCGCAAGGCCATCGACCATGGCATCGCCTATGTCACCGAAGATCGCAAGGGGTTGGGGTTGGTGCTGGAGGAAGACATCCGCAGGAACATCAGCCTGGCCAACCTGGAAGCGGTGTCCGAGTCGGCGGTGATCGATACCGGCCGCGAATTCAAGGTGGCCAACGAATACCGCAAGGCGCTCAACATCCGGTGCTCGGGCGTGGAGCAGCTGGTGGTGAACCTGTCGGGCGGCAACCAGCAGAAGGTGGTGTTGAGCAAGTGGCTCTTCACGAAGCCCGAGCTGCTGATCCTGGACGAGCCCACGCGCGGCATCGACGTGGGCGCCAAGTACGAGATCTACACCATCATCGACCAGCTCGCGAGCGAGGGCAAAGGCATTCTCATGATCTCTTCGGAACTGCCGGAGCTGCTCGGCATGTGCGACCGCATCTACGTGATGAACGAGGGGCGCTTCGTGGCCGAGTTTCCGGTGGCCGAGGCTTCGCAGGAGCGCATCATGCATGCCATCGTGAGTTCGGGGAGTTCCGTTCATGTCCCAGCCTGAAGTCAACGCGATGAAGCCGGCGGTGCCGGTGCAGGAAGGGGCCGCCAGGCTGCATGCCGGCTTCCTGAAGAACAACCTGCGCGAGTACGGCATGCTGATCTCGCTGGTCGCGATCATGGTGCTGTTCCAGGTGCTGACCGACGGCACGCTGCTGCGGCCGCTGAACCTGACCAACCTGCTGCTGCAGAACAGCTACGTGGTCATCATGGCGCTGGGCATGCTGCTGGTGATCGTGGCGGGGCACATCGATCTTTCGGTGGGCTCGGTGTGCGGCTTCATCGGCGCGCTGGCGGCGGTGCTGATGGTGGAGTACGACTGGCACTTCGTGCCCACCGCCATCGTGAGCATCCTCGCGGGCGCGGTCATCGGCGCGGCGCAGGGCTGGTTCGTGGCGTTCCGCAAGATCCCTTCGTTCATCGTCACGCTGGCGGGCATGCTGGTGTTCAAGGGGCTCACGCTGGCGCTGCTGGCGGGGCAGTCGGTGGGGCCGTTCCCGGTGGAGTTCCAGCGGCTGAGCTCGGGCTTCATTCCCGATCCGCTGGGCGGCGACACGCTTCGCATCACGTCTCTCGCCGTCGGCGCGCTGGCCGCCGTGGCGCTGGTGTTCTTCAAGCTGCGCGGCCGCGCGAGGCTGGCGGCGCACGGCATGGAGACCGAGCCGTATGCCTTCTTCCTCGTGAAGAACCTGTTCTTCGCGGCCATCATCCTGTTCTTCAGCTACCTGCTGTCGACCTACAAGGGGCTGCCCAATGTGCTGGTCGTGATGGCGGTGCTGATCGTGGTGTACGACTTCGTCACCAACCGCACCACCATCGGCCGTCGCATCTATGCGCTGGGCGGCAACGAGAAGGCCGCGCGGCTGTCGGGCGTGAAGACGCAGCGGCTGGCGTTTCTCACCTTCGTGAACATGGGCGCGCTGGCGGCGCTGGCTGGCCTGGTGTTCGCCGCGCGGCTGAACACGGCAACGCCCAAGGCGGGGCTGGGCTTCGAGTTGGACGTGATCGCGGCCTGTTTCATCGGCGGCGCCTCGGCCTCGGGCGGCGTGGGCCGGGTGATGGGCGCGGTGATCGGCGCCTTCATCATGGGCGTAATGAACAACGGCATGTCGATCCTGGGCATCGGCATCGACTACCAGCAGGTCATCAAGGGGCTGGTGCTGCTGGCGGCGGTGTTCATCGATGTCTACAACAAGAACAAGTGAGCTGAGCATGCCCATGGCCGACGACCAGCCCGTGCTCGCGCTCAAGGGCATCCACAAGCAGTTCGGCGGCATACCCGTTCTGCGCGACGTGCAACTGCGCCTGTACGCGGGCGAGATCCATGCGCTGATGGGGCAGAACGGCGCGGGCAAGTCGACGCTCATCAAGGTGCTCACCGGCGTGCTGCCTTCCAGCGGCGGCGAGATGCTGCTGGACGGCCAACCCATTCGCCCGGCTTCGCCGCTGGAGGCGCAGAAGCTGGGCATCAGCACGGTCTACCAGGAAGTGAACCTGTGCCCCAACCTGTCGGTGGCCGAGAACGTGTTCGCGGGGCGCTATCCGCGCTGCGGTGTGGCGCAGGGTTTTCGCATCGACTGGGCCGGCGTCAACCGGCGTGCCGAAGAACTGCTGGCGCGCATCGGGCTCGACATCGACGTGACGCGGCTGCTGTCGAGCTATTCGGTGGCGGTGCAGCAGATGGTGGCCATCGCGCGCGCGCTGGGCGTGTCGTCGAAGGTGCTGATCCTGGACGAGCCGACTTCGAGCCTGGACGACGACGAGGTCGAGAAGCTTTTCGAGGTGCTTCGGCGTTTGCGCGGCGAAGGGCTGGCGATTGTTTTTGTCACACACTTTCTCAACCAGATGTATGCGGTGTCGGACCGCATCACGGTACTGAGAAATGGCGGGTGGATCGGGGAGTGGAAGGCGGCCGAACTGGGACCGCAGGCGTTGATTGCCGCGATGCTGGGGCGCGAGCTGGCGGCGCAGTCGGCAAGGCCTGCCGCGTTGCCGGCGTTCGATGAAGCGGCACCGGCGTTGCTGCAGGCCGAAGGCTTGGGGCAGGCCGGGCAATTGCAGGCGACGGACTTGCGTGTGCGCGCGGGCGAGGTCGTCGGCATTGCCGGCTTGCTGGGCGCGGGGCGCACGGAGCTTGCGCGGCTGTTGTTCGGGCTGGAGACGCCGGACCGCGGCGTGCTCAAGGTCGATGGGCGCAGCGTCAGTTTCTCGAACCCGGCGGATGCGATCCGTGAAGGGCTCGCGCTGTGTCCCGAGGAGCGAAAGACCGACGGCATCGTCTCGGAGCTGTCGGTGCGCGAGAACATCGCTCTGGCCTTGCAGGCGCGGCTGGGCACGAAACGCTTTCTCTCGCATGCGGAGCAGACGGAGATGGCGCAGCGTTTCGTCAAGTCGCTGGGCATCAAGACGGCGAGTGTCGAGACGCCCATCGGCTTGCTGTCGGGCGGCAACCAGCAGAAGGCCATGATCGCGCGCTGGCTCGCGACCGAGCCGCGCGTGCTGATCCTGGACGAGCCCACGCGCGGCATCGACGTGGCGGCCAAGCAGGAGATCATGGAAGAGATCCTGCGGCTTGCGAAGGCGGGCATGGCGGTGATCTTCATCTCGTCGGAGATGAGCGAGGTGGTGCGCGTGGCGCATCGCATCGTGGTGCTGCGGGACCGGAAGAAGGTGGGGGAGTTGCCGGGTGGGGCGACTGAGGATGAGGTGTACGAAATGATCGCGGCAACATGAAGCAGCTCCTTTCTTTCTCCCTCCCCTTCCGGGGGAGGGCAGGGGTGGGGGCACGCGGCCTTCACCATCGCGCGGCGTTCGAGGCCGCTCGCCCCCATCCCGGCCTTCCCCCAGCGGGGGAAGGAGAAAGGCAGGACATATGAAGCGCCTTTCGTCGTTCATGAGCCATCGCCTTGCCTGGCCACTCATCACGCTGCTGCTCCTGCTCGCGGTCAACACCGCCTTCAACGCCAGCTTCCTCCACCTCGAATGGCGCGACGGCCATCTCTACGGCAGCCTGATCGACATCCTGAACCGCGCGGCGCCGCTGGTGCTGGTGTCGCTCGGCATGACGCTGGTCATCGCCACGCGCGGCATCGACATCTCCGTCGGCGCGGTGGTAGCCATCGCGGCTTCGCTCGCGGCCTGGATGATCGGCGGCTCGGTGGCCAGCGACGTGAGCCGCTTTCCCATGTCGCTCGCCATCCTCGCGGCCATCGGCATCGCGCTGGTGTGCGGGCTGTGGAACGGGCTTCTGGTGGCCAAGGTCGGCATGCAGCCGATCATCGCGACGCTGATCCTCATGGTGGCCGGGCGTGGCATCGCGCAGCTCATTGCCGACGGGCAGATCATCACGATCTACTACAAGCCCTTCTTCTTCCTCGGCAGCGGCTACCTGCTGGGGCTGCCGTTCTCGCTGTTCCTCGTGGCGGCGGTGTTCGTGCTGCTGTACCTGGCGATCACGCGCACGGCGCTGGGCCTCTTCATCCAGGCGGTAGGCATCAACCCGACGGCGGCGCGGGTGGCGGGCGTGCAGGCGCGGCGGCTGATCGTCGGGGCCTATGCCTTCTGCGGTGCCTGCGCCGGCGTGGCGGGGCTGCTGATCAGCTCGAACGTGAAGAGCGCGGACGGCAACAACGCGGGCCAACTGATCGAACTCGACGCGATCCTGGCCGTCACGCTGGGCGGCACCGCGCTCACCGGCGGGCGCTTCAGCCTCGTGGGCAGCGTGATCGGCACGCTGATCATCCAGACGCTGACCTACGCGATCTATTCGCTGGGGGTGCCTCCGGAGATCAACCTGGTGGTGAAGGCGGCCGTGGTGTTCGCGGTGATGCTGCTCCAGTCGCCCGAGTTCAGGTCGGAAGTACGGTCGCTGGTGCAGCGGCCGGCGCATGAAGGGGAGCGGGCATGAGCGCGGTGATCGATGCTGCACCCTCGCCCCAGCCCTCTCCCGCGAGCGGGAGACGTGGGGCAGGGAGCAAGAGGGGGCTCAACCCGAAATACCTGCCGCTGGCGGCGACCATTTCGCTGTTCGTGCTGGTGGCAACGCTCGGCTCCGTTTTCTACGACGGCTTCTTCTCGGCGCAGGTGTTCCTCAACCTGCTGATCGACAACGCCTTCCTCATCGTCGTGGCCGTGGGCATGACCTTCGTGATCCTCTCGGGCGGCATCGACCTGTCGGTGGGCTCGGTGATCGCGCTGACCACCATGGTCTCTGCCTCGCTGGTGGAGAAGCACGGCTGGAGCCCTGGCGTGGTCATTCCACTGGTGCTGGTGATGGGCACCGCATTCGGCGCCTTCATGGGGCTGCTGATCGAGCGCTACCGGCTGCAGCCCTTCATCGTTACGCTGGCGGGCATGTTCCTGGCGCGCGGGCTGTGCTATCTCATCAGCATCGATTCGATCAGCATCACCAACGAGTTCTACTCGGAGGTCTCGCAGATCCGCATTCCGATATGGGGCGAGGCCTCGGTGTCGATCAGCGCGGTGATCGCGGTGGCGGTGCTGCTGGCGGCGGTGTTCATCGCGCATTGCACGCCCTTCGGCCGCGCGGTGTATGCGATTGGCGGCAGCGAGCATTCGGCCGTGCTGATGGGCCTGCCGGTGCGGCGCACGCTCATCGGCGTGTACACGCTCTCGGGCTTCTGCTCGGCGCTGGCGGGCGTGATCTTCACCTTCTACATGCTCTCGGGCTACGGCCTGCATGCGGTGGGGCTGGAGCTGGACGCCATCGCGGCGGTGGTGATCGGCGGCACGCTGCTCACGGGCGGCGTGGGCTATGTGGCGGGCACGCTGTTCGGCGTGCTGATGCTCGGGATCATCCAGACGCTCATTTCATTCGACGGCACGCTGAGCTCGTGGTGGACCCGCATCGTGGTCGGCGCGCTGCTGTTCGTCTTCTGTTTGCTGCAACGCTTTTTCACCTCGCGCGCGCCAAGGCGCTGACCTTACCCATGACAAAGAAACTGCGTTCGACCGAATGGTTCGGCTCGGCCGACAAGAACGGCTTCATGTACCGCAGCTGGATGAAGAACCAGGGCATTCCGGACCACGAGTTCGACGGCCGGCCGATCATCGGCATCTGCAACACCTGGTCGGAGCTCACGCCGTGCAACGCGCACTTCCGCAAGATCGCGGAGCATGTGAAGCGCGGCATTTCGGAGGCGGGCGGTTTTCCGGTGGAGTTTCCGGTCTTCTCCAACGGCGAGTCGAACCTGCGGCCCACCGCGATGCTCACGCGCAACCTCGCGAGCATGGACGTGGAAGAAGCGATTCGCGGCAATCCGGTCGATGCGGTGGTGCTGCTCACCGGCTGCGACAAGACCACGCCCGCGCTGCTGATGGGCGCTGCGAGCTGCGACATACCGGCCATCGTGGTCACCGGCGGGCCGATGCTCAACGGCAAGCTCGACGGCAAGAACATCGGCTCGGGCACGGCGGTGTGGCAGCTGCACGAATCGCTGAAGGCCGGCGAGATCAACCTGCACCAATTCCTTTCGGCCGAAGGCGGCATGTCGCGCTCGGCGGGCACCTGCAACACCATGGGCACGGCCTCGACCATGGCCTGCATGGCCGAGGCGCTGGGCACTTCGCTGCCGCACAACGCGGCCATTCCTGCGGTGGATGCGCGGCGCTATGTGCTCGCGCAGATGTCGGGAATGCGCGTGGTCGAGATGGCGAAGGAGGGGCTCACGCTGTCGAAGATCCTCACGCGCGAGGCCTTCGAGAACGCCATCCGCGTGAACGCGGCCATCGGCGGATCGACCAACGCGGTGATTCACCTGAAGGCGATCGCCGGGCGCATCGGCGTCGAACTGGAGCTGGAGGACTGGACGCGCATCGGCAGCCAGACGCCGACCATCGTCGACCTGATGCCCTCGGGGCGCTTCCTGATGGAGGAGTTCTATTACGCCGGCGGACTGCCCGCCGTGCTGCGCCGGCTCGGCGAAGCCGGACTGCTGCCGCACCCCGGCGCGCTCACCGTCAACGGCCAGTCGATCTGGGACAACGTGCGCGAGGCGCCGAGCCTCGATGACGAGGTGATCCGTCCGCTCGACAAGCCGCTGATCGCCGATGGCGGCATTCGCATCCTGCGTGGCAATCTCTCGCCGCGCGGCGCGGTGCTCAAGCCATCCGCAGCCACGCCCGAGCTGCTCAAGCACAGGGGCAGGGCGGTGGTGTTCGAGAACCTGGAGCACTACAAGGCGCGCATCGTCGACGAAGACCTCGACATCGATGCGAGTTCGGTGATGGTGCTGAAGAACTGCGGCCCCAAGGGCTACCCCGGCATGGCGGAGGTCGGCAACATGGGCCTGCCGCCGAAGCTGCTGCGCCAGGGCGTGAAAGACATGGTGCGCATCTCCGATGCACGCATGAGCGGCACGGCGTACGGTACGGTGGTGCTGCATGTGGCGCCGGAGGCTGCCGATGGCGGGCCGCTTGCGGCGGTGCGCGACGGCGACTGGATCGAGCTCGATTGCGACGCGGGCCGGCTGCACCTGGACATCAGCGACGAGGAGCTGGCATCGCGCCTTGCATCCTTGTCGGCGACTGACGCGCAGCTCATGAGCACGCGCGGCGGCGGCTACCAGAAGCTCTACGTCAACCATGTGCTGCAGGCCGACGAAGGCTGCGACTTCGATTTTCTCGTCGGCTGCCGCGGCGCGGCCGTTCCCCGCCACTCACACTGAATCACCCGCATGACACCCAGATACCGCGGCATCTTCCCGGTGGTGCCCACCACCTTCACCGAACAGGGCGCGCTCGACATCGAGAGCCAGAAACGTTGCGTCGACTTCATGATCGACGCAGGCTCGGACGGCCTGTGCATCCTCGCGAATTTCTCGGAGCAGTTCGTGCTGTCCGACGAGGAGCGCGAGGTGCTCACGCGCACCATCCTCGAACACGTGAAGGGCCGCGTGCCGGTCATCGTGACCACCACGCACTACAGCACCAAGGTGTGCGCCGAACGCAGCCGCCGCGCGCAGGACATGGGCGCGGCGATGCTGATGGTGATGCCGCCGTACCACGGCGCGACCTTCCGCGTGCCGGAGCCGCAGATCTTCGAGTTCTATGCGCGGCTGTCGGAAGCGGTGGGCATTCCGATCATGATCCAGGACGCGCCGGCCAGCGGCACGGTGCTGTCGGCGCCGTTCCTTGCGCGCATGGCGAAGGAGATCGAGCAGGTTGCGTACTTCAAGATAGAGACGGCCGGCGCGGCATCGAAGCTGCGCGAGTTGATCCGGCTGGGCGGCGACGCCATCGAAGGGCCGTGGGACGGCGAAGAAGCCATCACGTTGATGCCCGACCTCGACGCGGGAGCGACCGGATCGATGACCGGCGGCGGCTATCCGGACGGCATCAGGCCGATCATCGAGGCGCACCGTTCAGGCGACCGCGACAGGGCTTTCGCTCTCTACCAGCAGTGGCTGCCGCTGATCAACTACGAAAACCGCCAGGCGGGCTTGCTGGCCTGCAAGTCGCTGATGAAGGAGGGCGGCGTGATCGCTTGCGAAGCGCCGCGCCACCCGCTGCCACCCATGCACCCCGACACGCGCACCGGCCTGATCGAAACCGCGAGGCGGCTCGATCCGATGGTGCTGCGCTGGGGGAAATGAAGGAAGAAGCGGGGGAAAGAAGAAGCGCGAGAGGGCCGCAGGGCCCTTCAGTTCAGGCTTCGGGCGTGGGCGTGATGCTGGCTTTTTCGAGTTCGCTGACCTGCAGGGACAGGTCGAACAGCTTGGACTTGCTGGCGTAATAGCGGTCGAGCCGCCATTCCTTCAGGATGTCCATCGCAAGCTGGAAGCTCTTGTAGTCGAGGTTGTAGAGCGTGATCAGCTCGAAGCTGCGTTCGGACTCGAGCGCCAACACGAGTTGGGCCAGAATCTTGGCCGATTCGTTGGCCGGGTCCGTTTCTATGAATCGGCGAGCGACCTTGATGGCATTCATGGGAGATGGTTCCTCGGTAGGCAGGGACCGAGAACTATAGCTAGCACCTCTTTGCCTTTTATGACAGTCGTGTGACAACAGAGGGTATCCATTGGGGTTTCCCCTTGATTGCGTCAAGGCCGGTCCAGCGCGCCGGACCGGCCTTGGAAAGCTTCCGGGAACAGGTCAGCGCATGGGCCGCATCGGCATGGGCATCGGTTCCGGCGCCGGCACGACCGGCACCATGGTGGTGGTGACCGATTCGCGGATCACGCCGCCGCCCATCACGCTGCCATCGACCATGGAGCGCGTGTTGCCCATGCTGCCGAGCACGCGGGCCTCGCAGGCCGAGCGTTCGGTCGGCGGCTGCAGGCTGCAGCGGGCCAAAGCGTTGGCACGGTAGTCGGGCGCGCTGGTCAGGCCACCGCGGGCGGCTGCCTGGCGCGCCGCGCCCGCTTCGCGGATGCAGGCGGCACGGTCTTGCTGGTTGTGGCCGCAAACGGCCAGTTCCTGCTGGTAGGTGCTGGCGGATTCGCCTGCGGCCGAGGCGATCGTGGTGGCGGTCAGCCCGCCGACTGCGAGCAGGGCCAGGATCATCGAACGCGTATTGCTTTTCATGGACGGCTCCTTGAAATGAGCTAAAGAAAAACCGGGAAATGTTGGATAGGCGGAAATGCGCCGGGTTCAACGCGCGGGCTGTGCCGGCAGCGGCGTCACGGTCTCGCGGATCACGCCGCCGCCCATCACGCTGCCTTCGGTGGTGGTGCGCGCGCCGCCCTTGATGCGGGCTTCGCATTCGGGCTGGTCGGGGCCGGGCTGTTCGCTGCAGCGGGCGAGGGCGTTGACCTGTTCGCGCGGCGCGCTGGGCGTGGTCAGGCCATTGCGCTTGGCTTCCTGGCGGGCCGCGCCGGCTTCACGCAGGCAGGCGGCACGGTCTTGCTGCACGCCGTCGCAAGCGGCGCGTTCCTTCTGCATCCGGGCATCGGAGCCGGGTGCCTGTGCGCTGGCCGTCTGGGCGCCGAAAGCGAGAAAGCCACTGGCGGCGAACAGGGCCGTGGCGGAGAGAAGGGAACGAACTGTTTTTGTCATGCGGGCTCCTTGGTTGGGGCACGCCCTCCGCCAAGGGAGGTGCGTGACCGGAGCCACAGTGTGGTGTCGACGCGGGGTGCGGGTCTGTGGGACAGGCCGCACCCGATGGCCGGGCCGGACGCGCCCATCGGTGTGGGACGTGTCCGGCAAGCAGGGCTTCAGCCCGCTGCGATGCGCTGTGCCAGGTGAGCGAGCGCTTCCTCGACCTGGTCGACGAGGATCAGCGACAGGTCGCCGGGCTGCAGCCGGGCCAACGCGGCATCGATTGCGACGAACTCGCCGCGGATCTCGTCGATCTGGCGCGTGCGTGCCGCGCCCTGCAGGCCCTGGCGCAGCAGCGCCATGACTTCGCCGTCGGCACGGCCGCGCTGCGCCGCGTCCTGGTAGAGGATCACGTCGTCGAAGGCCTCGCCGAGGATGGCGGTCTGGTCGCGGATGTCGGAGTCGCGCCGGTCGCCGGCGCCGCTGATGACCACCGAGCGTTTCTTCGCGGGCATGGTGTCCACGGCCGACACCAGCGCGCGCATGGCGTCGGTGTTGTGGCCGTAGTCGGCGATGACGGTGGCGCCGCGGTAGTCCATGACGTTGAAGCGCCCGGGCACGCCGGCGGCGTCGTTCATGAAGCTGGCGAGGCCGCTGCGGATGGTGTCCCAGTCCAGGCCCACGGCCCACGCGGCGGCCACCGAGGCCATCACGTTGTCGACCTGGAAGCCGATGGTGCCGCCGCGGGTGATGGGCACGTCGCGCAGCGCGATGCGTTCGCGCCACGAGCCTTCGGCGGCCACCAGTGTGTCCTGGTCGACGTACACGGTGCGCTTGCCCTGCGCGCGGTGCGTGGCCATGACCGGGTGCATGCGGTCGGCGGTGAAGAAGATCACGTTGCCGGGGCAGCCCGTGGCCATGGCGGCGACATTGACGTCGGCCGCGTTGAGCACCGCGTAGCCGTCGGGCGACACGTTGCGCACGATCACGCGCTTGAGCACCGCGAGGTCTTCGACGGTGGTGATGTAGTTCAGGCCGAGGTGATCACCGCTGCCGATGTTGGTGACCACCGCCACCTGGCAGCGGTCGAAGCCCAGGCCCTCGCGCAGCACGCCGCCGCGGGCCACTTCGAACACGGCCGCGTCGACGTCGGGGTGCATCAGCACGTTGCGCGCGCTCTTGGGGCCGCTGCAGTCGCCGCTGTCGGTCTGGCGGCCGTCGACGTACACGCCGTCGGTGTTGGTCATGCCGGTGCGCAGGCCGCTGGACGCCAGCAGGTGGTTGATCAGGCGCGCGGTGGTGGTCTTGCCGTTGGTGCCGGTGACGGCGACCACGGGGATGCGGCCGTCGTCGCCGTGGGCGAACATGGTGTCCATCACCGCTTCGCCCACCGCGCGGCCACGGCCGAACGAGGGCGAGATGTGCATGCGCAGGCCTGGCGCGGCGTTCACTTCGACCACGCCGCCGTGCTGCTCCTCGAGCGGGCGCAGCACGTTTTCGCAGACCATGTCGACGCCGCAGATGTGCAGGCCGACCATCTGCGCCGCGTCGACGGCGCGCGCCGCGACTTCGGGGTGCACGGTGTCGGTCACGTCGGTGGCGGTGCCGCCGGTCGAGAGGTTGGCGTTGTTGCGCAGCACCACGCGCTGGCCGCGCGCGGGCACGCTGTCGGGCGTGAGGCCCTGCGATTCGAGCCGGCCGATGGCGATGTCGTCCAGGCGGATCTTGGTGAGCGAGGTGGCATGCCCCTCACCGCGGCGCGGGTCGAGGTTCACGGTGTCGATCAACTGGCGCACCGTGGCGCTGCCGTCGCCGATGACCTGCGGCGGGTCGCGCCGCGCGGCGGCCACGAGGCGGTCGCCCACCACCAGCAGGCGGAAGTCGAAGCCGGGAAGAAACTTCTCGACCATCACCTCGCCGTAGGCGGCGGCCGAGTCGTAGGCGGAGAACAGCTCTTCGCGCGTGTTGATGTTGACCGTGACGCCCTTGCCCTGGTTGCCGTCCTGCGGCTTCACCACCACGGGCAGGCCGATTTCGAGCGCGGCGGCCCAGCCGTCCTCCGCGTCGCGAACGGGGCGGCCCAGCGGCACCGGCACGCCGGCGGCGTTGAGCAGCTGCTTGGTCAGTTCCTTGTCCTGCGCGATCGACTCGGCCACGCCGCTGGTGCTGTCGACTTCGGCGGCCTGGATGCGGCGCTGCTTGGCGCCCCAGCCGAACTGCACCAGGCTGCCGCTGGTGAGGCGGCGATAGGGAATGCCGCGTGCCACGGCGGCGTCGACGATGGAACCGGTGCTCGGGCCCAGGCGCTCGGATTCGTCGAGGTCGCGCAGTTCGGTGATGGCGGCTTCTGCGTCGAAGGGCGTGTCGGCCAGGGCGGCGGCGATCAGCTGCTCGGCCAGTTCAGCGGCGCGGCGACCCACGGCCTCCTCGGTGTACTGGAACACGACCTGGTAGACGCCTTCTTCCGTCGTGGGCGAGGTGTGGCCGAAGTTGACGGCGCAGCCGGCCTGGGCCTGCAGCGCGACGGCGGCGTTCTCGAGCACATGGGCCAGCGCCAGCGGCTGGCCCAGCACCATCGGGTGCAGCTCGCCGATGGTGGGGAAGCGGGCGCGCAGGCGGTCCTCGAAGCCGGCGAGCCGGCTGACGGCGTTCTCGTCGCCGTGGCAGGCCACGACTGCCTCGATGGCGGTGTGGCGGCTCCAGAGGTTGGGCCCGCGGAGGGCTCGGATGCGGGTGACTTTCATGGGCGGCGTGCGGCTACTTGCGGGCTGGCGAGGCGATTCAGGCCAGCTGGGGTTGGAGGGGTTGGGTCTGCGACAGCTGCAGCGATGCGAGCGCTGCCTGCAGGTCGGCCTCGAAGGCCTCGACGCCGGCGCCGATCAGGTTCAGCGGAATGCCCATGGCCCAGGCCGCGGCCACGGCGGCCAGCAGGCTTTCGAGGCTCACCCCGGCATGGGTGGCGCGCCACACGGTCAGCCGGCCGAGGCCGGGCAGGAAAGACTCGCTGTTGCCGTTGGCCAGCACCACGCGGTCTTGCCGCACCAGCACGGCCTTGCCACCGGCGCCCTGATGCGCGGTGAGCGCGGCGGCCTGCGGGTCGGCCGCGTAGAGGATGACGGCGCCGTCGCACAGCGGCGCGAGGCCGGCCACGCGCGCGTCGGCCGCGTTCAGCACGGCGGTGCCTTCGGACAGCACCACGTCCACCTGCGTGCGCAGCACCTTGACCATCTGGTCGCTCTCGGTGATGTCGTAGTCGGCCAGGGCTTCACAGCCGTCGAGGTCGGTGACGATGCCGACTTCGCAGCGGTCGTAGGGGAGGCCGTCGCGCAGGATTGTTTCGGCGCCGTTCTCGATCACCACGGCCTGCACGGCGCGGTTCACGAGCAGGCGGTGGCCGGCGTCCCAGTTGGCGCTGTCGCGTGCGTCGACGCGGCGGCGCTCGAGGAACAGGCCGTCGCGGCAAGCGAGGCCGGTGTGGCGTCCGCCCAGGCCGACCAGCCACGCCACCAGGCGCGCCAGCACGGCGGTGTCGCGCGAGCCGGCCACGCCGACCACGGGAATGCGGCCCGGTGCGTCGTTGGGGAACAGGTGGTCGCAGATGGCGCGGCCCACCGGGCGCGGCGAACCGACGGCCGGCTTCAGGTGCATCAGCAGGCCGGGGCCGGCGTTGACTTCGACGATGGCGCCGCGCTGCGAGCCCAGCGGCTTGGAAATATCCAGCGCCACGAGGTCGATGCCGGCAATGTCGAGGCCCACCACGCGCGCGGCCAGCACGGCGGCGTGCGCGACTTCGGGGTGGACCTGGTCGGTGCAGTCGTTGGCCATGTTGCCGTTGCGCTGAATGGTGACCACGCGGCCGGCGGCCGGCACGGCGTCGGCGTCCAGGTCCTGGCGCTTGAGTTCGAGCTGCAGCTTGGCGTCGGTGTCGATGACGATCACGTCGAGCGGGAACTCTTCCTCGGCGCCGCGGCGCGGATCGCTGTTGAGCTGCTTCTCGATCAGTTCGCGCACCGAAGCCTGGCCGTCGCCGGTCACGGTGATGATCTCGCCGCGCGCGGCGGCCACCACTTCGCCGCCCACCACCAGCAGGCGGTGCTCGTGGCCGCGGATGAAGCGCTCGACCATCACGTCGCTGCCCTCGGGCTCGGCGACCGCGAAGGCGGCCATGACTTCTTCACGGGTCGTCAGTTCGAGCGACACGCCGCGGCCGTGGTTGGCGTCGGATGGCTTCACGACCACCGGCAGACCGATGTCCTCGGCGGCTTCCCAGGCTTCTTCGGCATCGGCGACCACCTGGCCTTCGGGCACGGGGACGCCGCAGCTCGCGAGCAGGGACTTGGTCAGTTCCTTGTCGCTGGCGATCGATTCGCCGATGGCGCTGGTGTAGTCGGTCTCGGCGGTCCAGATGCGTTGCTGGTTGGCGCCGTAGCCCAGTTGCACCAGGTTGCCGCTATTCAGGCGCATGTGGGGAATGCCGCGGTCGGTGGCGGCGGCCACGATGGCGGCGGTGCTCGGGCCGAGGTAGCAGTCTTCGACCTTGGCCTTGACCGCGTCGACGGCCTTCTGCACGTCGGCGGCGGTGAACGGGTCGTTGTTGATGGCGGCCATCAGCAGGCGGTGGCCTTCGGCCAGCGCCACGCGGGCGACCTGCTCGTCACGCGCGCGGAACACCATGCGGTACACGCCGTGTTCGGAGGTACTGCGGGTTTGCCCGAAGCCCGTGGGCATGCCGGCCAGGTTCAGCAGCTCGATGACGACGTGCTCGAGCACGTGGCCCGACCAGGTGCCTTCGGTGAGGCGCTGGATGAAGCCGCCGCGCTCGCCGACGCCGCAGTGGTGCTCGATGAGCGCCGGCAGCAGCCCGGTCAGACGGTCGGTGAAGCCGTCTATCTTGTTGGAGGGGTAGTCTTCCAGTTGGCCCAGATCGAGCCAGACTTCGAGCACCGGACGGTAGGTCCAGAGATTGGGACCGCGCAAATAATTGATGCGCAGCAATTGGATGTCGTCGAAACGGGTCATGCAAACGTTCGATGTGCTTTGGCCGAGCACCGCGGCGCCTTCAAGCGCGCCCATGGCAATCGGTCAGAATCGGCGCCCGACAAAGGGCGCCATGACGCGGTCCATGCGGCCCGCGACGGGCAAGAGTCAAAGAAACACAATGCAACATCACGATCCAGTCGGCACCCGGGAGGGCGAAACAGAGGCGGCTTCAGACGCGCTGAAAAACCGGCTCGCAGTCGCGGAAAACGTTCTGGTAATACTGTCGGTTGACCTCGACGACCAACTTCGCTTCGCTTCCGGCCTAGTCGCCCTCACTGACCGGCGGCTGATCGCCCTCGAGCCGGGTGGCGAATGGCATGAGTGGCCACTGACGGACGCCTCCCTGGCGCTTCGCTTGTCCGACCATTCCGGCGTCGGAACCCTTGATTTGACGGGCTCCGCGGGCCGTTTGGGCCGCTGGCGCTACACCCTGGCCCACCAGGTGGCGGCACTGCGCCTGCTCAAGCTTTTCGGCCAGCGCATGGCGGGTGTCTCCAAGGCGACACCCGAAGTCATCGAGGCGGCGGATGGCGACGACCTGGCCGGCGCCGACGCCGAACGCCAGTCCCCGCCCTCGACCTGGGTTTTGTTACGACTCGGCCGTTTCGCCAAGCCGTACCGCAAGCAGTTGATCCTGGGGTTTGTACTGACCCTGATCTCCACCGCCGCCACCTTGGTGCCGCCGTACCTGACCATCCCGCTGATGGACGACATACTGATCCCGTTCCAGAACGGACAGAAGATCGACACCATGCGCGTCGGCCTGTACCTCGGCGGCCTGCTGGTCGCGGCGCTGGTCGGCTGGGGGCTGGGCTGGGCGCGCACCTATTTGCTGGCGCTGGTGTCCGAACGCATCGGCGCCGACCTGCGCACCACCACATACGAGCATCTGCTGACCCTGCCGCTCGACTATTTCGGCGGCAAGCGCACCGGCGACCTGATGGCGCGCATCGGCTCGGAAACCGACCGCATCAATGTTTTCCTCTCGTTGCATGCGCTCGACTTCGCCAACGACGTGCTGATGATCGTGATGACTGCGGTCATCCTGATCTCCATCAACCCGTTGCTGGCGGTGGTCACGCTGGTGCCGTTGCCCTTCATTGCCTGGATGATTCACGTGGTGCGCGACCGCCTGCGCACCGGCTTCGAGAAGATCGACCGCGTCTGGTCCGAGGTGACCAACGTGCTGGCCGACACCATCCCCGGCATCCGCGTGGTCAAGGCCTTCGCGCAGGAGCGCCGCGAAGCCGAGCGCTTCCGTGTCGCCAATGCCTACAACCTGCAGGTCAATGACAAGCTCAACCGCACCTGGTCGCTGTTCACGCCGACCGTGTCGCTGCTCACCGAAATCGGCCTGCTCGTGGTCTGGGCTTTCGGCATCTGGCAGGTGGCGCGCGGCAGCATCACCGTGGGTGTGCTCACCGCCTTCATTGCCTACATCGGCCGCTTCTACACCCGGCTCGACTCGATGAGCCGCATCGTCTCGGTCACGCAGAAGGCGGCGGCCGGCGCCAAGCGCATCTTCGACATCCTCGACCACGTGAGCAACGTGCCCGAGCCGGCCAACCCGGTGAAGGTGGAGCGCGTGCAGGGCCGCATCGAGATGAGCGGGCTGGGCTTCCGCTACGGCTCGCGCGCCGTGATCCACGATCTCGACCTGGTGATCGAGCCAGGCGAGATGATCGGCCTGGTGGGCCACAGCGGCTCTGGCAAGAGCACGCTGGTCAACCTGATCTGCCGCTTCTACGACGTGACCGACGGCGCCATCAAGGTCGACGGCACCGACATCCGCCGCTTCGCCGTGGCCGACTACCGCCGCCACGTGGGGCTGGTGCTGCAGGAGCCGTTCCTGTTCTTCGGCACCATTGCGCAGAACATTGCCTACGGCAAGCCCGATGCCACGCGCGAAGAGATCGTGGCCGCCGCGCGCGCCGCGCATGCGCACGACTTCATCCTGCGGCTGCAGCACGGCTACGACTCGCTGGTGGGCGAACGCGGCCAGGGCCTGTCGGGCGGCGAGCGCCAGCGCATCAGCATCGCGCGCGCGCTGCTGATCGATCCGCGCATCCTGATCCTCGACGAGGCCACCTCGGCGGTGGACACCGAGACCGAGAAGGAAATCCAGAAGGCGCTGGACAACCTCGTGCAGGGCCGCACCACCATCGCCATTGCGCACCGGCTATCGACGCTGCGCAAGGCCGACCGGCTCGTGGTCATGGACCGCGGCGAAGTGGTCGAGGTCGGGCCACACGACGCCCTGATGGCGAAGCAGGGTGCCTACTGGCGGCTCTACCAGGCGCAACTGCGCCAGGGCGACGACGACGCGAGCGAAGGCGCGGCCGACGAACGTGCCAGCGCGCAGGCGCCTTTGCCCATTGCCCACGCAGCCCATCCGGCGGGGGACGCATGACCGAGAACAACACCACGCCATCTTTCGAACTCGAGCGCGATGCCTTGGGCCGTCTCGTGCTGACCGACGCGCAAGGCGAGCGCCATGTAGGCATCGTGCCCGTGCGGGCCTTTCCGCTGAGCGCCCCCGGCCACGGCGTGTCGCTTGTTGGCGGTGAAGGCCGCGAACTGGTCTGGATCGACAGCGTCGATCAACTGCCGCCGCAGGCCAAGGCACTGCTCCAGGAAGAACTCGCGGTGCGCGACTTCGCACCCACGCTGCTGCGCCTGCACGGTGTGTCGAGCTTCGGCGTGCCCAGCACCTGGACCATCAGCACCGACCGCGGCGACACCACTTTCGTGCTCAAGGCAGAAGAAGACATCCGCCGGCTCGAAGGCGGCGCGCTGCTCATTGCCAGCGCGCATGGCGTGCAGTTCCGTATTCCCGATGTGAAGACGCTGGACCGGGCTTCTCGCAAGTTGCTTGAGCGCTTTCTCTGAGCACCAAAGAAAAAGCCCCGCAGCCTTTTCAGGGGCTCGGGGCCATGCGGGGAATACCGCGCAAGCTGGATTGAACCCGGTCAGTCCAGCAGGTCCGAGTAGTCGCCGCGCTCGTAGGCCTCGGTGGCCTTCCACGGAAGCGTCTTCGGCGCCGGGATGACCGAGGCGGTCATCACGTTGATCGAAGTGCCGCGTGCATTGCGCTGCTCGATCTTGCGGGCATATCGGCCAGCCGTGTCCCAATCGATGCGCAGCGTGCCTTCGCCCTGCTGCAATTCGTAGCGTTGCACGCCCTTGCCGGCCGTGCCCAGGTCCTTCATGCGCGAGAAGCTCGCGGGATCGACCAGCCAGTACGAGTTGGCCCACGAACCGCTGTAGCCGACGTTGCCGTAGTTGGCGGCGTCGATGTCGATCAGCTTGCGCTGCTCGCGCAGCACCATGCCCACTTGCACCTTGCCCGCGGCATCGCGACGCACCCACAGCGGGGCGGCCGTGTTGTCCGCGTGCGCGTGGCCGATGTGCACCTTGCCTTCACGGGCTTCGTGGTCGTGGTCTTCACGCAGCGCGGGCGGCAGCTCGCGCTCGACCCAGATTGAGCCGGCACGGCGGAACATCAGGTCAGCATAGCGGCTCTCGCGTTGCACGCCGTCCTTGCCGATCGACATCATGTGATGCTGGATGCGCAGGTTCTGGTCCGGCGCCGCGGCATCGCCCGCGGCGCTGGCTGCCAGCGGCAAGGCCGCCAGGGCCGTTGCCGTCAGCAGCGTCTTGAGTGTCACGGATGCCGTCACAGGCCAGCCGCTTCCTTGACCTTGTTGAACACCTTGGTGTTTTCCATGGTGCCCTTGAAGATCTTCGAACCGGCGCCGCCGGCGAACAGCATCACGTCGCCGCCGCCGTGGGTTTCCGCGCCAGGCGAACCCAGGTTGATGCCGACTTCCTGCAGGAAGTTGTCGTCGGTGGTGTCCATGGCCGTCTGATCGTCGCGCTCAGCGCCCTTGGCGCGCGTGGGAGCGATCCACTTCTTGTTCCCGTCTTCCGCGTTGACGTCGCTGCCGGCGGTTGCATTGGGCCGTCCGCCGTTGCCGAACACCAGCGTGGTGTACGGCTTGCCATCCGCTGCCTTCGTGGGCTTGCCGTCGGCATAGCCATTGACCAGGCCGAGGATCGGGTTGCCGATCTTCGGATAGCCGTTGAAGGCGATCGCGTGGTCATGGTCGGCCGTGACCACCACCAGCGTGTTCTTCAGGCCCGGGTCCTTCTTGTTCATGTAGTCGAGCGCGGTCTGGATGGCCGCGTCGAATGCCAGCGTGTCTTCCAGCGCGCGCTTGGCATTGGTGCCGTGCAGCGCGTGGTCGATGCGGCCGCCTTCGACCATCAGGAAGAAACCCTTGTCGTTCTTGCTGAGCACGCCAAGCGCCTTCTCCGTCATGTCCGACAGGCTGGGCTGGTCGATGTTCTGCTTGACGCGGTCCAGTTCGTAGGCCATTTCGCTCTGCGAGAACAGGCCCAGCAACTTGCCCGTCGAGGCCGTGTCGACGGCCTTGAGCTTGGTGCCGGTGTCGACATAGGCGTAGCCCTTGGCCTGCATCGCGGCCACGAGGTCCACGCCGTCCGTGCGCTTGCTGCTCGCGTTTCCAGGCAGCGGCAGGTAGTTGCGCTGGCCGCCACCCATCAGCACGTCGATGCCGTCGAGCAGCTTGAGGTTGTAGTTGGCATGGCCCGGCACGCTTTGCTCCGCAATGGTGTTGTAGCCGTTGCGGTTGCAGATGTGCGCATAGGTGGTGGCCGGCGTGGCATGGCCGACGCGCGTGGTCGACACTGCGCCCACGGCACGGCCCTTGGCCTTGGCGAGTTCGAGCAGTGTGTCGGCGGCCTTGCCGTTGGTCGGCGGGCAGGTGGTGTTCTCGCCGCTGATGTATTGCTTGCCGGCGCTGTCGTAGGCAACGGTGTCGCTCGACATCGAGATCACTTCGTTGCGCATCTTGACGCCGGTCATGTAGGCGGCCATCGAAGGCGCGCTGTCCGTGGTCTGGCCGTCGAGCGAATAGGTCTTCACGCGCGCTGCGTAGGGCAGCGACTGCATGACGAGGTTGGCGCGCTCCGGGCTCACCAGCGAGCCGGGCTTGGCGGCCAGTTGCTTCTCGCCCTTGTAGATGCGAGCGGCGGTCACGGTGACCGGGCCCATGCCGTCGCCGAGGAAGAAGATGACGTTCTTGGCTTCGCCGGCGGCGTGCGCGTTGCCGGCCAGGGTGCCGGCGGCGGCGCAGAAGAGGGCGGCGGCCAGGCGGGTTTTGCGGGTGATGCGATTCATGGTCGTGTTCATGTTTGTGTTCGTCGATGAGCGCTGGTTGCCCCTCACAGGCCGACCGCCTTCTTGATCAGGCCGAACACGTCGGTGTTGGTGATGACGCCGGAGAAGTTGTCGGCGCCCAGGCCTTGCGCGCCGAGGAACACGTCGGCTCCGCCGTGGGTTTCGGAGTCGCTGCTGGGGTCCATGGGAACCACTGCTTCCTGCCTGTAGTCCTTGTTTTCCAGTGCGGTGCTGTCGATGGCGCCACGCGTGGGCAAACGAACCGGGCCGTTGCCGAAACCGATGATGGTGTACGGGTTGCCGTCGACGTCCTTGCTGGTCTTGCTGTTGTCGACGTAGTCCTTCACCAGGCCCAGCACGCCCGGCTTGCCCGGCTCGGTCTTGCCGGTGCGCGCGGCATAGCCGTTGAGCTGCAGCGTGTGGTCGTGGTCGGCCGTGACCACCACCAGCGTGTTCTTCAGGCCCGGGTCGATGGCTTGCATCTTGTCGAGCGCGAGCTTGATGGCGTCGTCGAAGGCTGCGGTGTCCTGCAGGGCACGGCGGGCGTTGGTGGCGTGCAGCGCATGGTCGATGCGGCCGCCTTCCACCATCAGGAAGAAGCCCTTCTTGCGCGCGGCCAGGGCGTCGATGGCCTTGCCGGTCATTTCGGCCAGGCTCGGCTCCTTGGTGGCGTCGCGGTCCAGGTCATAGGCCATGTGGCTCTTGGTGAAGAGGCCGGCGATCTTGGTGGTGCCGTCGACGGGCAGCTTGTCGAATTCGGTCTTGCTGGTGGCGTAGCTGTACTTGGCCGCCTTCAGCTCGGCCGTGAGGTCGCGCTTGTCGTTGCGCTTGCCGCCCGCTTCCTTGGAAAGGAAGTAGTCCGTGCCACCGCCGAAGAACACGTCGATGCCATCGCCCAGCTTGCCGTTGTAGCCCGCGCCGCCCGGCACCAGCGCCGCGGCGATGGTGTTCTCGGCGTCGCGGTGGCACACGTGCGAATACGTGGCGGCGGGCGTGGCGTGCGTGATGCGCGTGGTGGTCACCACGCCGGTCGCGTAGCCCTTGGCCTTGCTTTGCTCCAGCAGCGTCTCGACGGCCTGGCCGTTGCCCGAAGGGCAGGTGCTGTCGTAGTTGACGTGGTAGGCCTTGCCCGAGGCGTCGGTGGCCTTGGTCTCGGGGCTCATCGAGATGACTTCGTTGTTCATCTTGACGCCGGTCATGTAGGCCGACATCGACGGCGCGCTGTCGGTGACCTGGGCATCGTTCGAATAGGTGTGGACGAAGGCCGTCTCGGGCAGCGTGTCCATGGTCAGGTCGCCGTCTTCGCCGACCTTGTAGATGCGCGCGGCGGTCATGGTGGTGATGCCCATGCCGTCGCCCAGGAAGAACAGCACGTTCTTCTGGGGCTGTGCGGCGGGCTGTTGCGGCGGAAGAAACGGCAGCAGTTGGGGGCCGTGGTTGCTGCCGCCGCAGGCGGACAGCAATAGCGAAGCGCCCAGCAGCGCTGGGGCAATGAAGCGTTGGGTCATGCGACTCCCTCCGGAGGGGTTGTTTGAGTAATGCGCCTGGTGCGCAGATGTTCCGGAGGTGAAATCTAAAGATGTCAAATGACTCGGCGGTGACGATGCACATCCGCCGAGAAAGTTCAGCGCATTTCAAGAAAGAAACACGCCGGTAGACTTCGGCGTGTCATGCCCGCCTGCTAGCGGGTGTGGCTGTTGCTCAGTGCGCAGCCATCCACCGCCACGCCACCGCGCCCGCAGCCGCCGCCACCCCGCTCACCAGCGCCCCCCACACGATGTCGATGAACGACAGGGCCAGCGGCCAGTTGCGGATCACCGCCAGGTTGGTCAGGTCGTAGGTGCCGTAGCAGAACATGCCGAACAGCGCGCCCAGCACGGCGGCGCGCAGCACGCTCTGCGCTTCGACGCCGGGAACGATGGCAAAGAGCAGCAGGCCGATCGGGTAGATCAGATAGAACGCACCCGCGAAGGCCAGCCGCGGGTTCGGCGACATCAGGTCGCCCATGCCCTCCTGGTACATGCCCTTGGCGACGACGCCCAGCCAGATCATGTCGATCACCAGCAGCACCACGAAGGTGGCGGCCCATGCAACCAAGTGTTTAGTGCTCATTCGAGGCATCGTATCCGCGGGCGTGGCGCGGCCTGCGAAAATTGCGCTTTTGGACTACAACGGCCCGCCGTTGACCGACATGCCCCTGCACACCACCGCCCTCGTCCTGTTTTCCGGCGGCCAGGATTCGACCACCTGCCTCGCCGATGCGCTCTCCAAGTACCAGCGCGTCGAAACCCTGGGCTTCGACTACGGCCAGCGCCATCGTGTCGAACTCGACGTGCGCGGCACCATCCTCGCGAAGATGCGCGAGCGCTTTCCCGACTGGGCACCCCGCCTGGGTGAAGACCACGTGCTCACGCTCGCGGCGCTGGCGCAGCTCGGCGGCTCCTCGCTGACCGAGGAGGTCGCCTTCGCGATGCAGGCGGACGGCCTGCCCAACACCTTCGTGCCGGGGCGCAACCTGCTGTTCCTCACGCTGGCCGGCGCGCTGGCCTACCGGCGCGGGCTGCAGGTGATCGTTACCGGGGTCTGCGAGACCGACTTCTCGGGCTACCCCGACTGCCGCGACGACACCATGAAGGCCATGCAGCTCGCGCTGTCGCTCGGGCTGGAGCGCCGCCTCGTCATAGAGACGCCGCTCATGTGGATCGACAAGGCCGAAACCTGGCAGATGGCGCACCGCCTGGGCGGCGAGTCGCTGGTCGACCTGATCGTGGAGGAAACCCACACCTGCTACCTCGGCGACCGCACCCACCGCCAGGCCTGGGGCTACGGCTGCGGCGAATGCCCCGCCTGCGACCTGCGCAAGAAGGGCTGGGAGCGCTACGCCGCTGCCGGCTGAATGGCCGCCGTGTTGAGCCGGTAGCGCGGGCCGCCGCCGGTGGCCGCACCTTCCGCCTCGGGCACCATCGTCCAGCGCTGGTTGTGGAAGTCGCCCACGGCCGCGCGGTGCGCAATCGACACCATCGCGCCGCCGGCCGCCTGCACCGTGGCTGCCAGGCGCTTGTACAGCACGCTCTCGGCCTGCGCGTCCAGCGCGCTGGTGATCTCGTCGGCGAACAGCCACGCCGGTTTCTTCAGCAGCACGCGGGCGATGGCCAGCCGCTGCTGCTCGCCGCCCGACAGCTTCTGGCTCCAGGCGTCGCTCTCGTCGAGGCGGTTCACCAGGTCGGGCAGCAGGGCGTCGTTCAGGGCCTGGCGCAACTGGTCGTCGTTGAAGTTGGTGGCCGGATTGGGATAGGTCAGCGCATCGCGCAGCTTGCCGTCCGGCACGTAGGGGCGCTGCGGCATGAAGGCGACGTTGTCGGGCACCTGCAGCCGGCCCTTGGAGAACGGCCAGATGCCCGCGAACGAGCGGAACAGCGTCGACTTGCCGCTGCCCGAAGGGCCCTGCAGCAGCACGCTGTCGCCGGGCTTCACCGCCAGCGCGGCGCCGGCGAGCAGCGGCGTGCCGTCGGGCAGCGCGACGCCGAGGTCATCGCTGTGCAGCACCGCCGCAGGGGCGCGTTGCAGTGCGTCGTCCTGTGTGGCATGGGCGGTCATGCTGTCGTCGAAGCTGGTGAGACGGTCGGTGGTGGCGCGCCACACGGCCACGCTGTCGTAGTTGTCGACGAACCAGCTCAGCGATTCCTGCACCTTCCCGAAGGCCGAGCCGATCTGCATCAGGTGGCCCAGCTGGAACGCGCCGCCAAAATACTGCTGCCCCGCCACCAGGAACGGAAAGATCACGGCCGCCTGCCCGAAGAACGAAGTGAACGTGACCAGGTTCTTCTGCTGCTTGATCAGCTGCAGGTAGTTGCGCAGCACGTTGCTGAAGCGCAGGTCGAGCTGGTCGCGCTCGACCTTTTCGCCGTGGTCCAGCGCAATGGCCTCGCTGTATTCGCGCACCCGCACCAGGTGATGCCGGAAATCGGCCTCGAAGCGCTGCTGCCTGAAGTTCAGGCCGATCAGCGGGCGACCGACGAAATGCGTGATGACGGTGCCCAGCACGGAATAGCCCAGCGCCACCCAGACCATCGCGCCGACGATCTGGTGCGTGACGCCGTGGAAGGTGAACGAGAAATTGCCCGACAGCGCCCAGAGCAGCCCGATGAAGCTCATGAGCGTGACCACGGCGTTCAGCAGGCCCATCGAGAGCGACATCGTGGCGCTGGTGAAGATCTGCATGTCTTCCTGGATGCGCTGGTCCGGGTTGTCCGGCGTATGCCCGTCCTTGCCGGCGTAGCGCGCCAGTTCCAGGTGATAGAAGGTGCGGTTGGCCATCCAGCGCGACAGGTAGCTGCGCGTCATCCAGGTACGCCAGCGCAGCTGCAGCAGCTGGGTCACGTAGAACTTGAGCACCTGCACCGCGATGTTGGCGAAGGCGATCCAGCCGAACACGCCCACCTCGTGCCAGAAGACCACCGCGTTCTTGTTCTGCAGCGCGTCGTAGAAGCGGCCGTACCACTCGTTGCCGAGCACGGCCACGTACACGTAGAACAGGTTGAGCGCAACGATGGTCAGCAGCATCGCGCGAGCGCGCCACTTCTCTTCGGACTGGAAGTAGGGCGCCGCAAGCTTGAAGACCCGGCGCAGGACCTGGACGAACGAGCCTGCGCGCGCCGTGATGGATGGGGATGAAGACATTCGGTTTTCCTCTCAGGCGCCTGCGCGCCGCTCGTCATGAGGAAAACATAGGTTTCTTAGGCGGGACTGAATCCGCGCCCGGCGCCTCGAAAAGTACTCAGCGCAGCATCACCCGCGCGGCCGTCGCCAGGAAGTGCGCCAGCGGCGGCGTCTTCAGGCCCTCTGCCTTCGCTTCTTCGTCCCACAAGCGCAGGCGCACCGCGTCGTCGGACCAGCGATGCTCGGCAAAGCGCTGCGCCGCGTCGGCGTCCATGACGCCGCCCTGCAGCGCGAGGCTGCGCACCGAGTCGGGCGAGAGCTTCGAGAAATAGTCGGGCCGCGTCGCGCACAGGTAGCGCTTGGCGTCCACGTGCAGCCGGATGGGTTCGCGCACCTCGACATCGAAGGCGCCGCGCAGCAGGGGCAGGGCGATGTACTGGTGGCGGTCGTCGATGCCGAGTTCTGTAGGAGAGTGCGATAGCGTCTGGTGCTCGGCGATCAGCAGGTGGCCGAGGTCGTGCAGCAAGGCCGCCGTCACCAGGGAGTCGCTCGCGCCGGCCTGTTCCGCCAGCCAGGCGCATTGCAGCGCATGTTCGAGCTGCGTCACCGGCTCGCCCGCATAGGCGACCCCACCCCGTTCGGCGAACAGGCGAGCGATCTCGGCGAGGTCGAGTGTCATGAAAGTGAAACGGAGGGCGAGGCGAAGGCGCGGGTGACAGCGCGCGGAGTCTGCGGCAGCGTGGTGACACGCGGATGACGGCGCTATTTTGGGTATTTGTGTGTTTTTGAGGCGTCTGACAAATCCCTGTCATATGCCGCTGCCAGCATCGCCGCATTCGTCGCTGGACAGGATTTGCGTACTTTCAGTTTCCTGTCCATGCGTGTCCCGCATTGCGTCATTTCTTTTTCCACTTGGGGAATCTCCACCATGCTGCATCGTCAACTCCGCCGTGCCATCGTGCCGGCCGTCCTGTTCTCGCTGGCCTTTGCCGCATCGGCCCAGGGCCGCACCGAGCTGCTGGTCTACACCGCGCTCGAAGCCGACCAGGTGCAGGCCTACAAGGCCGCATTCGAAAAGGAGAACCCGAGCATCGAGCTGAAGTTCGTGCGCGACTCCACCGGCATCGTCACCGCCAAGCTGCTGGCCGAAAAGGCCAACCCGCAGGCCGACGTGGTGTGGGGCCTGGCCGCCACCTCGCTGATGCTGCTCGACAAGGAAGGCATGCTCCAGCCCTATGCGCCCAAGGGCCTGGACGCCATCAAGGCCAACATGCGTGACCCGGCCAACCCGCCCAAGTGGGTCGGCATGGACGTGTGGTCGTCGGCCATCTGCTTCAACACGGCCGAAGCCACCAAGAAGAACCTGCCCAAGCCCACCAGCTGGGCCGACCTGACCAACCCGGTCTACAAGGGCCAGATCACCATGCCCAACCCCGCCGCGTCGGGCACGGGCTACCTGATGGTCTCGGGCTGGATTCAGATGATGGGTGAAGAAAAGGCGTGGAAGTACATGGACGCGCTGCACCAGAACATCGGCATCTACAGCCAGTCGGGCAGCAAGCCCTGCCGCCAGGCCGGCGCCGGCGAGTTCGCGCTGGGCATGTCCTTCGAATACCGCGCCAACAAGACCAAGCGCGAAGGCGCGCCGATCGACATCGTGCTGCCGAAGGAAGGCCTCGGCTGGGACATGGAAGCCACCGGCATCATCAAGACCAGCAAGAAGCAGGAAGCCGCCAAGGCGCTCGCCGACTGGGCCGTCACCAAGCAGGCCAACGAGCTGTATGCCAAGAACTTCGCCGTGCTCGCGCTGCCGGGCGTGCAGGAAAAGCTCGAGTTCGTGCCGGGCGACGTCGAGAAGCTGCTCGCCAAGAACGACTTCACCTGGGCTGCCGCCAACCGCGACCGCATCCTGACGGAGTGGTCCAAGCGCTACGAGTCCAAGTCGGAAAAGAAACCCCTCTGATCCAACGCCCAAGCGGTATCCGGCCATGACGAGCAGCAGCTTTCTTTCCCTTCGCGGCATCGGCAAGTCCTTTGGCGCCACACGCGTGCTCGACGGCATCGATCTCGACATCGAGCCCGGCGAGTTCGTGTGCCTGCTCGGCCCTTCGGGCTGCGGCAAGACCACGCTGCTGCGCATCGTCTGCGGCATCGAGCGTGCCGACAGCGGCCAGATCCTGCTCGGCGGCCAGGACATCGCGGGCCTGCCGCCCGCGGCGCGCGGCTTCGGGGTGGTGTTCCAGTCGTATGCGCTGTTCCCCAATCTCACGGCCGCGCAGAACATTGCCTACGGCCTCCATCCCACCGGCGCGCTCGCCCGCGAAATGGCCAAGCGCTCGCGCGAAATGCTCGACCTCGTCGGGCTGGCCGCGCATGCCGACAAATACCCGGTGCAGCTCTCGGGCGGCCAGCAGCAGCGCGTCGCATTGGCGCGCGCACTGGCGCCCAACCCGCGCCTGCTGCTGCTCGACGAGCCGCTCTCCGCGCTCGACGCGCAGGTGCGCGCCAGCCTGCGCAGCGAGATCCGCGCGTTGCAGAAGCGCCTGGGCATCGTCACCATCATGGTCACGCACGACCAGGAAGAAGCCCTGTCGATGGCCGACCGCGTGGTGCTGATGCACAACGGCCGCATCGAGCAGGCCGGCACGCCCGACGAGCTGTACCGCCAGCCGCGCACCCGCTTCGTGGCCGGCTTCGTCGGCCGCATGAACATGCTGCCGGCCACGGTGCTGGCCGACGGCAAGGTGCGCGTGCGCGACAGCGAACTGTTCTGCGCGCCCGGCAACCTGAGCGTCGGTTCGCAGGCCACCGTGGGCATCCGCCCCGAGCATGTGGTCGTGAAGCGCTACGGCACCGAACTCGGCGCCAACAGCTTCGCCGCACGCCTGCTCGACACCGAATTCTTCGGCAACCGCACCTCGGCCCGCCTGGCCTGCGAGCCGCTGGGCATCGAGATCGAAGCCGAGCTGCCCGCCGACGCGCGCGGCGGTGGCGACGAGCCGCTGGTGCCCAGCAGCATGGTGCACATCCAGCTTCCCCTGAACGCGCTGTCCGTTCTGGCGCATTGAGCATGAGCAGTCTTCCGAGCGCCGTCGCCGTTCCGCCGGTGGCGATGGCGCGCAGCAGCGCGTTCGATCGCGAACGCTGGATCACCGGCGCGGCCGTTTTGCTGGTCGTGCTGCTGCTGGTCGTGATCGTCGCGCTGCCGGTCGGCGCGCTGGTCGGCCAGAGCTTCTTCGACCGCGCGGGGGCCTTCGTCGGCCTTGCCAACTTCGCGCGCTATCTCGACAACCCGGCGCTGGTGCAGTCGGCGTTCAACAGCCTGGGGCTCGCGGCCCTGAGCGCCGTGATCTGCACCGCCATCGCCTACGTGTACGCCTACGGCCTCACGCTGTCGTGCATGCCGGCCAAGGGCGTGCTGCGCGCGGTGGCGCTGGTGCCGCTCCTGGCGCCGTCGCTGCTGCCGGCCATCAGCCTGGTCTACCTGTTCGGCAACCAGGGCCTGTTCAAGGGGCTGATGGGCGATGTGTCGATCTACGGGCCGCTGGGCATCGTGCTGGGCTCGGTGTTCTGGACGCTGCCGCATGCGCTGCTGATCCTCACCACGGCCATGGCCACCTCCGACGGCCGGCTCTACGAAGCCGCGCAGACGCTGGGCGCCTCGCGCTGGCGCATCTTCCGCACGGTGACGCTGCCGTCCTCGCGCTACGGCCTCATCGTGGCCGCGATGGTGGTGTTCGTGCTGGTCATCACCGATTTCGGCGTGCCGAAGGTGGTGGGCGGCCAGACCGGCGTGCTCGCGACCGACATCTACAAGCAGGTGGTCGGGCAGCAGAATTTCCAGATGGGCGCGGTGGTCGGCCTGGTGCTGCTGATTCCGGCTGTGCTGTCCTTCCTGGTCGAGCGGCGCGTGCGCAGCAAGCAGGCAGCCGCGTTGTCGGCGCGCGCCACGCCCTACCAACCCGAGCCGGTGAAGTCGCGCGACCGTGCGCTGCTCGTGTTCTGCGCGCTCACGGCCGGGGCGATCCTCGTGATGATCGGCATGGCGGTGTTCGCATCGCTCGCCAGCTACTGGCCCTACAACCTGGCGCCGTCGTTCAAGAACTACGACTTCAGCAACATGGACGGCGGCGGCTGGGGCAGCTACTTCAATTCGCTGCGGCTGGCCGTGTGCGCCGCCGTGGCGGGCGCGTTCCTCACCTTCGTCTCGGCCTACCTGGTCGAGAAGCCGCGCCACTTCGGCCTGCTGCGCGAGCTGCTCAACCTGCTGGCCAACCTGCCGCTGGCGGTGCCCGGGCTGGTGCTGGGCGTGGGCTACATCTTCTTCTTCATCTCCCCGTCGAACCCGCTGCGCGCCATCTACGGCAGCATGACCATCCTGGTGGTGTGCACCGTGGCGCACTTCTTCTCGGTGGCGCACCTGACCTCGCTCACCGCGCTGCGCCAGCTCGACCGGGAGTACGAGCTGGTGTCGGAGTCGATGGGCGTGCCGTTCTGGCGCACGCTGTGGCGGGTGCACCTGCCGGTGGCGCTGCCCACGGTGCTCAACGTGGGCGGCTATTTCTTCGTCAATGCGATGACGACCGTGTCGGCCGTCGTGTTCCTCTATTCGCCGCAGACCTCGCTCGCGGCCGTCGCCGTGCTCAACATGGACGACGCCGGCGACGTCGCGCCCGCCGCGGCCATGGCCTCGCTGATCATGCTCACGGCCGCCATCGGCCGCGGGGTGTTCGCGCTGGCGGGGCACTGGACGCTCAAGCGCACCCAAAACTGGAGACACCGGTAATGACCGGCACCCAAGCTCATCACCCTGAACATTTCGATCTCATCGTGGTCGGCGCCGGCATCGTCGGCCTGGCTCATGCCTACACCGCCGCGCAGCGCGGCCTCAAGGTCTGCGTCGTGGAGCGCGACGCGGCCTGCATCGGCGCTTCGATCCGCAACTTCGGCTTCATCACCATCACCGGACAGGCGCCGGGCGACACCTGGCGCCGGGCAATGCACGCGCGCGACGTGTGGCAGCGCATCGCGCCCTATGCGGGCATCGACATCGTGCACCGCAATCTCTGGCTCGCGGCCTACCGGCCCGAGGCGCACGACGTGCTCGAAGCCTTCATGCGCACGCCCATGGGCGAAGCCTGCGAACTGCTCGACGCCGCGGACGCGCAGGCCAAGGCACCGGCGCTGAACCTGTCGGATGCACGCTCGGTGCTGTTCAGCCCGCACGAGCTGCGTGTCGAATCGCGCACCGCCATCGGCCTGCTCGCCAAGTGGCTGGCGGAAGCGCACGGCGTGGTCTTCCGCTTCGGCGAAGCCGTGCTCGAGGTCGAGACGCCGCGCGTGCGCACCTCGCGCGGCACGCTGCATGCCGAGCGCGTGGCGGTCTGCACCAACACCGATCTGCATGGCCTTTTTGCCGACCGCATCGCCGCGCACGAACTCACGCTGTGCCGCCTGCAGATGCTGCGCGTGAAGCCCGAAGCAGGCTTCCAGTTGCCGGGCTCGGTCATGATGGACCTGAGCCTGGTGCGCTACGAGGGCTACAGCACGCTGCCCGAGGCGGCCGCGTTGCGCGCCCGCCTGCAGCAGGAAGAAGCCGCCTCGCTCGAACACGGCATCCACCTGATCGTGGTGCAGAGCGCCGACGGCTCGCTGGTGGTCGGCGATTCGCATCACTATGGCGACGCCCCGGAGCCCTTCGCCATGGAAGAGGTCGACCAGCTCATCCTGCGCCACCTGCGAAGCACCCTCAACCTGGAGGCCGCGCAGGTCACCGAGCGCTGGACCGGCGTGTACCCGTCGTCCAAGACCACGCCCTGCGTGATCGACGCACCCGACGACGCCACGCGCGTGGTGATCGTCACCAGCGGCAGCGGCGCCAGCACCGGCTTCGGCATTGCGCACGACGTCTTCGAGAAGTGGTGATGCGCACTGCGCGCTCGCCTTCGTTCCCATTCTTTCTATTCTTGCAGCCATGAACGCCCACAACCACTCCCAGCTCCAAGCCGTCGTCTTCGATTGGGCCGGCACCATCCTAGACTTCGGTTCCTGCGCACCGATGGGCGCCTTCGTGAAGCTGTTCGAGCAGTTCGGCGTGGAAATCACCATCGCCGAGGCGCGCGGCCCGATGGGGGTGGCCAAGTGGGACCACATCAAGGCGCTCGGCACGCTGCCGCGCATCGCCGCCCAGTGGGAAGCCAAGCACGGCCATGCGTTCAGCGACGCCGATGCCGACAAGCTGTACGAGGTGTTCACGCCGATGAACGCGGCCAGCGTGCGCGACCATGCCGATTTCATTCCGGGTGCGCTCGAAGCCGTCGGGGTGCTGCGCCAGCGCGGCCTGAAGATCGGCTCCACCACCGGCTACAACCGCCCGATCATGGAAGTGGTCGTGCCCATCGCCGCCGCCGGCGGCTATTCGCCCGACAACCTGGTGTGCGGCGGCGACCTCGCCGAAGGCCGCCCGTCGCCGCTCATGATGTACCGCTGCTTCGCCGACCTCGGCGTGTGGCCGCCGCATACGGTGGTGAAGGTCGACGACACCGGCGTCGGCCTGCAGGAGGGCCTGAACGCGGGCACCTGGGCCGTGGGCGTGGCCGTCAGCGGCAACGTCAACGGCCTCACGCTGGCCGAGTGGCAGGCGCTCGACGAAGCGCAGCAGCAGGAGCGCCGCGCGCGCGCCACCGCCGAACTCGAAGCCGCCGGTGCGCACTACGTGATCGACAGCGTGGCCGACCTGCCGAAGGTGCTCGAGGACATCGAACAGCGGCTGCAGCGCGGCGAACGCCCCACGGCCTGACGGAAGCGGCGCCGCCCCGGCACGAGGCGGCGTCCGACTTGACGCGCCGCAGCGCAGGCATAGCATGCCTGCATGCGAAGCACATCCTTTGTTCTTCTGTTCTGTCTGGGCCTGCTGGTCGGCGCCTGCGACGACAAGCCTAAGCCCGGTGTGCCGGTGCCGAAGGCTGCGGTGAGTCTTGCGGTGCCCGTGCTGGCCGAGGGCTGACTCTCGCGCGCGTCGTCAGTCGTTGCTGTGCAGCGTGGTGTTCAGCCCGCCCCAGCGCTGCGCGTTGGTCTCCAGCACCTCGACGGCGCCGCTCTGGCTGTTCCTGCGATAGAGCAGCCCTGACTTTCCCGACAGCGTGCGGGCGGACACAACGCTGCCGTCCGGCAGCTTGACCTTGGTTCCCGCGGTCACGTACAGGCCCGCCTCGACGATGCATTCGTCGCCCAGCGAAATGCCGATGCCTGCGTTGGCGCCCAGCAGGCTGCGCTCGCCGATGGCGTTCTTCGTCTTGCCACCGCCCGAGAGCGTGCCCATGATCGACGCGCCCGCGCCGATGTCGGAGTTCTTGCCGACCGTCACGCCTGGCGTGACGCGCCCCTCGACCATCGATTCGCCCAGCGTGCCCGCGTTGAAGTTCACGAAGCCCTCGTGCATGACGGTGGTGCCCGGCGAGAGATGTGCGCCCAGCCGCACGCGGTCGGCGTCGGCGATGCGCACGCCCGTCGGCACGACGTAGTCGCTCATGCGCGGAAACTTGTCGATCGAAGGCACCGTGAGGTGGTGGTACTCGGCCGCCACCAGATGCCGCAGTTCGTCGACCTTTGACGGCAGCACCGGGCCCGCCGAAGTCCATGCCACGTTCTGCAGCAGGCCGAAGAGGCCGTCGAGGTTGATCTCGTTCGGCCGCACCGCCAGTTCGGACAAAAGGTGCAGTCGCAGATAGGCATCCTCGGTGGACAGCGGCGGAGCGTCGAGCGACTCGATGCGCACCTCGACGGTGTCGCCAGCGATCAGGCCGACTTTCTCGGCAAGGCAGCGCCTGTTGTTGAAGGTGGCATGCCGGGGAAACCAGACGTCGAGAGTCTTGCCCGTCTCGACGTCGCGATAGCGGTGGCCGGTGCGCTGGATGGTCATGAGTGTTCTTCTTGGGTGATGAGTGTGGTGTGCCGCGAGGACAGCAGGCACCGCGTCGGCGGCTGTCTTCCGCGAGAATGCCATACGACATGCGCCGGCCCTTCCCGGCGCGGAGAAAAACAATGACGACGACACACGAGACAACCGCCCACCAGGCGGATTCGCGCTACGCCATGCTGCGTCTGGCCCTCACGCTGCTGATCATGACGGTCGGCAGCAGCGGCATGTACGTGGTGTCGGTGATGCTGCCGGCGGTGCAGGCCGAGTTCGGCATCGCGCGCGCCGATGCTTCGCTGCCCTACACCTTGCTGATGCTGGGCTTCGGCCTCGGCGGCGTGCTGATGGGCAAGCTGGCCGACCGCGTGGGCGTGATGTGGCCGCTGCTGTTCGGCTCGGCGTTCCTGGCCGCGGGGTACATCGCCACGGGCCTGTCGGGCGGCATCGTCTCGTTCACCATCGCGCAGGCGCTGCTGGTGGGGCTGCTCGGCAGCTCGGTGGCGTTCGCGCCGCTGGTGGCCGACACCTCGCTGTGGTTCGTCAAGCGGCGCGGCATCGCGGTGGCGGTGTGCGCGAGCGGCAACTACCTGGCGGGCGCGGTGTGGCCGCCGATCGCGCAGCACTTCGTCGAGCTGGTGGGCTGGCGCCAGACCTATATCGGCATGGGTGTCTTCTGCGGCGTGACGATGGCGCTGCTGGCCCTGTGCTTCCGTGCGCGGCCACCGGCCCTTGCGCAGGCACCAGCCAAGGCCGCCGCGTCGAGTGCCGCGCCCGCGCGCGACCTGACGCGGCCCTTCGGCCTGAGCATGGGCGCGGCGCAAGGCCTGCTGTGCGTGGCCGGCGTGGCCTGCTGCGTGGCAATGGCGATGCCGCAGGTGCACATCGTGGCCTACTGCGGCGACCTCGGCTACGGGCCGGCACAGGGCGCGATGATGCTGTCGCTGATGCTGGGCTTCGGCATCGTGAGCCGGCTGGTGTCGGGCGTCATCTGCGACCGCATCGGCGGGCTGCGCACCTTGCTGCTGGGCGGCGTGCTGCAGTGCGTGGCGCTGCTGCTGTTCCTGCCCTTCGACGGGCTGGTGCCGCTCTATGTGATCTCCGCGCTGTTCGGGCTGTTCCAGGGCGGCATCGTGCCTTCCTACGCGATCATCGTGCGCGAGCACTTTCCGCCGGCGGAAGCGGGCGCGCGCGTGGGCACGGTGCTGATGTTCACGCTGTTCGGCATGGCGCTGGGCGGCTGGATGTCGGGCAAGGTATTCGACCTCACGGGCAGCTACCACGCGGCATTCATCAACGGCATCGGCTGGAACCTGGTGAACGTGAGCATCGCTTCGTTCCTGCTGTTCAGGACGCTTCGGCGATCAGGCGGCCGAGTGTTCGCATTGCCCGCTCGCTGAGCGCATCCCACTTCTTTCGTTCATGCGGCAGCACTGTATCTGCACCGGTCATTTGAAGCGAATCTGCATCTGTTCTTTTTTGGCCGCCGGGGCCACACTCGGCCTCATGTCGAATCTGCTGGGCGCGGTGCGCGCCGTTCTCTGGAGTTTCATCGGGCTGGGCGGCCGTCGCGCCGATGCCGACAAGCGGACCGCGCAGATCGGCATCCTGCCGCTGATCGGCGTGGCGCTGGTCCTGGTGCTGCTGCTGATCGCCGGGCTGGTGGCCCTGGCGCACTTCGCAGCCAGCACATGAGGAGCCGCCTTCGGTTCGCCGCGACCGCGCTGCTGCTTCTGGTGTCCGGCCTGGCGGGCATTGCAGGCGCCGCAACGCCCGCCACCGTGCCCGACACCATCGAGCAGCGCGTGGCCGCATGCATCGCCTGCCACGGCCGCGAAGGCGCGACCACCAATGCCGGCTACTTTCCGCGTCTTGCGGGCAAGCCGGCCGGCTACCTGTTCAACCAGCTCGTGAGCTTTCGCGACGGGCGCCGCTCGAACAGCGACATGGCGTACATGGTGCAGCACATGTCCGACGCCTACCTGCGCGAGATCGCCGAGTACTTTGCCGGGCTCGATTTGCCTTATCCGCCGATCTCGCCGCTCAGCGACGCCAAGCCTGAAGTGCTCGAGCGCGGCCGTGTGCTCGCGCTGCAAGGCGACGCCGAGCGCCGGCTCCCGGCCTGCGTGCAGTGCCACGGCGCGGCCCTGACGGGCGTGCAGCCCGCCACCCCGGGCCTGCTGGGCCTGCCGCGGCTCTACGTGGCGTCGCAGCTCGGCGCGTGGCTCACCAACGAACGGCATGCCATCGCGCCCGACTGCATGGCCGAAGTCGGCCGCCGCATGTGGACCTCGGACGTCAATGCCGTGGCGAGCTGGCTGGCGACGCAGCCGATGCCGGCCGACACGAAGGCCGTGGCGTCGCTGCCGGCGCCCATGCCCATCGCCTGCGGCGGTACCTCGAAGTGACGAAAGAAGCACCCATGAGCCTGCTGCGACGCACCGGATGGGTGGCGCTGGTGCTGGTCGTGCTGGTGGCGCTGGCCTCGGGCGTGCTGGTGGCGATGAACCTGCGCGGCGAAGATGCGCTGCCCGAGCGGGCCGAGAGCTTCAACGCCACGCCCCAACTGGTCGAGCGCGGCCGCTACCTTGCATTGGCCGGCAATTGCGCGGGCTGCCACACCACGCGCGGCGGCCGGCCCTATGCGGGCGGCCTGCCCATCGAGACCCCCTTCGGCACCATCTATTCGAGCAACCTGACGCCCGATGCACAGACGGGTATCGGCAGCTGGAGCAGCGCGCATTTCTGGCGCGCGATGCACAACGGCCGCAGCAAGGACGGGCGCCTGCTGTACCCGGCCTTTCCGTATCCGAACTTCACCAAGGTGACGCGCGAGGATTCGGATGCGATCTACGCCTACCTGCGCAGCGTGGAGCCCGCGTCGGAGCAGAACCGTGCGCACCGGCTGCGCTTTCCCTACGACACGCAGGCCGCGCTGGCCGTGTGGCGTGCGCTCTCGTTCAAGCCCGAAGCCTTTGTCGCCAATGCGGGCAAACCGGCCGAGTGGAATCGCGGCGCCTACCTCGTCGACGGGCTGGGCCATTGCATCGCCTGCCACGGCAGCCGCAATTCGCTGGGCGCCACGGACACCAGGCTGGGTCTGTCGGGCGGGCTGATCGCGGTCGAGAACTGGTATGCCCCGTCGCTCACCGATCCGCATGAAGCCGGCCTGGCCGACTGGCCGAGCGCTGATGTCGTCGCGCTGCTCAAGACCGGTGTCGCGCCGCGCGGCTCCGTCATGGGTCCGATGGCCGACGTGGTGTTCCGCAGCACGCAGTACCTGAGCGATTCGGACCTGACGGCGATGGCGAGCTACCTGAAGGACCTGCCCGACGTGCCGAAGACCGAGGAGCCCGCCGGCACCAAGGCACCCATCCGCCGCGATGCCGGCACGATGGCGCGCGGCGCGAAGATCTACGACCAGCGCTGCGCCTACTGCCACGGCGACCAGGGCCAGGGCGCCGTCGGCGCCTACCCGCCGCTCGCGGGCAACCGCGCCGTCAACATGGCCCGGCCGACCAACCTGGTGCAGGTCATCGCGCACGGCGGCTTCCTGCCCACCACGGCGGGCAATCCGCGTCCCTACGGCATGCCGCCGTTCGGCCAGACGCTCGACGCGGCCGACGTGGCGGCGGTGCTCACCTACATCCGCGGCTCGTGGGGCAACGACAGCGCGCCCGTCACGCAGCTCGACACAATGCGGCGCTGAGCGCCGCGCGGCTCAGATGTTGGTGCTCGACGGAATGCGGCTCGGCAGCAGGTGCTCGTAGGGCCGCGAGCGCGCGGTGTTGCGCTGGCGGATGGTGTTCTCGATGCCCGCGAGCGCATTGCGAAAGCGCTCCAGCGGGCCGCCCTGCCCGGAGATGGCGGGGTCCAGCAGCACCGGCAGGTGGGGAAACACGTTGTCCTTGTATTCGCCCAGCGGCCGGTAATACACGCCGCCCAGGATGTGGAACAGCAGGATCTGCTCCTGCGCGCCCAGCCGCGACGGCAGCATCTGTGACCAGCTCGCCTCGCTCTGCCCGGCGTTCGAGGTCGGGGCCGGCGTGCCGCCGGCGCCCGCGCTGAAGGGTGCATAGGTCATCACCGAGTACTGCGGGAAGTTCACCGCCGCATGCTGCGCGCTGGCGTTGAAGATGATGGCCGTGAGCACGTCGACCAGTTGCGCGCGCGTGGTGACAGGACGAAAGCCGTGCACCTTGCCGCTGGTCGCGAGTTCGGTGGCCCAGGCCTGCAGCTCGTAGTCGCCGGTCACGTCGCCGTCGCCCAGGTAGTAGGCGGCCACGTAGTCGCCAACCCATTGCGCAATCGTGTTCCACACCAGCAGTGCGTCGTCGCGGTAGGGGTAGTCCGGCAGCGCCGCCGTGTCGTCCACGCCGCGCGTGCGCAGGTCGTTGGGCAGCATCATGCGGTCGTAGAAGTCGTAGGCCAGTCGGTCGCGGCCGCACTGCTGCTGCAGCGTCTCGATAGGCGCGGTGAGGATCACGTCGCCCGTGGTCAGCGGCGCCATGATGATCAGCGTGGCCGCCTCGTTGATGAACATCGCGCCTTCCAGGTGAGGCGACAGTAGCCGGCTCAGCGGATGCGCGGTCGCGAACTGGCGCTGCGTGGCCATCGCGAAGGCTTCCGACATCAGGTGCGTGCGGCCCAGGTGCACGAACATCTCGTGGTAGTTGAAGTCGGCCACCTGCACCGCGGTCTTGGCCGACTGCCAGGCCCAGTAGGCCTCGGCATTGGCGGTGTCGTCCACGCGCAGGAAGATGGGGTTCAACGCCGGGTCCTGCCCGCACTGGATCGCCACCGGCACCAGCGAACGGCCGGTCTTGGGGCGCGCGAACAGCGCCACCGGCGCATAGACATAGCCCGTGCCCGTGAGTGGCTTGCTCACCGGGCCCGTGGGCGCCATGTCGCCCAAGCCTTCGTAGTCGAGCAGGTAGAGCCGGCCCGATGCCGCCGCGTCGGCGAGGCTGTCGTCGGCGCCCATCACCTGGCGGTACTGCGCGTCGCCGAGCGGAAACTTGGCGGGCAGCGCGGTGGCCCGCTTTATCAGCATCGGGTTGGGGCCGCCCACGCGCATGTAGGCGAAGAGGTCGTTGTCGTGCAGCAGCTGCGCGACGGCGGGCTTATCGATGGTGACGAACAGCGCGTCGTACTGCGCCACCGTCTTCGGTCCGTTCAACGCGCCCAGCGGGCCTTGCGACAGCAGGTCGTGGTGGATCTGCTTGAGCTGCGTGGCGATGTCGCCCGCCGTGCCGGTGAGCGTGCCCAGCAGGCTCAGCGCCGCCGCGGGCAGCGTGAGCAGGCCGCCGTTCGCGGCCAGCAGCTGGTCGAAGCTGGCTTGCAGTGCGGCCAGCCGCGTGCGCAGGTTGTCGAGCGACTGCAAGCTGCCCGACGCCAGCGCGCTGGTGGCGAAGGACGCGGCGAAGTTGGTCACGGCCTCGACGGCCTTCGCGATCGTCTTGAGCTGGTGTTCCAGCGCCGGCAGCTCGGTGGCGGGCACCACCGCGCCCATCGGCACGCCGGCCAGGTTGATGTGCGATTCGGTCCACAGGTAGGTGGCCTGCCGTCCCACCAGCTCCAGCCGCCGCAGCGTGGCGCTGATCGGGTCGATCTTCTGCGGCAGCGTGGGCTTGAGCACCGGCAGTGCCGCCGAGGCGGTCGAAGGCTTGGCCGCCAGCAGGCTCAGGCCGCCCGCCGAGGCGGACCATTTGAGGATGTCTCTGCGCTTCATCGGGGAGTTCCCTGTTGTTGTGGATCTCGGGAAGGCCGACGGGGTTGTCCGGCCACTGAATAGAACGGTCGTTCTATTTGGTGGGCGGATTCTGCGGAGGGGCTCCGGCGTTGGCAATGAGGGTTGGTGCCTAGCGCGAAGGTGCTCATCCGGCGCTGTCGGCAGCGCCGGACTGCTCAGGCGGTGTGCGGGTGCCGCGCGGCCTCGTACAGCGTGCGCGCGAGGTCGCGGTGCCTTGCCAGCAGCGGTGCCAGTTCCAGCCCGGTGAATTCGCCGCCGCGGACGCGGACCGTGCCGCCGATCACGCTCAGCGACACCGATGCCGGCGTGCAGAACACCAGCGCCGCCACCGGGTCGTGACCGGCGCCCGCGTGCGCCGCGCCGCGCATGTCGAAGGCCACGATGTCCGCCGACATGCCCGGCGCGAGCGCGCCGATGTCGTCGCGCCCCAGCACGCGTGCGCCGCCCAGCGTGGCGATTTCCAGCGCCTCGCGCGCAGTCATCGCGGCCGGGCCGTAACCCACGCGCTGCAGCAGCATGGCCTGCCGCGCCTCTCCCAGCATGTGCGCGCCGTCGTTCGACGCGCTGCCGTCCACGCCCAGGCCCACCGGCACGCCAGCGCGCCGCATCGCACCGATGGGCGCGATGCCCGATGCCAGCCGCATGTTGGAGCAGGGGCAGTGCGCCACGCCGGTGCCGGTGCGGCCGAAGAGCGCGATGCCGGCTTCGTCGAGCTTCACGCAGTGCGCATGCCACACGTCGCGGCCGACCCAGCCCAGGTCTTCGGCGTATTCGGCCGGCGTCATGCCGAACTTCTCGCGCGAATAGGCCACGTCGTTGTCGTTCTCGGCCAGGTGCGTGTGCAGCGACACGCCGCGTTCGCGCGCGAGTTCGGCCGACAGGCGCATCAGGTCGCGCGACACCGAGAACGGCGAGCACGGCGCGAGCACGATGCGGCGCATCGAATGGCACGAGGCGTCGTGCCAGCGGCCGATGAGCCGCTCGCTGTCGCGCAGGATCGCTTCCTCGGTTTCCACCACCTCGTCGGGCGGAAGGCCGCCTGCGCTGCGGCCCACGCTCATGCTGCCGCGCGCGGCGTGGAAGCGCATGCCCATGGCGTCGGCGGCCTCGATCGAATCGTCGAGCCGCGAGCCGTTGGGAAACAGATAGAGATGGTCGCTGGTGGTGGTGCAGCCCGAGAGCATCAGCTCGGCCATCGCGGTCTGCGTCGACACGCGAATCATCTCCGGCGTGAGGCGCGCCCACAGCAGATACAGGTTGGTGAGCCAGCCGAACAGTTCGGCGTCTTGCGCCTCAGGCACGGCGCGCGTGAGGCTCTGGTACATGTGGTGGTGCGTGTTGACCAGGCCGGGCATGACCACGTGGCCGTGCATGTCGATGGCCTCGGCGTTGCCATTGCGCAAGGCGTCGAGGTACGCCGCCGGCAGCTCCGCCGTCGCGCCCACCCAGGCGATCGCGGGCCCCTGTATCACCACCGCGCCATCGCGGATCTCGCGTCGCGCCGCGTCCATGGTGACCAGCACGTCGGCGTGCCGGACGATGCGCAGCGGAGAGGGCGTGGTGGCGGTGGATGTGTTCATGATGTCATTCGGTCCCATGCGAGGTGCGCGCCGCCAGTGTGAAGGATCGCTCCTTGGACAGCACGCCGTTGTAGAAAAGATTGAGCAGCACCGCGGCGAAGGTGCCCAGCACGATGCCGCTGTGCGTCAGCGGATGCGTCCATGCCGGAAAGTGCTGGAAGAAGTTCGGCGACAGCGTGGGGATCAGCCCCAGCCCGATGGAGATCGCGATCACGTACAGCGCATGGCGGTTCCGCGAATGGTCGATCTCGCCGAGGATGCGCACGCCGGTGGCCGCGACCATGCCGAACATCACGATGCCCGCGCCGCCCAGCACGAACTGCGGCACCGAGGCCACGATGTGCGCGATCTTCGGGAACAGCGCGAGCGCGATGAGCAGCAGGCCGCCGCCGGCCGCCACGTAGCGCGAGCGCACGCCCGTCACCGTCACCAGCCCCACGTTCTGCGAGAACGAGGTGTACGGAAAGGTGTTGAACACGCCGCCGATCACCGTGCCCAGGCCGTCGGCGCGCAGGCCGCGCGTGAGCGCGTCGGTGCCCACCTTGCGGCCGGTGATCTCGCCGAGCGCGAGGAACATGCCCGTGGACTCGACCAGCGTGATCAGCATCACGATGCACATCGAGGCGATGGCCGTGAGCTCGAAGCGCGGCATGCCGAAGTGAAAGGGCGTGGTCACCGCGACCCAGCTGGCCTCGGCCAGCCCGTCGAAGTGCATGCGCCCGAGCGCCAGCGACAGTCCGACGCCGAAGACGATGCCCAGCAGCACCGCGATGTTGGCGACCAGGCCCTTGCCGAAGCGCGTGATCGCGATGATCACCAGCAGCACCGCCGCCGCGATCGCCAGGTTCACCGGCTCGCCGTAGGCGGGGTTGGCCACCGCGTGCGCCACGCCGTCGAGCATGCGGGTCGTGGTGGGCTGTCCGCCCGCGGCCCAGTTGATGGCCACGCCCATGAGCGACACGCCGATCAGCGTGATGACCGTGCCCGTCACCAGGGGAGGAAAAACGCCCAGCACGCGCCCCATCAACGGCGCGACCAGCATGCCGAACACGCCCGCCACGATGGTGGCGCCGTAGATCGCGGGCAGGCCCAGCGAGGGGTCGATGCCGATGGCGATCATCGGTCCGACCGCCGCGAAGGTCACGCCCATCATCACCGGCATGCGAATGCCGAAGCGCCAGAAGCCGACGGCCTGCACCAGCGTGGCGATGCCGGCCGCCAGCAAGTCGGCGTTGATGAGAAAGGCAATGTCGGCCTTCGAGAGGCCGAGCGCGCCGCCCACGATGAGCGGCACCGCCACCGTGCCCGCGTACATCACGAGCACGTGCTGCAGGCTGAGTGCGCCGCAGCGCCCGAGGGGAAGCTTCTGATCGACCCCTTCGCCGTCTCCTGCGGGGGGCTTTTTATCGTTCGAAAGCATGTGGACCTTTCTTTCCTGCCGATGAACCGGCGCGGCAGTCTAGGAGCGATGCGTTCGCACGTGCAAAGTCAATAAATGACCTGCCCTGTGCACAAAAAGTGGACGGGTGAAGAAGGCGAAATCAGGGCGCCAGCAGCGCGTCGAGGCTGGTCACCAGGTGGTTGGCGAACAGTTCGGCCGCGGGGCTCGGCGGCTGCGCGGCGCGGGCTTCCAGCGTGAGTGTCTGGGCGCGCAGTGCGGCGTCGCGCAGCGGAACGAAGACCAGCGAGCCTTCCTGGCGCTCCTCGTCGACATCGAGCCGGTTGAGCAGCGTGATGCCGCCGCCCTGGCGCACCAGCCGGCGCATGAGCGCGGTGGAGGTGGTCTCGATCACCGGCGAGGCGCTGATGCCCGAAAGCCCGAAGGCCGCGTCGAGGATGGGCCGGATCGACAGCGAAGGCGCCGGAAGGATCAGCGGATAGCCGACGCACTCTGCCAGCACCGCCGTCGCATGGGCGGTCAGCGGATGGCCGGGCGGCACCACCGCGCCGATCGGCCACTCGCTGGAAAACAGCGTGCGAAAGCCCGCGGTGCCGGGTACGTCGTAGGCCAGCGCCAGATCGGCGTCGCCCTCGCTCACGCTGCGCAGCACCGCCGCGATCGGCAGGCCCAGCAGCTTGAGCTGGATGCCGGGGTGCGCCTCGCGAAAACGCTGCACCACGGCCGGCAGGAAGGCGTCGGCCAGGCCGGCGGTGGTGGCGAGCGTGACCTCGCCCTGGCGCAGGCCGCGCACGGCCTCGATGCGCTGGCGCACGAGGTCGAACTCCTGCAGCGTGCCGCGCGCGTGGGCCAGCACGATCTCGCCCACGGGCGTGAGCTTCAGCGTGTTGTGGATGCGCTCGAACAGGGGCGCGCCCAGTTCTTCCTCCAGGTTCAGGATCTGCCGGTTGACCGCCGTGGGCACCACGTGCAACTGCTCGGCCGCCTTGCGGATCGAGCCCGCGCGAACCACCTCGACGAAATAGCGGATGACCTTGGCGTGCATGCGCGACCGCCTCCAGGTATGTCAGCCTTCGTTGCTGATGCCGCTGCTCACGTGCCCCGCGGGCACATGCCGCGAGGCCGCATCGACGTGGCCGGTCTGGTCGTCGAAGAAGAAGTCGGGCTCGAACTCGCGAAGGAACTCGCCCTTGGGCAGGCCGCCGAGGAACATGGCCTCGTCGACGCGGATGTTCCACTTCATGAGCGTGCGGATGGCGCGCTCGTGGGCCGGCGCGCTGCGCGCCGTGACCAGCGCGGTACGGATGCGCATCTGCGAATTGCCGGCCATCTGCAGGCGATGGAGCGCCATCAGCAGCGGCTTGAACGGGCCTTCGGGCAGGGGCAGGTCGGCCTTGCTGAGTTCGTGCGCCTGGAAGGCGTCCAGGCCCTCGGCCTGGAACACGCGCTCGGCTTCGTCGGAGAACAGCACCGCGTCGCCGTCGAAGGCGATGCGCACTTCGTTCGGCCATGCGTCGCTGGCCTTCACCGATTCGACCAGCACGCGCGCGGCCGGGAAGCCGGCGTTGAGCGCCTCGCGCACGTCCTGCGCGTTGACCGACAGGAACAGGTGCGCGCGCAACGGGCGCAGGTAGCCGAAGGGCGGGCGGCCCTGCGTGAACACGCCGCGCTGCAGCTTGATGTCGGCGGCCGCGCTCGACTTGAAGATGCGCATGCCCGAGACCGGGTCGTTGCGCGAGAGGATCACCACCTCGACGCGCTGCACGCCGTCGTCGTTGAAGCGCAGCAGCTTGCGGATCAGCGAATACGCAATGCCGGGCGCGGCCGGCACGTCGATGCGGTCGAGCTGCAGCTTCATGTAGCCCTCGTTGTCGCCGGCCTCGAAGATGCGGTTTTCTTCTTCGAGGTTGAACAGGGCGCGCGAGGAGATCGCGACCACGAGCTTGTCTTCGAGGGTTACGGGCATGGTGCGTCCTGCTTGACGGCGGCCGTCACTTCACGAACTGGTTCAGCTGGATGATCGGCAGCATCACCGCCAGCACGATGAGCATCACCACCCCGCCCATCGCCACGATCAGCAGCGGCTCGAGGATGGTGGCCAGGTGCATCGCGCGGCGCTGCACTTCGGCGCCGAGCTGGTTGGCCGCGCGCTGCAGCATCAGCGGCAGGGTGCCGGTCTGCTCGCCCAGGCGCGCGAACATCGACACGAGGCCGGGAAAGCGCTTTTTTTGCGCCAGCGCGGAGGCCAGCGGCGCGCCTTCGCGCACCAGCACCAGCGCGTCGAGCGCATCGGCGCGCATCGCGCGGTTGCCCAGCGTTTCCGAGGCGGCCTGCAGCGCGCGAAGAATGGGCACGCCGGCCGTGGCCAGCATGGCGAGCGTGCTCGCGAAGCGCGCCGCGTTGTAGCCGCGCGCGAGCTTGCCCACCAGCGGCAGCTTGAGCCAGGCCGCGTCGAACTTGAGGCGGAAGGCTTCCTGCGCCAAGGCCAGCCGTGCGCCGATGGCGCCGAGCACCACGGCGCCGAGCATCCACCAGCCGTAGTTGCGCACGCCCGCGCTCAGCGACAGCATCACCGTGGTGAGGAAGGGCAGCGAGCGCTTGGTGCCCGCGAACACCTGCGCCACCTGCGGCACCACGTAGCTCACGAGGAAGATCACGATGACGATCGCCACCAGCGTGACGATGGCCGGGTACAGCGCGGCACCGATCAGCTTCTGCTGCAGCGCCTGGCGTTCCTCGAGGTCGTCGGCCAGGCGGTCGAGCACCAGGCCGAGGTTGCCGCTTTGCTCGCCGGCGCCGATCACGGCCGTGTAGATGGGCGAGAACTCGCGCGAGTGCGCCGACAGCGCGCGCGCAAAGGGCGAGCCTGCGTTGACCTCCGCGCGCAGCGACGCGACCAGGTTGCGCTGCGGCTCCGATTCGGCTTCGTCGGTGAGCGCGGTGAGCGCGCGTTCCAGCGGCAGGCCCGACGACACGAGGCCCGCGAGCTGCCGTGTCCAGACGGCCAGGCCCGTGGAATTGAAGACGCGCTTGCCGCCGCCAAGCCAGCGGCCGAGGCCGCTGCGTTGGCCGGTGCCGTTGACGTGGTCGCTGCCGACCGGCTTGACCGACAGCGGAATGAGCGCCTGCGCCCGCAGCAGGCTGCGCGCGCTGCGGGCGGTGTCGGCTTCCAGCACGCCTTCGCGCGACTGGCCGCTGGCATCGATGGCTTCGAAGGAATAGGCGGGCATGGGGAGGCCGGGACGCTAGTCGCGCGTGACGCGCAGCAGTTCGGCGCGCGAGGTGATGCCGGCCTGCACCAGCCGTTCGCCGTCTTCGCGCATCAGGCGCAGGCCGCCGCGCGCGCCGGCCTGCAGCAGTTCGCTCTCGGCCGCCTTGCTGTGGATCAGGCCCTGCACGGTTTCGTCGGCAACCAGCAGTTCGAAGATGCCGGTGCGGCCCTGGTAGCCGGTCTGGCCGCAGACCTCGCAGCCCGCGCCGGCGCATGCCGTGCAGACCTTGCGCACCAGCCGCTGCGCGAGCACGCCCAGCAGCGACGAACTCAGGAGGAAGGGCTCCACGCCCATGTCGGTAAGCCGGGTGACGGCGCTGACCGAGTCGTTGGTGTGCAGCGTGGCCAGCACCAGGTGACCGGTGAGCGAGGCCTGGATGGCGATCTGCGCGGTTTCGAAGTCGCGGATTTCGCCGATCATGATCACGTCGGGGTCCTGCCGCAGGATGGCGCGCAGGGCCTTGGCGAAGGTGAGTTCGATCTTGGCGTTGATCTGGGTCTGGCCCACGCCCGGCAGCTCGTATTCGATGGGGTCTTCCACCGTCATGATGTTGCTGCGGCTCGCGTCGAGCCGGGCCAGCGCGGCGTACAGCGTGGTGGTCTTGCCCGAGCCCGTGGGGCCGGTCACCAGGATGATGCCGTGCGGCTGCGAGATGAGCTTTTCGAAGCGATCCAGCGTGTCGCCCTGCATGCCCACCGACTCGAGCGTGAGCTTCGATTCGCTCTTGTCCAGCAGGCGCAGCACCGCGCGTTCGCCGTGCGCGCTGGGCAGCGTCGACACCCGCACGTCGACCGCGCGCGTGCCGATGCGCAGGCTGATGCGCCCGTCCTGCGGCAGCCGCTTCTCGGAGATGTCGAGGTCGGCCATGATCTTCAGGCGCGAGATCAGCGCGGCGTGCAGCGCGCGATTGGGCTGCACCACTTCGCGCAGCGTGCCGTCGATGCGAAAGCGCACGGACGAGGTGCGCTCGTAGGGCTCGATGTGGATGTCGCTGGCGCCGTCGCGCGCGGCCTGCGTGAGCAGCGCGTTCAGCATGCGGATGATGGGCGCGTCGCCCGCGCTGGCCAGCAGGTCTTCGACCGCCGGCAGCTCCTGCATCATGCGCGAGAGGTCGGCGTCGTTCTGCACCTCGCTCACCACCGCCGCCGCGCTCGATTCGCCTTGCGCATAGGCCGCGCTGATGCGCTGCGCCAGCGGGCCATCGGCCAGCACCTCGAAGGTCTGCACGCCGTACTTGCGCGACACCTCGCCGACCGCGCTGCGAGCCGGATGGCTCGACATCCACAGCGTGTAGCGGCCGTCGTCGGTCTCCTCGAGCAGGAGTTGCTGGCTGCGTGCGAACGCGTAGGGCAGGGGATAGCGCATGGGCGGGGTCAGCGGGGCGGGTGCGTGTGTGGCGTGGTGAAGAGGAATGGTAGATGCATCAGGGCATTTCGCGCGCGCTGGCCGGGTCGTCCGTGGGCGGCAGCGTGCCGCGCAGGGGGCTCGGGGCCAGCTTGCGGTTGTCCGCGGCGGCGCGCGGCGGCGGGATCAGCTGCGTGCCGCCGATGCGCTCGCTGCCGGGGGCGTTGGGGGCTGCGCGAACCAGCGGTACTTCCGGCAGCACCGGCGCGGAATCGACGCCGCGCAGCATGATGTTGTCGGTGCTGGGCTGGGTGCGCTGCTGCATGCCGCGGATTTCGTCGTAGCGGTCGTAGGCGAAGGCCTGGGTCGAGGCGCCGTCGCGCATCACCGCGGGGCGCAGGAACATCATGAGGTTGCTCTTGTTGCGCGTGCGGACCTCGTTCTTGAACAGGTTGCCGAGCACGGGGATGTCGCCTGCCACCGGCACCTTCTCGACCGTGTTGCCGTAGTCGTCCGACAGCAGGCCGCCGAGCATGACCAGGCCGCCGTCCTCGACCAGCACGCTGGATTCGATGGAGCGCTTGTTGGTGGTCGGGCCGTTCGGGTCCTTGGCGGTGTTCTGGTCGACGGTCGAGGTCTCCTGGAAGATGGTCATCTTCACGGTGCCGTTCTCGTTGATGGTCGGGCGCACGCGCAGCGTCAGGCCGACGTCCTTGCGCTCGACGGTGGTGAACGGGTTGATGCCCACCGAACCCGAGGTGCTGGCGTACTGGCCGGTGACGAAAGGCACGTTCTGGCCGATCACGATCTTGGCTTCTTCGTTGTCCAGCGTCAGCAGGTTGGGCGTGGAGAGCACGTTGGCGTCGCCGTCGCTGTTGAAGAAGTTGGCGATGGCGCCCAGGATGTACTGGCCGCCGATCTTGCCGGCAATGCCCAGGTTCAGGCCCGGCGACGGCGTGATGCCGGCCACGTTCTTGGTGGCCAGCGCCTGCGTCAGCGCCAGGATGTTGGCGCTGGCCAGGCTGGAGTTGGTGCCGATGACCGCGTTGTTGCCCAGCGCGCTTTGCCACTGCACGCCGAAGTTGGCGGCCTTCTTGGCGCTGACCTCGACGATCAGCGCCTCGATCATGACCTGCGCGCGGCGGCCGTCGAGCTTGTCGATCACGGCGCGCATCTGGCGGTATTGCGGCTCGGGCGCCGTGATGATGAGCGAGTTGGTGGTCGGGTCGGCCTGGATCTGGCCGCCGGTCGAGGGCTGGTTGGCGTTGTTGAGCGGGGCGCTGGCCGCGGCCGAGCCGCCGTTCTGGCCGCCGCTGAGATTCACCTGCATGGCCTGCGGCGCGCTTTGCTGCGGCACCGGGCTGCTGCCCGCGGCGCCCGGCTGGCCCGAGGCGCTCGTCTGCTGGTTGGCGGCCATGGCGGCGCGCAGCGTGGCCGCGAGGCGCACCGCGTCAGCGTTCTTCAGGTAGACCACGTAGATGTTGCCGGCCGCGCCGTTGCTGCCTTCGGCGGGCTGGCGGTCGAGCTTTTCGACCAGCGTGCGCACCAGCTGCACGCGCGCCGGGTTGGCCGCGCGCAGGATCAGCGAGTTGCTGCGCGGGTCGGCCAGCAGCGTGGTGCGGAACGACGCATCGGTGGCGCCCGGCGCCGCGGCGGTGCCCGGCGCGCCCGAGCCGCTGCCCTCGATCAGCCGCGAGATGAGCGGCACCATGTCGGAGGCGATGGAATGCTTGAGCTGGATGACTTCGACGTCGGACGCGTTCGGCACGTCGAGCGACGCGATGATGCGGGCCAGCCGGCGCATGTTGTCGGCGTAGTCGGTGATCACGAGCGAGTTGTTGCCCGGGTTCACGTTGATGGTGTTGTTCGGCGGGATCAGCGGGCGCAGCACCGGCAGCAGGCTGTTCGGCGATTCGTAGTTGAGCCGGAAGATCTGCGTGACGATCTGGTTGCTGCCGCTGGACGAGACGGCGCCGATGGAGGTGTTGACGGCGCTGCTCTGCAGCTTGGCGTCAGCCTCGGGCACCACCTTGTAGAGGCCGTCGGCCTCCACCACCGCGAAGCCCTGCAGGCGCAGCGCCGAGGCGAACTGGTTGAACGCGGCCGCCGGCTGGATGGCGCGGTCGGTGACGAGGTTCATGGTGCCCTTCACGCGCGGATCGACCACCACGTCGCGCCCAGTGACCACGGCCATGGTACGGGCCACGGCCTCGATGTCGGCGTTGGCGAAGTTGAGCGTGATCGGCTCGCCGCGGCGCGGTGCGTCGCTGGTCTGCGCGAAGGCCGCGGGCGCGGCCTGCAGGAACGTGGCCGCGATCAGCACGCGCACGGCGAGTGCGACGGTGCCAGTCGAAAACAGTGGCTTCATCATGAGGATCAACCCAGGGTGATGATCGAACGCGCGTTGTCGCGCCGTCCGATGATGTTCAACAAATTGGAAAGTGCGTCTTCGCGGCCGGGCGCGGCATTGGCTTCGCCGTTGAAGCGGAAGGTGGTGCCGTTCCAGCTGCCGCTGCCGTTCAGCTCGAGGCTGCCTTCGCGCGTGCTGAGCAGCAGCGTGGGGCGGTTGCCGCCTTCGAGCGTGAGCCGGTAGCTGCCCATCGGACGCAAGGTCGACAGGCTGGAGGAAACGTCGGTGGCGTCGAGCGAGGCCTGGCCCGCGATGCGCAGCGCGGGGCCGTCCCATTGCATCGCGAAGGCCTTGGTGGTGAGGTCGAGCGCGCCGTCGAGCTTGAGCGTGTTCCAGGGCGCGCCCAGGCCGGTGAGCATGCTGGCGGGCCAGCGCGAGCGGCTGTCCTGCCATTCGAGCTGCATGCCGCCGGCGCGCGGGCTGGCGCGCAGCTGCAGCGGCTGGGCCGCGCAGCAGGGCAGGTCGAGGCTGGCCGAGATGCCGCCCCAGCCCGGACGCATGCGCCAGTGCAGCAGGCCGGGCAGCGACACTGCTTCGGCGCCGCCGGCACCGCTGGCGAACACCACGGCGGCCGTGCCGTTCCAGATGGTGCCGCGCGGATTGGCCAGCACCAGCCGGCCCTGGCTCCAGCCCGACAGCGCCGCCGACAGCCAGCGCGCCGGCGCGAACAGCAGCACCGCCAGCACCGCGCCGATCGTGATGCCGAGCAGCGCCCAGCGCCAGCCGCGGCGTGGCGCGGGGCCGGAGGAGGGAGGTCGAGTCACCATGCGGGATGGCTCATCGAGCGGCGGGCAGCGCCATGACGACGGTGCCGTCCCAGCGGACCTGCGGCGTCGACGAGGCGTCCTTGTGGCCGGCAGCAGGCGTGGCGGCGGCGGGCGCCCGGGTCAGGTGCGCCTCGCGCGGAACGGCGTGGGCGTTGCCGCGCGCCTGGGCGAGCCACTGGGCGACCGTGCCCGCGGGCACCGAACGCAGCGTGACGGTGGCGGCGCCGTCGCCGCCGGTCGTCATGAGTTGGGCGTTGCCGTTGCCGAGGCCGTCGCGCACCGAGGTTTCGAGGGCGCGCATCGCGTCGTCGCGATTCAGCCGCGGCTGCGACTGCAGTGCCTTGGCGCGGTTCTGCAGGGTGGCCATCTGCTGCAGCTGCGCATCGAGCTGCGCGTGTTCGGCCGGTGCCGCGGCAAGCGTGCGCAGGGCGGGCGCAAGCGCGATCCACCAGAGCAGGGCCAGCGCCACGAGCGCTGCTGCGGCGGCGACCATGCGGCGCTCGCGCGCTTCCAGGGTGGCCCAGCGGGCCTTGAGCTGTTCGCTGAAGTTCATCGGGTGGCCTCGGCCTGGACCAGCAGGAGATCGCCTTCGGTGCGCACGTTGTAGCCGCGCGGCGTGAGTGCGTTGGTGATCTGCGAGACCTCGGAAGGCTGCAGGCCGAGTCCGCGCAGGCGCAACTGGCCGGCGCTGTAGTCGACGGCGGTCGGGGTCTTGCCGGGCGGGAGGTTGGTGGCGAGCGCGCCGACCATGGGTTCGAAGTCGCTGCCGACCACGTCGCCCACGGCCTGCTGCAGCGCAGCCACCTCGCGCTGCATCTGCAGCGGGGCGTCGACCACGATCTTCACCGAGGGGAAGGTCTGGGTCAGCATGGCCCGGGCGGCCTGGCGCTTGGAATCGAGCGCGTTGCGCTCCTTCCAGGCCCAGGCGTTCAGGCCGATCAGTTGCGTGAGCAGCAGCACGGCCACGCCCCAGCGCGCGGCGCGCCATTCAGGGGCGTAGCGCAGCGTTTGCAGCACCGACGCGAATTTCTTGCCGGCGCGTGCGCGGCCGGTGACGGCGAGGTCGAACTGCGCGAGCTCCCAGGGCGTGCGCGCCGCCTGCAGCCAGCGCTGCGGCGTCTGCACGATCGGCACACGGCGCTCCAGCAGGTGCTCGGCGGCCTCGGCCACGGCCGGTTCGGTGGTGATGACGGCGGTGTCCAGCGGCAGGCCGCCCGACAGGGCCAGCCCCGCGCCGGCCAGCGGCAGCGAGACCACGCCGTCGGCGTCGCACACCGTGAGCTGGGGCGCTTCGGGCTCGCCCGTGACCTGCAGCAGCGGCGGGCCGTCGGCCGGCTGCGGCGCGAATTCGGGGACGATGCGCACCACGCGCCGCCCGGCCGCTTCGAGCCCTTGCACGATGCTGCGCAGCCAGATGCGGTTGCAGGCCGCGACCCATACGGGGGCGCCGGCCTTGGCGTCGGGTTCGAGCGCGAAATGCAGGGCTTCGGGCTCGTCGAGCAGATGCTCTTCGAGCAGGCCGTCGAGCACGGCGCGCAGCTTCGAGGCGCTGCCCATGCTGCCCTTGGGCAGCGTGATGCGGTGCCACGACAGCGCCGCGGAAGGAATGCCGAGCATGACTTCAGTGCTCGATGGCAGGAGCGCCAGCAGCGCGCGGCCTTGGTTGCGCAATGCAATGCCGTCGTCGCCTGCCTGGGCCCAGTCGTACTCGCCCGCGGCGTCGGCCGGAGGGAGGGGGGCAATGAGCAGCAGCGGAGTCATGTCGATCTTGGAAAAGCCGGTGATTGTAGGTGGGCGTCTTACAGGCTGACGCTCTGATTTCGATAGCGTAACGCGTTGATGTGACGGGCATTGGAAGGCCTTTTGGTGGGAAAAATGCCTTCGAAATCAGGGTTTGACCGGAGAGTTCGTTGCGCCGGCGCCGCGCGTGCGCCAGACCGTCGTTACCGTGACACCGTTGCGTTGTAGAAGCGAGTGCTCCTCGACCCAGGTGCGGTCGAGTCTCAGCTTGCCGTAGACCTCGAAGAACTGCGTTCCCACGCCGTGCTGCGCGGCGTTGAAGGGCGTGCCGCCGCTGGGCAGCGCAGCGTTGGCGGCCGCCAGGTCCTTGAAAAATGCACGGGTGCGGCGCTCGACGAGCTGGCGCGCGTTGGCGATGCTGAGGGACTCCATGCTCGCGCTGATGGCTTCGGCGCTTGCCGTGTTGATGTTGAGCGTGGTGCGCACCGGCAGGATCGTCACGTAGGGCTCGAGCGTCGCGGCGGTCGAGGGCGAGAGACCGAGCCACACCAGTTGCGAGACCTCCTGCGGCATCAGCGGAGCGCCGCTGCCGTCGGCGTCGCCGTCGCTGGACAGCGCACCCACGAGCCCGGCGGTCATGCGGTTGAGCTCCGACAGCGGCAGTCCCAGCAGGTTGAACAGGCGGGTGAAGGTGGCGACGCTGGCCGGCACCGGCTTGCCGCCGTCGACCAGCGACAGCACGTTGAGCTTGGATTGCGCGTCGACGATGCGGCCCGACAGGAATGCATCGGGCAGCCCCTCGAGGTTGTCGCTCGCCACGTTCTTTTCGGCCGACAGGAAACTGGTGAGGCGGGCTTCCTCGAGCGGCACGGCCCATGGTTCGCCCAGGTGATCGGGTCCGCCGGCGCGGCCGTCCTCGGAGAGGATCAGGCGCGACCAGTCGAGCGCGCCGATCAGCACCCAGGCCGCCTGCACGCGCGAGCGTTCGGCGCCTTCGACCTCGGAGGCGCGCCATTGCTGCCACAGCGCGGCGGCCGCGAAGGTGGCGACCAGCATGACGGTGAGCATCGCGGCCAGCAGCGCCGCACCCGACTGGTTGCGTTGGGGCGTCGTGGTCATGATTTGGGCGATCCCACGGTCGGCCGGACCCAGTCGCGCGTGAGCGTGCCGGAGAGCCCGTCGCCCGGCGGCAGGCTGAGCACCAGGCGCACGCCGTCGGGCATCGCGATGACGGGGCCGGCGGGGTTGTTGGGGTTGGGCGCGACGCTGGGCAACTGGCTGGCGGGCACCCAGCTGTTGTCGCGGAAATAAAAGAGCTGCCAGCTTTCGACGGGCATCAGCGCGGTGTCGGAGGCGCCGCCGGTCTGCGTGCCGCCGTCCTGCGACCAGGCGGCGGCGAGGTTCCAGGCCTGCTGCCATTCGCCGCGCGTGGTGAAGGGCAGGGACTGCCAGCGCCGCCAGCGCAGGCCGTCCGGGCCGGGCCGCAGCGTCCAGGCCACCACCAGCATCGACGGCGCCGTGGTGTCGCTGCCGCGGCGGGTGAGCCGAAGCACGCGGCCGTCCCAGTCGATCGGGCGGGTCTGCGCCAGCGTGGCCACGGCGTCGAGGTCGGAGCCCCACTGCGCGAGCGTGGCCTGCAGGGTCAGGACGGCGTCGGCGCGCTGCTGGTTCTGCGTGGTGGCGCGCGACATGCTGTCGAGCCCGCGCCAGCTTACCAGCGAAAGCAGTGCCATCACCGCGATGGCCACGAGCAGCTCGATCAGCGTGAAGCCGCGTGCGGAAGTGCCCGAACGGGCTTGGCGGGCGTCGTGCATCAGTAGCGTCCGACGACGGTCGAGATGCGCAGGATCGGCGCGTTGCCCTCGTCGCGCACTTGCACGTCGACGCGGCGGAAATTCGGGTTGAGCGTGGGCACGGTCGTCGTGGTCACGTTGAACGACAGGCCGGCCTGCGCGCAGATCGAGCCCGAGTCGCCCACGGCCGGCATCTGGCGCGCCAGGCGGGCCTTGGCGAGTTCGTTTTCGGCGCACAGGTCGGCCAGCACCAGGTCGGACTGGCGCTGCGCGTTGCGCGTGAGCGACATCGTGGCCTGCGAACCGGCCGCCAGCGCGAGCGCGACGATGCCGAGCGCGATCAGCACTTCGATCAACGTGAAGCCGCGGCTGCGCGCATTGCGAGAGGTGCGGCGATGAAAAAGCCTGCGGCTCATGGCGCGTCGGCGAAAACGGTGAACGGGCGCAGCCCGTCGGTGGCGATGCGCAGCGAGCGCGCGGGCGGTCCGGCGGAATAGAGCGTGACCTGCTGCGCGGGAATGATCGGGTCAGGCCCGAGCTGCAACACGGGCACCAGCGTGCCGTTGGCGAGCGCGGGCTGGGCCGTGATGCCTTCGGCGGCCCAGCCGCCGGGCAGCGCATCGGCCGGCAGGCCGTCGAACACGAAGCTGCCTTCGACCGGACGCCAGCGCACCGCGACGCCGCTGGCACGCGACTGGGCACGGGCCGATTCGAGCAGGGCGGCGAGCCGGTCGGCCTCGCGGTCGAGCTTGGCGGCGTTGGTGTCGCGCATCGCGAAGCTCACGGCGGCGGTCGCGACCGCAATGATCGCGATCACGACGATCAGCTCCAGCAGCGTGAAGCCGGAGGACGGATGGCGAGGAGGCTGGTTGCGGCGCGGCGCGCCCGTGCCGCTACTGCCAGCTGCCGATGTCGGCATTCTTGCCTTCGCCGCCGCTCTGGCCGTCGGCGCCGAACGAAAGCACATCGATCTCACCCTTGATGCCCGGGTTCATGTACTGGTAGGGATGGCCCCACGGGTCGTTGGGCAGCTTCTCCACGTAGGGCTTCCAGTTGGGTGCTGCGGGGCCGGTGGTCGGGCGCGTGAGCAGCGCCTGCAGGCCCTGCTCGGCAGTGGGGTAGCGCTGGTTGTCCAGGCGGTAGAGCTTGAGCGCCTGCATGAGGTTGTTGATGTCGGTGCGCGCGGCGGTCACGCGGGCGTCGTCGGCGCGCTCGATCACGTTCGGCACGATCAGCGCGGCCAGCACGCCGATGATGACCAGCACCACCATCAGTTCGATCAGCGTGAAGCCGCGTTGGACGGTACGGGTGGCGGCACGAAGGAATTTATTCATAGGTTGGACGACATGATTCGGAAAGCGCGCTGCATGATAATCCGCGGCCATGACAAGTCCTTATTCCGCAGCCCGCTGGCATGCCCCACTTGCAACAACAGGGCTTTGGGCGCTGGCCGCCGGCGCCGCGGTGTTCTGGGCGCTTCGGCTGGCTTCGCCGACCGATGCCGTGGCTGCCGCGGCATCGATGCCGCGACCGTCTCCGGCGGCCGATGCCGACGCGGTGGCGCGGCTGCTGGGCGTGCTGCCCACGTCCAGCACGGCACCGGTGGCACCGGAAGCCGCGAGCCGCTTCGCGCTGTCGGGCGTGGTGGCGGACCCTTCGAAGCAAGGGGCTGCGCTGATCGCCATCGACGGCAAGCCACCGCGTCCGTTCCGCGTCGGCTCGAGGGTTGGCGACAACTATGTGCTGCAGTCGGTTGGCTTGCGTTCGGCAACGCTCGGCGCGCAGGTTGACGGGCCGGCGGCGTTCACCCTGCAATTGCCGGTGCGCGCGCCGATCAGCGTGAGCGCGCCTTCATTGCTGCCGACCGTGACTTCGCCCACGCCGGCGGCCGTGACACCGGTCGGACTGCCGCAGGCCGCGACGCCAGCGGTGATGGCGCCTCCGCCGATGCCTCAACAGCAGCAGCCTGGGATGCCGCCGCAGCCCGCGCAGGCGCAGTAACGCGCACCGCGCGAAAGACGAATCGAGCCGGCCTTGCGCCGGCTTTTGTTTTTCTGCTGTCTTCCGGTCAGGCCTGCAGGAAGAGCCGGTAGGCCGGATTCGCCGTTTCCTCGACGTAGGGATAGCCCAGCGTTTCGAGGAAGGCCGCGAACTCCGTGGACTCGCCGGCAGGCACCTGCAGTCCGACCAGGATGCGGCCGTAGTCGGCGCCCTGGTTGCGGTAGTGGAACAGGCTGATGTTCCAGTTTGGCCGCATCAGGCTCAGGAACTTGAGCAGCGCGCCGGGCCTCTCGGGGAACACGAAACGCAGCAGGCGCTCGTCATGCGCGAGGCCCGTGCGTCCGCCGACCAGGTGCCGCAGATGCTCTTTCGCGAGTTCGTCGTGCGTGAGGTCGAGCGAATCGAAGCCGTGGTCGTTGAAAGTTCGTGCGATGGTGGCCGACTCGCCGCGCGCGGAGGTGGTGAGGCCGACGAACACATGGGCCTTGGCGGCATCGCTGATGCGGTAGTTGAACTCCGTCACGTTGCGCGGTGCGCCGCCGCCTTCGGCATCGCTGGCTGGTATCTCGCTGATCAGCTCGCAGAAGCGGCGGAAGCTGCCGCGCTCTTCAGGGATCGTGACGGCGAACAGCGCCTCGCGTTCTTCGCCGACCTCGGCGCGCTCGGCCACGAAGCGCAGCCGGTCGAAGTTCATGTTGGCGCCGCAGAGGATGGCCGCGTAGGTTTCGCCCTGGCGGCCGTGCCTGGCTGCGTATTCCTTGATCGCGGCCACGGCGAGCGCGCCGGCGGGTTCGACGATGCTGCGCGTGTCGACGAAGATGTCCTTGATGGCTGCGCACACGGCGTCGGTGTCGACGGCGATGTAGTCGTCGACCAGTTCGTTGGCGATGCGGAAAGTTTCTTCGCCCACGAGCTTCACTGCGGTGCCGTCGGAGAACAGGCCGACGTCCGGCAAGTTCACGCGCTGGTGCGCCGCGACCGATTGCATCATGGCGTCGGAGTCGTTCATCTGCACGCCTATCACCTTGATCTCGGGGCGCACGGCCTTGATGTAGTTGGCTACGCCGGAGATCAATCCGCCGCCGCCGATCGCAACGAACACCGCATCGAGCGGGCCCTGGTGCTGGCGCAGGATTTCCATCGCGATGGTGCCCTGGCCTGCAATGACATCGGGGTCGTCGAAGGGATGAACGAAGGTGAGGTTTTGTTGGGCCTGCAGTTCGAGTGCGTGCAGATACGCATCTGAATAGCTGTCGCCATGCAGCACGATTTCGCCGCCGAAACCGCGCACCGCATCGATCTTCAATTTGGGTGTCGTCACCGGCATGACGATGACGGCGCGCGTGCCGAGCTTGCGCGCACCCAATGCAACACCTTGCGCGTGATTTCCGGCCGATGCGCAAATCACGCCGCTCGCCAATTGCGCCGCGCTCAGATGCGCCATCTTGTTATAGGCGCCGCGCAGCTTGAAGCTGAAGACCGGTTGCTGGTCTTCGCGCTTGAGCAGAACAGTGTTGCCGAGCCGCTCGCTGAGCGCGCGTGCCTTCTCGAGCGCGGACTCGACTGCAACGTCGTAGACCCGGGCGTTGAGTATTTTTCTGAGATAGTCGGCGGGCGTCAGCGCCGGAGTAACAGGTGCATTGCGCACGATTTTTTCCAAGGGAGTTTTCAGTTGTTAACTGTCGATGATAAGAGGCATCGGGATTGCATGCGGAATATGACATGGACACAAATGTCATAAACCTCTTCAGCAAAGCCCCAGCCGCAAATGATTCCGGATTTTTTGGACGCACCTATCCCGCGATTCATAACACCGCCAATCAATTTACGATTGAGCAAAATCTGTTATCAATTTCTGTCAGTGATCTTTCGAAAGGGCTGATGCAGGCGGAAGCCGCGCGTGTTCAGCGAAAAGAAATTGGGCGCGCCACATGGCAGGTGATGGGCAACAGATTGCGTGCGCACATCGTTCCGCTGTTGGGTGATGTGCCGGCGCAGTCGTTTGCAACTGCGGATGCGCAACGCTTGATCGATCACCTCGGAGAGCAGGGCTTTACCAGCACGACGATTGCCCAGTACCTCGTGTTGCTGCGCAAGGTGGTCATGCATGGCGTGCACATCGGAGTGCTTCGCGATGCGCCCCCTTTTCCGAAGGTCAAGGTGCGCAGTCAGCCACGTGGAAGCTTCAGCGTGGCGGAGTACCGCACGATCATCGAGACTGCGCGCAGCTTGCGCGGGCACTCGCATCCGGTGCTCGATCAACTTGCAGCCGGCGAGCGTTTCTGGATTGCACGCGAGCTGCTTGCAATGCCGGACGAGTTGCCCTGGTTGATACGCTGGATGGTTAACACCTTCGTGCGCCCGAGCGACATCAAGCTCATGAAGCACAAGCACATCGAGGTCGTGCGCGGCAAGCACGTCTATCTGCGAATGAATCTGCCCGAGACCAAGCGGCACAGCCAGCCCATCGTGAGCTTGCGTCCTGCTGTGCGCGTGTATGAATGCTTGCTCGCCTATCGCGGCGAGCATGGGTACGGTGGGGCGGAAGACTACATCTTCATGCCGCAGTTGAAGAACCGCGAGCATGCGTTGGCGGTGCTCAACTTCTTCTTTCACTGGGTGCTCGAAAAGGCGGGCCTCGAGAAGGGGCCGTTGGGGCAGTCGAGAACGCTGTACTGCCTGCGCCATACCGCGATCACGCTGAGGCTCTTGTACGGGCAAGGGATCGACATGCTGACCTTGGCGCGCAATGCACGCACGAGCGTCAACATGGTCGAGCGTTTCTACGCATCGGCATTGAGCGGAGAAATGAATGTGGGGTTGCTGCAAAGCCGGCGCGGCCGGAGCAGCTGAAGAAAGCAGAGAGAAAGGACAAAAAGCCGCCCGGCGTGAGCCGGGCGACTTGAGGCTTTGCTGTTGACTCGAACTGGCAGGAGCCAGCATCGGGATCAGACGAAGAAGATCAGAAGGCGTGACGGATGCCGAAGTCGTAACCCGTCGACGTCTTCGGCGTGAACACGCGATCCGTAACCTTGTAGAAGCCAGGGCCGCCAACAGTCAGGGCGGCACCGTTCTTGTTGCTCACGCGAGCGACAGTTGCGTACAGGGCGGTGCGCTTCGAGAGGTTGTGCACGTAGCCGATCGCCAGCTTGTTCGCCTTCGGGTCAAGGTTATTGGCGGGGGTGAAGTAATCGAAGGGCAGGTTGCGGTCGTACTTGACTGCCGAGTAAGACGCGCGGATCAAACCTGCACCGACGGGCACGGTCACACCGATCAGGTAACCGGTCAGATCGACATCGGGACGCGCACCGGTGATCGGCCTGATCGCGTAATCGCGCGAGTTCTTGAGGCGCGACAGTTCGCCGAACAGCTTCGCGGGACCGAAGTCGTACGAGGCGCCCAGGTTGAAGGTCTTCACCGAGTCGGTGGTGCCGGCGAAGAACTGATCGCCGACCGTGCTGTTGCCGTAGGCCACTGCGACGTCCAGAGGGCCGTTGGCATAACCGACGCGACCACCGATGTAACGGCCGGCGCGGCTCTTCGAGGTGGCGCTGTCCGCCGGGGTGAACTGGCCGCCGCTGTACTTGTCGTTCTCATGGAACGCGTACATCACTTGACCGTAGAAGCCACCCAGGTTCGGCGGCAGGAAGTAGCCGATCGAATTGCTGGCGCGGGAGTAGTTCTGGTTGCCGGCGAAGCCGCCGGTGTCCTTGGCGCCGCCCGTGGTGAAGTTGTAGTTGCTGGCCGTGTTGATCAGGTTCGCGCCGACACCGTTGGTGCCGAACGGATCGAACACGGTGTCGTTCCAGAAGGTGGGGGTGTAGTCACGACCCAGGCGGATTTCACCGAAACCGCCCGAAAGGCTCAGGGTCGAGCGACGCGAGAAGGTCGAAACGCCCGTGGCGCCGTCGTCGTTGGAGATCGGGGCTTCGAGCCAGAAGCTGGCTGCCAAGCCGCCACCCAGGTCTTCCGTGCCACGGAAGCCCAGGCGGCTGGAGTTGTAGCCCGAGTTGGCCAGCGCCGTGCGGCTGACCTTGACGCTACCCTGATTCGTATAGGTGGGAACGCGGAAGTTGTTGGCCAGAACGGTAGGCTTCAGGTCGCGCGAGCTGTTCGAATAGCCGCTGATCGACGCGTCGACCACACCGAACAGCGTGACGGACGACTGGGCCGAGGCAACACCGGCAACAGCCAGGGCAGCCAGAGCAACTGCCCTTTCGGGGTAAAAACTAGAGTGGCCTCAGGACCCGCTAGGGTTGCCCCGCAAAGAAAAAAGCCCCGAGCTTTGCAGCTCGGGGCTAAATCCACCAATTGGAAGGGTGGAGGAGACAACTGGGTGCGCATACGTTTGCGCAATGAAATAAAGTATATCGGCTGTTTGTTGCGATGCAACAAGCGAGTGATGCTTTTCCCACACACAAAACGGGTGTCGCCATGCATTTCTGCCCGACATCCCTCACTGGAAACTCAAAAATTCATGGAATGCACAGTAAGTTGGACCGGCGACGCGGGCACCAAGTCGGCCATGGGCTTCGTGGCGGAGACGGGCAGCGGCCACGTCCTGATGATGGATGGGGCCCCTGACGCTGCAAAACCCGAGAACGGTGGCCAGAACCTGGCCGCCAGGCCGATGGAGACCGTGCTGGCCGGCACTGGCGGCTGTACGGCCTATGACGTCGTGCTGATTCTCAAGCGCGGACGGCATCGGGTCGAGCGCTGCAGCGTCAAGCTGACCAGCGAGCGCGCTGAAAAGGACCCCAAGGTCTTCACCAAGATCCACATGCACTTCACCGTGGCAGGCAAGGGCATTCCGGCGGCCGCTGTCGAGCGCGCGATCGCGTTGAGCCACGAAACCTACTGCTCCGCCAGCATCATGCTGGCGAAGACCGCCGAAATCACGACCAGCTTCGACCTGATCGAAACCTGAGGCCGGCGGTCGCCTTCAGGTCAGATGCGGTGCGCCAGCGTGGTCATCACGCGGGATGCCATGCGCATCAGGGCTTTGGCCGGAGCTGGCAACTCTGCCGCACCGGCGTCGACGGCTTGCGCCGCGTGGCGGGCTTCGTCCTGTTTCATTTGCTCGACCACGGCCCTGGAGGCGCTGTCCGTGGGCGGAAGTCGGTCCAGATGGCTGTCCAGATGGGCTTCCACCTGGCGCTCTGTTTCCGCGACAAAGCCCAGGCTCAGCGGGTCGCCGAGGCGCCCCGCGACGAGGCCGAGACCGAACGCACCCGCGTACCAGACCGGATTCAGCAGGGAAGGCCGCGCACCCAAGTCATCGAGACGTTGGCGCGTCCAGGCCAGGTGATCGGTTTCCTCGTGCGCAGCTTCAATGAAGTGCGCGCGTAGGGCGGGATCGCGCGTTACGGCCGCCTGGGCCGTGTAAAGCGCCTGTGCGCAGACTTCGCCGACATGGTTCACGCGCATCAATGCGCCGGCTTCGCGGCGCTCCGCCTCGCTCATTTCGTCCGGTACCTGAGAAGGCGCAGGCAGGGTTCGGGTTGCGTGGGGACGGGCAAACAGGGTGCGCAATGCCGCGTCCGCCGCGGTCAGAACGGGATCAAACAGAGCAGTCATGCCCCCATTTGACCGCACACGGGAAACCCCGGATCGAACGGGCGTTGCATTTCATATAGTGGGGTGCGGCGGCTCTAAGACCTTTGTTGCAGGACTGCAACGAAACGCGCGGGCCAGCCAACATTTCGGGCGATTTGTTTTGCCCTGCCGCAGCGGCTCTGGTGCAATAGCATCAACTTCCCAAAAGGAGGTTGGCCCGGGGTCCGGTGGGAGCACAAATGTGCCAGTCACGGTGAGCCCTTCGCACCGGAGCCCTATGTTTAACCTTGGAGAAACTTGCAATGAAAAAATCTCTAGTTGCTCTGGCTGCCCTGGCTGTTGCCGGTGTTGCCTCGGCCCAGTCGTCTGTCACCCTGTTCGGTGTGGTCGACGCGTCGATCAGCGGCTATTCGGCTACCGCGCGCGACAACCGTGCGACCGTGTTCCCCAACCAATTCGGCGTTCCGGTTTACCTGAACCAAGGTTCGGTCAAGACCAGCAGCACCCAGCTGGCTAACTCGGGCTACAACTCCAGCCGTATCGGCTTCCGTGGTACGGAAGACCTCGGCGGCGGCCTGGCTGCCAGCTTCTGGCTCGAAGCTCCGATCTCCAACGACGACGGCCAAACCGGTATCTCGACGTTCGCTCGTCGTTCGACCGTGAGCCTGTCGGGTGGTTTCGGTGAAATCCGCCTGGGTCGTGACTACACCCCCACCTTCTGGAACGACACCGTGTTCGACCCGTTCGGCACCAACGGCGTTGGTACCAACCTGATCTCGACGGCTAACGGCCTGTTCGGCGGCTTCAGCGGCTATTCCGCTGCAGCGACCACCCTGGTCAATCGTCCGCAGATCCCGAACGTTGGTGGTTCCAACTACGTTCGCGCCAGCAACACCGTCGGCTACTTCCTGCCGCCGAACCTGGGTGGTTTCTACGGTCAAGTGATGTACGGCTTCAGCGAGCAAACGAAGTACGACTCGGGCGTGTTCACGCCTAACGTTGCGAACAACTCGCGCGCTGGTCGTTACATCGGCGGTCGCTTCGGCTACGCCAACGGTCCTCTGGACGTCGCTCTGGCTTATGGCAGCAGCACCATCGGTGACCAGTACTACGCTGGCGTGACCACCAAGGTCAACACCCTGAACCTGGGCGCTTCGTATGACTTCGGTCCCGTGAAGCTCTTCGGTGAAGTGTCGAAGGCCAAGAACAAGAACGACTACGAAGTGACGCCAATCCTGGGCGGCCGTCCTGACATCGATCTGACCGGTTACCTGATCGGTGTGACCGTGCCGGTCGGCGCTGGCCTGATCCGTGCTTCGTACTCGGCTGTCAAGCTCGACACGAACCAGCCTTTCGACTTCTTCAACCCGGCTAACAACCTGGACCCGAAGGCTAACAAGCTGGCTCTGGGCTACGTGCACAACCTGTCGAAGCGCACGGCTCTGTACGCTACGATCGCTCGCATCAGCAACAAGAACGGCGCTGGCTACACCACCGGCGGTCCTGGCTTCTACAACGGCCTGGCTGGCACGACCTTCACGCCGAAGAGCGCAACCGGCTACGACTTCGGTATCCGTCACGCTTTCTAATTCGACGCTGGCGTAAGCCAGCTTCGAATGAAAAGCCAAAAGCCACTCGACGCAAGTCGAGTGGCTTTTTTTCGTTCGTGCTTTTCATCCCGCTCCTCGGGAAATCACGCATCGCACCCCCGGGGAACCACCGTGCGGGCACGCACCTTGCACTGCTAGCATGCCCGTTCACTTTGTTTGATGAATGATTGCCTTTGTACTGCGCCGCCTGATCCAGGCCGTGATCGTGATGATCGCGGTCGCGTTCATCGCCTTCCTCTTATTCCAATATGTCGGTGATCCCGTCGTGTTCCTTCTGGGGCAGGACGCGAAACCCGACCAGATCCGTGAATTGCGCGCCGCATTGGGGCTCGACCAGCCCTTCTTCGTGCAGTTCTGGCACTTCCTCGTCAATGCGGCGCAGGGCGAGTTCGGGCTGAGCCTGCGCCAAGGCGCGAAGGTGTCGCGCCTGATCGGCGAGCGCTTCCCGGCCACGCTCGAGCTGGCGCTCGTGGCGGCCGTGCTGGCGCTCTTCATCGGCATTCCGATGGGCGTCTACACCGCACTGCGCCGGGGCACGTTCATGAGCCAGTTCTTCATGACGGTGTCGTTGCTCGGCGTGTCGCTGCCCACCTTCCTGATCGGCATCCTGCTGATCCTCGTCTTCGCAGTGACGCTGGGCTGGTTCCCGAGCTTCGGCCGTGGCGAGACCGTCAAGTTCGGCTGGTGGACCAGCGGCCTCTTCAGCGTCGACGGTTGGCAGCACATCGTGCTCCCGGCGGTGACGCTGGCGATCTTCCAGCTCACGCTCATCATGCGGCTGGTGCGCGCCGAGATGCTCGAGGTGCTGCGCACCGACTACATCAAGTTCGCGCGCGCCCGCGGCCTGTCGAACCGCGCGATCCACTTCGGCCATGCGCTCAAGAACACGCTGGTGCCCGTGATGACCATCACCGGCCTGCAGCTCGGCGGCCTCATCGCCTTCGCGATCATCACCGAGTCGGTGTTCCAGTGGCCCGGCATGGGGCTGCTGTTCATCCAGGCCGTGACCTTCGCCGACATCCCGGTGATGGCCGCCTACCTGTGCCTCATTGCCTTGATCTTCGTGGTGATCAACCTCGTGGTCGACCTGCTGTACTTCGTGGTCGATCCGCGGTTGCGCGTCGGCAAGGCGGGAGGACACTGACATGACAGCAGCGACAGCAGAAGCTCCGCGCCTGAAGGCATCCGGCCGCGCATTCGCGCACATCGCGAGCTTCTACCCCGAGATCACGGCCTTTCGCCGCGACCTGCATGCGCACCCCGAGCTCGGCTTCGAAGAGGTCTACACCTCGGGCCGCGTGCGTGAAGCCCTGCGTGCCTGCGGCGTCGACGAGATCCACGAGGGCATCGGCAAGACCGGCGTGGTCGGCATCATCCGCGGTCGTTCGACGGCCAGCGGCCGCATGATCGGCCTGCGCGCCGACATGGACGCGCTGCCCATGCGCGAGGACAACGACTTCGGCTGGCGCTCCGCCAGCGACGGCCTCATGCACGGCTGCGGCCATGACGGCCACACCGCCATGCTGGTCGGTGCCGCGCGCTACCTCGCCGAAACCCGCGACTTCGACGGCACCGCCGTGCTGATCTTCCAGCCCGGAGAAGAAGGCTTCGCCGGCGCCCGCGTGATGATCGAGGACGGCCTGTTCGACCGCTTCCCGGTGAACGCCGTCTACGCGATGCACAACTGGCCCGCCATGCCGGCCGGCACCGTGGGCATCAACCGCGGCGCGATGATGGCCGCGGCCGACCGCATCACCATCAGCATCAAGGGCAAGGGCGGCCACGGCGCACATGCCTACCAGACCATCGACCCCGTGATCGTCGCGGCGCACATCATCACCGCGGCCCAGACCATCGTCTCGCGCAACGTGCGCCCCATCGACGCCGCCGTCATCAGCATCTGCGCGATGCAGGCCGGCGACCTCGGCGCGATGAGCGTGGTACCCGGCGAGGCCACGCTGGTCGGCACCGTGCGCACCTTCAGTTCGCGGGTGCAGGCGCAGGTCGAGCAGCGGCTGAACGAGCTGTGCACGGCCATTGCGTCGGGCTTCGGCGCCACCGCCACCATCAAGTACGAGCGCATCTACCCCGCCACCATCAACACAGCGCCCGAGGCCATGTTCGCGGCCGACGTGGCCGAGTCTTTGGTCGGCGCGAAGAATGTCGAGCGCAGCATGGAGCCCAGCATGGGCGCCGAAGACTTCTCTTTCATGCTGCAGAAGAAGGCCGGCGCCTATCTGCGCATCGGCCAGGACGTGCGCGACGGCGCCTTCCTGCACAACAGCCGCTACGACTTCAATGACGAGATCCTGCCGCTCGGCGCCGCGCTGCATGCCGGCCTGGTCGAGCAGGGCATGCCGCTTGCCGCCACCCGCGGCGCGCAGCCAGGGAAAGCCGCCGCCACCGCGGCGTCGTGATGTGTTTGATTCCAACCCGAGGAGTGTTCCCATGAGTTTCAAGAAGAATGTGGCCGCGGCCGCCGTTTTGTGCGCCCTGGGCGCCGTCAGCATGGTCGCCAGCGCGCAGACCATCCGCATCGCGAACCAGGGGGACGCGCTATCGCTGGACCCGCACTCGCTGAACGAATCGCTGCAGTTGAGCGTCACCGCCAACGTCTATGAAACCCTCGTGGGCCGCAACAAGGACCTGAGCCTTGCACCGCTGCTGGCCACCAGCTGGAAGCAGACCTCGCCGAACGTCTGGCGCTTCGAGCTGCGCAAGGGCGTGGTCTTCCATGACGGCACGCCGTTCACCGCCGACGACGTGGTGTTCAGCTTCGCGCGCGCCCAGGGCGACGGCTCCGACATGCGCGCCACGCTGAGCGACATCAAGGCCGTGCGCAAGGTCGGCGACCTCGCCGTCGAGATCGAGACCAACGGTCCGTTCCCCATCCTGCCCGACGTGATCTCGCTGACGATGATCATGAGCAAGAAATGGTGCGAGGAAAACCAGGCCACCAAGCCGGTCGACCGCCGCAAGGGCATCGAGAACACCGCCTCGTTCAAGGCCAACGGCACCGGCCCGTTCCGCGTGCGCGAGCGCCAGCCGAACGTGCGCACCGTTTTCACGCGCAACGGCACCTACTGGGGCAAGATCGACGGCAACGCGCAGGAAGTCATCTTCACGCCCATCGCCAACCCCGCCACCCGCGTGGCCGCGCTGGTCTCCGGCGAAGTGGACGTGATGGAGCCGGTGCCCGTGCAGGACATCGCGCGCATCAACGCCGCGCCCAATGCGCGCGTCATCACCGGCCCCGAGATGCGCACCATCTTCCTGGGCATGGACCAGAAGCGCGACGAGCTGCAGTACTCGAACGTCAAGGGCAAGAACCCGTTCAAGGACAAGCGCGTTCGCCAGGCCTTCTACCAGGCCATCGACATCGCCGGCATCCAGCGCACGGTGATGCGCGGCGCCTCGCGCCCCACCGCCTTGCTGGTCGGCCCCGGCATCAACGGCTGGACCGCCGAGCAGGACAAGCGCCTGCCCTACGACGTCGAAGCCGCCAAGAAGCTGCTGACCGAAGCCGGCTACCCCAACGGCTTCGAGGTGTCGCTGAACTGCCCGAACGACCGCTACGTGAACGACGGCCAGATCTGCCAGAGCGTGGCGTCCAACCTCGCGAAGATCGGCGTGAAGATCAACCTCGTGGCCGAGACCAAGGGCACTTACTTCCCCAAGGTGCTGCGCCGCGACACCAGCTTCTACATGCTGGGCTGGACCCCGACCACCTACGACTCGCACAACGCGCTGAGCTCGCTCACTTCCTGCCCGGACGACAAGGGCACCGGCCAGTTCAACCTGGGTGCCTACTGCAATCCCAAGCTGGACGAGCTGACCAAGAAGATCCAGTCCGAAGGCGACAAGGACAAGCGCAACGAGATGATCAAGGAAGCCTTCAAGATCCACGCCGACGACGTGGGCCACCTGCCGCTGCACCAGCAGTCGCTGGCCTGGGGCGTGAGCAAGAAGGTCGAGCTGGTGCAGCTGGCCGACAACTTCATGTACTTCAAGTGGATGAGCATCAAGCCGTGATCCCCGAGGCCGTCCGCCAGGCGGCCTGACCATGGGCCCGCTTCTTGCGGGCCCATTCCTTTTGCTTCACGATGAAAAATAACCCTCACGCTCCCCTTGCTGCGCAAGGTCCGCTGCCCCCCGAGGGGGCCGCTTTTCATCTTGGGGCGGCCCGGCGATGAAAAAAACACTTGCCCGTTGGCTCGACAGCGATGTCGGCTACAGCTTTCGCACATCGCCGGTGGCCATTGCCGCGGCGCTCATCGCGCTGGTCTGCGTGGTCTGCGCGGTGTTCGCCGGCTGGGTGTCGCCGCACAATCCCTTCGACCTTGCAGCCCTCGAACTCGGCGACGCGCGGCTACCGCCCGCCTGGAGTGCCGAAGGCTCGTCCAAGTACCTGCTGGGCACCGACGACCAGGGGCGCGACATTCTCTCGGCCGTCATCTACGGCGCGCGCATCTCTCTGATCGTCGGCCTGGTGTCGGTCGTGCTGTCGGTGGTGGTCGGCGTGGTGTTGGGGCTGCTCGCCGGCTTTTTCGGCGGCTGGCTCGACTCCTTCCTCATGCGCGTATGCGACGTGATGCTGTCGTTCCCGCCCATCCTGGTGGCGCTGCTCATCGCGGGCGTGGGGCGCGCGCTGTTTCCGGGCGCCCATGAGTCGCTCGCCTTCGGCGTGCTGATCGTCTCGATCTCGCTGACCGGCTGGGTGCAGTACGCGCGCACGGTGCGCGGCTCCACGCTGGTGGAGCGAAACAAGGAATACGTGCAGGCCGCGCGCGTGACCGGCGTGGCGCCGATGCGCATCATGCTGCGCCATGTGCTGCCCAACGTGCTGGGACCGGTGACCGTGCTCGCCACGATCCAGGTGGCCACGGCCATCATCACCGAGGCCACGCTGTCGTTCCTGGGCGTCGGCGTGCCGCCGACCTCGCCGTCGCTGGGCACGCTCATCAGCATCGGCAACCAGTACCTGTTCTCGGGCGAATGGTGGATCACGGTGTTTCCGGGCCTGATGCTGGTGCTCATCGCGCTCAGCGTGAACCTGCTCGGCGACTGGCTGCGCGACGCGCTCAACCCGCGCCTGCGCTGAAGACAACAAGGAGAACGCCACCATGACGCTGCTCCAGGTCAAAGACCTCGTCGTCGAGTTTCCGCACCGCCGAGGCACGCTGCGCGCGCTCGACCGGATTTCCTTCGACATCGCGCCGGGAGAAATCCTCGGCGTGGTGGGCGAGTCGGGCGCCGGCAAGTCGCTCACGGGCGCGGCCATCATCGGCCTGCTCGAGTCGCCGGGCCGCGTGGCCGGCGGCGAGATCCGGCTGGAGGGCCAGCGCATCGACAACCTCGGCTTCGATGCGATGCGGCCCATTCGCGGGCGCAAGATCGGCGCGATCTTCCAGGACCCGCTGACCTCGCTGAATCCGCTCTACACCGTGGGTCGGCAGCTGGTCGAGACCATCCGCGCGCACCTGCCGGTGACCGACGCCGAAGCCCGCAAGCGCGCCATCGGCCTGCTGCAGGACACCGGCATTCCCGCCGCCGAGCAGCGCATCGACCACTTCCCGCACCAGTTTTCGGGCGGCATGCGGCAACGCGTGGTGATCGCGCTGGCGCTCGCGGCCGAGCCCAAGCTCATCGTGGCCGACGAGCCGACTACCGCGCTGGACGTGTCGATCCAGGCGCAGATCATTCAGTTGCTCAAGCGCATCTGCAAGGAGCGCGGCGCGGCCGTGATGCTGATCACGCACGACATGGGCGTGATCGCCGAGACCTGCGACCGCGTGGCCGTGATGTATGCCGGGCGCATTGCCGAGATCGGCCCGGTGCACGAAGTGATCCACCAGCCCGCGCACCCCTACACCTCGGGCCTGATGGCCTCGATTCCCGACATGACGAGCGACCGCGAGCGGCTCAACCAGATCGACGGCGCCATGCCACGGCTCAATGCCATCCCGACGGGCTGTGCCTACAACCCGCGCTGCCCGCGCACCTTTGCCCGCTGCCTGACCGAACGCCCCGAGCTGATGAACGCCGGCGCCACCCGCGCCGCCTGCTGGCTGCACGATGCCGCCGATCCGCACACCGGCCAGGCCGAGCTCGCCGCCCGGCACCACGACGCACTGGCGGCCGGCGAACGCGCCATGCCCGAAGCGGCCGAACCCCTGAGCGAGGTGACGCGATGAGCGCCGTGATCGAACCCCGCGGCAACGCACCCGCCGCCGCCGGCGAACCGCTGGTGGTGGCCCACGACCTGGCGCGCACCTTCGACGTCTCGCCGCCCTGGCTCAATCGCGTGCTCGAACGCAAGCCGCGCGTGCTGCTGCATGCGGTGGACGGCGTGAGCTTTTCCATCGAGCGCGGCAAGACGCTGGCGCTGGTGGGCGAGTCGGGCTGCGGCAAGAGCACCGTGGCGCGCCTGCTGGTGGGCCTGTATGCGCCCACGCGGGGCGGGCTGCAGTTCGACGGGCAGGACGCGCATGCCGCGTTCAAGACCTCCGAAGGCCGCAAGCTGCGCCGCCGCATCCAGATGATCTTCCAGGACCCCTACGCGAGCCTGAACCCGCGCTGGATCGTGGAGGACATCATCGGCGAGCCGCTGCGCGAGCACGGCATCATCAGCGACAAGGCCGCGCTGCGCGAACGCGTGGGCGAATTGCTCAAGTCGGTCGGCCTGTCGCCGCTGGACATGAGCAAGTATCCGCACCAGTTCTCCGGCGGCCAGCGCCAGCGCATTTCCATCGCTCGGGCGCTCGCCACGCAGCCCGAATTCCTGGTGTGCGACGAGCCCACCTCGGCGCTCGACGTGAGCGTGCAGGCGCAGGTGCTCAACATCATGAAGGACCTGCAGCGCGAGCAGGGCCTGACCTACCTCTTCATCTCGCACAACCTTGCCGTGGTGCGCCACGTGGCCGACCAGGTCGGCGTGATGTACCTGGGCCGGCTGGTCGAGGTGGCCGACAAGCAGAAGCTGTTTGCCGCGCCGCAGCATCCGTACACCCGCATGCTGCTGGACGCCATCCCGCAGATGAAGCACACCGGCCGCTCGCGCACGCCGGTGCAGGGCGAGGTGCCGAATCCGCTGAATCCGCCCACGGGCTGCGCCTTCCATCCGCGCTGTCCGCATGCGAATGCGCGCTGCTCGGCGGAGCGGCCGAAGCTGCTGGGCATCGCGGGCGTGCAGGTGGCCTGCCATGCGGTCGAGGAGGGCCGCATCTAGCGCGGTTCCTTAATCCGGGTCGGCGCCGCGTGTTCGGCTTCAGGTCTATAACTCCTTGGTGCTTTCGTAAAAATCACACCAAGGAGAACAGCACATGTGGGCCTTGCTCGTGTTGCCCTTCATCGGGCTTCTGTGGCTGCCGTTCTACAACAGCCCCTTGCCGGAGCTGTTCGGCTTTCCGTTCTTCTACTGGTATCAGCTGCTGTGGGTGCCTGTCACGGCGCTGCTGATCTGGATCGTCTACCGCAGCGGGTATGACGCGGGAGACGAATGATGGCCGGCCAGATCAACTGGACCGCGCTGTCGGTCTTCGTCTTCTTCTTCCTCCTGGTCACCGTGATGGGCTTCTGGGCCTCGCGATGGCAGAGCGGCGGCGCCAAGGGCAAGGGCGCCCATCTCGACGAATGGGGCCTGGGCGGGCGCAACTTCGGCACCTGGATCACCTGGTTCCTGGTGGGAGGCGACTTCTACACCGCCTACACCGTCATCGCGGTGCCCGCGCTGGTGTACGCGGTGGGTGCCTACGGCTTCTTCGCGCTGCCGTACACCATCCTCGTCTATCCGATCGTCTTCATCATCATGCCCAGGCTCTGGCATGCGGCGCACAAGGCCGGGCACGTGACGGCGGCCGACGTGGTGTACGGGCGCTACGGCTCGCGGGCGCTGGAACTGGCCATTGCCGTGACCGGGGTGGTCGCGACCATGCCGTACATCGCGCTGCAACTGGTGGGCATGGAAGTGGTCATCAAGGCGCTGGGCCTGACGGGCGAGCTGCCGCTGGCGGCGGCCTTCGTGATCCTGGCGCTCTACACCTACTCGGCGGGGCTGCGCGCGCCGGCGCTCATCGCCTTCGTGAAGGACCTGATGATCTACATCGTCGTGCTGGTGGCGGTGGTGCTGGTGCCCATGAAGCTCGGCGGCTACGGCAGCGTGTTCCACGCGGCCGGCGACGCCTTCGCTGCCAAGGGCGGCGCGACCGGCCTCACGCTCAAGCCGGCGCAATACCTGCCGTATGCCAGCCTGGCGCTGGGCTCGGCGCTCGCGGCCTTCATGTATCCGCACACGCTGACCGGCATCTTCGCGGCCAAGAGCGCCAACACCATCCGCAAGAACGCCGTCTTCCTGCCGGCCTACACGGTGCTGCTGGGCCTGATCGCGCTGCTGGGCTACATGGCCTACGCGGCCCACCTCACGGTGAAGAGCAACAACGACGTCGTGCCGGCGCTCTTCAACGCGCTGTTCCCGTCGTGGTTCGCGGGCTTCGCCTTCGCGGCCATCGCCATCGGCGCGCTGGTGCCGGCGGCCGTGATGTCGATCGGCGCGGCCAACCTGTTCACGCGCAACTTCTGGAAGGCCTATGTGCGGCCCGACGTCACGCCGGCGGGCGAGGCCAGGGTGGCGAAGATCGTGTCGCTGGTGGTCAAGCTGGGGGCGCTGGTGTTCATCCTGTTCCTGCCCACGCAGTTCGCGCTCGACCTGCAGCTGCTGGGCGGCCTGTGGATCCTGCAGACATTCCCGGCGGTGGTGTTCGGCCTGTTCTTCGGCTGGTTCCGCGCGCCGGCGCTCCTGGCCGGCTGGGCCGTGGGGCTGGCGGGCGGTAGCTGGCTGGCGTTCTCCGACGGCATCAAGCCGGTCCACACCTTCGTGATCGGTGGCGACAGCTTCACGCTCTACACGGGGCTCGCGGCGCTGGCGCTGAACATCGTGGTGGCGGTGGTGGTGCAGCTGGTCGTCAAGGGCGCGCCGCTGCGCGAGCAGCCGGCGCTTGCCGGGAGATAGCGGGCACCGCGTTCTGAAAAAAAGTGTGCGCAAAGGCACCGCCTTGCGCGCAAATCTATTGCAGAGTGCCGCCATGCCGATGACGACCACTCTTGCAACTTCCGAACTGGGCCGCCGCGGCTTCCTGATGGGCACCGCCCTCGGCGCGACCGCGGTTCTGGCTTCCCTGGCCTGCAGCATTCAGACCGCCGGTGCGGCCACGCGCCGCATGCCGGTCGTCTTCATCGGCCATGGCTCGCCCATGAACGCCATCACCGACAACGCCTTCACGCGGCGGCTGACGGCATGGGGGCGGGAGTTGCCCCGACCGACGGCCATCCTCAGCGTGTCGGCGCACTGGCTGAGCCGGGGCGCCACGGGTGTCGGCATGCAGGAGCGGCCGAAGACCATCCACGACTTCGGCGGTTTCCCGCAGGCGCTGTTCGACATCGAATACCCGGCACCGGGCCATCCCGCGCTCGCGCGGGAAACCGTCGGCGCGGTGAAACAGGCGCCGGTGATCGGCACCGACCAGTGGGGCCTGGACCACGGCACCTGGACGGTGCTGAAGTACCTGTACCCGAAGGCTGACGTGCCCGTGTTCCAGCTCAGCATCGACTACGACAAGCCGGCCGCCTTCCACTACGCGGTGGGGCGCGACCTGGCGGCCTTGCGCGACAAGGGCGTGTTGGTGATGGGCAGCGGCAACGTGGTGCACAACCTGCGCGCCACCGACCGCGGCACGCCGGACGGCCCGAGCGCCAGCCGCCCGTGGGCGCAGTCCTTCGACGATGCGGTGAAGTCCGCGCTGGCCGGCCGCGACGACCGCGCGCTGGTCGACTACGCGAAGCTGGAGGGCGCCTCCACCGCTGTGGCGACGCCCGACCACTACTACCCCTTCCTCTACGCGCTGGGCGCCGCCGGCGGCGGCGAGCGCGCGAAGACGGTCTACGAGGGGTTCCAGTCGGGCACGCTCAGCATGCGTTGCCTGCAGTTCGGCTGAGCGCGGCCGTAAGCCGGCTTACTGCTCCTCGCCCCAGGCGAAGCCGTCGCGCGCGATCATGGCGCTCGACGCGCTCGGGCCCCAGGTGCCCGCCGCATAGGGGCGCGGGCCGCCGTCGGATTCCCAGCTGTCGATCAGCGGCTCCACCCAGCGCCATGCCTCTTCCTGCTCGTCGCTGCGCACGAACAGGTTGAGCCGGCCGTCGATCACGTCCAGCAGCAGCCGCTCGTAGGCGCCCACGCGCTCGGCGCCGAAGCGCTTGTCGAAGTCCAGGTCGAGCTGCACCGGCGCCAGCTGGGTGGCCGAACTCTGGTTGCCGTTGGTGCGCTGGCGGTTGTCCTGCGCCTGCGCGAGCATGTGCAGCTCCAGCCCGTCCTTGGGCTGCAGGTTGATGACGAACTTGTTCACGTTGCCGGCCGGCGCGCGGTAGATCGCGTGCGGCGTGGGCCTGAAATTGACCTCGATGCGCGCGTCGCGCGAGGCCAGCCGCTTGCCGGTGCGGATGTAGAAGGGCACGCCGGCCCAGCGCCAGTTGGCGATTTCGGTGCGCAGCGCCACGAAGGTCTCGGTGCGGCTGTCGGGGTTCACGCCCGGCTCGTCGCGGTAGCCCTGCACCCGTTCGCCGTAGGCCGTTCCGGCCGTGTACTGGCCGCGCACCGCGTGCAGGCTCAGGCTCTCGGGCGTCCAGGGCTTGAGCGCGCGCAGCACCTTGAGCTTTTCGTCGCGGATGGCGTCTGCGTGCGAGTTGATCGGCGGCTCCATGCCGATGGCGCACAGCAGCTGCAGCGCGTGGTTCTGCACCATGTCGCGCAGCGCGCCGGTCTGGTCGTAGAAGGCGCCGCGCTTTTCCACGCCCAGGTCTTCGGCGATGGTGATCTGGATGTTGGCGATGTGCTCGCGGCGCCAGATGGGCTCGAACAACGCATTGCCGAAGCGCATGGCGAACAGGTTCTGCACCGAAGGCTTGCCCAGGTAGTGGTCGATGCGAAAGACCTGCTTTTCCTCCAGCACCTTGCCCACGGCCGCGTTGATGGCGCGGTTCGAAGCCAGGTCGTGGCCCAGCGGCTTTTCCAGCACGATGCGCGTCTGGGGGCCGTTCATGCCGGCGGCGGCGATCTGCTCGACCACCTGCGTGAAGAGCGCGGGTGCCGTGGCCACGTACATCACCACGGTCTTGGCGTCGCGCTGCTTGAGCAGCTCGGAGAGCCGTGCGTAGTCGTCGGGCTTGGACAGGTCCATGCGCAGGTAATGCAGCATCGACGCGAATTTCTTGAACTCGTCCGGCGAGGGCCGCTTGGCGCCTTCGACCGCGCTGAAGCGCGACTGGATGAGCTCGCGGTACTGGTCGTCGGAGTGATCGTCGCGTGCCACCCCGATGATCCGCCCGTCTTGCGGCAGGCTGCCGTGCCGGAATGCCTGGAACAGCGCTGGCATCAGCTTGCGCCATGCGAGGTCGCCAGTACCGCCGAACAGAACGAGATCGAAGCTCATGAGAAAACTTTCCTTGTGTCTGAGTGCCGAGCAGGCCGATGTGCCAGTCGCGATGGTACTTGTACCGATTCGCGAGACCTGTACTAAAGCTACGCTGCACGATGGCCGCAAGGCCATTTTTTTATGCCGAGGCGGAGATTCCGAATGAAGAACAAGCTTTTTACCGCAGCCGCGCTGCTGGGTCTGTCAGCCGCCGCGTCGGCCCAGACCGTCAATGTCATCTGCTCGGTCCAGGCCGAGTGGTGCAACGTGATTTCCACCGTCTACGCGCGTACCACCGGCGTGCGCATCAACATGGCGCTCAAGGGCTCCGGCGAGGCGCTGGCCCAGCTCATCGCCGAGAAGGACAACCCCAAGACCGACGTCTGGTTCGGCGGCACCGGCGACCCGCACCTGCAGGCGGCCGAGCAGGGTCTCACGCTCGAATACAAGTCGCCCACGCTGTCGCAGCTGCACCCCTGGGCGCAGCAGCAGGCCAAGCAATCGGGCTACAAGACGGTGGGCATCTACTCGGGCCCGCTGGGCTTCGGCTACAACCCCGAGCTGCTGGCCAAGAAGAAGCTGCCGGTGCCCAAGACCTGGGCCGACCTCCTCAAGCCCGAGTACAAGGGCGACATCCAGGTGGCCAACCCCGCCTCCAGCGGCACGGCCTACACCATGATCGCCACGCTCGTGCAGATGATGGGCGAGGACAAGGCCTTCGACTACCTCAAGGCGCTGCACAAGAACGTGGGCCAGTACACCCGCTCGGGCACCGGTCCGATCAAGGCGGTGGCGCGCGGCGAGACCGCGGTTTCCATCAGCTTCGTGCACGACGGCCCGGGCGAGAAGATGCAGGGCTTCCCGGTCGAGACCATCACGCCGAGCGACGGCACCGGCGCCGAGATCGGCTCCATGAGCATCATCAAGGGCGCGCGCAACCTCGACGCCGCCAAGAAGTTCTACGAATGGGCGCTGACGCCAGGGGCGCAGGAGCTGGGAGCCGCCAACAAGCAGTTCCAGCTGCCGAGCAACGTGAACGCCAAGCTCGACCCGCGCATTCCCGACTTCAAGAAGATCAAGTTCATCAACTACGACTACGCCAAGTACGGCGCCAGCGCCGAGCGTCGTCGCCTGATCGCGCGCTGGGAAAAAGACGTCAATTCGCTGCCTCGCTAAGTGGAAGCGCGCGCTATCGAAGGCGCGCCGGTCAATCCGGCGTCCCTGGCCGCCGCCCGGCGTTCGCAGCGCTGGATCTGGGCATGGGTCGCGATGGGCCTGGCGGCCTACCTGCTGCTGCCCTGGTATGCGATCCAGGATTCGACCTGGTACGAGGCCGTTCCACAGGTGTTCAGCCAGGCGGAGGGCGCCAACGGCCTGATGCAGGCGGCCACGCAGGGGCGCGGCTGGCTCTTCATCGGCCTGGCGGGGCTGCTGCTGTGCGCCGTGGGTGCATGGCTGCCGGCCGGCAAGGCGCAGGGCCGCTGGCTGCTGGCCGGCGGGCTGGTCGGCGCGCTCGGACTGGCGGCCACGGGCTTCACCATCGGCGCGCGGGGCTGGAGTTTTGCCGCCTTCAACACGCAGTTCGGCGAGCTGGCGGTCAACCAGTTCGGCATCGGCGCGGGCGGCTTCCTGGCGCTCACCGCGCTCGTGCTGCTGATGGCCTTCGGCATCGCGCGGCTGGGCCTGTTCAAGGGCGACCTGTTCGTGGCTGCCGCGGTCGTCGGCTGCGGCGTGCTGATGGCGCTGTTCATTGCCTACCCGGTGAGCAAGGCGCTGTCGGGCGCGTTCTTCAATGAAGACGGGCAGTGGTCGATCACGGCCTTCGTTGCCCGTGTGTTCACCGAGCGCATCTGGGGCCTGGGCTGCCTGAGCGGTGGCGTGCGCTGCGGCGTGGCCTGGAACACGCTGGTGCTGGCACTGCTCACGGCCGCCGGCACCACCTTCCTGGGCACGCTGATGGCGTTGATGGCCGAGCGCGGCAGCAAGCGCGGGCAGGGCGCGCTGCGGGTGCTGGCGCTGCTGCCGATCATCACGCCACCCTTCGTGGTGGGGCTCGGGCTGATTTTGCTGTTCGGCCGCGCCGGCATCGTCAACCAGGTGCTGGAGAGCGTGTTCGGCATCGAGCCCACGCGCTGGTTCTACGGCATGCCGGGCGTGCTGGTGGCGCAGCTCTTCGCCTTCACGCCCATCGCCTTCATGATCATGCGCGGCGTGGTGCAGGGCATCGCGCCCAGCCTGGAAGAAGCCGCGCAGATGCTGCGCGCCGACCGGCGCCGCACCTTCTTCACCATCACGCTGCCGCTTCTGAAGCCCGGGCTGGCCAACGCCTTCCTGGTGGGCTTCATCGAAAGCATCGCCGACTTCGGCAACCCGGTGGTGGTGGGCGGGCAGTTCTCGGTGCTGTCGACCGACATCTTCTTTGCCATCGTCGGCGCGCAGTACGACCAGGGCCGCGCGGCCTCGCTGGCCTGGGTGCTCACGCTCTTCGCGCTCGGCGTTTTCGCGCTGCAGCGGGGGCTGCTGGGCAAGCAGAACTACACCACCGTCAGCGGCAAGGGCGACGCCGGCATCGCGATGGCGCTGCCCGACGGCGTGCGCCGCACCATCTACTGCATCGCCATGCCGTGGATCGCCTTCACCGCCGTGGTCTACCTGTTCGCCTTCGCGGGCGGTTTCGTGCAGACCTGGGGGCGCGACTACAGCTTCACGCTGAACCACTTCAAGAGCGCCTTCGCGCTGGAGTGGGGCCAGTTCGGGCTGGTGTGGGCGGGCACGGCGTGGAATTCGCTGATCACCACGCTCAAGCTGGCGGGCATCTCGGCGCCGATCACCGCCGCGCTGGGTTTGCTCATTGCATGGCTGCTGGCGCGCAACGAGTTCAAGGGGCAGGGGCTCTTCGAGTTCGGCGCGCTGCTGGCCTTCGCGATTCCGGGCACGGTGCTGGGCGTGAGCTACATCCTGGCCTTCAACGTGCCGCCGTTCGAGCTCACGGGCACCGGGCTCATCATCGTGTTGTGCTTCATGTTCCGGAACCTGCCGGTGGGCGTGCGCGCCGGCACGGCGGCGTTCAAGCAGCTCGACCGCTCGCTCGACGAGGCCTCGCTGATGCTGCGCGCATCGACCTCGCAGACGCTCTTCAAGGTGGTGCTGCCGCTGCTGAAGCCGGCGCTGGTGGCCGCGCTGGTCTACAGCTTCGTGCGCGCCATGACCACGGTGAGCGCGGTGATCTTTCTGGTCACGGCCGAGAACGAACTGGCCACCACCTACATCATCGGCCGCGTCGGCAACGGCGACTACGGCATTGCGCTGGCTTACTGCACGGTGCTCATGATCCTGATGTCGCTGGCCATTGCGCTGGTGCAGTTCGTGGTGGGGGAGCGCAAGCTGGGGCGGCGAGGGGCCACGCCACAACAACACCAAGGGCATCACAAGATGGAGGGCCTGGCATGAACGGCATCGAATTCCGCAATATCACCAAGCGCTACGGCACCGACAAGAACGCGCCGCTGGCCGTCAAGGGCATCAGCTTCGAGGTGCCCGTGGGCACGCTCACCACCATCCTCGGCCCCTCGGGCTGCGGCAAGACGACCACGCTGCGCATGATCGCGGGGCTGGAGTCGCCCACCTCGGGCGCCATCTTCATGGGTGGCCGCGACGTGACCACGCTGGGCCCGGCCGAGCGCAACGTCAGCATGATGTTCCAGAGCTATGCGCTGTTCCCGCACATGAACGTGATCGAGAACGTGGGCTACGGCCTGCGCATGAGCGGCGTGAAGAAAGACGAGGCCACGGCACGGGCGCGCGAGGCGCTGCGCGGCGTGGGCCTGGTCGGCTTCGACGAGCGCCTGCCCAGCGAGCTTTCGGGCGGCCAGCAGCAGCGCGTGGCGCTGGCGCGCGCGCTGGTGCTGGAGCCGGCGGTGCTGCTGTTCGACGAGCCGCTGTCCAACCTCGACGCCCGCCTGCGCCGCGAGATGCGCGAGGAAATCCGCGCGCTGCAGCAGCGGCTGAAGCTCACGGTGGCCTACGTCACGCACGACCAGAGCGAGGCGCTGGCGGTGAGCGACCAGATCATCGTGATGGACCACGGCGTGATCGCCCAGCGCGGCACGCCCGAGCAGCTCTATGGCCGGCCCGAGAGCGAATTCGTCGCCGGCTTCATGGGCGAAGCCTCGGTGTTCCCCGCCACCGCGCAGCCCGACGGCAGCGTGGCGATGGGTCCGCTGCGCCTGCAGCCGCGCCATGCGGTGGCGCCCGGGGCCGTGAAGGTCGCGGTGCGGCCGGAGGCCTGGCGCATCGGCGCCGGTGGCGCGGCGGACGGCCTGCCGGCCACGCTGCGCAAGGCCGCCTACCTGGGCAGCTTCTACGAATACGGCTTCGATACCACCCTGGGGCCGGTCTTCGTGGTGTCGACCGACCTGTCGCGGCCGCTGGCCGCGGGCGCCCAGGCGACGCTTTCCCTCGGAGCCCATGGCGTGAGCGTGGTACCCGGCGCATGAAACAATGGCGCCATGAACGTGGTTTTCGATCTTGGCGCCGTGCTGTTCGCATGGGAGCCCACTCGCCTGGTACAGACTCACCTGGCGCCCCATGCACCCACCGAGGCCGCCGCGGCCGCGATGGGGCGGGCGCTCTTCCATCACGACGACTGGACCGGCTTCGACTGCGGCACCCGCACGCTGGATGACGCCATTGCCCGCATGTCGGCCCGCCTGGCGCTGCCGCCTGAACCGCTGCACACCATGCTCCAGGGGCTGGGCGAGCGGCTGGAGCCCATCGGCGTCACGGTCGAGATGCTCGAGCAGCTCATCGAGTACCGCGAAGCCGGCCAGCCGCTTCGCCTGTACTACCTGTCGAACATGCCGGCGCCCTACGCCCGGGCCATCGAGCGCCGCCATGCCTTCATGCGGCGCTTCGACGGCGGCGTGTTCTCCGGCGACGTGAAATTCCTCAAGCCCGAGCGCGAGATCTACGAAGTGCTTGCCATGCGCTACGGCCTCGATCCCGAGCAGACGGTGTTCATCGACGACTCCGCCGCCAACGTCGAAATGGCCCGTGCCTTCGGTTGGCATGCCATTCACTGCACCTCGCCGGCCATGCTGCCGTCGCAGCTGCAGCGTTACCTGCCGGTCAATACGACCTTGTCGGTGTCGAACCCCAGGCTGCGGGCGTAGTCGAGTTCGGCTTCGAGCACCGCGGCGTCGAGCCGCGGCGCGCGCGACAGCACCCAGAGGAACTGCCGGTCCGGCGTGCCGACCAGCGAGACCTGATATTCGCGGTCCAGCTTCAGGATCCAGTAGTCACCCCACACCAGCGGCAGCCAGCTGAGCCATGCCGGGGCAAAGCGCACTTCGAGCCTGCCCGCGCCGGGCTGGCCCGCCACTGGCACCACGCGCGCGCTGCCGATGGCCTCGTCGAAATTGCCGTCCTCCCGCACGCAGCGGTTGAGCACCTGCACGGTGCCGTCGGGCTGCGGCGTGTATTCGGCGGTGACGGGGCCGGCGCATTGTTTCTGGAAGCGATTGGGCAGGCGGGCCTGCTCATGCCACATGCCGGCATAGCGCTGCAGGTCGACCGGGGCCACGACCTGCAGCGGCGCGCGCATCAGGGGCGCGCCATCGGCAGGGCCTGCGGGCTGGGCGCGCGCGGTGCGTGCCGCCCCCAGTGCCAGCCAAGTCGCGACGCCGCCCACCACGAAGGCCGTGGCCATGGCGCCGATCGCATGGCTGGTGCGGCGGTCGTCGAAAGGTCGGACGGCGGGCGCCGTGGGGCGCGGGCGTTGGGTCATGAGGCACTCCTGAGGGGGGAAAGAAAAGGTACAGCTTCGCCTCAGGGTAGGGGCGCGCCGGGCGCCTGGCCGTCAGTCGCGGACCACAGCCGCTGTAGGGCAGGGAGGCCGGACCGGGGCCGTACAACCCCACGGGCATCAGGCTGATGGAGCCGCGCCGGAACCCGTGCTACGGTGCGCATGAAAACATCGGCCGACGCGCAACTGCGTGCAGGACTTGTCACAACCCGCACAGGATAATGATTTCATGAACCAACTCGATGCACTCCGCCAGTGGACCACCGTTGTCGCCGACACCGGTGACTTCAAGCAGCTCAGCGTTTCCAAGCCGCAGGACGCGACCACCAATCCGTCGCTCATCCTCAAGGCCGTGCAGAAGCCCGAATACCGTCCGCTGCTCGACGAGACCGTGAAGAAGCATGCAGGCAAGCCGCTCGACGAGGTCATCGACCGCCTGCTGGTGCGCTTCGGCACCGAAATCCTCTCGATCATCCCGGGCCGCGTGTCGACCGAAGTCGACGCCCGCCTGTCCTTCGATACCGCCGCCACCGTGGCCCGCGGCGAGCGCATCGTGGCGCTCTACAAGGCCGAAGGCATCGACACCGAGAAGCGCCTGCTCATCAAGGTGGCTTCCACGTGGGAAGGCATCGAGGCCGCGCGTGCGCTCGAGAAGAAGGGCATCCGCACCAACCTCACGCTGCTGTTCTCGTTCGCGCAGGCCGTGGCTTGCGGCGCGGCCGGGGTGCAGCTGATCTCGCCCTTCGTGGGCCGCATCTACGACTGGTACAAGAAGTCGGCCGGCGCCAAGTGGGACGAGGCCGCCAGCGCCGGCGCGAACGACCCCGGCGTGAAGTCGGTGCGCCAGATCTACGAGTACTACAAGCAGCACGGCATCAAGACCGAAGTGATGGGCGCGAGCTTCCGCAACGTGGGCCAGATCAAGGCGCTGGCCGGTTGCGACCTGCTGACCATCAGCCCCGAGCTGCTGGCCGAACTGGCCGCCAGCAACGAGCCGCTCGAACACGCGCTCGATGCCAAGGCCGCGGCCAAGGGCGACGCGCCCAAGGTGAGCTACGACGAAGCCGGTTTCCGGTTTGCGCTCAACGAAGACGCCATGGCCACCGAGAAGCTCGCCGAAGGCATCCGCGCCTTCGCGGCCGACGCGGTGAAGCTCGAGAAGCTCATGCAGGAAAGCGGCAAGTAAACATGGCCATGAAACTTCGCTGCGACCGTGCGCCGGCCTGGGCGCAACTGCAGTCCGCCTTCGACACCGCGGGCCGCCAGTTCGACGTGCGCCATGCCTTCGTCGACGACGCGGGCCGCTTCGATCGCTTCAGCCAGGAGGCACCGTATGTGTTCGCCGACCTGTCGAAGAACCTGATCGACGCGCGCACCGAAGAACTGCTGCTCACGCTGGCCCGGGAATGCGGCCTTGAGGCGCACCGCGACGCCATGTTCGCCGGCGAGCACATCAACAACACCGAAGACCGCGCGGTGCTGCACACGCTGCTGCGTGCGCCGGCCGATGCACCCACCGGCCCCAAGACCGCGAACGAGTTGCGCGAGGTGCACGCCACGCTCGACGCCATGCTGGCCTATGCCGAGAAGGTGCGCGCCGACCACACGATCACCGACGTGGTCAACATCGGCATCGGCGGCTCCGACCTCGGCCCGCAGATGGCGGTGCTGGCGCTGGCCGAGTTCGCGGCGCCGGGCAAGCGCTTCCACTTCGTCTCGAATGTCGACGGCCATGAACTGGCCGGCGTGCTGCAAGGCCTGGCGCCCGAGCACACGCTCTTCCTCATTGCCTCGAAGACCTTCACCACGGCCGAGACGATGACCAACGCGCAGTCGGCCAAGCGCTGGTACGAGCAATCGGGCGGCACGGACATCGCCGGCCACTTCGCGGCGCTCACCACCAACGTGGAAGCGGCGAAGAAGTTCGGCATCGACACCACCTTCGGCTTCTGGGACTGGGTGGGCGGACGCTATTCGCTGTGGTCGGCCATCGGCCTGCCGATTGCGCTGGCCATCGGCGCCGACGGCTTTCGCCGGCTGCTGGCGGGCGCGCATGCCATGGACGAGCACTTCCGCACCGCGCCGCTTGCGCAGAACCTGCCGGTGCGCCTGGGTCTGCTCGACGTCTGGTATCGCAACTTCCACAAGTTCACGACACGCAGCATCGCGCCGTACCACAGCGCCCTGAAGCGTGTGCCGGCCTACCTGCAGCAGCTCGAGATGGAAAGCAACGGCAAGCAGGTCGATGCGAGCGGCAAGCCCGTGGCCTTCGGCACCTCGCCGGTGCTGTGGGGCGAGCCGGGCACCAATGGCCAGCATGCCTATTTCCAGATGCTGCACCAGGGCACCGACGTGACCCCGCTCGAGTTCGTGGCGGTGCGCGACGCCGCGCACGACCTCGAGGGCCATCACCCCAAGCTGCTTGCCAACGCGCTGGCGCAGGCACAGGCGCTGATGGTCGGCAAGCTCGACGAGGGCGGCCACAGGAACTTCCCGGGCAACCGGCCGAGCACCTTCTTCGTGTTCGAGAAGCTCACGCCCGAATCGCTGGGCGCCTTCCTCGCGATGTACGAGCACCGCGTGTTCACCAGCGGCGCGCTGTGGGGCATCAACAGCTTCGACCAGTGGGGCGTGGAACTGGGCAAGGTGCTCGCCAAGGACATCGAACCGCGCCTCGCGTCGGGCGACATCACCGGACTCGACGCTTCCACCGCCGGCCTCCTCAAGCGCCTGAGCAGCTAGCCCGAACCGCTGAAAAGTGCACTAAATAAGCCGTTTGTTTGCGAACAGATGGCTGTTTTTAGCTGTATTTGTTGTTGAAAAATGCGCCGATATGATCGGCCCAGGGAAATTCCCCTGAGGTCAATCAAGAGGAGCCGATAAATGGATTTTCAAACAGCGGTAAAGACCTGCTTCAACAAGTACGCCGATTTCACCGGTCGCGCCACGCGTTCGGAGTACTGGTGGTTCGTGCTTGCCGAGGTGGTCGTTCTCATCGTGGCGAGCCTGATCCACCAATACGTGTACGTCATCGCTGCGCTGGCTTTCCTGCTGCCCGCACTGGCCGTGGGTGCGCGCCGCCTGCACGACATTGGCAAGAGCGGCTGGCTCCAGCTGCTGATGCTCATCCCGATCATCAACCTCGTGCTGATCTATTTCTACGTGCAGCCGACGCAGCCCGAGCCCAACGCCCACGGTGCGCCGCCGGCCGTCTGAACATCGAAGCGGCGCCGCCGGGCGCCATGGTTTCCAAGGGCCGCGCAAGCGGCCCTTTTTGTTTGTCTCAGGCGGTCTGCTCGCGCACCGGCGCGCCGCTGGCCATGCGCACGCACAGGTCGAAGGCCTGCTGCAGCCCCTCGATCTGCGCCACGCCCCGGCCCGCGATGTCGAAGGCGCTGCCGCTGGCCGACGTGGCCACCGGCACGGGCAGGCCGCCGTGCAGGGTCACGCCCTGCTCGAAGCCCATGAGCTTCATCGCGATTTGGCCCTGGTCGTGGTACATCGACACCACCGCGTCGACATCGCCGCGCCGCGCACCGATGAACACCGTGTCGGGCGAGAACGGGCCGCGTGCGTCGAAGCCTTCGGCGCGCAGTCGTTCGATGGCCGGCGCGATGATCTCTATCTCTTCCATGCCGATCGAGCCGCCGTCGCCCGCGTGCGGGTTGAGCCCGGTCACCGCGATGCGCGGATGCGCCACGCCAGAGCGGCGCAGCGCGGCGGCGATGATCTTCACCGCGTCGCTCACGCCCTGCACCGTGATGTGGCTCGCCACGTCCTTCAGCGGAATGTGCGAGGTCACGCGCGAGGTCCAGAGCGAGCCCGTGAGGTTGAACTCGCAGACGAAGCCGGTCACTGCAAAGCGCTCCTGCATGTAGCGCAGCTCATCCTCATGCACCAGTCCGCCCAGGCGCAGCGAATGCTTGTTGAGCGGCGCGAACAGGATCGCCTCGGCCTGCCCGCGCCGCACGGCGGCGGTGGCCAGCTCCAGCGCCTCGAAAGACGCCCGGCCGGACTGCTCGTTCGATTCGCCCAGCACCGGTTCCTGCCCTTGCATCCAGTCCTGCGCGAGCAGGGTGGGCCGGCCGTCCTCGAAGCGCAGCGTGTCGAGGCTGTCGGCCCTCAGCACGTCGAGCTTCGTGCCCGCCACGCGCTCGCCGGCCGCGAGCACGACCGGATCGGCGATCAGCAGCACGCGGGCGGCATCCAGGTTGCGCTGGCGTGCCAGCAGCTTCACGGCCATCTCGGGGCCGATGCCGCTCGGGTCGCCGAGCAGCACGGCGATGCGGGGTTTGGCGAGTGTCACGCTCGGGGTTGGGGAGGGGGTGGGCATGTTGTCGGATGCGTTGTGGAAAAAAGAAGTGGCCGGCTCACTCGGCCTTGATGTTGGCTTCGCGCACGAGCTGGCCGTAGTGCTCGAACTCCTGCCGGTTCATGGCCGCGAAGGGCTCGCCGATCAGGCCGCCGGGTTCGCCGCCCAGCGCCTTGATGCGCGCCTGCACGTCGGCCATCTTCAGCGTGCGGCCGAGTTCGGCGCTCAGCCGCTCGACCGCGGGGCGCGGCGTGCCGGCCGTCACGTACAGGCCGTACCAGGTGGACACGTCGGCGCCCTTGATGCCCTGCTCGGCCAGCGTGGGCACGTCGGGCAGCTCGGGCGAGCGCTGGGGCGCGCTCACGGCCAGCGCGCGGAACTTGCCGGCCTTGATCTGGCCCATGGCCGAGGAGGTGCTGTCGAACATCATGTCGACCTCGCCCGCGATGATGTCGACGTGCGCCTGCGAGCTGCCCTTGTACGGCACGTGGATCGACTTCATGCCGGTGGCCAGGTTGAAGGCTTCGCCGCCCACGTGCTGCGTGCTGCCGATGCCGGAAGACGCGTACTTGAAGCCGCCCGGCTTCGCGGCCATGGCCGTCACGAGGTCCTTCACCGACTTGTAGGGCGAACTGGCCGACACCACCAGCACGTTGGGCATCACCGCCACCAGCCCGACCGGCTGCAGGTCTTTCAGCGGGTCGTACTTGAGCTTGAGGATGTGGGGCGCCACCGCCTGCGCGGTGTTGGTGGCCAGCAGCAGGGTGGCGCCGTCTGCCGGCGCGCGGGCCGTGAGTTCGCCCGCGATGGTGTTCGAGGCGCCGGGGCGGTTCTCGACCACCACCGTCTGCTTCAGGGCCTGCGAGAACTTGTCGGCCAGCACGCGCGCCAGGATGTCGGTGCCGCCGCCGGGCGAGGCGCCGACCATGATGCGCATCGGCTTGTCGGGGTAGGGCGCCTGCGCGCCGGCCGTGAGCGGGGCCGTTGCGAGCAGCATGGCCGCCGCCAGCCCCGCCGCGCGGGCCAGGAAAGAAAGCTTCATCGGTTTGTCTCCAGCTTGTTATGGCGCTGAGCGTACGGAGCTTCTTGCCCGCGATCCAATCGAAAAAGCCCGGGAGTCCATATACTTTTGTGCATGACTTCCGGCCTGACAGACGCCTCGCTGATGCTCCACGTACGGCCGCGCCAGCTGCTTCTGCTGGCCCGGCTCGACACCCACCGGCACCTCGGCCGCGCGGCCGAGGCCATGAACATCAGCCAGCCGGCGGCCACCAAGTTGTTGCAGCAGCTGGAAGATTCGCTGGGCGAGAGGCTCTTCGAGCGCCTGGCGCGCGGCATGGAGCCCACGGCCTACGGCCAGATCCTCATCCGCTACGCCCATCGCGTGCTCAGCGACTTCGGCACCGCCCGCGAGGAAATGCTGGCGCTGCGCTCGGGCCTGAGCGGCGCGCTGCGCGTGGGCAGCGTGCCGGGCGCGGTCCCCGAGCTGCTGGCGCCGGCCCTGGTGGAGTACCACCGCCGCCATCCGCAGGTGGCCGTGTCGGTGGTGGTGGAGACCAGCGACGTGATCCAGGCGCAGCTGGAGCAGGGCGACGTCGACCTCGTGCTGGGCCGGCTCACCGACGGGCACGACGAGGCGAAGTACGCGAGCGTGCCGCTGCTGGGCGAGTCGCAGGTGGTGGTGGTGCGCGCGGGGCATCCGGTGTTCGAGCGCGCCAACCTCACGCTGGCCGAGATGGCGGACTGGTCGTGGGTGCTGCAGCCGCCGGGCTCGCCGCAGCGCGGGCGCTTCGAGGCGGCGATGCGCGAGGCCGGCATCCGGACGCGGCTGGACATCATCGAAACGGCATCGCCCATCGCCATCACCGCGCTGCTCGAGAACTCCGACATGGCGGCGGTGATGCCCGCCTCGCAGGCCAGCCACTACGCCCGGCTGGGCGTGCTGCGCACCGTGCCCATCGAGCTGCCGGTGCGCGTGCCGCCCATCTGCCTCATCACCCGCGAAGACCGGCCGCTGTCGCCGGCGGCGGTGCAGTTCCGGCGCCAGCTGCTGGGCGGCGTCTGAAGTCTTTTTACCGCCCCGTGTGCATGCTGTATTGCGTTAACTAGGGAATCTACCAGTCGATTGGTGCATGAAAGTACCAGGGCTGACATTCGAAGTACCAAAACCGCAAGCGCGTTTCTCCAGAATTCGGCCACGGCGACCCGACAACAAGAGGGCGTCGCTCACCTCTAGGAGACAACATGAAGCGTTTTCTGAAAGCGGGCCTCGTCCTCGCACTCATCGGCACGGGCGTCGTTTCCCAGGCCGCCACCGAACTCGTGATCGCGACCGTCAACAACGGCCACATGATCGAGATGCAGAAGCTCACGCCCTTCTTCGAGAAGGCCAACCCCGACATCAAGCTCAAGTGGGTCACGCTGGAGGAAGGCACGCTGCGCCAGCGCGTGACCACCGACATCGCCACCAAGGGCGGCCAGTTCGACGTGATGACCATCGGCCTGTACGAAGCGCCGATCTGGTCGAAGAAGGGCTGGCTCAAGCCCATCGCCACCGACGCCGCCTACGACATCGACGACCTGCTGCCGGCCATCCGCAACGGCCTGTCGTACGAAGGCAAGCTCTACGCCGCTCCGTTCTACGGCGAAAGCTCGATGCTCATGTACCGCAAGGACCTGGCCGACAAGGTGGGCGTGAAGTTCCCCGACCAGCCCACCTGGGCGCAGGTGAAGGAGTTCGCCGACAAGGCCAACGACCCGAAGAACGGCGTGTACGGCATGTGCCTGCGCGGCAAGCCGGGCTGGGGCGACAACATGGCCTTCCTGACCACGCTGGTCAACACCAACGGCGGCCAGTGGTTCGACATGCAGTGGAAGCCGCAGATCGACACCAAGGCCTGGAAGGACGCGATCACCTTCTACGTCGACATCATGAAGAAGGACGGCCCGCAGGGCGCATCGGCCAACAGCTTCAACGAGAACCTGGCGCTGTTCAACGAAGGCAAGTGCGCGGCCTGGGTCGACGCGACCATCGCGGCCTCTTTCATCAGCGACCCGAAGCAGTCCAGGGTGGCCGACAAGGTGGCCTTCGCGCAGGCGCCGACCGCCGTCACGCCCAAGGGCGCCAACTGGCTGTGGTCGTGGAATCTCGCGATTCCCGCCAGCTCGACCAAGGACGAGGCGGCGCAGAAGTTCATCAAGTGGGCCACTTCCAAGGACTACATCGCCCTGGTGGCCAAGGAAACCGGCTGGGCCTCGGTGCCGACCGGCACGCGCAAGTCGACCTATGCGAACCCCGAGTTCCAGAAGGTCGCCAAGTTCGCCGAGGCCGAGAAGAAGGCCATCGACAGCGCGAACCTGACGGACAGCACGCTGCCCAAGTCGCCGTACGTGGGCGTGCAGTACGCGGCCATTCCCGAGTTCCAGGCGATCGGCGTGTCGGTGGGGCAGCAGATGAGCGCGGCGCTGGCGGGCAAGGTCACGGTGGAGCAGGCGCTGAAGACTTCGCAGACGCTGGCCGAGCGTGAGATGAAGAAGGCCGGGTACTACAAGTAACCCGCTTCTTTTCCCTCTCCCCTCGGGGAGAGGGCCAGGGTGAGGGGGCAGCAGCGCGTCCATCGCCGACGCCGCATGCCCTCACCCCAACCCTCTCCCGCAAACGGGAGAGGGGGCCAAAGCCAGAGAGGAACCAACAATGAAACGACTCCTGCCCCGCGCCCTCATGGCGCCCGCGGTGCTCACGCTCTTCCTCTGGATGATCGTGCCGCTGCTGATGACGTTGTACTTCTCGTTCGTCAACTACAACCTCATGCAGCCCGGCGAACGCACGTTCGCGGGCATCGAGAACTTTCACTACTTCGTCACCGACCCCGACTTCTGGCCGGCCACCTGGAACACGCTGCTGCTGATCGGCAGCGTGATCGTCATCACCGTGGTGCTGGGCGTGCTGCTGGCGCTGCTGGTGAACGAGCCCTTCCCAGGGCGCGGCATCGTGCGTGTGCTGCTGATCTCGCCGTTCTTCGTCATGCCCGCTGTCAACGCGCTGCTGTGGAAGCACATGATGATGAACCCCATCTACGGCGTGCTCGCCGACCTGTGGCGCTTCTTCGGCGCGCAGCCGGTGGACTGGCTCACCGATTTCCCGCTGCTGTCCGTGATCATCATGGTGGCCTGGCAGTGGCTGCCCTTTGCGTGCCTGATCTTCATCACCTCGCTGCAGTCGCTCGACCGCGAGCAGATGGAAGCCGCGCGCATGGACGGCGCGAGCCCGGTGCAGCGCTTCTTCTACCTGACCATTCCGCACCTGGGCCGTCCGATGGCCGTGGTGATCATGATCGAGATGATCTTCCTGCTCAGCGTGTTCGCGGAGATCGCCATCACCACCAACGGCGGCCCTGGCAACGCGAGCACCAACATGACCTACATGATCTTCAAGCAGTCGCTCATGAACTTCGACGTGGGCGTGGCTTCGGCCGGCGCGCTGTTCGCGGTGGTGCTGGCCAACATCGTGGCGGTGTTCCTGATTCGCATGATCGGCAAGAACCTGGATTGAGGAGCCACACACCATGCAACAACAACAAGCTCCCAGCAATTTCCTGCCGCAACTGCTGCGCACCGTGGGTGCGTGGGCCGTCACGCTCGTGCTGTTCTTTCCGCTCGGCTGGCTGTTCCTCACGGCCTTCAAGACGGAGCTGCAGGCCATCAGCGTGCCGCCGCTCTTCATCTTCGAGCCCACGCTCGACAACTTCGGCGAGGTGCAGCGCCGCAGCGACTACCTGCTGTATGCGCGCAACTCGCTCATCACCAGCCTGGGCTCGACCATCCTCGGCCTCCTGATCGCGGCGCCCGCTGCGTATTCGATGGCCTTCTTCCGCACGAAGAAGACGCGCGACATCCTGATGTGGATGCTCTCCACCAAGATGATGCCGGCCGTGGGCGCGCTGGTGCCGATCTACGTGCTGGCGCAGACCGCCGGCATGCTCGATTCGCTGCCCGCGCTGACCATCGTGTTCACGCTGTCGAACCTTCCGATCATGGTGTGGATGCTCTACAGCGCCTACAAGGACATCCCCAACGAGATCCTGGAAGCCGCGCGCATGGACGGCGCCAGCCTGTGGACCGAGTTCCGCCATGTGGTGCTGCCGCTATCGGTGGGCGGGCTCGCCTCGACCGGCCTGCTGTGCCTGGTGCTGAGCTGGAACGAGGCCTTCTGGGCGCTCAACCTCACCTCCGCCAAGGCCGGCACGCTGGCCACGCTGATCGCCTCGTACTCCAGCCCCGAAGGCCTGTTCTGGGCCAAGTTGTCGGCGGCTTCGCTGATGGCCATCGCGCCCATCGTGGTGTTCGGCTGGTTCAGCCAGAAGCAGCTAGTGCAAGGCCTGACCTTCGGCGCCGTCAAGTAAAGAAAGGGAGACATCTCATGGCCTACCTCGAACTCAAGAACATCAAGAAGAGCTTTGGTGAAGTCAACATCATCAAGGGCGTCGACCTGCAGATCCAGAAGGGCGAGTTCATCGTCTTCGTCGGGCCCTCGGGCTGCGGCAAGTCGACGCTGCTGCGGCTGATTGCCGGGCTGGAGCCCATCACCAGCGGCAACCTGCTGCTCGACGGCAAGGACATCACCTGGACGCCTTCGGGCAAGCGCGACCTGGCGATGGTGTTCCAGAGCTACGCGCTCTATCCGCACATGAGCGTGTACGACAACATGTCCTTCGCGCTCAAGCTGGCGGGCGTGTCCAAGGACGAGATCAAGACCAAGGTCGAGTACGCGGCCAGGACGCTGAACCTCACGCAGTACCTCGACCGCACGCCCAAGGAGCTGTCGGGCGGCCAGCGCCAGCGCGTGGCCATCGGCCGCGCCATCGTGCGCGCGCCCAAGGTGTTCCTGTTCGACGAGCCGCTGTCGAACCTCGACGCGGCGCTGCGCGGCAACACGCGGGTGGAAATCCACAAGCTGCACCGCGCGCTCGGCGCGACCACCATCTACGTCACGCACGACCAGGTGGAGGCCATGACGCTGGCCGACCGCGTGGTGGTGCTGAAAGACGGGCTGATCGAACAGGTCGGCACGCCGCTGGAGCTGTACGACCGCCCGGCCAACCAGTTCGTCGCTCAGTTCATCGGCATGCCGTCGATGAACATGATGGCGGCCAGCGCGATTCCCAGCTTCTCGGCCGCCACCGGCGGCAGGCTGCCGAGCGACGGCTTCCTGGGCGTGCGGCCCGAGGGCCTGCGCGTGCATCCGAAGCAGGGCGCACCGGTGTCCGATGTGCAGGGCCGCGTCGAGCTGATCGAGGCGCTGGGCGCCGACACGCTCATCCATGTCGACGTGGGCGGCGTGCCGCTGATCGCGCGGCAGAACGACCGCACGCCGCTGCAGGCCGGCGACGACGTGGCCGTGGAGCTCGATCCGTCGGTGCTGCACCTGTTCAACCGCGAAGGCCGCTCGGTCGGCGCGTGAGCGATCCCCGATTTTTTCCAACGTCTTTTCAACGGACATCCCCGTGACCATCGCGCAAATTCCACCGGCTCCCTCGGAGTTCACGGTGCTTCATCTCGGCCTGGGCTCGTTCCACCGCGCCCACCAGGCGGTGTACCTGCAGCGGCTGATCGACGCGGGCGACACCCGCTGGTCGCTGTCGGGCGCCAACATCCGGCCGGACATGGCCGACGTCGTCGCGGCGCTGCAGGCGCAGGGCGGGCGCTACACGCTGGAGACGGTGTCGCCCGCGGGCGAATACCGCTACGAGGAAATCGACGCCATCCGCGAGGTGCTGCCGTGGGAGCGCTCGCTGGCGAACGTGGTCGCGCGCGGCGCGGCGCCGTCGACCCGCATCGTGTCGTTCACCGTGACGGAAGCCGGCTACTACCTCGACAACAAGGGCCGGCTGGACCTGTCCTTCGGCGACCTCGCCGCCGACGTTGAGCGCGCGCGCAAGGGCGAGGCCGGCGGCGACAACGTGACCATCTACGGCGCCGTGTGCGCCATCCTGCGCGCGCGCAAGGCCGCCGGTGCCGGCGCCGTGACGCTCTTGAACTGCGACAACCTGCGCCACAACGGCGAGCGCTTTCGCGCCGGGCTGCTGGAGTTCATCGAACTTGCGGGCGACGCCGATCTGCTGGCCTGGGTGAACGCGAACACGCGCTGCCCGAACGCGATGGTCGATCGCATCACGCCGCGTCCGCCGCCCGAGTTGCGCGCGCGCGTGAAGGCCGCCACGGGGCGCGACGACGCGGCCGCCATCACCGGCGAGAGCTTCATCCAGTGGGTCGTCGAAGACGACTTCGCGGCCGGCCGGCCGGATTGGGGTCGCGTGGGCGTGGAGCTGGTGGCGTCGGTGCAACCTTATGAGGAGGCCAAGATCCGCATCCTCAATGCCACGCACAGCTGCATTGCCTGGGCGGGCACGCTGGTGGGGCTGAACTTCATTCATGAAGGCACGCACGACGCGGCCATCCGCAAGATGGCGTTCGACTACGTCACCGACGACGTCATTCCCTGCCTGAGCCCGAGCCCGATCGATCTCGCGGCCTATCGCGACGTGGTGCTCGACCGCTTCGGCAACCCCGCCATCCGCGACACCAACCAGCGCGTGGCGGCGGACGGCTTCTCGAAGATTCCCGGCTTCATCGCGCCGACGGTGCGCGAACGGCTGGCGGCGGGCCAGGGCATCGACAGCGTGGCGATGCTGCCCGCGCTGTTCCTGGCCTTCCTGCAGCGCTGGCACAAGGGTGCGCTGCCCTACGCCTACCAGGACCAGGGAATGGACGAGGCGGTGGCGCACGCGATCTGCGACGCGGCAGACCCGGTGGCCGCGCTGTGCGCCGACGCGGGGCTGTGGGGCAACATCGCCGCCGATGGCCGGCTGGTCGACGCGGTGCGCCGCGCCGGCGAACGCGTCGCGCGCTTCGTCGCCGCCGGAGCACAGGAAAAGCCATGAACGGCCGCCTGCGGGACCGGCATGTGCTGCTGACCGGCGCGGGCGGCGGCATCGGCCTTGCCGTGGCGCGTGCCTGCATCGCCGAGGGCGCGCGCTGCACGGTGATCGACCGCGCCATCGCCGCGCCAGAGGCTGTGCGCACCCTGCAGCAAGCTCACCCCGACAGGCTCGCCTACATCGCGGCCGACGTGACCGACACCGCCGCCATCACGCACATGCTGGCGGAGGCGCAGGTGGCCTTCGGGCCGGTGCACACGCTGTTCAACAACGCGGCGGTGTTCGACCTCGCGCCGCTGCTGGACAGCGACGAGGCCTCGTTCGACAGGCTGTTCGCGGTCAATGTGAAGGGCATGTTCTTCGTCATGCAGGCGGTGCTGCGGCACATGGTGGAGGCGGGCACGCAGGGCGCGTCGGTCATCAACATGGCTTCGCAGGCGGGGCGCCGGGGCGAGGCGCTGGTGGCGCACTACTGCGCGACCAAGGCGGCCGTCATCAGCTACACCCAGAGCGCCGCGCTGGCGATGGCGCCGCACGGCATACGGGTCAACGGCATTGCGCCCGGCGTGGTCGATACGCCGATGTGGGACCATGTCGACAGCCTGTTCGCCAAGGCCGAGGGACTGCCGCCCGGAGAAAAGAAGCGGCAGGTGGGGCTGGCGGTGCCGCTCGGACGCATGGGCGTGCCGGACGACATCGCGGGGGCGGCGGTGTTTCTCGCCAGCGACGAGGCGCGCTACATCACGGCGCAGACCTTGAATGTCGATGGCGGCAATGTCATGAGCTGAGCCGATTTTTTTCTTGCGCGAGATGAACGACGATTTCCACCTCTACCTCGACAGCGCCGACTTGGCGGAGCTCGAGACCTGCCTGCCTCACCCCGTGGTGCATGGCGTGACGACCAACCCGACGCTGCTCAAGCGCGCGGGCGTTGGCCTTGCTGCCGTGCCGGGACTGCTCGCGCGCTGCATCGAACTGGGCGCGCGACAAGTGCAGGCGCAGGTTCATTCGGAACACGTCGACGGCATGCTCGAAGACGCTCGTGCCTTGCTGCCGCACTTCGACCTCGGCCAGCTCGTCATCAAGATTCCCGCCACGCGCCAGGGCCTGGACGCCGGCGCGCGGCTCATCGCGCAGGGCGTGCCCGTTACCTGGACCGCCGTGTACGCGCCGGAGCAGGCGCACTTCGCGGCGCAACTGGGCGCGGCCTATGCGGCGCCGTACCTCGGGCGGCTGGAAGACGCGGGCACCGACGGGCTGGCGCTGATCGCGCAGATGCAGTCGCTGGTGGCGCGGCGGCCGTCCTCCGGCACGCGGCTGCTTGTGGCCAGCATCCGCTCGCGCGAGGCCTATCTTTCGCTGCTGGGGCTCGGCGTGGGCGCCATCACCATTCCGCCGCGGCTCTTTGCCGAACTGCTCGATCATCCGGCGACACTGGCGGCCGAGAGCGGCTTCCTGGCCGATGCACGCGCCTTGCCCTGACCGACGACACAGAATTCCGATTCACACACCATGCGCATTGCACTCACGGGCGAAGCCCTGATCGATTTCACCGCCGGCGAGGCGGGCACCCTGGCTTTCCTGGGCCATGAAGGCGGCTCGCCGCTGAACACCGCCGTGGCCTGCGCGCGGCTCGGGCAGCCGACCGGCTTTCTCACGCAGCTGTCGACCGACCTGTTCGGCGAAAGGCTGATGGGCTTTCTGCAGAAGAACGGCGTGGACACCAGCTTCATTCTGCGCAGCAGCGCGCCGTCGACGCTGGCTTTTGTCGAGCGCACGCCGCAGACCAACCGCTACGCCTTCTACACGCGTGGCAGCGCCGACGCCACCTGGTCGCCCGAGCCGCTGCCGCAGCTGCCGGCGCAGTGCCGCTTCCTGCATTTCGGTTCGATCTCGCTGCTGCAGGACCCGGCCGCCACGCGCATCGCCGACCTCGTCGCCGCGAACCGGGGGCAGCGCGTGGTCGTGTTCGATCCGAACGTGCGGCCCAGCCTGATCACCGACATGGCCGCTTATCGCCAGCGCGTGGCCGGCTGGTTCGGCATGGCCGACCTCGTCAAGCTGAGCGACGAGGATGCGGCGCTGCTCGCGCCCGGCCAGCCCGTCGACGCGCTGGCCGCCGACTGCCTGGCGGCCGGCGCGCGCGCCGTGATCGTCACGCGCGGCGGCGACGGCGCCACGCTCTGGCGCGACGGGCGTGCGCCCATTACGGTTGCCGCGCCGCGCGTCGAGGTGGTCGACACCATCGGCGCGGGCGACACCTTCACGGCCGGGCTGTCGGTCTCGCTGCTGGCGCACGGCGTCGAGCGGCCGGAGCAACTGGGCGAGCTGGGCGACGACGCATGGCGCGAGGTGATGGCTTTCGCCGCCACCGCCGCCGCCCTGAACTGCACCCGCGAGGGTGCCGATCCACCCACGCTGGAGGCGGTTCACGCCGCGCTGGCGAAGGAAGAAAATACGGCTGTTGCTTCCCGGTCCTGAACCGTGCTGCCATGACGACGTCCACACGCAAACGCTCGGTCCCCCGCCAGCGCCAACCCGAGCTGGAGCGCGATTTCGCGCGCTCCCCTTCGCTGGGCTACGAGGCGCCCGAAGAAACCGGCCTGGTGCGCTGCCTGGCGCACGGCTTTCCCAGCCCGCTGGTGCGATGGCACTTCCATGAAGACTACGAGCTGCACCTGATCACCGAGACCTCGGGCAAGGCTTTCATCGGCGACTGGATCGGGCCTTTCCAGCCGGGGCACCTGGTGCTGTGCGGGCCGCGCCTGCCGCACAACTGGATCTCGCTGGACGTGCCCGAAGGCGGCGCCGCGGGGCGCGACCGGGTGATCCAGTTCCGCCACGAGCCGATCGAGAGCGCGGCCGCCGGCATTCCGGAGCTGCGCGAGGTGATGCAGTTGCTGGAGCGCGCGCGCCACGGCATTGAGTTCTTCGGCATGTCGCAGCAGGCGCAGGCGCACTGGGACCGCATCAAGGCCGCGCGCGGCGTGCGCCGCCTGGGCCTGTTCCTTGACTTCATGGCCGACCTGGCGCAATGCACCGACTACCGGCTGCTGTCGAGCGTGCAGATGCAGGGCGCGCAGGGCGCGGACGGCGACGCGCAGGTCGACCAGATCAACGGCATCGTCAACCGCATCACCAACAACATGGCGGACCCGATCTCGATGTCGGACGTGGCGGCCGAGCTGGGCATGAGCGAGAGCCGCTTCAGCCGCTTCTTCAGGCGTTCCACCGGCAACAGCTTCACCGATTTCGTCAACCGCGTGCGCATCAACAGCGCCTGCCACCTGCTGATGCAGACCGACCACTACGTGACCGACATCTGCTACCAGGTGGGCTTCAACAACGTGGCCAACTTCAACCGGCGCTTCCTGGAGATCAAGGGCATGACGCCGAGCGAATTCCGGCGCCAGGCAGACACGCGCTTCGGCGGCGGCATCTCTTCCTAAGTAAGCACAAGACCAGGGGGTTCATCTTGTATCTGGGACTCGACCTCGGCACGTCCGAGCTCAAGGCGCTGCTGCTCGTCGACGATCACCGCATCGTGGGCGTGGCGCGCGCGCCGCTCACGGTCCAGAGGCCGCATCCGCTGTGGTCGGAGCAGGCGCCGGCCCAGTGGTGGCAGGCGCTCGAGCAGGTCATGGCGCAGTTGCGAGAGGCGCACGGCGAGGCGTTGTCGGCGGTGCGCGCCATCGGCCTGTCGGGCCAGATGCACGGCGCCACGCTGCTCGATGCGGCCGGCGAGGTGCTGCGGCCCGCGATCCTGTGGAACGACGGGCGCAGCGGCGCGCAGTGCGAGGCGCTCACGCGTTCCGTGCCGCGGCTGGGCGAGATCGCGGGCAACCTGGCGATGCCGGGCTTCACCGCGCCCAAGCTGCTGTGGGTGCGCGAGCACGAGCCCGAAATCTTCGCGCGTACCGCACGCGTGCTGCTGCCGAAGGACTGGCTGCGCTTCATGCTCAGCGGCGAGGCGGTCAGCGAGATGTCGGACGCGGCGGGCACGCTGTGGCTCGACGTGGGTGCGCGCGACTGGTCGGACGAGCTTCTCGCGGCCACGGGGCTGACGCGTGCGCACATGCCGCGGCTGGTCGAAGGCAGCGAGGTTTCGGCGCTGCTGAAGCCCGAACTCGCGGCGCGCTGGGGCCTGGGGGAGGGCGTGAAGATCGCGGGCGGCGCGGGCGACAACGCCGCCAGCGCGGTCGGCATGGGGCTGGTCGAGCCGGGGCAGGGCTTCGTGTCGCTGGGCACCTCGGGCGTGGTGTTCGTGTCGACCGACCGCTTCCTGCCGAACCCCGCGCAGGCGATGCACGCCTTCTGCCATGCGCTGCCGGATCGCTGGCACCAGATGTCGGTGATGCTCTCGGCCGCGAGCGCGGTGAGCTGGGCCGCGAAGACTTTCAGGTTCGCGGACGAGGCCGCGCTGCTCGAAGCGGCGGCGTCGGTGCCGTTGGCGCAGCGCGAGCGCTGCCCGCTCTTTCTGCCGTACCTTTCGGGCGAACGCTCGCCGCACAACAACCCGAATGCGCAGGGCGTGCTGTTCGGGCTGACGCATGCGCACGGGCCGGCCGAGATCGCCTATGCCGTGGTCGAGGGTGTGAGCTTCGGCCTGCGAGACGGCTTTGACACCCTGCGGCTGCCGGCCGACATGCCGCTGCGCGAAGTGGCGCTGGTGGGTGGCGGCGCGCGCAGCGTGTGGTGGGGACAGTTGCTGGCTGACATCTTCGGCGTGACGCTCACGCTCTATGCGGGCAGCGAGACGGGCGGGGCGCTGGGCGCGGCGCGGCTGGCGTGGCTGGCCGATGGGGGGGATGTCGCCGAAGTGTGCACGTTGCCGCCAGTGAAGCAGCAGCTGATGCCGTCGACGGAAGCCGCTGCTTCGCATCAGGCGCGGCACACGCGATTCCAGGCGCTCTACACGGCGTTGCGAGACCAGTTCCACTAACCAAGCGCCCATAAAAAAACCCGTCGCAAGACGGGTTTTTTGTTTCGCGAAACACCGCGGAACCGGCTCTGCCGGGCCGCAGGTGTTGCCCCCGGTAGGGGGTAGGCGTAGCGGACACGAAGTGCCGCGCAGCCTGGGGGCGAGCGAAATTACATGCCCATGCCGCCCATGCCGCCCATGCCACCCATGTCGGGCATGCCGCCGCCGGCAGGAGCGTCGTCCTTCGGAGCGTCAGCCACCATGGCTTCGGTCGTCAGCAGCAGCGAGGACACCGAAGCGGCGTTCTGCAGTGCGGTGCGGGTGACCTTCGTCGGGTCCAGGATGCCCAGCTCGAGCATGTCGCCGTACGTGTCGTTGGCGGCATTGAAGCCGTAGTTGCCCTTGCCGGCCAGAACCGCGTTCACCACCACCGAGGCTTCGCCGCCGGCGTTGTTCACGATTTCGCGCAGGGGAGCTTCGATGGCCTTCAGCACCAGCTTGATGCCGGCGTCCTGGTCGGCGTTGTCGCCCTTGACGCGGTCGCCCACGGCTTGCTTGGCACGCAGCAGAGCCACGCCGCCGCCAGCCACGACGCCTTCTTCCACCGCAGCACGGGTAGCGTGCAGGGCGTCTTCGACGCGAGCCTTCTTTTCCTTCATTTCGACTTCGGTGGCGGCGCCAACCTTGATCACGGCAACACCGCCGGCCAGCTTGGCCACGCGCTCTTGCAGCTTTTCACGGTCGTAGTCGCTCGTGGCTTCTTCGATCTGCACGCGCACTTGCTTCACGCGGGCTTCGATGTCGGCAGCAGCGCCGGCGCCGTCGATGATGATGGTGTTTTCCTTGCCCACTTCGATGCGCTTGGCCTGGCCCAGGTCGGCCAGCGTCACCTTCTCGAGCGTCAGGCCCACTTCTTCAGCGATGACCTTGCCGCCCGTCAGGATGGCGATGTCTTCCAGCATGGCCTTGCGACGGTCGCCGAAGCCAGGAGCCTTGACGGCCACGACCTTCAGGATGCCGCGGATCGTGTTCACGACCAGCGTAGCCAGGGCTTCGCCCTCGACTTCTTCGGCAATGATCAGCAGGGGACGGCCAGCCTTGGCGACTTGTTCCAGCGTGGGGAGCAGGTCACGGATGTTGCTGATCTTCTTGTCGAACAGCAGCACGAAGGGGTTGTCGAGCAGCGCCGATTGCTTCTCGGGGTTGTTGATGAAGTAGGGCGACAGGTAGCCGCGGTCGAATTGCATGCCTTCGACGACGTCCAGTTCGCTTTCCAGCGACTTGCCGTCTTCGACAGTGATCACGCCTTCCTTGCCGACCTTGTCCATCGCGTCGGCGATGAGCTTGCCGATGGTTTCGTCGCTGTTGGCCGAGATCGAGCCGACTTGAGCGATTTCCTTCGACGTGGTGGTGGGCTTCGAAGCCTTCTTCAGCTCTTCGACCAGGGCCGTCACGGCCTTGTCGATGCCGCGCTTCAGGTCCATCGGGTTGATGCCTGCGGCCACGTACTTGAAGCCTTCGCGAACGATGGCTTGAGCCAGCACGGTAGCGGTCGTGGTGCCGTCACCAGCGTTGTCGCTGGTCTTGGAGGCCACTTCCTTCACGAGCTGGGCGCCCATGTTCTGCAGCTTGTCCTTGAGTTCGATTTCCTTGGCGACCGACACACCGTCCTTGGTGACGGTGGGGGCGCCGAACGAGCGCTCGAGCACCACGTTGCGACCCTTGGGGCCCAGGGTGACCTTGACTGCGTTGGCCAGGATGTTCACGCCTTCGACCATGCGTGCGCGGGCTTCACCGCCGAAGACTACGTCTTTTGCTGCCATGTTTTATTACTCCGAATGGGATGTTTGAATTACTTCTCGACGACCGCGAACAGGTCGTCTTCCTTCATGACCAGCAGTTCGTCGCCGCCGACCTTGACGGTCTGGCCGCTGTACTTGCCGAACAGGACGCGGTCGCCGACCTTGACGGTCAGAGCAGCCAGTTCGCCCTTGTCGTTGCGCTTGCCCGGGCCCACGGCCAGGACTTCGCCCTGATCGGGCTTTTCAGCGGCTGCGTCGGGGATGACGATGCCGGAGGCAGTCTTGGTTTCGCTGTCAACACGCTTGACGATCACGCGATCGGCCAAAGGACGAAGTTTCATTGCATCTCCTGGATGTATGGATAAGAAACGGGTTTGTGGTCGGGTGCCGGACCGGAGGCCGGCAGCCCATCGACTGGAAGCGAGGGCTGTTAGCACTCGTCAGCAGCGAGTGCTAATCATAAGGGCAATCGATGACGTTTCAAGGTCTGGGTCGGCAAGGGCGGCTTGGATGGCATCCTGCAAAAGCATACAATTGAGAACCATTCTTATTAGTGACCTTGCGCGGCACCAGCGGCTGCGCGGAAATTCCATCCATGCCGGCCGGCGAGTTCGCGTTACCCCAGCACGAGGTGCAAACGCTCTACAGCAACCATCACGGATGGCTGCACGCCTGGCTGCGCAAGAAATTGGGCTGCTCGCACAACGCCGCCGACCTGGCGCACGACACCTTCGTGCGGCTGCTGAGCAAGACGGAGCCCGTCGCCGCGGCTGAACCGCGCGCCTACCTGGCGACCATCGCACACGGGCTGGTGGTCGATTTCCACCGGCGCCGGGCGCTGGAGCGCGCCTACCTCGACACCCTGGCCGCGTTGCCCGAACCCCAGTTGCCGTCGCTCGAGGCACGGGCCATCGTGCTCGAAGCCCTGGTGGCCATCGACACCATGCTCGACGGCATGAAGCCGCCGGTGCGCCAGGCTTTCATGCTTTCGCAGCTCGACGGCCTGACCTACGCCGAAATTGCTGCCCGCCTGGGCGTGTCGGTGCGCACGGTCAACAACTACATGCTCAAGGCGCTCGAGCATTGCTACCTGCTCGCGCCCTGATGATGAAGTCCGGCATCGAACTGGCGCCCGACGACATCGGCACGCCCTCGCGCAGCGAATCCGAGGTCCGCAAGGAGGCCATCGCCTGGTATGCCCGGCTGTGCTCCGGCGATGCCAGCGAGGCCGACCGCGAGAACTGGCGCCGCTGGCATCGCGCCCACCCTGACCATCAGCGCGCGTGGCAGCGTTTCGAAGCCATGCAGGCAACGCTCAAGCGCGTGCCGGCGCACATGGCGGCTTCCACGCTGCGGGCCGCGCATGCCGACCGGCGCCGGGTGCTGCGCGGCATTGCCGTGCTGGCGGGCGGCGGCTCGCTGGCCTACCTGTCGTGGCAGGCGACCGGCACCGACGGCGGCTGGCGCGCCTGGCTGGCCGACTACCGCACCGGCACCGGCGAGCAGCGTTCCGTCACGCTGGCCGATGGCTCTTTGCTGATGCTGAACACCCGCACGTCGGTGGATGTGTCCATCGACGCCACGCACAGGCTCATCAGCCTGCGCGAAGGCGAGATCCTGGCCGAGACGGCAAAGCACCGCCGCGTGCCGGGCGCGGCGCGCACCGACAGCCGTCCCTTCCTGGTGGCGACGCCGCACGGCCGCATCCTTGCGTTGGGCACGCGCTTCACGGTGCGCACCGACGGCGCGCGCACGGTGGTGAGCGTGCTCGAGGACGCGGTCGAGGTCCGTGCCTCGCGCGCGCCGGGCCATGTGGTGCGGCTGGAGGCCGGGCAGCAGGTGGCCTTCACCGGCGTCAGCATCGAGGCGCCGCAGCCGGCCGATCCTGCATTGGCCGAATGGGAGCATGGCAGCCTGGTCGTCAACGACTGGCGGCTGGGCGACGTGGTGGCCGAACTCGCGCGCTACCACCGCGGCCGGCTGGCCTGCGACCCTGCCATCGCGGACATCCGGGTCTCCGGCGCCTTCCCGGTCATGGACACCGACAAGGCGCTGGCGGTCATCGTCCGCGCGTTTCCGGTGCGCGTGACCGGCCTCACACGCTATTGGGTGACGCTCGTACCCGCCTGATTCCGCCGCGGTCTTGCGCCTCGCGCACTTTTTCGTTCGGCGCCTTTCATCTTTTTCGATTTCGTTCGGCCTACCCATTGAGAGCCATGAATCCGCAATCAATGCCGAAGGAATTTCGAAGAATGCACGCGCACCCCTCATCACCTCATCCCGTCCGCAAGGCGCTGCTGTGCCTGTTCGCCGCGACGATGGCCCTGCCGATCGCGGCCGTGGCCGCGGACCCCGCCGAAAGCGCCCGCGCGCAGAACCAGGCCGCCCGCACGTACCGCATCGACGCCGGCCCGCTGGCTTCGGTGCTCGGGCGCTTTGCCGCGGCGTCGGGCGTGGCGCTGTCCTTCGACCCCGCGAGCACGCGGACGCTGAACTCCGGCGGCCTGCAGGGCAGCTACACCGTGCGCGCCGGCTTCGCCGCGTTGCTCTCGGGCACCGGCCTCGAAGCGGTGGAGGGCGGGGCGGGCGAATTCACGCTGCGCAAGAGCGCCGCGGCGCCCGAGGCTTCGGCGGGCGAGCCGGGCGATGCCGACGGCACGCTGCCGGCGGTGCGCGTGGTGGCCCGCGCCGCGCCGGCACCCGCCGACGCCGACGACCGCTACCAGCCCACGCCCGACGCCTCCACCCTGCGCACCACCGCGCCGGTGCTGGAGATTCCGCAGGTGGTGAACGTGGTGCCCGCGCAGGTCATCCGCGACCAGCGCCCGCGCAACATCGACGACGCGCTCACCAACGTCAGCGGCATCAACCAGGGCAACACCCTGGCCAGCACGCAGGACACCATCATGAAGCGCGGCTTCGGCGGCAACCGCGACGGCTCCATCATGCACAACGGCATGCCGCTGGTGCAGGGCCGCGGCATGAACGCGGCGGCCGAGAGCGTCGAGGTGCTCAAGGGCCCGTCGTCGCAGCTCTACGGCCTGATGGACCCGGGCGGCGTGATCAACGTGGTGAGCAAGAAGCCGCAGCTGCGCCAGCGCACGAGCCTGTCTCTGCTGGGCTCGGGCTACGCGGGCGGGCGCGACGGCACCGGCGCCACGCTGGACACCACCGGCCCCATCGGCGAGAACGGGCTGGCCTACCGGCTGATCGTCGACCACGTGGACGAAGACTACTGGCGCAATTTCGGCAAGCACCGCGAGACGCTGGTGGCGCCGTCGCTGGCCTGGTACGGCGACGACACGCAGGCCGTGCTCTGGTACGAATACCGCAAGTACGTCACGCCCTTCGACCGCGGCACCGCGCTCGACCCGCGCACCCAGCGCCCGCTGGCGCTGCCCAAGACGCAGCGCCTGGACGAGCCCTTCAACGAGATGAGCGGCGAGACGCACCTGGGCCAGCTCTCGGTCGACCACCAGTTCGGCGGCGGCTGGGCCGGCCACCTGAACCTCAGCTACAACCGGGAAACCTACGACGCCAACCAGCTGCGGGTGAACGGCATCAACACCACGCGCGGCACGCTCACGCGCAGCAACGACGCGACCCACGGCGCGCTGAGCACCGACAGCTACGCCACCGCGTATGTCGACGGCACGGTCGAGCTGGGCGGCATGCGCCACGACCTGCAGTTCGGCTGGGACGCCGAGTACCGCAAGATCTACCGCGCAGACCTGCTGCGCCAGGCCACCAAGAGCACCTTCAGCTACCTGTTCCCGGTGTACGGCCTCGAGGTGCCGTCGAGCACCGTGTCGGCGAGCGACAGCGACCAGACCGACAAGCTGCACAACCAGTCGCTGTTCTTCCAGGATTCCATCCACCTGAGCGACCGCTGGATCGCGGTGGCCGCGCTGCGCTACCAGGCGTGGTCGCAGCTCGCCGGGCGTGGACGGCCCTTCAAGGTCAACACCGACACCGACGGCTCCAAGCTGCTGCCGCGCCTGGGGCTGATCTACAAGTGGACCGACACCGTGTCGTTCTACGGCAGCTACACCCAGTCGCTCAAGCCGGCGTCGACCATCGCGCCGCTGTCCAGCGGCTACGTGCTCGATGCATCGGTCAAGCCAGAGGAAGCCAAGTCGTGGGAACTCGGCGCCAAGTTCGACATGCCCGGCGGCGTGACAGGCACCGTGGCGCTGTTCGACATCCACAAGCGCAACGTGCTGGTTTCGCAGTTCAACGACGTGACCAAGCTCACCGACTGGCGCACTTCGGGCGCGGCCCGTTCGCGCGGCCTCGAAGTGGACGTGGCGGGCCAGCTGAGCAGGAACTGGAGCGCGATCGCGAGCTACGCCTACATCGACGCCAAGACCACGGAAGACCCGCTGTACGCCGGCAACCGGCTCTGGAACGTGGCGCGGCAGACCGCGTCGCTTTCCGCCGTGTACGACTTCGGCCAGGTCTTCGGCGGGGAGGGCAGGCTGCGCATGGGCGCCGGCGCGCATTACGTCGGCAAGCGCGCGGGCGATTCGGCCAACAGCTTCGTACTGCCGGGCTACACCACGGTCGATGCCTTCGCCACCTACGACACGCGCCTGTACGGCAAGAAGGTCAAGTTCCAGTTGAACGTGAAGAACCTGTTCGACAAGACCTACTACCCGTCGGCCGCCAACGCCTATTTCATTTCGATGGGCGATGCGCGCCAGGTCTCGTTCCTCACGACCTTCGAGTTCTAGGATGAAGTCGCTCGCACACATTACCCGCCGCGCCGCCGTCTCTCTTCTGATGGCGTGCGGCTTCGCGACGGCAGGCGCACAGGCCGCCGAACTGCCGGGGCAGGGCCGCAAGGTCGTGCTGCTGGTTCAGCGCGACGGCCCGAACCTGCCGGTCGACGAGAAGGTCAAGGCGCACCTCGAATCGCGCGGCTTCGCCGTGACGCTGCAGGACCAGTCGGCCGCGCCGTCGGTGGCGGCCGGCGCGGATCTTGTCGTGATCTCTTCCACCGTCGCCGCCAAGGACGTGAGCGGCGCATGGCGCCAGTTGCCGGTGCCGCTGCTCACCTGGGAAAACGACCTGCTCGACGACCTGGCCATGACCGGCAAGCGGCACGACACCGACTTCGGCGAAGCCGCCAAGGAGCGTTACCTGTGGCTGGTCAATGCGCCGCATCCGATGGCGGCGGGCCTGCCGGCCGGCGTGACGAACGTCTACGCCAGGCAGGCCGGCATGAGCTGGGGCAAGCCGGGGCTGGGCGCCATCACCATCGCCACCTTGTACGGCCAGCCCGAGAAGGCGGCGATCTTCGGTTACGAGAAGGGCGCCACCATGGACTACGAGTCGCTCGCGCCGGCGCGCCGGGTGATGTTCTTCCTCGGCAACGAGACCTTCACCAACCTTTCGCCCGCGGGCCGGATGCTGTTCGACGCGGCCATCGACTGGACCGCCGGCATCCGCTGAAAACAAAGAATCGATGAAATTCCCCTCGCTGCGACAGCTCTGGTTTCAATTGCACTGGCTGATCGGCATCACGGCTGGCACGGTGCTGATCGTCATCGGCCTGAGCGGCGCGGTGCTGTCGTTCCGCGAGGAAATCATCGATGCGATCAACCCGCATGGGCGCCATGTGCCGGTGCAGGCCGTGCCGTCGCTCACGCCGCCGCAGCTGCTCGCGGCGGCGCGGCAGGCGTGGCCGCAGCGGCAGGTCGGCACGCTCGCACTGTTCGCCGAACCGGGCGCTGCGGCGCGCGTGATCTTCGCGCCGCCGCCCGGCGAGCGGCGCGGCGAAACCGTCTACCTCGACCCTTACACCGGCACGGCAATGCCGCCGCTCGCGGGCGCCGGTTTCTTCGAGTGGGTCGAGGCGCTGCATCGCTGGCTGCTGTTGCCGCGGGAGCCGGGGCGGGTGGTGGCCGGCGTGCTGGCGATGGGCCTGCTGCTGCTGTCGCTGTCGGGCCTCTATCTGCGATGGCCGCGCCGCCCGCTCGACTGGCGCGCGTGGCTCACCTTCGACCCGGCACTCAAGGGGCGCTCGTTTCTCTGGGGCCTGCATTCGGTGATGGGCACTGGCGCGTTGCTGATGTACGTGGTGTTCACCACCAGCGGGCTCTACTGGGCCTTCGACGCGCTGCGCGACCGTGTCGACGCGATGGCCGGCCATCCCCGCGTGGCCGCGCAGCAGGCGCGCACGGCGCCGCGCATGCGCAACGTGGCGCGCGACGATGCCGCCGCGGTGGACGTCGCGCCCGCCTGGGCCGCCTTCGAGCGCAAGGCCCGCGAGACCGGCGGCTGGAGCGAGGTCATCCTGCGCGTGCCATCGGGCGCGGCGCCGTCGGTGCTGTTCACCTGGCTCGACGTGGCGCCCCCGCACGAGCGCGCGCGCAACCGCATGACGGTGCGGCTGCCGGGCGGCGAAGTGACGCAGGACGAGCGCCATGCCGACAAGTCGGCGGGCGGCATCTTCCTGGCGGCGATCTATCCGCTGCACATGGGCACCTACTTCGGACTGCCGGGGCGCATCGCGATGATGCTGGCGGCGCTGATGCTGCCGGTGTTCTCCGTCACCGGCTGGCTGCTGTACCTCGACCGGCGCCGCAAGAAGCGCGCGGTGCGCATCGAGCGCGAGGCGCTGGAGTCGGCTGCGCGGCCGGCTGGCGCCACGGAGCCCGCGCCGGCACGCGTGCTGGTGGCCTTCGCGAGCCAGTCGGGCACGGCCGAGGGCATCGCGATGCGCAGCGCCGCCGCGCTCGAAGGCGTGGGGCTGCCGGTGACGGTGGCGTCTCTTGCGCGTCTGGACCCCGAGCAACTGCGTCACCACGAGCATCTGCTGATCGTCGCCAGCAGCTTCGGCGAGGGCGGCCCGCCCGACACCGCGCGGCGTTTCGCGCAGCGGCTCGCGCAGGTTGGCGGCGAGGCGCTGTCGCACTTGCGCTATGGCCTGCTGGCGCTGGGCGACAGGCATTACGCGCGCTTCTGCGGCTTCGGACACGCGCTCGACCATGCGCTGGTCGCGGCGGGTGCGCAGTCGCTGTTTCCGATGGTGGAGGTCGACAACGGCGATGCCGGCGCGCTGGCCGTCTGGCGGCGGCACCTGGGGGCCATGCCCGGCGCGCGCGGCGATTCGGTGCCCGATGCGATGACAGTCGTTCCCGAAGAAGAGCCTTTCGTCGCATGGACGTTGTCGGGGCGCCGCCTGCTCAATCCAGGCAGCCTGGGGCATCCGCTTTGCGAGATCGAACTGATGCCAGCGGGGCAGGGCGGCATGCCTTCATGGCGGCCGGGCGCGCTGGTCGAACTGCTGCCGCGCCATGCGCCGGAAGCCGTGGGCGCCTTGCTGCGCTCGGCATCGCTGGACGGCGATGCCGTCGTGCGATTCCAGGGCCGGGCGGTGGCCCTGCACGAGGCGCTGACGCGCAGCGCGATGCCGGCGCCGGAACTGCTGCTGTCGCGGGCGCCGGATGCACAAGCGCTGGCCGATGCGCTCGTGCCGTTGGCATCGCGGCGGTATTCGATCGCCTCCGTGCCCGCCGAAGGCCGCATCCGGCTGCTGGTGCGGCAGGCGCGGCATGAATCGGGGCTGGGGCTCGCGTCGGGCTGGCTCACGGTGCATGCGCCGCCGTCTGCGCAGGTGGAACTGCGCCTGCTGGCCAACCCCGGCTTCGAGCCGGTGGCGGACGAGCGTCCGTGCATCTTCATCGGCAACGGTTCGGGCTATGCAGGGCTGCGCGGGCATCTGCGCGAGCGCATGGCGCAAGGGTTCCGGCGCAACTGGCTGCTGTTCGGCGAGCGCCACAGCGCACACGACGCCTTCTTCATGGACGAGCTCGCGCAGTGGCGCGAGCAGGGGCTTGTTGCGCGCGCCGACCTGGCGTTCTCGCGCGACCAGCCCGAGCGCATCTACGTGCAGGACCGGCTGCGCGAAGCCGCTTCCGAACTGCAGCGCTGGATCGGCGATGGCGCCGTGGTCTTCGTGTGCGGGAGCCTGCACGGCATGGCCGCCGGCGTGGACGCGGTGCTCGAGGAAGTGCTGGGGCGGCCGGCGCTGGAAGACCTGATCGCCCAGGGGCGCTACCGCCGGGACGTGTACTAGCGGTCGGCGGTTCCCGTGCGCAGCCACCAGCCGCGCGCGAGCAGCGACACCGGAAGCAGCATCAGCACGGCGCACACCCAGCCGTAGCGCGAACCGCCTTCGAGGAAGGGCTCGGCAATCGCCACCAGGTCGAAGCCGGATGAAGTGAACATCGGCGCGCGCAGCAGCTCGCTCACGCCATGCAGCAGCAACTGGATCGACAGCAGCGACAGCAGCAGCGCCGACGCGCGGAACACCATCAGCATGCCGGAGCGCACGCGCAGCCAGCGCCATGCGGGCAGCAGCAGGCTGGCGGCGGCGGCGCCGAAGATGACGCCGGCCAGCGCATCGGCAGTGCCTTCGCGGGCATGGATCGAGCGCGCGAAGACCGCGATCTCCAGCGATTCGCGAAAGGATGCGAGCGCCACGAAGACGATCACCGCGGCGGGCGCCGCCGGGCGTTCGAGCCAGGCGTCGAAGAAAAGCTGAACGCGGCCCCGGATCTTGCCGGCCGACGCGCCCATGCCCACGGCCATCAGCAGCACGCCGGTGGCCATCGCGGTGGCGAGGGCGGCTTCCACGCCGCTGCCGAATTCAGCGTCGATCAGCACCACCGCGAGCGCCGACGCGGGCACCAAGCCGACCGCCAAGCCCCAGCCGATGCAGGCGATCAGGTCGCCGCGGCCGGCTTGGCGCAGATAGGCGGCGAGGGAGCCGACGATGAGGATGAGCTCCGCGACTTCCCGCAGCGTGATGGCGAATGCGTCGAACATGTCAGGCCGCCGCGGCGCGCCACGGCGCCTCCCAGATGACAACGATTTTCATTTGCCGAGTATCTCACCGGGTGCTCCCCGGGCGAGGCGTGCGAAACTCCCGCCGTGCCGCCGAACCTCACGCTTCCTTCCCCGCCATGGCTTTGAACGACCAGGAAATACTGGGCATCGTCGACCGCGCGGTGGACGACTTCAACGGCGACCTCGACGATCTCGAGAGCGCCATCGGCATGCTGCTGCTCGGGCGCCACTACGGCTGGCGCGTGGTGCTGCTGATCCACAGCCCGACCACGGTGCGCAAGTACCTCAAGATCCTCGGCCTGAAGAACCTGCGCGACGTTCTGCCGGAGGTCGGCGTGCTGGCGCACCGCTCCAACGCCTGGCGCCTGCTCGATGGCACCAAGAACTTCTGGAAGGTCGTGCGCGGCCAGATCGGCGGCGTGCGCACGCCGCGTGTCGAGAAGGCGCCGGGCAAGACGCCCTGATCGCCTTTGGTAGTAGCCACAACGGCTACTGAAATTCTCGTTCCGACTTTTGCTTTTCGCGAATCTCATTGGGGAGATCGCTTTTTTACGCGCCAAAACAGTAGCACTTGACAGTACTACTGTCTGCTTCTACATTCACGTCGATTTTGCGAATGGTTCGCATTACCGGCGTCGACCGCGCCTTTCCCTCTCCCTCAACGCTTTCAACATGAACAAGAATTCCAGCCCGTGCGTCCAGGCCGTCCAGCTCCTGGCCGCGGGCGCGACGATGGCCATCGGCATCAATGCCGCCTGGGCCCAGACGGCTGCTGCCGGCAACCCGCTGCCCACCGTGACGGTCACCGGAGATACCGAGCCGGGCTACGCCGCCAAGCGCAGTTCCACCGCCACCAAGACCGACACGCTGCTGCGCGACACGCCGCAGTCGATCAGCGTCATCACCGGCGACGACATGCGCGACCGCGCCGTGCAGAGCCTCGCGGAGGCCGCGCGCTACGTGCCCGGCGTGAACTTCGCGCAGGGCGAGGGCAACCGCGAGACGCCGATCTTTCGCGGCATCAGCACCACCGGCGACTTCTTCATCGACGGCATCCGCGACGACGTGCAGTACTACCGCGACCTCTACAACATCGAGCGCGTCGAAGTCTTCAAGGGCCCCAACGCGATGATCTTCGGCCGCGGCGCCACCGGCGGGCTGATCAACCGCGTGAGCAAGATGCCCGAATGGACGCCGTTCTACGGCGGCTCCGTCACGCTGGGTTCCTACGACAACCGCCGCCTGACCGTCGACCTGAACCAGCCCATCAATGACCAGCTGGCGTTTCGCCTCAACGGCATGTACGAAAACTCCAGGAGCTACCGCGACGGCGTGTGGCTCGAGCGCTCGGGCGTCAACCCGACCATCAGCTGGCGCCCGAACGCGAAGACGCTGGTCACGCTGGGCTACGAGCACTTCAAGGACGACCGTATCGCCGACCGCGGCATCACGTCGTTCCGCGGCGTGCCGGTGGTCACCTCGCCCTCGACCTTCTTCGGGAACGCGGCCGGCAGCCCCACCGGTTCCACGCTCGACGCCTTCAATGCGCTGGTGGAGCACGAGTTCGACAACGGCGTGCTGCTGCGCAACCGCACGCGCTGGTCGAACCAGGACAAGTTCTATCAGAACGTGTTCCCCGGCGCGGTCAACGCGGCGGGCACGGGCGTGGCCATCAGCGCCTACAACAACGCCACGTCGCGCAAGAGCGTCTTCAACCAGACCGACCTGACCTTCTCGCTGAACACCGGCGGCATCAGGCACAAGCTGCTGGTGGGCGCCGAACTCGGCCAGCAGGACACCGACAACTTCCGCAACACCGGCTACTTCAACAACACCGCGACCAGCGTGACGGTGCCGCTCGCGTTCCCGACCACCAACCTGCCCGTCGTGTACCGCCAGGCCGCTACCGATGCCAACAACAGCGGCAAGGCCAACGTGGCGGCGCTGTACGTGCAGGACCAGGTCGAGCTGAGCCCGCAGTTCCAGGTCATCGCCGGCCTGCGCTACGACCAGTTCAAGGTCGACTTCCGCAACAACCGCAACGGCGACCGCTTCAAGACCAGCGACGACCTGCTGTCGCCGCGCCTGGGCGTCATCTACAAGCCGGTGGAGCAGGTCTCGCTGTATGCCAACTACAGCATCGCCTACCAGCCGCGCGCCGGCGACCAGCTGGCTTCGCTGACATTGAGCAACGCGGCGCTCGAGCCCGAGAAGTTCAAGAACTACGAGATCGGCGCCAAGTGGGACGTGTCGCACTCGCTCGCCGCCACGGCCGCTCTGTACCGCCTCGACCGCTCGAACGTGGTGGTGCTCGACCCGAGCGACCCGACCGGCACGCGCACCATTCTCAGCAAGGGCCAGCGCACGCAGGGCTTCGAGCTGGGCCTGAACGGAAACATCACGCCCGCCTGGAGCGTGGCGGGGGGCTACTCGTACACCGACGCCAAGTTCGTGGCCGACACCTCGTCCACCATCCGCGCCGGCGCCAGGGTGGGCATGGTGCCCAAGCACACCCTCGCGCTGTGGAACCGCTATGACTTTTCGCCCATGTGGGGCGCCGGTCTGGGCGTGATCCGCCAGTCGAAGATGTACGCGTCGAGCGAGCAGGTCGTGACCTCGGCCGCCCCGTTCCCGAACGTCGTGCTGCCGGGCTACACGCGCGTCGACGCGGCGGTGTTCTTCACGCTCAACAAGAACCTGCAGATGCAGTTGAACGTGGAGAACCTTTTCAACAAGCGCTACTTCCTCAACGCCAACAGCAACACCAACATCACGCCCGGCTCGCCGCGCGCGTTCCGCGTGTCGCTCAACGCGAAGTTCTGACCTGCCATGCGAGGGCCCGCGACCGACGACAGCACGCCGAGCTACCTGAGCCGCAGGTCCAGGGCACGCCACTCGGTGTTCGGCACGCATTCTTGCGTCACCGAGCGGACCCTCGCGCAGCATGGCTGGATACTGGACGCGATCGCGCAGGCGCAAGGGCGCAGTGTGAGCGCCGGCGAGATCAACCAGTACCTGCTCAAGCATCGCGGCTCGACGCTGCTGCCCCACACCCTCTACCGCGGGCTCAAGTACCTGCTCGAGGACGGGCAGCTGACGCGTGAATGGTTCGGGCGCAACGGCCGGGCCTCGGCCTTGTACCGGCTGCCCGCGCAAGGCCCCGGGGCGCGGTTGCGTGCCCGGCTGGTGTGCCTGGCGTGCGCGCGCACCGTCGAGTTGCGGCCGGACGAAGGCGCGTGGTTCGCGGCGCTGTCCGAGGCCTGCGAGGCGAACGGCATGGCGCTGCCTTCGGAGCCCTTGACCATCGGCACGACCTGCCGGGATTGCGGCTAGCCGGGTTCGGCGAACATCGGGGGATGTCCCCATCCATTTCCATCCAGGCTGATCGCCTCTGGCATCGCCTCGAAACTCTTTCCTCCTTCACCCTTCCCGATGTCCCTTGGACCCGCCGCGCCTTCTCGCCCGAATTCGACAAGGCCAGGCAGTGGCTGCGCGAGCAGTTCGAGCAGGCAGGGCTCGCAGTGCATACCGATGCGGCCGGCAACCTGACCGGCCGGCGCGAAGGCTCTGAAGCCGGGCTTGCGCCGCTCGTCACCGGCTCGCATTGCGATACCGTGGTCGGCGGCGGCCGCTTCGACGGCATCCTCGGCGTGCTCGCGGGGCTCGAGGTGGCGCAGTCGCTGCATGAAGGCGGCGTGGTGCTTCGCCATCCGCTGGAGGTGATCGATTTCCTGTCCGAGGAGCCCAGCGACTACGGCATTTCCTGCGTGGGTAGCCGTGCTTTCGCGGGCACGCTGGATGCGGCCATGCTGGCCTCGTGCAACGAAGCCGGCGAGAGCCTGTCGCAGGCCATGCAGCGCATCGGCGCGCGACCCGATGCGCTGGCCGGCGCGGCTCGCGGTGCCGGTGGCGTCGCCGCTTTCGTTGAACTGCACATCGAGCAGGGCCCGGTGCTGGAGCGCGAAGGTCTGCCGATCGGCGTGGTCACGGACATCGTGGGCATCCGCCGCGTGGCGCTCACGGTCACCGGCCAGCCCGACCATGCCGGCACCACGCCGATGGACATCCGCCGCGACGCGCTGGTCGGCGCCGCGCGGCTGATCGACACGGCGCACCGCGAAGCCAGTGCCATGGACGGCCAGCCGCACTACGTGGTGGCGACGATCGGCCGGATCTCGATGAGCCCCAACGTGCCCAACGCCGTGCCCGGCCGTGTCGACATGGTGCTGGAGGTGCGCAGCAACGCGCAGTCGGTGCTCGACGAGTTCCCCGAGCGGCTGCTGGCCCTGTGCCGCGATGAGCTGCAGGCGCTGCGCGTTTCCTGCGCGATGGAGCCGCTGACCCGCACGCCGCCCGTCGAGTGCTCCGACGTGGTCATGCAGGCCGTGGCCGAAGCTGGCGACCGCCTGGGCCTGGCGCACCGTCGGCTGCCCAGCGGCGCCGGACACGACGCGATGCACGTCGCTTCAACGGGGCCGATGGGCATGGTCTTCATTCCCTGCCTCGATGGCCGCAGCCATTGCCCGGAAGAGTGGGCGACCAAGGAGCAGGTGGCGGCCGGCACGCTGGTGCTGGCCGAGACGCTCCGGGCGCTGGACCGAGGCTGAGCCCGCCTACAGCTGGTCGGTCGGCACGAACCAGGAGAACAGCAGCAGCTGCAGCCGCGTCAGCATGCTGGAGTCGGGTTCGCTGTCGAGCACTTCGTTGTTGACGTCGCCGGTGCCGACCCACTGCACGTTCTGGCCGTCCGGCTTGAGCGTGACGCGGTAGACGCCCTCGATGTCGTCGAGCTGGTAGGCGAAGAGCAGCGCCTGTGTCAGGTCGAAGCTGCGCACCCGCACGCCGAACTCGGTGTTCAGCCGGGCCGAGCGCGGATCGAGGTTCATCGAGCCGAGCAGCACCCACTGGCGGTCCACCAGCGCCAGCTTGGCGTGCAGCCGGCCGCGAGCCTTCTTGAGCAGGTCGCGGAACTGGCCGCTGCGCCGCAGCTGCTGGGTGCTGACCTCGTACAGGTTCACGCCCAGCTTGAGCATGTCGACGCGGTAGCGGTTGTAGTTGATGTTGACCAGCGGCTCGTCGCTGTCGGCCAGCGAGTTGGTGATGACGGTGATGTTCACGCCATGCTCGCGACCCATGCGGATGCGCTCCATGCCCTCGTCGCCCGGAATGAAGTAGGGCGAGATCACCACCACGTTCGACTGCGCCGTGGCCAGCATCTCGTGGAAGCGCTGCGCCAGCGTTTCGGTGGGATGCGTCATGACGCCCAGCGCCTTGTTCGGGCTGTCGGCGGAGGCGTTGGCCTCGGCGCGCATCCATTTCGCTTCCTCGATGTTGGCGAGCTGCGCGCCCAGCGGCAGGTCACCGAGCAGGTCGGTGATGGGCAGCGGCGCGGGCGGCGGGGCGTTGGCGGCGGAGGTGGCGACTTCGAAATCGGCCTTCAGCGCCTCCGGCGAGCGGCTGGTGCTGGCGACTCGCTGCAGCGGGTAGACCACGTCGCTGTTCCAGTAGGTGTCGAAGATGGCCGCGGCCTCTGGCACGACCGGGCCGGCCAGCAGCAGTTCGAAGTCGATGAAGTTCGCGTTCTCGTTGCGCAGGAAATATTCGTCGGCAAGGTTGCGCCCGCCCGCGATGGCCATCGCGCCGTCGGCCACGAACAGCTTGTTGTGCATGCGGTGGTTCAGTCGCCGGAAGTCGCCGAAGAACTCCAGCCAGCGGCCCGTCGAATGGTCGCGCGCGTTCACGAAGGGGTTGAATAGCCGCACCTCGGCGTTGGGCTCGGCGGCCAGGCCGAGCAGCAGGCGGTCCATGCCGGCGGTGTAGAAGTCGTCGAGCAGCAGCCGCACGCGCACGCCGCGCCGCGCGGCATTGCGCAGCTCGCGCAGCAGCAGGCGACCGGTCTTGTCGTTGCCGAGCTGGTAGGTCTGCACGTCGAGCGAGGACTGGGCGCGCCGCATGAGCTCGAGCCGCGCATCGAGCGCGAACGAGGCCTCGATCAGCGGGCGCATGCTCGTCAGCCCGTCCGGCGGCGTGTTCAGGGCAATGGCCGCGCGGCCGAGTTCGGTGGCGGGCGAGGCCGCGATGGCTTTCACCGGCGTCTCGGGGGCGCGGGGCGGGAGCCCGGCGCAACCGGTCAATGCAAGGGCCATCAGCCACAGAGCCGGACCGCGCAGCGCGGGAAACAGAAAGGCGATGAGCTTGTGCATGGGGCCTGCCGACGCATGAGAGGAAGCGTGCGGGCGGGATCGTAGCCTTTCGGCCCCTTTTTCGAAGACGCAATTTCGCAACGCAACGCCCTTCGGGCCGGTTGGAGATTGGCCGGGCGAAGGCTTTCTGGCCACTAAAATGCGAATGGTTCTTAATTGTGTTTTGGAGTGGAGCAGGAATGTCGAGTTTCGTGGCGCGGCGCAAGGCCGCATCGGTGCTGGTCGGGTGCCTGGCGATTTACATGCAGCATCAGGTGCTGGCACAGACGGCGAATACAGGTTCCCTGCCGGAAGTGAGGGTGGATGCGAATGCCGAAGCCGAGACCGCGAAGAGTTCCGTGATCGGCTACCGCGCGAAGAACGCGGTCACCGCCACCAAAACCGACACCCCGCTGTCCGAAACGCCCCAGTCCGTGACCGTGGTCACGCGCGACCAGATCGTCGACCAGGGCGCCACCAGCCTGCAGGACGCGCTCACCTACGCCGCAGGCGTGCGCTCGGACGCCTACGGCATCGACTCCCGCTCCGACGGCTTCTCGGTGCGCGGCAGCGATCCTTCCGTCTACCTCGACGGCCTGCAGACCTATTCCTCCGGCTGGTACACCGCCACCGCGCGTCCCGACCCCTACACGCTGGAGCGCCTCGAAGTGCTGCGCGGCCCGGCCGGCATGCTGTTCGGCGCGGGTACCGCGGGCGGCGTGGTCAACATGGTCAGCAAGCTGCCGCAGCAGCAGGCGTACCGCGAAGTGGGCGTGCAGCTCGGCTCCTTCGGCCGCAAGCAGCTGCAGGCCGATTTCACCGGCCCGCTGACCGCCGACGGCGAATGGTCGTACCGCTTGGTGGCGCTTCAGCGAAAGTCCGACACGCAGGTCGATTACGTACCGGACGACCGCTCGCTCGTCATGCCGTCGCTCACCTGGCGCCCCAGCGCCGCGACCTCGCTGACGCTGCAGGCCCTGTGGCAGAAGGACAAGACCGGCAGCACCTCGCAGTTCTTCCCGTGGCAGGGCACCATCCTGCCGAACGTCAACGGTCCGCTGCCGTCCAGCCGCTTCATCGGCGAACCGGGCGATGGCTACGACACCGAGCGCAAGACCTTCGGCTGGCAGTTCGAGCACAAGTTCAACGAGCGCTGGGCCTTCAGGCAGAACTTCCGAGCATCGCGCACCTTCAACGACTCGCACTACCACTACGCCGATTCTTTCTCCCTGCCCGGCGGCTGGTCGCTCGACCCGGCCGGCCAACGCCTGCTCGGCCGCTACAACGACAAGTCGCTGGCATGGACCAGCATGAGCGGCATCGACAACCATGTCGAAGGCCATTTCGATACCGGTGCGCTGCGCCACACGCTGCTGGTGGGCGCGGAGTATTCGCGCCAGCGCCAGGACAAGACCGAGGGCTCCGTCTACAGCACCATCGACGCCTACGCGCCGGTCTATGGCGTCGGCTACGTGCCGGTCACCGAGCTGACCCGCAAGCCGCGCACCACCCAGCGCAACGCCGGTGTCTACGTGCAGGACCAGATGAAGCTGGACAACTGGATCTTCGTGGCCGGCCTGCGCTACGACCGCAGCACCGCCGGCACGGCGGGCAGCGCTTCGGAGACGACCAGCGCCACCTCGCGCCGCCTGGGCGTGATGTACACGCTGCCTTCGGGCTGGTCGCCCTACCTGAGCTACACCGAATCCTTCACCCCGCAGGCGGGCACGAACGTCGAGGGCAACCTGTTCAAGCCGCTGCGCGGCGAGCAGGTGGAAGCCGGCGTCAAGTACCAGCCCGCGGGCTCGGCCACGAGCTTCACCGCGTCGGTCTTCTCGCTGAAGGAAAAGAACCGCATCGTCTCCGACAGCACCAATCCGAACTACGGCCGCCAGGTCGATTCGACGAAGAACAAGGGCGTGGAGCTCGAACTCAAGACGACGCTGGCGCGCGACTTCGACCTGATCGCCAACTACACCAACATCGACGTCGACGCCAAGCTCACCGAGCAGCCGCGCAACCAGGCTTCGGTGTGGGGCAAGTACCGCTTCTCCATCGCCGGGGTGCCGGGCTTCTCGGCCGGCGCCGGCGTGCGCTACATGAGCGGCTTCACCGACGTGGACGGCTCCTCCGCCGGGCCGCGCGTGCCTTCCGTGACCCTGCTCGACCTGATGCTGGCCTACGAGTCGGCCAAGTGGCGGTATGCGCTGAACATCAACAACGCGACCGACAAGACCTACTTCAGCACCTGCCTGTCGCGCGGCGACTGCTGGTTCGGCGCGCGCCGCAGCGTGGTGGCCAGTGCCACCTACCGTTTCTAAGATGCAGCCTTCAACAGCGGCCGCCACGACCACATGAACAGCCGAACCATCAAGACCTGGGCCTGGGTGCACAAGTGGAGCAGCCTCGTGTGCACCGTGTTCATGCTGCTGCTGTGCATCACGGGCCTGCCGCTGATCTTCCACCACGAGATCGGCCACCTGCTGGGCACCGAGGTCGAGGCGCCGAAGATGCCGGCGGACACGCCGCGCATCAGCCTCGACCGCGTGCTCGAGATCGCCAAGTCCAGGCATCCCGACCGCGTGGTGCAGTTCGCCTCTCGGCCCGAGGACGACGACGGCCTGTGGTTCGTCACGCTCACGCCCACGCCGGCGCCCACGGACGACTTCAAGTCGGTCGCGGTCGACGCGCGCACGGGCGACGTGCTCGCCCAGCCCAAGTTCGACGAAGGCTTCATGTACGTGATGTTCAAGCTGCACGTCGACCTGTTCGCCGGGTTGCCGGGCAAGCTGTTCCTCGGCTTCATGGGCTTGCTGTTGCTGGTGGCCATCGTCTCGGGCGTGGTGCTGTATTCGCCGTTCATGCGCAAACTCGACTTCGGCACGGTGCGGCGCGACAAGCGGCCGCGCCTGAAGTGGCTCGACCTGCACAACCTGCTGGGCGTGGTCACGCTGGTGTGGCTGTTCGTGGTGGGCTCCACCGGCATGATCAACACATGGGCCGACCTGCTCATCAAGTACTGGCAGTACGACCAGCTCAGCACGCTGCTCGCGCCCTACAAGAACGAGCCGGTGGTGGCGGTGTCGGAGCGCGGCTCAATGCAGCGCTCGATGGAGGCCGCGCTGCAGCGCGCGCCCGGCATGAAGCTGTCGTTCATCGCGTTCCCGGGCACTTCTTTCTCGAGCCCGCACCACAACACCTTCTTCATGCGCGGCAGCGAGCCCTTCAGCTCGAAGCTGTTCCAGCCGGTGCTGGTCGACGCCAAGACCGCCGAGGTCACGGCGGCGCCCAGGTTGCCCTGGTATCTCACGGCGCTGCTGGTGTCGCAGCCGCTGCACTTCGGCGACTACGGCGGCATGCCGATGCAGATCCTCTGGGCGCTGCTGGACATCGCGACCATCATCGTGCTGGGCAGCGGCCTGTACCTGTGGCTCAAGCGCAGCAACGCGCCCGCCAAGGCCGCGGCGCAACAGCAGCAGCAGCCGCAGCAACCCGATCCGGCTCCGGCCATGAAGGCACAGGCATGAAACATCAGCAGCACAGCTTCTGGCGCATGTGGGGCTGGCCGATCGTGCTCGGCCTGCTCACCACGCTGGGCCTGATCTCCGCGCTCTTCAGCGACGGCGGTTTCGGCGACATCGTCGCCTGGATCGCGCTGAGCGTTCCAGTCGTCGTGTGTGTCTGGTTCGGCTGGCTTCGACGCTCTTCCGCCCGCTAGAACACCTGGCCCGGGGTCTTTCTGCCGCAGTCAGTTGCAGGTCAGTGACTTCGTGATCGTTTGCCATTAAGAAGTCATGCAACCTTCGCATGATTGAGTCCGCGTTCATGTCACCCCTGTGAAGGGGCGATCAGGCGCTTCGCTTTCTTTCGCGGACTTTCATCCCTTCTTATGACCTTCTCGATCCTTCGCACGTCGCGTGCGCCGTCGCTGCTTGCCTGCGCGGCGGTACTCTCGCTGCTCGCAGCCTGTGGCGGCAGCGACAACAAGCCCGCCGTCTTCCTGCCTTCCTCCAGCACGCCGGCGCCCGGCCAGGCAACGCCGCCCGCCGCCGAGGCGGCCAAGCCGGTGCAGGTGGCGTTCATGCCGGACATCCACTTCCACGACGTCTACGCCAGCTTCAAGGACGGCTCGTTCCCCGGCGTCTTCAACCCGAAGTCCGGCCGCAACGCGACCATCCGCCAGATGCAGGCGCAGATGACCTCGACGCGCCTGTTCAACGAAAACTACTTCGCCTTCATCACCGCGCTCGACGATGCGGTGGCGCGCGGCGTGAAGCTCATCGCGCTGCCCGGCGACTTCTCCGACGACGGACAGCCCGTGCACATGCGCGGCCTGAAGAAGGTGCTCGACGACTACGCGGCCAAGTACGACCTGCAGTTCTTCGCCGCGCCCGGCAACCACGACCCGAACACGCCCATGGAGCGTCCGGGCGGCAAGGGCGACTACCTCGGCATCGCCTCGAACGGCCGCGTCGGCGCGCCGCAGAAGATCTACAGCAAGGGCGCCGATGCCTGCACGGCCGGCAGCTACTCCGGCGACTGGGGCAAGGTCGGCGCCGTCTACTGCACCGAAGAGGTCAAGGAGATGGGCTACGCCGGCATCACCGAGGCGCTCGACCAGCACGGCTTCATGCCCAAGGCCAACTACCGCTACTTCGAGACGCCCTACAGCACCTACACCTACCAGGACTACACCGTCGCCAAGGCGAAGGAGCAGGCCGCCTGGAGCAAGCGCGAGTTCGAGATCTGCGCCGAAGGCGCCGGCGGCGGCTACAAGAAGAGCGGCTACACCTTCTGCCACAACGTGCCCGACACCAGCTACCTCGTCGAGCCGGTCGAGGGCCTGTGGCTCGTGGGCATCGACGCCAACGTCTACGTACCTAAGGGCGCCGGCGCCAACGACTTCAACGGCTCCGGCGACGCCGGCTACAACAAGATGCTGACCCACAAGCCGCACGTGATCGCGTGGCTGAAGGACGTGGTCGCGCGCGGCAAGAAGCAGGGCAAGCAGGTCGTGGCCTTCAGCCACTTCCCGATGAGCGAGTTCTTCAACGGCGCCTCCGACGACATCGTCGCGCTGCTCGGCGCGGGCAAGATGCAGATGGTGCGCCGCCCCACCGAAGACGTGACCAAGGCGCTGGCCGAGACCGGCCTGCAGGTGCACGTCGGCGGCCACATGCACTTCAACGACACCGCGGTGCGCAACTACGACGGCGGCCGCGGCCTCGTGAACATCCAGGCGCCCTCGATGGCCGCCTACGTGCCGGCCTACAAGCTGCTGACCTTCAACGACGCCACCCACATCGACGTGCAGACCGTGCGCCTGGACAACGTGGCGCGCTTCGACGAGCTGTTCGACCTGTACCGCGAGGAGCACCGCTACTTCACCGATTTCCCCGCCGACCTGAACGGCGCCGTGCTGTGGGACAAGTCGGTGCTCGACGCCAAGAGCTATGGCGACTTCAGCACCCGCTACATGTCGGAGCTGGTGCGCCTGCGCCTGCTGAAGGACGACTGGCGCTGCGAGATGCGCGAGCTGGTGAAGAGCCCGCTCAACGGCGCCGACCTGCTGGTGCTGTCGCAACTGCAGACCTCGGTCACGCTCAAGCAACTGGCCAACACCGGCAACCAGGGCCTGCTGAGCGGCGCGTTCTTCGCCTGCCTGGCCGAAGCCGGCGGCGACGGCAGCGCGCAAGCCGCCTATGCGATCGACTACGCCGCCGCCGAAGCCAAGGCGCGCGCGCTGGCCAGCGCCAACGGCATGCGCCTGGAAGACTTCAACCAGTGGAAGGCGATCGACCTGGCCGGCGACTTCGTGCGGCTGGCCAACGCCGGCGACCTCGCGTTCGCGGACATCCCCACCGACCGCGCCCGCCAGTACAAGCTGATCGCTCAGGCCCTGGAAGGCACCAACGCCACGCTGGCGCTCAACGGCAGCCAGCAGGTGATGAACGACAACCCGGTGAACGCCGTGTTTCAGGCCCGCTTCAAGCCGCTCATGCAGATCCTGCTGAAGCTCGCCAAGGGCGCGCCCACGCAGCACTTCGTGATCGACCTGAAGACCAACACGCTGACGGACCTGACCACTGGCCCCACGCCTTTCTGAAGCCCCGGCTGCTCGCCCCCACGCTGCCCCGGTGAAAGCCTGAGGCCGCGGATGGGCGGCATGGCCGCAGAATGGGCGCGATGAATCTCTCGCCCGTCGCTGCCGCCGCCGTCGCCTGCCTGTTGCTTCATGCCGTGTCGCCCGCCCATGCGCAGCAGGCGGCGGCGCCGGGCGCGCTGCGCGAGATCACGGTCTCCACGCCGCGCGGCGAGGTCGCTCCGTTCAACGTGCCGGGCTCCGTCGACCGCGTCGACGGCGACGAGATGCGCGACAGCCGGCTGCAGGTCAATCTCTCGGAAAGCCTGGGCGCGGTGCCGGGGCTGCAGGTGCAGAACCGGCAGAACTACGCGCAGGACCTGCAGCTTTCCATTCGCGGCTTCGGCGCGCGCTCCACCTTCGGCGTGCGCGGCGTGCGGCTTTACGTCGACGGCATTCCCGCCACCCTGCCCGACGGGCAGGGCCAGACCTCCAACATCGACATCGGCTCGGTGGACCGCGTCGAAGTCTTCCGCGGGCCGTTCTCCGCGCTCTACGGCAATTCTTCCGGCGGCGTGGTGCAGGCCTTCACCGCATCGGGCGAGGGGGCGCCACGGCTGGCGTATTCACTGGCGGGCGGCAGCTTCGGCACCTGGCGGCAGTCGCTGCAGCTGAGCGGCTCGCAGGGCGCGGTCGACTACATGCTCGATGCCAGCCGCTTCCATACCGACGGCTGGCGCGAGCACAGCGCCGCGCGGCGCGACATCGCCAACGGCAAGCTGGGCATCGCGCTGGACAACGGCGACAAGCTCACGCTCGTGATGAACAGCGTGCGCATCGACGCGCAGGACCCGCTCGGCCTCACCGCCGACCAGTACGCGCTGGCGCCGCGCGCCGCACCGCTGGCCACCCAGTACGACACGCGCAAGACGGTCGAGCAGACGCAGGCAGGGCTGCTCTACGAGCGGCACATCGACGCCACCCAGGCGCTGCGCCTCATGGTCTACGGCGGCGAGCGCAAGACCACGCAGTACCAGGCCATTCCGCCGTCGGCGCAGCAGAACCCGCTGCACGCGGGCGGCGTGATCGACCTGTCGCGGCAGTACGGCGGCATCGACCTGCGCTGGAGCGCCGCGCTGCAACTGGCCGACAGGCCGCTCGACGTGGTCGCCGGGCTGGGCTACGACAACCTGCGCGAAAAGCGGCGCGGCTACGAGAACTACCTGGGTCCGCTCGCAAACCCGGTGCTCGGCGTGCAGGGGCGCCTGCGCCGCAACGAGCTCAACACCGTCTGGAACCTCGACCCCTACGCGCAGGCGACATGGCGCTTTGCCGAGCGCTGGACGCTGGAGGCCGGCGTGCGCCGCAGCAGCGTGCACTTCGATTCGCAGGACCGCTACATCGTCGGCGCCAACCGCGACGACAGCGGCAGCGCGCGCTACGGCAAGACCTTGCCCGTGGCCTCGCTGCGCTACCAGGCCACGCCCGACCTCGCGCTGTACGGCTCCGTCGGCCGCGGCTTCGAGACGCCCACGCTCAACGAGCTGTCGTACCGCGCGAACGGCGCCAGCGGCCTCAACTTCGCGCTGAGGCCTTCGGTGAACGACAGCCTGGAAGTGGGCGCCAAGGCCCGGCTCGCGGGCGGCCTGCTCACGGCGGCGCTGTTCCAGACCCGCACGCGCGACGAGATCGTGACCGACACCAACATCGGCGGCCGCGCCACCTTCCAGAACGCGGGCCGCACCAGGCGCAACGGCTTCGAGCTGGGCTGGCAGCACGAGACAGCCGACCACTGGCGCACGCAACTGGCCTACACATGGCTGGACGCGACCTACCGTGATGCCTTCTGTTCGCCGTCGCCTTGCGGCACGGGCAACGCCGTGGCGGCGGGCAATCGCATTCCCGGTATCGCGAAGCAATCGCTGTTCGCGTCGCTGGGCTGGGTGCCGCCCGAGGGCTGGCGCGCCGGTGCGGAAGTGCGCGCGCTCGGCCGCATCCTGGCCAACGACGTCAACACGGCAGTGGCCTCGGGCTATGCGGTGGCGGCCGTCTATGCCGGCTACCTGAAGAAGTGGGAGCGCTGGGAGTTCAACGCCTTCGCGCGCGTCGACAACCTGTTCGACCGGCGGTACGTGGGGTCGGTGATCGTCAACGAAGGCAACAGCCGCTTCTACGAACCCGCGCTGGGCCGGAACTGGACCGTGGGGTTGAGCGGCGCTTACCGGTTCTGAGCGGAAAATGAAAAACGGCGGGCAATGCCCGCCGTTGTCTCGTTTGGTTTCGTGCGTTCAGAACGCGGCAGGCCGCCACTTCAACAGCCGCTTCTCCAGCGAACTGAGCAGGAAGTCGGCCGCCAATGCAACCACGGCCAGAACGATCATCGCCGCGAACACGCCGCTGGCGTTGAACGCGCCTTGGGCGGTGGAGATCAGCAGGCCGATGCCTTCCTTGGCGCCGAGGAACTCGCCCACCACCGCACCGACCAGCGCGAAGCCGAAGCTCACGTGCAGGCTGGCCAGAATCCACGACATCGCCGACGGAATCACCACCGACATCGTCACCTGCCGCGGCGAGGCGCCCAGGATCTGCGCGTTCGCGATCATGTACTTGTCGGCTTCCCGCACGCCCTGGAAAGCGTTGCCGAACACCACGAAGAACACCATCACCACCGCCAGCGCCACCTTCGAGGCCATGCCCAGGCCCAGCGCGATCACGAAGATCGAGCCCAGCACCACGCGCGGGATCGAGTTGGCGATCTGGATGTAGAGGCTGAACACATCCGACAGCAGCTTGTTGCGGCCCAGGATGATGCCGCACAGCACGCCGGCGACCGAGCCGATCAGGAAGCCGATCACCGTTTCCTCGAGCGTCACCGCCACCTGCATCCACAGCGAGCCCTGCGAGGTGCCGTCGCGCATCCACTCCACGAGCTGGTCGTAGATCATCGAAGGCATCGAATAGAAGAACGGGTCGATCCACTTCAGGCGCGCCGCGATCTCCCAGCCGCCGAGCGCGACGATCAGCACCGCCAGGCGCAGGCCGATGATCATGCGGCGGCGGCCGCGGATGGCCGCCTGCGCGACCTCGGATTCGCGCGCCAGCGCGGCGTCGCTGAGCGACGAGGGCAGCACCGCTGCCGTTGGGGTGGTGGTGGAGGGCGTCATGATTCTTGTCGTTGTGTTCACTGGATCACCACTTCTTCGCGCAGGTCGTCCCAGATGCGCTTGGAGAGCTCGATGAACTGCGGGTCGTAGCGCACCTCGGACATGATGCGCGGGCGCGGCAGGTCGATCTCGTACACGCGCTTGAGCGTGGCGGGGCGCGCCGACAGCACGAACACGCGGTCGGCCAGCGCGATCGCCTCTTCCAGATCGTGCGTGACGAACACCACGCTGCCGCCGTTGCCCGACCACAGCTGCAGCAGCTCGTCCTGCATCAGCGTGCGGGTCTGCATGTCGAGCGCCGAGAAGGGCTCGTCCATCAGCAGGATCTCGGGGTTGTTGATGAAGGTCTGCGCCAGCGCCACGCGCTTGCGCATGCCGCCCGAGAGCTGGTGCGGGTAGTGCTTGCCGAACTTGGCCAGGCCCACGCGGTGGATCCACTCCTGCGCCAGTTCCATGGCCTCCTTCTTCGGCTTGCCGCGGAAGATCGGGCCGGCGGCCACGTTGTCTTCCACGCTGCGCCACGGGAACACCGCATCGGCCTGGAACACGAAACCGATGCGCGGGTCCACGCCGGTCACGGGCTTGCCCATCACCTTCACGTCGCCCACGGTGGGCTTGAGCAGGCCGGTGATCATGTTCAGCGTGGTCGACTTGCCGCAGCCCGTGGGCCCGACGATGGCGACGAACTCGCCGCGCGCCACCGACATGCTGAAGTTGCGCAGCGCCACGGTGGCGTTGCCGTCCTGGGAGATGAAGCGCAGCGAGACGTCGTTGAAGTCGATCGCCGAAGTCACGGCACTGCCGTTGCCGCCGCTGGGAGGTGTTCCGTTGCGCATGGTCACTTCGCCGCCGCTGCCGCCGCCGAGAGGTAGGCGTTGCTGTAGGTCTTCGACAGGTCGATGTTCTTGCTCTTGACCAGCGGCTTGTAGGTGGCGAGCACCTTCAGCACGTTCTCGGGGCCGCCGGCCGGCATCTTCGCGTCGGTGGTGAACATCGGCAGCGATGCCTTCAGCGCCTCGACGTACAGCGCCTTGTCGTTGCCGTAGTAGTCGCGCGGCATCTTCTCGGCGATGTCCTCGGCGCTGTGGGTGCTGATGTATTGCATGGTGCGCGCGAAGGCGCGGGCCAGCTTGGTGGCCTCGGCCTTGTGCGACTCGGCCCAGGTGTTCTGCACGTACAGGCTGGCCGCGGGGTAGAGGCCGCCCAGGGCCTTGATGGTGTCGGGCTCGGTGCGCAGGTCGACCAGCACCTTGGCGTCGCCGGTCTTGAGCATCTGCGACACGGTGGGCTCGGTGGTCATGCCGGCCTGGATGCGGTCCTGCTTCATGGCCGCGATGAAGGTGTTGCCGGCGCCCACGGGCAGCAGCGAGTATTCCTTCGAGGCCACGCCGGCGCGGTCGGCCAGGTAGCGGGTGAGGAAGTCGGTCGACGAGCCCAGGCCGGTCACGCCCAGCGTCTTGCCGCCCTTGGCGTCGGCCATGCTCTTGAAGCCGGCGGCATCGGCCTTGGTCGAGACCAGCTCGACTTCGCCCGGCACCTTGCAGAACACGGCGATGGCCTGGATTTCCTTGCCCTTGCTCTGCAGGTCGATGGTGTGGTCGTAGAAGCCCACCACGCCCTGCACGGCGCCGGCGATCAGCTGGTTCTCGGCGTCGACGCCGGCCGGCTGCGACTGCAGCTCGACGTTCAGGCCTTCTTCCTTGAAGTAGCCCAGCACCTCGGTGAGCTTGGCCGGCAGGTAGATGATCTTGTTGATGCCGCCCACCATGATGGTGATGGGCGCATCGGCCGCCTGCACGAGTGGCGCGGTGGCGGCGAGGGCAGTGCACAGGGCGGCGGCCAGCAGGGTGCGGCGGGTGGCGAACGTCGACAGGGACATGGTGTCTCTCCGTGTTGTATTGAATTGGAAGTCCGCGCTCATCTGCCGCGGGACGGGGCCAGTCTAGGAAGCGGCGTCTTTCGGCCAGCTTTCGGCGGCATGCGCGATTTCTCATGGTTATCCCTAGGACTTGCCGATGCTTCCTAGAATCCACGGCCACCACCCACGACCCCCATGAAGCTGCTGCTCATCGAAGACAACCCGCAACTCGCGCACTGGCTCTCCAGCCTGCTGCGCGAGCAGGAGTTCGTGGTCGACCACGTGGACAACGGCGACGCGGCCGACCGCCTGCTGACGCAGACGGCCTACGACGTGGTGCTGCTGGACCTGAACATCCCGCAGCTTTCAGGCAAGGCCGTGCTGCGCAGGCTGCGCGAGCGCGGCGACACGGTGCCGGTGATCATCCTCACGGCCACCGCGTCGCTCGACCAGAAGGTGCTGTGCCTGGAGATCGGCGCCGACGACTACCTCGTCAAGCCCTTCGAGATCCGCGAGCTGGTGGCGCGCATCAAGGTGCTGGTGCGCCGGCAGATGCCCGGCAAGGCCAACGACATCGCCTGCGGCGACCTGCGCTACGACCTGCGCACGCGGCATTTCGCACTGGCCGGCGAAGAGCTGTCGCTGCCGCCGCGAGAACGCACGTTGCTCGAGACGCTGATGCTGAAGGCGGGCAGCACCGTGTCGAAGCAGGCGCTGATCGATGCGATATTCGGCCTGGACGACGAGCCCAGCGCCGATGCGGTCGACATCTACATCCATCGCCTGCGCAAGAAGCTCGAGGCGAGCCAGGCGACGATCATCACGCTGCGCGGCGTCGGCTACCTGCTGCGCACCCGCCAGGAAGACTAGGGTGCCCAGGCGCGCCAGCCTTCGCCTGCGCCTTGCGCTGTGGCTGCTGCTGCCGATGTCGGTGTTCGTCGCCATCTGCGGATACCTCAACTGGCGCAACGCCGCGGAAGTGGCCGACTACGTGCAGGACCACGACCTGCTGTCCTCGGCCAAGGTGCTGTCGGACCGCCTGATCTGGGAAGACGAGGACGTGAAGGCCAGCGTGCCGCCCTCGGCATTGAGCCTGTTCGTCTCGCCCGAGCGCGACCGCGTATTCCTCAGCGTGACGGGCGCCAACGGCGAGGTGCTGGCCGGCTCGGCCGACTTTCCGCTGCCGGCGGTGCGCAAGCCCGAGGGCATCGACCGCGCGCAGTGGTACGACACCCGCTTCGCCGGCGTGCCGCTGCGCGCCGTGGTCACCACGCGCGCGATGTACGAGGCCGGCGGCGCGCGCGACATCACCATCGCCGTCGGCAAGACAGAAGGCAGCCGCGACCACATGCTGCGCACGCTGTGGTGGCCGTCGATGGAATATCTGTTGATCGCGCTGGCGCTTTCGATCGCGCTGGTCGTGGTGGCGCTGACGCTGGAGCTGCGCCCCATCGTGCGGCTGAGCCAGCAGCTCGCGCAGCGCGACCCGCTGCACCTCGACCTGGTGGTGGACCCCGGCGCGCTGCACTCCGAGCTGCGGCCGGTGGCCGACACCATCAACCGCTTCGTGGGGCAGCTGAAGGCGCACTCCGAGGCGCAGCGGCGCTTCATTGCCGATGCGGCGCACCAGTTGCGCACCCCGCTGGCCATGCAGGCCTCGCAGATCGAATTCGCTCGCTACACGCGGCAGCACCGCGGCGAATGGGACACGCGCCGCGCCGACATGGACGCGATGTGGCAGGAAATGCAGACCAGCAACCGCCGGCTGGTCGACGTGACGAACAAGCTGCTGCTGCTGGCGCAGGCCGAGCACGGCGACGCGCACACGCGGCTGGAGCCGGTCGACCTGGCGGCGGTGGCGCTGCGCTGCGTCGAGCAGCTCGCGGCGCTGGCGGATCGGCGCGGCATCGACCTGGGGCTGGAGTCGCAGGCGGCGCCGGGCGAGGCCGTGGTGCAGGCGCAGCCGGCGCTGCTCGATGCGCTGGCGACCAACCTGCTGGACAACGCGCTGCGCTACACGCAGGAAGGCGGCAGGGTGACGGTCGGCGTGCGGAATGTGGAAGGAACGGTCGAGCTGACCGTGGAAGACAACGGCCCCGGCATTCCCGCCGAGGCGCGCGAGCGCGTGTTCGAGCGCTTCTACCGGGTGTCGCAGGACACCGAGGGCACGGGCCTGGGGCTGGCCATCGTGCGGGAGATCGCACGCGCCTTCGATGCGAACGTGGACCTGGCAGCCAATCCGCGCGAGGCGCGGGGGCTGCTGGTCACGGTGCGTTTCCCGTCTGTTGTTGCTGCTGCCGCCGCCTGAAGAAGCGGCGGCCGGGGCTCATCAGCCCTTGATGCCGGCGGCTGCGCGCAGGGCCGCTGCCTGGTTGGTGGCTTCCCAGGTGAACTCGGGCTCTTCGCGGCCGAAGTGGCCGTAGGCGGCGGTTTTCTGGTAGATCGGGCGCAGCAGGTCGAGCATCTGGATGATGCCCTTCGGGCGCAGGTCGAAGTGCTCGCGCACCAGTTCGGCGATCTTCTCGTCGGAGATCACGCCGGTGCCTTCGGTGTAGACCGTGATGTTCATCGGCTGCGCCACGCCGATGGCGTAGGCCACCTGGATCTGGCACTGGCGCGCCAGGCCGGCGGCAACGATGTTCTTGGCCACGTAGCGCGCGGCGTAGGCGGCCGAGCGGTCGACCTTGGACGGGTCCTTGCCCGAGAACGCGCCGCCGCCGTGCGGGCAGGCGCCGCCGTAGGTGTCGACGATGATCTTGCGGCCGGTGAGGCCGCAGTCGCCCTGCGGGCCGCCGATGACGAAGCGGCCGGTCGGGTTGATCAGGTAGCGCGTGTCCTTGAGCCACTCCTTGGGCAGCACGGGCTTGATGATCTCTTCGATGATCGCTTCGTTGAACGAGGCCTTCATCTTGGTGGGCGTTTCGCTCTGGTCGGGGCTGTGCTGGGTGGAGAGCACCACGGTGTCGATGCTGTGCGGCTTGCCGTCCACGTAGCGCATCGTGACCTGGCTCTTGGCGTCGGGGCGCAGGAAGGGCAGGCGGCCGTCCTTGCGCAGCTGGGCCTGGCGCTCGACGAGGCGGTGCGCGTAGTAGATGGGCGCGGGCATCAGCTCCGGCGTTTCATCGCAGGCGTAGCCGAACATCAGGCCCTGGTCGCCGGCGCCGGTGTTCAGGTGGTCGTCCGATGCGTGGTCCACGCCCTGGGCGATGTCGTTGGACTGCTTGTCGTAGCAGACCATCACGGCGCAACCCTTGTAGTCGATGCCGTAGTCGGTGTTGTCGTAGCCGATGCGCTTGATGGTGTCGCGCGCGACCTGGATGTAGTCGACGTGCGCGTTGGTCGTGATCTCGCCGGCGAGCACCACGAGGCCGGTGTTGGTCAGCGTCTCGGCGGCCACGCGGCTGCGGGGGTCCTGCTCGAAGATCGCGTCCAGGATGGCATCCGAGATCTGGTCGGCGACCTTGTCGGGGTGGCCTTCGGAGACGGATTCGGAAGTGAAGAGGAAATCGTTCGCCATTTGTACAAAACTCCTTGATGTGACTTGGCGCGTTGCCAACTCTGCGGAGCCCTGGCGAACGCTTTAGCAGATGCCGGTTGCCCGGCGGGGCACAATCGCCTTCGCGCTTGTGTTTGTCGCCCTGCAAGTTGTTCCGTAACTCGGCGACAATTTGGATTCTATTCGAGCCGCGCCTACCACGCGCGCGCGTCCGTTTTTTGACCCCCTCCCGTTTTCAATGATCACCCTGTTTCGCCTGCTTGCCCGCTTGCCGATGCCGTTGATGCATCGGTTCGGCGCCATGCTGGGCTGGCTGGTCTGGTGGTGCGCGCCGGACTACCGCCGCCGCTTCAAGGCCAATGCCGAAAGCGCGGGTTTCGCCCCCGACCAATACCGCCCCGCCATCGCCGCCGCCGGCAAGATGGCTTCCGAGCTTCCCTGGCTCTGGTTGCGCCCGCAGGGCCAGACCGTGCTGGACCGCGTGGTGCGCTGGGAGGGCGTCGAGGCCTTCGAGGCCGCCATGCAGGCGAAAAAGGGCGTGATCCTCGTCGCGCCGCACCTGGGCAGCTGGGAAATGTGCGGCCAGGCCATCGGCGAGCGCTTCCTGGCGGCCTACGGCCCCATCACCGCGCTGTTCCGACCGGCGCGCAAGAAATGGATGGCCGACCTGATCGCCGCCGGCTCGCGCGACCGGCCCGGCTTGCAGACGCTTCCAACCAACAACAGCGGCGTGCGCGGCCTGATCCGCACGCTACGCGGCGGCGGCTACACCGGCATCCTTCCCGACCAGGTGCCGCCGCTGGGGCAGGGCGTCTGGGCGCCGTTCCTGGGCCGCCCCGCCTACACCATGACCTTGCTTCCCCGCCTTGCGCAACAAACCGGCGCGGCCTGTTTCCTCAGCGTCTGTGAGCGGCTGCCCGACGGGGCCGGCTACGTGATCCGCTTCGAGCCGATCGTCGGCACGGCGCTGACGGATCCGTCCGCCTCCATCGAGGAAGCCGCCGCGGCCATGAACGACGGCATCGGCCGGCTCATCCGCAGCCTGCCCGGCCAGTACGTGTGGGACTACGCCCGCTACAAGGAGCCGCGCGCCGAGCGCGTGGCGGCCGCCACCGGGGAGACCGCATGAGCTTCGGTTCCCGACTCGGCATCGGCTTCATGCGCGCGATCGCGCCGCTGCCCCTGCCGCTGGTGCGCGGTTTCGGGGCGTTCCTCGGCCGCATCCTGCATACCGTGGCGGTGCCGCGGCGGCGCGTGGTCGACACCAATCTCGCGGTCTGCTTCCCCGAGAAATCGGAGGCAGAGCGCCGTGCCATCGCGCGCGAGACCTTCGTCTTCGTGGCGCAATCGTGGCTCGATCGCGGCTGGCTCTGGCATGCGCCCGAGAAGGTGGTGGCGAGCCGGCTCAAGGTGGTCGGCGCGGCTTCGGAGATCCGCGAGATCGCCGAGGGCGACGCGCCGATGATCCTGTTCGCGCCGCATTTCTACGGCCTCGACGCGGCCGCCACCGCGCTGACCATGCACACGGCGCGCCCCTCGGCCACCATCTACACGACCCAGCGCGACCCGATGGTCGATGCCTGGATCCGCGAAGGCCGCACCCGCTTCGGCGACGTGGCGGCGCTCAACCGGGTGGACGGCATCAAGCCGGTGCTGCAGGGCCTGCGCAAGGGCGGCCTGCTGTATTTGCTGCCCGACATGGACTTTGGCCGCGACCAGACCATCTTCGTGCCGTTCTACGGGGTGCAGGCGGCCACGGTGCCCTCGCTGTCGCGCTTCGCGCGGCTGGGCAAGGCCAAGGTGGTGCCGGTGGTGTCGAAGCTCACGCGCGACGGCTATGAGATTCAGGTGCTGCCGACCTGGCAGAACTTCCCGACCGACGACGTCGAAGCCGACACGGCCCTCATGAACGAGCGCCTGAAGGGCTACATCGACACCATGCCTTCCCAGTACTACTGGGTGCACCGCCGGTTCAAGACCCGCCCCGAGGGCGAGCCGCCTATTTACTGAGCGCGCTGCAGGAAGCCCTCGATCTCGCGGGCGACCAACTGCGGCTGCTCGTGCACGATCCAGTGGGTCGCGTTCGGCACCTTCTTCAGCTCCAGCTTCGGCACGTAGTCGTCGAGGCCCTCGAGCAGGCCGGGCAGCAGCGCCGCGTCGTCCAGCGCCCAGAACACGAAGGTCGGCACGTCCACCGTGAGCCGTTCGCGCGGCAGCACCGGAATGCCGTCGATGGTCTGGCCCGGCAGCGGCGGCTTCATCGGCGTCACGCGGTACAGGTTGCAGGCACCCGTGAGACCCGCGCCCCAGACTTCGCGGTACTTCTGCTTCACTTCCTCTGTCAGCCAGCCGAAGCCGTCCGGCCCGGCCTTCATCAGCGTGAAGAAGGGCCACATGCGCTTGAAGTCGTCGGCCGCGAGCAGCGCCTCGGCATCGGGGCGCGCGAGGAAGTTCATGTAGGCGCTGGCCTGCTGCTGCGCCGCGCTGTTGCGCAGCTCGCGCGTGAAGGTGCCCGGGTGCGGCGAATTGATGATGACCAGCTTGCCGACCTGCTGCGGAAAGGCATTGGCGTAGCCCCAACCGAAGGCGCCGCCCCAGTCGTGGGCCACCAGCGCGGCCATGGTGCCGTCGGCGCTCTCGGTGGCCACGAGCTGCTGGATGTCCTGGATCAGCAGGTGCGGCTTGTAGGCCGCCACGTCGGTCGGCGCGCTCGATTTCTCGAAGCCGCGCAGGTTGGGCGCCACACAGCGGTAGCCGCCGTGGGCGGGGTCCGCGAAGTATTCGAGCAGTTCGTCCCAGATGAACGCGGCCTCGGGGAAACCGTGCAGGAACACCATCAGCGGTCGGCCAGGCTCGCCGGTGGCGCGGCAACTGAGGGTGGTGCCGTTGGGCAGGCTGCGTTGGAAGGTCTCGATCATGCTTCTTGTCTCCTTGTGTTGACTGTCGCTATTCTTTTGATAGTGAACTGTGCAGATGGGACGCCCGGTGCAGCCTGTTGCCGGGTCAGGCCTCCGGCGGCGGGGCAGGTGGCTCGGCAGGCGCCTCGCTGCCTTCCGGGTGCACCCAGCGCCACAGCAGCTCGGCCGCTTCGCCGACGCCCTGCTTCTTCAGTGCGGAAAACAGTTTCACCTCGCCGCCGCCGGCGTTCAGTCGCGTAATCGACAGCACCTTGGCGGCCTCGCTGCGCGTGAGCTTGTCGGACTTGGTCAGCAGCACCAGGAACTTCAGGCCTTGTTCCACGCGCGGGCGGATCACGTCGAGCAGGATCTCGTCGAGTTCGGTCAGGCCGTGGCGCGGATCGCACATCAGCACCACGCCGCGCAGGCTCTCGCGCGTCATCAGGTAGTTGCCCATGACGCGCTGCCAGCGCAGCTTGGCTTCGCGCGGCACGGCCGCATAGCCGTAGCCGGGCAGGTCGGCCAGCACGGCGTCGTCGACCTTCTGCTTGCCGATGCCGAACAGGTTGATGTGCTGCGTGCGGCCCGGCGTCTTGGAGGCGAAGGCCAGGCGCGTCTGCTGCGTCAGGGTGTTGATGGCGGTCGACTTGCCCGCGTTGGAACGGCCGACGAAGGCGATTTCAGGCAGGTCGACAGGAGGCAGGTGCTCCAGTTGCGGCGCGCTGGTGAGGAAGTGGGCGGTATGCAACCAGCCCAGTGCCACGCGCTCGCGTTCGGCGACCTGGGGGTCCGCGGCGGGCGCCGCGCGGGGAGGATAGGCAGCGGGCTTGGCGCGCGGGGAGGGCATCTACGGACTTTCGAAACTAGACCCACATTGTAGAATCGTGAGGTTTTGCGCCAATAAATTCGAAGCCCCCGATATGAAGTTGTTTGCCAATATTGTGCTTGCGGCCCTCGTGGGCCTCGCATCCAGCGTGAGTTTTGCAGCCGATGAACACGCCGCGGCTCCCGCTGCGGCGCCGGCCAAACCGGCCAAGCCGGACCCCGCCAAGGGGGATACGCTGTTCAGCGCGAGCACCCCCACGGTCCAGAGCTGCGCTTCGTGCCACAACGCTGACGGCAACTCGACCATCGCGGCCAACCCCAAGCTGGCGCAACAACACCCCGAATACATCCTCAAGCAGCTGCAGGACTTCAAGTCCGGCAAGCGCAAGAACAGCGTCATGAGCCCCATGGCCGCGAACCTCAGCGACCAGGACATGCGCGACATCGCCTGGTTCGTGGCCTCCAAGAAGATCAAGACCGGCTTCTCGAAGGACAAGGACACCGTGGCCCTTGGCGAGAAGATCTACCGCGGCGGCATCGGCGAGCGCTCCATCCCCGCCTGCGCCGGCTGCCACAGCCCCAACGGCGCCGGCCTGCCCGCCCAGTACCCGCGCCTGGGCGGCCAGAACGCCGACTACACCGTGGCCCAGCTCAAGGCCTTCCGTGGCGACGGCACGCCCGTGCGCACCAACAGCGGCCCCATGACCGGCGTCGCCGCCAAGCTCAACGACCGCGAAATCGCCGCCGTGGCGGACTACATCGCCGGCCTGCGCTGATGACGATGCGCTCCAGAGCGTGAACTAACCGCCGACAACAACCCCAAACAAAGGGCGGGCCGATCCACCAGGATGGCCCGCCCTTTTGCTTTTCTCCCGTCTTCCCCTACCTTTCGCCTCGATGTCCGTTTCCACCCATGGCCTTCGCGTCCATCGCGGCCCGCAAATGCTTCGCGCGGCGGTGGAGCTGCTGTCGTCGATGCGCTTCGCGATCGCGCTGCTCACCGTCATCTGCATCGCGTCGATCATCGGCACCGTGCTGAAGCAGCACGAGCCGATCAACAACTACATCAACCAGTTCGGACCCTTCTGGGCGGAGCTGTTCCGCGCGGCGCGGCTCGACTCGGTCTACAGCGCCTGGTGGTTCATGCTGATCCTGCTGTTCCTGGTGATCAGCACCTCGCTGTGCGTCGCGCGCAACACGCCGCGCATCCTGGTCGACCTCAAGACCTTCAAGGAAGACATCCGCGCGCAGAGCCTGAAGGCCTTCGGCCAGCGCGCCGAGAACCGCCTGGGCGAAACGCCGGAGGCCGCGGCCAACCGCATCGGGCAACTGCTGGTGAGCGGCGGCTGGAAGGTCAAGCTGCAGCAGCGCGAGGCCACCAATGGCAGCCGCCCGACCGGCGCCGGCTGGATGGTCGCGGCGCGCGCCGGCGGCGCCCACAAGCTGGGCTACATCGCGGCCCACAGCGCGATCGTGCTGGTGTGCATCGGCGGCCTGCTCGACGGCGACCTCATCGTGCGCGCGCAGACCTGGTTCAACGGCAAGAGCGTGTTCACCGGCGGCGGCATGATCGCCGACGTGGCGCCCGAGCACCGCCTGTCCGCCAGCAATCCGACCTTCCGCGGCAACATCCTCGTGCCCGAGGGCGGGCAGGGCAGCGTGGCCATCCTGAACCAGGCCGACGGCGTGCTGCTGCAGGAGCTGCCGTTTTCCATCGAGCTGAAGAAGTTCATCGTCGATTACTACTCGACCGGCATGCCCAAGCTGTTCGCGAGCGAGGTCGTGCTGCACGACCGCGAGACCGGCGAGCAGGTGCCCGCGCGCATCGAGGTGAACCACCCGGCCAGCTACAAGGGCGTGGAGATCTACCAGTCGAGCTTCGACGACGGCGGCTCCAAGGTGAAGCTCAAGGCGGTGCCGATGGCTGCCGCGGCCAAGCCCTTCGAGGTCGAAGGCATCATCGGCGGCCCAAGCACCGAGATCACCAACGGCAAGGAAAAGCTCACGCTCGAATACGCCGCGCTGCGCGTGATCAACGTCGAGAACTTCGCCGACGCCGGAGCCATGAGCAGCGGCGCCGACGTGCGCAAGGTCGACCTGCGCCACGACATCGAATCGCGCCTGGGCGCGGCCAACAAGGTCAACAAGCCGAAGGTGCTGCGCAACATCGGCCCGAGCATCGGCTACAAGCTGCGCGACGCCTCCGGCCAGGCGCGCGAGTACCAGAACTACATGGTGCCGGTCGACACCGGCGACGGCCAGCCGGTGTTCCTGCTCGGCATGCGCGAAAAGCCGGAGGATCCGTTCCGCTACCTGCGCGTGCCGGCCGACGAGCAGGGCTCGATGGACGGCTTCGTGCGCATGCGCGCAGCGCTCGCCGACCCCGACACTCGCGCGCGCGCCATCGAGCGCTACATCGCCAAGGCCACCGACCCGAAGCGCCCCGAAATGGCCGAGCAGCTGCGCGTGTCGGCCACCCGCGCGCTGGCGCTGTTCTCGGGCAGCGAGCGCGCCAGGGCGGACGCCACCACGGTGGGCGGCTGGCAGGCGATTGCGGAGTTCATGGAAATCAACGTGCCCGAGGCAGAGCGCGAGCGCGCCGGCGGCGTGCTGGTGCGCATCCTCAACGACGTGCTGTTCGAAGTGCTCAACCTGAGCCGCGAAGGCGCCGGCCTGGCCGCGCTGCCGAACGACGAAAAATCGCAGGCCTACCTGACGCAGGCCGTGCTGGCCATCAGCGACGCGCACTTCTATCCCGCACCGGTCGCGATGATGATGACCGACTTCACCCAGGTGCAGGCCAGCGTGTTCCAGGTGGCGCGAGCCCCCGGCAAGAGCGTTGTCTACCTGGGCTGCCTGTTGCTGATCATCGGGATTTTTGCCATGCTGTACGTGCGCGAGCGGCGCCTGTGGGTGTGGCTCACCCCCGACGGCAATGCATCGGAGACGGCCGCCACGATGGCGTTCTCGGTCAATCGCAAGACCATCGACAGCGACCGCGAATTCGAGCACCTCAAGCACAAGCTGCTCGCCCTGAACAAGACGGAACCCGAGACATCATGAACACCACGACCCTCACGCTCAATGAAAGCTGGCTCTCGCGCCGCAACCTGTTCGATTGGGTGTTCGCGGCGCTGGTGCTGGCGGGCGGCCTGTTCGCGTTCACGCGCTATGCCGGGTCGATGGACTACTACGAGAAGCCGATCCTCGCCGCCGCGGTGATCTCGATGATCGCCATCGGCTGGTTCTGGCGCCCGCTGCGCGTGCTGGCCATCGTGGTGGCCGCCGCGTCGCTGCTGGCCATCAGCTCCTACCAGGGCGACCTCGCGCGCGCCGACACGGTGTTCTGGCTCAAGTACTTCCTGTCGAGCCAGTCGGCCATCCTGTGGATGAGCGTGCTGTTCTTCATGAGCACGCTGTTCTACTGGCTCGGCTTCTTCGGCGGCAAGCAGTCGGACACCTTCGACATGATCGGCTCGCGCCTGGCCTGGGCCGCGGTGACGATGGCGCTGATCGGCACCATGGTGCGCTGGTACGAAAGCCACCAGCTCGGCCCGGACATCGGCCACATTCCGGTCAGCAACCTGTACGAAGTGTTCGTGCTCTTCTGCTGGCTCACCGCCGCGTTCTATCTGTACTTCGAGGAGCGCTACAACACGCGCGCGCTCGGCGCCTTTGTGATGCTGGTGGTCAGCGCGGCGGTCGGCTTCCTGCTCTGGTACACCATCGTGCGCGAGGCGCACGAGATCCAGCCGCTGGTGCCCGCGCTGCAGAGCTGGTGGATGAAACTGCATGTGCCGGCCAACTTCATCGGCTACGGCACCTTCGCGCTGGCGGCCATGGTTGCCTTCGCGTACCTCATCAAGGAACAGGCCGACGAGAAGCGCTGGTACAAGCTCACGCCGATCTGGCTGCTGGGCGTGGCGCTGTGCTTCGTGCCGGTGGCCTTCCGCCAGCGAGTGCAGGAAGCCGGCGGCAGCTACTGGGTGGTCTATGCGGGCATCTCGGCGCTGATTGCGGCGGGCATCCTGCTGGGGCGCAAGCGCATCGCGGCCCGGCTGCCGGCCAACGAGGTGCTCGACGACGTGATGTACAAGTCGATCACCGTCGGCTTCGCCTTCTTCACCATCGCCACCGTGCTCGGCGCCCTGTGGGCCGCAGACGCCTGGGGCGGCTACTGGAGCTGGGATCCGAAGGAGACCTGGGCGCTGATCGTCTGGCTCAACTACGCGGCATGGCTGCACATGCGGCTCGTGAAGGGGCTGCGCGGCACCGTGGCGGCGTGGTGGGCACTGGGCGGCCTGGCGGTCACGACCTTCGCCTTCCTGGGCGTGAACATGTTCCTGAGCGGGCTGCACAGCTACGGCACGCTGTAGGAGCAGGCTGCGGGTCTTTCGCGAAGAATTGAAACCGCGCGCCGCGCTGGCGCGTAACCAAATCGGGGTCGGTCACGAACTACCCTGAGCACAACGATTCCAGCGAAAGGCTTGCCATGTCGTTTCATTCCCGTCCGCTCCGTCGCCACAGCAGCAGCGACGACAACGGCTTCATTCATCCGGTGCCGAGCGAGATCACGTCGCGTGCCGCGTACGAGAGCCGGCGCGAGATGCTAAAACTCATGGCCGGCGGCGTGGCGGGTGCGGCGCTGGCGGGCTTCGCGGCACGCGACGCCTGGGCCCAGACGGCGCGGCCCAACAAGCTCGCTGCGCTGCCGGGTGCCAAGTCGGCCGTGCCGAGCGCCATGTCGATGGACAAGCTCACCGACTACAAGGACGCCTCCACCTACAACAACTTCTACGAGTTCGGCACCGACAAGGCCGACCCGGCCAAGAACGCCGGCACGCTGAAGACGCGGCCGTGGACGGTGGAGGTCGAGGGCCTGGTCAAGAAACCGGGCAAGTTCGGCATCGAAGACCTGCTCAAGCTCAGCGCGCAGGAAGAGCGCATCTATCGCCTGCGCTGCGTCGAAGGTTGGTCGATGGTCATCCCGTGGGTCGGCTATTCGCTGGCCGAACTGATCAAGAAGGTCGAGCCGCAGGGCAACGCCAAGTTCGTCGAGTTCGTGACGCTGGCCGATCCCAAGACCATGCCCTTCGTCGGCTCCCATGTGCTCGACTGGCCCTATACCGAAGGCCTGCGCATGGACGAGGCGATGCACCCGCTCACGCTGCTCGCCTTCGGCATGTACGGCGAAGTGCTGCCCAACCAGAACGGCGCGCCGGTGCGGCTGGTGGTGCCGTGGAAGTACGGCTTCAAGTCGGCCAAGTCGATCGTCAAGATCCGCTTCGTCGAAAAGGAGCCGAGCACGGCCTGGAACAAGGCGGCCGCCAATGAATACGGCTTCTATTCGAACGTGAATCCGAACGTCGACCATCCGCGCTGGAGCCAGGCCACCGAGCGCCGCATCGGCGACGGCGGCGGCTTGTTCGCCAAGCGCCGCAAGACCGAGATGTTCAACGGCTACGAAGCCCAGGTCGGGCAGCTCTACGCTGGCATGGACCTCAAGAAAAACTATTGAGCCTGCTGCGCCATCCGGCCGTTGCCCCATGAACAAGCTGCTCATGCATCCGGCGACCAAGCCGGTCATCTTCCTGTTGTGTCTTTTGCCGTTCGCGCGGCTGGCCTACGGCGCCTTCACGGACGGGCTCGGCGCCAATCCGGCCGAGTTCCTGATCCGCGCCACGGGCGACTGGACGCTGCGCTTCATCTGCATCGTGCTGGCGGTGACGCCGCTGCGCGTGATGAGCAAGTGGAACGCGCTCGCGCGCTATCGCCGCATGCTGGGCCTGTTCGCGTATTTCTACGTGGTGCTGCACCTGCTGTGCTACAGCTGGTTCGACATGGGCTTCGAGTGGGGCGACATCGCCAAGGACATCGCGAAGCGGCCGTTCATCCTTGTGGGATTCACCGCTTTCGTGCTGCTGACGCCGCTCGCGGCCACCTCGTTCAACCGCGCGATCAAGGCGATGGGCGCGAAGCGCTGGCAGATGCTGCACAAGCTGGTGTACGTGATCGCGGGGCTCGGGCTGCTGCACTTCTTCTGGATGCGCGCGGGCAAGAACAACTTCGCCGAAGTGTTCGTCTACGTGGCGATCATCGGCGTGCTGCTGGCTTGGCGCGTTTGGGATTTCGCGAGCAAGCGCAAGGCAAAGGCAACCGCGGCCGCAACGGCGCGCGGCGGCAACAAGCCGCTGCGCACCGGCTGACCGCCGGGCGAGGACAGGTCAGCCGTCGATCTCGGCGCGCAGCTGGTCTTCCATCGTCTCGCGGCGGCGGATCAGCTTGGCGGCCGCGCCGCTCACCAGCACTTCGGCGGCACGACCGCGCGTGTTGTAGTTGCTGGCCATGCTCATGCAATACGCGCCGGCCGACAGCACGGCGAGCAGGTCGCCGGCCACCACGTTGAGCGTGCGGTCGCGGCCGATCCAGTCGCCGCTTTCGCAGACCGGGCCGACTACGTCGTAGACCGGTGCGTCGCCGGCGCGGGTGCGCACCGGCACGATGCGCTGGAAAGCCTGGTACATCGCGGGCCGCGGCAGGTCGTTCATGGCCGCGTCGATGATGCAGAAGTTCTTGTCTTCGCCGGGCTTGGTGTAGAGCACCTCGGTCACGCACACGCCCGCGTTGCCGACCAGCGAACGGCCGGGCTCGATGACCAGCTTGCGCTGGCCGAAGCCGCGGGCGTCGAGCTTGGCGAGCAGCTGCTGCCAGAGCGCATCGGCCTTGGGCGGCACTTCGCCGTTGTAGTCGATGCCCAGGCCGCCGCCGAAGTCCAGGTGATGGATCGGCACGCCGGCCGCCTCGATGGCCTCGACGAGGTCGAGCACGCGGTCGCAGGCATCGAGATAAGGCGAGGCTTCGGTGATCTGCGAGCCGATGTGGCAGTCGATGCCGACGACCTCGAGGCCCGGCAGTCTTGCGGCGTGGCGGTAAGCCTCGACAGCGCGGTCGTGCGCGATGCCGAACTTGTTGCCCTTGAGGCCGGTGGAAATGTAGGGATGCGTCTTCGGGTCGACGTTCGGATTGATGCGGATGCTGATCGGCGCACGCTTGCCTTCGGCGGCGGCGACTTCGCTCAGCACGTCGAGTTCGGCTTCGCTCTCGACGTTGAAGCAGGCGATGCCGGCGGCGAGGGCCTGGCGCATCTCGGCGCGGGTCTTGCCGACGCCCGAAAAAATGATCTTCTTCGGATCGGCGCCGACGGCCAGTACGCGCGACAGCTCACCGCCCGAGACGATGTCGAAGCCGCAGCCCGCCTCGGCGAACACGCGCAGCACGCCGAGCGACGAATTGGCCTTCATGGCGTAGCAGATGAGGGCATCGCGACCTTCGAAGCCGCGCTGGTAGGCGGCCAGGGCGTCGAGCATCCACTGCTTCGAGTAGACGAAAAGGGGGGTGCCATGTTCGCGAGCCAGCGCGTCGAGCGCGACGCCTTCGACGTGCAGCGCGCCATCGCGTTGTGCGACGTGGGGTTGGCCGGGCAGGGGAGAGGACGAAGAAACGCTGCCGGTCATTTGCGGGTTCCGGTGCTGTCGTTGGTGCTGTTGGTGGTGGCACTGCTGGCCGGGGCGGCCGGCGCGGGCGTGGTGTTCGTGCTCGACGTGGAATCCGATCCGCCCGGGGTCAGCAGCTGCGGCAACGTCGCCCGCTGGGCCGCGGCGGGATCGGTCGGGAGGTACAGGGCTCCCTTCTGGCCGCAAGCGGCCAGACCGGTGGTGGCTGCGGCGAGGCAGACCATGAGCGCAGCGCGGACGCGGGTGCTCACTAGAATTTGGCGAACGTTCAACATAGCGAAATTGTAATGACCGACATTGAGTACATGGACCGCGCCGAAGCCGCGCTCGCCGCCATCGAGGAGGGCTGCGACCGCATCAACGACGCGACCGATGCCGACATCGACAACCAGAGGGTTGGCGGGATGATCACGATTTCATTCCAGAACGGCAGCCAGTTGATCGTGAATCTGCAGAAGCCCCTGCACGAAATCTGGTTGGCCGCGCGTTCGGGCGGCTATCACTACCGACACGACGGCAAGGCCTGGGTGGATACCAAGACCGGCGAAGAGTTCTTCGGCAACCTTTCGCGCGAAGCCACCCTGCAGGCCGGGCAGCCGCTGGAATTCGCGGCCGCCTGATCCACTGCGTCAGTTCCTGAAGAGATCGAGGATGCGGCTGCGCTCCTCGGGCGGGGCCGGCGGGCTGACCGGTGCGCCGGTCAGCGCTTCCACCGGCGCCACGGGCGCGGCCTCCACGCCCAGGGTCGCCACGCCGCGGCCCGGCGCGTAGTCGTCGTAGTACCACTCGCCGCCCACGTTCACGATGCCCGCTGGCGGTGCCGTCGCGATATCGGTCACCGGCACGCCCTTGATGGCGGTTTCCATGTAGTTGATCCAGATCGGCAGGCTCAGGCCGCCGCCGGTCTCGCGGTCGCCCAGGTTGCGCGGCGTGTCGTAGCCGATCCACGAGATGGCGGTCATGGTGGGCTGGAAGCCCGCGAACCAGGCGTCGAGCGAATCGTTGGTGGTGCCGGTCTTGCCGTAGAGGTCGGGACGCTTGAGCATCGCCTGTGCCTTGGCGGCGGTGCCGGCGCGCGCCACCGACTGCAGCAGCGTGTCCATGATGAAGGCGTTGCGCTGGGGAATGGCGCGCAGCGACTCGTTGAGCAGCGGCGGCTGCTTGTCGACCAGCACCTTGTCCTTGTGGTCGGTGATGCGGGTCACGAGGTAAGGATTGACGCGGTAGCCGCCGTTGGCGAACACCGAATAGCCCACCGCCATCTGCATCGGCGTGACCGAGCCCGCGCCGAGGGCCATGGGCAGGTAGGCGGGGTGCTTGTCCTTGTCGAAGCCGAAGTTGGTGATCCACTCCTGGGCATAGCGCGTGCCGATGGACTGCAGGATGCGGATCGACACCAGGTTCTTCGACTTCATGAGCGCGGTGCGCATCGACATCGGGCCGTCGTAGCCGCCGCCGTAGTTCTTCGGCTCCCAGGGCTGGCCGCCAGTGGTGCCCGCGTCGAAGAAGAGCGGGCCGTCGTTGATGACGGTGGCGGGGGTGAAGCCCTTCTCGAGCGCCGCTGAATAGATGAACGGCTTGAAGCTCGAACCCGGCTGGCGCCAGGCCTGCGTCACGTGGTTGAACTTGTTCTTGCCGAAATCGAAGCCGCCGACCAGCGCCTTGATGGCGCCGTCGCGCGGGTCCATGGCAATGAAGGCGCCTTCCACTTCGGGCAGCTGGGTGATTTCCCAGGTGTTCTTGGGCGTCTTCACCACGCGGATCACCGCGCCGCGGCGGATCTTGATGTTGGGCGGCGCCTTGTCCGAAAGGCCGGACTGCGCGGGCTTGAGGCCCTCGCCGGTGATCTGCACCGGATCGCCGTTGGCGCGCACCGCGTCGATCTGCTTGGGCGTGGCCTTGAGCACCACGGCGGCCATCACGTCGCCGTTGTCGGGGTGGTCGCTGAGCGCGTCATCCACCGCTTCGTCGATGTCCTTGGCGTCGTTGGGCAGGTCGACGAACTTCTCGGGGCCGCGGTAGATCTGGCGGCGCTCGTAATCCATGATGCCCTTGCGCAGCGCCTTGTAGGCCGCGGCCTGGTCGGCCGCGACCAGCGAGGTGTAGACCTTGAGGCCGCGCGTGTAGGTGCTGTCGCCGTATTGCGCATACATCAGCTGGCGCACCGTTTCGGCTACGTACTCGGCATGCAGGCGGTTCGGATCGGCGGCATCGCGCAGATGCAGTTCTTCCTTCTTGGCTTCGGCAGCCTGTTCGGCGGTGATGAAGCCGGCTTCCTGCATGCGGTCGATCACGTAGAACTGCCGGCCGCGCGCGCGCTGCGGGTTGTTGACCGGATTGTTCGCGCCCGGGGCCTTCGGCAGGCCGGCCAGCATGGCGGCCTGGGCGATCGTGAGTTCCTGCAGCGGCTTGCCGAAATACGCTTCCGACGCGGCTGCGAAACCGTAGGCGCGGTTGCCGAGGTAGATCTGGTTCAGATAGATCTCGAAGATCTGGTCCTTGGTCAGCAGGTGCTCCAGCTTGAAGGTCAGGAGCACTTCGTAGACCTTGCGGGTCAGCGTTTTCTCGGAGCTCAGGTAGACGTTGCGCGCCACCTGCATGGTGATGGTCGAGGCGCCCTGGCTCTTCACCCGGTTCAGGTTGGCCAGGCCGGCGCGGACCATGCCCTTGTAGTCGACGCCGCCGTGGTCGTAGAAGCGCGAGTCTTCGGCGGCCAGCACGGCGTCTTTCACGACCTTGGGAATGGCCGAGATGGGCGTCAGGTTGCGGCGTTCCTCGCCGAATTCCCCGATCAGCGTGCCTTCGGCGGAGAAAACCCGAAGCGGCAGCTTGGGGCGATAGTCCGACAGTTCGCTGATGTCCGGCAGGTTGGGATAGGCGACCGCCAGAGCCACCGCCACTACGCATAGGACCGACAGCACGCCGGCCGCGGCAATGCCGAACCCCCAGAAAAAGAGGCGCAGCAGCCATCTCAGCCAGGCTGGGCGTTTGGGGGGAGGGGTCTTGGCTGGCCCTTTGGGGCTTGAAGTTTTTTCTTGCATGGAGGGCCGAGGAGTCACCCTGCATTATAAAAAGCCGCTCCCTTCGAACCATCCGATCTTTGTTACCCTCGCCACGCGCTAATTCAAAAGTTACAGAATGCGGCTTTGCCGTCAGCTTTTGACAACGCTCGGGAACTTTGCCCCCTGGCGTCGCTTGGTTGCCGCTACGCCTGCTGCTAGCATGCAACCGAACGCAAATTTTTCCATTGGTTACAAATACAGGGGAAAAGGGACCTCACTTGGCTTCTCTTGGATCATTGTTTCGTCGTCAGAACGCTCCCCTGCTGGGGTTGGACGTCAGTTCGTCCAGCGTCAAGCTGGTCGAGCTCGGCCGTGAGGCCAGCGGCAAGCTGGTTCTGGAACGCTGTGCCATCGAGCCCCTCGAGCGTGGCTGGATCACTGACGGCAACGTCGAGAAATTCGACGAAGTCGCCGAGGCCGTGCGCCGCGTCATCCGCAAGAGCGGCACGCGCACGCGCAACGTCGCACTCGCCTTGCCCCCTTCGGCCGTAATCACCAAGAAGATCATTCTTCCGGGCGGCATGAGCGAGCAGGAGCTCGAGATTCAGGTCGAATCGGAAGCCAACCAGTACATCCCGTTTTCGCTGGATGAAGTGAGCCTCGACTTCTGCGTGACCGGCCCGAGCATGACGTCGGCCGGCGACGTGGAAGTGCTGATCGCCGCCTCCCGCAAGGAGAAGGTCCAGGATCGCGAAGGCTTGGCCGAGGCGGCCGGGCTGAAGGCGATGATTCTGGACGTCGAGTCCTATGCCTCGCGTCTCGCTACGGCACGGCTGATCGAGCAATTGCCCGGCAAGGGCGTCGATGCCGTCGTCGCGCTTTTCGAAGTGGGCGCTTTCACCACCAGCATGCAGGTGCTGCGCAACCAGGAAGTGCTGTACGACCGCGACCAGGCATTCGGCGGCGCGCAGTTGACCCAGCTCATCGTTCGGCAGTACGGCTTTTCCGCGGAAGAAGCCGAAGCCAAGAAGCGCAGCGGCGACCTGCCCGATGACTACGGCTCCGGGGTGCTCAAGCCTTTCGTGGAAAGCATCGCGCAGGAAATCGCGCGCGCGCTGCAGTTCTTCTTCACGAGCACGCCGCACAACCGCGTGGACTATGTGCTGTTGGCCGGCGGCTCTTCGTCGCTGCCGGGGTTGACCAACGCGGTGACGCGCCAGACCTCGTTCGCCTGTTCCCTTGTGAATCCCTTCGACGGCATGGACTTCGGCCCGAACATCCGTGAAAAGAAGGTGCGGCGCGAAGCGCCTTCGTACCTGACCTCGTGCGGGCTCGCCATGCGGAGATTTCTGCAGTGATTCTGATCAATCTGCTTCCGCACCGCGAAGCCGCTCGAAAGCGGCGGCGCGAGGCGTTCTATGGAACCTTGGGTGCGGCAGCTCTCCTGGGCGTGCTGATCTCCGGCTTGGGGTACCTCTGGTACGAAGCCCAGATTTCGGCGCAGCAATCGAAAAACAGCTTTCTCCAAGCCGAGATCAAGAAGCTGGAAGTCGAGATCAAGGAGATCTCGACCTTGCAGGAAGAAATCGCAGCCCTGCGCGCACGCCAGCAGGCGGTCGAAGACCTGCAGGGCGACCGGAATCTCCCGGTGCACCTCTTCAATGAACTGGTGCGGCAGTTGCCCGACGGGGTCTACCTCACCAGCATGAAGCAAGACAACCAGATCGTCACGCTGCAAGGCATGGCGCAGTCGAACGAGCGGGTGTCCGAATTGCTGCGTAACCTGGGTAACAACAGCCCTTGGTTGGTGAAGCCTGAACTCGTCGAAATCACTTCCGCGAATGTCAGCTTGAGCCAGCGCGACCAACGGCGTGTTGCCAATTTCACGATTCGCATCGGCCTGAAGCGCCCCACCGACGCCCAGAAGGCGGCCGCCGACAAGGCATTGGCGACCGCCACGGCGCAATCCAAGGGGTAACCGATCATGGCAAGCAAACGATCCTTACCCAAAGTGGATGTCGGCGTTGCACTGCAGCGCTTCAGCGAGCAATTTCGCGGACTCAATCCGAACGATCCCTCGGTGTGGCCGGCCGTGCCGCGGTATGCGCTCTGTCTGGCGGTGACCGCCTTCGTGCTGGTTGCCCTGTGGTTCGTCTGGCTGACCAATTCGAATGACGAACTCGAGGCCGAGCGCGGCAAGGAAGTCACGCTCAAGGCCGACTACCAGAAGAAAGTCGCGCAGGCGGCCAACCTCGACCTGCTGAAGAAGCAGCGCGAACAGGTGCAGCAGTACGTGACCCTGCTCGAGAAGCAGCTGCCCAGCAAGGCGGAAATGGACGCGCTGCTGTCAGACATCAATCAGGCCGGACTTGGCCGCAGCCTGCAGTTCGAACTGTTCCGGCCCGGCCAGGTGGTGGTCAAGGACTACTACGCCGAATTGCCGATCGCGGTCCGTGTCACCGGCAAGTACCACGACATGGGCGCCTTTGTCGCCGATGTCGCTGGCCTCTCGCGCATCGTCACGCTGAACGGCGTGACGATCACCCCCCAGAAGGACAAGGACACGCTGACGATGGACGCCACGGCGCGCACCTTCCGCTATCTCGACGACGACGAGCGGGCCGCCCAGAAGCGCGCTGCCGCGCCAAAGGCGAAGAAATGAAAGTCGCCGTCAAAGTCTTGGTGGTCGTGCTGATCGCCGCGGGCCTGAGCGCCTGCGATTCCGACCAGGAAGACCTGCAGCGCTGGATGGCCGAGCAGCGCGCCCAGGTGAAGCCTTCGGTGCCGCGCATCACGGAACCCAAGAAGTTCACGCCGCAGACGTACACCGAGGCGTCCTCGTTCGAGCCCTTCAACATGCTGAAGCTGACGCAGGCGCTGCGCCGCGAATCGAACCAGCCGAGCACCTCGGAACTGATCGCGCCCGAGCTGGCGCGCCGCAAGGAAGCGCTCGAAGCCTTCCCGCTCGACTCGATGGCAATGGTCGGCAGCATGAACCGCAACGGCCAGCCGGTGGCGCTGGTCCGTGTCGACAAGCTGCTCTACAAGGTGCGCGTCGGCGAATACCTGGGACTCAACTACGGGCGCATCACCCGTATCAACGAAACCGAAGTCGGCTTGCGCGAAATCGTGCAGGACGCCGCCGGTGAATGGATCGAACGCGTAGCCACGCTGCAGTTGCAAGAGAGTGCGAAATGAACCAGAAAAAATCAACGATGGCACAGTGGCTGCGCGCTGCCGGGCTGGGTCTGCTGACCTTGAGCGCCTGGGCCGTGGCTCATGCGCAGAACGCGATCGAATCCGTGACCAGTTCGACGCAGTCCGGGGCGGAAGTGATCCGCATCGATCTCGCGCAGCCACTCACCGCGGTGCCGGCGGGCTTTGCCGTTCAGACGCCTGCGCGCATCGCGCTTGATTTCCCCGGCGTCACGAATGCCATCGGACGCTCCGCGATCGAAGTGAACCAGGGCAACCTGCGCTCGGTCAATGTGGTGCAGGCCGGCGATCGCAGCCGCGTGGTGCTGAACCTGAAGCAGGCGACGGCTTACAAGGCTGAAATTCAAGGCAAGTCGCTACTGGTCGTGCTCGAGCCCGTGGCCGGCGCGGCATTGGCAGTGTCCGCCGCCACCACCTTTGCCGAGAACCGCAACCGCGACACGCTGCCGCTTCGGGATGTCGACTTCCGCCTCGGTTCCGACAATACGGGCCGGGTGATCGTCGATCTGCCGAACAACCAGGTCGGCGTCGACGTCAAGCAACAGGGCAAGAACCTCGTCGTGGAGTTCACCAAGTCGACCTTGCCGGAAGGCCTGCGCCGCCGCCTCGACGTGGCGGACTTCGGCACGCCGGTGCAGATGATCACGTCGCAGCAATCGGGTGATCGCGTGCGCATGACCATCGAGGCCAAGGGTGACTGGGAGCACAGCGCTTACCAAAGCGAAAACCAGTTCGTGGTCGAAATGCGGGCCCGCAAGGTCGATCCGACCAAGCTGACCCAAGGCGCCGGCTACAACGGCGAAAAGCTCTCGCTGAACTTCCAGAACATCGAAATCCGTTCGCTCCTGCAGGTGATCGCCGATTTCACGAATTTCAACATCGTGACCTCGGACTCGGTGACCGGTGCGCTGACGCTGCGCCTGAAGGATGTGCCCTGGGACCAGGCGCTGGACATCATCATGCAGGCGAAGAACCTCGGCATGCGAAAGAACGGCAGCGTGCTGTGGATTGCGCCGAAGGATGAAATCAATGCCAAGGAAAAGCTCGAATTCGAGGCCAAGGCGACGATCGAGAACCTTGAGCCGCTGCGGACCCAGTCCTTCCAGCTCAACTACACCAAAGCCATTGCGATTGCGCAAGGTTTGACCGGCACGGGTGCTTCGGCAGGCGGTGGCGGAGGGGGCGGCGGCGGAGGCACGACTTCCCGCATCTTGAGCCCTCGTGGCAGCGTGATCGCGGAATCCCGCACCAACCAACTGTTCGTATCGGATATCCCATCGCGGCTCGCACAAATCGCGGACTTGATCCAGAAACTGGACATTCCGGTTCGGCAAGTGCTGATCGAAGCCCGCATCGTGGAAGCCTCAGACACCTTCGGCAAATCACTGGGTGTCAAGCTGGGCGGTGGCGTGATCAACCGAAACAACTCATTCGGTACCTGGCCCTCCGTTACTGGAGGGGGGACGACGTCAACATCGACGTCGACCGGCAGCACCACGACGCAGACCTCGACCACCACGAGCCCCACCGTCACCTTCGGCTCGCCGACCAGCAGCAACTTCATCAATCTGCCGGCCGGCGATGCGGGCGGCACGGGTAACTCGGCGGGCTCCTTCGCGTTCTCGCTCTTCAATTCGAGCTTCTCGCGCATGCTGAACCTCGAAATCTCCGCGCTCGAAGCCGACGGCAAGGGCAAGCTGGTATCCAGCCCCCGCGTCATCACGGCCGACCAGACGAAGGCGTTGATCGAGCAGGGCGAAGAAATCCCGTATCAGCAGGCGACGTCCAGCGGTGCGACCTCCATTTCGTTCCGCAAGGCCGTGCTGAAGTTGGAAGTGACCCCGCAGATCACGCCCGAGGGCAATATCATCCTGACCCTGGACGTGAGCAAGGATGCCCGCGGCGTCAACACTTCCGCGGGCCCGGCCATCAACACCAAGCACGTGCAGACCGAGGTGCTGGTCGAGAACGGCGGCACGGTCGTCATCGGTGGTATCTTCGAACTCACCGAAACCAATGACGAATCGCGCGTGCCGGTGCTGGGTGAAGTGCCCTACCTGGGGGCACTGTTCCGCAAGCGCGAACGCGTTGCCAACAAGACTGAAATGCTCGTCTTTATCACCCCGAAGATGATTACCGACCGCAACGCCGCGCGCTGACGCGCGGGCGTAGCAGCCACCGCGTGGCGGTCGCACTCGTCGGCTTGCCCGGCGCCGGAAAATCCGCAGTGGGCCGGCGCCTGGGGATGCGGCTGGACCTTCCATTCGTCGACACCGATCACGTGATCGAGCACCGCATTGGCTGCTCGATCCGTGACTATTTCGACCGGGAAGGGGAAGCCGCCTTCCGAGACCTCGAACAAACCGTGATCGCCGACCTGGCGGCCAACGCTCAGGGCGTGCTGGCCACCGGCGGCGGTGCGGTGCTGCGGGAGGCCAACCGCAATCAGCTGCGCGATCACTTCCATGTGATCTACCTGCGCTCGTCGCCGGAGGACCTGTTCCGGCGCCTGCGCCACGACGTCAAGCGCCCCTTGCTGCAAGTGGCCGATCCGTTGGGCCGACTGCGCGAGCTGCATGACGCGCGCGACCCGTTCTATCGGGAGACGGCCCATGACGTGGTCGACACCGGCCGGCCGTCCATCGCCATGCTGGTGAACATCATCGTCATGCAGCTCGAACTGGCCGGGATCGTCGAGCCCGGCGCCCACCCGGAAGAGCCCGGCGACTGAGCCGGCACCGGCCGCAGCGCCTAAACTCGCTGCCATGTCCTTGTCCGTACTTTCCGCTCCGCCAGAACGCGTCGACATCCAGCTCGGCGACCGCAGCTACCCGATCCTGATCGGTGCCGGCCTGCTGGACGATCCCGCGAGCTTTGCCGCCACGCCGGCCGCGGCTTCCGCCCTGATCGTCAGCAACACCACGGTGGCTCCGCTCTACGCGAAGGCGCTGCTAGCCGCGCTGGCCGGCCGTTTCCGCACCGTGCATCTGCTCGAGCTGCCCGACGGCGAGGTGCACAAGAACCTGCAGACCCTGAACCTGATCTTCGACGACCTGCTGGGCCACGGCAGCGACCGCAAGACCGTGCTGTTCGCCCTCGGCGGCGGGGTGGTGGGCGACATGACGGGCTTCGCCGCCGCCAGCTACATGCGCGGCGTGCCTTTCGTGCAGGTGCCGACCACTTTGCTGGCGCAGGTCGATTCCTCGGTTGGCGGCAAGACGGCCATCAACCATCCGCTCGGCAAGAACATGATCGGCGCCTTCTACCAGCCGCAGCTCGTGGTCTGCGATCTGGGCACGCTGCAGACGCTGCCGCCGCGCGAACTCAGCGCGGGGCTGGCGGAAGTCATCAAGTACGGCCCGATTTACGACATGGCTTTCTTCGACTGGATCGAGGCCAATATCGAGGCGTTGACCGCGCGCGAGCCGGCCGCGCTGGCTCACGCCGTCAAGCGCAGCTGCGAGATCAAGGCGTTGGTCGTCGGCCAGGACGAGCGCGAGACCGGCCTGCGCGCCATCCTCAATTTCGGCCACACCTTCGGGCATGCCATCGAGTCGGGCCTGGGCTACGGCGAGTGGCTGCACGGCGAGGCGGTCGGCTGCGGCATGGTCATGGCGGCCCATCTGTCGCAGCGGCTCGGCGGCGTCGACGCCGCGTTCGTCGAGCGTCTCACGCGGCTGATCGAACGCGCCGGCCTGCCGACCGTCGGACCGGCCCTCGGCGCGGAGCGCTACCTGGAGCTGATGCGCGTCGACAAGAAATCGGAAGCCGGCGAGATCCGCTTCGTGGTGATCGACAAGCCCGGCTCGGCCGTGGTCCGCAGCGCACCTGACGCGCTCGTGCGCGAAGTGCTCGCGCAGTGCTGCGAGGGATGAGCCTCGCGGCCTATGCCTGCCAGCCCGCGCAATCGCGCGGCAGGCGCCATGCGGAGCCGCCCGCGCCCACGCGCGACGCCTTCCAGCGCGACCGCGACCGCATCGTGCATTCCACGGCCTTCCGGCGGCTGGTCTACAAGACGCAGGTTTTCCTGAATCACGAGGGCGACCTGTTCCGCACGCGGCTCACGCATTCGCTGGAGGTCGCGCAGTTGGGGCGCTCCATTGCTCGGGCCCTGCGCATCAATGAAGACCTGGTCGAGGCGATTGCCTTGGCCCACGACCTGGGCCACACGCCTTTCGGCCATGCCGGCCAGGATGCGCTCAATTCCTGCATGGCCGGCCACGGCGGCTTCGAACACAACCTGCAGAGCCTGCGCGTGGTCGATGCACTGGAGCACCGCTATCCGCAGTACGACGGCCTGAATCTCAGCTTCGAGACGCGCGAAGGCATCCTGAAGCACTGCTCGCGCGCCAATGCTGAGCGGCTGGAAGCGGTCGAACCTAACGGCGTGGCCCGGCGTTTCCTGGACCGCACGCAGCCCGGCTTGGAGGCGCAGTTGTGCAACCTGGCCGACGCCATCGCCTACAACGCGCACGACATCGACGATGGCGTGCGCTCCGGGCTGATCACCGTTGAGCAGCTCGGCGAGGTGGAGCTGTTCGAGCGCTACCGCCGGGAAGCGCTCGCCGAATATCCCGAACTGCAGGGCCGCCGCGTGCTCTACGAGACCATCCGGCGCATGCTCAGCGCGCAGGTCTACGACGTGATCGACGCGACGCGCGCGGCCATCGAAGCCGTTGCCCCGACCGACGCGGACGCCGTGCGCCACGCCCCGCCGCTGGTCGCCTTCAGCGAGACGATGCAGGCGCAGTCCGAGGAACTCAAGCGCTTTCTCTTCCGCAATCTGTACCGCCATCCGCAGGTCACGCAGACCACCGACCAGGCGCAGCAGGTGGTGCGCGAGCTGTTCGATGCCTACCTCGAACGCGGCGGCGAGATGCCCGCTTCGTATGCCGACCGCCGAGACCGGCCCCGGGCCGTCGCCGACTACATCGCCGGCATGACCGATCGCTTCGCCGTGCGCGAGCATGAAAGGCTCACCGGGCGGCGGGGTATCGCGTGAACCCGGCTGTGCGTCCCCGCGTTCCCGTGGCCGCTTTCGCCGTTCTGCTGGGCGGCGTCAGCGGTGCATTGCACCTGGGCAAGCTGCCGCCTGCCGTGCCCGCGCTGCAGGCGTCGCTGGGCATCGGGCTGGTCGAGGCGGGCTTTTTGCTGTCGCTGGTGCAGGTCGCCAGCATGACGCTGGGGCTGATCGCCGGTTTGGCCGCCGACAGCATCGGCCTGCGGCGAAGCATGCTGACGGGGCTCGTTATCTTGACCGTCGCCAGCCTGCTGGGCGGATGGGTCGGCAGCGGCGCCGTGGAGGGCGCTCATGCGGTCGGGTGGCTACTTGCCTTGCGGGCTGTGGAAGGCATCGGCTTCCTGCTGACCGTCATGCCCGGTCCAGGGCTGATCCGGGCCTTGACCCCGCCGGGCGCCGACAAGGCCGCGCTGGGGTTGTGGGGTGCCTACATGCCGCTCGGCGTGGCGCTGGCCTTGCTGGTGGGGCCGGCCCTGATCGCCTGGGGCGGATGGCCCGACTGGTGGTGGGCGCTGTCGGTCGTTTCAGCCGTGGCGGCCCTGTGGCTCTGGCTCGCGGTGCCGGCCGACCGGCTGCGGCCGGCAGCGGCGGGCGGTGCTTCCACGGCTTGGTCGTCGCGCCTGCGAGCCACGGTCGGCGCGCGCGCGCCCTGGCTGATCGCGCTGACCTTTGCCGTCTACTCGGCCCAGTGGATGGCGGTGATCGGCTTTCTGCCCGCCATCTACGCCGGCGCCGGCGTGCCGGCCGGCTGGAGCGCCGTGCTGACCGCGCTGGCCGCAGCCATGAACATCGTCGGCAACATTGCCGGCGGTCGCCGGCTGCAACGCGGCGTGGCGCCCGAGCGGCTGCTGCAATGGGGCTTCCTCACGATGGCGCTGGGCGGTGTCGCGGCCTTCGCCCAAGCCGGGCAGGGCGCCGATGCGCTGGGCCTGCCGCCGGTGCTGCGCTATGTCGCGGTCTGCGCCTTCTCGCTGGGCGGCGGCATGGTGCCGGCGACGCTGTTCCTGCTCGGCGTGCGTTTCGCGCCCGGGCCGACCACGGTTTCCACCACCGTCGGCCTGATGCAGCAGGCCTCTTCGCTGGGCCAGTTCCTGGCGCCCCCCGCGGTCGCCTGGGTGGCGCATCGCGTCGGCGGCTGGCACTGGACCTGGACGGCCACGCTGGCCTGCTCGCTGGTCGGCATGGCGATCGCCCGGCGCCTGGGGCGGATTCGCCCTGTGGCGGAGATGGCATGAGCGGCCCGGCGACAATCGGGGCCGCCCAGGCCTGCGCCGACATGCGGCGCTGGCTCGAACGCGCGGTGATCGGCCTCAACCTGTGCCCGTTCGCGAAGGCGGTGCATGTGAAGGGGCAGATCCACTACGCCGTTTACGAGCCCGCCGAAGAAGCCGACCTGATGGACGCGCTGCTGGCCGAAGCCGGAGACCTCGCGGCGCTCGATGCCGACGTGCGCGACACCACCCTTTTGATTGCACCCAACACCTTGGCCGACTTTCTGGATTTCAACGATTTCGCGGCGCGTGCCGAACGCCGGCTGGCCCGCGCCGGGTTCGACGGCGTGTTCCAGCTGGCGAGCTTTCATCCGCAATTCCAGTTCGCCGGCACGGAGCCGGACGACATCGGCAACGCCACCAACCGTGCGCCTTACCCCACGCTGCATCTGCTGCGCGAGGAGAGCGTGGACCGCGCGGTCGATGCCTTTCCCGAAGCGGAAGCGATCTTCGAGCGCAACATCGACACGCTCGAAGCCCTCGGCCCTGCGGGCTGGGCTGCCCTTGATGTCGGCCCCGGGAGTGCCAAGCCATGAACACCAAATTTGCTTCCAAGGCACCAAAGACGAACAAGGTTGCAAAGGCCGACGCAGAACTGGCGGAAGTGCTGAAGCCCGGCCAGTCCGTCGAGCTGCTCAAGGAGCTGCACATCCTCACCCGCGAGGGTCGGCTCAATCAGGATTCGCGGCGCAAGCTCAAGCAGGTCTATCACCTGTTCCAGTTCATCGAGCAACTGCTGCGCGAGCTGCCGGAAGAGGGGGCCGGTGCCACGCTGGCCGACCATGGCGCCGGCAAGTCTTACCTCGGATTCATCATCTATGACCTGTTCTTCCGTGCGCGGCAGGGCGGGCATGTGTACGGCATCGAGACGCGCGGCGAGCTGGTCGAGCGTTCGCGCGCGCTGGCGCAGCGGCTGGGTTTCGGCCGCATGTCGTTCCTGAATCTCACCGTGGCCGAGTCGGCGAAGGCGAGCGAACTGCCGGCGCAGATCGACGTCGTCACCGCGCTGCATGCCTGCGACACCGCGACGGACGACGCCATCGCTTTCGGCCTGGCGAAGAAGGCACGCTGCATGGTGCTGGTGCCCTGCTGCCAGGCCGAGGTGGCGGCCTGCCTTCGCGAAACCAAGGCGCTGGCGCTTTCGCGCACGCCGCTGGCCGAGCTGTGGCGCCATCCGCTGCACACGCGCGAGATCGGCAGCCAGCTCACCAACGTGTTGCGCTGCCTGTATCTCGAAGCGAACGGCTACAGCGTCACAGTCACCGAACTGGTCGGCTGGGAGCACAGCATGAAGAACGAGCTGATTCTGGCGCGCTACACCGGCCAGCGAAAGGCGAGCGCGGCGACGCGCCTGGGCGAGCTGCTGTCGCAGTTCGGGCTCGACGCGCTGGGCGATACGCGCTTCAAGCTGAGCTGAGGCTCCGGCTGTTCTCTCAGGCGGGGCGCGAGGCCAGCAGGTCGGTCAGCTCGTCCCGCGTGGGCCAGGCCACGGTCTTCCAGGGGCTGCGTTCGTTCTCGAGCAGCTTTTCCGTCACCGAAGCCAGCAGCTTGCGCCCGACGAAGTTGCTGCCCGGCGCCTCGCGTTCGCCCGCAAGAAAGTTCCGGGCGTAGTCGTCCCAACCGCTGAAACGCTCGACGGCCAGTTTCACGACGGGTACGAGCCACTCCAGTGCCGTCGGGGTTTCGACATGGCCGACCGCCGCCGCTCCAGTGGCGAGATGGCTGGCGCGGCCGATCCAGAGTGCCAGGTCTCCGTCGCTGGCTTGAGAGGGGAGGTCGCCGGCGATGGTTGCCACTGTGACTTCGGCGCTTTCACCGTCCGTGACCGAGAAGTCGCGCTCCAACAGCTTCTTCCAGGGCTCGATCTCCTTTTCGGGAATGCCGATGCACAGCAGATGCACCGCGCTGCGCCGGGCTTCCTCGGCTTCCCGCAGGTCAGGTGCGAAGGTCTCCCGGTACACGGCCGCCAGCGCCACGGCGAAGTTCTCGAAGCGGGACGAGGCGGCGAGACGCGCATCGAGCGCCGCATTGCTTTCCTGCAGCTTCGCCTCGCGCTCGGCGGCTTCCTGCGCCAGTTCGGCCCTTCCCTCCGCCATGCCTTCCTTCACCGAATCGATCAATTCCTTGAAAAGCTTGAACATTCGCGGCTCCCTCCGGTTGTTTGTAAACGGGCCGCTTAGGATACAAGTCCCGAGCGTCAACACCATCCATGGCCCGTCTTCCCCGTCTCACCCTGGCAGGCATGCCGCACCACGTGATCCAGCGTGGCAACAACCGCCAGCCAATCTTCGTGGACCGGGCGGACCATGAGAAGCTGCTCGCGCTGATGGCCGAGAACGCCGTGCGCTTCCGCGTCGCGCTGCATGCCTACATCTTGATGGACAACCACTTCCACCTGCTGGCGACGCCCGACAGCGCCACCGGCCTGCCGCAATTCATGCAGTCGGTGGGGCGCAGCTACGTGCGCTACTTCAACGATCGCCATGGGCGCAGCGGCACCCTGTGGGAAGGGCGCTACAGGTCGACGCTGATCCAGACTGACCGCTACCTGCTGACTTGCATGGTCTACATCGACCTCAATCCGGTGCGCGCCGGCATGGTGGCCGATGCGCGCGACTTTCCCTGGTCCAGTCACGGCCACTACGCCGGGCTGCGACACGACAAGCTCCTGACGCCGCACCCGCTGTACTGGGAGCTCGGCAACACCCCGTTTGCGCGCGAGGCCGCCTACGTCGAGTTGGTGCGCGCTGGCGTGCGCGCAGCCGACCAGGACGCGCTGACTCAGGCCACCCTGCGCGGCTGGGCTGCCGGCGACGACGACTTTCTGGGCACCTTGCAGAAGTCCACGGAACGCCGGGTGATCAAGGCCAAGGCGGGCCGACCGCCTTCCAACACCATTTCCTGAGCCTCGATCGACGCCAAGCCATTGGCTGAGCAAGGTTTTTTGCTCCTCTTTTTGATGTGTCCCCAATTAAATTCCGATAAGAAAACTCAACATTTAATTCGAATCTGACCCCTATTAAAGTGTTTGGCATTCTTTGTGCATCGCAATATGCTCCCTTTCCCTGCGAAAACTGAAGGAGCGCGCCCATGACGACGGCTGCCGAGATTCAACATCTCCAAGAACACGGTCTGTATTCCGGTGCCGACGAGCACGATGCCTGCGGCGTCGGCTTCGTTGCACACATCAAGGGCGAGAAAAGCCATGCCATCGTGCTGCAGGGCTTGAAGATCCTCGAAAACCTCGACCATCGCGGCGCCGTGGGCGCCGACAAGCTCATGGGCGACGGCGCGGGCATCCTGATCCAGTTGCCCGACCACCTGTACCGCGAAGAAATGGCGAAGCAGGGCGTCACGCTGCCCCCGCCGGGCGAGTACGGCGTCGGCATGATCTTCCTGCCGAAGGAGCACGCCTCCCGCGAAGCCTGCGAACAGGAAATGGAGCGCGCCATCAAGGCCGAAGGCCAAGTGCTCCTCGGCTGGCGCGACGTGCCGGTGAACCGTGACATGCCCATGTCGCCCACCGTGCGCGAAAAAGAGCCGCTGCTGCGCCAGGTGTTCATCGGCCGCGGCAACGACGTCATCGTGCAGGACGCGCTGGAACGCAAGCTCTACGTGATCCGCAAGACCGCCAGCGCCAACATCCAGCGCCTGAAGCTCAAGCACAGCAAGGAATACTACGTTCCCAGCATGTCGAGCCGCACTGTGGTCTACAAGGGCCTGCTGCTGGCCGACCAGGTCGGTACCTACTACCTCGACCTGCAGGACAAGCGCTGCGTCTCGGCCCTGGGCCTGGTGCACCAGCGCTTCTCGACCAACACCTTTCCCGAGTGGCCGCTGGCCCACCCGTACCGTTATGTCGCCCACAACGGCGAAATCAACACGGTCAAGGGCAACTACAACTGGATGAAGGCCCGCGAAGGCGTGATGTCCTCGCCCGTGCTGGGCGCCGATCTGCAGAAGCTCTACCCGATCAGCTTCGCCGGCCAGTCCGACACCGCCACCTTCGACAACTGCCTCGAGCTGCTGACGATGGCCGGCTACCCCATCAGCCAGGCCGTGATGATGATGATTCCCGAGCCCTGGGAGCAGCACGCCACCATGGACACGCGCCGCCGCGCGTTCTATGAATACCACGCCGCCATGCTCGAGCCGTGGGACGGCCCGGCCTCCATCGTGTTCACCGACGGCCGCCAGATCGGCGCCACGCTCGACCGCAACGGCCTGCGTCCCTCGCGCTACTGCGTGACCGACGACGACCTGGTCATCATGGCCTCCGAGTCGGGCGTGCTGCCCGTGCCCGAGCAGAAGATCGTGCGCAAGTGGCGCCTGCAGCCCGGCAAGATGTTCCTGATCGACCTCGAACAGGGCCGCATGATCGACGACGAGGAAGTCAAGTCCAACCTCGCCAACAGCAAGCCCTACAAGCAGTGGATCGAGAACCTGCGCATCAAGCTCGACAGCGTCAAGGCCGAGCCGGTCTCCGCGCCGCTTTCGCAGGTCGCGCTGCTCGACCGCCAGCAGGCCTTCGGCTACACCCAGGAAGACATCAAGTTCCTGATGAGCCCGATGGCGCAGGCCGGCGAAGAAGGCATCGGCTCCATGGGCAACGACAGCCCGCTGGCCGTGCTCTCGAGCAAGAACAAGCCGCTGTACAACTACTTCAAGCAGCTGTTCGCGCAGGTGACGAACCCGCCGATCGACCCGATCCGCGAAGCCATCGTGATGTCGCTGGTGTCCTTCATCGGCCCCAAGCCCAACCTGCTGGACATCAACCAGGTCAACCCGCCGATGCGGCTCGAAGTGAGCCAGCCGATCCTCGACTTCGCCGACATGGCGAAGCTGCGCGACATCGGCAAGTACACGCAGGGCAAGTTCAAGAGCTACGTGCTCGACATCACCTATCCGCTCGCGTGGGGTGACGAAGGCGTCGAAGCCAAGCTGGCCTCGCTGTGCGCCGAAGCGGTGGACGCCATCAAGGGCGGCCACAACATCCTGATCATCAGCGACCGCGGCGTGAGCCCGACGCAGGTGGCCATTCCCGCCGTACTGGCGCTGTCGGCCGTGCACCAGTACCTGGTCCGCGAAGGCCTGCGCACCACGGCCGGCCTGGTGGTCGAGACCGGTTCGGCGCGCGAAGTGCATCACTTCGGCGTGCTGGCCGGCTACGGCGCGGAAGCCGTGCACCCCTACCTGGCCATGGAAACGCTGACGGCCATGCATGCCGACCTGCCGGGCGACCTGAGCGCCGACAAGGCGGTCTACAACTACGTCAAGGCCATCGGCAAGGGTCTGTCGAAGATCATGTCGAAGATGGGTGTCAGCACCTACATGAGCTACTGCGGCGCCCAGCTGTTCGAAGCCATCGGCCTGAACAGCGAGACGGTGAACAAGTACTTCACCGGCACCGCCAGCCGCGTGGAAGGCATCGGCGTCTTCGAGATCGCCGAGGAAGCCATCCGCATGCACAAGGCCGCCTTCGGCGACGACCCGGTGCTCGCCAACATGCTCGACGCCGGCGGCGAATACGCCTGGCGCACGCGCGGCGAAGAGCACATGTGGACGCCCGACGCGATCGCCAAGCTGCAGCACAGCACGCGCGCCAACAACTGGAACACGTACAAGGAATACGCCCAGCTCATCAACGACCAGAACCGCCGTCACCTGACGCTGCGCGGCCTGTTCGAATTCAAGATCGACCCGGCCAAGGCCATTCCGGTCGACGAGGTCGAGGCGGCGTCCGAGATCGTCAAGCGCTTCGCCACCGGCGCGATGTCGCTGGGCTCCATCAGCACCGAGGCGCACTCGGTGCTGGCCGTGGCCATGAACCGCATCGGCGGCAAGAGCAACACCGGCGAAGGCGGCGAAGACCCCGCGCGCTACCGCAACGAACTCAAGGGCATCCCGATCAAGCAGGGCGACACGCTCAAGAGCGTGATCGGCGCCGCCAACGTCGAGGTCGACATGCCTCTGCGTGACGGTGACTCGCTGCGCTCGCGCATCAAGCAGGTCGCCTCGGGCCGCTTCGGCGTCACGGCCGAGTACCTGCACTCGGCCGACCAGATCCAGATCAAGATGGCCCAGGGCGCGAAGCCGGGCGAGGGCGGCCAGCTGCCGGGCGGCAAGGTCACCGAGTACATCGGCAAGCAGCGTTACGCGGTGCCGGGCGTGGGCCTCATCTCGCCGCCGCCGCACCACGACATCTACTCGATCGAGGACCTGGCGCAGCTGATCCACGACCTGAAGAACACCGCGCCGCACGCCAGCATCAGCGTGAAGCTGGTGAGCGAAATCGGCGTCGGCACCATCGCCGCGGGCGTTGCCAAGTGCAAGAGCGACCACGTCGTGATCGCCGGCCATGACGGCGGCACGGGCGCATCGCCCTGGTCGTCGATCAAGCACGCCGGCAGCCCGTGGGAAATCGGCCTGGCCGAAACGCAGCAGACGCTGGTGCTCAACCGCCTGCGCAGCCGCATCCGCGTGCAGGCCGACGGCCAGATGAAGACTGGTCGCGACGTCGCCATCGGCGCGCTGCTGGGCGCCGACGAGTTCGGTTTTGCTACGGCGCCGCTGGTGGTCGAAGGCTGCATCATGATGCGCAAGTGCCACCTGAACACCTGCCCGGTGGGCGTGGCCACGCAAGACCCGATCCTGCGCAAGAAGTTCTCCGGCAAGCCCGAGCACGTCGTCAACTACTTCTTCTTCGTTGCCGAAGAAGTGCGCCAGATCATGGCCCAGCTGGGCATCCGCAAGTTCGACGACCTGATCGGCCGCGCCGACCTGCTCGACATGCGCAAGGGCATCGAGCACTGGAAGGCTTCGGGCCTCGACTTCAGCCGCCTGTTCGCGCTGCCGAACGTGCCGGCCGACGTGGCCCGCTTCCATGTCGAAAACCAGGACCACGGCCTCGACAAGGCGCTGGACGTCAAGCTCATCGAGAAGTCGCGTCCCGCCATCGACAAGGGCGAGAAGGTGCAGTTCATCGAGGTGGCGCGCAACGTCAACCGCTCGGTGGGCGCCATGCTCTCAGGAGCGCTGACCAAGGTGCATCCGCAAGGCCTGCCCGACGACTCGATCCGCATCCAGCTCGAAGGCACGGGCGGCCAGTCGTTCGGCGCCTTCCTGGCGCGCGGCATCACGCTGTACCTGATCGGCGACGCCAACGACTACACCGGCAAGGGCCTCTCGGGCGGCCGCGTGGTGGTTCGCCCCAGCCTCGACTTCCGGGGCGAAGCCGTGCGCAACACCATCGTCGGCAACACCGCGCTGTACGGCGCGACCACCGGGGAGGCTTACCTGTGCGGCGTGGCCGGCGAGCGTTTCGCGGTGCGCCTGTCGGGCGCCACGGCGGTCATCGAAGGCACCGGCGATCACGGCTGCGAATACATGACCGGCGGCACGGTGGCCGTGCTCGGCAAGACGGGCCGCAACTTCGCGGCCGGCATGAGCGGCGGCGTGGCCTTCGTCTACGACGAAGACGGCCAGTTCGCCTCGCGCTGCAACCTCGCGATGGTGTCGCTCGACAAGGTGCTGACCTCGGCCGAGCAGACCGCAAGCGTGCACCGCAAGATCTGGCACGGCGGCGAGACCGACGAAGCCCAGCTCAAGAAGCTGCTTGAAGACCACCACCGCTGGACCGGCAGCAAGCGCGCGCGCGAGCTGCTCGACACCTGGGCGGTGTCGCGCACGAAGTTCGTGAAGGTGTTCCCGAACGAGTACAAGCGCGCCCTCGGCGAGCTGCACGACCGCAAGGTCGAACTCACCAGCAGCGGCAACAACGCGCACATCGGCCTCGAGCCGCACGCGCTGACGGCACCCGCACCGCAAACGGCCCCGGCTTCGGTCTGAGCGCCCACGAGTACAGAGAACAAAGGAAAGCACGATGGGAAAGATCACCGGCTTCATGGAGCATGAGCGCGTCGAAGAGGGCTACAAGCCCGTTGGCGAGCGCCTCAAGCACTACAAGGAATTCGTCGTCGGCCTGGATGCCGACCAGGCCAAGGTACAGGGCGCGCGCTGCATGGACTGCGGCACGCCGTTCTGCAACAGCGGCTGTCCGGTCAACAACATCATTCCGGACTTCAACGACCTGGTGTACCGCAACGACTGGCAGAACGCCTTCGCGGTGCTCGACTCGACCAACAACTTCCCGGAGTTCACCGGCCGCATCTGCCCCGCGCCCTGCGAGGCAGCCTGCGTGCTCAACGTGAACGACGACGCGGTCGGCATCAAGTCGCTGGAGCACGCGATCATCGACCGTGCCTGGGACGAAGGCTGGGTGGCGCCGCGCGTCGCCAAGCACAAGACCGGCAAGAAGGTGGCGGTGGTGGGCGCGGGCCCGGCCGGCATGGCGGCCGCGCAGCAACTGGCGCGCGCCGGCCACGACGTGACGCTGTTCGAGAAGAACGACCGCATCGGCGGCCTGCTGCGCTACGGCATTCCCGACTTCAAGATGGAGAAGTCGCACATCGACCGCCGCGTCGAGCAGATGAAGGCCGAAGGCGTGGTGTTCCGCACCGGCGTGATCGTCGGCGCCGCGAAAGACCCGCTGGGCAAGGGCTCCAAGGTCACGAACCTGGCCAAGGAAACCGTCACGCCCGAGCAACTGCAGAAAGAGTTCGACGCCGTGCTGCTCACCGGCGGCGCCGAGCAATCGCGCGACCTGCCGGTGCCCGGCCGCGATCTCGACGGCATCCATTTCGCGATGGAGTTCCTGCCGCAGCAGAACCGCGTCAACGCGGGCGACAAGGTCAAGGGCCAATTGCGCGCCGACGGCAAGCACGTCATCGTCATCGGCGGCGGCGACACCGGCTCCGACTGCGTGGGCACCAGCAACCGCCACGGCGCCGTCAGCGTCACGCAGTTCGAACTGATGCCCCAGCCGCCCGAGGAAGAAAACCGCCCGCTGACCTGGCCCTACTGGCCGATCAAGCTGCGCACCAGCTCCAGCCATGAAGAGGGCTGCGAGCGCGAGTTCGCGATCTCCACCAAGGAGTTCATCGGCGAAAAGGGCAAGGTCACCGGCCTGAAGACCGTTCGCGTGGAATGGAAGGACGGCAAGATGCAGGAAGTGGCCGGCAGCGAGCAGGTGCTCAAGGCCGACCTCGTGCTGCTGGCCATGGGTTTCATCAGCCCCGTGGCCACCGTGCTCGACGCCTTCGGCGTGGAAAAGGACGCGCGCGGCAATGCCCGGGCGACGGTCGACTTCATCGGCGGCTATGCCACCAACGTGCCGAAGGTTTTTGCCGCCGGCGACATCCGCCGCGGACAGTCGCTCGTGGTGTGGGCAATTCGCGAAGGCCGTCAAGCGGCGCGTTCGGTGGATGAGTTTCTGATGGGATTCAGCGACTTGCCGCGCTGATTTTTGTTTCAGTTTCGCGGTCGCTGTCGCGGCCCCGTTATCATCCGCTGCAAAACCGCACGCCGGGATGCTTGAAAGAGCGCCCCGGCTTTTTTATTGAGATGGACCCAGCCACACAGCCACATCCCTTCGTAGAGTTTCGCGACGTCACGTTCGGCTACGGTGCGCGCGCCATCCTCGATGGCGTGTCTTTCTCCGTGCCGCGCGGCAAGGTGACGGCGCTCATGGGCGCATCGGGTGGCGGCAAGACCACGGTCCTGCGATTGATCGGCGGGCAGCAGCGCGCGCAACGCGGCGCGGTCCTGTTCGATGGTCAGGACGTCGTCAGGTTCGACGCGGCGGCGCTCTATGCGGCGCGCCGGCGCATGGGCATGCTCTTCCAGTTCGGTGCGCTGTTCACCGACATGAGCGTGTTCGACAACGTGGCTTTCCCACTGCGTGAGCACACACAACTCTCCGAAGCGCTGGTGCGCGACATCGTGCTCATGAAGCTCGACGCGGTCGGCCTGCGCGGCGCGCGCGACCTGATGCCCAGCGAGGTGTCGGGCGGCATGGCGCGGCGCGTGGCACTGGCGCGTGCGATCGCCCTGGACCCCGACCTCGTGATGTACGACGAACCCTTCGCCGGGCTCGACCCGATCTCGCTGGGCACTGCCGCGCGGCTGATCCGGCAGCTCAACGACACGCTCGGTCTCACCAGCATCATCGTGTCGCACGACCTCGAGGAAACCTTCCGCATCGCCGACCACGTGATCATCCTGGCCAACGGCGGCATCGCCGCGCAGGGCGTGCCCGACGATGTGCGCAACAGCGCCGATCCGCTGGTGCACCAGTTCGTGAACGCGCTGCCCGACGGGCCGGTGCGCTTCCACTACCCCGGCGTCAGCATCGAAGCGGATTTCGGCAATGTCGAAGGGGGCCGCTCATGAGTTGGTGGAAGCCTGCCGATGTCGGCTTCGCGGTGCGCCGCCATCTGGCCAACCTGGGCTACGGCGCAAAGCTCTTCATGCGCCTGGTCGGTCCCGGCGCGCGGATCATGCGGCGCTTCGGGCTGGTGCGCGACCAGATCCATTTTTTGGGCAACTACTCGCTCGCGATCATCGGCGTGTCGGGGCTGTTCGTGGGCTTCGTGCTGGGGCTGCAGATGTATTACGCGCTGCAGCGGTACGGCTCGTCGGAGGCGCTCGGCCTGCTGGTCACGCTGAGCCTGGTGCGCGAGCTCGGGCCCGTGGTGGCGGCGCTGCTGTTCACCGGCCGCGCCGGTACTTCGCTCACCGCGGAAATCGGGCTCATGAAGGCCGACGAGCAATTGAGCGCGATGGAAATGATGGCGGTCGACCCCGTGCAGCGCATCCTCGCGCCGCGCTTCTGGGCCGGTGTCATCACCATGCCCCTGCTGGCGGCGGTGTTCAGCGCGGTCGGCATCATGGGCGGCTACGTGGTGGGCGTGCTGATGCTGGGTGTCGACCCGGGCGCGTTCTGGGGCCAGATGCAAGGCGGCGTCGACGTGTGGCGCGACGTCGGCAACGGCGTCATCAAGAGCATCGTGTTCGGCTTCACCGTTACCTTCATCGCGCTGCTGCAGGGCTATGAAGCCCAGCCCACGCCCGAAGGCGTGTCTCGGGCGACCACCAAGACCGTGGTCACGGCGTCTTTGGCGGTACTGGGGCTGGACTTCCTGCTCACCGCCATGATGTTCAGTATCTAAAAGGGGCCGGGCCCCAATCGTTCTAGAGAGTGCAAACCATGCAACGTTCCAACAACGACATCTGGGTCGGCCTGTTCGTCCTGATCGGCGCGGCGGCGCTGCTGTTTCTCGCGCTGCAGTCGGCCAACCTGCTGAGCCTGAACTTCCAGAAGACCTATTCGGTGACGGCACGCTTCGACAACATCGGCGGGCTCAAGCCCCAGACCGCGGTCAAGAGCGCCGGGGTGGTGGTCGGCCGCGTGGAGTCGATTTCCTTCAACGACAAGACCTTTCAGGCCAACGTCACACTGGCTTTGCAAAACCGTTACAGTTTTCCCAAGGACAGCTCTCTGAAGATCCTGACCAGTGGTCTGCTCGGCGAGCAGTACATCGGGATCGAGGCGGGCGCCGACGACAAGAACTTGCAGGCAGGCGATACCGTTACCGCGACCCAGTCGGCCGTGGTGCTGGAGAACCTGATCAGTCAGTTCCTGTACAGCAAGGCGGCGGAAGGTAATACGTCGTCGCCTGGAACAGCCAACAAAAAATGAAAACACGATCAAATCTGTCAAACGCCGTGCACCGCATGGGTGGCGGCGTACGCTGGGCAAGTGCCGCGGCGGTCTTCGCGCTCGTGGCCGGATGCGCCACCGGCCCCAACGCCAATCCGGCCGACCCGCTCGAGCCGTTCAACCGCGGTGTCACCCGCTTCAACGACACCGTCGACGACGCGGTGCTCGTTCCCGCGGCTACCGCCTACCAGAAGGTATTGCCCTCGATGGTGCGTACCGGCGTGAACAACTTCTTCGGCAACATCGGCGACGTCTGGAGCCTGGCCAACAACGTGGCCCAGCTCAAGCTGCAGGACAGCGCAGAGACCTTCATGCGCCTGAACGTCAACACCTTCTTCGGCCTCGGCGGCCTGCTGGATGTCGCGACCGAAGCGGGCATTCAACGCCACGAGAAGGACTTCGGCCAGACGCTCGGCTACTGGGGCGTGGGCCCCGGCCCGTACCTCGTGCTGCCGCTGCTGGGCTCGTCGACCGTGCGCGATGCCGCCGCCAAGCCGCTGGACTTCTACGGCGACCCGCTGAACCACGTGCACGACATCCCCTGGCGCAATTCGCTGACCGTGCTGCGCGTGGTCGACACCCGCTCACAGTACCTGCGGGCCAGCCGCCTGCTCGGCGATGCGGCGCTCGACAAGTATTCATTCACGCGCGACGCGTTCCTGCAGCGCCGCCGCAACCAGATCTACGACGGCAATCCGCCCGACGACGGCAGCGGAAAGTAAGCGTACGGTGTGCATGGGAGGCTTGGCCGCTTGCATCCGGTTGCAAGGCTTCACCTCCCGGACAGGAACCTGGTCGGCCCGGTGCCGCTCGAATCCGTTCCTGTCTCAGCACATCGCTGCTTTGACGTGCTTCGCAGATTTTCAAACTTGACCGAGGGACTCTCCATGAACAACAAGACCTTGCAACGACGCGATCTGGGCCGCCTGGTGCTGGCCGGTGCCCTGCTGTTCGGTGCCGCTGTCGCCTTCGTCCAGCCCGCGCGCGCCGCGGACGAAACGCCCGACGCGCTGGTGAAGCGCCTCTCGACCGACGTGCTCGAGACCATCAAGTCCGACCCGACCATCAAGGCCGGCGACGTCAACAAGATCATGCTGCTGGTCGACAGCAAGATCATGCCGAACGTCAACTTCCAGCGCATGACGGCATCGGCCGTCGGCCCGGCATGGCGCACCGCCACGCCCGAGCAGCAAAAGCGTCTGCAGGACGAATTCAAGACCCTGCTGGTGCGCACCTATGCCGGCGCGCTCGACCAAGTGACCGACCAGACCGTCACGATCCGTCCGTTCCGCGGTTCGCCCGATGACACCGACGTGCTGGTGCGCACCGAGGTCCGTGGCCGCGGCGACCCGGTCCAGCTCGACTACCGCCTTGAAAAGACCCCCGGCCAGGGCGCCGGCTGGAAGGTCTACAACCTGAACGTGCTGGGCGTGTGGCTGGTCGATACCTACCGCACCCAGTTCGCGCAGGAAATCAACAAGAGCGGCATCGATGGCCTGATCTCCGCGCTGGCCGCGCGCAACAAGGGCAACGCCAAGGGCTGAGGGCCGCGCGATGTTGGTCCTGCCCACCCGGCTCACCCATGACGAGGCCCCCGCCTGCATGCGCATGCTGCAGCAGGGGCTCAAGGGCCAGACCGATTCGTCGTCCACCGTGGTCGACGCGACCGCGCTGGCCCAGTTCGATTCGTCGGCGCTGGCCGTGCTGCTGGAGTGCCGCCGCGAATCGAGCGCGCTGGGCCGGGGTTTCTCGGTCAAGGGCCTGTCGCCGCGCCTGCGCGAACTGGCCACCTTGTACGGCGTTGCGGGCCTTTTGCCCGCCGCGCCCTGAAAAAGTAACAGCCCCGTAAAATCGCGGGCTCCCATGCCCGCGATCTCATTCCAATCGGTCTCCAAGACCTACCCCCCCTCCAAGCAGCAGAAAGCCCAAGGCAAGCAAGGGCTGAAGGCGGTCGACGAGGTCAGCTTCCAGATCGAGCCGGGTGAATTCTTCGGCCTGCTCGGCCCGAACGGTGCCGGCAAGACCTCGCTGATCAGCATGCTCGCGGGGCTTTCGCGCCCGACGTCGGGCACCGTCAGCGTCCACGGCTTCGACGTGCAGCGCGACTACGCCGAGGCACGCCGCCAGCTGGGCATCGTGCCGCAGGAGCTGGTTTTCGACCCCTTCTTCAATGTGCGCGAGTCGCTGCGCATCCAGTCGGGTTACTTCGGCATCAAGAACAACGAAGCCTGGATCGACGAGCTGCTGCAGAGCCTGGGCCTTGCCGACAAGGCCACGGCCAACATGCGTCAGCTCTCGGGCGGCATGAAGCGCCGGGTGCTGGTGGCGCAGGCGCTGGTGCACAAGCCGCCGGTGATCGTGCTCGACGAGCCTACCGCCGGTGTCGACGTCGAGCTGCGCCAGACGCTCTGGCAGTTCGTCGCCCGCCTCAACAAGCAGGGCAGTACCGTGCTGCTGACCACCCATTACCTCGAGGAAGCCGAGGCCCTGTGCAGCCGCATCGCCATGCTCAAGCTGGGCAAAGTGATCGCCCTGGCTCGCACCGGCGACCTGCTGAAGGCCGCCTCGAGCAACGTGCTGCGGTTCAAGACGGACGCCATGCTGCCCTGGGAGATCGCGAAGAACGCGCGCATCACCGGGCGCATCGTGCAGCTGCCGGCGCAGAACGCCCATGAAGTCGAACAACTGCTGGCCGCGATCCGCGAAGCCGGCGTCGCGGTGGAAGACGTGGAAATGCGCAAGGCCGACCTGGAAGACGTGTTCATCGACCTGATGGCGGGCGAGCAGACGCCGCTGGAGGTCGCGAGATGATGGCGGTAACCGGGTGGCGCGCGCTGCTCTACAAGGAAACGCTGCGCTTCTGGAAGGTCGGTTTCCAGACCGTCGGCGCGCCGGTGCTCACCGCGCTGCTGTACCTCATGGTGTTCGGCCATGTGCTCGAAGGCCGCGTGACGGTCTACGGCACGGTCGGCTACACGGCCTTCCTGGTGCCCGGCCTCGTGATGATGAGCGTGCTGCAGAACGCCTTCGCCAACAGCTCGTCGTCGATCATCCAGAGCAAGATCATGGGCAACCTGGTGTTCGTGCTGCTCACGCCGCTGTCGCACTGGGGCTGGTTCTTCGCCTACGTGGGCTCCTCCATCATCCGCGGGCTGGCCGTGGGGCTGGGCGTGTTCCTGGTGACCATGCTCTTCGCCGTGCCCGACTTCGTGGCGCCGCTGTGGATCATCGTGTTCGCGCTGCTGGGCGCGGCCATGCTGGGCACGCTGGGCCTCATCGCCGGGCTCTGGGCCGAGAAGTTCGACCAGATGGCGGTGTTCCAGAATTTCCTGATCATGCCCATGACCTTCCTGTCGGGCGTGTTCTATTCGATCGGCTCGCTGCCGCCGTTCTGGCAGAAGGTGAGCCACCTGAACCCGTTCTTCTACATGATCGACGGCTTCCGCTACGGTTTCTTCGGTGTCAGCGACGCCTCGCCCTGGCTCAGCCTGGGCATCGTCGGCACCGCCTGGCTGGTGGTGAGCGCCATCGCCGTCCACCTGCTTCGAATCGGCTACAAAATCCGAGGCTGAACGCCTCTTTTCCAGACCCCATGACCGCCGAACAACTCCAGGCCCTGATCCAGTCCCACCTCCCTTGCGAGCACATCACGCTCGAGGGCGACGGCCGACATTGGTACGCCACCATCGTCTCGGCCGAATTCGAGGGCAAGCGCGCGATCCAGCGCCATCAGCGGGTCTACGCCACCCTCGGTGCGAAAATGCATACCGACGAGGTGCATGCGCTTTCGATGAAGACCTACACGCCGGCCGAATGGGCGGCGGTGGAAAAATAACGTTTCGCCCCTGCAGGGGCCCTGATTTCGCTGGAACTTCGATGGACAAACTTCTGATTCGCGGCGGGCGAGAGCTCCGCGGCGAAGTACTCATTTCCGGCGCCAAGAACGCCGCGCTGCCCGAGTTGTGCGCGGCGCTGCTGACCGACCAGCCCGTGGTGCTGCACAACGTGCCCCGCCTGCAGGACGTGTCGACCATGCTCAAGCTGGTGCGCAACATGGGCGTGACGGCCGAGCGCGACGACAACGGCACGGTGCGCCTGAACGCCGCCGACCTGACCAACCCCGAAGCCCCCTACGAACTGGTGAAGACCATGCGGGCCTCCGTGCTGGCCCTGGGCCCGCTGCTGGCGCGCTTCGGCCATGCCAAGGTGTCGTTGCCGGGCGGCTGCGCCATCGGCTCGCGGCCGGTCGACCAGCACATCAAGGGCCTGCAGGCCATGGGCGCGGAGATCGTGGTCGAGCACGGCTACATGGTCGCGCGCCTGCCGGAAGGCCGCACCCGCCTGAAGGGCGCGCGCATCCTGACCGACATGGTCACCGTCACCGGCACCGAGAATTTCCTCATGGCCGCCGCGCTGGCCGAGGGCGAAACGCTGCTCGAGAACGCCGCGCAGGAGCCCGAGATCGTCGACCTGGCCGAAATGCTGATCCGCATGGGCGCGAAGATCGAAGGCCACGGCACCAGCCACATCCGCGTGCAGGGCGTCGAGAAGCTGCACGGCTGCGAGCACGCCGTGGTGGCCGACCGCATCGAGGCCGGAACCTTCCTGTGCGCCGTCGCGGCCACGGGTGGCGAGGCCTTCCTGCGCCACGCGCGCGGCGACCACCTCGACGCCGTGATCGACAAGCTTCGCGACGCGGGCTGCACCGTTTCCTGCGAAAAAGACGGCGTGCGCATCGGCTCCAGGGGCCCCGCCTACGAACACCTGAAGGCGCAGAGCTTCAGCACCACCGAATACCCCGGCTTCCCGACCGACATGCAGGCCCAGTTCATGGCCCTGAACGTGATCGCGCGCGGCGCCTCGATGGTCACCGAAACCATCTTCGAGAACCGCTTCATGCACGTGAACGAGATGGTGCGCCTGGGTGCCCACATCCATGTCGAAGGCAAGGTCGCGATGGTCAACGGCGTGCGGCAACTGTCGGGCGCCACCGTGATGGCCACCGACCTGCGCGCCTCCGCCAGCCTCGTCATTGCCGGCCTCGTGGCCGAGGGCGAGACGCTGGTCGACCGCATCTACCACCTGGACCGGGGCTACGACCGCATGGAATCCAAGCTGCGCGGCCTGGGGGCCGATATCGAACGACTGACCGGAGCCGCCGCCGCATGATCACTTTGGCTCTTTCCAAAGGCCGCATCTTCGAAGAGACGATGCCCCTGCTGGCCGCGGCCGGCATCGAGGTCACCGAAGACCCCGAGAAGTCGCGCAAGCTGATTCTCGAAACCACCCGTCCCGACGTGCGCGTGGTGCTGGTGCGCGCTTCCGACGTGCCCACCTACGTGCAGTACGGCGGTGCGGACCTCGGCGTGACCGGGCTCGACGTGCTGCTGGAGAACGGCAACCAGGGCATGTACCAGCCGCTGGATCTGCGCATCGCGGCCTGCCGCCTGAGCGTGGCCGTGCGCGCCGACTACGACTACGCCTCTGCAGTGAAGCAGGGCTCGCGCCTGCGCGTGGCCACCAAGTACGTGGGCCTGGCGCGCGACTTCTTCGCGAGCAAGGGCGTGCACGTCGACCTGATCAAGCTCTACGGCAGCATGGAACTGGCGCCGCTCACGGGCCTGGCCGATGCCATCGTCGACCTGGTCTCCACCGGCAACACGCTCAAGGCCAACCACCTCGTCGAGGTGGAACGCATCATGGACATCAGCGCCCGCCTCGTGGTGAACCAGGCGGCGCTCAAGCTCAAGCGCGAGCCCATCCGTCACATCATCGACGCGTTCGCGTCCGCCATTCCGTCCTCCTGAAACCCACCCACTCCACGCACATGACTCTGAAAGCAGCCCCCGCCCGACTGTCCACGACTTCAGCCAGCTTCGACGCTGAATTCAAGGCGCGGCTGCATTGGTCCGCGGACGACGACGCGGCCATCGAGAAGGTGGTGGCCGACATCCTCGCCGATGTGCGCAAGCGCGGCGACGAGGCGGTGCTGGAGTACACCAACCGCTTCGACAAGCTGGATGCGAAGACGCTGCCCGAGCTGGAACTCACCCAGGCCGAGCTGAAGGCCGCCTTCGAATCGCTGCCCGCCGCGCAGCGCGACGCGCTCGAAGCCGCCGCGCGCCGCGTGCGCAGCTACCACGAGGCCCAGAAGAAGGCCAGCGGCGAGAGCTGGAGCTACCGCGACGCCGACGGCACGCTGCTCGGCCAGAAGGTCACGCCGCTCGACCGCGTCGGCATCTACGTACCGGGCGGCAAGGCCGCCTACCCGTCGAGCGTGCTGATGAACGCCATTCCCGCGCACGTCGCGGGCGTGGGCGAGATCATCATGGTCGTGCCCACCCCCAAGGGCGAGAAGAACCAGCTCGTGCTCGCCGCCGCCTACGTGGCCGGCGTGACGCGCGGCTTCACCATCGGCGGCGCCCAGGCCGTGGCCGCGCTGGCCTACGGCACCGCCACCGTGCCCGCCGTCGACAAGATCACCGGCCCAGGCAACGCCTACGTGGCCGCCGCCAAGCGCCGCGTGTTCGGCACCGTGGGCATCGACATGATCGCCGGCCCGAGCGAGATCCTGGTGCTGGCCGACGGCAGCACGCCGCCCGATTGGGTGGCCATGGACCTGTTCAGCCAGGCCGAGCACGACGAGCTGGCCCAGAGCATCCTGCTGTGCCCCGACGCGGCCTACATCGACCGCGTGCAGGCCGAGATCGACCGCTTGCTGCCGGCCATGCCGCGCGCGGAAATCATCGCCGCCTCGCTCAACGGCCGCGGCGCGCTGATCCACACGAAGAGCATGGAAGAGGCCTGCGAGATCAGCAACCGCATCGCCCCCGAGCATCTGGAAGTGAGCAGCAGCCAGCCGGACCGCTGGGAGCCGCTGCTGCGCCACGCCGGCGCGATCTTCCTGGGCGCCTTCACCAGCGAAAGCCTGGGCGACTACTGCGCCGGCCCCAACCACGTGCTGCCCACCAGCGGCACGGCGCGTTTCTCGAGCCCTCTGGGCGTCTACGACTTCCAGAAGCGCTCCAGCCTGATCGAGGTCAGCGAGGCCGGCGCCCAGGTGCTCGGCCCGATCGCCGTCACCCTGGCCGAGGGCGAGGGCCTGCAGGCGCACGCCGAGGCCGCGCGAATGCGCCTGCGTAAGATCTGAGGCTCCACAACCCTCCGGGAGGAGCCAGCAAGATGATTGATCGTCTCTATCGTTCGCGTCTTTTCAAGTTCGCCACGGGCATCGTCGCCGGTGCGGCATTGCTTGCCGCCTGCAGCCAGATGCCGCAGGCGGTCACCACCAGCACCGCGCCCAGCGCGGCAGCGCCCGCGCCGCGGCTCGGCACCCAGTGGGGCGAGGGCCTCGAATCGAAGACCCGCGAGGTCGCCGCCAAGCGCCTGTCCGAGCAGCCGGACGACATGGCCTCGCTGGGCTACAACGAAGCCTCCGCCGTGCGCCGCGCGGTGGGCAACAACCCCGAACGCCGCCTGAACCTGCTGCTGGCAGACGGCGATGTCGAATGGTCGGTGCTCGACGAGAGCGGCAGCCCGCTGCCGCTGCAGCGCGCCCGCCGGGGCAGCGGCGGCGACGACACCTTCCGCCTTGCCGGCATCGAGGGCTCGCGCTACACGCTGCGCTTTCGCAACCTGAGCGAGCGCAGCTACGAGGTGATTGCCACGGTCGACGGCCTGGACGTGCTCAACGGTAAGCCCGGCAGCCTGCGCAACGGCGGCTACGTGCTGGGCCCGATGCAGGCGCTGACCATCGAGGGCTTCCGCAAGAGCCAGAACGAGGTCGCCGCCTTCCGCTTCGCCACGCCCGGGCGCGCCTATGCCGCCAACACCGAAGCCGGTGACGTGCGCAACATCGGCGTGATCGGCGCCGCGCTGTTCGAGCTGGAGCAGCGCAACGTGCCGCGCCGCCAGCGCCGTGACGCATCGCCGTCGCAGCCCAGTGCCTTCCCGGCCGACGGCACTTACGCGCCGCCGCCGCGCTATCGCCAGTGACGCTGCCGCCATGAAACGTGTTGCCGCCTTCCTGCTGCTCGCGCTGGCTGCCGCCACCGGCGCGCAGGCCATGAGCATCCGCGAACTGCGCACGCTCGAGGCCAGCGAGAAGGACGGCAAGGCCTATGCCGGCTATTACCTCGTGGGCGTGCTGGAAGGCCTGCGCGAAGGCGTCGAATCGTCGCAGCGCAACGGGCAGAAGCCCGTGTTCTGCGTCGAGGGGCGCCGCCTCGAGCCCTCCATGGCCCGCTCGCTCTACCAGACCGAGCTGAGCCGCAACGCCGACAGTTACGAAGCCGACATGCCAGTGCAACTGGTCATGGCCGGCGCCCTGAAGAACAGCTACCGCTGCACGAAATGACCGCTCCCGAATCCGCCCGCCCGCCGCTCGACCGCATCCGCTCCGACGTACGGTCCATGCATGCCTATGCGGTACAGGACGCGCGCGGCCTCATCAAGCTCGACGCGATGGAAAACCCCTTCGGCCTGCCGCTCGCGCTGCAGGCCGAGCTGGGCGCCCGCCTGGGCGCGCTGGCGCTCAACCGCTATCCGGGCGACCGCGGCGCCGAGCTGCAGCGCGCGCTGGCGGCCCACGCGCAGATGCCCGAAGGCTTCGCGCTGATGCTGGGCAACGGTTCGGACGAGCTGATCTCGCTGCTGGCCATTGCCTGCGACCTGCCCGGCGCGACGGTGCTGGCGCCGGTGCCCGGCTTCGTCATGTACGCCATGAGCGCGCAGCTGCAGGGCCTGAAGTTCGTCGGCGTGCCGCTCACGGCCGATTTCGAGCTCGACGAGGCCGCCATGCTGGCCGCCATCGCGCGCGATAAGCCCGCCATCGTCTACCTGGCCTACCCGAACAACCCGACCGCCAACCTCTGGAACGACGCCGTCGTCGAGAAGATCGTCGAGGCCCAGGGCGCGCAGGGCGGCCTGGTGGTGATCGACGAGGCCTACCAGCCCTTTGCCGCGCGCAGCTACATCGACCGGCTGGCCCGGCACCGCCATGTGCTGCTGATGCGCACGCTCAGCAAGTTCGGCCTGGCCGGCATCCGGCTGGGCTACCTGATGGGGCCGGCCGCGCTGGTCGCCGAGATCGACAAGGTGCGCCCGCCCTACAACATCAGCGTGCTCAACTGCGAGTGCGCGCTGTTCGCGCTGGAGCACACCGAGGTGTTCGAGGCCCAGGCCCGCCAGATCCGCGAGGAGCGCGAGCGCCTCATGACCGGGCTCGGCCGCCTGCCGGGCGTCAAGACCTGGCCCAGCGACGCCAACATGATCCTCTTGCGCGTGCCCGATGCCGCCAAGACCTTCGAAGGCATGAAGGCTCGCGGGGTTCTGGTGAAGAACGTTTCTAAAATGCACGAACTGCTCGCAAACTGCCTGCGCCTCACCGTCGGAACGGCCGACGAGAATGCGCGGATGCTCGCGGCGCTCGAAGCCTCACTATGACCACCCCCACCAGCCAGGACAGCGGCGACCGCATCGCGTCCGTCACCCGCAACACCGCCGAAACGAAGATCACCGTCACCGTCAACCTCGACGGCACCGGCAAGGCCAAGCTCTCCACCGGCATCGGCTTCTTCGACCACATGCTCGACCAGATCGCCCGCCACGGGCTGATCGACCTCGACATCGACTGCCAGGGCGACCTGCACATCGACGGCCACCACACGGTGGAAGACGTCGGCATCACGCTGGGGCAGGCCGTGGCCAAGGCCATCGGCGACAAGAAGGGCATCCGCCGCTACGGCCATGCCTACGTGCCGCTCGACGAAGCCCTGAGCCGCGTCGTCATCGACTTCTCGGGCCGCCCCGGCCTCGTGATGCACGTGCCCTTCACCAGCGGGATGATCGGCACCTTCGACAGCCAGCTCACCTACGAGTTCTTCCAGGGCTTCGTGAACCACGCCTTCGTCACGCTGCACATCGACAACCTCAAGGGCGTCAATGCGCACCACCAGTGCGAGACCGTCTTCAAGGCCTTCGCGCGCGCCATGCGCGGCGCGCTCGAGCTGGACCCGCGTTCCGTCGGCGTCATCCCCTCGACCAAGGGCTCGCTCTGAACGCGGTCGTCCATCAGCTATGAAATCTGTAGCAAATACCGTTGCCGTCGTCGACTACGGCATGGGCAACCTGCATTCGGTGTCGCAGGCCGTGCGCCATGCGGCCGACCAGGTGGGCGTGGAGGTGTTCGTCACCTCCGACCCGGACGTGGTCCGCAAGGCCACCCGCGTGGTGCTACCGGGGCAGGGCGCCATGCCCGACTGCATGCGCGAGCTGCGCGACTCCGGCCTGCAGGAATCGGTGCTCGAGGCGGCGGCCAGCAAGCCGCTGTTCGGCGTGTGCGTGGGCATGCAGATGATGCTGTCGCGCAGCGACGAGGGCCCGACCGAGGGCCTCGGCCTCATTCCGGGCGAGGTCGTCAAGTTCGACCTGGCCGGGCGGCTGCAGGCCGACGGCAGCCGATTCAAGGTGCCGCAGATGGGCTGGAACCAGGTGCGCCAGGCCCGGCCGCATGCGGTGTGGGCGGGTATTCCCGACCTGAGCTACTTCTATTTCGTGCACAGCTTCTACGCCCGGCCGGCCGACGCCCGGCACAGCGTGGGCGAGGCCGATTACGGCGCGAGCTTTACCGCAGCCATCGCACGCGATAACATTTTTGCTACCCAGTTCCACCCGGAGAAGAGTGCGGACCACGGGCTGCAGCTCTATCGCAACTTCCTCCACTGGAACCCCTGAACCCATTTTTCCGACCGGGCCGAACCTTTCACAGCCCGGATTCCGCTCACTCGCGTCACTTCCATGCTCCTCATTCCCGCCATTGATCTCAAAGACGGCCACTGCGTTCGCCTCAAACAGGGCGACATGGACCAGTCCACTGTCTTCAGCGAAGACCCCGCCGCCATGGCCCGCAAATGGGTCGAGGCCGGCGCACGTCGGCTGCACCTGGTCGATCTGAATGGCGCCTTCGCCGGCAAGCCGCAGAACCACGCGGCGATCAAGGCAATCCTTAAAGAGGTGGGCGACGACATTCCGGTGCAGCTCGGCGGCGGCATCCGCGACCTCGACACCATCGAGCGCTACATCGACGACGGCCTGCGCTACGTGATCATCGGCACCGCCGCGGTCAAGAACCCCGGTTTCCTGAAAGACGCCTGCAGCGCCTTCGGCGGCCACATCATCGTGGGCCTGGACGCCAAGGACGGCAAGGTCGCCACCGACGGCTGGAGCAAGCTCACGGGCCACGAGGTGGCCGACCTGGGCAAGAAGTTCGAGGACTACGGCGTCGAGTCGATCATCTATACCGACATCGGCCGCGACGGCATGCTGTCGGGCATCAACATCGAGGCCACCGTGCGGCTCGCGCAGGCGCTGACCATTCCGGTGATCGCCTCGGGCGGCCTGTCGAACATGGCCGACATCGACCAGCTCTGCGCGGTCGAGTCGGACGGCATCGAGGGTGTGATCTGCGGCCGCGCCATCTACTCGGGCGACCTCGACTTCGCCGCCGCGCAGGCCCGCGCGGACGAACTGGCCGCCTGACGCCTTCCCACCTTTAGGCCAGGCCCTGCAGCGCGTGCTTTCCGCGCTCGCCATTGCCAACTACCGCTCGCTGCGGCAACTGACGGTGCCGCTGGGCCGGCTCACGGTCGTGACCGGGGCCAACGGCAGCGGCAAGTCGAGCGTGTACCGGGCGATGCGCCTGCTGGCCGACATCGCCAACGGCGGGGTGATCCGTTCGCTGGTGCGCGAGGGCGGCCTGTCTTCCACGCTGTGGGCAGGGCCCGAGCGCTTCTCGGCCGCCATGCTGCGCGGCGAGATGCCGGTGCAGGGCACCACGCGCAGCGAGCCGGTGGCTCTCCAGCTCGGCTTTGCCGGTACCACGGCCGAAGACTTCGGCTATGCCATCGACATCGGCCTGCCGCCGCCGATTCCGTCGACTGCCTTCTCGCACGACCCCGAAATCAAGCACGAGGCTATCTGGAGCGGCCCCTTGCTGCGGCTGTCGACGCAACTGGTCGACCGCAAGGGCGCCGCGCTGCGCCTGCGTGAGGGCAAGGGCTGGCAGGCCGTGGGCCGGCCGATTCCGGCCTTCGCCAGCATGATGACCGAGCACGCCGACCCGCGCGACGCGCCGGAGATGCTCACGCTGCGCGAGCAGATGCGCTCATGGCGCTTCTACGACCACTTCCGCTCCGACGCCGAGGCGCCCGCGCGCCAACCGCAGCTCGGCACCCGCACGCCGGTGCTGGCCAACGACGGCGCCGACCTGGCAGCGGCGCTGCAGACCATCCGCGAGATCGGCGACGGCGGCGCCCTCGACCGCGCGGTGGACGACGCCTTTCCGGGCGCAAGCATCGAGGTGCGTGCGTCCGGCGACCGCTTCGAGACGCTGATGCATCAGCACGGCCTGCTCAGGCCCCTGACGGCCGCCGAGCTGTCCGACGGCACGCTGCGCTACCTGCTGTGGATCGCGGCGCTGCTCACGCCGCGTCCACCCGCGCTGCTGGTGCTCAACGAGCCCGAGACCAGCCTTCACCCCGACCTCCTGCCGGCCCTCGGCCGCCTCATCGCGCAGGCCGCGCGCGGCTCGCAGGTGATCGTGGTGTCGCACGCCGCGCGGCTGATTGCCGCGCTGGAGGACAGCGACGGCGTGCAGCCCGTGGTGCTGGAGAAGCGGTTCGGCGAGACGCGCATCGCCAACCTCGACATGAGCGAGATTCCGCGCTGGGAGTGGCCGGCACGGTGACGGCTGCCGCCTGGCGAAGGCCTACTCGGCCTTCACCGACATCGTCTGGATGATCGTCTCCAGCTGCGCGCTCATCGGCAGGTTGATGCTCTCCCCGGTCGGCAGCTTGCGCAGGAACCAGCGCTTGTACTGCCGCTCGATCTCGCCGTCTTCCGCGAGCACCTGGAAGGCATCGATGACCACCTTGTTCAGTTGCGGGTCGTCCTTGCGGTACATGATCCCGTAGGGGTCGTAGGAGAGAAAGTCGCCGACCACCTCGTAGTCGGCCTTGGCCGCGTCCTGGGCGATCAGGCCGTAGAGCAGCACATCGTCGGTCGCGAAGGCGTCGGCCTGGCCGCTCTTCACGAGCCCGAACGACTCCGCGTGGTCACGCGCCACCAGCAAGTCGATGCCGAGCTTGAACTTCGCCGACAGGTCGCGCAGCGTCTTCTCGTTGGTGGTGCCGGCCGTCACCGCCACCTTCCTGCCCGCGAGGTCGCGGAACGACTTGATGGGCGAGCCCTTGCGCACCAGCACCTTGGTGCCGGAGACGAACATGGTCGGCGAGAAGCTCACGCGCTTCTGGCGCTCGAGGTTGTTGGTGGTCGAGCCGCATTCCAGGTCGACCTTGCCGCTCACGACCGCGTCGATGCGCGAGTCGGACGTGACGGGCACCCACTGGATGGCGAGGCTCTTGTTCACCGCGTCTTCGATGGCGCTCACCAGCGAGCGGCACAGTTCGATCGAATAGCCGATGGGTTCCTTGCGCGTGTTGAGGAACGAGAACGGCACCGACGACTCGCGGTAGCCGATGGCGATGGTGCCGCTGGCGCGTGCCTTGGCCAGCGTGCCGATGAGTTCCTGCGCCTGGGCGGCAACGGCCGCCGTGGCCAGCGTCACGGTTGCGAGCAGCAGGCCGGCGATGCGCTTCATGATGGCGCCTTGGCTCATGCGTGCGCCGGATGGGCGAGGGTGGCGCTGGCCTCTTCGTCGAGCGCCTTGGCGTTGATCTCGGCGTCTCTCTCGGAGAGCAGTTCGCCTTCCCACTTGGCAACCACGGCGGTGGCGATGGAGTTGCCCACCGCGTTGGTGGCCGAGCGGCCCATGTCGAGGAAGGTGTCCACGCCCAGGATCAGCAGCAGGCCGGCCTCCGGAATGTCGAAGTGGTTCAGCGTGGCGGCGATCACCACCAGCGAGGCACGCGGCACGCCGGCCATGCCCTTGGAGGTGAGCATCAGGATCAGCAGCATCGTGACCTGCGTGCTGATCGGCATGTGGATGTTGTAGGCCTGTGCGATGAAGAGCACGGCAAAGGTGCAGTACATCATGGAGCCGTCGAGGTTGAACGAGTAGCCCATGGGCATCACGAAGCTCGAGATCTTGCGTTTCACGCCGAAGCGGTCGAGCGCCTGCAGGATCTTGGGGTAGGCCGCCTCGGAACTGGCCGTGGCAAAGGACAGCAGGAAGGCTTCCTTGATGAGCACCAGCAGCTTGAACACGCGCGGGCCGAGGAACAGGAAGCCCGCCAGCGTCAGCACGCTCCACAGCACGAACAGGCCCAGATAGAAGTCGCCCATGAACACCGCGAACTTGATCAGGATGCCCAGCCCGTTCACGGCCACCGTGGCGGCCATGGCCGCCAGCACCGCGAGCGGCGCGAGCTTCATGACGTAGCCGGTGATCTTGAGCATGGCGTGCGACAGCTCCTCGATGGCCGCCACCAGCGTCTTGGCCTTGTCGCCCAGCGAGGCGAGCGCCACGCCGAAGAACATCGAGAACACCACGATCTGCAGGATCTCGTTGTTGGCCATGGCCTCGACAAAGGACTTGGGCACCGTGTGGCTCACGAAGTCCTTCAGCGTGAACTTGGAAGTCGCGAGGTTGGCCGAGGCGCCGATGTCGGGCAGCGGCAGGCCCAGGTTCTCGCCGGGCTTGAGCAGGTTGGCCATGATCAGGCCGATCACCAGCGAGATCAGCGAGGCCGTGAGGAACCAGCCGATGGCCTTGCCGAACACGCGGCCGACCGACTTGGCGTCGCCCATGTGCGCGATGCCCACCACCAGCGTGGAGAACACCAGCGGGCCGATCAGCATCTTGATCAGGCGCAGGAACACGTCCGAGACAATGGAGACGTAGTCGGCGATCTCCTTGGCGGCTTTCTTGTCCGGAAAGCTTGTGAAGATCATGTAGCCCACGAGGATGCCCAGGACCATGGCGATCAGGATCCAGGCGGCCATCGGCAGCTTCTTTTTCATGCGTATCCCCTTTTGTCGTGTATGAGTATTTCTTCGGCCACAGGGTATCGAAGAAGCCCCATGGCACGCAATGGCTCCAGAGGCCCAATTCCATGCGGCGGCCATGCGGCTGGCGCTGCCTACAATTCCTTGCATGGAAATCAGCTCGATCGAGTTTCGCGGCCAGCTCGCCGTATGCGCCCGTGGCGCCGACGGCAGTAGCCTCACCGTGGCGCTGCACGGCGCGCAAGTACTCTCCTGGATCACGGCCGACGGGGTGGAAAGGCTTTACCTGAGCCCGCGCGCCGTGTTCGACGGGCAGGCGGCCATCCGCGGCGGCGTGCCGATATGTTGCCCGCAATTCAACCAGCGCGGCATGCTGCCCAAACATGGTTTCATGCGCAATCTGCCTTGGGAAGCCGAAGCCGCCGGCATGCCCGGCACGCTCCGGCTCACGCTGCGCGACAGCGAAGCCACCCGCAAGCTCTGGCCGCATGCCTTCGAGGCGCGGCTCGAAGCCACCCTGGAAGCCGGCAAGCTGCGCACGGCGCTCACGCTGCTCAATACCGACAACGCGCCCTGGACCTTCGCCGCGGCGCTGCACACCTACCTGCGGGTCGACGACATCGCTCAGGTGCGGCTCGAAGGCCTGCAGGGTGCCAACCGCTGGGATTCGCTGCGCGACGATCGCCATGTGGAAACCGAGCCGGCGCTGCATTTCGACGCCGAATTCGACAGCGTCTATGCCGCGCCGCCCGAGCCGCTGCGGCTGGTTCAGCCCGCCGGCACCCTCGAGATCTCGCAAAGCGCCAGCTGCACCGAAACCGTGGTCTGGAACCCCGGTGCCGTGCTCGGTGCGAAACTCGCCGACATGCCCGAAGACGGCTATCGCCACATGCTCTGCGTCGAGGCGGCCCGCATCGACGAGCCGGTGCTGCTGGCACCCGGCGCCCAATGGCAGGGCTGGCAACAGCTTTGCGTTCTCTGATTCTTTTCCGGTTCATCCCATGCTTGCCAAACGCATCATTCCCTGCCTCGACGTCACCGGCGGCCGTGTCGTCAAGGGCGTCAACTTCCTCGAACTGCGCGACGCCGGCGATCCGGTCGAGATCGCGGCGCGCTACAACGCCCAGGGCGCGGACGAACTGACCTTCCTGGACATCACCGCCACCAGCGACGGCCGCGACCTGATCCTGCCGATCATCGAGGCCGTGGCCTCGCAGGTCTTCATTCCCCTGACCGTGGGCGGCGGCGTGCGCACCGTGGCCGACGTGCGGCGGCTGCTCAACGCGGGCGCCGACAAGACCAGCTTCAACTCGGCCGCCATCGCCGACCCGAACGTGATCGACGCCGCCTCGCAGAAATACGGCTCGCAGTGCATCGTGGTGGCCATCGACGCCAAGCGCCGCACGCCTGAAGAGGCCGCCACGCGCGGCGCCGGCTGGGACGTGTACAGCCACGGCGGGCGCAAGAACACCGGTCTCGATGCCGTCGAATGGGCCACCGAGATGGTCCGCCGCGGTGCCGGCGAGATCTTGCTGACCAGCATGGACCGCGACGGCACCAAGAGCGGCTTCGACCTGGCGCTGACCCGCGCGGTGAGCGACGCGGTCGGCGTGCCGGTGATCGCCTCGGGCGGCGTGGGCAATCTCGACGACCTGGCCGACGGCATCCAGAACGGCGGCGCCGACGCGGTGCTGGCCGCCAGCATCTTCCACTACGGTGAATACACGGTCGGGCAGGCCAAGGCCCGCATGGCCGAGCGCGGAATCCCTGTGCGCAGCTGAGCTTTAAGGGTCTTTTTCTATCCCTGACAATACCTCCATGAATTGGCTCGATGAAGTGAAGTGGGACGCGAACGGCTTGGTGCCGGTCATCGCGCAGGAACAGGGCAGCAACGACGTCCTGATGTTCGCGTGGATGAACCGCGAGGCGCTCGAAAAGACCGCTGAGCTGGGTCGCGCCGTGTATTTCAGCCGTTCGCGCAACAAGCTCTGGTTCAAGGGCGAGGAATCCGGCCACGTGCAGACCGTGCACGAGATCCGCCTCGATTGCGACAACGACGTGGTGCTGCTCAAGGTCACCCAGCTCGGCCACGAGCCCGGCATCGCCTGCCACACCGGCCGCCACAGCTGCTTCTTCAGCAAGTACGAGAACGGCAACTGGACCGTGGTCGAGCCCGTCTTGAAAGACCCGGAGTCGATCTACAAATGATGGCCGCCGTGAACACCGAGATCTCCGATGCCCTTGCCCGACTGGCCGCCGTCATCGAGACGCGCCTGCCCGCGCAAGGCGGCGACCCCGAAAAAAGCTACGTTGCGCGCCTGCTGCACAAGGGGCCCGACGCCTTCCTCAAGAAGATCGGCGAGGAAGCCACCGAGGTCGTGATGGCCGCCAAGGACGCCGACCACGGCGGCGACCGTTCGAAAATAGTGAACGAAGTGGCCGACCTGTGGTTCCACACCATGGTGGCGCTGGCGCACTACGGCTTTTCGCCGGCCGACGTGGTGGCGGAACTGGAGCGCCGCGAAGGCACCAGCGGCATCGAGGAAAAAGCCCTGCGCAAGGTGCAGCAGCGCAGCAGCGAAGAAAAAGGCGGGGTATCCGGATGAGCGACATCACCACCATCGACGACTTCTCCTCGGGCAAGACGCCCGAGCAGATCGAGAGCTTGCGCCAGATCACGCTGGCGGTCTACGTGCTGTATGCGCTGTCGTGGTTCACCGGCGGCCTCACGGGCATCGTGGGCATCGTGCTGAACTACGTCAAGCGCGAAGACGCCGCGGGCACGCTCTACCAGAGCCATTTCACCTGGCAGATCCGCACCTTCTGGTGGGGATTGTGCTGGTCCATCCTGGGGTTCATCACCATCTGGATCCTGGTCGGTTTTCCCATTCTCTTTGCCACGGCCGTGTGGATGATCTACCGGCTGGTCAAGGGATGGCTGAACTGGAGCGAACGCAAGCCCATGGCTGTCTGAGCATGTCACACGATCCCAACTGCATCTTCTGCAAAATCATCGAGGGCAAGATTCCCTCGCGCAAGGTCTACGAAGACGAAGACCTGTTCGGCTTTCACGACATCGCGCCGTGGGCGCCGGTGCACTTCATGCTGGTGCCCAAGAAGCACATCGCCTCGATGGCCCAGCTGACGCCCGACGACGCGGCCCTCATGGGCAAGATCATGACCCTGGCACCCAAGCTGGCGCTGGAACAGGGCTGCAGGCCCTATCCGGAAGGCGGCTTCCGGGTCGTGGTCAACACGGGCGCCGAGGGTGGGCAGGAGGTCCAGCATCTCCATGTCCATGTCATGGGCGGTCCCCGGCCATGGCTTCGCGGCTGAGCCGCATTAAGCCAAACTGTCACATTACGCCCGACTAAAATCGGGCACATTCTTAGGAGTCTTCCATGGGTTCTTTTTCTATCTGGCACTGGCTGATCGTGCTGCTCGTCGTGGTCATGATCTTCGGCACCAAGAAGCTGCGGAACATGGGTTCGGACCTTGGTGGCGCCGTCAAGGGCTTCAAGGACGGCATGAAGGACGGCAGCTCGTCCGACGCCGCCGCTTCGTCGGCCCCTGCGCAGCAAGTGACGGGCCAGCCGGCCAACAGCGACAAGTCGACGATCGACGTCGAAGCGCGTCAGAAGTCCTGAGCGCGGCCCGCACGTGCTCGACCTCGGCATTGAGAAGCTGGCGCTGATCGGCGTCGTGGCGCTGATCGTCATCGGCCCGGAAAAGCTGCCGCGCGTGGCCCGCACCGTCGGCACCTTGCTCGGCAAGGCGCAGCGCTACGTCAACGACGTCAAGGCCGAAGTCAACCGCTCGATGGAGCTCGACGAACTGCGCAAGATGAAGACCACCGTGGAGGATGCGGCGCGCGACGTCGAGCACAGCATCCACACCGGTGCGAGCGAATTCGAGAAGCAGTTCTCCGGGTCGGGCGAAACCCTCTCGGCGCTGGCCGAACCAGAGCCGCCACCGCCGCCCGAATACAAGCACCCGCGCAAGAACTGGCGCCTGAAGCAGGGCGCCACGCCGCAGTGGTACAAGGCGCGCAACGGCGTGCGCACCAAGGCGCTGTCGGGCGCCGCGCGCGTCGCGCGCTTCCGTCCGCACACGATCAACAAGATCAACTAGCGCATCCACAACACCGCGTTCTGAGCGCGCCGCACGCCGGCCGACGTCACGCTTTCTTCTTTTCCAATGGCCGATTCCGACAACAAGAACAAAGACAAAGAAGACGAGCTGGCGGGCACCGAGCAGCCGTTCGTGGCGCATCTGGTCGAGCTTCGCGACCGGTTGCTCTACTGTGTCTACGGGCTCGTGGTCGCCGGCATCCTGCTGGCCATCTGGCCGGGCCCCGGCGGGCTGATCGACCTGATCGCCATGCCGATCAAGGCCCACATGCCGCACGACGCGAAGCTCATCGCCATCGGAGTGTTCTCGCCGTTCTTCGTGCCGCTCAAGGTGTTGATGATGGCGGCCGTGCTGCTGGCGCTGCCCTGGCTCATGTACCAGGCGTGGATGTTCGTGGCGCCGGGCCTCTACAGCCACGAAAAGAAGTTCGCGCTGCCGCTGATCTTCTTCGGCAGCCTGCTGGCCTACGCCGGCATCGCCTTCGTGCAGCTCTTCGTGCTGGACAAGATGTTCAGCTTCATCCAGCGTTTCGCGCCCGCCGCGGTGCAGGCGACGCCGGACATTTCCTCCTACGTCGAGGCCATTCTTTCGCTCTACATCGCGTTCGGCGTCGCCTTCCAGGTGCCGATCGTCGTGATGCTGCTGGTGCGCTTCGAGATGGTCACCATCGAGAAGCTGAAGTCGTTTCGCGGCTACTTCATCGTGGTGGCCTTCGTGGTGGCCGCCGTGCTGACCCCGCCCGACGTGGTGTCGCAGCTCGCCCTGGCCGTGCCGATGTGCCTGCTTTACGAGGTGGGCATCATCGGCGCCAAGTATTTCGCCAGCAGCGGCAAGAAGCCGGAAGACGAAGAAAGCGCCGATTCGGCATCATCCAGCTGATCCGCTGAATGGGATAGCCGCAGGCGATCCCAATGTCCAGAACACCGAGGAACCGGCTTAGCCGGGTCTCAGGTGTTGCCCCCGGTAGGGGGAAGGCGAAGCGGACACGAAGTGCCGCGCAGCCTGGGGGCGAGCCTATTCTTGTTGATTGGGCACTTGCCGCACCGGGCTCTTTGGTCGAAGCCCCGGCGTCACATCCAGTTCCATCTTGTCGCTGCCGCGTTGCAGCGCGAAGCGCGAGGTGCTGCCGGGCTTCAGGCCGGCCACCGCGGTCAGCAGCGCCTGCACGTTGTCCGTCTTCTTCTCGCCCACCGAGGTGATCACGTCGCCCGGGCGAATGCCGGCCTTGGCCGCGGGGCCGTTCTGCAGCACGCCGGTGATGATCACGCCGGAGTCGGCCTTCACGCCGAAGGTCTCGGCCAGTTCGGGCGAGAGGTCGCTCGGCTCCACGCCGATCCAGCCGCGGCGCACCTGGCCTTCCTTGACGATGCCTTCGAGCACGATCTTGGCCATCGAGACCGGGATCGCGAAGCCGATGCCCATGCTGCCGCCCGAGCGCGAGTAGATCGCGGTGTTGATGCCCTGCAGGTTGCCGTGCACGTCGATCAGCGCGCCGCCCGAGTTGCCGGGGTTGATGGCCGCGTCGGTCTGGATGAAGTTCTCGAAGTTGTTGATGCCCAGCTGGTTGCGTCCCAGCGCCGAGACGATGCCGCTGGTCACGGTCTGGCCCACGCCGAAGGGGTTGCCGATGGCCAGCACCTGGTCGCCCACCTGCAGCGCGTCGGAGTCGCCCAGCACGATCACCGGCAGCTTGTCGAGCTCGATCTTGAGCACGGCCAGGTCGGTGTCGGGGTCGGTGCCGATCACCTTGCCGCGCGCGTGACGGCTGTCGTTCAGCGTCACTTCGATCTCGTCGGCGCCCTCGACCACGTGGTTGTTGGTGAGGATGTAACCGTCGGTGCTGACGATCACGCCGCTGCCCAGGCCCACCTGGGGCTGGTCGTCTTGGTCGCCGAAGAAGAAGCGGAACCACGGGTCGTTGCTGCGCGGATGGCGCTGCGCCGCCTTGCTGGTGTTGATGCTCACCACCGCCGGCGAGGCCTTCTTGGCCGGCACGGCCAGGCTGCCGGGCGTTGCGATGGCCGGGTTGGCGGTGGGCGCCTGCACGACCGACACCACGCCGCCCAGCGAGGTCGCGCGCTTGTTGAGCCATTCGGGCTTGAGCGTCGCGACGACGAAGTACGCCGCGAGCAGGACGGTCACGGCTTGGGCAAAAAGCAGCCAGGTACGTTTCATGAAAACTTGCTGAAAAGACGTTCGGAGAGCGCCATTCCAGGCGCGGCACTGCCTCCGATTGTCCCTCAACGGCACTGTCCATAGACCGCGCCGGGCGGTCGAGATTGCGGCCGGTCGGCTGCGTGAATCCGGGATAACCCCTAGTATTCCGGGTCGGTTCCGATCCGGACCGTGCTTTCCAGGCCTCCCGCGCTGCCCACCCGGCGGATGCGGCCAGGCGTTTCGTCGGCGCGCCGCCTCCCGTTCCCACCCGGTCTCGCGGACCGGTGCGCGCAGCAACGATATCTCCGTCAGCCATGACCCCAGAAGCAACCCTCCCGGACGGCGCGCAGCCGGCGCCGGCACGCACGCTCGGCACGAGCGACTACAAGACCCTGGCCCTGTCCGCCCTCGGCGGCACGCTGGAGTTCTACGACTTCGTCATCTACGTCTTCTTCGCCACCGTGCTGGGAGCGCTGTTCTTCCCGACGGACATGCCCGACTGGCTGCGGCAGCTGCAGACCTTCGGCATCTTCGCGGCCGGCTACCTGGCGCGGCCGGTGGGCGGCATCGTCATCGCGCATTTCGGCGACATCTTCGGCCGCAAGCGCATGTTCACGCTGTCGATCTTCCTGATGGCGGCGCCCACGCTGGTCATCGGCCTGCTGCCGACCTACGCGAGCATCGGCGTGGCGGCGCCGCTGCTGCTGTTGCTGATGCGCGTGCTGCAGGGCGCGGCCATCGGCGGCGAGATGCCGGGTGCCTGGGTGTTCGTGGGCGAGCATGTGCCGGCCAGGCGCTACGGTTTCGGCATCGGCATGCTGACCTCGGGCATCACCGGCGGCATCCTGCTGGGTTCGCTGATCGCGGTGGCCATCAACCGCCATTACTCGCCCGAGCAGGTGAGCGACTTCGCCTGGCGCATTCCGTTCATCCTGGGCGGGGTGTTCGGGCTGGTGTCGGTGTACCTGCGCCGCTTCCTGCATGAGACGCCCGTGTTCAAGGAGCTGGCCGGCCGCCGCAGCGTGGCGCGCGAACTGCCGCTGCGCACCGTGCTGCGCGAGCACCGCCTGGCCTGCGTGTACGTCGCGCTGCTGACCTGGGTGCTGTCGGCCGCCATCGTGGTGGTGGTGCTCTACACGCCCACCTACCTGCAGAAGGTGCACCACATCCCGGCCGCGCTGTCGCTGGAAGCCAATGCGCTGGCCACGCTGACCCTGACGCTGGGCTGCATGCTCGCGGGCTGGGCCAGCGACCGTTTCGGCACGCGCACGGTGATGCTGGTGGGCTGGGGCGGACTGTTCGCGACCGCCTACCTTTTCTACACCGGCCTGCCCGGCACGCCGGCCACGCTGTTCTGGCACTACGGGCTGGTCGGCCTGTTCGTGGGCACCATCGCCACGGTGCCGATCGCGGGCGTGCGCGCGTTCCCGGCGCCGGTGCGGTTCACCGGGCTTTCGTTCGCCTACAACATGTCTTATGCCGTCTTCGGCGGGCTCACGCCGGTGATCCTCACGCTCTGGCTGCAGCACGACACCATGGCGCCCGCGCACTACGTGGCGGTGCTGGCGGCGCTGGGCTTCCTGCTCGCGCTCCTGCCCCTTGCCGTGCGCGGCCATGCCATGCGCGACGGCGTGGCGCCCGCGGGGCGCGCGACAATGTCGCGATGAGCACCACCCGCCACGAACTGCTTCACGCATTCGACCTGCTGCTCGCCCCCGGGCGCTTCAAGGATTACGGACCCAACGGCCTTCAGGTCGAGGGGCGCACCGTGGTCCGCAAGATCGTCTCGGGCGTGACCGCCAGCCGCGCCTTGATCGAAGCCGCCATCCGCGCCGAAGCCGACGCCATCTTCGTCCACCACGGCCTGTTCTGGCGCGGCCAGAGCGGCTGCGTCACCGGCTGGATGAAACAGCGCCTGGGCCTGCTGCTCGGCCACGACATCAACCTGTTCGCCTACCACCTGCCGCTCGACGCGCACCCTGAGTTGGGCAACAACGCGCAGCTTGGCCTGCAACTGGGGCTCGTGGCCCATCCTGGCGCCACCGGGCGCTTCGGCGAGCAGGAGCTGGGTTTCCTGGGCACGCGCGAGAACGGCGAGGGCTTTGCCGATGCCAAGGCGCTTGCCACCCATGTGGAGGGCGTGCTGAAGCGGCCCGTCACGCTGCTCGATACCGCGCAGCGTCCCATCAAGACCGTCGCCTGGTGCACGGGCGGCGCCCAGGGCTATTTCGAGGCCGCCATCGCGGCCGGGGCAGACGCCTTCATCACCGGCGAGATCTCGGAACCCCAGGCCCACTACGCACGCGAGATGGGTGTGGCCTTCCTGGCCTGCGGTCACCATGCCACCGAGCGCTACGGCGCCCAGGCGGTGGCCGGGCACGTGGCGGCGCAGCTCGGGCTGACGCACGAGTTCATCGACATCGACAACCCCGCATGAGCGCAGTGAACAGCCCCATCGCCATCACCCTGGGCGACCCCGCGGGCATCGGCCCCGAGATCATCGCCAAGGCTTTCCGCGAGGCGCCGGATGCCACGCGTGGCGCCTTCGTGGCCGGCGACGTCGGCACGATGCGCCAGGCCTCCCAGGCGCTGGCCGCGCCGGGAGAACTGGCGTGGCCGGTGCTGGAGATCGAATCCGTCGCCGAGGTTGCCACCGTGCCGCCGCGCTGCATCCCGGTGCTGCAGGTCATCGCGCCGCCTTCGGGCATCGAGATAGGGCAGGTCAGCGCCGAGGCCGGCCGCGTGGCGGGCGAATGCGTGGTCTGGGCCGCGCGGGCCGCGTTGCGCGGCGAGGTGGCCGCCATCGTGACCGCGCCGCTGCACAAGGAGGCGCTGTCCGCCGCTGGCTTTCCGTATCCCGGCCATACCGAATTGCTGCAGGCCGAGGCCGCCGCGCACCTGGGCCGCACCGTGGCCGACGTGCCGGTGCGCATGATGCTGGCCAACGACGAGTTGCGCACCGTGCTCGTCAGCATTCATGTGTCGCTGCGCCAGGCCATCGAGGCGGTCCGCTTCGAGGGCGTGCTCGAGACGCTGCGCATCACGCACCGCGCGTTGACCCATGCGCTGGGCCGCATGCCGCGCATCGGCGTGGCGGGCCTGAACCCGCATGCGGGGGAGGGCGGCCTTTTCGGCTCGGAGGAGCGGGAGGTCATCGTGCCGGCCATCGAGGCCGCGCGCGCCGAAGGCATTGACGCCCATGGGCCCTATGCGCCCGACACCGTGTTCATGCGCGCGCGCGCCAAGGGCGGCGTGCCGTCCAGCGGCGAGTTCGACGTGGTGATTGCGATGTACCACGACCAGGGCCTGATCCCGGTCAAGTACCTGGGCGTGGAGAAGGGCGTGAACGTGACGCTGGGGCTGCCGCTGGTGCGCACCAGCCCCGATCACGGCACCGCGTTCGACATCGCGGGCACGGGGCAGGCCGATGCGTCCAGCCTCGTCGAGGCATTGCGCATGGCCCGTCGGCTGAGCTGAAAGCGAGAGCCGCCGGGGCTTTCAGGAACACCGAGGAACCGGCTCTGCCGGGCCTCTGGTGTTGCCCCCGGTAGGGGGTAGGCGAAGCGACACGAAGTGCGCGCAGCCTGGGGGCGAGCAACAGTTATCGCTTGAGGCTATCGCGAATTTCGCGCAGCAGTATCACGTCTTCGGGCGTTGCGGGGGCGGCGGCCGGTGCCGGCTCTTCGCTGCGCTTGAGGCGGTTGATCTGCTTGACCATCATGAAGATGATGAAGGCGAGGATCACGAAGTTGACCGCGATGGTGATGAAGTTGCCGTAGGCCAGCACGGGCACGCCGGCCTTCTTCAGGTCGGCCAGCGTGTTCGCCACGCCGGCCGGTGCGGTGCCCAGCACCACGTAGAGGTTGGAGAAGTCGAGCTTCCCGAACACCAGGCCCACCAGCGGCATGATGATGTCGGCCACGAGCGAATCGACGATCTTGCCGAACGCGCCGCCGATGATCACGCCGACCGCCAGGTCGATGACGTTGCCCTTGACGGCAAATTCCTTGAATTCACTGAGGATGCTCATGATTCAAAAGGCTGCTGGAGCTCTGCTGTTGAAGGAGAGCCGAGTATGCCCGCGATTGTTCACTTCCCAGGCGGGCGCAACGCGACATCGACGTGCGCGGTGGGTAACCCTTCACGACTGCGCGCGGCAATCTGCCTGAAGCCGTCCTCGAGGTGCCGCACGAAGCGCGGCGTGTCGAAGTAGCCGCGGCGCGCCTCCTTGGCCGCGGCCAGCCGCGCGCGCAAGGCAGCGAGTTCGTCGGGGTGCGTGGCGTAGTGGATGGCCTTCTGCACGTACTCCGCGTGGTTCGTGGCCACCAGCTCCGGCAGCCCGATGGCGCCCAGCAGGCTGCCCGCCATGCGCGACACCATCGTCGAGCCCGTGAGCGCCAGCAGCGGAACGCCCGACCACAGCACGTCGTTCGCGGTGGCGCCGCTGCTGTAGGGGAAGGTGTCGATGAACAGGTCGGCCAGGCCGATGCGCGCCAGGTGCTGGTCGACCGGCATGCGCGGCGACACGATCAGGCGCTCGGCCGGCAGGCCGGCCTTTTCCCAGTGCGCGCGCAGGTTGCGCTCGAAGCCGTTCGGGCCTTGCGCGAGCCATAGCACTGAGTTCGGAATGCCCCGCACGATGCGGACCCAGGCGTCGAAGGTTTCGGGCTGGATCTTGAAGGACTGCGAGAAATTGCACAGCACGAACGCGTCTTCCGGCAGGCCGTGCGCCTCGCGCGTGGCCTTGTGCGGGTTGACGGGGCGCTTCGTGTCGATCACCTGGAAGGTCTCGGGCAGGCGCAGCAGCTTCTCGGTGTAGCAGTCTTCCGTGCCCTGCGGCGAGAGAAAACCGTCGGACACCAGGTAGTCGTAGTTGGTAGAGCCGCTGGTGCCCATGTAGCCCAGCCACATGAGCTGCGCGGGCGCCGTGTGATAGGCCATGACCTGCGGCTTGGCGCCGCGCGTGTCGCCCGAGAGGTCGACCAGGATGTCGATCTCGTCCTCGCGGATGCGCTCGGCCATCTGCTGGATCGACTGGCCGTGCATGTCCACGAAATGCTCCGCCGACGCCGCGATGCGCGCGCGCGCCGGGTGGCCGTCGTCCGGGCCGTAGGAGTACACGAAGACTTCGAAGTCCTTTCGGTCGTGCAGGCTGTAGAGCTCGGCCGTCAGGTGGGCCACCGGGTGGTTGCGGAAGTCGAACGAGTAGTAGCCCACGCGGATGCGCGGCGATGTGCGGCGCGCCCCGGCATCGGCAAAGGGCTTGATGGCCGTGTTCCTGTCGGCCAGCGTGGCGGAGCGCTGGGTCCAGTGCATCAGCCGGTGGGCGTCGTCGTAGTTCGACATCAGGATGAACGACGACGCTGTCTGGTCGTCGACCGGATTGTCCAGGCGGGCCGCGATCTTCGCGCGCAGCTCGGGCACGCCCTCCCAGCGGGCGATGTGCGCCTTTTCGCCGAGCAGCCACACCATGGCCGGCATGAAGTCCGGGTCGTCGCGCAGGCACTGCTCGAACTCCGCGATGGCGGCCTCCGACTGCCCGGCCATCACGTAGGTCACGCCGAGGTTGCAGCGCGCGAGCACCTGGCGCGGATGCAGTTCGAGGGCCTTCTTGAGCACCTCGATGGCCGCGTCGTAGCGGCCCTGGCGGAAGTTCGTCGCGCCGAGGTTGTTCAGCAGCGCTTCCTGTTCGGGCATCGACTCCAGCGCGAGCTTGTACAGCTCTTCCGATTCGTCGAAGCGCATCGCCGCGCCCTCCAGCGCGGCGCAGACGCCGTAGAGCGCCGCCACCGCTTCGGGGTCCGACAGGGCCCTGGCCCGCACTTCGACTGTCGAATGGCGCATGGCGCGCTGCATCGGCGCGATGGCCTCTTCGTTGCGGCCGCAGGCGATCAGCGCGCGCGACAGCAGATAGGCCGCCTCGAAGTCGGGCGGATCGGTCTGGGCCTGCTCCAGCGAAGTCAGCGCGCCGGCCCAGTCCTTCTGGTGGGCGCGGATCTTCCCGATGTTCTTGTGGGCGGCGATGTAGCCGGAGTCCAGCTTCAGTGCCTGGCGGAACTGCTCGACAGCCTCTTCGAGGCGGTCCTGCTCCATGTCGATCGCGCCGGCGTTGTTCCATGCCGCGGGTGACTGAGGCGCCAGCCGCGTGGCCTCGCCGGCGGCTTCGCGTGCCTGGCGGAATTTTTTCTGCTGGCGGTAGACCGCCGACAGGTTCACATAGGCCTCGGGATAGTTCGGCAGCGCCTTGATCGCGCGGCGAAGGTCTTGCTGCGCTTCGGCCAGCAGGCCCATGTGCATGAAGATGGTTGCGCGCGTATTGAAATAGAAGTGGTGCGGCGACTTCGCGATCGCACGGTTCACGTAGTTCAGCGCCAGCTTCGGGCGGCCCTGCCGGTAGAGCGCCTCACCCGTGAGGTGCAGTGCGTCGGCGTGCTCGGGGAATTGCGACAGCAGGTTTTCGTAGATCCGCAGGGCTTCGGTGAAGCGGCCCATGCGGTGCTGCGTCAGCCCCTGTTCCAGAAGACGGCTTGCCTCATCGGCGGAGGCGGTGGGCGCGGGGGCGAGAGAAGGTGAGTTCATGAAGCCGTGGGTTGGACGGGTCAGAAGATCGGCCGCTGAAATTCCGGCCTGGAGGCATGAAAAAAGACCGGCCACCCAGTATAGGTGGCCGGCCTCGTGTTGTAACCGTTGGCAACCCCCGGCAGCGCACAGGCGCCGCCCGGGGATCGCCGCGTGGATCACCAGGACCAGGAAGCGCCGACCCCGCCGCCGACCTTGCCGCTCTGGCCGGTGCCGAGGTTGACCTTGATCTGCGACGCCTCGCCGAGGCGGAAGCTGATCGCGGCCGCAATCGCCGAGCGGCCGTCGTAGGAGCCGACGCCCACGCCCACGCCGAACTGCTTGCCCGCTTCCAGGGCCGGCACCGAGGCCGCGGCCATCGCGATGGCCGCGCCGGTGCTGCCGACCTTGCGCGCGTCCTGCACTTCGCTGCGCACCTGGTTCAGCTGTTGCATGTTGGCTGCGTCCGTCGGCAGGATGCCTGGGGCCACGTTCTGCACGCGGCCGTTCGCCACCACGCCGTTGCCCGCCGTGATCGTGCCGCCGGCGTTCACGTTGCCCGTCACGTTGACCGTGCCGGCATTCAGCGTCGTGACGTTGCCCGTCACCGCGTTGATCGTCGTGATGTTGCCGGTCTGCGTGTTGAGCACCGTGATGTTGCCGTTGGCCGCGGTGATCGTCTGGAAGTTGCCGGTGGTCGCGTTCACCGTGCCGGCATTGACCGTGCTCGCGTTCACCGTCGTTGCGCTCACCGTGTTGGCGGTCAGTGCGTTGATGGTGGCGCTGGCCGCCGTCAGGTTGGTGGTGCTGACGTTGGTCGAGTTCAGCGTGTTGATCGTGCCGTGGCCCGCCGACAGGTTGGCCGTCGTGATGTTGGTCGACGTCAGGTTGTTGATCGTGCCGTTGGCGGTCGTCAGGTTGTTGGTGCTGACGTTGGTCGCGCTCAACGTGTTGATCGTGCCGTTGTTTGCGGTCAGGTTCGTGGTGCTGACGTTCGTGGCGTTCAGCGTGTTGACCGTACCGTTGCTCGCCGACAGGTTCGTCGTCGTGACGTTGGTAGCGCTCAACGTGTTGATCGTGCCCGCGGTCGCCGACAGGTTGGATGTCGTGACGTTGGTCGCGTTCAGGGTGTTGATCGTGCCGTTGCTGGCCGTCAGGTTGGTGGTGCTGACGTTGGTGGCGTTCAGCGTATTGACCGTGCCGTTGCTTGCCGACAGGTTCGTCGTCGTGATGTCGGTGGCGTTCAGCGTGTTGATGGTGCCGCTGCTGGCCGTCAGGTTCGTCGTGCTGACGTTCGTGGCATTCAGCGTATTGACCGTACCGTTGCTTGCCGACAGGTTCGTCGTCGTGATGTCGGTGGCGTTCAGCGTGTTGATGGTGCCGCTGCTGGCCGTCAGGTTGGTGGTGCTGACGTTGGTGGCATTCAACGTATTGACCGTACCGTTGCTCGCCGACAGGTTGGTCGTCGTGATGTCGGTGGCGTTCAGCGTGTTGATGGTGCCGTTGCTGGCCGTCAGGTTGGTGGTGCTGACGTTGGTGGCATTCAACGTGTTGACCGTGCCGTTGCTTGCCGACAGGTTCGTCGTCGTGATGTCGGTGGCGTTCAGCGTGTTGACCGTGCCCGTGGTCGCCGACAGGCTGGACGTCGTGACGTTGGTCGCGTTCAGCGTGTTGATGGTGCCGTTGCTGGCGGTCAGATCGGTCGTGCTGACATTGGTCGCGTTCAGCGTGTTGACCGTGCCCGTGGTCGCCGACAGGCTGGACGTCGTGACGTTGGTGGCGTTCAGCGTATTGATGGTGCCGTTGCTGGCGGTCAGGGCCGTCGTGCTGACGTTGGTCGCGTTCAGCGTGTTGACCGTACCGGTGGTCGCCGACAGGCTGGACGTCGTGACATTGGTCGCGTTCAGCGTATTGATGGTGCCGTTGCTGGCCGTCAGGTCCGTCGTGCTGACGTTGGTGGCGTTCAGCGTGTTGACCGTGCCCGTGGTCGCCGACAGGTTGGATGTCGTGACGTTGGTCGCGTTCAGCGTATTGATGGTGCCGTTGCCGGCGGTCAGATCGGTCGTGCTGACATTGGTGGCGTTCAACGTGTTGACTGTGCCAGTGGTTGCCGACAGGCTGGACGTCGTGACGTTGGTCGCGTTCAACGTATTGATGGTGCCGTTGCTGGCGGTCAGGGCCGTCGTGCTGACATTGGTCGCGTTCAGCGTGTTGACCGTACCCGTGGTCGCCGACAGGCTGGACGTCGTGACGTTGGTCGCGTTCAGCGTGTTGATGGTGCCGTTGCCGGCGGTCAGATCGGTCGTGCTGACATTGGTGGCGTTCAACGTGTTGACCGTGCCGGTGGTCGCCGACAGGCTGGACGTCGTGACGTTGGTCGCGTTCAGCGTGTTGATGGTGCCGTTGCTGGCGGTCAAGTCCGTCGTGCTGACATTGGTAGCGTTCAGCGTGTTGACCGTACCGGTGGTCGCCGACAGGCTGGACGTCGTGACGGTGGTCGCGTTCAACGTATTGATGGTGCCGTTGCTGGCGGTCAGGGCCGTCGTGCTGACATTGGTCGCGTTCAGCGTGTTGACCGTACCCGTGGTCGCCGACAGGCTGGACGTCGTGACGTTGGTCGCGTTCAGCGTGTTGATGGTGCCGTTGCTGGCGGTCAGATCGGTCGTGCTGACATTGGTGGCGTTCAGCGTGTTGACCGTACCGGTGGTCGCCGACAGGCTGGACGTCGTGACGTTGGTGGCGTTCAGCGTATTGATGGTGCCGTTGCTGGCCGTCAGGTCCGTCGTGCTGACGTTGGTGGCGTTCAGCGTGTTGACCGTGCCCGTGGTCGCCGACAGGTTGGATGTCGTGACGTTGGTCGCGTTCAGCGTATTGATGGTGCCGTTGCCGGCGGTCAGATCGGTCGTGCTGACATTGGTAGCGTTCAGCGTGTTGACCGTACCGGTGGTCGCCGACAGGCTGGACGTCGTGACGTTGGTCGCGTTCAGCGTATTGATGGTGCCGTTGCCGGCGGTCAGATCGGTCGTGCTGACATTGGTGGCGTTCAGCGTGTTGACCGTACCGGTGGTCGCCGACAGGCTGGACGTCGTGACGTTGGTCGCGTTCAGCGTATTGATGGTGCCGTTGCTGGCGGTCAGATCGGTCGTGCTGACATTGGTGGCGTTCAGCGTGTTGACCGTACCGGTGGTCGCCGACAGGCTGGACGTCGTGACGTTGGTCGCGTTCAGCGTATTGATGGTGCCGTTGCCGGCGGTCAGATCGGTCGTGCTGACATTGGTGGCGTTCAGCGTGTTGACCGTACCGGTGGTCGCCGACAGGCTGGACGTCGTGACGTTGGTCGCGTTCAGCGTATTGATGGTGCCGTTGCTGGCGGTCAGATCGGTCGTGCTGACATTGGTGGCGTTCAGCGTGTTGACCGTACCGGTGGTCGCCGACAGGCTGGACGTCGTGACGTTGGTCGCGTTCAGCGTATTGATGGTGCCGTTGCCGGCGGTCAGATCGGTCGTGCTGACATTGGTGGCGTTCAGCGTGTTGACCGTACCGGTGGTCGCCGACAGGCTGGACGTCGTGACGTTGGTCGCGTTCAGCGTATTGATGGTGCCGTTGCTGGCCGTCAGGGCCGTCGTGCTGACGTTGGTGGCGTTCAGCGTGTTGACCGTACCCGTGGTCGCCGACAGGTTGGACGTCGTGGTGTTCGTCGCGTTGATGGTGCCGGCAGTGAGCGTGCCGGTACTGATGCTGGTCGACGTGAGACTGGTGATCGTGCCTGTCGCGGCGGTCAGCACGTTGGCGCCGAGGGTGCCGGTGAAGGTTCCGTTGGTTGCCTGGACACCGTTGGCCGTCACGGTGCCGGTGATGTTGGCGCTGCCTGCCGTCAGGGCCGCGATGTTGGCGCCGGCCGCGGTCACGTTGCCGGTGACGTCGACGCTGCCGGCGGAAACGGTGGCAGACGTGATGCTTGACGCGCTGAGCGTATTGATGGTGCCGGTGTTGGCGGTGATGGTGCCCGCGCTGATGCTGCCGGCAGTCAGGGAGGTCGTACTCACGCCCTGGGGCGCGTTCAGCAGGCCACCGGTGTTGGTTGCGTTGCCACCGTTATTGATCCGGATGGGGTCGCCCCCGATCGTCACTGCCTGCGCGTACGCCACTGGCAGCGTCATTACATATCCCGCCCCCACCAATACCGAGGCAAGCAGGTGGCTGATGCCCGTGCTGCGCGTGCCGGAAGACGAACGTTTGGAAGAGCGCTTGGGTGTAGTCATTTGGACCTTTTTCCTTGATGTATCGATGGCGACTTCCGGGCTCCCAGAGTCCCTTGTCGCGTGAAAGCAGGGTCGGGTTTCATTGCGTTACCCGGTGCAACCGATGCTAGGAATCGAGGTACTTGCTGAACATCACCGGGATCCGTAGTTCTGCGGTCCCGCGAGCGCTTCGATGCGTGTTCGAAAAAAAGTGGAGAGGTCCGCAAAGCCAATGCCCATGCGGCTTCGCGGGCATCACATGAATCCGTGGGCCATGCGTCGACACGCGATGTCGAGCGCGTTTCGTGTTGCGCGGTGCTACGTAACGTGCGCTCAAAACGCCACGTAACAACCGCGCGAAAACGACCTTTTCAGAGCCCTCTCAAGACCGCGTTGCACGGTCCGTTTGCGTCAATTTCTTCAATGAAATCAAAGTACTACAGGCAATGGCATGCCTGTTCGCACGGTGCTTTTTCGCGCAGGCATCGTTCCTGCGACATCTGAAACGAAAGACAACATTTCGAAGCTACCCGCAGGTAGCAATGAGCAAGAGGGGATGTCGCGTGGTCAATCTGTTTTCGAGCTTTGCCAATGCCTACATGGACACGGTTTTCCGTGTCGCCAGGGGAGTGCGGTCATGGAAATGAATATGAGTGTCCGTTGCCAACCCGTGCGGCCGATGCCGTCGGTTGCGCAGATGTATGGCGGTGTCTTCCATGCCGCGCTGATCGTCGCGGACGATCTTGCGGTCGCCGATCGCATGCGTCGCATCCTGGCCGAGCTCGCGCCGCGCCGCCGCATCGTGGTGGCGTCGAGCCGCGCCGAAGCCTGCAACCTGCTGGCCGCGCTGCCGTATGACCTCGCCCTGGTCGATATGCGGCTGCCGTCGAACGAAGGCATCTCGCTGCTTCATCATGTGCGCCAGAACTACCCGGGCATCGAAAGCGTCGGCATGTCCGATATCGACGACCAGGAACTGGTGGGCGCCGCGATTGCCGCGGGCGCCATCGGCTATCTGCTGACGGAAGCGGACGACATCGAGCTTGCCTATCTGCTGCGTTCGGTGGAACGCGGCGGCGCGCCGATGGACTCGCGCATCGCGCGGCGCATACTGAGTTCGATCGCCGCGTCCGCCAAGGCGCGCACGATCGAGCCGATCCGCGTGCAGGAGCCGCAGCAAGACGAGCCCGTGTCGGCCACGAAGCTGCCGCGCGGCCTGCTGTCGCCCAGGGAGCTCAAGGTGCTGCGGCTGATTGCGCAGGGCTGGAGCAACCGGCAGATCGCGGAAGCGGTCTATCTGTCGGTCAACACCATCGAGTTTCATGCCAAGAGCATCTACCGCAAGCTGTCCGTCAAGTCGCGGACCCAGGCGGTTCATGAGGCGATGCAGCACGGTCTTCTGAACTGAAGACGGCATCGGGGACAACCCTTGTCGCCAGGCGCCGCGCCGCCCTGCGCGCGCCTTGCAGCCCGCCTGCAGGCGGGCCGGACGCAATTCGGCCGTTGAATTCTCCCCCAGCGCCCCGCTACAATCGCTGGTTGACCCTGTTCAAGCCAAGGGTTGGCCCTGCTCCAGCGAAGAAGACAAGAGGATCCCCATGAGTGACATGACCTCCGGCTCGCCCCGGATCGACACAGGCAAACGAACCTGGCTGATCGCGTCCAGTTGTGCCGGCGTGGTGGGTGGCGTGGCAACCGCCATTCCCTTTGTGAGCACTTTCCAGCCTTCCGAGAAGGCCAAAGCCGCCGGCGCAGCGGTAGAGGTCGATATCTCGGGCCTCAAGGTCGGCGAGAAGATCACCGTCGAATGGCGTGGCAAGCCGGTCTGGATCCTCAAGCGCACCCCCGAGCAGGTCGCGGAACTCCCCAAGCTGGACGGGCAACTCGCCGACCCCCTGTCCAAGCGTCACCCCGACGAATTCACCCCCAAGTACGCACAGAACGAGCACCGTTCGATCAAGCCCGAAGTGCTGGTCGTGGTTGGCATCTGCACGCACCTGGGCTGCTCCCCGAGCGACCGCTTCCAGGCCGGCCCGCAGCCCTCGCTGCCCGCCGACTGGGAAGGCGGCTTCCTCTGCCCCTGCCACGGTTCCACTTTCGACCTGGCTGGCCGAGTCTTCAAGAACAAGCCCGCGCCCGACAACCTGCCGGTGCCGCCGCACATGTACCTGTCGGACACCAAGCTCCTGATCGGTGAAGACTCCAAGAAGGCCTGAGGCGGAAGAAGAACATGGCTGAATTCCACGAGATTTCCCCCAACGCACCGACCAGCGAAAAACTGCTGAACTGGGTCGACAACCGGTTCCCGCTCAGCAAGCTCTGGAACGACCAGTGGGGCAAGTACTACGCGCCGAAGAACTTCAACTTCTGGTACATCTTCGGCTCGCTGGCCATGCTGGTCCTGGTGATCCAGATCGTCACCGGCATCTTCCTGGTCATGCACTACAAGCCCGATGCGGCCCAGGCGTTCGCCTCGGTCGAGTACATCATGCGCGACGTGCCATGGGGCTGGCTGATCCGCTACATCCACTCGACGGGCGCCTCGGCGTTCTTCATCGTGGTGTACCTGCACATGTTCCGCGGCCTCATGTACGGCAGCTACCGCAAGCCGCGCGAGCTGATCTGGGTGTTCGGCTGCGCGATCTTCCTGTGCCTGATGGCCGAAGCCTTCATGGGCTACCTGCTGCCCTGGGGCCAGATGTCCTACTGGGGCGCCCAGGTGATCGTGAACCTGTTCGCCGCCATCCCGTTCATCGGCCCCGACCTGGCCCTGCTGATCCGCGGCGACTACGTGGTGAGCGACGCCACGCTGAACCGCTTCTTCAGCTTCCACGTGATCGCCGTGCCGCTGGTGCTGCTCGGCCTGGTGGTGGCCCACCTGATCGCGCTGCACGAAGTGGGTTCGAACAACCCCGACGGCATCGAGATCAAGGCCAAGCGCGGCCCCGACGGCCATCCGCTCGACGGCATTCCGTCGCACCCGTACTACACGGTGCACGACATCTTCGGCGTGGTGGTGTTCCTCACGATCTTCTCGGCCGTGATCTTCTTCGCGCCGGAAGCTGGCGGGTACTTCCTCGAGTACAACAACTTCATTCCGGCCGATTCGCTGAAGACGCCGAACCACATCGCCCCGGTCTGGTACTTCACGCCGTTCTATTCGATGCTGCGCGCAACCACCGACGACATGGTCAACGTGTTCTCGCTGATCATCGCCGCGGGCGCCATCCTGAACTTCGTCAAGGGCAAGTCGGGCACGGCGTTCAAGGTCGCGCTCATCGTCGTGGCGGCCGTGGTCATCTTCCTGCTCAAGTCCTTCGACGCCAAGTTCTGGGGCGTGGTCGTGATGGGCGGCTCGGTCATCATCCTGTTCTTCCTGCCGTGGCTCGACCACAGCGAAGTCAAGTCGATCCGCTACCGTCCGAGCTGGCACAAGTACGTGTACGGCGCCTTCGTCTTCTTCTTCCTCATCCTCGGCTACCTGGGCATCCAGCCGCCGGGCGTCTGGGGCAACCTGGTCATCGGATCGTTCGCGCTCGACATCGCGCAGACCATCTCGCAGATCGGCACGCTGGTCTACTTCGGCTTCTTCCTGCTGATGCCGTGGTGGAGCCGCAAGGGCGAGTTCAAGACCGTGCCCGAGCGCGTTGTCTTCGCCGCCCATTGAGACATGCTGCCCAAGAGAGCTGAGAGAAACACGATGAAGAAGAAAAGCATTTCCGGCTGGCTCGCGGTCCTGGGTCTGGCGCTGGGCCTGACCTTCTCCGCAGCCGCGTCGGCCGAGTCCGAAGGCATCGCCTGGGACAAGGCCAACACCAAGACCAACGACATGGCCGCGCTGCAGAACGGCGCCAAGCTGTTCGTCAACTACTGCCTGAACTGCCACTCGGCGGCGTTCATGCGCTACAACCGACTGCAGGACATCGGCATCACCGAGCAGCAGATCAAGGACAACCTTCTGTTCACGACCGACAAGGTCGGCGAAACCATGAAGGCCAACATCGATCCGCGCCAGGCCAAGGACTGGTTCGGCACCACGCCACCCGACCTCACGCTGGTCGCGCGCTCGCGCGCCGGCCACGGCGGCACGGGCGCAGACTACCTCTACACGTATCTGCGCACCTACTACCGCGACGACACAAAAGCCACCGGCTGGAACAACCTTGCGTTCCCCAGCGTCGCCATGCCGAACCCCCTGTGGGAACTGCAAGGCGAACGCCGCCCGGTCTACACCAAGGTCGAACAGCACGGCCACGAAACCGAAGTGTTCAAGGGCTGGGAGCAAGTCACTCCCGGCACCCTGACACCCGTGCAGTACGACAATGCCGTCGGCGACCTGGTGAGTTACCTGCAATGGATGGCCGAGCCGGCTCAGAACACCCGCATCCGCATCGGCGTGTGGGTGCTGCTGTTCCTGGCCATGTCGGTGGTTTTTGTGTGGCGACTGAACGCCTCGTACTGGAAAGACGTCAAGTAGTTCCGTCCACGCCGACCGGGCGCCCCGCCAGGGCATCCGGTCCCACAGAGTGGGTTGCCAACGCGACCCACTCTTTTTGATTTTTAGGAGTCTCTCGCCATGATGGTCTTGTATTCAGGAACGACCTGCCCCTTTTCCCACCGCTGCCGCTTCGTGTTGTTCGAAAAGGGCATGGACTTCGAGATTCGCGACGTCGATCTCTACAACAAGCCCGAAGACATCAGCGTGATGAACCCGTACGGCCAGGTGCCGATCCTGGTCGAGCGCGACCTGATCCTGTACGAGTCGAACATCATCAACGAGTACATCGACGAGCGCTTCCCGCATCCGCAGCTGATGCCCGGCGACCCGGTCGACCGCGCCCGCGTGCGCCTGTTCCTGCTCAACTTCGAGAAGGAACTGTTCGTGCATGTGTCGACGCTCGAAAACCGCACCGCCAAGGGCAACGACAAGGCGCTCGAAAAGGCCCGCTCGCACATCCGCGACCGCCTGACGCAGCTGGCACCCGTGTTCCTCAAGAACAAGTACATGCTGGGCGACAACTTCTCGATGCTCGACGTGGCCATCGCGCCGCTGCTGTGGCGCCTCGACTACTACGGCATCGACCTGAGCAAGAACGCTGCGCCGCTGCTGAAGTACGCCGAGCGCATCTTCTCGCGCCCGGCCTACATCGAAGCACTGACGCCGTCTGAAAAGGTCATGCGAAAGTAAGTAAGCTCCGTGCTTGCTTTCATCGTTTTTCGCCGTCTTTCATGATCAACGCGCTCGAGTCGTCTTCCACCCGCCCGTACCTTATCCGGGCGCTGTATGAATGGTGCACCGACAACGGGTTCACCCCCTATGTCGCCGTGCAGGTCGACGACACCGTCCAGGTTCCGCGCGAGTACGTGAAGAACGGCGAGATCGTGCTCAACATCAGCTTCGACGCGACCAGCTCGCTCAAGCTCGGCAACGATTTCATCGAGTTCAAGGCCCGTTTCGCGGGCAGTGCGCGCGAAATCAGCGTGCCGGTGGGGCGCGTGATCGCGATCTACGCGCGTGAAAACGGGCAAGGCATGGCGTTTCCCGCGCCGGTGCCCGCCGCTTCCGCGTCGGACAGCGGCAACGGCGAGGTGCCGTCATCGGCACCGTCTTCGCCGCAGGGCCCCGCGCGCATGCCGCTGCGCGATGCCTCGCGCGGCACTGAAGGCGACGCCAGCAAGATCGTCCACCTGGTGACGGGTGATGACGCCGACGAAACGGTAGATGCGGGCCCGGCCACGGACCCTGCCGACGAGCCGCCGCGCCCGCCGGCCGGTGGCGGATCCAGGCCGTCGTTGAAACGCATCAAGTGAGCTGGGCGGCCGGATCATGCCGGCCACGCCACTAGAATCACGCTCTGAAGAAATTCACCAGCCGCTTTAGCTCAATTGGTAGAGCACCCGCCTTGTAAGCGGAAGGTCGTCAGTTCGATTCCGACAAGCGGCACCATTCGAAAACCCCTGGCTCACCCGTGATCCAGGGGTTTTTTCATGCGCCGCGCGCCGAGCCTCCGTGCTCGCCCGCAAACGCATACGCAGGCCCCATGCGTTGCTGCTTGCAGTGCCGCAGCGCTTCCGCCGCCGAAGCCATCAGGCTGGCGAGCGTGTCGCCGTCGGCGGGATGGCAGGCGATGCCCATGCTCAGCTCGCCGCCCGCGAGCAGGCGGCCTTCGTATGTGACTGGCGTCGCGCCCGCGGTCTCGATGCGGATGGCCATTTCCGCGAGTTTCTGGCGTGTCGGGCTGCCGACCAGCAGCAAGGCAAATTCGTCATCGCCCAGGCGCGCCACCATGTCGTCGGCACGCACCTGCTGGCGCAGCCGCTGCGCAATGGCCGCGAGCACCGCGTCGCCGCCTGCGCGGCCATGCCGTTCGTTCACGCGGCTGAAACCGTTCAGGCCGACCAGCATCAGCGAGAACGGCCGGCCTTCGCGCAGCCATTCGTCGCCGCGGCTCTCGAAGCCGGCGCGGCTGGTGGCGCCCGTGAGCGCGTCGGTGCCCATGGCGCCCATCAGCGCATGCGTGTGCGCCTCTTGCGCCTTTGCGGAATTCAGCACGTGGCGCAGCCGGGCGCCGACGGCCAGGGCGAGCATCGCGAGTTCGGCGATCGCGGCGGCTTGCGCCATGTTCAGCCGGCCGGGCACCCAGGGCTGTTCGCTCCAGACCGGCAGACGCGTGACCGAGATGCCCGCCAGCAGCAGCAAGGCGCCGATGCAGAACAGTACTGCCGGCCAGCGCAGGCGGGGCAGTGCGATGAACGCCCCCGCCGTCAGGACCACCGTGGCCGCGACCAGCAGCCCCTGCACGGCGCGCAGCGTCCATGCCAGTTGTGTCTCGGCCGCGGCGTACAGCAAGGTCAACACCAGCGCGATACCGACGCCCTGCGCCACCCGGTCGAGCCGGGGCGCGAAATGCCGCAGCCGCAGCAACTGCCGCGCGAATTGAAGCCGGAAGATCGCCCAGAGCGCCAGCGCCGCCGCCGCCCAGTGCGCGAGCGGATCGTCCGGCGCCAGGCTGTTCATGCCGGCGAAGCCGAGCAGCGCGAAGGCGCAGGCCAGCACGTAGTAGCCGTGGATCAGCGCGCCGAACACCAGCAGCAGCACGAGGCCGCAGACCATGAGGCCGGCCAGCAGGCCGTAGCTCACACCGTCGATCATGATGGGCGACGGCCCTTGGCGGAAAGCAGGCGAGGGGGGGACATGGACGGCATCCGGACAGTTCGAGGCAAGAGGCCTTTGAAAGGCGGGTAACCGATCGTATCCGCCGGGCAATGCCGCGCCATGCATTCCGTCTCACAAAAGCGTCAGTCCCGGGCGTCGGCGGGCGACTTTCTTCCTGCTTTCTTCTTCTAGAACTCCGCGCCTTCGACCAGGAAGCGCAGCCGCCGCACGCCCTGCCATTCGTCCGCGTCCAGCCGGAATGCCAGCTTGACCCTGGGCGGCAACGGCTCGGTGTGGCTGAACCACATGGCGTCGATCGGCTGGCCCTGGTGCCGCAGCTTGAGCGACAGGTGCTTTTCGCCCACCAGCCGCTGCGACACCACCTCGACCTCCTCGCTGAAGGTTGGCGGCGCGAAGCCCTGGCCCCAGACCTCGCGGTGCAGCGTGTCGACGAGGTCAATGCGCATGTACTCGCGGGCGATGGGCCCGTCGGTCTCGATCTGCCGGGTGAGCGCGGCGTCGGCCAGCAGCTCGCGGGCGACCTGGGCGAAGCCTTTCTCGAAGGTCTCGAAGTGCTCGCGCGCCACCGTGCAGCCGGCCGCCATCGCATGGCCGCCGAAGCGCAGCAGCACGCCCGGATGGCGTTTGGCCACGAGGTCGAGCGCGTCGCGCAGGTGAAAGCCCGGGATCGAGCGGCCCGAGCCCTTCAGCTCCTGCTCCTTGCCCGGCGCGCCGCTCGCGGCGAAGACGAAGGTCGGACGGTGGAAACGGTCCTTGATGCGCGAGGCCACGATGCCCACCACGCCTTCGTGGAAGCCCGCATCGAACACGCTGATGGCCGGCGGCGGTGCCGCGATGCCCTCGCCATCGGTGCCGTTGGAAAACAGCGACTCCGCCAGCAGCAGCGCCTGGTCGCGCATGCCGCCCTCGATGTCGCGCCGTTCGCGGTTGATGCCGTCGAGCATGCGCGCGAGTTCCTCCGCGCGGCCGGCGTCGTCGGTCAGCAGGCATTCGATGCCCAGCGTCATGTCGGCCAGCCGGCCGGCCGCGTTGATGCGCGGGCCCAGCGCAAAGCCGAAGTCGAAGGTGGTGGCTGCCGATGCATGGCGGCTCGCCGCCTTGAACAGCGCGGCCACGCCGGCAGGCATCGCGCCGGCGCGGATGCGGCGCAGGCCCTGCGCCACGAGGCGGCGGTTGTTGGCGTCGAGCTTGACCACGTCGGCCACGGTGCCGAGCGCGACCAGCGGCAGCAGCGCATCGAGCTTGGGTTGCGTGGCCGTGTCGAACACGCCGCGCTTGCGCAACTCGGAGCGCAGCGCCAGCAGCACGTAGAACATCACGCCGACACCGGCGATGCTCTTGCTCTCGAATTCGCAACCTGGCTGGTTCGGGTTGACCAGCACGTCGGCCAGGGGAAGTTCGGGGCCGGGCAGGTGGTGGTCGGTCACCAGCACCTGCAGGCCGCGCGCCTTGGCGGCGGCCACGCCCTCGACGCTGGCGATGCCGTTGTCGACGGTGATCAGCATGTCGGCGCCGCTCGCGGCCACGCGTTCGGCGATGGGCGGCGTGAGGCCGTAGCCGTCGACCACGCGGTCGGGCACGAGGTAGCTCACGTTCTTGGCGCCCAGCAGGCGCAGGCCGCGCACGCCGACCGCGCAGGCGGTGGCGCCGTCGCAGTCGTAGTCGGCCACGATGCACAGGCGCTTGTCCTGCGCGATGGCGTCGGCCAGCAGCACGGCCGCGTCGTGGGTGCCACGCAGGGTGTCGGGCGACAGCAGGCGGGCGAGGCCGTCGTCGAGCTCGTCCTTGGCGCGCACGCCGCGGGCCGCGAACAGGCGGGCCAGCAGCGGATGCACGCCGGCCTGCTCCAGCGCCCAGACGGTGCGCGGCGGGATTTCCCGGTCGATGATTTTCATAGCGACTCCAGCACGTCGGCCGCGCGCTTGCGGTCGAACAGGCTCTTGGCCCAGCGGCTCAGGCCGCGTTGCTGCACGGTGTAGCGCTGGGCCGCACGGTCGCCGCACAGCGTGAGCGACACGTCGGCACCGCGGGTGTAGTCGGCCAGCAGCGAGGCGATGTCGTTTGCGTCCAGTGCCTGCCAGGCGGCGGCCCAGCCGGCGCCGTCGTCGCGCAGGGCGGCGACGCGCAGTGCCTCGCTCACCGTGGTTTCCGAAGCGGCGGGCGGCAGGGGCTGTGCTGTCAGCGCGCCGGTGCCGCTGAGCCAGAAGGAGTTGATGGGCGGCACGCCGCGCGCGGCGCGGTCGTCGTTCACGCGCTGGGTGTAGAGCAGCATCTGCATTTCGTTCTGCAGGCGGCGCAGCGGGCGGGCCGCATCGGCCAGCGGCGACCACTGCGAGATGGGCCAGCCCACGGCGCGGTCGATGGAGGCCGTGGCCAGCCCGTCGAAGATGCGCGCGCGCGCCAGCCAGCGGCCGGGCACGGGCGAGGGGTGCAGCGCGATGCCGTCTTCCTCGAAGAAGGGCCGGGCGGCTTCGAGCAGCGTGGCCGATTCGGCGGCGTCGATCTCGATGGCGGACGGATCGCCCAGCACCACGTCGTCGATGCCGACCAGCCAGTTGCACAGCGTGACCACGCCCCAGCCCTCGGTGTCGCCGGCGGCGGCGATGCCCAGGCGCCGCGCCTCAAGCGCGGCCCAGGGAATGCAGCCGTCGGCAGCGGGGATGCCCAGCGCCCGCGCGAGCGCGCGTTCGTGCGGCGGTGAGCGCGTGCTTTCATCCTGCGTGTCGGTGTCCGCGAGGGTCAGGCGCAGCAGCAGGGTTTCGAGATTGGGGAGCCGCAATGTGGGCAGCGCCGCGCGGCATGCCGGGGAACCGCGGCCGGCAAAGGGGATCAACAGGTGACGTGGGAGGGTTTCGGCCATCTCCCTATTGTCCGGGAAGCCCTGAGGTCATCCGGAATGCCACAATTCCGACCCTATGCGATTTCCCTATGAACTGCAGCTCGGCTGGCGCTACACGCGCGCAGGACGGGCGACGCGGCGCAACGGCTTCATCTCCTTCATCTCCGGTGTCTCGATGCTCGGCATCGCGCTGGGCGTGGCGGCGCTGATCATTGTGCTCAGTGTGATGAACGGCTTCCAGAAGGAAGTGCGCGACCGCATGCTCGGCGTGGTGTCGCACATCGAGATCTTCTCGCGCGACGGACAGGCGCTGCCGCAGCTCGAAGAGATCATGGCGGCGGCGCGCAAGCATCCCGAGGTGATCGGCGCGGCGCCCTTCATCAACACCCAGGCGCTCATCGCGCGCGGCGAGGACATGAAGGGCACCGTGGTGCGCGGCATCGATCCCAAGCTCGAGCCCGAAGTGACCGACACCAACAGCATTGCCGCCCACGGCACCTTCGACAAGCTGGTGCCGGGCGAATTCGGCATCGTGCTGGGCGCCGAGCTGGCGCGCTCGCTGTTCGTGCAGCCGGGCGACAAGGTCACGCTGGTGGCCCCGGGCGGTCAGGTCACGCCGGCCGGCGTGGTGCCGCGCCTGAAGCAGTTCACCGTGGTCGGCACCTTCGACTCGGGCCACTACGAATACGACTCCGCGCTCGCCATGGTCCACGAGCAGGACGCCGCCAAGGTGTTCCGCCTCGAAGGCCCGACCGGCATCCGCCTGAAGCTCAAGGACCTCAACGAGGCGCGCGACGTGGCCGACCAGCTGGCCGTGAGCCTGCCGGGCGAGTTCCTCATTCGCGACTGGACCCGCCAGAACAAGACCTGGTTCGCGGCCGTGCAGGTCGAGAAACGCATGATGTTCATCATCCTCACGCTGATCGTGGCGGTGGCGGCCTTCAACCTGGTCTCCACGCTCGTCATGACCGTGACCGACAAGCGCGCCGACATCGCCATCCTGCGCACGCTGGGCAGTTCGCCGCGCAGCATCATGGGCATCTTCGTGGTGCAGGGCGCGATGGTGGGCGTGATCGGCACCGTGGCCGGTTTGCTGCTGGGCCTGGGCATCGCCTTCAACATCGACGTGATCGTGCCCTTCCTGGAGCACCTGTTCCACGCGAGCTTCCTGCCGAAGGACATCTACCTGATCAGCAAGATGCCAAGCGATCCGCAGCAAAGCGACATCGTGCCGATCGCCATCATTTCCCTGGTGCTGTCCTTCGTGGCCACCCTGTATCCGAGCTGGCGCGCCAGCCGCGTGAACCCCGCCGAGGCCCTGCGCTATGAGTGAAGTCGTATTGAAGGCCCGCGGCCTCACCAAGCGTTTCCACGAAGGCAGGCTGGACCTGACCGTGCTGCATGGTGTCGATCTCGACGTGCACGCAGGCGAGACCCTGGCCATTGTCGGCGCCTCGGGCTCCGGCAAGAGCACGCTGCTGCACCTGATGGGCGGATTGGACGCGCCCACCTCGGGCAAGGTCGAACTGCTGGGCAAGGACATCGCCCATGTCGACGCGGCCGAGCAGGGCCGGTTGCGCAACCAGCACCTGGGCTTCGTCTACCAGTTCCATCACCTGCTGCCCGAATTCAGCGCGCTCGACAACGTGGCGATGCCGCTGAAGATCCGGCGCACGGAGCCCGCCACGGCCGCGCATGCGGCATCGAAGATTCTCGAAAGCGTGGGCCTGGGCCAGCGCTTGCACCACCGGCCGGCCGAGCTGTCGGGCGGCGAGCGCCAGCGCGTGGCGATTGCGCGCGCGCTGGTCACCCAGCCCGCCTGCGTGCTGGCCGACGAGCCCACCGGCAACCTCGACCGCAGCACTGCGGACACGGTGTTCGCGCTGATGCTTGACCTGGCGCATCGGCATGGAACGGCGTTCGTGATGGTCACGCATGACCAGGAGCTGGCGAAGCGGTGCGACCGGGTGCTGCAGTTGGTGGCTGGGCGCTTGGCCGGCTGAGCTGCTATCGGTCGGAGCCACCGGCTTCGCGGCGCTGCATGACGGCTCGAAGCTGCGTCAGGTGGCGGCTGGTCCGCCAGCGTGACCAAATAGCCAGCAGCGCCAGCAACGTGCCACCCGTCGCAATGGAGAGCGTCCATTGAAGGTTGCTGCTTCGTGCCTGCGCCAGGATCTGGACAGTGGACGCATAGGCGCACTGCGCCTGGCCATCAGCCGTCATCTCGAAGAGCCTGGAGCCATCGTGGAGAACGGAAACCGAGGTGCCTCTTGCCACTCGGACGATCTGCTGTTCGCATGCATGGATGGAGAACCGCTCGGAGCGGCCGTCGGACTCGATGACCGCATAGTTCGTGGATCGCGCCCGTCCTTTTCCCGGCTCGACACCGACAAACAGCCCTGAGGCGACTGAAAGCTCCTCTCTCTTTGCTTCCTGGATGATTGTCTGTGAGCTGAGCGCGGCAAAAAACACCGCAATCCAGAGTCCGCCCAAGAGCGCTCCCGTCATCCCCCACAAGCTTCTGTTCATTGTCGGATTTTGCCGTCGGACCGGTTTCACCCGACGGTCAGACCGACGCGTCCTCGTGCACATACCGCGTGCCCAACGGCAGCATGCAGACGAACTGGTTGCCCAACGTCAGCACGAGGCCGAGCTGCCCGCCAACGTGAGTGACCTGGCAGACAGCATTCGGTGCGGCCGTCGTCCCTGCTGCGGCTGAACGCACGACAGCGCGGGTCGCGGGTTGGCACAGCATGGCGAGCAGTACGTTCGCGTCGCGGTTGAGCAGAGACTGGCGATAGAGCTGAAGCGCCGCCTCCGTTTCGGGGTCGTCTTGCGTGCGCCCTGACGACGGCGCTTCACGGCCGCGCAAGCGCATCAGAGCGCGATGCAACTGCTGCCGGCAACCGGCTTCAGTCTTTCCGCTGACTTTGGCGATCTCGCTGTAGCTCAGTTCGAAGACTTCGCGCAGCAGCACTGCGGCGGCGTCGGTCCGACTGAGGCGCTCTGCCAGTAGGCGCAATGCGTGATCGGCTTCCTGGGCCTGTGCCGCCTCAGTCTCCGCTGATGGCGCTTGGGGGGAAAGCCCTTCGGCATCCTTCAGCCACCACTGCATCCACCTATCCCGCCGCAGCCGGTCGACGGCCAGGTTCTGCATCACCGTGGTCAGCCACGCCTGCGCCGAATCGGGCGCGGGCTTGTCGGCCGCCTCCAGCGCACGCAGATAGGTGTCCTGCACCACGTCCTCGGCATCCGCCGTGCCGCCCAGCATGCGCGCTGCCGCGCGAACCAGCCGGCTTCGCAGTGCCGGGAATTGCGAGAGATAGCGTTCATCGAGCATCGGCGCAGCTTGCCATAGCCCGCAATGTCACGAAACTGTGGGCTTGTTCGTCAAGACAGTCCAACCACAGGAGCTTTCTTCATGCCCAACATGCCCATGTTCTCGATGGAATCCGACGAAGACGACACCAAGCCCGCGGCCACGGCCGAGCCGCGCAACTCCTACCTGGAGGAAAAGGCGTTCAAGTCGCGCACGCTGTTGATCTTCGGCACCATCAGCGATTCCGTGGCCGCCGACGTCACGCGCCGGCTCATCGCGCTGGACGCCGACAGCGCCGACAAGCCCATCGACATCCTCGTGAGCTCGCCGGGCGGGCACCTGGAGTCGGGCGATGCCATTCACGACATCGTGCGTTTCATCAGCGCGCCGGTGAACATGATCGGCACCGGCTGGGTCGGCAGCGCCGCCACGCACCTGTTCCTGGCGGCGCCGCGCGAGCGCCGGGTGTGCCTGCCCAACACGCGCTTTTTGATCCACCAGCCCAGCGGCGGCGCGGGCGGGCAGGCGACCGACATCGCCATCCAGGCGCAGGAAATCATCAAGGCCCGCCAGCGCATCGCGCACGAGATCGCGCGCGAGACCGGCAAGCCTATCGACGTGGTGCTGGCCGACATCGAGCGCGACCGCTGGCTGTCGGCCCAGGAGGCCGTCGAATATGGATTGGTCTCGCGCATCATCCAGCGCAAGACCGAACTGCTGCAGGGCTGATCAGGCCTTGGGCTTGTAGGCGACCACGTCGATCTCGACGCGCGCATCGATCATCAGCCGCGCCTCGGTGGTCGAGCGCGCCGGCTTGTTCTCGCCGAAGTAGCTCATGTAGATGCGGTTGAAGGCACCAAAGTCGCGCGCGTCCTGCAGCCACACGGTGCTCTTGCACACGTCGTCCAGCGTGGCGCCGGCCAGCGCCAGCACGGTCTTGATGTTTTCCATCACCTGGCGCGTCTGTGCCTCGATGCCGCCCACCACCAGCTCGCCGTTCTTGTCGACTGGCACCTGACCCGACACATAGACGAAGTCGCCGGCGCGCACGGCCGGGGAGAACGGACGCACCTGGCGGTCGGAGGCGAGGGGCGGGGCGCCGAGGTATTCGAGAGGCATGGGGACTCCTGGAGGTTGAAGAAAGCTGTCTGTGGGAAAGGGAAGCCGCGAGTATCCATCCAATCTGAAAATCTATTTCAGAAAAACCCTCGTGCAAGGGTTAACACGGATGATTTGGCATGGATAGTGCTTCAAAGTCCGGGCCGAAAAGAAAATTTCTTTCACAAACTCGCACGCCTCATGAAGGAGTTCCCCATGCCCCACGTCGGTCCGGTCCAGCGCCTTTCCTTGCCCAAGCTGTCCAAGCGCAGCCTGCTGGGCGCTTCACTGCTCGCGATGCTGTGCGCCGCGCTGCCCCAGCAGCAAGCCCATGCCCAGGGCCCGCGCAATTTCGCCACGCTGGCGATGGTGGCCGAGCCGCAGACGCTCGACCCGATGGCCTCCACCGCCGACCTGGTGGGAACCATCATGCAGCACGTGTACGAGACGCTCTACACCTTCGACGCCAAGTGGAACGTGGTGCCGATGCTGGCCGAGGGCATGCCCAAGATCTCGGCCGACGGCAAGACCTACGCCATCGCCCTGCGCAAGGGCGTGATGCTGCACAACGGCCGCGAACTCAACGCCGACGACGTGGTCGCCAGCCTGCAGCGCTGGATGGACCAGTCGCCGCGCGGCAAGGCGGTGGGCAAGGAAATCGACAGCCTCAAGGCCAAGGGCCCGCTGGCGGTCGAGATCGTGCTGAAGGAGCCCTATGCGCCGCTGCTGTCGCAGCTCGCGCTGCCCAGCGGCATGGCGGCCATCATGGCCAAGGACTCCATCGCCTCGCCGCTGAAGGACTTCGTCGGCACCGGCCCCTACAAGTTCAAGGAGCGCCGCCCCGACCAGTTCGTGCTGCTCACGCGCTTCGACAAATACTCGGCCCGCAAGGAAGCCGCGAGCGGCTACGGCGGCAAGCGCGAAGCGGCCATCGAAGAACTGCGCTTCGTGCCCGTGCCCAACGCCAGCACCCGCGTCGAGGGCGCACTGGCCGGCCAGTACGACTTTGCCGACCTGCTGCCGGTCGAAGCGCTGCCGCGCCTGGAAAAGTCGGGCGGCAAGACCGTGCCGATCATGACGCCCTCGTTCGGCTTTCCGTACCTCGTGCTGAACACCAAGGAAGGCGTGGCCGCCAGCCAGCCGGTGCGCCAGGCGATCCAGACCGCGCTGGGCGAAGGCGAGATGCTCGCGGCCGGCTTCGGCGACACCCGCTTCTTCGTGGCCGAGGCCAACCACTTCCCCAAGGGCTCGCCCTTCTATTCGACCGCCGGCGCCGACCAGTACAACCAGCGCAACGCCGCAAAGGCCAAGGAAGCCGCCGCCAAGGCCGGCTACAAGGGCGAGCCGATCCGCGTGCTCACCAGCCGCCAGTACGACTTCCACTACAACATGGCGCTCCTGATGGCCGAGCAGCTCAAGCGCGCCGGCTTCAAGGTCGACCTCAACGTGGTCGACTGGGCCACGCTGGTGCAGCGCCGCAACGACCCCAAGCTGTGGGACGTCTACGTGACCCACTCGGGCCAGTTCCCCGAGCCCATGCTCTCGCCGCCGCAGCTGGGCGACGGCGCGCCCGGCTGGTGGGAAACGCCTGCCAAGAAGTCGGCGCTGCAGGCGTTCAATGTCGAGAGCGACCCTGCCAAGCGCGGTGCGCTGTGGGGCAAGGTGCAGCAGGTGGTGTACGACGAGGTGCCTTACATCAACGTCGGCAAGTTCAACGGCCTCTCGGCCAAGAGCCCGGCGCTGGACAACTACACGCCAGCGACCTGGCCGTTCTTCTGGAACGCGAAGATCAAGTAAGAAGGCACGGAACACCGCCATGCCATCGCGTCGCCAACTTCTGCAAGCCAGCGCACTGGCCTCCGGCCTCGGAGCCCTCGGCCTCACCGCCTCTACCGTTCAGGCGGCCACCTCCGGCCCCGTCTACGCCTACGTCGGCACCTACAGCGACGGCGGCAAGCCGTGGCGCGGCGGGCGCGGCCAGGGCGTGCATCAGTTCGTGCTCGACAGCGCGACCGGTGCACTCAAGCCCATTCCCGGCGCGCCAGTGGCCGCGGCCAGCACGGGGGAGGGCGCCAAGCTGCGCAACCCCGCGTCGCTCGCGCGCCATCCGACGCTGCCCATGCTGTATGCGGCCAACGAGTTCGAGGCCGGCTCGGTCTCCGCCTTTCGCATCGGCGCCAACGGCGCGCTGTCGTTCGTGGCCGAAGTGCCCTGCGGCGGCAAGGACCCGGCCTACATCAGCGTGCACCCCGACGGCCGCTTTCTGTTCACGGCCAACTATGCGAGCGGCGACGTCAGCGTGATCGCGCTGCGTGCCGACGGCACGCCCGACGCCGAGCGCGCAGCCGTCGTCTACAAGGACGCCGAAGCCTGCGGCGCCACCGCGTGCAAGCCCGGCGCCGACGTGGTGCCGGCCGCCGCGCGTTCGCACGAGGGCTTTGCCACCAGCGACCACGACGGCCCGCATGCCCACATGGTGCATGCCGACCCGAAGGGCAACTTCGTGCTGGTGGCCGACCTGGGGCTCGACCGCGTCATCTCGTACCGCTTCGACCGGGGCACCGGCGTGCTGAGCCAGCCCAGCACGGTGGCCGTGTCCGAGAGCTCGGGCGCGCGCCACTTCATCTTCCATCCGAACGGCAAGTGGTTCTACCTGGTGAACGAGGAAGCCTCGACCATCGCCTTCATGCGCTACGACGACGCGAGCGGCATGCTCACGCCGGTGAGCGAGACCTCGGCGCTGCCCAAGGGCTTCAAGGGCACCAGCTACGCGTCGGGCATTCGCATGCTGCCGGACGGCCAGCACTTCGTGTCGCTCAACCGCCTGCACGACTCGATCTCGATCTTCAAGGTCGACGCCCGCACCGGCGCCCCCACGCTGGTGCGCGAGGAATGGTCGCGCGGCAACTATCCGCGCAGCTGCACGCTCGACCCGAGCGGCCGCTTCCTCTATGTGTGCCATAACAAGCAGGGCGACAACGTGACGGTTTTCCGCGTGAAGGGTGGCGACATCCAGTTCACGGGCCAGTACGTCGCGGTCGGCTCCGCCGCGGCCATCGAGTTCTCCGCGTGATGAAGAAATCGCTGTTCCGCTACATCGCCTCCCGCGCGGCGGGCATGCTGGTCGTGCTGGCCATCGTGGCGGTGCTCGTGTTCGTGCTCACGCGCGCGGCCTCGGGCGACCCGGTCTCGGTGCTGCTGGGCGATCAGGCCACCGCGGCCGACATCGCCCGCGTGCAGAAGGAATACGGGCTCGACAAGCCGCTGCCCGTGCAGTTCGGCTACTGGCTGCGCGAGGTGCTCCAGGGCAACCTCGGCACGTCGATCTTCCTGCAGCGCCCGGTGACACAGGCGCTGTGGGAGCGCTCCGAGCCCACCACGCTGCTCGCGCTGATGGCCGTGGCCATTGCGGCGTTGATCGGCGTGCCCTGCGGCATCGTCTCGGCCGTGTTCCGCGGTCGCGTGGTCGACCAGTTGTTCACCGGCATCGCGATGCTGGGCGCGAGCATCCCGAGCTTCTGGCTGGGTATCGTGCTCATACAGATCTTCGCGGTGTCCTTCGGCTGGTTCCCGGTGTCCGGCTACGGCGCGCCCGACGCGCCATTTGCCGAGCGGCTGCATTCGCTGGTGCTGCCGGCCACGGTGCTGGGCCTTCTGAACTCGGCGCTCATCATCCGCTTCACGCGCGCCTCGATGCTCGACGTGCTGGGCGAAGACTATGTGCGCACCGCGCGCTCCAAGGGCCTGAGCGAAAGCGTGGTCGTGCTCAAGCATGCGCTGCGCAACGCGCTGGTGCCCATCGTCACGGTGATCGGCCTCACGGTCGCGCTGATGATCGGCGGCGCCGTCATCACCGAAACCGTGTTCGGCCTGCCCGGCGTGGGCAACCTCGTGGTCAGCGCCGTGCTGCGGCGCGACTACCCGGTGATTCAAGGCGCGCTGCTGGTGATTGCCGCGATCTACGTGCTGATCAATTTCTCGATCGACCTGCTGTATGCCGTGGTCGATCCGCGCGTGAAGGTCTGAAGAACATCATGCAAATGCCAAGAATGCTCCGCCAGCTGATGCACCGACGCATCGTGATGGTCTCCGCGCTGGTGCTGCTGGTGATTGCCGTCATGGCCATCGGCGCACCGCTGTTCGCCTCCGCCGACCCCAACGACACCGCGGTGCTGGAACGCCTGAAGGCGCCCAGCGCCGAGCACCTGCTCGGCACCGACGAACTCGGCCGCGACATGTATTCGCGCATCGTGCACGGCGCGCGCTACTCGCTGGCCATCGCCGCGCTCACGGCGCTCGGCGCGGTTGTCGCTGGCACGGTGCTGGGCCTGATGGCCGGCTTTTTCCGCCGGCTCGACGCGCCGCTGATGCGCGTGGTGGACGCGATGATGTCCTTCCCAGACATCCTGCTGGCCATCGCGCTGGTGGCCATCCTGGGGCCTTCGCTCGTCAACACGGTGCTGGCGCTGGTGCTGGTCTACACGCCGCGCGTGGCGCGGGTGGTGCGCGCATCGACGCTGGTGGTGCGCGAACTGCTGTTCGTGGAAGCCGTGCGCGCGCTGGGCGTTCGCACCTCGCGCATTTTGTGGCGGCACATATTGCCGAACCTGATGTCGCCGATCCTGGTGCAGGTGTCCTTCATCTTCGCCTACGCCATCCTGGCGGAAGCGGGGCTCTCGTTCCTCGGCGTCGGCGTGCCGCCCGAGATCCCGACCTGGGGCACCATGGTCGCGGGCAGCCAGCAGTATGCGCACCAGGCCTTCTGGGTGGTGCTGTTCCCGGGGCTCGCGATCATCTTCACGGCGTTGTCGCTGCAACTGCTGGGCGACGGCGTGCGCGACCTGCTCGACCCCAAGCTCAAGAAGACCTCGTGATGACGACGAACGCCAACAACACCCCACGTCTCGCGGTCAGCAACCTGAGCACGAGCTTCCCCACCGAAGACGGCCTCGTGCGTTCGGTGGCCGACGTGAGCTTCTCGATCCAGCCCGGCAAGACGACTGCGCTGGTCGGCGAATCGGGCTCGGGCAAGTCGGTCACCAGCCTCACGCTGATGCGCCTGTTGCCCAAGACGGCCAATGCGCAGGTCAGCGGCAGCGCATCGTTCGTGACGCGCGAGGGCAAGACGCTCGACCTGCTGCGCATCGGCGAGCGCGAGATGCGCTCGCTGCGCGGCAACCAGCTGTCGATGATCTTCCAGGAGCCGATGACCAGCCTGAACCCGGTGTTCACCATCGGCGAGCAGATTGCCGAGAGCGTGCGGCTGCACAAGGGGCTCGACCGCAAGGCGGCGATGGCGCATGCCAGGCGCATGCTCGAGCTGGTCGAGATTCCCGCCGCGGCGCAGCGCATCGACGAGTATCCGCACCAGCTTTCGGGCGGCATGCGCCAGCGCGTGATGATCGCGCTGGCCATGGCCTGCGACCCGACGCTGCTGATCGCCGACGAGCCCACGACCGCGCTCGACGTGACCATCCAGGCGCAGATCCTCGAGCTCATGCGCCGGCTGCAGGCCGAGACGGGCATGAGCATCCTCTTCATCACCCACAACCTGGGCGTGGTCGCGCACCATGCGGACGACGTGGTGGTGCTGTATGCGGGCCGCGTGGTCGAGAGCGCGCCGGTGCGGCCGCTGTTCGTGCAGCCGGAGCATCCGTACACGCAAGGCCTGCTGGCCTGCCTGCCGGGCAAGGCGCGGCTGCCGAGCCAGCCCAAGCCCAAGCGGCTCTTCGCGATTCGCGGCCAGGTGTCGAGCCCGCTTGCGCCGCCGCCGGGCTGCGCCTTCGAGCCGCGCTGCGACCAGGCGCTGGCCGAATGCAGTGCGGCGATGCCGCCGCTGATCGAAACGCAGCATGGCCGCGAGGCGCGCTGCGTTCGGGTGCAGCCGGTGCAACCTTTGGCGAGGGTCGCATGACGCTCACGCTGCTGTCCCCGTCTTGCTCCCTCCCCGTCTGGGGGAGAGCCAATACAACAAGCCCACGATGACCACCGCAGCTCCCCTCATCGAAGTCCGCGGACTCAAGAAATACTTCGGCAGCAGCGACCGTCCGGTGCGCGCGGTCGACGACGTGTCCTTCGCCATCCAGCCCGGCGAAACGCTGGGCCTGGTCGGCGAATCGGGCTCGGGCAAGAGCACCATAGGCCGCACCGTGCTGCGGCTGCTCGAACGCACGAGCGGGCAGGTGCTGTACCGCGGCGACGACATCGGCGCGCTGTCGGGCGAACGCATGCGCAAGCTGCGCAGCAAGCTGCAGATCATCTTCCAGGACCCGTACGCCAGCCTGAACCCGAAGATGCGCATCAGCGCGATCCTCGGCGAGGCGCTTTCCACGCACGGCCTGCACAAGGGCGCCGCCGCGCGCGACAAGCGCATCGCCGAGCTGCTCGAGACGGTGGGCCTTCGCGCCGAACATGCGAGCCGCTTCCCGCACGAGTTCTCCGGCGGGCAGCGCCAGCGCATCGGCGTGGCGCGCGCGCTGGCGGTGGAGCCCGAGTTCATCGTGGCCGACGAGCCGCTGTCGGCGCTCGACGTGTCCATCCAGTCGCAGGTCATCAACCTGCTGGCCGACCTGCGCGAGCGGCTGGGCCTGACGATGCTCTTCATCTCGCACGACCTCGACGTGGTCGAGTACCTGTGCGACCGCGTGGTGGTGCTGTACCTGGGCAAGGTGATGGAAGTCGCGACCACCGACGAGCTGTTCGCTCGCCCCTCGCACCCCTACACCCGCGCGCTGCTGGCCGCCAGCCCCAAGCCCGACCCCGAGGTTGCGACCGAGCGCATCGCGCTGAAGGGTGACATTCCCAGCCCCATCTCGCCGCCCTCGGGCTGCGTGTTCCGCACGCGCTGCCCACATGCCATCGAGGCCTGCGCCCAGACCGTGCCCCCTCTCGAAGAAATTTCAGCAGGACACTACAGCGCCTGTATCCGCAAAGAACTGCACTCCAACACCGCCGCATGACCATGACCGACACGAACGTGACCGTCTCCAACGATTTCACCGACCCGCTGCTGGGCAGCAACTTCAAGGGCTACCCGCGCACGCAGGCGCCGCGCCGCCGCAGCGAAGTCGGCGCCGCCGGATGGAACGTGCTGGCCGGCGACCTGCCGCTGCCGCTGGCCGTGCTCAAGCGCGAGGCGCTGGAGCACAACCTGGCCTGGATGCAGTCGCGCGTGCGCGAGTGGGGCATCGACCTCGCGCCGCACGGCAAGACCACCATGTCGCCGCAGCTCTTCCAGCGCCAGCTCGACGCCGGCGCCTGGGGCCTGACCTTCGCCACCGTCACGCAGCTGGCGGTGGGCGTGGCGGCCGGCGCGCGCCGTACGCTCATCGCCAACCAGGTGGTGAGCGACGAAGACCTGGCCGGCATCCAGATGCTGCTGAAGGCGAACGCCGGGTTGCGCATCGTGTTCCTGGTCGATTCGCTGGCGCAGCTCGCGCTCATCGAGGACTGGGCCGCGCGCCATGCCGGCAGCGTACCTTTCGAGGTGATGCTGGAGATCGGCGTCGAAGGCGCGCGCACCGGCTGCCGCACGCACGAGGAAGCCGTTGCCCTGGCCACGCGGCTGCGCGCCAGCGGCGCGGTGAAGCTCGTCGGCATCGAGACCTACGAAGGGCAGGGCGCCACGGGTGCCAGCGAGCCCGACACGGCCTATGCGAAGACGCTGATGGACCGCGTGGAGGCTGTGGCGCGCCATTGCGACACCCATCAGCTCTTCGAGACCGACGAGGTGCTGGTCTCGGCCGGCGGCTCGGCCATCTTCGACCTGGTGGCCGGCCGGCTCAAGCCCGCGCTCGGCGCGCCGGTGCGCGGCCTGCTGCGCTCGGGCTGCTATGTCACGCACGACCATGGCTTCTACAAGCGCATGGTGAGCGCCGTCGACGAGCGCCTGGGCTGCGGTTGCGGCGAGAGCCTGGTGCCGGCGATGGAAGTGTGGGCCACGGTGCAGTCGCGCCCCGAGCCCGGCCTGGCGATCCTGGCCGTGGGCAAGCGCGACATCTCCTTCGACCTCTCGCTGCCGGTGCCCATCGCGCGCGCGGCGCGCGGCGCGCTGCAGCCGGCAGGCGTGCCGGCCGGCTGGAAGATCACCGCGCTGAACGACCAGCACGCCTACCTGCGCTGGGACGCCGGCGAGGAAGCCGAGGCGCCCAAGGTCGGCGACCGTGTCGGGCTGGGCATTTCGCACCCCTGCACCACCTTCGACAAATGGCACTGGATGCCGGTGGTCGAGAACGACTACCGCGTGAGCGACGCCGTCGCCATGCACTTCTGAGCGCGCACCGATGACACCCTCCCTGCTCCAGAAGATCGCGCAGATACGCAGCGACGCCCCGGCGACGCGGCGCGCGATTCTCGACCTGATCCTCGAAGACCCCGACCGCGTGCTCGAAGAAAGCTTCGAGCAGCTGGCCGAGCGCTCGCGCAGTTCGGTGCCGACCATCATGCGCACCTGCCGCGACCTGGGCTTTGCCGGGCTGCGCGAATTCAAGCTGGCGCTGGCGCAGGAACTGGCGCTGGGCGGCTCGCCGCTGCACCGCCGCGTGAACATCGAGGACGCGGCCGACGAGGTGGTCGGCAAGATCGCGCGCAGCGCGGCGGCGTCGGTGTCGGGCGTGCGCGGGCAGCTCGACATGCAGGTGCTCGACGGCGCGGTGGCGGCCATCGCGGCGGCGCCGCATGTGGACCTGTACGGCGCTGGCGCCACATCGTGGTTCATGGCCAACGACCTGCAGGCGCGGCTCTTCCGCCTGGGCCTGTCGGCCAATGCCTGGGCCGACTACCACCTGCAGCAGGTGGCCGGCGCGGCGCAGCGCCCGGGCGGCGTGGTCATCGCCATCTCGCACGTGGGCGGCATGCCCTCGCTGCTGGACGCGGTGGACATCGCGCGCGGGCAGGGCGCCAAGGTGGTCGCGCTCACGCGGCCCGGCACGGCGCTCGCGGCCAAGGCGGACTTTCTCTTGGGCCTGTCGGTGCCCGACGACGCGGTGATGCACGTGGGCATCGACGCCTACCTGACGCACCTCACGGCCATCGAGATATTGACGGTGCTCGTGGCGCAGCGGCGCGGCGAACCCGCGGTGCAACGCCTGCAGCGCGCGCGCGATGCGTTTCAGCGGCACGGCATCGATGCGACCACGCATCCGCTTCAGAGCTGGGACGGCGGAGGAGTCAAGCATGGCTGACAACAACACATCATCGAAGGCCGTGCTGCTCGAAGGCGGCCTGGTGGTCGACGGATCGGGCGGCCCTTCGTGGCCCGGCGACGTGCTGCTGCAGGGCGACCGCATCGCCGCGCTCGGCGAGGGCCTGCGCGAGCGGCTGCCGCAAGGCCTGGCGCTGGCGGACATCGACATCGTCGACTGCCGCGCGAAGGTCATCGCGCCCGGCTTCATCGACGCGCACACGCACGACGACGCCATCGTGCTGCGCGATCCGCTGTGCCTGCCCAAGGTGTCGCAAGGCATCACCACGGTGGTGACGGGCAACTGCGGCATTTCGCTCGCGCCGTACCGCACGCCGCAATCGCTGCCGCCGCTCACGCTGCTGGGCGCCGATTCGTTCAAGCACGCGACCATGGCCGAGTACCGCGCCGCCGTCGATGCGACGCAACCCGCGCTCAACGTGGCCGCGCTGGTGGGCCACACCACCTTGCGCTTCGCGGCCATGGAGGCGCTCGACCGGCCCGCGAGCGGCGACGAACTGGCGCGAATGGAAGCGCTGCTCGACAGCTGCATGGCCGACGGTGCGCACGGCATGTCCTCGGGCCTCTTCTACGAGGAAGCCTTCGCCGCGCCCGCCGAAGAAGTGACGGCGCTGGCGCGCGTGGTGGCGCGCCACGGCGGCGTGTACGCCACGCACCTGCGCAGCGAGATGCAGCAGATCATCGAGGCGCTGCACGAGGCCGGCGACTCGGCCTTCGCCGCCGGCGTGCCGCTGGTCATCTCGCACCACAAGTGCGCCGGTCCGGCCAACTGGGGCCGCACCAGGGAAACGCTGCCGCTGATCGAGTCGCTCGCGCAGCGCCAGAAGATCGCGATGGACGTGTATCCCTACGTGGCCGGCTCCACGGTGCTGCGCGAAGACCTGGTCGACGGCGTGATCGACGTGCTGCTCACATGGTCCGACCCGCATCCCGAGATGACGGGCCGGCTCATTTCCGACATCGCGCGCGAGTGGGGCACCACCGAGCAGGAAGCCTGCCTGCGGCTCAAGCCCGGCGGCGCCTGCTACTTCCAGATGCAGGAGGAAGACGTGGAGCGCGTCATTGCGCATCCGCTCACCATGATCGGCAGCGACGGCCTGCCGCACGACCGGCATCCGCATCCGCGGCTGTGGGGCGCCTTCCCGCGCGTGTTCGCGCGCTACTGGCGCCAGCGCCGGCTGTTCACGCTGGAGCAGGCGGTGCACAAGATGACCGGCATGACCGCGCGCAACCTGCGCATCGCCGACCGCGGCCTTCTGCGCGCCGGCAACATGGCCGACGTGGTGGTGTTCGACCCCGAGACCATCGCCGACACCGCCACCTACGACCAGCCGCACGGCGTGAGCCTGGGCGTGGAGCGCGTGTTCGTGAACGGTGTGCTGGCCTATCGCGGCGGTGAGCCGGAGGCGCGGGTGTTGGCGCGCGCGGGGCGGATGCTCACGCGCGGAGCCTAGGCCGGCAGGGGGCTGCCGCTCGCCGGCTAGCGCCCTTTGCTTACGGTTATTCACAGAGTTGTCACCTTAAGTTCACAAAATCGGGCCGCTTTTCAGCAGCTCCGGGCAAGCCTTGTCCCGGCGTGTTCAGCCCCTTTTCTGTGGACTCACATGACAAAAAATAAATGGACTCGCGCCCGTGTCGCGGGCTTGGCGGGCCTGGCGGCCATTTCGCTCGCGGCCTGTGGCGGCGGTGGTGGCGGAGGTGGAGGTACTTTCTTCCCGGCCAGCGGCCCTTCGGCCGGCAATGGCGGCAACAACAATCAGGCCGCGCCGGCCGCTGTGGCCCTCCAGCCGCTGGTGGGCGGTTCGCAGTATTCGGGCACGGCCAGCTTTGGCGACACCGTGTCCATCGCGCTCGACCAGCCTGCCACCGGCAAGCTCACCCTGCGTTTCGTCGACTCGCGCTTCGGTCTCGCGGGCTCGGTGAGCGCCAGCTACGCCACCCAGGCCGACGGCTCGCTGCTGGCCAGCAACTTCGCGGCGGTCGCCGGCACCGGCGTGCCTGACGCACTGGTCGCCGCGCTGCCCAAGCTCAGCCTGCGCTTCCAGCTCGACGGCAGCCTGCTCAGCGGTTCGCTGGCGCAGGTGCCCAACCTCAAGGCGGGCAACGGCGCGGTGCTGCAAGGCGAGATCGCCGCATCGAACCAAGGCGTGGCCGACGTGGCGCGCCTGGCCGGCGTCTACAACTTCATCAAGCTCACCAGCGCGTACAACGCCAAGGGCATGGTGCAGGGCGCCCCCGCATCCGACTTCGGCCAACTGAGCATCAAGGCCGACGGCAGCGTACGTGCCTGCATGGGCCAGGCCTATGCCGACAGCTGCAGCTCGGGCCAGGCCGGCCTGCTCGCCGCCGAAGACGACCAGAAGACCTACCCCGGCGCATTGGCGCTGACCCTGGGCGGCCAGCGCATCGGCCGCGTCATGGTCAACGCGCAGTCGGGCGCGGCCACGCTGCTGGCAGACGAATTCACCAGCGCCGCCGACGGCAGCTTCCGCACCGGCACCTGGGTGCTGCAGAGCGCGCCGAGCGCCCTGGCCGCCACTGCGCTGGACGGCGAATGGCTGTGCAGCCAGCCCGAACTCGACGCCGCCACCGGCGCGCTCACGGGCCGCACGCAACGCAACTTCGTGTCGATCGGCGCCAATCTGTTGCAGACCGACACCATCGACAACGACGTCAAGCTCAGCGTCAACGCCGGCATCGGCGGCTCGGCGACCTCCACCGTCAGCGGCATGAACGGCCTCGTCGCCGGACAGTGGGTCGACAGCCAGAAGATCGGACGCGTGCTGCTGCCCGTGGGCAAGCAGACGGCGTACTACATCGGCTCGGGTGCGAGCACGGGCGTGGCGGCTACGCATATCTCGGGTGTGTGCCGGGCGTTGCCGGTGCAGCCGGTGATCAATACCTACGCGGCGGCGGCTGTCAACGTTCCCATGACGATTCGCATCGGCGATGCCCATCCGACGCAACCGGCGATTGGCTACGACCAGGTCTATTACAAGCAGGCGCGCTATCGCAACAACAAGAACGGCTCGACCGAGTGGAAGAAGGAGTTCGCCGACTTCTGCGAAGCCGCCGGCCTGTCCGACTCGAAGGGCAGCACTGTCATCGCGGGCACCTCGAAGCTCACCGACACCACTACCTTCACATGCTCCGGAAAAACGGTCGACCAGACCGCGATGAAGTCCGCGGTCGTCGGTCCGCGCGGCGTGCTGTATCTCACCGATGGTCATCACACCCTCACCAGCTTCTGGGACGCACCGGACGGTGGCGGCGCGGAAGTCAACATTCCCGTGGTGATGAAGGGTAACTTCATGAGCCTGAGCAACGCGGCATTCTGGCGCGAGATGCGCAAGAGCAAGAAGGTGTGGCTCAAGCTGCCCGATGGCCGCGCCATCACGCCTGCGGAACTGCCGCAGCAACTGGGCCTGAACAACGGTCTGCAGGACGATCCGTACCGCGCGCTGCTGTACTTCACGCGTGGTCTGGGCTATGACCAGCCTACGGTAAGCACCGACCCCGCCAATCTCACCCCGAGCCCTGAGTTCCTGGAGTTCTACTGGGCCGAATGGCTACAGGCGAACCCGCAGAACCTGAAGCTGTCGGCCTACAACCTGACGAATTCCGACAGCTATATGCAGGCCATTGGCGCGGCATCGGACCTGATGAACCGTGCGGATCCGAACACGATCATCGGCTCGTCGGGTCTGACGGCAACGGCCATGGGCCAGCGCCCGATGCCATACGCTCCTGCGGATCTGGCTGCGCTCTATGTGAGCGCCGACCCACTCAAGCCAGGCAAGCTGGCCTATGCGCTGAGCTACCGCGCTTCGCTGGCAGCCAAGTAAACCTCGCGCACTCCGCTGCATGAGATCCAAGGCCGGGCAGATGCCCGGCCTTTTTCTTTGTCGCCGGTAGTTAGGATCAGGCCCCACCGCCCAACTCCCGCCGCCCATGCCCGCAGCCGCACGCCATCTCGTTTTCCACGCAGCCATCGTCCTGCTGTTCGGCCTGCTGCTGGGCGCTCCTTATGCGAAAGCCATCAAGCGCGAGGCCGCCGCGCATATCGTCAACTCCTGGCGCGTCGCGCACCTGAGCCTGCCCATCGGCGCGACGCTGATGCTCGCGACGGCGGCGGTGCTGCCGTCGCTCGCGGTGCCGGCATGGGCGATGTGGCTCATCGCCATTGCGCTGATCGTGTCGGCCTACGGCTTCTGCGTATCCACGCCGCTCGCGGCCATTTCGGGGCAGCGCGGGTTGTCGTCGGGTGGCACGGGGCTGGGCCGGCTCGTGTACCTCGGCAACATGGTCGGTGCGGTGGCGTCCATCGTCGCGGCGGTGGCGTTGCTGGGCGCGGCTTTCGTCTCGCTCTGAGCGGCGCATGCAGCAGGCGCGGGCGGTTCCCGTTGTTCAGCTCGTCGGTCCCGGCGGTGCTGGAAAGACGACCGTCGGAAGCGAGCTTGCCCGGCAACTCGGCTGGCAGTTCGTGGACCTCGACCGGGAGTTCATGTCGCGCGAAGGCGATATCTCCGGCTACATGGCCGTCCACGGCTATGCCGGCTACGCGAGGCGCAACCTCGCCCTGCATGCGGAATTGCGCGGTGCATTCACCGCACCGACCGTGTATGTGCTCTCGTCCGGCTTCATGACCTACCCAGCCGACGTGGACGCGAGCTATGCCGGCATTCGCGCCGCCGTGGAGCGCGACACGCTGACCTTGCTGCTGCTCCCCTCCTTCGAACTGGAGACTTGCGTCCAGGCCATCGTCCGGCGACAGTTGTCCAGGCCTTATTTGCCGGGCAACGCCGCGAGCGAGGAGGCACGTATCCGCCAGCGCTTTCCGGTGTTCATGGCCTTGCGGTGCGCGCGTTTCCTCAATGACGGCGCACCGGAAGAAGCAGCGGCGCACATGGCCCGCTTTGTGCGCGAACGCGTCGACAACTGAGGAGGATAAGACCCGATGGAATCCCGAAGAAGAAACCTCGTGCTTGCCGGTGGCGCCACCCTGCTGGGCGCGGCAAGCTTCGCCGGTGCCGCCGAGGAGCCGCGCATCCCGGCGGAAGCCCTCGACAAACTGCTTGCGGACGCGAGCAGCAACGCGCCCGCGCTTCGCGCCGTCGTGGTCATGCGCAACGGCGTGCTGGCCGGCGAGCGCTACTACGCGGGCGCTTCCGCCAACGACTTGCTGGCGATCAACTCGGCGACCAAGAGCGTCTGTGCGATGCTGGTGGGGCAGGCGCTGCAGCAGGGAAAGATCCAGGGCCTCGGGCAGACCGTCGGCGAACTGCTGCCGGAAGCCGTGCGCAATGCGCCGGACTCGCCGGCAGCGCGGGTCACGCTGCAACAGATCCTCACCGGCACCACGGGGCTCGCTTACAACTGGCGCACGGGGATCGAGCTGCTGTTTTCGGCGGCCGACCCCGTCGCCCATGCGCTGAGCCTGCAAGCCGATGGCGCCGCGCCCGGCATCTGGTCGTACAACGACGCGGCGGTGTCGCTGCTCACGCCGATCCTCGAGCGCGCACACGGCGGCATGCCGGTCGCCGATGTCGCGAAGCGCGACCTGTTCGCACCGCTGGGCATCGAGCGCTTCACCTGGCGCAACGACAAGTCCGGCCATGCCACGGCCTACATGGGCCTGAGCCTGCGCACGCGCGATCTCGCGAAGCTGGCGTGGACCATGGCCGACGGCGGCCGCTGGAACGGCGCGCAGGTGGTGTCGGCCGACTGGGCCGCGGACAGCACGCGCCGTCATGTACCGGCACTGTGGCGCAATCCGCCGCTCACCGACATCGGCTACGGCTACCTCTGGTTCACCGGGGTGCTCGATGGCCGCGAGGTGGCCTGGGGCTGGGGTTATGGCGGGCAGTTCTCGCTGTTCGTGCCGTCGCTGCGCCTCGTGGTCGCGACTGCCGCCACGTCGCCCGCGCCTCGGGACGTGGCCGCGCAGACCGCCACGGTGGCGGCGCTGGTGCGGCAGATCGCGACGCTGGCCGCCGCTTCCGCCTAGCCTTTCGCGGCGCGCGCCTCGTCTTCCGCCGCCGGCTGCGCCTGAAACATCCGCGAAAAGTCGCAGCACTCCTGCGCCAGCATGACGATCGACGAGGTGAGGGCGCTGCGGTGCTCGCCCTTGTGCATCGCCACGTAGTGCACCAGCGGCAGCGCGGGCGTCACGTCGATCACCGCGAGCATGCCGGCCGCCACCAGCGGTTCCAGGCACTGGCGCGGCAGGTAGCTCACGCCCAGGCCCGACACGGTGAGCCCGGTCAGCGCCACCAGGTTGCTCACCACGATCACGTCCGCCGGCTGCACGCCTTGCTCCTTCATCCAGGTGTCGTAGGCGCGGCCGGTGCCGGAGCTGTTGCCCTGCACCAGCATGCGGTGGCGCGCCAGCTCGTGCAGCCGCATGGTGCCGGTGGCGGCCACCACACCGGGCTTGCACATCCACATGCTCTTGACCTTGCCGATGACCTTGTGCGGCATGCGCGAGTCGGCAAAGGTCTCCGGCACGATGACCAGGTCGAGCTCGTCGGCCCGCAGCTTGTCGCGCAGCTTGAGGCTGTCGTCCACGTCAGGCTCCAGGATTACCTTGGGGTAGTGCTGGCGGATCAGCCCCACCAGCCGCGGCAGCCAGGTCATGGCCGTGAGCTCGGTCACGCCGATGCGGATGCGCCGCTCCACCACGCCGGGCTTGCCGAACTGCTCGATGGCCGCGTCGCGCTGCGCCAGCAGCTTCTGCGCGAGCACGTACATCTCCTCGCCCTTCTCGGTGAGGCGCGCGGTGCGCTGGCTGCGGTCGAACAGTTCGGTGTCGAACAGCAACTCCAGTTCGTGCACTCGTTTGGAAATGGCCGACTGCGAGGCATGCAGCTGGTTGGCTGCCTGGGCGAAGCCGCCCAGCCGGGCGATCCAGTAGAGGGCTTCGAGTTGCTTGAAGGTCATCACGGTGCGCGGCTCCCGAAAATGGGCAAATAGAACGCTTTATTTCATGCAATTCGATCACAAAAAATCGCTTTTAGAAATTCAATGCGAGGCAGAAGATTCGCCCAAACCAACGTCATCGACTCTTCAAGGAACCACCATGGACCTCAGGAAACTGCCCCTCGCGCTCGGTCTCACCCTCGCTTTCGCCTGCGGCGCCGCCAGCGCCCAGGACGGCGGCACGCTTCAGAAGATCAAGGACAGCGGCATCATCCAGATCGGCGGGCGCGACAGCCAGATCCCCTTCTCGTACAAGCTCGGCTCCGACAGCGCGTCCATCGGCTTCACCAACGACATCTGCCTGAAGATCGTCGACGCGGTGAAGGCCAAGCTGGGCCTGCCCAAGCTCGAGGTGCGCTACACCATGCTCAACTCGGCCAACCGCATTCCGCTGCTGCAGAACGGCACCGTCGACCTCGACTGCGCGACCACCACCAACACCACGCAGCGCCAGGCGCAGGTCGATTTCGCGCCCAGCCACTTCGTGACCAACATCACCGCCGCGGTGCGCAAGGACTCGGGCATCAACACCTTCGCCGACCTCAACGGCAAGAACGTGGCCACCGTCACCGGCAGCACCTCGATCCAGCTGCTGCGCGGCGCGCGCAAGAGCGGCGCCATCGAGGTCCACGAGATCGCGGGCAAGGACACCTCCGACGGCTTCCTGCTGCTGTCCAGCGGCCGCGCCGACGCCTACGTGCTCGACGACGTGCAACTGGCCGGCATGATCGCCAGCGCGCCCAACCCGGGCGACTACAAGATCCTCAAGGAATCGCTGCGCCAGGAGCCCTACGGCATCATGCTGCGCAAGGACGATCCGCAATTCAAGGCCGTGGTGGACGAGACCGTCACCGGCCTCATGAAGTCGGGCGCCATCGAGCAGCTCTACACCAAGTGGTTCATGTCGCCGATCCCGCCGAGGAACGCGAACCTGAACTTCCCGATGACGGATGCGGTGCGCGAGATCTACAAGAACCCCAACAACAAGGGCGTCTGACCGATGGCAGCCGAACACAACCAGCAATACCCGCGCGGCCTGGCTTTTTCCGACGCGCTGATGCGCGAGGTGCGGCAGCGCTTCCTGGGCGTCGAGCATGATCACCACGGGCGCGAGCGCCTGTACTTCGACAACGCCGGCGGCTCGTTCCGGCTGAAGGCGGCGGTCGAGCGCTTCGCGCAGGTCGACGCCATTCCCGACAACGCCGAGCGCATCCACGCCACGGCCGTCGAGCTGCAGGACATCCAGGCCAAGGGCAGCGAAGACCTGCGCACCATCCTCAATGCCAAGGGCGGCAGCGTGTACGCATCGTTCTCCGCCTCGGGCGCCATGTTCGACATGGTGCGCGCCATTGCCGAGAACGTGCCGGGCACGAACATGGTCACCACCGTGCTCGAACACCCTTCGGCCTTCGACGCGATGAGCCTCTACGCCGAGCGCCTGGGTCGCGAGCTGCGGGTGGCGCCTAGCAACCCGGTCACCGGCGGCATCGATGTCGAAGAAATCGTGCGGCTGGTCGACAAGGACACCTGCCTGCTCAACGTGATCTACGCGTCGAACATCTCGGGCGCCAAGCTCGACATGGAGGCCATCGTGCGCCGCGCGCGCGAGATCAAGCCCGACCTGTACATCCTGGTCGATGCCGTGCAGCACGCGCCGCACGGCCTCATCGACCTGCAGAAGACGCCGGTGGACGGCATCAACCTCGCGCCGTACAAGTTCTTCGGCTGCCGGGGTTCGGGGCTGTCGTGGCTGTCGGAGCGCGCGGCCGTGCTGCCGCACCACAAACTGGCCGGCAAGAAGGCCGGCTACTGGGACCTGGGCAGCTCGGCGCCCTGGCAGTTCGCGGTGCTCACCGAGATCGTCGACTACGTGTGCTGGCTCGGCGGCCAGTTCAGCGACGCCACCGACCGCCGAGGCCTGTTCGTGGCCGGCATCACCCACATCGAGCTGCACGAGCGCGCGCTGCTGGCCCTGCTGCTGGACGGCAACGAGAACGCCACCGGCATGCGCGAGATGCGCGGCGTGGAAGTGTTCCTCGACCACGAGGACCTGACGAAGCGCGACCTGATCCTGGGCATCGGCTTCGAGCGCATCGACTGCACGCAGGCGGTGGTCGAGTACGCGAAGCACGGCGTGACGGTCTACGAGCGCGTGGCCACCAGCATCTACTCGAAGCGCATGCTCGAATCCTTCGGCATCGCGGGCACCGTGCGGGTGTCGCCGCTGCACTGCAATTCGGTCGCCGACGTAGAGAAATTTCTGCAGATCACCGCCCGGATCGCCGCTGACACCTGACTGTCATATTCAGTCATATTGCGTCGGTAGGATGTTTCTCGACCCCCGCTCACAGGGGGCGAGGAGCATGAGACTTGGAAATTCGCAAGCTGATCGCGCCGGTGCTGGCCGCGGTCCTGCTGGCCGCTGTGGCGGGCGGCGTCTGGTATTCGAACACCCGCCTGCACGATGACTCGGCCACCGCCGCGGCCGCCCGCATCGAACAAGACAAACAGGTCACGCTGCGCGGCCTGATCGGCTCCGAGAAAGAAACCTTCTTTGCCGACCCGCGCGTGCAGAAGGCCCTTGCCGCGCAGGGCATCACCGTGACAGTCGAGAAGGCCGGCTCGCGGGCCATTGCCAGCCGCTACGACGCCAGCAAGTTCGACTTCGGATTCCCCTCGGGCGCGCCCGCCGCGGCGCAGCTCAAGACGCTGGCCAAGGCGCCCAATGTCTTCAACCCGTTCTACACGCCCATCGTGCTGGCCAGCTGGCGGCCGATCGCGGAAATTCTCGTGGCCAACGGCATCGCGCAGAAGCAGGGCGACTTCTACTACGTGGTCGACCTGCCGGGCCTGATGGCCATGATCGAGAAGGGCACGCGCTGGAAGGAGCTCAAGGCGAGCAGCGCGTTTTCCACCAGCAAGTCGCTGCTCATCAACTCGACCGACGTGCGCACCTCCAACTCGGCGGCCATGTACCTGGCGCTCGCGAGCTACTTGGCCAACAGCCAGCAGATCGTGCAGAGCCAGCAGGACGTGGACCGCGTCATGCCGGTGGTGGCGCCGCTCTTCCTGCGCCAGGGCTTCCAGGAGCAGTCGTCGGCCGGCCCGTTCGAGGATTACCTGGCGCTGGGCATGGGCAAGGCGCCGCTGCTGGTGGCCTACGAGTCGCAGATGGTCGAGTTCTGGCTCAAGAACCCCGACCGCCTCAAGAGCGACATGGTGCTGATGTACCCCAAGCCCACCGTCTTTTCCAAGCATGTGCTGGTGCCCTACACGCCGGCCGGTGCGCGCCTGGGCGCGGCATTGGAGAACGACGCGGCCCTGCGCGAGCTGGCCCACGAATACGGCTACCGCACCGGCGGCGACACCAAGGGCCCCGAGACCTGGGCCGCGCGCGGCGTGAAGGTGCCCGAGGTGCTGGTCGACGTGATCGACCCGCCGAGCTTCGAGTGGCTCGAACGGATGACCGCGGGCATCGAAGCCCGCTTCAAGTGAATCGACGAACAAACAACGAACGGACCGAGGATCGACCATGAACGCGCCTGTCACCACCGCAACCACCACCACCGCAACCGCTCCCATCGACCTGCAGCCGCCGCAGGCCTTCACGCTGGAGCCGCCCGCGCCCGTCGCGCCGGTACCGGTCGAATCGGCCAGCGGCAAAGTGCGCCTGAAGCCCGAAGACGTGGCCGAGCTCGACGCGCAGGTGGCGCGCTTCATCGACGACATCACCCAGCACGACAGCCAGCATCCGCAGTTCAAGGAAGCCGTGGAGCGCATTCATTCGATGGGCAGCAAGGACATCCAGGCCTCGGCCGCGGTGTCCAACCGCATGCTCGACCGGCCCGTAGGCTCGCTGCGCAACGGCCTGTTCGACAAGGGCGCGCAGATCGGCCAGTCGCTCATCGACCTGCGCCACCAGGTGGAAGACCTCGACCCGTCGAAGCAGGGCGACCTGTTCTCCGCGCGCAAGCTGCTGGGGCTCATTCCGCTGGGCAACAAGCTGATCGCGTACTTCGAGCGCTACCAGTCGTCGCAGTCCCACCTGAACGCCATCATCGAATCGCTCAAGCGCGGCAAGGACGAGCTGCTGCGCGACAACACCGCCATCGAGCAGGAAAAGGTCAACCTCTGGACGCTGATGGAGCGGCTCGAGAAATACGTGCACATCGGCAAGGCCCTCGACGGCAAGCTCGATGCCAAGGCGCGCGAACTCGACGCCACCGACCCCGAGAAGGCCCGCGTGATCCGCGAGGAAATGCTGTTCTATTCGCGCCAGAAGGTCACCGACCTGCTCACCCAGCTCGCGGTGAACATCCAGGGCTACCTGGCGCTGGACATGATTCGCAAGAACAACCTGGAGCTGATGAAGGGCGTGGACCGCGCCACCACCACCACCGTGGCCGCGCTGCGCACCGCGGTGATCGTGGCGCAGGCGCTGTCCAACCAGAAGCTGGTGCTCGACCAGATCAGCGCGCTCAACGCGACCACGGGCAACCTCATCGCCAGCACCAGCGAGATGCTGCGCGACCAGAGCAGTGCCATCCACCAGCAGGCCGCTTCCAGCACCATCGAGATCGCCAAGCTGCAGCAGGCCTTCGCCAACATCTACCAGACCATGGACACCATCGCCGACTTCAAGAGCCGCGCGCTCGACTCCATGCAGACCACGGTGGACACGCTGACGAACGAAGTCGCCAAGAGCCGCACCTACCTCGACCGCGTGCGCCGCCAGGAAACGAACGAGGTGCTGCAGGAGCCGCGCGGCGAGGTCGCACTGTGAGCCTGTGGTCGCGCCGGCTGGCGCTCGCGTTCGTCGCGGCCCTGTCGCTGGGCCTCGCGGCCTGCGGCAAGGACGATTCGCAGGGCACCGCAGGCAGCGGGTCGCCCGTCGCCGATACGGCCGCCTTCACCATCCTCGCGGGTTCCGAGCTGAAAGACATCGAAGGCCCCATCGTCGATGCCGCCAAGGCGGCCGGCGTGGAAGTGAAATTCTCATACGCCGGCACGCTGGACATCGTCGAGCGCATCAACGCCGGCGAGCGTTTCGACGCCATCCTGCCGCCCAACGGCGCCTACCCGGCGCTGGCGCTGCAGAGCAAGCCGGTGGCGCGCGACAAGCTCTTCTACTCGCGCATCGCGCTCGGCGTGAAGAACGCCAAGGCCGCGCAGCTCGGCTGGAACAGGAAGCCGCCGGGCTGGGCCGAGATCGCCAAGGCCGCGGGCTCCGGGCAGTTGCGCTACGGCATGACCAATGCCACCAGCTCCAACACCGGCATGAGCGCGCTGTTCGCGGTGGCCTCCGCGCTGGCCGGCAAGACAGAAGACCTGACGGCGCAGGACGTGGACGAGAAAACGCTCAAGGCCTTCCTCTCGGGCCAGAAGCTCACGGCGGGCAGCTCCGGCTGGCTGGCCGACGCCTACGTGAAAGATCCGTCCGCCATCGACGCGATGGTCAACTACGAAGCGGTGATCCTGCGCGCCAACGAGAAGCTGCCCAAGGCCGACCAGCTCGCGCTGATCTACCCGCGCGACGGCATGATCTCGGCCGACTACCCGCTGATGCTGCTCAACGACCGCAAGCGCGATGCCTATACCCAGCTGGTCGGCGCGCTCAAGGCCGCGCCGTTCCAGCGCGATGCGCTGTCGGCCGCCTTCCTGCGCCCCGCCAACCCCGAGGTGCCCGCCGCCGGCGCGCTGCCCACCGCCGCCGTGGCCGAACTGGGCTTTCCCAACCGGCTGGAGGTGATCGACGCGGTACTCGGCACCTACCAGTCGCAGTGGCGCAAGCCCGCCACCTCGATCTTCGTGCTCGACCTCAGCGGCTCGATGCAGGGCGCGCGCCTGGAGTCGATGCGCGAGGCGCTCAAGCTGCTGTCGGGCGCCGACGGGGCCAGCACCGCCGCGGCCACCGCCAGCACGCGCTACAGCGCCTTCCAGAGCCGCGAGCGCGTGGTGCTGATCACCTTCGCCACCCAGGTGCAGGCCCCGGTGTGGGTACGCTTCGAAGCCGACAAGATCGACGCCGCCCGCGCCGAGCTGCGCCAGCGCGCCGATGCCATGAAGGCCGACGGCGGCACCGCCATCTACTCGGCGCTGGCCGCCGCCGAAGACCTCGCGCGGCAAGAGCAGCAGAACGACCCCGGCCGCTTCGTCAGCATCGTGCTGCTGACCGACGGCGAGAACAACTCGGGCCTGCGGCCCAATGAGTTCCGCGACCGCTATGCGGCAGGCGGCCTGCCGGCGCGCATCTTCCCGATCCTGTTCGGCGAAGGCAATGTGGACGAGATGCGGCAGATCGCGCAGCTCTCGGGCGGCCGCGAATTCGACGGCCGCAAGCTGCGGCTGGCGCAGGTGTTCAAGGAAATCCGGGGCTACCAGTGATGCCGGAGCGTTCGCTGAAGTTGCGCGCGCTGCTGTTCCTCTACGGCAACGGCAACATCCTGGGCTGCGCGCTGGCGCTGCTGGGGCCGGCGCTGCTGTTCGCGGGCGTGATCGACCGGGGCTGGCTGCTGATCACCGCGGGCCTGTACGTGGCCGGCGGGTTGATGGGCCGCAAGGCGCCCGAGCTGGAGCGCCGCATCGAAGACAGCCTCAGCGTCGAGCAGACGCTGGAACGGCTCGACCGCGTGGTCGCGCAGGCGCAGCCGCACCTGACCGACGACATGCGCAAGAGCCTGGACAACGTGCGCGGCTCGGTGGGCGAGGTGCTGCCGCGCCTCGTGGGCGCGGGCTCGCACGGCGACGATCTGTTCACCGTGCGCGAGACCGTGCTGCGCTACCTGCCCGAAACGCTCGCCAACTACGTCGCGCTGCCGCCGGCCTTTCGCATCACGCATGCGGTGAAGGACGGCAAGACGGCGCGCCAGCTGCTCGGCGAGCAGCTGGGCCTGCTCGATGCCAAGCTGCGCGAGATCGTCGCCAACGTGGCGTCGAGCGATGCCGCCGCGCTGGTGGCCAACGGGCAGTTCCTCGAAAAGAAGTTCCGCCAGCCCGACTTCCTGGCGGGCTGAACGCAGCGGCCCTGAAGCTCAGAACGGATAGTGACGCGGCGTCGTCTGCACCGTGATCCAGCGCAGCTCCGTGAAGGCTTCCACCCCGGCCCGGCCGCCGAAGCGCCCGTAGCCTGAGGACTTCACCCCGCCGAAGGGCATCTGCGCCTCGTCGTGCACCGTGGGGCCGTTGACGTGGCAGATGCCGGCCTCGATCCGTTGCGCCACGTTCCATGCGCGCGCCACGTCGCGGCCGAACACCGCCGACGAGAGGCCGAATTCGTTGTCGTTGGCGATCGTCACCGCTTCTTCCACGCCGCTGACGCGCACCACGGCCTTCACCGGCGCGAAGGATTCCTCGCGGTAGATTTCCATCGCGGGCGTCACATGGTCGAGCACGGTCGCGGGCATCAGCGTGTTCTCGGCCTTGCCGCCGCACACCAGCTTCGCGCCCTTGGCCAGCGCGTCGTCGATGAGCGCGTTGCAGCGCTTCACAGTGCTCATGTCGACCACCGAGCCGAGCACGACCGGGCCTTCGCGCGGATCGCCGAGCGGCAGCGCCTGCGCGCGCGCCGCGAACTTCGAGACGAATTCGTCGGCCACCGCGTTGTCGACCACGATGCGTTCGGTCGACATGCAGATCTGCCCCGAGTTGGCGAACGAACCGAAGATGGCCGCGTTCACGGCGGCATCGATGTCCGCGTCGTCCAGCACCACGAAGGGCGCCTTGCCGCCGAGTTCGAGCACCGCGGGTTTCAGGTACTTGGCGCAGGTCTGCGCGATGAGCCGGCCCACGCGCGTGGAGCCGGTGAAGTTGACGCGCCGCACGGCAGGGTGTGCCACCATCGCCTCGACCACCGCGCCGGCATCGGCGGGCGCGTTGGTCACGAAGTTGACGACGCCCTGGGGCAGGCCGGCCTCGATGAGCGATTCGATGATGAGCGCATGCGTCTCGGGGCACAGCTCCGAGCCCTTCAGCACCACCGTGTTGCCGCAGGCCAGCGGCGTGGCGATGGCGCGCGTGGCCAGGATCACCGGCGCGTTCCACGGCGCGATGCCGATTACTACGCCCGCGGCCTGCCGCACGCCCATGGCCAGGCTGCCGGGCACGTCGGACGGAATCACCTCGCCGGCGATCTGCGTGGTGAGCGAGGCGGCTTCGGTGAGGATGCCGGCCGCCAGATGCACGTTGAAGCCGGCCCACAGGGCCGAAGCGCCGGTCTCGCGGGCCATCGCTTGCACGAAGGCGTCGGCGCGCGCTTCGAGTGCGTGCGCGGCCTTCAGCAACGCGGCGCGACGTTCGTTGGGGCCGGTGGCCGACCAGGCGGCGAAGGCGCGATGCGCGGCCTCGACGGCGGCGACAGCGTCGGCCGGCGTGGCTGCCGGCGCGCGCGTGGCGACGGCGCCGTCCAGCGGGTTGCGGCGCTCGAAGGTGGCGCCGCCGGTGGCCGCGCGGCGTTGGCCGTCGATGAGCATGGAAATGTCTGTCATGGGTGTCCTTGCAAAAAGAGGGAAGGGAGGGCGTCAGGCCACGCCGAGGTAGGCCTGGCGCACCGCGTCGGAATGCAGCAGCGTCTGCGCGTCGCCCGAGGCGACCACGCGCCCGCGTTCGAGCACGTAGCCGCGGTCGGCGGCTTGCAGCGCCTTGCGCACGTTCTGCTCGACCATCAGCACCGTCACGCCTTGCGAGGCGATGCGGCGCACGATGGAAAGCAGCTCGTCGACCATGCGCGGCGCGAGGCCGAGCGAGGGCTCGTCGAGCATCAGCAGGCGCGGCCCGCTCATCATGGCGCGCGCCACCGCCACCATCTGCTGCTCGCCGCCGCTCATGGTGCCGGCGAGCTGCGTGGCGCGCTCCTTCAGGCGCGGGAAGTCGTCGAAGGCGCGCGCGAGGCGTTCGGCGCGCAGGCGTGCCGGAATGAGCCAGCCGCCGAGCTCGAGGTTCTCGGTGACCGTCATCTGCGCGAACAGCTGCCGGCCCTCGGCCACCAGCGCGAGGCCGCGCCGCACGCAGGTGGTGGCCTCGTTGGACGGCAGCGCCGCGCCGTCGAGCGAGACTTCGCCCGTGCGAGGCAGCAGCCCCGCCAGGGCCTTCAGCAGCGTGGTCTTGCCCGCGCCATTGGGCCCGAGCACCACGGTGACGCCGGGCGCCACGTCGAGGTCCATGCCCTGGATCACCTGGAAGCCGTGGTAGCCGGCGCTCAAGCCGCGCACGGTGAGTCGACTGGCGGCGTTCATGCCGTGGCCTCCATTTCGTCGCCGAGGTAGGCCTCGACCACCTCCGCGTTGCGCACCACCTCGGCCGGCGTGCCGTCGGCGATCTTGCGGCCCTGGTGCAGCACCAGCACGCGCTCGACGTACTTCAGCAGCGTGGCGACCGCGTGCTCGATCCACACGACCGTGAGGCCGTGCTCGTCGCGCAGCCGGCGGATGCGCCGCGCCATCGCGTCGACCTCCGCTTCGGTCAGGCCCGCCGCCACTTCGTCGAGCAGCAGCACGCGCGGCCGGGTGCCAAGCGCCATGCCTATTTCCAGCAGCCGCTGCTGCGACGGCGTCACGTCGGCGGCCATGTTGTTCGCCAGGCCTCCCAGGCCCAGCATGTCGAGAATCTCGCCCGTGCTGCCCAGCCCGGCGATGGGCGCGCGATGCCTGCCCGCGAACTGCATGCCGAAGCGCACGTTGTCCTCCAGCGTCATGCCGTCCATCACGCGTGGCGTCTGGAAGGTGCGCGCGATGCCGTGCGCGGCATAGAGGTGCGGGCCGCGCCGCGTGAGGTCAACGCCGCTCTCGACCAGCAGGGTGCCCGAGGTCGGCATGACCACGCCGGAGATCGCATTGAAGAAGGTCGTCTTGCCCGCCCCGTTCGGGCCGATGATGCCGACGATCTCCCCGGCATGCAGCGCGGCGCTGACCGCGTCGACCGCGGTGAGGCCGCCGAAGCGCACCGTGAGCTCGCGGGCTTCGAGCAGAGGCTGCTGCTTATCCATGGCCGTGCCTCCGCAATGCGGCCGCCTTGCGCTGCCACAGCGACGCCAGGCCGTTGGGCAGGTACATCACGCACAGGATCAAGAGCAGGCCGAGCACCATCATGTAGCCGTAGGGCAACTGCAGGCGCAGCGTTTCCGACAGCAGGCTGAACACGATGGCCGCGGCCACCGGGCCGCCGATGCTGGTGGCGCCGCCGATCATCGCGATCAGCACCGTCTGGAAGCCGATGAAGGGGCTGAACACCGCGGGCGGGTCGATGTAGGTCCAGCGCACCGCCATGGCCGCGCCGACCGCGCCCGCGAAGGCGGCGGTGAGCGCGAAGCCCATGACCTTCGCGCGGCGCGTGTCCACGCCCAGCGTCTGCGCGCGTTGCTCGTCGGCGCCGATGCCGGCCAGTGCCAGCCCGAAGCGGCTGCGCTTGACCAGCAGCGCCGTGGCGATCGCCGCGCCGGCAATCGCCAGCACCGTGAGGTACACCGTCTCGTTCGAAGGCACGACAGTGAGCACGCGCCCCACTGTGCCGGAGACCTGCTTCTCGACGAAGGTCACCGCATGGCGGATCAGCTCCGTCATGCCGAAGGTCAGCACCGCGAAGTAGGTGCCGCGCAGGTGCAGCACGGCCGCGCCCATCAGCACCGCCACCGCGCTCGCGATGGCCGCGCCGCTCAATATGACCAGCGGCCACGGAAGCACGTCGAGCAGCGTGGCGCTCGCATAGGCACCCAGGCCGAAGAAGGCCGAGGTGGCGAGCGACAGGTAGCGCGTGGCGCCGCAGAACAGCGACCAGCTGGTGGCCAGCGCGATGTACATCAGGCAGCCGAGCGCGACCGAGGCCACGAACTCCGACGCGACCCATGGCACGGCAGCCGCCAGCACGAGGCCGATGCACAGCACCAGCCACGGCTTGTTTCTTGGAAGGGAAAGAATCATTTTCTGGAGAACAGTCCGTTGGGCCGCCAGATCAGCACGCCGATGAACACGGCATACGACAGCAGCATCTTGAGCGAGGGGCTCGTGTAGTACATGCCCAGCGCCTCCACCACGCCCAGCAGCAGGCCGCCCACCAGGCTGCCCGCGATGCTGCCGAAGCCGCCGAGAGTGATGACGATCAGCGCCGTCACCGTGTAGGGCTCGCCCATGGAGGGCGAGATCTCGTAGGTCATCGACAGCAGCGCGCCGGCCACGCCCGACAGGCCCAGGCCGATGCCGAACATCAGCGGATGCAGCCGCTTCGTGTTGATGCCCACGAGCTGCGCGCCGGTGGGCGACTGCATCAGCGCGCGCACCGCCTTGCCCAGCAGCGTGAGCTTGAGCAGCGCGATGAGCAGCAGGCTCAGCGCCAGCGCCACGCCGAACAGCACCAGCTTGTTGGCGGTGAAGCGCATCTCGCCAACCTGCACCGGGTCGGCCAGGTAGTCGTAGCCGCGCAGGTCGCCGCCCCAGACGAGCAGGGCGGTGTTCTGCACCAGGAACATCAGGCCGAAGCCCACCATCAGGCTGCGCGCCTCGAACACGTCGACGTTCGGCGCGCGCGCCGCCACCTGCCGGAAGCACAACCAGTGCACAGTCATGCCCAGCGCCATCAGCAGCGCGAAGGCCACCGGCATGAACAGCAGCGGCGAAATGCCCAGCGCGGTGTGCGCCCACCATGTCGCGAAGGCGCCCAGCATCAGGAACTCGCCGTGCGAGATGTTCATGATGCGCATCAGCCCGTACTGCAGGTTCAGCCCGATGGCCACCAGCGCGTAGATGCCGCCCGTGATCAGTCCGCCGGCAAGAAGCTCGGCCCATCCAGTGAGAGACACGTCGTTATTTCCAGGCCGTCTTGGGCATCAGTTGCGCGGTGGCGCGGTCTTTGGGCCAGACCACTTCGAAGTCGCCGCCCTGCCATTGCGACACCGTGCCGGGGATGGACGCGTTCTCGCTGCCCTCGAAGCGGATCGGCCCTAGGATGGTCTTGAACTCGTTCTTCGCGATCTGCTCGCGCAGCGCCTTGCGGTCCAGGCCCACCTTCTCCACCGCCTGCTGCAGGATCTGCAGGCCGGCCCAGGCATGGCCGCTGGCCCAGCGATCGGGCTCCTTGCCGAACTTCTTCGTGTGCGCGTCGAAGTAGGCCTTGGCCTCGGGGCTGGTCTTGCCGTTCCACGAGCCCATGCCGATCACGCCTTCGGTGTTGGCCGCCATCACGTTCTTGTAAAGCTGGAAGGCCGTGCCCACCGACGCATAGAAATACTTCGGATTGAAGCCCACTTCGCGCGCCTGCCGGCTCGCAAGGATGGTGTCCGGCGGATAGGTGATGCCGATGAAGGCGTCGGGGTTCAGGTCCTTCATGGTGCGCAGCACCGGCGCGAGGTCTTTCACGCCCAGCGGGTAGCTCTTGCGGTCGAGCACCTGGATGCTGGTTTTCTTCAGCGCGTTGTTCAGCGCCGCGAAGTTCTCCAGCCCGAACAGGTCGTCCATGTAGACGATGGTGATGGTCTTCACGTTCTGCGACACCAGCATGTCGACCAGCGCGCCCATCATCTTGTCGGGCTGCTGCAGCAGCGAGAAGAAGAAGGGCAGGCGCATGTCGATCAGCTTGCGCGAGAGGGCCGTGGGCGCCAGCAGCGGATAACCGAAGCGGTTGGCCAGCGGTGCCACCGCGAAGTTGGCGCCCGAGCCCCAGGGCGGCAGCACCAGGTCGACCTTGTCGCTGCCCATGAGTTTTTCGAAGGTGCGCACGCAGGTCTCGGTCTCGCTGCGATCGTCGTAGCCGATCAGCTCGATGGGGCGCTTCGTGCCCTTCACCGACAGCCCGCCCGCGGCGTTGACCTGTTCGGCCCACAGCAGGTAGTTGGGTTCCTGGCTCACCTGCGCGCCGGCGGCCCACGGGCCGGTGCGCGCGATGGCGTAGCCGATCTTCACGGGGCCGCCCGAACTGCTGCCTTGTGCGAACAGCTGCGGTGCGACGGCGGCCGCGCCCAGGGCGGTGGCGGTGCCCTTGATCCAGTGGCGGCGATTGGATGGAAGCATTGGGGTCTCCTCCGGGCGTCGACATGCGCCCGCTGCCTGGAATCGTAGAAACGAGGCGCTCCGGGCGCTGTGCCCGCCGCGCACAAAGCACTTGACGCAGCGTGCATGCGCCTAGTGGTTAACCCGCAATCCCTTGGACTTCGAAGGCGCTTCACAATGCGCGGCACCCCGGCTTCGTGTTGAAATCTTTCGTTCTCGTCGTCCTTGCAGTCCCGTCCGCATGACCGCTTCGTTGCTCCTGTCCACCGACCAGATCCCGCCGAAGGAGCGCGGGCCGCTGTGGTGCGAGTGGGTGTGGCGGCACTTCGGCGGCCTGGGCTCCGACCTGTACGACGACAGCGAATTCGACGGCCACCTCGCGGCCTCGCACGCAGGCGACGTGATCCTCACGCGGCTGGAAGCCAACCGCCACCGGGTGCTGCGCACCACGCAGATGGCGCGCCTGAGCGAAGCGCCGTACCTCAAGATCGTCGCGCCCTGGCAGGGCTCGGCCGAAGTCACGCAGCGCGGCCGCGCCGCCGCCGTGCGATCGGGCGGATGGACGCTCTACGACACCACCGCCGACTACACCGTGGCCAACCCCGAACGCAGCGACCACCTCATCGTGATGCTGCCGAAGGACCAGCTCGCGTCACCCGCGCTGCCGCTCAACGACCTGGTGGCACGGCGCATCGGCGGCGCCAGCGGCATCTCGCGCGTGGCGCTGGAGACGATGCGCAGCACCTACCTGGAGCTGCCCTTCATGAGCGAGGCCGCGGCGCGCGGCGCGGGCGAACTGCTCATCCAACTGGTGCGGTTGTCGTTGATGGAACTGGCAGGGCAGGAAACGCCGCTGACGCAACGCGAGGCCCTGAAGGACCGCATCCGTCACCACGTCGCGCAGAACCTGCACGACCCGGCGCTGTCGATCGACAGCATGGCTCTGGCGCTGCGCTGCAGCAAGCGCCTGCTGCACAGCGCCTTTGCAGGCGACGACGAAACGCTGAACGGCTACATCCAGCACCAGCGGCTGGCCGCGAGCATCCGCGACCTGCTCGAGCCGGCGAACGCGGCGCGTTCCATCACCGACATCGCGCTGGCCTCGGGCTTCAGCAACCTCTCGCACTTCAGCCGCGTGTTCCGCGAGCACACGGGCGGGAGTCCGAGCGAGTTCAGGCGGCAGGCGGTGAAGCGCTAGCAACCCATACGAGTCAAGGCATCACCTGAACATGGGATGTTCCTTGATGCATGCGCTCTCGAAGAATGCCGGGATTCCGCATCCTTCCGCTTGCGCAAGATCTGCTTCCGGTGCCCGAGTGGTCGGTGGACAGCGGCAATGAATCTGCTCCTTTTCGGAGTCAAGAACCTGGGTAGCAAGAATCATGGATATGTTGAAAGCCGCCGGCTTCTCATTGCTCGTTGTCACCTCGTTCACGGCTTGGGGCGCGAGTCCGTTCTTCTATCCGCGCACGCCTGATGTTTCCCACTTCGCCGTGCCCCCTGCCTGGTTGCTCAACGCCAAGGGCGATGACGGTTATGTGATGGTCACGGCCGAAACCGATCTGCCGCGGGATAAGGGATGCATCCCGCTTGGCGATGCTGGTTGGCTGAAGACCTTCTTCAAGAAAGAGATTCAGCTGTCGACCTCTGTCGTCGTAGACGGTTTCGATATGCCCCAAAGCGGTCGCGAGTCAATGTTGCTGACGCTGGATGGCAGAAACAACGCCGGAGGATGTGTTCTTGCCAGCACTGCGCGACAACTCATTGTTCCCTTGACTCCGACGAAAAAGATCGGTCCAGGTGATGCGGGCGATTTGAAATTCACGGTACTCGTACGGTCCACGACTGATTCCAAGGCAAATCTCGTTGCTCCGGCGCAATCGATGCTGGCAGTCGCGGCGGTTTTTGCTACCGGAGGCACCGCGGCGACTGTTGCTGGTCTCTCCACGACACTGACCAAACCTGCGTTCGACAGGGCGGAGAAATTCATAGACCTTCAATTCGGCAATACATTGCCTTCGCAGAAGACCGCGTCCCTCACCTGGAAAGATCACATCTACGCAGGTGTTCAAACAATTCAGGTGCCGGTTTATCTCGGGGAGACAAAGAGCGGGCAGACAGTCCTGCAGGCAAGTGAGGCACTCCAAAAAACTACCCCCGAAGAAGCCAAGAAAGCGTTCACGGTCCGACTCCAGTTCCGGTACTACAAATCGGTGTTCGATCCCACGTTGCCGACCGAATCGGCAGTTCCGTCAATCGATTCAGTTGGATCCGCCGAAGTGCTCGCCTATCCGAATCGTCCGGAGCAAATGAGCTTGCTCCAGACTCTGATGAGCGGAGGCGCTGAATCCAACCTGCTTCAACGACTGGGAGCCTCTTCGGGAGGCGAACTCGCTGAGGCATGCTCCGACGTGCTCAAGATCTTGTCCAGATCGGGGCTGAACAAGCTGGATCGTGCAATTACTCTGAAAGCTTTTCTCGACGTAGCCAACAAGGGTACCGGGTGGTATGGCAACGCCAAGTATGAAAGCTGCTTCACCGGGCGCCAGGACATCAGACAAATAATCAGGCAGGTATATGGCGATGAGCCCAGTATCAAGTTCGTCAGTCTTGAATCTCAGTCTTTGCCTGGAGTCGCGGCGGTGGCTCAAAAAAATTGGGAAGAGAGCATCCCTATCTTGAGCCGTATCCAGCGCGCGCTGAGTGCCGAAATTGGTAGAGAAGAGCTGATGATGACGATAGCCGCGAATGGCGACATCGCGCTTGGCGTCAGTTCCGCCGGTTGGCCAGCGCCGGTGGCAGCGGTCGCCGGTGCGAATGCAGCCACACCGAGTACCGCGACGTTTCCTGGTATTCAACGGCTGGTGGCGAAACGGGTCAAATCAGCTGGCTGCTTCATGGCTGGTGCCGATCCTGCGAGGGAGAACGCCATGCTCTTACTCGACGAACAAGACGAGGTATGGCTGGCGAGATTCGGGTACGGAGTGGGAGAAGCTCGAAAAATTCAGAGTGTTGAACTATCGAAACTTGCGAGCATGCCGGAGTGGCGCAATCACGTAGCGACGTTGAAGGGGCGCTCTCTCTTTCCGGAGGGAGGGGAGTGCAGCTCGAAGATCCTGCCCAAGGCTTTGTAGATCCGCTCACCGAATGACGGGGGCATGAGGTTGGTCTGCTATCTGCGGATTTCTGGTGCTTGCTGGCCATTGCCTGTCTGGGGTGCATAGTCTGGCCGCACCGCATCGTCCACGCTCCAGGGCGCATACACCTCCGCGTGCAGATCGGGCGAATTCACCTTGGCCAGCAGGTCGCGCACGTCGTCCTTCACCCGTGCCAGCGACAGGCGCAGGCCGCGCACGCGCACGTAGGCCGCGAAGTCGCACAGCGCCTCGATGCTGGTGGCGTCGAGGTCGGATGATTCCTCCAGGCTCAGTACCATGCGCCGCAGGCTTGGCGTGGCGTCGATGCGCGCGCGGATCGACGCGAACACCGCATCGGCATTGCCGAAGAACAGCGGCACCTCGGGCCTCGCGATCAGCACGCCCGGCGGTACCGCCGCCTCGGGGTGGCGCGCGGTGTCGACATAGTCGTGGCTCTGGCCCAGCCGGCCGAGCCAGCTCACCGTGGTGCGCGAGAAGCCGCGCAGCAGCAGCAGCAGGCTCACGCCGATGGCCGCCAGCAGCCCGTCGAGCACGCCCAGCACCAGCACGGCGGCCACCGCCACCAGCGCCACCAGCCGGTCGCGCCGCCAATGGAAGTAGGGCCGCAGCGCCGAAGGGTTCAGCGAATGGCTCACCGCGTTGATCACGATGGCGGCCAGCAGCGGCTCGGGCGTGTGCGCGATCCACGGCAGCAGCGTGAACACCGCCACTCCCACCACCAGCCCGGCCACGATGCCCGCCGCGCGGCTCTGCGCGCCGGCCGATTCGTTGGCCGATGTGGCCGAATAGCCCGCGCCCACCGGCATGCCCTGGAACAGCGCCGACAGCATGTTCGCGCCGCCCAGCGCCAGCAGGTCGCGGTTGGCCGAGACGTTGTCGCCGTGGCGCATGGCGAAGGTGCGGATCGAGCCGTACGACTCCGCATAAAGAATCAGCGCCATCGCGAACGCGAGTCCGCCCAGGTTCTGCCATTGCGTGCGGTCGAGCTGCGGCACGCCGGGGTGCGAGAAGTCGAGCGAGATCGGCCCCACCGCGGCCACGCCCCAGGCATGGCAAAGCCCGCTCACGTCGAGCGCGATGCCGGCCACGATCACCAGCAGCGCGGCCGGCACCGCGCGCCAGCGCGAGAGCCCGCGCAGCAGCACCAGCGCGACCAGCGCCATCGCCGCGCCGGCCAGGTTCCAGTGCCGCCATTCGCCCAGCAGCCCGCCGATGAGGCGAAAGAAGTCGCTGTGCGCCGGCTGCACCGCCAGCACCTTGGGCAGCTGCTTGACCACGATGGTCAGCGCCAGCCCCAGCGCGAAGCCGCGCAGCACCGGCTTGGCGATGAGGCTGGACACCGCGCCCAGCTTCGCCATGCCCGCGATCACGAAGAACACCCCGGCCAGCCCGACGATGGCCGCGCCCATCGCGAGCCGCGTGGCCATGTCGATGCCCGGCATCGACGTGGTGGCCGCGAACAGCACGGCTGCCGACGACGAGGTGGCCGAGACGATGGCGAAGCGGCTGCTGCCGAAGAGGCCGTAGACCAGCAGCCCGGTAAAGAGCGCGATCACCCCCGCCTGCGGCGGCAGGCCCGCGATGCCTGAATAGGCCACCGCCTCGGGCAGCAGCAGGCCGGCAATGGAGACGCCGGCCACCAGGTCGGCAAGGCCGGGGCGGCGTGTGGCGGTGGGCTGCGGGGCTGCTTCTGCGGTCATGGACAAGGCCTTTTGCTTTTGTTGTGGCGGGATGCTGGCAGCCGCCGGCGGACCGGAAGCTGACGATGAGGACTTTCGTTGGCGATTGCCCTCTGCCCTCTGAAGTGCGCCGGCCGGATGCCGGCGGATTTGGCAAAGCCCAAGCGCATTTTTCAAACTGGCGCTATGGTGCAGTGCCGGCCCCCGATGAAACAAGCAGAAAAGGCAGCGCCATGATTGATATCAATATCAACGGCCAGTCCGTTGTCGTCAACGCTCCCGACGACATGCCCTTGCTCTGGGCATTGCGCGACATCGTCGGGCTCACCGGAACCAAGTTCGGTTGCGGCATCGCGCAGTGCGGTGCCTGCACCGTGCACCTCGACGGCCAGCCCGTGCGCTCGTGCGTGCTGCCTGTCGGCGCGATCGGCAAGAAGGCCGTCACCACCATCGAGGCCGTCTCGCAGACCCCGGCCGGCCAGCGCATCCAGAAGGCCTGGCTCGACGTCGACGTGGTGCAGTGCGGCTACTGCCAATCGGGGCAGATCATGTCCGCCGCGGCGCTGATACAGCGCACGCCCGACCCGAGCGACGCCGACATCGACCTCGCCATGTCGGGCAACGTCTGTCGATGCTGTACCTACTCGCGCATCCGGGCGGCCATCAAACAGGCCGCGACAGGCAAGCCCGAGGTGCTGCAGTCGGTGGTGACGATGCCGGCCAGGAGCGCATCGTGAGCGCCGCCGCCGGGATCAGCCGGCGCGCCGCCCTGCAGGCCGGCGGCCTGGCGCTGGCCTTCACCTGGGTCGGCGGCGGCAAGGCCTTCGCGGCCATCAGTGCCCGCCAGCAACCCGCGGATGCGGCTGCCGCGCTCGCGGACGGCAACCCGGCCTTCGCGCCGAACGCCTTCATCCGCATCGACGCCGACGGCGGCGTGCGCCTGGTGATGCCGATGGTCGAGATGGGCCAGGCCATCTACACCGGCTCCGCGATGCTGCTGGCCGAGGAACTCGGCGTCGAGCTCGACCAGGTGCGCGTGGAGCATTCGCCGCCCAACGAAGCGCTCTACGGCATGCCGCTGCTCGGCGGCCAGATCACCGGCGGCTCGACCAGCACGCGCGGCACCTACGCCGTGCTGCGCGAGGCCGGTGCCGTCGCGCGCACGCTGCTGGTCGGCGCCGCTGCCGCGCAGTGGAGCGTCGACCCCACGAGCTGCACGGTCGCGCGCGGCGTGGTGAGCCATCCGGCTTCGAACCGGCAGCTCGGCTTCGGCGCGCTTGCGGCGGCGGCGGCGAAGCTGCCGATGCCGGCCAAGGTGGCGCTGAAGGAGCCCAAGGACTTCAAGCTCATCGGCCTGCCGCTGCGGCGCGTCGATTCGGCCAGCAAGGTCGACGGCAGCACGCAGTTCGGCATCGACGTGCGCGTGCCGGGCATGAAGGTGGCGACGGTCAAGGCCAGCCCCACGCTCGGCGGCGTGCTGGCTTCGGTGGACGACAAGGCCGCGCGCGCGATTCCCGGCGTGCTCGACGTGTTGCGCATCAAGGACGCGGTGGCCGTGGTGGGCGAGCATTTCTGGGCCGCGAAGCGGGGCCTCGATGCGCTGAAGATCCAGTGGACGCCGGGCCAGAACGCCACGCTCACGACGCAGCAGCTGCGCTCGGCGCTGGCCGATGCGCTCGCGAAAGACAAGGCGATCGTCGGCAAGGAAACCGGCAAGCGGCCCGAGGGCACGCTGGTGCAGGCCACCTACGACCTGCCGATGCTGGCGCACGCGACCATGGAGCCGCTCAACACCACGGTGCATGTGCGGCCCGACGGGTGCGAGATCTGGGTCGGCACGCAGGTGCCGGCGCGCTGCGTGAGCGTGGCCGCAAAAATCACCGGGCTGGCCGCGGACAAGGTCGTGCTGCACAACCAGTACCTGGGCGGCGGCTTCGGCCGGCGGCTGGAGACCGACTCGGTCGAGCAGGCCGTGGCCTTCGCCAGGCAGGTGCCGTATCCGCTCAAGGTGGTGTGGACGCGCGAGGAAGACATCCGCCACGACATCGTGCGGCCGATGTATCACGACGACATCTCGGCCGTGGTCGACGGCGACGGGCAGATCCTGTGGTTCGGCGACCGCATCTCGGGCGGCACCGTGCTGGGCCGCTGGGCCCCGGCCTTCATGGGCAAGGACGGCATGGACGGCGACCTGATCGAATGCGTCGCCGAGCCCTGCTACGACCTGCCGAACCTCAAGGTGGAGTGGGTGCGGCACGACATGCCCAGCGGCCTGAACGTCGGCTGGTGGCGCGGCGTGGGGCCGACGCACAACCTCTTCGTGCTGGAGAGCTTCATCGACGAACTGGCGCAGCGCGCGAAGAAGGACCCGGTGGCCTACCGGCGCGCGATGCTGAAGAAGAACCCGCGCACGCTCGCGGTGCTCGACCTTGCCGCCGACAAGATCGGCTGGGGCAAGGGCGCGCTGCCGCCGCGCGTGGGGCGCGGCGTGGCCGTGGGCGACCCGTTCGGCAGCCGCGTGTGCGCCATGGTCGAGGTCGAGGTCACGCCGCAGGGCGAGGTGCGGCTGCGGCGCGCGGTGGTCGCGCTCGACTGCGGCATTGCGGTGAACGCGAGTTCCATCGAGGCGCAGATCCAGGGCGGGCTGCTGTTCGGCCTCAGCGCCGCGCTGTTCAGCGAGATCACGCTGCGCGAGGGCGCCATCGAGCAGAGCAACTTCCACGACTACCGGATGCTGCGCATCAACGAGTCGCCGCCGGTCGAGGTCCACACCGTCAGGAGCAGCGAAGCGCCCGGCGGGCTCGGCGAAGTCGGCACCGCCATTGCCGCGCCGGCGCTGGCCAATGCGATCTTCGCGGCCACCGGCGTGCGCCTGCGCGCGTTGCCCGTGAACCGCGCGCTGCTGGTCCAGGACAAGGAGGCGCTGAAGAAGAAGATCGCCGATGCCGGGTATGCGGCGCCTGACGAAAGGAGCGCGGCATGAAGCGACTCTTCAAGTTCCTGGTGGCGGTGTTCGTGGTGGGCGCGGCGCTGTATTTCTTTCTCAACCGCGCCGACAAGTCCGAGGGCGAGGCGCCCGTGCTGGCCGGTGCGCCGGCCGATGCGGCGCTGCTGGTGCGCGGCGAATACCTCACCAAGGCCGCCGACTGCATCGCGTGCCACACGGTGCCAGGCAAGGGCGAGCCCTTTGCGGGCGGGCTGCCTTTCGTGCTGCCCTTCGGCACCATCTACTCGTCGAACATCACGGCCGACCCGGCCACCGGCATCGGCAACTGGAGCGACGAGCAGTTCGTGCGCGCCGTGCACGACGGCGTGCGCGCCGACGGGCAGCGCCTGTACCCGGCGTTCCCGTACACCGCGTACACCGCGCTGAGCCGCAAGGACGTGCTCGCGATCAAGGCTTATCTCTTCAGCCTGCCCCAGGTGAAGCAGCCGAACCGCGAGGCCGACCTGGGCTTTCCGTTCAACCAGCGCTGGGCCATGGGCTTCTGGAACGCGGCCTTCTTCAAGAGCCGCCGCTTCGAGGCCGATCCGTCGCAGCCGCCCGCGTGGAACCAGGGCAAGTACCTGGCCACCGCGCTGGGTCATTGCGCGGAGTGCCACACGCCGCGCAACTTCGCCTTCGCGCTGGAGACGAGCAACAACCTGGCGGGTGAATCGGTCCAGGGCTGGCGTGCCTACAACATCACGTCGGACGTGAAGAACGGCATCGGCGCATGGAGCGACGCGGAGATTGCCGCGTACCTCACCACGGGGCACGCCGATGGCCGGGGCTCGGCATCGGGGCCGATGGGCGAGGCGGTGGAGCACAGCCTGCAGCACCTGAAGGCGGAAGACACCGCGGCGCTGGTGAGCTACCTGCGCACGGTGCCCGCGAAGGCCGGCAAGGAGCCGATCGAGATCGACGCGAAGGCGCCCTGGGCCGTGGCCGCGAGCGCGGCGGCGCCGGCGGCCAACACGGCCGAAGGGCATGAGCAAGGCCTCAGGCTCTTCGCCGCGGCATGCGCCAGTTGCCACCAGTGGAACGGGCAAGGGCAGCAGACGAATTACGCGTCGCTGCTGGGAACGCGCGGCGTGAACGACCCGGGCGGCATGAACGTCACGCAGATGATCTTGCGGGGCGTGAAGATGCGCGTGCGCGACAACGAGGTCTACATGCCCGCGTTCGACAAGGCATACACCGACACCGAAGTCGCGGCCCTCGCGAACTACGTCATCGCGCAGTTCGGGAACAAGCAGGGGACGGTGACGCCGGAGTTCGTGGCGAAGCAGCGCGCGCAATGAGTGCTTAAGCAGAGGCCACGCAACGGCCCGCGCGGAACTTAACTCTTCCTACCTATCGGCCATGTCGGCGCGGCGCCGACACCGAAAAAAAGAGCCCCGCCACGGCACGTTCATGCGCGTTCGGGCTGCATCGCACTGTTAAGGTGTGCCCCTGTTTTTTCAATTCACGCACTGCGCCCGCTGTCCACGCATTGGGCAGTTCACATGCCTATCCGTCACGCCAGAATCTTTCCGCGCCACGCGTTCTACTGTGTGATGGGCGGGCTGGCCGTGGTCTATGCGCTGTGCGCGGTGATGCTGGTCCCCGCGCGGATTTTCATTCTTCCTTTCCTGTCCGATGGCGAGCCGGTGTCCGACGAAGGCATGGTCTTCCTCGCGGCGATGGCCGTGCCGGTTGGGCTTTACCTCATCGTGTGGCGGGGCGGCGATTTCTTCGCGTGGTGGCGCACGCCGCCGATGCTGACGCTCGGCGCGCACGGTTTGCAGCTAGGGCGGCGCACCATCGCCTTTGCCGACGTGACACGGCTGCGCCATCGTCACGGCCGCGACCACATGCTGATCACCACGCGCCGCGGCAAGACCACGCGGCTTCGGCTCGGCCTGTGGGACCACGCAGCGGCGCTGCGGGCCGAGGTCGACGAGGCGATCGGCAGGGTGCTGCGCGGCGAGGTCGAGCGGCGCGTGCATGCCGGCGACACGGTGGACTTCGGCGCGCTGGGCATGAATGCGGAAGGGCTGGTGCACAAGGGGCAGCTCATTGCATGGTCGAGCATCGACACGGTGCGCACGCAATCGGAGACCGACGGCGTGCTGGTGGACGAGCATCTGGTGATCGTCGCGAACGGCCAGACGCGCCGCATCGACCGCTCGAAGATCGAGAACGAACCGGTGTTGCTGGCCTGCCTGATGCAGCGTTTGCCGGCCGGTTGATACGGCTTTTGGCGGGCCGCCGGCGCGGGTTCGATAAACTGGGGGTGTGAAATCCTCCTCCGAGCCTCCCAGTAGGCCGCTGGCCTGCGCCAGCTTCCGCCCGTCTCCGTGCGTCGCGACCGACCCTTTCGCGGCTCCCGTCCATCCCGCCTTTTCCCCCTTGTCGCCCGACATGGCCCGCGCCATGCCGGGCCGCACGCGTTTGCGCGTCTTCTTCTTCCACCATGATCGTTGAACTGCTCACCGACCCCGCCGCCTGGATCGGTCTCCTGACGCTCGTCGTCCTGGAGATCGTGCTGGGCATCGACAACCTGATCTTCATCGCGATCCTCGCCGAGAAGCTGCCGCCGCACCTGCGCGACCGCGCGCGGCGGCTGGGCCTGGGCCTGGCGCTGTTCATGCGGCTGGGGCTGCTGTCGGTGGTGTCGTGGCTGGTCACGCTGACCACGCCGCTCTTCACCGTGTTCGGCCAGGGCTTCTCGGGGCGCGACCTCATCCTGCTGATCGGCGGCCTGTTCCTGCTGTTCAAGGCCACGTCGGAGCTGCACGAGCGGCTCGAGGGCGTGACGCACACGGCCAGCGGCTCGACCGCCTATGCGAGCTTCGGCCTGGTGGTGACGCAGATCGTGGTGCTCGACGCGGTGTTCTCGCTCGACGCGGTCATCACCGCCGTGGGCATGGTCGACCACCTGCCGGTGATGATGGCGGCGGTGATCATCTCCATCGGCATCATGCTGTGGGCGTCGAAGCCGCTCACGCGTTTCGTCAACGCGCACCCGACGGTGGTGGTGCTGTGCCTGAGCTTCCTGCTGATGATCGGCCTGAGCCTGGTGGCCGAGGGCCTGGGCTTCCATATTCCGAAGGGCTACCTGTACGGCGCCATCGGCTTCTCCGTGATGATCGAGACGCTGAACCAGTGGGCCAAGCGCAATGCGCTCAAGCACGAGGCGCGCCGCCCGCTGCGCGACCGCACGGCCGAATCCATCCTGCGGCTGCTGGGCGGCCGCGGCCCGGGTGAGCCTGTGCCCGCCGGCGCCACCGCCGACGGCGAAGCGCCGCTGCCCGAGCCCGCATTCGCGATCGAGGAGCGCAACATGGTCAGCGGCGTGCTGTCGCTGGCCGATCGCAACGTGCGCTCGGTGATGACGCCGCGCGCCGACATCTCCTGGGTCGACCTGAACGACGACCCGGACGCGGTGCGCGAGCAGCTGCTCGACACGCCGCACGGCATCTTCCCGGTGTGTCGCGGCTCGCTCGACGAAGTGGTCGGCGTGGCGCGCGCGAAAGACCTGCTGGGCCACCTGCTGCGGCACGGAAAGATCGACGAGAGCGGCGGCCTGCGCGCGCCGATCTACGTGCCGGAGTCGACCACGGTGATCCGCCTCATCGACACGCTGCGCGGCGCGCGCGGGCAGCTCGCGCTGGTCAACGACGAGCACGGCACGCTGACCGGCGTGGTCACGCCCATCGACGTGCTCGAGGCCATCGCGGGCGAGTTTCCCGACGAAGACGAAACGCTGGAAATCCAGCAGACCGCCGCCGACACCTGGACCGTGTCCGGCAGCGCCGACCTGCACCTGCTGGAGCAGGCATTGCAGACGCACGGCCTGCTGAGCGACGACGACAGCTACACCTCGGTCGCCGGCTTCCTGCTCGCGTGCTTCGGCGGCCTGCCGTCGCCGGGCCAGACCTGGGTGCACGACGGCTGCGAGTTCGAAGTGACGGACGTCGACGCGCAGCGCATCCGCACGGTGATCGTGCGGCGCCTGCCTGCGACAGAATCGGCGAACTGAACTGTTTGTTGTTGCCAGGGCCCATGCCATGAACGCCTCCCACCGCCTGTCCGTTCCCCTCGACAAGGCCTACCGCCTGCTGAACCACGGCCCCACCGTGCTGGTGAGCGCGGCGCACGGCGGCCAGCGCAACATCATGGCCGCGGCCTGGGCCATGCCGCTGGACTTCGCGCCGCCCAAGGTGGCTGTGGTGCTCGACAAGAGCACCTGGACGCGCGTGCTGCTCGAAGGCGCCGGCAGCTTCGCGCTGCAGGTGCCCACGCGCGCGCAACTCGACCTGACGGAGGCACTGGGCAACAGCTCGGGCCGTGAGATCGTCGAGCAGTCGGGGCACGACAAGTTCGCCGCCTACGGCCTGCAGACCTTCGCGGGCACAGCCACCGATGCGCCACTGCTCGAAGGCTGCGCCGCATGGCTCGAATGCCGACTGCTGCCCGAGCCGCACATCCAGCAGAGCTACGACCTGTTCCTGGGCGAGGTGATCGCCGCGCAAGCCGATTCGCGCGTTTTCGCCAACGGGCGCTGGAACTTCGACGGGCACGACGAACTGCGCACGCTGCACCATGTGGCGGGCGGCCACTTCATCGTCGACGGCGAGGCGGTCGATGCACGGCCGCTGCCGCCGGTTCGTTCCTAGCGAGGATCGGATCGGAGCTTGCTGCCCGCTTGTGCGGACAGCGGCGTGACGTCCCCGGCCCTATCCCGGCTGGTACATCCAGAACCGCGCTGCATCCGTGGGCGGCAGATGCTCCTTGGCGCGGCGGCCTGAAATGCAGTCGTCCAGATCCGGGAAGAAGCCGGCCTTCCCGTCGTAGCCAAGCAATCCGGTGTCGGGCTCGTTGATGTACAGCCTGGCGTCGGTGCCCAGCGTTCCACCGCATGCGATGCCGTGTCGCCCGACAGAGATGTAGCATGCCCAGCGACCGGTGGCGGCCACGTCGGCCTCGGCCAGCCGGGCGGCGTCGAACTGCTTGATCTGCTTGATGCCCGTGGGCATTCCCAGCTTCTCGAACCGCGCGACATGGCTGTCGATGTGCTCGCCGAAGTCTTGCACCATGGTGGCCTGATAGCGCAGGAAGTCGGTGTAGTAGTCCTCGTAGAGTGCGGGGTCGGTCGTCTCGGGAACGCCGTTGAGAAAGGCGACGACCCATGTGGAAGCGATGCCCTTGCCGATTTCCTGTGCGTCGGGATTGGTGCTCGACGCGGCCAGACGGTCCAGCGTGTCGTCGTTCTTGAACCAGTCGGCCGCCGAAGGCGTGCGGTTGCCGCCATGCGTCGCCTTGTTCCGATAGCGGCTGGAAAGCTCAGGGTTCGCGTTGGGGAAGTGAGGCATGTCCGTGTTCCTGGTTGCTGTCAGGCCGAGGTGCGCCGCGCCGGCCTGGCCACCAGCATCAGCCGCAGCACCAGTGTGCCGCACACGGCGGCCGTCAGCGCCAGCAGCGCAACCCACAGCAGGCGCGCGGGCGACGCGGCGTCGAGCCAGTCCGCGAACAGCAGCGTGGCGCTGTTGTACGCGGCATGCAGCGCAATGCAGGGAATGAGCGAGCGCGTGCGTTCGTAGAGCCACGCCAGCACCGTGCCCATGACGAAGCCGACCACGAACTGGTAGATGTTCATGTGCGCCGCACCGAACAGCAGGGCCGAAAGAAAGATGGCCTGCCAGCGCGGATAGCGCTGCAGGAAGCCGCGCAGCACGATGCCGCGGAACAGCATTTCTTCCAGTAGCGGCGCGACCACGCACACCGCCAGCACGGCCGCCACGCTGCCGTCGGCCATGCGGCTGAACATGGCTTCTTCCCACGCCGACAGGGGCGCGATGCGCACCAGCAAATTGAACGCGGAGGTGATGGTCAGCAGCAGCGCGGGCACCAGCAGCAGCACCGGCGGCACCACCAGCAGCAGCGTGACGCGGGCGGACGCGCGCGATTGGTGGAACAGATCGCGCCATGTGAGCTGCTGCGCATGCATCACCGCCGCGAACACGCAGCCGTTGCCCAGCACGGCGGAGAGCACGCCGATCTGCATGCCGTTCAGGCCCAGCCACCGGTTGGCGTCGCGCAGCGCCGCGCCCACGACGATCTCGCACAGGCACAGCGCCAGGAACAGCAGCGCGGCTTGCGCCGCCGAGGGGAAGGCGGTGCTTTTCGGGGAGGGCATGGGGCGTCGGGCTGCGCGGGTGAGGAAGAGGCGCGGATGTTAGCGCCCCCATGTTGCATATGGCGCGGGGCCCGGGGCCGTGGCTATCGTGCCGGCGGAGCGAGCGTCGTGTGGCCGGCGTCCGCCACCGCCGGATCAGGCGATGAAAGCGATGAAGATGACGATGGCAAGTCGGGCCTACGCATGTACGAGTTCGCCGTGCCGCAAGACCTGCGACAGCGGCGTGATCGCGATCTCGCCGGCCTGCCCGTGCCCCTGCAGCGAAAGCACGCGCAGCACCGCGTATTCGCGCATGCGCGCTGCGCCGTGCGGGTCGCCGGGCTGGATGCTGGTCGACGGATGGCACATCAGCACGTCGCCCGTGCGGCAGGCCGCGAGCCACTCGGCCAGGTGCCGCTCATAGCTCTGAATGTCGCCGGTGAAGTCGTACACGCCCAGCAGGCGCCGGCTCACCGGAATGCCGTGCTTCGTGGCGAGCGCCGCCAGCCCCGCGCCGCCCAGTGCATGGATCACGCGGGCCTTCAGCCGGTCGGGGCCGCGGCGGCTGCCCGGTGCGGTGTAGCGCACCCACGGCGGGGACGTCGGGTAGCGGCGCAGGATTTCGTCGACCAGCAGTTCGCGCACCACCGGGAACTGGTGCACGTGCCGGTGGCCGTCGACGTACGCGGGCGGGCGGCCCATGGCGTCTTCGAAGCGGGTGAACTGGTCGCGGATGTCGGCGTAGAGCACGGGCGAGAACACGGTGCGCGAGTAGGTGCGCGCGATCAGCCCCGCCAGGCCGGGTTCGGGGCCGTCCGGCGTTTCTGGGCGGGTGAGGTCCAGGTGCAGGCCCACGTCCAGCCGCGCGGGGTCGAGCCGGCGCAGCGCCCGCGCGCCCGTGGCCCACGCCCCGCGCCGCACCATGCCGCTGGTCGCGGAGATCTTGCCGAGTTCGGCCAGGTCGAGCACGGCGGCGTTGACGCCGGTGCTCATGCCGAAATCGTCCGCGCACACGCAGAGGTGGCGCAACGTCGGCCCCGGAGGGCCGGAAGTGTCAGTCATTGCCATTCGTCTTGGGCACGGGCGCGGAAGGAGAGGGTGCGGTGGTCGTGGAAGCGGCGGCCGCGGCGGTGCCCAGGCAGCCCGGGTCGCTCGTGGCGCTGCCCGGAAAGCGCCAGGCGGCGATGCTTTCGTTGAGCGCCACCACCTGCGCCTTGCCCAGCCAGGGGTTCGACAGCTGCGAGGCGATCGGCCCGACCAGCCAGGTGGTGTGCGGCACGCACAGCACGGGCGCTAGCTCCGTGCGATTGACCAGCGTGGCGTCGGCGCGCGCGGGCTCGAAGCGGCTCGCGTCGTAGATCTCCTTGCGCCAGTTGTCGCGGGTGTCGGTGGCGGCGGCCTTCCAGTCGTCCGAGATGAGCACCGGCGAGCGCAGGTTCCAGTAGAACGGGATCTCGTAGTAGTAGCTGTCGAGCATCATCACCTGGTCGCCGGGCGCGACCACCTGACCCGCGGGCAGCCGCAGCCGGGTGCCCGGCGGCACCGAGTAGATCGCGACCGCGCCCACGCACGCCACGCACAGCACGGCGGCGGCCACGGCCGTGGCGCGCATCCTGGGCAGCATCTTCTCGACGACGCGGCCGGCCAGCACGCGCTGCGCGACCAGGTAGGCCAGCGGCGGCAGCGCGGGCAGCACGTAGCCGACCAGCTTGGATCGCGGCATCGAGAAGAAGGCCACGATCACCACCAGCCAGATCCACATGAGCCAGTCGACATCCGACAGCCGCGAGCGGGCCTCGCCGTTCTTGCCGCGCGGCACGAACACCCAAGCGAACCACGGCAGCGTGAGCACCGCCAGCACCGGTATGTAGAACCAGAACGGGTGCTCGTTATTGAAGCCCGACGAAGCGAAGCGCCGGAAGTGCTGCGTGATGACGAAGTAGTCGAAGAACTCGGGGTACTTCAGCTGCATCGCGACGAACCACGGACCCGCCACCGCCAGCAGCACCGCCCACCCCGGCAGCCAGAGCGCGAGCTTGAGCACCACGGTCTTGCGCGTTGCCGCGCACCACAGCACCAGCACCGCGCCGGGCAGCACCAGGCCGATCAGCCCCTTGGCCAGCAGCCCGGCCGCGGCCATCAGGTAGGCGCCCGCGAGCAGCGCGCGCCAGGGCTCGTCGCGCTCCCGGGCCAGCGCCGCGCCGGCGCCCAGCAGCACCGTGGCCGAGATGCACCCGGCCACCAGCATGTCGAGGTTGGCGAACTGCGCACCCAGAAAGAAGAAGGGCGTCGTCACCAGCACCACGGTCGACAGCAGCGCCTGCCATGCTGTCGACCAGCGCCGCAGGAACAGGAACAGCGCCGCCGCCGCCACACCCGCGCCGATGATCGAAGGCAGCCGCGCCGCCCATTCGGTCGGGCCGGTCAGGGACATCGCCGCCGCGCCGATCCAGTAGAACAGCGGCGGCTTGTGGAAGAACGGCAGGCCGTCGAGCCGAGGCACCAGCCAGTCGCCGGAATGCAGCATCGCGAGCGCCACGCCGCCGTAGCGCCCTTCGTCGGGAGCCATCAGCGGCCGCACCCATGCGGTCGCGAGCAGCCACGCGAACAGCGCGGCAATGAGCCAGAGGGGTCGGGGCGAGTTCCACCAGGCAGAGCTGGGCCTGCTCATGGCTTCCCGGTCCGGGACTCGAGTCCCTTGCCGTGTTCGCGCCGGACCACGTACAGCGGACGGCCCTTGACCTCCTCGTAGATGCGGGCGATGTACTCGCCCACGATGCCGGTGGAAATCATCTGGATGCCGATGAAGAACATCAGGCTCACGACGATGGTGGTCCAGCCGGACACGGAATTGCCGAACAGCAGGTGGTCGATGGTCACGTAGGTGCCGTAGCCGAAGGCCGGCACCGCGAGCAGCAGGCCCACGACGCTCACCATGCGCAGCGGCCAGGTGGTGAAGGCGGTGAGGCCGTCGATGGCCAGGCCGACCAGGCGGCGCGCGTTGAACTTGGTGGTGCCTTCGGCGCGCGGCGCGGGCGTGTAGGGCAGCGCCACGGCGCGGAAGCCGACCCAGGCGTACAGGCCCTTCATGAAGCGGCTGCGCTCGGGCATGCTCATGAGCGCGTCGACCACCTTGCGGTCCATCAGGCGGAAGTCGCCCGCGTCCTTCGGCACCTCGAAGCGGTCCGACGAATTGACGAGGTTGTAGAAGAGCTTGCTGCCGAACTGCTTGAAGCGGCTTTCGTCGCTGCGCTCCTGGCGCACCGCGTACACCACCTCTGCGCCGGCCGTCCACTGGGCCAGCATCGCGTGGATCAGCTCGGGCGAATGCTGCAGGTCGCCGTCGAGCAGCACCACGGCGTCGCCGGTGGCAGCGGCAAGGCCGGCGGTGAGGGCGGCTTCCTTGCCGAAGTTGCGCGACAGCGAAACGCAGCGAAAGCCCGCCAGCTCGCACCAGGCCTCGGCCACGGCGGCGGTGTCGTCGGTGCTGCCGTCGTCGACCACGATGATTTCCCAGCGCAGCCGCGTGGCCCACAGGATGTCCTCGAGCAGCGGCAGCATGAGGCGCAGGTTGGCGGCCTCGTTGTAGCAGGGGATGACGCACGAGATGCTGCGCGCGTCGGCGGCGGGCGCGTCAGGCACGCCGGATTGGGCCAGCGGCTCGGGGGCACCGGGTGTGCCGGCGGGGGCGGCCATGTCGGAGGAAATGCCGGCGCCGGCGCGCGAATGTCTTGCGGTGGACGATGAGATCATGAGGGTCTCCAGAGAGAGCTGGTCGCCGGGCTGTCGCCGGGGGCGCGGCCAGTTCGCGGGACGAAGAAGAGAAAAAGCCAGCGCGCGATGGCGATCGCACCGGCAACCACCGCGCCCAGCAGCAGGCCGGCGACGATGTCGACCGGGAAATGCACGCCCACGTAGACGCGCGCCCAGCCGGTGAGGGCAGCCAGCGCCAGCAGCGGCACGCCGATCCGGCGCAGGCCGGGGCGCAGCAGGAAGGCCAGCGCGACCATGAACATGACGGCCGCGTGCGTGCTCGGCAGCGAGCCGCGGCTGGCGTGCTCGATGTAGGCCGGCCCGAATCCCGCCATGAAGGGGCGGGGAACATTGAGCGCGGTGGCGATGGCATGTGACAGTAACGAGGTCGCGCCGGCCGCAGCCGACACGACGAGCAGGTAGGCGCGGTCGGCGCGTTGCCGCCACAGCGTGACGGCGACGATGCCCGCGCAGAGCCAGCTGCCCCAGAGCGCGAAGGCGATGGCGACCGCAAGCACCCAGGGCGTGGGATGGCTGCCGGCGGAAATCCATTGAAAAAGAGCGAGGTTCAGGGCGTTCATGGCGCCACCCCTTGCGGGCGATTGAAATTGACGGGCGCAGTGCCCCGCGCAGTGCGGTCGGCACGACGTAAAAATCTGGACATGGCAGTCCTTTCGACGAGGAAAAGAGGCCCGCCGCCAGAAGCAGCGGGGGGACGCGACGCGAACGAGGCGTCGGCTTCTCAGATCCCGTAGGGGGGCGCGGCCGAGGGCGGCAGGCGCAGCCAGGGCTGCGCCGGAGGCGGGGCGCCGCCGTGCGGCGGCACGTGTTCGGGCGCCTCGCGCACGATGGGCGCGGACAGCCGCGCAACGGCTATCGCCAGCGGCAGCATGGCCAGCACGATCGCCATGAACGTGCTCAGCGCAAAGTCGAAGGTGTCGGGATGGTCGATGCTCGCCGGGGTCTGGGCGAAGACCGTGGTCTCGCGGTCGCTCGGATGGTCGGCGCGGTCGTCGGGCTCGAACTGGGTGGTGTCGCTGGCGCTGCGCACCCGCAGCATCGGCTCGTCTTCCAGCCCGTCGCTGCGGAAATGCACCGCAATGAAGGGCTGCAGCAGGATCAGCAGGACGCCCGCGACGCACCACAACCTGTGGTGCGTTTCAGCGAAATGGCGGACGCGTGCGAGCAGCATGCGCGGATGCTAGAAGGTTCGTGTGAACGGAACCTGATCGGCCTCGTCAGCATCCCGCAAGGTAGTGGCAAGCGCCTGGGGTATAAGGCGCGCCCCTGGCCGGGGCGGCTACAGCACGAACGGAATGAAGCGCCGCGTGCCGCGCATGTAGTCGCGATAGGCATCGCCGAAGTGCGCGATGCATTCCTGCTCGTCGCGCAGGGCGGTGAGCACCAGCAGCACCGTGGCCGCGAGCACCAGCGCCAGCGTGAGCCAAGTGAACTGCTTGAGGAACGCGCCCCAGGCCAGCAGCAGCAGCGCTGTATACATGGGGTGGCGGATGTAGCGGAAGGCGCCGGTGCTGACGATGGCCGAGGTTTTCTCGAAACCGTAGAGCGCGGGGTCGTCGCCGCGCACTTCGCTGGGCTTGCCCTTGGCCTTCAGCAGCCGCACCGCGTGGATCGGCAGCCAGATCGACAGCACGAAGAAGGTGCTGGAGATGATCTGCTTGGCCGAGAACGGATCGTCATGCCACCACGGCAGGTTCACCAGCGCCAGCACGAGCATGCATTCCCATGCGAAGAACCGGTAGAAGCCGTGCGAGCCGGGCCGGCTCAGCGGGCCGCGCGAGACATAGAGCAGCGCGGCGGTGCCGGCGACGAAGGCGAAGATCTGGAACCAGAAGAGCATGGCGGCCGAATTTACACGGCCACGGTGAACTATCCGGCTATAGAAAACCCGCCGTCCACGGGAATCGCGGTGCCGGTCACGTAGTCCGAGGCGGCGCTCGCGAGGAACACGGCCGTGCCGGCGATGTCCGCGGGCTGGCCCCAGCGCCCTGCGGCGGCGCGAGCCGTCACGCGCTCGTACAGGCCCGGGATCTGGCTGCGCGCGCCGTCGGTGAGTTCGGTCTCGAACCAGCCAGGCAGGATGGCGTTGACCTGGATGTTGTCGGGCGCCCACGAGAGCGCGGTCGACTTGGTGAGCTGCACGATGCCGGCCTTGCTGGCGGCATAGGCAGGCGCATAGGGAGCGCCGAAGATCGACATCATCGAGCCGATGTTGATGATCTTGCCGCCGCCCGCGGCCTTCAGGTGCACATGCGCGGCGCGGCTGCACAGGAAGGCGCTGGTGAGGTTGGTGTCCATCACCTTGTGCCACTCGCTGAGGGCAAGCTGGTCGACGGGCTTGCGCACCGTGGTGCCGGCGTTGTTGATGAGGATGTCGAGGCGGCCGCAGCGCGCGGCGGCCTCGTCGAACAGCCGCTGCACCGAAGCCTCGTCGCTCACGTCGGCCTCCAGCGCGAAGCTGTCGCTGCCCAGCGCCTTCAATGCCTCGACCGCGGCGGCCGACTTCTGCGCATTGCGCGCGGCCACGACGACGCGCGCGCCGGCCTTTGCCAGCCCTTGCGCCATGCCCAGGCCGATGCCGCCGTTGCCGCCCGTGACCAGCGCGACCTTGCCCGTGAGGTCGAACATCGTCGTCATGCCTGCACCGCTTCCGGCTTCTTGGAGACCAGCGTCAGGATGTCGTAGCTGGCGACCAGTTCGCCGTCCTGGTTCGTCACTTCCACGTCCCAGGCCACCACGCCCTGGCCCTGGCCGCTGGCGTCTTTCTTGTTGCGGTCGATCTTGCGCTTGCAGGTCAGGCGCGCCTGGATGGTGTCGCCGATGCCCACGGGCTTGGTGAAGCGCAGCGTGTCCAGGCCGTAGTTGGCCAGCACCGGGCCGGGCGAGGGCGACACGAACAGGCCCGCTGCCGCCGACAGCACGAAGTAGCCGTGCGCGATGCGCTTGCCGAACGGCGACTGCTTCGCAGCCACGTCGTCGAAGTGCATGTAGAAATAGTCGCCCGAGATACCGCCGAAGGCCACGATGTCGGCCTCGCCGACGGTGCGTCGATGCGTGAGCAGCGAATCGCCGACCTGCAGGTCTTCGAAATAGCGGCGGAACGGATGCACCTCGCTCTCGCGCACGGCCGCGCCGCGCACATGCTCGCCGGTGATGGCGGCCAGCATGGTGGGCGAGCCCTGCAATGCGGTGCGCTGCAGGTAGTGCTTCACGGCGCGCAGGCCGCCCAGTTCCTCGCCGCCGCCCGCGCGGCCGGGGCCGCCGTGCTTGAGCTGCGGCAGCGGCGAGCCGTGGCCGGTCGATTCGGCGGCGGCTTCGCGGTCGAGCACCAGCAGGCGCCCGTGCCATGCGGCCGCCACGGGAATCGCCTTGGCGGCGATGGCCGGATCGCGCGTGACCAGCGTGCCCACCAGGCTGCCCCGGCCGCGTGCGGCCAGTGCCAGCGCCTCGTCGATGCCGTCGTAGGGCATCAGCGTGCTGACGGGGCCGAAGGCCTCGACATCGTGAGCGGCGTCGTGCTCCAGCGGCTTGCGGCTCAAGAGCAGCGTGGGCGCGAAGAAGGCGCCTTCGCCCACGCCGTCGCCAACAGGAGAGAAGCCGTCGCGTTCGCCGTACACCAGTTCCGCCCCCTTGAGCAGCGTGGCGACGCGCTCGGCCACGTCGGCCTGCTGGTCGCGCGAGGCCAGCGCCCCCATGCGCACTTCTTCGCGCGACGGGTCGCCCACCACGGTCTTGGCCAGCCGCGCGCGCAGCCGCTCGGCCACCGCATCGAGGTGCTGGCGCGGCACGATCGCGCGGCGGATGGCGGTGCACTTCTGGCCCGCCTTGATGGTCATTTCGCGTGCGACCTCTTTCACGAAGAGATCGAACTCTTCGTCGTCGGGCGTCACGTCGGGCGCGAGGATCGCGCAGTTCAGCGAGTCTGCCTCGGCATTGAACGGGATCGACTGGCGCACGATGTTCGGGTGCACGCGCAGCTTCGCGGCGGTGTCGGCCGAGCCGGTGAAGGTGACCACGTCCGGCCCTTCGAGCCGGTCGAGCAAATCGCCCGTGCTGCCGATGACCAGCTGCAGCGCGCCTTCGGGCAGGATGCCCGACTGCACGATCAGCCGCACCAGTGCTTCGGTCAGGTAGCTGGTGGCCGTGGCCGGCTTGCCGATGCAGGGCATGCCCGCGAGGAAGCTGGGCGCGAATTTTTCGAGCAGGCCCCACACCGGGAAGTTGAAGGCGTCGATGTGCACCGCCACGCCGCCGCGCGGCACCAGGATGTGCGTGCCCGCGAAGCCGCCTTTCTTGCCGAGGGGGAAAGCCGGGCCTTCATGCACCAGGTTGCCCGAGGGCAGCTCGTTGGTACCGATGCCGGCGTAGGCGCTCAGCGTGCCGGCACCGCCCTCGATGTCGATCCAGCTGTCGGCGCGCGTCGCGCCCGTGTGGGCCGAGATGGCGTAGAGCGTTTCCTTGTTCGCGGCCAGGTACTTGGCCAGCGCCTTCAGGCGTTCGGCGCGCTGCTGGAAGTCGAGCTTCATCAGCGCGGGAATGCCGGTGCGGCGCGCGTATGCCAACGCTTCCGCGAAGTCGATGGCCTCGGCATGCGTGGCTGCCACGGGCTTGCCGTTGACGGCGCTGCGCAGTTGCTGCGCGGCCTGCTGGCCGATCCAGCGGCCGGCGATGTAGCTTTGGAGGGTGGTGGTCATGGTGCGAGTCCTTTGCGTGTTGCTCCTTCCCCCTCTGGGGGAAGGCTGGGATGGGGGCAGCCCCGTCCTCGAAGGCTGCGCGGCGGTGGAGGCCGCCGTGCCCCCACCCCTGCCCTCCCCCAGCGGGGGAGGGTGAAAGTCAAGTCACTCCTTCTTGCCGATACCCAGGTAGGTATCGATGATCCGCTGGTCATGCAGCAGATCGCGCGCCTTGCCCTCGAGCGCCACGGCGCCCATCTCGAGCACATAGGCGCGGTCGGCCACCTGCAGCGCGGCGCGGGCGTTCTGCTCCACCAGCAGCACCGACACGCCGTGGCTGCGCAGCTGCGACACCACGCGCAGCACTTCGCGCACCACCAGCGGGGCCAGGCCCAGCGAAGGTTCGTCGAGCATCAGCAGTCGCGGCCGCGCCATCAGCGCGCGGCCGATGGCCAGCATCTGGCGTTCGCCGCCGGAGAGCGTGGACGCCATCTGCGGGCGGCGTTCCTTCAGGCGCGGGAAGATCTCGAAGATCTCGTCCATGCGCGCGCGCTGGTCGCGCTTGCCCTTGCGCCACTGGTAGAAGCCGCCGAGCACCAGGTTGTCTTCGACCGACATCTCGCCGAACAGCTCGCGCCGCTCGGGCACCAGCGCCACGCCGCGCGCCACCATGGTCTCGACGCCGGGCCGCGCGATGCGCTCGCCGTCCAGCATCAGCTGGCCGGTGGACGGCAGCAGGCCCATGGCCGCGCACAGCAGCGTGGTCTTGCCGGCGCCGTTGGGGCCGATCACGGTGACGATCTCGCCTTCGTTCACCTGCAGGCGCACGCTGTGCACCGCTTCGACGGTGCGGTAGGCGACGCAGAAGTCTTCCAGTTGAAGAATGGGATGGCTCATCGTGCGTCTTCCAGCAGTTCGTCGTCGGCGCCGCCCAGGTAGGCCTCGAGCACGCGCGGGTTGGCCTGCACTTCGGCGGGCGTGCCGGTGGCGATGACGGTGCCGAACTCCAGCACCGTGATGCGGTCGGCCAGGTTCATCACGAACTCCATGTCGTGCTCCACCACCAGGATGCCCAGGCCCTCGGCGCGCAGCTGGCCCAGCAGCTCGGAGAGCGCGCGCTTTTCCAGGTGGCGCAGGCCGGCGGCGGGCTCATCCAGCAGCAGCACCGAGGGCTGGCTGGCGAGCGCGCGGGCGATTTCCACCACGCGCTGCTGCCCGAGGGAGAGCGAGGCGGCGGGCGTGTCGGCATGCGCGCCGAGGCCGCAGCGTTCGATCTGCCTGCGGGCTTCGGCCATCAGCGCGGCCTCTTCGGCGCGGTCAAGCCGCAGCATCGCCGCGAGCCAGCCGCGCTTCGCGCGCAGGTGGGCGCCGAGCGCGACGTTCTCGACCACGCTGCGCTGGCCCAGCAGGCGCACGTGCTGGAAGGTGCGGCCCAGGCCCAGCGAGGCGAAGGCGCGCGAAGGCTTGCCCGACATCGGCTGGCCCACCAGGCGCACTTCGCCCGTGGTCGGGTCGTCCACGCCCGAGATCATGTTGAAGAAGGTGCTCTTGCCGGCGCCGTTGGGGCCGATCAGCGCATGCACCTCGCCGGCCTTCAGCGTCATCGAGATGTCGTTGTTGGCCACCAGCCCGCCGAAGCGCTTGCTCACGCCGTCGGCCTGCAGCAGCAGGGTGCCGGCGGCGGGCACCGCGCGCTGCGCGAGTTGCGCCGTGGTCGATGCGGCGGGACCGGCACCGGCGGCGCGCGGCACTTCGCGCACCCAGCGGCGAGCGAGCCGCGCGATCGTGGGCCACAGGCCGTCGGCAAAGCGCTGCAGCACGAACAGCATCAGCAGGCCGAACACCACCACCTCGAAGTTGCCGCTGGTGCCCAGCAGCGCGGGCAGCACGTCCTGCAGCTTCTCCTTGAGCAGCGTGATCAGCGTGGCGCCCAGCACCGCGCCCCACAGGTGGCCCGCGCCGCCGACCACCGCCATGAACAGCATCTCGATGCCGATGTTGAGGTTGAAGGGCGTGGGGTTCACGAAGCGCTGCATGTGCGCGTAGAGCCAGCCCGAGATGGCCGCGAGCAGGGCCGCCAGCACGAACAGCTTGATGCGGTGGCGCGCGGTGTCCACGCCCATCGACTCGGCCATCAGCCGGCCGCCCTTGAGCGCGCGGATGGCGCGGCCCTCGCGCGAGTCGAGCAGGTTGTGCATGGCCCACAGCGCGAGCAGCAGCACGGCCCAGATCACCACGCCCAGCATGCGCGGCGTGGCGAAGGAGACACCCGCCACCACCAGCGGCGGAACGCCGGTGATGCCGGTCTGGCCGCCGAGGAACTCCATGTTGCCCAGCAGGAAGTACAGGCTCAGGCCCCAGGCGATGGTGCACAGCGGCAGGTAGTGGCCCGAGAGCTTGAGCGTGACCGCGCCGAGCGCCCAGGCCAGCGCGAAGGTCAGCACCAGCCCCAGCAGCAGGCCGAGCCAAGGCACCAGCGCCGAGCCCGCGAGGCCGCCGAGCCAGCCGGCGGCCGTGGGCGAAGTGCAGATCCAGGCCGTGGCGTACGCGCCCATGCCGACGAAGGCGGCCTGGCCGAAGGAGGTCATGCCGCCCACGCCGGTCAGCAGCACCAGGCCCACCGCCACGAGGGCATAGAGGCCGATGTTGCTGAGCACCGAGACGGTGAACTCGGGCAGCCAGCCCCAGGCCAGCGCCAGCGCGACGATGAAGACCAGGGTGAGCACGCGCGGCGTCACCAGCGGACGGCCCTCGGGCGCCGCGTTCGCGGCAGTGGAAGCAGTGGAAGTCGACGAAGGCGTGTTCATTCCTCGTCCTCCACGTGATGGCTGTTCAGTGAGCGCCACAGCAGCACCGGGATGATCAGGGTGAAGACCAGCACTTCCTTGTACGCGCTGGCCCAGAAAGAGGAGAAGGCCTCGAGCAGGCCGACCAGCAGCGCGCCCGCGAGCGCCAGCGGATAGCTCGCGAGCCCGCCGACGATGGCCGCCACGAAGCCCTTCAGGCCGATCAGGAAGCCGGTGTCGTAGTAGACCGTGGTGATGGGAGCGATCAGCAGGCCCGAGATGGCGCCGATGACTGCGGCCAGCGCGAAGCTCAGGTCGCCCGACAGTTCGGTGGGAATGCCCGACAGCCGTGCGCCGACGCGGTTGATGGCGGTGGCGCGCAGCGCCTTGCCGATCATCGAGCGGCCGAAGAACCAGAACATGGCGATCACCAGCACCAGCGTGACGCCGACCACCACCAGCGACTGGCCGTTGACCGGAATGCCGCCGAGGTCGAAGCGCGCTTCGGAGAACGCGCTGGTGCGCGAGCCCTCGGCACCGAAGAAGAAGAGACCCAGGCCGACCAGCACGCCGTGCAGCGCCACCGAGACGATCAGCAGCATCAGCACGCTGGCGTCGGCCAGCGGGCGGTAGGCGACGCGGTAGAGCAGCGGGCCCAGCGGCGCGATCAGCACCAGCGTGGCGAGCGACTGCATCGCGAGCGACGTGGGCTTGAAGCCCAGTATCAGCACGGCGGCCACGGCCGGGAAGGCCACGCACCAGGTCAGCGCCGAACGCCAGTCGACGGTGGCGCCGCGCTTCCAGCGCCAGGCCTCCACCACCAGCACGATCGCCGCCAGCGCCAGCAGCAGCCACAGCGTGGAAGGCGCGCGGCCGCCCTGCAGTGCGGCCATGGAGAGCGCGCCGAAGGCGACGAACTCGCCCTGCGGGATGAAGATCACGCGCGTGACCGAAAACACCAGCACCAGCGCGAGCGCCATCAGTCCGTAGACCGCGCCGTTCACGATGCCGTCCTGCCCCAGCAACAGGGCAATCTGCAAATCCATATAAAACCCTCGGGCTCGGCCCTTGTATCGAATCAGTGTGAGCAGCAGACGCCTTCAACCGCGCTGCATTGCTCCTTCCCCCTCTGGGGGAAGGTCGGGATGGGGGCAACCCCTGCGCTCAAGGCCGCGCGAAGTCGGATGCCGTCGAGCCCCCACCCCTGCCCTCCCCCAGAGGGGGAGGGGGCAAGGCAGGAGATCAGGGCTGGTATTTCCAGGCGCCGTTCTCGATCTTCACCATCACGCGCGCGCGCTGGTCCAGGCCCAGGTGGTCCTGCGCGGTCATGTTGAACACGCCATGCGCGCCGGCCACGTCCTTGGTCTGCTCCAGTGCGTCGCGCAGCGCGGCACGGAACTCGGGCGTGCCCGGCTGCGCCTTCTTCAGCGCGATCGGCACGGCCGAGCTCATGACCAGGCCGGCGTCCCAGGCGTGCGCGCCGAAGGTCGAGACCGAGCCCTTGCCGTAGGCGGCTTCATACGCCGCCACGTAGGCGAGCGCGGACTTCTTCACCGGGTTGCTGGCGGGCAGCTGCTCCGCCACCAGCACCGGGCCGGCGGGCAGGAAGGTGCCTTCAACGTCCTTGCCGCCCACGCGCAGGAAGTCGGCGTTGGCCACGCCGTGGGTCTGGTACATCTTGCCGCCGTAGCCGCGTTCCTTCAGCGTCTTCTGCGGCAGCGCGGCCGGCGTGCCGGAGCCGGCGACCAGCACCGCGTCGGGCTTGGCGGCCATGATCTTCAGGGCCTGGCCGGTCACCGAGGTGTCGGTGCGGGCATAGCGCTCGTTGGCCACGACCTTGATCTTCTTCAGGTCGGCAGCCTTGGCGAATTCCTGCGACCAGCCTTCGCCATAGGCGTCGGAGAAGCCGATGAAGGCGACGGTCTTCACGCCGTTGGCGGCCATGTGCTCGGCGATGGCCAGGGACATCATGATGTCGTTCTGAGGCGTCTTGAACACCCACTTCTTCTTGGCGTCCATCGGCTCGATGATGCGCGCCGATGCCGCCACCGAGATCATCGGCGTCTGCGCTTCGCTGGCCACGTCGATCATGGCCAGCGATGCCGGCGTGGTGGTCGAGCCCAGGATCACGTCGACCTTGTTCTCGGCGATCAGCTTGCGCGTGTTGTTGACGGCCGCGGTGGTGTCGGAGGCGTCGTCCAGCACGATGTAGTTGATCTTCTGCCCGCCGATCGTCTTGGGCATCAGCGAGATGGTGTTCTTCTCGGGGATGCCCAGCGATGCTGCCGGGCCGGTGGCCGAGATGGTCACGCCGACGTTGACGTCGGCCCACGAGGCGGCGGCGGTGGCGCAGAGCGCGGCGATCAGCAAGGGCTTGAAGAATTTCATTTGGGCTTGTCTCCGGGTTGAAAAATCGTTGAGGGCTGAAGTATCTATCACCGCTCGTCGAAGGAGAGGGTGACGCTTTCGGTAAGGGGGTGCGCCTGGCAGGTCAGTACGAAGCCCGCGGCGACCTCATTCTTGTCGAGCGCGAAGTTCCGTTCCATTCGGACTTCCCCGTCCACGCATTTGGCGCGGCAGGTGCCGCACACGCCCGAGGTGCACGAGAACGGCACTTCGAGCCCGGCCGCCGATGCCGCGTCGAGGATGCTGGGCTGGCCCTCGGTGAAGGTGATCTCGCGCTGCAGGCCGTCGCGCACGATGGTGATGCGCGACTGCTTGGCGTCGCCCGGCTGGGCTTCGTGCACCACCGCGCCCACCTGCGTGGCCGAGGGCAGCGCGACGCCGAAGCGCTCGATGTGGATGCGGTCTTCCGGCACGCCGGCGGCCAGCAGCGCGGCCTCGGCCTCGTCGTTCATCTGGAACGGGCCGCACACGTACACATGGTCGATCTGCGCGGCGGGCACCACGCCCTGCAGGAATTCGCCGATCTTCTCGCGGTTCATCACGCCGAAGCCCAGGGGCGAGTCGGTGTGCTCGTCGGAGAACACGTGCTGCAGCACGAGGCGCGTCATGTAGCGGTTCTTCAGGTCCTCGATCTCTTCCTTGAACATCGTGGACTGCAGCTGGCGGTTGCCGTAGATCAGCGTGAAGCGGCTGCGCGGCTCGCGCGCCAGCACCGTCTTCATGATGGACAGGATGGGCGTGATGCCGCTGCCGCCCGCGATGCCGACGTGGTGCCGCGCCGAGGAAGGCTCGATGGGCACGAAGAAGCGGCCCTGCGGCGCCATCACCTGCAGGGTGTCGCCGGGGTGCAGGTTGGCGTTGATCCAGTTGGAGAACACGCCGCCGCGCACCTTGCGCACGCCGACGCGCAGTTCGCCGTCGTCGAGGCCGGCGCAAATCGAATAGGAACGGCGCAGGTCCTGGCCGTCGATGTCCTTGCGAAGCGTGAGGTACTGGCCCTGCGTGAAGCCGAACACTTCCTGCAGGTCGGTCGGGACTTCGAAGGAGACGATGACGGCCTCGGCCGTGTCGGGCTCGATGGCCTTCACGCGCAAGGGGTGGAAGAGGGTGCTCATCGCTTGGGGCGCTTCTTAGATTGGCTTGAAATGTTCGAACGGTTCGCGGCAGGCCATGCAGCGATAGAGGGCCTTGCAGGCCGTGGAGCCGAATGCCGACAGGCGTTCGGTGCGCTCGCTCGCGCAGCGCGGGCAGGCGATGCGCTCTCCGGCGATGCGGCCGAAGAGCTTGATCGGCATGGCGGTGTTGGCGGCCGCTTCGGGCGTGAGGTGCGCCGGCGGCGCGATGCCGTAGGCCTTGAGCTTGGCGCGGCCTTCGTCGCTGATCCAGTCGCTCGACCATGCGGGCGCGCGGCGCAGCGTGGCGCGGGCACGGCCCAGGCCGGCGTTCTCGATGGCGGCCAGCACGTCGTGCTCGATGGCTTCGGTGGCGGGGCAGCCGGAGTAGGTCGGCGTGAGAACGATCTCCAGGCCGTCGTCGTGCTCGATCACCTCGCGCACGATGCCCAGGTCGCAGACCGACACGGCCGGCACCTCGGGGTCGAGCACCGTGTGCAGCACGGCCCACGCCGCATCGACGCGCGACGCCAGTGCGTTCACCACACGCCTCCGGGGAAGCTGCGCTGCAGATGCTGCATCTCGGCCAGGATGTAGCCCATGTGCTCGCTGTGCACGCCTTGCTTGCCGGTGCTGCGGAAGGCGGCTTCCTTCGGCATGGCGAGGCCTGCTGCATCCAGCACCTGCTGCATGTCGGCGAGCCAGGGCTCGCGCAGCTCGCTCCAGGCCGGGCCGAGGCCGCTGGCGCTGGCTTCGGCATCCACCGCGTCGCTCTCGAACAGCTCGGGCATGTAGAGCCACAGCCGCTTCAACGCCTTCTCGATGCGGCGGCGCGATTCCTCGGTGCCGTCGCCCAGCCGCACCATCCAGTCGGCCGAATGCTGCTGGTGGTAGCGCGCTTCCTTCAGCGCCTTGCCGGCGATGGCGGCCACCTCGGCGTCGCTCGACGCGGCCAGGCGCTGCCACAGCAGCTTGAGCAGCGTCGACACCATGGTGTTGCGCACCACGGCGAAGGCGAAGTCGCCGCGCGGCAGCTCGGCGATGGTGAGGTTGAAGTAGTCGCGCTCGTCGCGCAGGTAGGCCAGCTGGTCTTCGTCGTGCTCGCGGCCAGCGCCCTCGAGCTTGCCGGCATGGGTGAGCAGCGCACGCGCCTGGCCCACGAGGTCGAGCGCGATGTTGGCCATCGCGATGTCTTCCTCCAGCACTGGCGCGTGGCCGCACCACTCGCCCAGGCGCTGCGCCAGCACCAGGCAGGTGTCGCCGATGCGCAGCAGGTATTGCACGGCGGGCGTGCGGTTCAGTTCGATCGATGCTTGCATGACGTTCCGTCCGCTCACATGTGGTCGACCGACTTCGGCAGCGCGTAGAAGGTGGGGTGGCGGTACACCTTGTCTTCCGCCGGGTCGAAGAACATGTCCTTGTCGCCCGGGTCGCTGGCCACGATCTGCTCGGAGCGCACCACCCAGATGCTGCTGCCTTCCTGGCGGCGGGTGTACACGTCGCGCGCCATCTGGATCGCCATCTTCGAATCGGCCGCGTGCAGGCTGCCGCAGTGCTTGTGGTCCAGGCCCGCCTTGCTGCGCACGAACACTTCCCACAGGGGCCACTCTTGTTTCTGTTCGACGGTCATGCCGCCTCCTTCATCGGTTGTTTGTTGGCGTGGGCCATCGCGGCTTCGCGCACCCATGCACCTTCTTCCCAGGCGTCGACGCGGGCCTGCAGCCGCTCGCGGTTGCAGGGGCCGTCGCCGCCGATCACGCGCCAGAACTCGCTCCAGTCGATGGTCCCGAAGTCATGCGCCTGGCGCTCCTCGTTCCACTTCAGGTCGGGGTCGGGCAGGGTCACGCCGAGGATGGCGGCCTGCTCCACGGTGGCGTCGATGAACTTCTGGCGCAGTTCGTCGTTGCTGAAGCGCTTGATGCCCCAGCGCATCGACTGCGCGCTGTTGGGCGACTGGTCGTCCGGCGGGCCGAACATCATGATCGAGGGCCACCACCAGCGGTTGACCGCGTCCTGCACCATCGCCTTCTGCGCGTCGGTGCCGTGGGTCATCATGGTGAGCAGGGCCTCGTAGCCCTGGCGCTGGTGGAAGCTCTCCTCGCGGCAGATGCGGATCATGGCGCGCGCATACGGCGCGTACGAGCAGCGGCAGATCGGCACCTGGTTCATGATGGCCGCGCCGTCCACCAGCCAGCCGATGGTGCCCATGTCGGCCCAGGTGAGCGTGGGGTAGTTGAAGATCGAGCTGTATTTGGCCTTGCCGCTGTGCAGTGCGTCGAACATCTGGTCGCGCGAAGTGCCCAGCGTTTCGGCGGCGGCGTACAGGTAGAGGCCGTGGCCGCCTTCGTCCTGCACCTTGGCCAGCAGGATGGCCTTGCGCTTGAGCGTGGGCGCGCGGCTGATCCAGTTGCCCTCGGGCAGCATGCCGACGATTTCCGAGTGCGCATGCTGGCTGATCTGGCGCACCAGCGTCTTGCGGTAGTGCTCGGGCATCCAGTCTTTCGCCTCGATGAAATCGCCGGCGTCGATGTGCGCGTCGAAGCGTTCCTCGAGCCGCATTTCCTCGGCGGAGCGCACGGCCTTCTGCTTGCCGTCGCCTGCGTCCTTGCCCATGGTGTCCATGGCTTGTGTGTACATCGCGGTTCTCCTTGAGGGTGAGTGTGGGTGCGCCGGGTCGGCGCTCAGTAGCTCAGCTGTATGGTCGATTCGGCCCGACGGTCCACCTCGGCCGGCGTCAGTGCCTCGCTCTTGCATCCGAAGTCCTTGAACAGGGCCATCTGGTCGGCATAGTGCGCCGATTTGCGACCGTCGGGTGCGACAAAACCGCTCTGGCCGGGAGGGGCCGCGGTGCACAGCGTGACGCCGCCGGCACCCAGCACGACCTTGTCGTTCTGCGAGCCCCGGTTCATGAAGCTCGGCAGCGTGAGCAGCTCGTCGGCGCCGGCCTGGGGTGCGCCGATGAAGTTGCTGGTGAGAAAGGCGTGCTTCACCACCGGCGTGCGCCATTTCGTGGTGTCGCTGCCAAGGCGCTGCTGCAGTTCGTTCATGGCCTGGGTCAGCGTGGCGCGCAACACCGCGTTCTTGTCTTCGCCGTTGAAGAAGTCGAAGGTCTGCGGCACGCCGGCCTTGGGCCCGAGCAGGGCGTTGTAGACCAGCTTCAGGCCGTTGCCCGGGCGGATGCTCGCGACCTGAGTTTCGCCGGCATAGCCGTTGCCTGCATAGGCCGCGAAGACTTCGGGCGGCAGGTCGTCGGCAAGCACTTTCTTGTAGAGGATCGGCAGCCAATGCATCATCAGCGTGGTCGCCGGGCTGTCGTAGACACCGTGCTCGGCCGGGTCTTCGTTGAGCATGTTCCAGCCGGCCAGCATCTGCGCGGCGCGCCGTGCCGGATCATTGGCCGGCAGGTTGCGCGTGGCCTCGATGGCGAAGGGCACGATGTAGCGTGCGTTGGTGTCGGCATAGGCCGTGGTGCGGTTCAGCGCCCACAACTCGTCGGCCGTGAACCTGGGCTTGGCCTCGAGCCGCGCGGTGAACTCGCGCACGCGGTCGACCACCGAGTAGTTGCCGCCGTCGCTCACGGCGCCGGGCGCCGACTGGTTGTTCCAGTTGGCGATGTAGCCCTGCGGCGGGTTGAACACCTTCGGGTCTTCGCTGAAGGGCCGGATGCCGAGCCATTCCATCGAGCCGTCGCCGATCGCGGGCAGGCGGATGTCCTGCGTGGCCGGCCGGATCGGCAGGCGGCCGGGCGAGACGTACCCGATGTTGCCGCTGGTATCGGCGTAGTACCAGTTGATGGTGATGGCCACGCGCGAGGCCTGTGCAAGCCATTGGTCCCAGTTCGTCGCCTGCATCGAATGGATCCAGCCGAGCAGGGATTCGAGCTCGTAGCCGTCCCAGCTGCGCTTCATCGAATAGGCGGTGCCGTTGGGAATGTCGAAGTTGGTGACGGTGCCGTGCACCGTGGCGTAGATGTCCAGGCTCTGGTCGGGCTGGCCCTTGACCTTGATGACCTCGGTGCGCTTCGTCATCGGGCGCATCGCGCCGTTGAAGCGGTACTCGTGCGGGTTGGCCGGGTTGAGCTGCTCCTGGTACATGTCGTTCACGTCCAGCGGTCCGGCGGTTGCGCCCCAGGCGATTTTTCCGTTGGTGCCGAAGAGCACGACCGGGTGCGCGAACGGCGTGTTGCCGGTCACGTCGAAGCCCGCGCCATGCAGGCCGATGCCGAACACGTACGACGGGTTGAACCAGTTGAACTGCGGGCCGTTGATGAGGACGGCGTTGCCGTCGGTGGTCTTCGCCGGGCCGGCGATCCAGAGATTGCTGGCGATGGGGCGCGTCCAGGGTTCGGCCACGCCCCGGCGGGCGGCGTCGATCTCGTTGCTTGCAACCAGCAGTTCGGGCGAGACGGGGGCGAGGCGCGAGACGACATCGCCGCCGGCGGCCGGTTGCGCGGAGGCCTGGCTGCGCGTTCCGGTGCGCGGCACGGTGGTCGGCGCCAGCGGGTCCTCGACCCAGCGGATCTGGTCGAACAGCTGGCGGCCGGCGACATCGCCGCGTGCCTTGCGCAGTTGTTCCAGCAGGCGCAGGTTGGCGACTTCGCTGCTCACGTTGGAATAGCGGTTGGCCATGGTGCCGACCCAGATCATGGCCACGTCATAGCCCGTCCAGTCGGCCTTGGGCTTGAAGCCGGCGTCGTTGAACTGCTTGGGCAGCAGGGTCGCCTGCGCGGCCAGCACCTCTTTGACGCGGGCGTTGAAGCCGGCGGCATAGCCGTCGAAGATCGCCTTGTCGTCGCCCGACAGCTTGTCCATCTGCGCGCGGATCGAGGCGGGGGTGAAGCCCGCGCGGCTGCCCTTGTCGAGCGCCACGTAGGCCGGCCCCATGACCTCCGACACGGTGCCGAGCACCGCGCGGCGCGCCATTTCCATCTGGTACAGCCGGTCTTCGGCCACGGCATAGCCGAAGCCGTGGAACAGCCCGCGCACGTCGTTGGCGTACACGTGCGGAACGCCGTGGCTGTCGCGCTTGATCGTGACCTTGCCGGTGGGAACAGAGGGCGTGGCGGCGCAGCCGGCCAGCGCCAGGGCGACGCAGGCAAGGGCGATCGGTCGGAAATTCAATGTCATGAGTGATGTTCTCTGGGAGGCGACGCGCTCAGCGCGGGCGCGTGTCGACCACGCGGCGTGCCTTGCCGGTCTGGGTGCGTTCCATCTCGTCGGGGGCGTGGACCACCACGCTGGTGGAGATGCCGATGAGCGTCTTCACGCGGTGCTGCACCCAGTCGCCGATGGCGGCGCGGTCGGCCGCGGCGGCGTCGGAAGGCTTGAGCTCGCAGTGGATCTCGACCTGGTCGAGCTTGTCGGCGCGGCTCACGTGCACCTGGTAGAGGCCCGAGAGCGCCTGGTGCGCGAGCACGATCTCCTCCACCTGCGTGGGGAAGACGTTGACGCCGCGGATGATCATCATGTCGTCGCTGCGCCCGACGATCTTGCCCATACGGCGGAACGCGCGCGAGGTGGGCGGCAGCAGGCGCGTCAGGTCGCGCGTGCGATAGCGAATGATCGGCATGGCCTCCTTGCTCAGCGAGGTGAAGACCAGTTCGCCTTCTTCGCCGTCGGCCTTCAGCTCGCCGGTCTCGGGGTCGATGATCTCGGGGTAGAAGTGGTCTTCCCAGATGACGGGGCCGTCCTTGCTTTCCACGCATTCGCTGGCAACGCCGGGGCCCATCACTTCGCTGAGGCCGTAGATGTCCACGGCGTCGATGCCGGCCCTGGCCTCGATGTCGCGGCGCATGGCTTCGGTCCATGGTTCGGCACCGAAGATGCCGATCTTCAGCGAGCTGTCCTTCGCGTCCAGGCCCTGGCGCTCGAACTGCTCGATGATCACCTGCATGTAGCTGGGCGTGACCATGATGATGTTCGGCTTGAAGTCCTGGATGAGCTGCACCTGCTTCTCGGTCTGGCCGCCCGACATCGGAATGACGGTGCAGCCCGCGCGCTCGGCGCCGTAGTGCGCGCCCAGGCCGCCGGTGAAAAGGCCATAGCCGTAAGACACATGCACCATGTCGCCGGGCCTGCCGCCCGCCGCGCGGATGGAGCGCGCGACCAAGTCGGCCCAGGTGTCGATGTCGTTCTTCGTGTAGCCCACCACGGTCGGCTTGCCGGTGGTGCCCGACGATGCGTGTATGCGCGCGACCTGCGTGCGCGGCACGGCGAACATGCCGAAGGGGTAGTTGTCGCGCAGGTCGCTCTTCACCGTGAACGGGAACTTCGACAGGTCGGCCAGCGACTTCAGGTCGTCCGGGTGCACGCCCTTGGCGTCGAAAGCCTTGCGGTAGTGCGGCACGTTGTCGTAGGCGCGCTGCAGCGTGGCGCGCAGGCGGCTGAGCTGCAGTGCCGCGATCTCGTCGCGGCTGGCGGTTTCGATGGGGTCGAGTTCGCCGGGGGCGGGGTGTCTGGCTGTCATGGTGCTTTGTCTCCTGTGGCCACGGCGGGGCGGCCCTTGGCCGTGTAGGAGCGGCCGCGGAACATCGCGATGCGCTCGCCGCGCTGGTTGGTGATTTCGGTGTCGTACACGCCGGTGCGGCCGGCCTTCGACACCTCGTGGCAGCGCGCGGTGAGCAGGTCGCCCTCGCGCGCCGGGGCGATGAAGTCGATGGAAAAGCCCGAGGCCACGGTCAGCTCGTTGTACGAGTTGCAGGCGAAGGCGAAGGTGGAGTCGGCCAGCGTCGCCATGAAGCCGCCGTGGCAGGTGGCGTGGCCGTTGAGCATTTCGGAGCGCACGCACATCTCGATCGTGGCCTGGCCGGGGCCGACCTCGACGATGCGCATGCCCAGGCCCTTGGTGGCGTTGTCGTTGGCGAACATGCCGTCGCGGACGTATTCGGCCGTCTGCTGCGGCGTGCGTTGGGTGTCGGTCATGGCTCAGCGGTCCTTGAAGACGGGGGCGCGCTTGGCGCGGAAGGCCTCGACGCCTTCGCGGTAGTCGTCGGCGTTGCCCATGTCGCGCTGGATGCGGGCCTCTTCGGCGAGGGCGGTGCCCAGGTCCATGTCCTGCGCGGCGGCCATGGCCTGGCGGGTGGCGACGAGGGCGCGGGTGGGCATGCTGGAGAGCTTGGTTGCGAGTGCGGCGGCGGTGTCGGCCAGCGCCGCGTCGTCCACGCACTGCCAGATCAGGCCGATGCGGGCGGCTTCTTCGGCGGGCAGCTTGTCGCCGAGCATCGCGATGCCCAGCGCGCGGGCCGAGCCCACGAGGCGCGGCAGCAGCCAGGTGCCGCCGGTGTCGGGCACGAGGCCGATCTTGGTGAAAGCCTGGATGAAGCTGGCCGAACGGCCCGCCACCACCAGGTCGCAGCACAGCGCCAGGTTGGCGCCCGCGCCAGCCGCCACGCCGTTGACGGCGGCGACCACGGGCACCCGCATCGAGCGCAGGCGCGCGACGAGCGGGGCGTAGTACGTGGAAATGACGTGGCCCAGGTCCTTGGGCGCGGCGCCGGGTGTCGGGTCGGGCGCGACCGACGGATCGGCCAGGTCCTGCCCGGCGCAGAAGGCGCGGCCGGCGCCGGTGAGCACCACGCAGCGCACGCTCGCGTCGCCCGCCGCCGCTTCGAGTGCCGCCAGCAATTCGGCATGCAGCCCCGTGGTGAAGCTGTTGAGTGCCGCGGGGCGGTTCAGGCTCAGCGTGCGTACCGCGCCGGCGTTGCTGATGAGTACCAAAGGCTCAGTCATTGCGTGTCTCTTTCGTCCTTCGTGGGAGCCGGTCCGGGGTGCAAACACTATTGACCGACCGTTCGGTTGATTTTAGGATCGACCTTGATTACTACACAAGCGGGGTTGATTCAGGGCAAACCCTGAGACCCGAAGACAAAGGAGACCGAATGCCCAGCTATTCCATCGACGGCGTGATTCCGGTCGTCGACCCGAGCGCGTACGTGCACCCCACGGCCGTGCTGATCGGCGATGTGATCGTCGGCCCCAACTGTTATGTAGGCCCCTGTGCCAGCCTGCGCGGCGACTTCGGCCGCATCGTGCTGGAGGAGGGCTCGAACGTGCAGGACCACTGCTGCATCCACGGCTTTCCCGACAACGACACGGTGGTGGAGGTCAACGGCCACATCGGCCACGGCGCGATCCTGCACAGCTGCATCGTGCGGCGCGACGCGCTGGTGGGCATGAACGCGGTGGTGATGGACGAGGCCGAGATCGGCGAAAAAGCCATCGTCGCGGCCTGCGCCTTCGTGCCGGCCGGCATGAAGGTGCCGGCGCGCTCCCTGGTCGCGGGCATTCCGGCGAAGGTGAAGCGCGAACTGACGGATGACGAGATCGCCTGGAAGCTCGAAGGCACCCAGACCTACCAGGCGCTCACCGTGCGCAGCCTCGCGAGCCTGCACGAGGTGGCGCCGCTCGCCCGGGTGGAGCAGGACAGGCCGCGCCTGCCGGCCACGGACGTGCGCTCGCTCATCGCCACGAAACGCGGCTGACGGCGCCGTCCGCGCTTCGTGCAAGATCGCGAGTTGCCTTCAACCGTACAACCCAGGAACAAGAACCGATGCCGCGTGGAAGATCCGCCACCTACGACGACCAGCGCGAGCTGATCCTCGCGCAGGCCGCGCAGCTGTTCGCACGCAGCGGCTACCCCGCCACCTCGATGAACCAGGTGGCAGAGGCCTGCGGCCTTTCCAAAGCCACGCTCTATCACTACTACAAGGACAAGAGCAGCCTGCTGATCAGCATCGCCGAGACGCACGTGTCCAAGCTGGCAGCGCTGGTGGCAGAGGAAGAGGCGTCGACGCACACAGACGAACAACGCCTGCGCCGCTTCATCTACCGCATCGTCGAGGAATACGCGGGCGCGCAGGACGCGCACCGGGTGCTGACCGACGACGTGCGCTTCCTGGAAGAGGCCGACCGCGAGCGCGTGCTCGACAAGGAGCGCGAGGTGGTCGCGGGCTTCGCGCGCGCCGTCTCCGCACTGCGCCCCGGCGCGCCGAGCGACGACCTGGCCAAGCCGCTGACCATGCTGCTGTTCGGCATGATCAACTGGATGTTCACCTGGATGAAGCCCGGCGGGTCGCTCGACCACGCGGCCATCGCGCCGATCGTGGCGGACCTGTTCCTGGGGGGCATCGGGGCGGTCAAGTCGCCGGACTACGGGGCCATAGAGGCCCGGGCCGCCGAGGCCTCGGCAGCCGTGGAAACCCAGCCTCAGGCCGCGACCGAATAGCGCGCCGCCGGCGTGCCGCGCTGCGAGCCGAGGAACAGCTTGCCGCTGGCCTCGGTGAAGCCGGCGAGCAACGCGGCTTCGTTCACCGACGGCATGGTGATCGGCTCGCCCAGGTCGAGGCCGGCGAGCGCCGCGTCCACGCACTGCTCGGCCGTCATGACCGTGCCTTCGGCGAGGCTGCTCACCGGCACGCCCGACAGCTCCCAGATGTCGGTCGCCGTGGCGGCCGGCAGCACCAACTGCACCTTCACGCCGGTGCCCGCCACTTCTTCCTGAAGGCCGCGCGTGAACGCCAGCACGAAGGCCTTGGTGCCGCTGTAGATGCTGCTGACCGGCAGCGTGTGGAAGCCCAGCACCGAGCCGATGTTGACCAGCGTGCCGCGGTTGCGCGCCTTGAAGGCCGGCAGCACCGCATGGCTCAGGCGGGCCAGGGCCTGGATGTTCACGTCGAGCATCGATTGCAGCTGCGCCGCCGAGGTCTGGGCGACAGGGGCCAGGGTGGAGGTGCCGGCGTTGTTGACCAGCAGCGTGATCGCCGGGTCGGTGGCCAGCGCGTTCGCCACGCGCTCGAGGTCGTCCGCCGCGCCGAGATCGGCCACCAGCGTCCGCACCTTCACGCCGTATTCGGCGCGCAGAGCCTTGGCCACTTCGTCGAGCCGGTCGCCGCGCCGCGCGACCAGCAGCAGGTCGTGGCCGCGGCGGGCCAGGCGGTCCGCGTAGATCTTGCCGAGGCCCGCCGATGCGCCCGTGACGACGGCGGTGCCGAGGGTTGCTTGTTCGCTCATTTCGAATCCATTCAAGGTAGGTTGCGATTCAAGCATGATGATCATCATGTTTGATGGGGCGAAGCATGATGGTTATCATGATTGGCGTCAACCCAGTGTTGGAAGTACCCCGGAACAGGACGAGGTCACATGCGATACCCCGCAGCGGAAACCGCCGAAAAGCACCAGAAGATCCTCGTCGAGGCCTCGCGCCTGTTCAAGGAGCGTGGCTTCGGCGTGAGCGTGAGCGAGATCATGAAATCCACCGGGCTCACGCACGGGCCCTTCTACAACCACTTCGAGTCGAAGGAGGCGCTGATGGCCGAGTGCATCACGCACTCCGCGGCCGATGCGCTCGTCGAACTCGATGCGGCCGGGCAGACGCCCGAAGGCATGCGTGCCTACGTGCGCGACTACATGAGCCATGAGCATCGCGACGCGCGTGCCGAAGGGTGCCTCGTGGCGGCGTTCGCGGGGCAGGCGGAGGGCAGCGCGGGTGTCGACGCGTCGTTGACGACGTACCTCAAGTCCGTCATCGACCGCTTCACGCGCAACTTTCCGTGGCGCGCGAAGAAGACAGCGCAGCAGAACGCACGCGGTGACGCGATACGCATGCTGGCCTCGATGTACGGCGGCGTGGTGCTGGCCCGCGCCGTGGACGACGAGGCGCTGTCGGAGGAAATCCTGCGCGAGGTGCTCGCGGGCCTTCAGGCGGCTGAAGGCCTTCGCAAGGCCTAGAGGATGCGGTTGAACCAGAGCAGCGACAGCCCCGCCGACACCAGCGTGAGCAACGCCGCGCCCAGCGCGAACAGCGCGGAAATCTCGGTCTCCTTCTTCTCCACGGTGAGCTTGGAACTCAGCGTTTCGTAGACCTTCTTCAGGTCGCTCGCGGTGCCGGCGTAGAAGTATTCGGCGTTGGTCTTCTGCGCGATGGCCTTGAGCGTGTCCTCGTCGAGGCGCACGCGCATCGACCAGCCCTCGAAGCCGATGGTCTCGCCGTCGACCGTGCCCACGCCCACGGTGTAGATGCGCACGCCGCGGTCGGCCGCGGCCTTGGCGGCATCGAGCGGATCGACGCCGGTGGTGCGCTGTCCGTCGGTCAGCATGATGATCGCCGCCGAGGTGAACGAGCCGGGCGCCACGGGCGTGAAGTCCTTGAGCTTCTTCTCGGACGAGTCGATGGCCGCGCCGCGCTGGCGGCTGGGCGCGCTGAACTGCTCCACGTCCAGGCCCGCGTCGGGGAACAGCGTGGCCAGCGACACCACGATGGCGTTGCCGGTGGCGGTGGCGCGCTGCAGCTGGAAGCTGTCGATGGCGGTCACCAGGTCTTCGTGGTTGGTGGTGGGCAACTGGGCCACCTGCGCGCTGCCCGCGAAGGCCACCACGCCCACCTTCACGCTGCGCGGCAGGTCCTTGATGAAGCTCTTGGCCGCGTCCTGCGCCGCCACCAGCCGGTTGGGCAGCACGTCGGCCGCGCGCATGCTGCCCGAGACGTCCATCGCGAGGATGATGGTCTGCTGGTTCGACGGCAGCACCACCACCGCCATCGGCCGGGCCGCGGCGACCAGCATCGCGGCCATGGCCAGCAGGAACAGCGCGGGCGGAATGTGGCGGCGCATCGTCTGCCCGGCGCCCATGGCCTCGCGCACGATCGACAGGCTGGCATAGCGCACCGCCAGCTTCTTCTTGCGGCGTATCAGCCAGAGGTAGAGCAGCACCAGCAGCGGCAGCGCCGCCAGCAACCAGAGGAATTGAGGCCAGAGAAAAGTCATGCTGCCACCGCTTTCATGCCTGCGAGGCCGATGCGCGTGCGGCGCTTGCGCATATCGGCGAAACGGACGATGGCTTCCACCAGGTCGTCGCTGGTCGAGAGTTCGAGCGCATCGACGCCCGCCTTGGCGAGCGCGCTGCGCAGCGCGGCTTCGCGCTCGGCCGCGATGCGGGCGAAGCGCTTGCGAAAACCCGCATCGTGGGTGTCGACCCAGAGCTGCTCTCCGGTCTCGGCGTCGCGCAGCGGCACCAGGCCGAGGTCGGGCAGCTCGAGTTCGAGCGGGTCGAACAGGCGCACCGCAATCACTTCATGGCGCAGCGCCAGCTGGCCCAGCGGGCGCTCCCAGCCGGGCTCGCTCAGGAAGTCGGACACCACGAACACCGTGGAGCGGCGCGGCATCAGCGCGGCGGCCGACTTGAGCAGGGTGTCCAGCCGCGTCATGCCTTTCTGCTGGGGCGTGCTCTCGGCCTTGTCGGCGCGCTTGTCCATTGCGTGCAGCAGGTGCAGCACATGGCGGCGGCCGCTGCGCGGCGGAATCACCGCCTCCAGGTCGCTGCCGTAGACCAGCGCGCCGACCCGGTTGCCGTGCCGGGTGAGCAGGCGCGCGAGCACGCCGACGAAGCCGGCCGAGATCTCGCGCTTGGCCTTCAGGCCCGAGCCGAAGTCGACCGAGCGGCTCAGGTCGAGCACGAACCAGGCGGCCATCTCGCGGTCTTCGGTGAACACTCGCACATGCGGCGTCTGCAGCCGCGCGGTGACGTTCCAGTCGATATGACGCACGTCGTCGTGGTGCTGGTATTCGCGCAGGTCGGCCAGGTCGAGCCCGACCCCGCGCATCAGCGTGCGGTAGTCGCCCTGCAGCAGGCCGTCGAGGCGGCGGATCACGGTCCACTCGAGCCGGCGCAGGGCGCGCTCCGCACCCCCGGCCTGGATCATGAGCCGTTCGTCGTTCGCGGCCGCGGGGGCCTTACGCCACCAGCTTTTCATGTTCGAGCGGCTTGGGGGGAGCGGGGACCGCGCGCATGATCTTGTCGACCAGCCCGTCGGGCGTCAGGCCCTCGGACAGGCCTTCGTAAGACAGCGTCACGCGGTGGCGCAGCACGTCGGGCACCAGTGCCGTCATGTCCTCGGGCAGCGCGTAGCTGCGGCCGCGCAGCAGCGCCAGGGCGCGCGCGCCTTCGGTCAGGCTGATGCTGGCGCGCGGGCTGGCGCCGAAGGTGATGAAGCGGCGCAGATCCTTCAGGCCGTGCTTCTCGGGCGTGCGCGTGGCCGACACCAGCTTCACCGCGTACTGGATGAGCGAGGGGTCGACGTACACGCGCCGCGCCTCGGCCTGCAGCTCGGCCAGCTGCTCGGTGGTGGCCACCGGCGTGGCGGCCACGGGCGGGCCGATCACGCGCTGGACGATGACGAATTCTTCCTCGTCGCTCGGGTAGTCGACCATCACCTTCATCATGAAGCGGTCGACCTGCGCCTCGGGCAGCGGGTAGGTGCCCTCGGTTTCGATGGGGTTCTGCGTGGCCATCACGAGGAAGGGGCGCGGCACCTTGTGGGTCTCGCCGGCGATGGTCACCTGCCGCTCCTGCATCACTTCGAGCAGCGCGCTCTGCACCTTGGCCGGCGCGCGGTTGATTTCGTCGGCCAGCAGCAGGTTGGCGAACACCGGGCCCAGCGAGGTGCTGAACTCGCCGGTCTTCTGGTTGTAGATGCGCGTGCCCACCAGGTCGGCCGGCACCAGGTCGGGCGTGAACTGGATGCGCTTGAACTGGCCGCGCACGGTGTCGGCCAGCGTCTTGATGGTGAGCGTCTTCGCAAGGCCCGGAACGCCTTCCACCAGCAGGTGCCCGCCCGCGAGCATGGCGACCATGACGCGCTCCAGGAAGCGGTCCTGGCCGACGACCACGCGCTTCACTTCGTAGAGGATCTGCTCCATCAGTTCGGCGGTGCCGGCGGGCGTGGGGGCGGCTGTCTCTGTGCTCATGCGAAGTACTTTCGAAGAAGAAAAGAGGCTGGGGACGACAAGATCAGAACGGCGGCGAACCGGCGGCCGAGGCCGCGTTCTCGATGGGCACCGCGAAGCCGATGCCGATGAAGGTGCGCTGCTGCGTCGGATTCAGGATGGCGGTGACGATGCCGAGCACCTCGCCGTCCATGTTGATGAGCGGGCCGCCCGAGTTGCCCGGGTTGGCGGCGGCGTCGAACTGGATCAGGTTGCCCAGTTCCTGCTTGCCCTCCGGCGAGCGGAAAGAGCGCTTGAGCCCCGACACCACCCCGGCCGACACCGACGGCCCGATGCCGAACGGAAAGCCCACGGCGGCCACCTGGTCGCCGGAGCGCAGGTCGGCGGTGGAGCGCATGGTGGCGGGAATCAGGTCGTCGGGCACCGTCTGCGCCTGCAGCACCGCGAGGTCGTTCTCGGGCTGCACGCCGGTGACCGTGGCCACGGCTTCCAGGCCGTCGAAGAAGGTGACCTTGATCTTGTCGGCACCCGCGACCACGTGCAGGTTGGTGAGGATGACGCCCTTGTCGACGATGACCACGCCGGTGCCCACGCCGCGCTCGAACTCGCCCGAGGGGCCGCCGTCGTTCGGGGCTTCGGGCGGCTTGCCCTTGGCCATGTTGCGGCCGCGCTTCTGGATCTTGGCTTCGGGCGTGTTCTTCTCTTCGCCGTAGCTCACCACCCGCACCACCGACGGCCGGATGATGTCCGCCGCCTTGGCGGCCGGCGAGGGCAGGGTGTTGGTCTGCAGCGTGCGCAGCACGGCGGCGTCGATGTCTTTTTGTGCAAGTGCCTTGCCGCCGGGGCGGGGCGCCCACAGCACGGTGCCGGCGACGAGGGCGGTGCACAGCACGATGAGCAATGCGAAGCTGCGGCGGCCGGGCTGCCAGCCTGTCTTGGCGGGGGTGGCGGGAACAATCGGCGGTGCGGCGCGGCCCGTGCCGTCCGCTTCGGGCGATGCCGATGCATCCGCCCGATCGGCCGCATCGTCTGCGGCCGGTGGCGGCGTGCGGGGCGATCGGCTGTAGAAAGCAGGCCTGCGCATCGGAGCACCTCCGGCAAAAATATCGCGTGAAGGAGTTCACAGTAGCACGCTTTCCGAGCCTGCGCATCCCTTCGGGCATCATGGCGCGATGGCTACCTTCATCGATACCCACTGCCACCTCGACGCGCACGAATTCGGTGCCGAGATGCCCGCCATACGCGCCCGCGCGGCCGGGCTGGGCGTGGCGATGTGCGTCATTCCGGCGGTGGGGGCCTTCAATTTCCAGACCGTGCGCGAGCTGGCCCACCGGCAGGGAGACGCCTACGCGCTGGGCATCCACCCGCTGTGCACCGGTGCGGCCGCCGACGCCGATCTCGAGGCGCTCGACGCCGAACTGAGCGCGCGGCGCGACGATCCCCGGCTGGTGGCGGTTGGCGAGATCGGGCTCGACTATTTCGTCGAAGGCCTCGATGCCGACCGGCAGGAGCGCTTCTTTCACACTCAGTTGCAACTGGCACGCAAGCACGGGTTACCCATACTCATCCACGTGCGGCGCTCGGTCGACAAGGTGCTCAAGCATCTGCGGCAAACCGCGGGCGGCAAGCCGTGGCTGGGCATTGCCCATGCGTTCAACGGCAGCGAGCAGCAGGCCGGCGCGTGCATCGCGCTCGGGCTGAAGCTGGGCTTCGGCGGCGCGGTGACCTTCGAGCGTGCGCTGCAGCTGCGGCGGCTGGCGGCGAGCCTGCCGATCGAATCGATCGTGATGGAGACGGATGCACCCGACATCCAGCCGCACTGGCTCTACCGCACCCAGGCCCAGCGCGACGCCGGCCAGCCGCAGGGCCGCAACGAGCCCGGCGAACTGCCGCGCATTGCCGAAGTGGTGGCCGGCCTGCGGGGCATCGGCATCGAGGAACTGGCCTTGGCCACCACGCGGAATGCGCTCGAAGTGCTGCCGCGGCTACAAAGTCTGATGGCCTTGTCGGAACGCGCGCCGCACCTCGCGTAGGCCAATGTCCCGACCTGCATTCGTGTGTGCAGAGGTTGCAGATTTGCTGTCATCCTCGGGGTTCGCTAGCTCGTTGCTAGACCAGTGGCAAGCAAGTCACTGCTAAAACTTCATCCAACAAGGAGCCTTTCATGACCACGTCTTTCATTCGCACCATGCCCGTCGTCCTCGCGCTGGCGCTCGCCTCCATCGGCGTGTCGGCCGTGGCTCAGACCGCGGCCCCGGCGACCGCCGAGCCGAGCACCACCGAAAAGGTGAAGGAAGCCGGCAAGGACGCCGTGAACGCCACCGAGCGCGGCGCGGAGAAGGCCTACGATGCCACCAAGCGCACGACCAAGAAGGCCGTGAACGCCACCGAAAACGGCACGAAGAAGGCATGGAACGCCACCAAGCGCACCACCAAGAAGGCCACCAACGCCACCAAGAATGCAGCCGCCAAGACCGGCGATGCCGTCGAGAACGCCGGCCACAAGACGGCCGACGGCATGCGTTCCACCGGCAAGGCCATCGGCGAGAAGATCCCCGGCACGGCCGAGAACGAAGCCGCCAAGAAGTAAGTACCGGCAAGTACCGGGCCTTCGGGCTCCGGCCCTCGCGAAAGAACCCGCTTCGGCGGGTTTTTTCATGGCCGCTCGCCGGCGGGGCGGTGGTGTGCTGGCAGTCAGGTGACGGCGCTATGTTGTCGAAGTCTGCTTCTCGTCGAAAAGGATGGAGAAGGATATGGCTCACTCCAGCGCCTCGCAAGTCGTACGGCAAATTCTCGAGGGGCCGGTCACTCGGCCGGCACTGCTGCGCTGGCGCCGCCAGCAGTTCTTTTCCGAGGCGGGTTTCGGCAACTACTTCGGCGTGTTCGCGGACTTTGCGCAGGCGCGCGACTGGCTGCCCGCCAGCCCGGAATTCGACCACGCGGCCCTGGCGGCCGAGTACGTGGATGTGCGCACGAAGCGCGTGTTTGCCTACGACTACCCGGTGATGTGGTGGCTGGAGCGCGCATTCAGGGACGGCGCCACCAAGGTGCTCGACCTCGGCGGCTCGGTGGGCGTGCACTTCTATGCCTATCGCCGCTATTTCCAGATGCCTCATGGCTTGTCATGGCGCGTCGTCGACGTGCCGGCCATCGCCGCCATCGGGCGGGACATGGCCGGCCAGGTCGGGTCCGATGCCGCGGCACTGAGTTTTTCCGACGACATGGAGCAGGCCCTGGGCGGTGGCGACGACATCTGGATCGCCGCAGGCTCGCTGCAGTACTTCGAAATTTCGCGTCCCGGCGACCTGCTGCGGCGAAGCCGGGTGCGGCCACGGCATATCCTGCTGAACAAGCTCCCGATCCATGACGGCGAGGACTACGTCACGGCGCAGAACATCGGCGCCGGCTGCTTCGCGCCGGTGCAGGTCTACAACCGGCAGCGCTTCGTGAAAGAGGTCGAGGCACTGGGCTACGCCTTGCGCGACCAGTGGCAGGTTCTCGAGCGCTCCTTGCACTTGCCGGGCTTTCCCGAGCGCTGCGTTCCGACCTTCAGCGGCATGTACTTCTCGCGCTGAGAAATCCCCTCGCATGCGGGCGGTGGCACGATACCGCCCATGAAGCTTTCCGTCGCACCCGATGCCGCCGACAGCGCCGTGCTCACCGGCCTGCAGCCCATCGTTTCGCCAAAGACCGTCGTACTCATCCTCGGCAGCTTCCCCGGGGTCAAGTCGCTCGAGCGGCAGCAGTACTATGCACACCCTCAAAACCAGTTCTGGAAGATCCTGCAAGCCGTGTGGCCCGACATTCCCCTTCCCTCGGGCGCCGACAGCTACGGGTCGCGCTGCCGGTGGCTGCTCGATCGCGGCCTGGGCGTGTGGGACGTGTATGCCTCTTGCGAGCGCGAAGGCAGTCTCGACTCCGCCATCCGCGCGCCGGTGGCGAACGACATCGCCGGACTGCATCTGCCCAAGCTCGCGGCCATCGCCCATAACGGCGGCGAGAGCTTCAAGCATGCACGCCACACGCGCACGCTCGGCGTGCCGGTCTACCAGCTGCCTTCCACCAGTCCCGCCAACGCGTCGTGGAGCTTCGAGCGCAAGCTCGCTGCCTGGCGCGAGGTCCTGGCCGCCCACAATCTAGTCGTCTGATGGCATCGAGCAAAACCCCCGTCTCTCTTCCCGAAGTCAATTTCTCCGACTGGGGCGATATCCGTTATCTGCACCTGGGCACCGAATGGGTCCAGGGCTCCATGAAGATCGACGCGCCCTTCGAGATCGAGCTCGAGTACGTGCAGCGCATGATGGCCTGGCTGCTGTTCGCCGACGGCAAGACCGTGGCCAGCCGCCACGCGATGCAACTGGGCCTCGGCGCGGCCACGCTCACCAAGTTCAGCCGCAAGATCCTGCGCATGCGCACCACCGCGATCGAGCTCAACCCGCAGGTGGTGTCGGCCTGCCGCGGCTGGTTCAAGCTGCCGGCCGACGACCCGAAGCTGCGCGTGGTGATCGCCGATGCCGCGGCCGAAATCCGCAAGCCCGAATGGCACGGCACGGTCGACGCGCTGCAGGTCGACCTGTACGACCACGAGGCCGCGGCGCCCGTGCTCGACAGCGAAGACTTCTATGCCGACTGCCGCGCGCTGCTCACCGATGACGGTTGCATGACCGTCAACCTTTTCGGCCGCTCGTCGAGCTACGAGCGCAGCCTCGAGAAGATCGCGAATGCCTTCGGCGAGGATGCCGTGTGGGCCTTCAAGCCGACGCGCGAAGGCAACACGGTGGTGCTTGCGCAGCGCACACCGAGCCGCCCGAAGCGCGAGGTGCTTGCCGAGCGCGCCCAAACGATCCAGACTCGATGGGGCTTGCCCGCGCCCAAATGGTTGCGGGTGTTCAAACCCCAGAACTCGACACTCACCCGAACCACCGGCTCATGAGCGCTGTACCCGCTGCTTCCGCCCCCGCCTCGCTGGCCGCGCGCCACGAAGGCCCGCTCGATCTGCGGCGCCTGATCGAATGGCTCGCCAGCGACGGCATGATCTCTCCGGTCGAAGCCAAGCGCACCATTGCGCGCTGCGCCCAGGCCGAGAGCCGGCAGGCACCGCTGGTGCGCCTGGCCAACGTGGCGATGACCCGCGAGAGCGACGGCAAGCCGCTCGACCTGGAAATGCTCACGCAGTGGCTCGCGGGCCGCGCGGGGCTCACTTACCTGCGCATCGATCCGCTCAAGGTCGACGTGGGCAAGGTGGCCGACACCATGAGCGCGGCTTACGCCGAGCGCCACAAGGTGCTGCCGGTGCAGGTGCTGCCCAACGAAGTGGTGGTGGCCACGGCCGAGCCCTTTCTCACCGACTGGATCGCCGAGGTCGAACGGCAGGCGCGCCGTTCGGTGCGGCGCGTGGTCGCCAACCCGGCCGACATCCAGCGCTACACGGCCGAGTTCTTCGCGCTCGCGAAGTCGGTGCGCGCCGCGCAGAAGGCCGGCGGCAATACCGGCGGCGCGAGCTTCGAACAACTGGTCGAGCTGGGCAAGAGCAACAAGCAGCTCGACGCCAACGACCAGAGCGTGGTGCAGGTGGTCGACTGGCTGTGGCAATACGCCTTCGACCAGCGCGCGAGCGACATCCACCTGGAGCCGCGCCGCGAGCAGGGCGTGATCCGCTTTCGCATCGACGGCATCCTGCATCCGGCCTACCAGATGCCGATGGGCGTGATGAACGCGATGGTCGCGCGCATCAAGCTGCTCGGCCGCATGGACGTGGTCGAGAAGCGCCGTCCGCTCGACGGCCGCATCAAGACCCGCAACATGCGCGGCGACGAAGTCGAAATGCGCCTGTCGACCCTGCCGACTGCCTTCGGCGAAAAGATGGTCATGCGGATCTTCGACCCCGACACCGCGGTGAAGGACCTCGACGCGCTGGGCTTCGCGCAGCATGACGCGCAGCGCTGGGAACAGCTCGTCACGCGGCCCAACGGCATCATCCTGGTGACCGGGCCCACGGGCTCGGGCAAGACCACCACGCTGTACTCCACGCTCAAGCGCGTGGCGACCGAAGAGGTCAACGTGAGCACGGTCGAAGACCCGATCGAAATGATCGAGCCGTCGTTCAACCAGACGCAGGTGCAGCCGCAGCTCGACTTCGGCTTCACCGAAGGGCTGCGCGCATTGATGCGGCAGGACCCGGACATCATCATGGTCGGCGAAATCCGCGACCTTGCCACCGCCGAGATGGCGGTGCAGGCCGCGCTCACCGGCCACCTGGTGTTCAGCACGCTGCACACCAACGACGCGCCGAGCGCCATCACGCGGCTGATGGAGCTGGGCGTGCCGTCGTACCTCATCAACGCGGTGATGCTGGGCGTGCTGGCGCAGCGGCTGGTGCGCACGCTGTGCCCGCACTGCAAGCAGCCCGACGACACCGTCACGCGCGAGAGCCTGGAAACCATCGTCAAGCCGTGGCAGATCACGGGCTCGGTGCGCGCTTACAAGCCGGTGGGCTGTGTCGACTGCCGCATGACCGGCTACATGGGCCGCATGGGGCTCTATGAACTGCTGAGCATCAGCGAGTCGTTCAAGACGCAGGTGACGAAGGAGCCCAACCTGGCGGGCCTGCGACGCCAGGCGGTGATCGACGGCATGCGTCCGCTGCGGCTGGCCGGCGCGCTGCGCGTGGCCGAAGGCGTGACCACCATCGAGGAAGTGCTGAGCGCCACGCCGCCGCTCGAATAAGCTATAGGGCCGCCCCCAAAGGACGGTCAAGGACCTTGAGGCCTTTCGGGTTATCCCTAGTCCTCCGGTTAGTGGAACCCACATCAGCCTGACCAGAGGCTGACTCCACAATCGCCTCCATCGAAAATGTTCGAGGAGATCGGTTGTGAAAATCAAAAGTCAGAAAGACTTTTTCTCGGGTCTGATGTTCACGGTTGTGGGTGTGGCGTTCGCATGGGGCGCCACCACTTACAGCGTGGGCAGCGGCGCCCGCATGGGTCCGGGTTATTTCCCGTTGATGCTGGGCATCCTCATGGCCCTCATCGGCCTGGGGATCATGTTCAGCGGGCTCACCGTTGAAACCAACGACGGCGAAAAGATCGGCAAGTGGGCCTGGAAGCAGGTGGTGTTCATCCTGGGCGCCAACCTCGCATTCGGCATCCTGCTCGGCGGCCTGCCGAGCATCGGCGTGCCGGCCATGGGCATGATCATCGCCATCTACGCGCTGGTGCTCATCTCGAGTCTCGCGGGCAACGAGTTCGACCTGAAGAAGGTGCTCGCTCTCGCGACTGTCCTGGCCGTGGGCAGCTACGTTGCATTCATCTGGGCGCTGAAGCTCCAGATCCAGGTCTGGCCGACCTTCATCACCGGCTGAGAAGAAAGCTGCTCACATCATGGAATTGGTTGAACACCTCTCGATGGGTTTTGGCGTTGCCTTTACCTTCACCAACCTGCTGTACTGCCTGGTCGGCTGTATTCTGGGCACGCTGATCGGCGTGCTCCCCGGCATCGGCCCGGTCGCGACCATCGCGATGCTGCTGCCCGCCACCTACGCGCTGCCGCCCGTGTCGGCACTGATCATGCTGGCCGGCATCTACTACGGCGCGCAGTACGGCGGCTCCACCACCGCGATTCTGGTGAACCTGCCTGGCGAATCCTCGTCGGTGGTGACCGTGATCGACGGCTACCAGATGGCGCGCAAGGGCCGTGCGGGCCCGGCACTCGCGGCAGCGGGCCTGGGCTCGTTCTTCGCGGGTTGCGTGGGTACGCTGATCCTGGCTGCTTTCGCACCGCCGCTCACCGAGCTGGCCTTCAAGTTCGGCCCGGCCGAGTACTTCTCGCTGATGATCCTGGGCCTGATCGGCGCCGTGGTGCTGGCTTCGGGCTCGCTGCTCAAGGCCATCGCGATGATCGTGCTGGGCCTGCTGCTCGGCCTGGTCGGCACCGACGTGAACTCGGGCGTGGCGCGCTACAGCTTCGACATTCCGGAGCTGACCGACGGCATCGGCTTCGTGGCCATCGCCATGGGCGTGTTCGGCTACGGTGAAATCATCGCCAACCTCTCGCGTCCGGACGACGAGCGCGAAGTGTTCACCGCCAAGGTCTCGGGCCTGTTCCCGACCAAGGAAGACTTCAAGCGCATGACGCCCGCCGTGCTGCGTGGCACCGCGCTGGGTTCGGCACTGGGCATCCTGCCCGGCGGCGGCGCACTGCTGGCGGCCTTCGCGGCCTACACCATCGAGAAGAAGACCAAGCTGAAGCCGGGCGAAGTGCCCTTCGGCAAGGGCAACATCCGCGGCGTGGCGGCTCCCGAGTCGGCCAACAACGCCGGTGCGCAGACCTCCTTCATCCCGCTGCTGACGCTGGGCATTCCGCCCAACGCCGTGATGGCGCTGATGGTGGGTGCGATGACCATCCACAACATCCAGCCCGGCCCGCAGGTGATGACCAGCAACCCGGAACTGTTCTGGGGCCTGATCGCCTCGATGTGGATCGGCAACGCGATGCTGATCATCCTGAACCTGCCGCTGATCGGCATGTGGATCAAGCTGCTGTCGGTGCCCTACAAGTACCTGTTCCCGGCCATCGTGCTGTTCTGCGCGATCGGCGTGTACTCGACCAACAACAACACCTTCGACGTGTGGATGGTGGGCATCTTCGGTCTGGTGGGCTACATGTTCTTCAAGCTCGGATGCGAACCCGCGCCGCTGCTGCTGGGCTTCATCCTGGGCCCGATGATGGAAGAGAACCTGCGCCGCTCGCTGCTGCTGTCGCGTGGCGACTGGAGCGTGTTCGTCACGCGTCCGCTGTCGGCGGGCCTGCTGGCCGCCGCCGCGCTGCTGCTGATCATCGTGCTGCTGCCCGCAGTCAAATCAAAGCGTGAAGAAGCCTTCGTCGAGGACTGATCCAGTCTCCGCGCTTCATTGAAATCGACGGCACCTTCGGGTGCCGTTTTTCATTGGCGGGCCGGTTCAGGCCTTCGCCGCCCGCGGCGGTTTCATGTGCTGCCGCGCCATCGCCAGGAAAGCCATCGCCGCCGGGCTCAGCGGATGCTTGGCCAGCCGTATGGCGACCACCGGGTATTCGAGCGTGGGCCGCGTCACGGCCACGGCGCGCAGGTTGGCCGGCATCAGCACTTCCACATAGCGCGGCGCCAGCGCCACGCCCGCGCCCGCCTGGATCAGTCCGAACGCGGTCGACAGCATCGACACGTGGTGCACCACATGGGGATAGACGTTGGCCGCGCTCGCGAGCTGGCGGCTCACGGCGCGCCAGACGTTGGCGTCGGGGTTGACGTGGATGAAGGGCAGCCCCTCCAGGTGGCGGGCCTCGACCGTGGCGTGTTGCGCCAGCGGATGGTCGTCGCGCACGAACAGCGCCATGCGTTCGGAGAACAGCGGCTCGGTCGCGAGTTCGGAATGCTTCTGACCGATGTCCGAGCCGAAGCCCAGGTCGGCCTCCTGCGAGAGGATGCGCGAGATCATCTGCTCGGCCGTGCTGTCGAGCAGGGTGGTCGCGAGCGTCGGGTGCTTCTGCGAGAAGCGGCCGAGCAGCGGCGGCAGCAGGGCACCGGCCGTGAGATGGCCCACCGCCAGCACGATGCGGCCTTCGCGCAGCTGCGACTGCGAGCGGCAGGCGCCCACGGATTCGTCGATCAGCCGCAGCGCGCGCACGGCGGTGTCGACCATCATCTGGCCCGCGTTGGTCATGCGGATGCGGCGCCCGCGCACCACCAGCGGCTGCGCCAGTTCTTCCTCCAGCCGCTTGATCAGGTGGCTGATGGCCGGCTGGGTGAGCTGAAGCGCCTCGGCCGCCAGGGTGAAGCTGCCTGTTTCGGCCACGGCCGTCAGCGCCCGCAACTGCTGCAGCGAAATCTCTTCAGCGGCGCCTCTTGTCATAAGCGTTACTCATAGTTGAATAAGCGAAATTATCTGGCTTGATGCACCGCTGCTGCATAGCATCCTTTTTTCTTCCACAGGCACAGAATTCCGCACATGAAACGCCTCCGCTTCCTCCAGGTGCTTGCCGTTGCGCTCGGCATGGCCGCGTCTTCCGCCGCCCTGGCCCAGGGCTATCCGAACAAGCCGATCCGCCTGATCGTGCCGTTCCCGGCGGCCGGTGCCACCGACCTGTTCGCGCGCACGCTGGGACAGAAGATGAGCGAGAAGCTCGGCACCACCCTGGTGGTCGACAACAAGCCCGGCGCCGGCGGCGCCATCGGCTCCGACCAGGCCGCCAAGGCCGCGCCCGACGGCTACACCATCCTGCTGGCCACCACCAGCACGCACTCCATCGGCCCGGCCATCAACAAGCTGCCCTACGACACGGTGCGCGACTTCACGCCCATCGCCCACGTGGGCGACGCGGCCAGCATCATGCTGGTGCCGGTGAACTCCCCGGCCAAGACGGTGCGCGAGTGGATCGACTACGCCAAGAAGAACCCCGGCAAGCTCAACTACGCATCGAGCGGCAACGGCACCATCGTGCAGCTCACGGCGGAACTGTTCAAGGCGCAGGCCGGCGTGTTCGTCACGCACATTCCCTACAAGGGCACGGCGCTGGCCATTCCCGACCTGATCAGCGGCAAGGTCGACGTGCTGTTCGACTCGCTGCCCACCGGCATGCCGCACGTGCGCGACGGCCGCCTGCGCGCGCTGGGTGTGACCTCGCTCAAGCGCAGCCCGCTGGCGCCCGAGCTGCCGCCCATTGCCGACACGCTGCCGGGCTACGAGTCGAACACCTGGTTCGGCTTCTACGGTCCGAAGAACCTGCCGGCGGACATCGTTGCGAAGATCAACAAGGCCGCGAACGACTCGCTGGCCGACCCCGAAGTGAAGGAAAAGCTCGCGCGCCTGGGCATCGAGCCCGCCGCGCCGGGCACGCCCGATCAGTTCGCAAAAATGGTGGCCATTGATGCCGCCAAGTGGAAAAAGATCGTCGTGGATCGCAAGATCACCAACGAATAAAGAAGAGAAAGAAGAGCACGCTCAAATGAACTTCGACTTCAACAACCCCTACCTCTCGACCCGCATCCCGATCTTCGCGCGCAACGTGGTGTCGACCTCGCACCCGCTGGCTTCGCAGGCCGGGCTGCGCATCCTGCAGCAGGGCGGCAATGCGGTCGACGCGGCCATCGCCACCGCGGCGGTGATGACGCTGGTCGAGCCTGTGAGCAACGGCCTGGGCAGCGACGCCTTCTGCATCCTGTGGGACGGCAAGGAGCTGCACGGCCTCAACGCCTCGGGCCCGGCGCCCAAGGCCTGGACGCCCGAATACTTCAAGGCCAAGTACGGCGCCGACGCCGCCACGCCGCCCATGCGCGGCATCGACTCGGTCACCGTGCCGGGCGCGGTGCGCGGCTGGGTGGCGCTGAGCGAGCGCTTCGGCAAGCTGCCCTTCGCCGACCTGCTGGCACCGGCCATCGACATCGCCGAGCGCGGCTACCTCGTGCCGCCGGTGGTCCAGGGCAAGTGGGCCGCCGCCACGCCGGTGCTGCAGTCGCAGCCGGGCTTCGCGCAGACCTTCCTGCCCTGGGGCCGTGCGCCCGAGGTGGGCGAGCTGTTCCGCTTCACGGCCGCCGCGCGCGCGCTCAAGGCCATCGCCCGCACCAAGGGCGAGGCCTACTACAGCGGGGAGATCGCCGAGGCGCTGGCCAAGTTCTCGGCCGAGCAGGGCGGCGCGCTCACGGTGGCCGATCTCTCGGCCTACCAGCCCGAGTGGGTCAAGCCCATCTCGCGCGACTATCGCGGCCACACGCTGCACGAGATTCCGCCGAACGGCCAGGGCATCGCCGCGCTGATCGCGCTGGGCATTCTCGAGAAGTTCGACATCGCCTCGCTGCCGGTCGATTCGGTGCAGTCGCAGCATCTGCAGATCGAGGCCATGAAGCTGGCCTTCGCCGACGTGTACCGCTACGTGTCGGAGCGCAAGACGATGGAAGTCACGACCGAGCAGATGCTCGACGACGCCTACCTCGCTTCTCGCGCGCGCCTCATCGACCCGAAGAAGGCGCAGGACTTCAAGGCCGGCAACCCGGTGAAGGGCGGCACCATCTACCTCACGGCCGCCGACGAGAGCGGCATGATGGTGAGCTTCATCCAGAGCAACTACATGGGCTTCGGCTCGGGCTGCGTGGAGCCGGAGTTCGGCATCAGCCTGCAGAACCGCGGCCACGGCTTCAGCCTGAAAGCCGAGAGCCCGAACGTGGTGGCGCCGGGCAAGCGCCCGTTCCACACCATCATCCCGGCCTTCCTCACCAAGGACGGCCAGCCGGTCATGAGCTTCGGCGTGATGGGCGGCAACATGCAACCGCAGGGCCACATGCAGACGCTGGTGCGCATGCTCGACTACAAGCAGGGCCCGCAGGTCGCCTGCGACGCGCCGCGCTGGCGCTTCAACGCGGGGCTGGAGATCAACGTCGAGGCCGCGATGAACGCCAACACCGTGCAGGGCCTGCGCGACCTGGGCCATCACCTGGACGTGATCAACGACTCGTACCAGGACTTCGGCGCCGGCCAGTTCATCTGGCGCGCGGGCGAGCCCTCGGTGGAAGGCTACGTGGCCGCGAGCGATCCGCGCCGCGACGGCGTGGCTGCCGGCTATTGAGCAAAAGCCAAGGGTTTGAGCTTGCCGCGATGATCGGGGGATGAACAAGACAGCCGCGACGGCCGGCATCCCCTCTCGACCCTCCCATGACGCCGCCAGGAAGGGCGTCGCAACCGGCCTGATCCTTGCCACGCTGGGCGCCATCGCGTTCAGCGGCAAGGCCATCATCGTCAAGCTCGCGTACCGCTACGGCGTGGACGCGGTGACGCTCATCATGCTGCGCATGCTGTTCGCGCTGCCGCTGTTCGCGGTCATGGCATGGTGGGCCGGGCGCGGCAAGCCGCCGCTCACCACGCGCGACTGGTTCGGCGTCGTCGGGCTCGGCTTCTCGGGCTACTACCTCGCGAGCTTTCTCGACTTCGCGGGGCTGGCGTACATCTCGGCCAGCTTCGAGCGGCTCATTCTTTATCTCAACCCGACGCTGGTGCTGTTCTTCGGCTGGCTGATGTACCGGCGCCGCCCGACGCGGCCGCAGGTGCTCGGCATGGTCGTGAGCTATGCCGGCGTGCTGCTGGTGTTCGGCCACGAACTGTGGAGCGGCGCCGGCGGCAAGGGTGGCGGCGCGGCGGCCTGGGGCGCGTTCCTGGTGTTCCTGAGCGCCGTGAGCTATGCGGGCTACCTCGTCTACAGCGGCGAGTTCGTCAAGCGGCTGGGTTCGCTGCGGCTCGTGGGCTTGGCGACCACCGTGGCCTGCGTGCTGTGCATCCTGCAGTTCGTGCTGACGCGGCCGATGAGCACGGCCTTCGCGCTCGCGCCCGAGGTCATCTGGCTGTCGGTGCTCAACGCCACGCTGTGCACCGCGGTGCCCGTCCTCATGGTGATGATGGCCATCGAGCGCATCGGGCCCGCCACGGCCGCGCAAACCGGCATGATCGGGCCGCTGTCGACCATCCTCATGGGGGTGGTGATACTCGGCGAGCCGTTCACGCCGTGGATCGCGGCCGGCACCGTGCTCGTCATCGCGGGCATTTTCGTTTTCACGCGCAAGGGGCGCTGAGCCCCTTGCCGGACTCACTGGAGAAACAAGACATGGATCTGGGTATTGCTGGAAAGACCGCGCTGGTGTGCGGCGCGAGCAAGGGGCTGGGCTACGGCTGCGCAGAGGCGCTGGTGCGCGAGGGCGTGAACGTGGTGATCGTGGCGCGCGGCGCCGAGGCGCTCGAAGCCGCCGCGAAGAAGCTGGCCGAGGCCGCTGGTGCTTCCGGCCCCTTCGTGAAGCACGTGGCCGCCGACATCACCACCGAAGCCGGTCGCGCCGCCGTGTTCGCGCTGGGCCATGACTTCGACATCGTCGTCACCAACGCCGGCGGCCCGCCGCCCGGCGACTTCCGCAACTGGGACCGCGAGGCCTGGATCAAGGCGGTGGATGCCAACATGCTCACGCCCATCGAGCTCATCAAGGCCACGGTGGACGGCATGGCCAAGCGCGGCTTCGGGCGCATCGTGAACATCACGTCGAGCTCGGTGAAGTCGCCGATCGACATCCTGGGCCTGTCCAACGGCGCGCGCAGCGGCCTGACCGGCTTCGTGGCCGGCGTGGCGCGCACGCCCATCGCGGCGCAGGGCGTGACCATCAACAACCTGCTGCCCGGCTCGTTCGACACCGATCGCCTCAAGGGCACGATGGCCGGCGCCGCGCAGAAGACGGGCCAGGACTTCGACGCCGTGTGGGAAGCCCGCAAGAAGAACATTCCGGCCAAGCGTTTCGGCACCCCGGCCGAGTTCGGCGCCATCTGCGCCTTCCTGTGCAGCATGCAGGCGGGCTACATGACGGGCCAGAACGTTCTCGCCGACGGCGGCGCCTATCCGGGAACCTATTGAGCAGGGGCGGCGCTTTCAGCGCCGCGACGACACCACGATCCCGCCCACGATCAGCACGAATGCCGCGCCGTGGTACCAGTGCGGCAGCTCGCGCAGGAACGCGGCCGAGAGCACGGCCGCGAACAGCGGCGTGAGGTTCATGAAGATGCTCGCGGCCTGCGGGCCCGCGCGCTGCACGCCGGTGCCCCAGCAGCGGTAGGCCAGCACCGCGGGGCCGATGCCGATGAACAGCATGGCGGCAAGGAGCGGCCAGCCCAGGTCGATGTGCGCGTCGGTCAGCGTCCATTCGCCGGCCGCCAGCGCGCCCGACCATCCGATGCCGAACACCAGCTGCGCCATCAGGAAGGCCGACCAGTCCTGCCGCACGTCCTTGGGCTCGTGCGTGCGCGCCAGCATCCAGCTGTAGAAGGCCCATGCGATGGAGCCGAGGATCATGTAGAGGTCGCCCGGCACCAGCCGCAGCGCCATCAGCTGCCGCCATTCGCCGCGGCTGAGCACCAGCAGCACGCCCGCCATCGACAGCAGCGCGCCGCCCACCTCCCGCGCGCTGATGCGTGCACCAAAGAACAGCGCGCCGGTCGCCAGCATCCACAGCGGCACGCTGGAGCCCACCAGCGTGACGTTGATCGGCGTGGAGGTCTGCAGCGCGAGGTACTGGAATGCGTTGTAGAGGCCGATGCCGAGCAGGCCCAGCAGCGCATAGCGCCGCCAGTGCGGCCACAGCGGGCTGCCGCGGCGCAGCACCGGCGCGGCCAGCGGCAGCACGATCAGGAACGCGATGACCCAGCGCACGAAGTTCAGCGTGAGCGGCGACACCAGCTCGCGCACCAGGCGCCCGACCACGGCGTTGCCGGCCCAGAGCAGCGGCGGCACCACGAGCAGGAAAACGGTCAGGGGCGTGAGGCGCTGCGGCTGTGTCTGCATGGGCGTCGACTCTAACGGCCGGCAATGCCCCGTGCTGTCGCGGAAAAGGCAAACATGGCAGGATGCGCCTCTTCTTTTTCCCAGCGCCTGGAGACAGCCATCATGAAGAGCAAAGCCGTTCGTATCGACCGCCCCGGCGGCCCTGAAGAACTGAAGATCGTCGAAGTCGATGTCGGCGAACCCGGCCCCGGCGAGATCCGCATCCGCCACAAGGCGGTGGGCCTGAACTTCATCGACACCTACCAGCGCAGCGGGCTCTACCCCTTCGCGATGCCGCTGCAACTCGGCATGGAAGCCTCGGGCATCGTCGAGGCGGTGGGCGAGGGCGTGACGCACCTGAAGGCGGGCGACCGCGCCGCCTACGCGAGCCCGCCGCCCGGCGCTTACTGCGAGCTGCGCGTGATGCCGGCCAAGTGCGTGTGCAAGCTGCCCGACGACATCTCCTTCGAGACCGGCGCGGCCATGATGCTCAAGGGCCTCACCACGCAGTACCTGCTGAAGAAGACGCTGCCGGCCGAAGGCCTGCAGGCCGGCGACTTCATCCTGTTCCACGCGGCCGCGGGCGGCGTGGGCCTCATTGCCTGCCAGTGGGCCAAGGCGCTGGGCCTGCAGCTCATCGGCACCGCCGGCAGCGACGCCAAGTGCAAGCTGGCGCTGGCGCATGGCGCGGCGCACGCCATCAACTACAGCACCGAGAACTTCGCGGCGCGGGTGAAGGAAATCACCGGCGGCAAGGGCGTGAAGGTGGTGTACGACTCGGTGGGCAAGGACACCTTCGAAGGCTCGATCGACTGCCTGCGGCCCTTCGGCCTGCTGGCGGTGTTCGGCAACGGCTCGGGCCCGGTGCCGCCGGTGAACCTGGGCACGCTCGCGTCGAAGGGTTCGCTGTACGTGACGCGTCCCACGCTCTTTACCCACATGTCCACGCGCGAGAGCACGCAGGCCATGGCCGACGACCTGTTCGCGGTGGTGCAGAGCGGCGCGGTGAAGATCCCGATCGACCAGCGCTATGCCCTGGACGACGTGCAGCAGGCGCACCGTGATCTGGAAGCGCGCAAGACCACCGGCTGCACGATCCTCACGCTCTGACGCGGCAAACAAAAAGGGAGGGCAAGGCCAGCCTTGTCCTACCCGCGCAGGGGTGTCATGCCTTCGACTTGTGACTGGCGCACTTTGTAGCCTTGGCTCAAAGCTCAGAGGCAAAGCCGTCATGCACACCGTTCGCACCTACATCGTCGAAGACAACCCCACCATCCGAGAGAACCTGGTGGGCACACTGCGCGAGGTCGCGCGGGTAGACCCCATCGGCCAAGCCGAATCGGAGGCCGAGGGCATGCACTGGCTCACGCGCAACCCATCGCAGTGGGACTTGGCCATCATTGACCTGTTCCTGAAGGACGGCACCGGCTTCCGCGTGCTGGAAGCCTGCCGCGACCGGCATCCGATGCAGAAGATGGTGGTGCTGAGCAACTACGCCACGCCCGAGATGCGCCGAAAGTGCGCATTGCTGGGCGCCGACGCGGTGTTCGACAAGGCCACCGAGGTCGAAGACCTGATCGACTTCTGCGTGCGCCAGCGGCAGGCGCGCTTCAATCAGCCGGCTTCGTCGCCGGGGCGGGCGCCGCTGACGCACTGAGCGCGGCGGTTTCTCGCACGATGCCCCACACCCGCTCCGCGAGCGGCGACAGCGCCCGGTTGCGCCGGCGAATCAGCATGATCGCGCGCTGAACACGCGGCGCCAGGGGGCGCACCACCAGTTGCGGCAAGCCCTCAGGCGGCAGCGAAAGCTCCGGCATCACGCTGATGCCGATGCCCGCCTCGACCATGCGGAACACGGTGGTGGGGTGGCCGAGTTGTTGCTTCACTTCGCAATGCGCGCCGTGGCGCTCCAGCGCCTGGTCGATCAGCCGGCGGCTGCCCGAGGCGTGGTCGAGCAGCACCAGCGATTCGCCGTCGAGCGCAGCCCAGCGCACCGACGCCTTCCGCGCGAGCCGGTGCGCGGGGGGCACCACCAGCACGAAGGGGTCGTCGAGGATCGCCTCGCAATGCAGGTCGTCGGCTTCCGAGGGCTCGATCACCACGCCGAAGTCCACCTCGCCGCTGCGCACGCTGTCCAGCACGTCCTGCTGGATGCGGTCGAGCAGCAGAAACTGGATGCCCGGGGCCTGCACCGCGCAACTGGCAATGCAGCCGGGCATCAGGTTGGCCGAGAGCGTGGGGCTGCTCGCCACCCGCACCTTGCCGCCGCGCGCGCTGGCAAGGCCGGCCACGTCCTGCAGGGTCTGGTCGAGGTCGTCGAGCACGCGGTCGAGCCGGGCCGCGAGCGACTGGCCGGCTTCCGTCAACACCACCTCGCGGGTGGTGCGGTCGAGCAGCTTCAGGCCGAGCTGCGACTCCAGTTCCGAAATCGAACGGCTGACGGCCGGCTGGCTCAGGCCGACCTGGTCGCCGGCACGGCTGAAATTGCGCCCCTCGGCCACCGAGCGGAAGACGCGGAGCTGACGAAGCGTGATATTCATGCGCTCGAATCATATATCCATCAGATAAATCCATTTCTCTTTTGAATCGCATCGGCGTCCAATGCGTTCCATGGCCCGTTCACGCTTCCTCCCCGACAACTTCACGCTCGCGCTCGTCACGGTCGTGACCATCGCCAGCCTGCTGCCCGCCAGCGGGCGCGTCGCCCATTTCTTCGAAGGCCTGACCACGGTCGCCATCGGACTGCTGTTCTTCCTGCACGGCGCCAAGCTGTCGCGCGAGGCGATCATGGCGGGCATCACCCATTGGCGGCTGCACCTGCTGGTGTTCGCGAGCACCTTCGTCCTGTTCCCGGTGCTGGGCCTGGCGCTCAAGCCGGTGCTGTCGCCGCTGGTCACGCCCGATCTCTACATCGGCGTGCTGTTCCTGTGCGTGTTGCCCGCCACGGTGCAGTCGGCCATCGCCTTCACCGCGATGGCCCGGGGCAACATGCCGGCCGCCATCTGCAGCGCCTCGGCTTCCACGCTGCTGGGGGTGTTCGTCACGCCGGTGCTGGTGAATCTGGTGGTGCTGCCGCACAACGGCGGCGCGACTTCGTCCTTCGATTCGATCGGCCGCATCCTGCTGCAGCTGATGGTGCCGTTCCTGGCCGGCCACCTGCTGCGCCCGGTCATCGGCAAGTGGGTGCAGAAGCGCGCGGCGGTCCTCAAGTTCGTGGACCAGGGTTCGATCCTGCTGGTGGTCTACACCGCGTTCAGCGCGGCGGTGATCGAGGGGCTCTGGAAGCAGATTCCCATGAGCGCGCTGCTGGGCCTGCTGCTGGTGTGCGCAGTGCTGCTGGCCCTGGCGCTCACGCTCACGACGCTGATTGCGCGAAAGCTCGGCTTCGACACGGCCGACGAGATCACCATCGTCTTCTGCGGTTCCAAGAAGAGCCTCGCGAGCGGCATCCCGATGGCGAAGGTGCTGTTCGCATCGCACGCCGTGGGAGCCATCGTGCTGCCGCTGATGCTGTTCCACCAGATGCAGCTGATGGTGTGCGCGGTGCTGGCGCAGCGCTATGCGCGGCGCGGGCAGGACGCGGCCCCGGCATTGAAGGCCGCCGCGCAGAAGTAGTCTTTTCTCCCGGCGGAGGCCGTCAGCTCTCCGCCTGGCTTAGCTGGGGTTCCTTCAACCGGCTGGGCGCCAGCGCCCCGGCCGATTCCAGGATCGGATACGCGATCGAGCAGATGTGCGAGTTGATCCGCTTCAGGTCGCTGATCAGGTCGATGTGCAGCGAGCTGGTCTCGATGCTCAGCGTGGTCCGGTCGGACAGGCGGTCCAGGTGGGTGGTGGCGTAGGCGCGCTCCAGGTCTCGGAAGCGCACTTTTTCTTCCAGCAGCTTCTGCGCGTCCCGCACGTTGCCGTTCAGGAACACGCTCATGCTCAGCCGCAGGTTGGCGATCAGCCGCCCGTGCAGCTCCACGATCTCGGCCATGCCGGCTTCCGAGAAGTTGCGCTGCGGCTTGATCTTCTTGTCCTCGATGTCGATGATCACGCGCTCGATGATGTCGCCGATCTGCTCCATGTTGATCGTGAAGCTGATGATGTCGGTCCAGCGCCGGCTTTCTTCTTCGCCCAGCGCCTCGCGCGAGATGCGCGTCATGTAGTACTTGATGGCCGAGTACAGCTCGTCCACCGTGTCGTCGAGCTGTCGCAGCTCCTGCGCCAGCCGCAGGTCGTTGTGGCGGATCACGTCGAGCGTGCCGATCAGCATGGTCTCCACGATGTCGGCCTGGTGCAGCGCCTCGCGCGCCGCGTTCGAGATGGCCAACGAAGGCGTGGAAAGCGCAGACGGATCGAGGTGATGCAGCCGCGTGGTGCCGGCCGGCTGCTGCGGCACCGGCAGCAGCCGCGTCACCAGCTTGGCCACCCATTGGGTGAGGCCGATGAAGCCCACGCTGATGACGATGTTGAAGGCCAGGTGGAAGAGCACCACGCCGTGCGCCTGGTTCGGCAGCTCGGGCTGCACGTAGCGGATCCACAGTCCGATGAAGGGCGCCACGATGGCCACGCCCAGCGCCTTGAACAGCAGGTTGCCGATCGTCACCTGCCGCACCGACACGGCCGACTTGGCCGTGGTCAGCACCGCCAGCAGGCCGCTGCCGAGGTTGGCGCCCAGCACCAGGCCCAGCGCCACGTCGAGCGGCACCACGTTCGAGGTGGCCATGGCCGCGACCAGCAGCACCACCGCGAGGCTCGAATAGGCAACGATGGCCAGCACCGCGCCGATGGTGATCTCGAGCAGCACGTCGCTGTTGAGCGAGGCCAGCAGCGCGCGCACGGCGGGCGAGGAGAACAGCGGCTCGGTGGCCTCCACCACCAGCTGCAGCGCCAGCAGCATGAGCCCCAGGCCGATCAGCACCCGCCCCACGCGCCCCGCCACCGAGGCCGAGCGCGTGATGAACAGCACCACGCCCACGAAGATGAACATCGGCGACAGCCACGACAGGTCGGCCGAGAACAGCACGGAAATCAGCGCGGTGCCCACGTCGGCGCCGCGCATCACCGCCAGCGCCGCCGGCAGCGTGACCAGGCCCTGCCCGACGAAGGACGAGGTCATGAGGGAGGTGGCCGTGCTCGATTGCACCAGGGCGGTCACGCCGATGCCCGAGAGGGCGGCGGTGAAGCGGTTGCGCATGCTCTGCACGAGGATCTTGCGCAGGTTGGCGCCGAATACGCGCAGCACGCCGGTACGGACAAGGTGCGTACCCCACACCAGCAATGCGACTGCCGCCAGCAGGTTCAATAGATGCTTCATGGGTGTCGGGTTCTATCCTTTTCGTTTTGGTTCGTTTTGACCCCATTTTCCACAAGATAGCGAATCAGTCGATAAGCGCCCCGTTGTCGTGGAAAGGATAAGGGCCTTCGAAGCTACCCGAGGCCGCCAGATGCGTCACCAGCCGGCGGTTGCGCGGCAGCCACGCATGCACCCGGAAGGCCGGCGGTTCCAGCGTCCAGGCCGAGGGCGCGTCGGGCGCGAGGTCGAGGCAGACCTGGTGGGCCTGCGCGGGCGAGGTCGAGGCGATGGTGCCGCCGAAACGCACGTCGATGGCGCGGTGCAGGTGACCGCAGATGATGCGCTCGACGTTGGGGTAGCGCGCGACCAGCGCCTCGAGCGCTTCCGAGCCCTGGAGCAGGCCGATTTCGTCCATGTGGCCGATCAGCGTCTCGAAGGGCGGGTGGTGCATGGCGATCACCACGGGCTCGCCCTGGCAGGCGTCGAGCTGGGCTTCGAGCCATGCCAGGCGCTTCTCGCACAGCGAGCCGTGGCTCGCGCCGGGCACGCAGGTGTCGAGCGTGAGCAGGCGCAGCGGGCCGACGCGCACCGAGTACTGGATGAAGCCGTCGGTGTCGGCGCCCGTGCCCAGGTAGGCGTGGCTGGGGAAGCTGCGGCGCAGCTGGTCGCGATCGTCGTGGTTGCCGGGCATCAGGTACACCGGCATGTTTAGCGGGGCCAGCAGGCGCGCGAGGTGCTCGTATTCGGCGGCGCGGCCAAAGTCGGTCAGGTCGCCGGTGACGACCACCGCGTCGGGCGGCTGGCGCAGCGCCAGCACCGACTGCACGGCGCGCTCCAGGTACGGCGCGGTGTCGATGCGGCCATAGGCCAGCCGGCCCGGCTCGCGGATGTGCAGGTCGGTCAGCTGGACCAGGAAGGTGGTGTCTTGGGGTGTGGTGGATGTCGTCATGCGTTGGAGGTCTCCTGCGACGTCATCAGGCGGTCGGGGTGGATGCGAAAGCCCACCGTGTCGCCTGGCTGGAAAGGATGGTCGCGCCCCACGTCGGCCACCAGCAACGGCTGGTCTTGCGCGAGCAGATGCAACTGCACGCGGTCGCCGAGGAAGGTGCGGCGCTCGACGATGCCGGCGGCCCAGTCGAGCTGGGGCGTGCCGACCTCGATGTCTTCGGGCCGCACCAGAAGCGTCGCATGGTCGCGCCAGGCGGGCGGGCAGGGCAGGGTCGTTCCGCCGAGCCGGACAACGCCCTGCGCGATGGCGTCGGCCTTGCGCTCCAGCCGGTTGACCCGGCCCAGGAACTCGGCCACGAAGGGGTGGGAGGGCGCGCGATACAGGTCTTCGCCGCGGCCCACCTGCACGATGCGGCCGGCGCGCATCACCGCGAGGCGGTCGGCAATGGCCAGCGCTTCCTGCTGGTCGTGCGTGACGTGGATGGCCGTGATGTGCAGCCGGCGCAGCAGCTCCGCCAGCTCGTCGCGCAGCGATTCCTTGAGCTTGGCGTCGAGCGCGGCCAGCGGCTCGTCGAGCAGCAGCACGCGCGGACGCACCGCCACGGCGCGCGCCAGCGCCACCCGCTGGCGCTGGCCGCCCGAAAGCTCGGCGGGACGCTTGTTCTCCAGGCCGCCCAGGCGCACCAGGTCGACCAGTTCGCCCACGCTGCGCTTCTCCTCTTCGGGCGATACGCCGCGAATGCGCAGGCCATAGCCGATGTTGGCCGCCACCGTCATCTGCGGAAAGAGGGCGTAGCTCTGGAACACCATGCCCACGCCGCGGTGCTCGACCGGGCGCTGCGTCACGTCCTGGTCGCCGAACACGATGCGGCTGCCCGCATCGGGCGATTCCAGCCCGGCGATCAGCCGCAGCAGCGTGGTCTTGCCGCAGCCCGAAGGCCCGAGCAGCGCCAGCACTTCGCCGGCTTCCACGCGCAGGTCGGTGGGCTGCAGGCCGCGCGTGCCGTCGGCATAGGTTTTTGCGCAGTTGGCGATGTCGATGGGGATGCGTTCAAGTTCCATGGCGTTTCTGCATCAGGTTGGCAAGGTACTGCAGGGCCCACAGCACCGGAAGGATCACGGCGAAGAAGACCAGCGTGTAGGCCGATCCGATCTCGATGCGCATCGAGGCATAGCTGTCGGCCAGCCCCACCGGCAGCGTGCGCGTGAGCGGCGTGTGCAGCATCCAGGTGAGGTTGAATTCGCCGACCGAGAGCGTGAACACCATCAGGCTACCGGCCACGATGGCGGGGAACACGGCCGGCACCAGGATGCCCATGAAGCGCTGGCGGAAATTCGCGCCCAGCGAGCGAGCGGCTTCCTCGAGCGCGAGCAGGTCGTCGCGCTCGAAGGCCGAGCTGACGGTGCGCACCATGAAAGGCAGCGTGAAGACGATGTGGCCCACGAGGATGAACGCGAAGCTCTGGCGGAAGGCGGTGAGCTGGCCGTAGGCGAGGATCAGCGCGAGCGCCGTGGCCAGGCCCGGCACCGCGACGGGCAGCGTCAGCAGCTCCTCGAAGATGCGCGCGGCGCGCGAGCGGCTGCGCGCGAGCGCATAGGCGCAGGGCACGCCGATGAGCACCGTGCCGATCACGCAGGCCACGGCCAGTGCCAGCGACCAGCCGACGGTGCCGCCATAGTTTTCCCACACCTCGCCGAGCCAGCGCAGCGTGAAGCCGCTCTTGAGCCCGACGCTGTAGTTGTTGACTAGGCCCGCCATGACCGACAGCAGCATCGGCGCGATCATGAAGAGGCTCACGATCAGCGTGACCGCGAGCAGGAAGGGCGCCTTGGCCTGGGTGTTTTTTCTTTGCATGGTGGCTGTGCCTGTGCCTCAGCGCGCGACGGGGTTCGCGCCGAAGCGGCGCGCCACGAACAGCACCAGCCAGGTCACGAGGCCCAGCGAGATCGACAGCGACGCGGCGAGCGCGAAGTTGGCGTAGTTGGTGAACTCGTTGTAGATGGTGATGGGAATGACCTCGAACTTGCTGGCCAGCGTGAAGGCGGTGCCGAAGGCGCCCATGGACGTGGCGAACAGGATCGCGCCGCAGGCCAGCGTGGTAGGCGCCAGTTCGGGCATCCACACGTCGCGCGCCACGCGCAGCCGCGAGGCGCCGAGCGAACGCGCGGCTTCCTCGAGCTGCGTGTTCATCGACTCGGCCGCCGCGGTGTAGGTGGCAATGGCGCGCGGCAGCGAGAAATAGAGGTACGCCAGGAACAGCCCGAGCAGGCCGTAGGCGAAGGTGATGCGCTGGCCGAACAGGCTGTCGCTCAGGTCCGCGACCACGCCTTGCCGCCCGCCCAGCAGGATCACGAAGAAGCCGATGATCACGCCCGGAAACGACAGCGGCAGCGTGAGCAGCGACAGCAGCACGCGCTTGCCGACGAAGGCATGGCGCGCCAGGTAGATGCCCACCGCAGCGCCCAGCACCAGCGTGGCGAGCGTGACTGCGATGGAGAGCACGACCGTGTTGGCCATGCTCGCGAGGTAGCGCGAATCGGTGAGCACGGCGAAATAGGTGGCCCAGCCCTTGTCCGCCGGCAGTGTCAGCAGGCGCACCACCGGCAACAGCCAGAAGGCCGCGAAGAACGCGACCGCGGGCGCGACGCAGGCCAGCAGGCGCCAGCGTGGGTTCCAGGCGTTGGAGGTGGTGGCTTGCGTCATCTCATGCAGTGCGGGTCAGCGCACTTCCTTCAGGTACTCGTCGGAGAAGGCCTTCTGCGCGGCGGCCATGCGGCCGTAGTCCACGCTCTTGGCGCGGGCGTATTCGCTGGCGGGCAGGAACTGGGCTTCGATTTCCTTGGGCATCGCGCTGGCGCGCACCGGCCGCAGATAAGCCTTGGCCCAGATGGCCTGGCCTTCGTCGGACAGCGTGAAGTCGAGCACCTTCTTGGCGTCCGCCGCGTGCGGGGCCTTGGCCACAAGGCTCATCACGTAGGGCACGGCCAGCGTGCCTTCGCTCGGGATCACGAACGCGACGTTGGCCTTGTCCTTGTACTTGGCGCGGTAGGCGTTGAAGTCGTAGTCGAGCAGGATCGCGATTTCGCCCGACAGCACGCGCGCGTACGAGGTCTGCTTCGGCACGATCGGCTCGTTCTTCTGCAGCGCCTTGAAGTAGTCGATGGCCGGCTTGAAGTTGTCGAGCGTGCCGCCGCGCGCTTCATTCACCGCGACCGCGCCGACGTAGCCGACGAAGGCCGAGGCCGGGTCGAGATAGCCGATCAGGCCCTTGTATTCGGGCTTGAGCAGGTCGGCCCACGACTTGGGAACCGGCTTGCCCTTGAGCGCGTCGACGTTGACCATGAAGCCGAGCGTGCCCGAATGGATGGTGAACCAGTTGCCGGCCGGGTCCTTCAGGCCGTCGGGAATGTCTTTCCAGGCGGCGGGCTTGTAGGGCTCGACCAGGCCGTCCTTGGCGGCCTGCACCGCGAAGGTCACGCCCAGGTAGGTGACGTCGGCCACGGGGCTGGCTTTTTCGGCCGCCATCTGCGCGAGAGACTGGCCCGAGTTCTTGTTGTCCGGCGGCACGGTGACGCCGGTCTTGGCCTTGATGGCCTTCAGCTGGGTGCCCCAGTCTGCCCATTCGGTCGGGCAGTTGTAGCAGATGGCGGTCTGGGCCATGGCGCTGCCGGCGGCGAGCGTGGCGGCGAGCAGGCCCAGGCGGGCCAGGCGATGGAAGCGAGAGGACATGCGGGAACTCCTTGAAGGATGAGTCGGAGAACGAGGGTTGAGGTCAGTAAGTCGCGGCGTTGTTGTCTTCGCGCGCCGAAGCGCACGACTCGCCGTCTCGGAAGGCATGGGGAAGCAGCAGGCTCGAATCGGCCTGCAGCGTGGTGCCGCCGGCAATGGCCTGGATCAGCAGCTCGACGCTTTGGCGGCCGATGTCGCTGTTGGGCTGCGCGATGGTGGTGAGCGCGGGCGTGAGGTCTTCGCCGAGCGCGATGCCATCGAAGCCGACGACGCTGAGGTCGTCGGGCACCGACAGGCCGCTGAGGTGCGCGGCGCGGATGCTGCGGATGGCCAGCAGGTCGTTCGAGCAGATCAGCGCGGTAGGGCGTTGGCGCACCCGCAGTTGGGCGGAGAGCGCGTCGATGGCGGTCTCGACGAAGGGCACTTCGATCAACGGCAGCACGTCGAGCCCGGTGTCGGCCATGCCCTTGAGGTAGCCGCGGTAGCGCTGCTGCGCGCGGTCGGACGCGGCCAGCGTGCCGCTGACCATGGCGATGCGCCGGTGCCCCAGCAGCACCAGCCGCGTGACCGCATCGGCCACCGCGCCTTCGCTGTCGACAGACACGCAGGGATGCTCCGCATGGCGGTTGTAGGCCAGCACATAGGGCACGCCGGCGGCCTGGAGCCGGGGCAGCGTGGCCGAGGTGGAGGGGTTGGACACCACGAGGATCAGTCCGTCGACGTTGCCCGCCAGGAGCAGGTGGACAGCGCGCTCTTCTTCGTCGAGTCGGTAGCCCGTGGTGACGGGAATGATCGCGTAGCCGCCCGCGACGGCGGCGCGCGCGATGCCCTGCAGGCATTCGGCGAAGGTCGGGTTCAGCAGCGTGGGCAGCACGATGCCGAGCACGCGGCTGCGTTGCGTGCGCAGGGTGCGCGCGCTGGCGTTCGGCAGGTAGTTGAGCTCCCGCGCCACGCGCTCCACCAGCTCGCGGGTGGCGGGCGTGACCTTGTCGGGAAAGTTGAATGCGCGCGAGACGGTGGCCACGGAGACCCCGGCTTTGGCTGCAACGGCTTGAATGCTCATCGTGCGGTGTTCATGTAATCGATTACATTGGAGCGCCGCAGTATGACTTTGTTATGACATTGCTCGAAAGCGGGGAGAAACCCGAAGGGCTTTGGCGAGGGTGGACGGACCCAAAGAAGAAGGGGCCCCGCGGGGCCCCTGAGAAAACCTACTTGCCCCGGCGAACCCGCCGGATCTCGTCCAGGATCAGGCAGATGGCCCCGAGAGTGATCGCGCTGTCCGCGGCATTGAACGCCGGGAAGTACCAGTTGCCGGCGTGGAAGCTCAGGAAGTCGACCACGTAGCCGTGCATCATCCGGTCGACCACGTTGCCCACGGCGCCGCCCAGGATGCAGGCCATGGAGAACGAAAACAGCTTCTGCCCCGCGTGCGACTTCAGCATCCACACGATGAACACCGCCGCTCCCACGCCGATGGCGGTGAACAGCCAGCGCTGCCAGCCCGAGTGGTCCGCGAGGAACGAGAACGCCGCCCCCGTGTTGTGCGCGCGCACGACGTTGAAGAAGCTCGTCACGTAGGTCGCGTCGCCGAGCTTGTAGTAGCCCAGGATCAGTGTCTTGGTGAACTGGTCGATGATCACGATGATCACCGCCAGCCCGAGCCAAGGCCAGATGCTGCCGCCGCGCGAGCGCGAGGCCGACATGGAGCGGGCGGCGGCCATCAGGCAAAGCTCCGCGATTCGCCGGCGCCGAACAGGTTGCTCGTGCAACGACCGCAGATCGTCGGATGGGCTGCGTCGTGGCCCACGTCGTCACGGTAGTGCCAGCAGCGTTCGCACTTCTGCGCGGCGCTCGGCGTCACCACCGTCGACAACGCCTCGCCTGCGGCCAGCGCGATGGCCGAGGTGATGAAGACGAACTTCAGGTCCTCGCCCAGCGAGCCCAGCAGCGCGAAGTCGTCGGCGGGGGCCGTCAGCTGCAGGTTGGCTTGCAGCGACGAGCCGACCTTGCCTTCGGCGCGCACGGCCTCGATGTCCTTGTTCACCACGTCGCGGATCTCGCGGATGCGGTTCCACTTGGCGAGCAGGGCCTCGTCGGGCGCGTCGAACTTGCTGTAGGTCTGCGTGAAGATCGATTCGCCCGGCTTGCCGGTGCCCACGAACTTCCAGGCCTCTTCGGCCGTGAAGCTCAGGAACGGCGCCATCCAGCGCAGCATGGCTTGCGAGATGTGCCACAGCGCCGTCTGCGCGCTGCGCCGTGCCAGCGAGCCCGGGGCCGTCGTGTAGAGGCGGTCTTTCAGGATGTCGAGGTAGAAGCCGCCCAGGTCTTCCGAGCAGTAGATCTGCAGCTTGGCAACCACCGGGTGGAATTCGTACACCTTGTAGTGCGCGAGGATCTCGGCCTGGAACTGCGCGGCGCGCGACAGCGCATAGCGGTCGATCTCGAACAGCTGGTCGAGCGGCACGCCGTCTTTCTCGATGTCGAAGTCGCTGGTGTTCGCGAGCAGGAAGCGCAGCGTGTTGCGGATGCGGCGGTAGGCGTCGACCACGCGGGCGAGGATCTTGTCGTCGCCGGCGATGTCGCCTGAATAGTCGCTCGCGGCCACCCACAGGCGGATGATTTCCGAGCCCAGCTTGTTGCTGATTTCCTGCGGGTCGATGCCGTTCTTGAGCGACTTGCTCATCTTGATGCCCTTGGCATCCACCGTGAAGCCGTGCGTCAGCAGGCCGCGGTAGGGCGCGCGGTCTTCCAGCGCGCAGGCGATGAGCAGCGACGAGTGGAACCAGCCGCGGTGCTGGTCGTGGCCTTCGAGGTACAGGTCGGCTTCGGGCCCTGTGTCGTGGTGGACCGTGGGGTGCGTGCCGCGCAGCACGTGGGAGAAGGTCGAGCCGGAGTCGAACCAGACCTCGAGGATGTCGGTGCTCTTGGTGTAGTGCGGTGCGTCTTCGGCGCCGAGGATTTCCTCGACCGTGACGCGGCTCCAGGCCTCGATGCCGCCTTTTTCGACGATGTCGGCGGCCTGGTCGAGGATTTCCATGGTGCGCGGATGCAGCTCGCCCGAATCCTTGTGCAGGAAGAACGGGATCGGCACGCCCCAGCTGCGCTGGCGGCTGATGCACCAGTCGGGGCGGCCGGCGATCATGTCGTGCAGGCGCGCCTTGCCGTTCTCGGGGTAGAAGCTGGTCTGCTCGATGGCGTCGAGCGCGGTCTGGCGCAGCGTCTTGGGCGCCTTGTCCTTGGTGAACACGCCTTCGCCCTCGTCCATGCGCACGAACCACTGCGCCGCGGCGCGGTAGATCACCGGCGTCTTGTGGCGCCAGCAGTGCGGGTAGCTGTGGGTGATGGTCTCGGTGGTCAGCAGGCGGTTGGCGTCGCGCAGCGCGGCGACGATGACCGGCACGGCCTTCCAGATGTTCTGGCCGCCGAACAGCGGGAAGTCGGGCGCATAGCTGCCGTTGCCCTGCACCGGGTTCAGGATGTCGTCGTACGCCACGCCGTGGGCGATGCAGGAGTTGAAGTCGTCCACGCCGTAGGCGGGCGAGGAGTGCACCAGGCCCGTGCCGTCGGTGGCGGTGGCGTAGTCGGCCAGGTAGATGGGCGACAGGCGCTTGTAGCCGGCGTCCACGTCGTAAAGCGGATGCTCGAATTCGAGGCCGCCGAGCTTCTCGCCCTTGACCGTGGCCAGCACCTTGCCGTCGAGCGCATAGCGCGTCATGCACATCTCGACCAGCGAGTTGGCCAGGATCAGCAGGCCGCGCTCGGTGTCAACCAGCGAGTACTCGAGCTCGGGGTTGAGGTTGATCGCCTGGTTGGCGGGGATGGTCCAGGCGGTGGTGGTCCAGATCACCGCGAAGATGTCGCCCAGGATCGTGTGGTCGGTGCCGAAGGCCTTGAGCACCTTCTCGCGCTCGTGCGCCTTGAAGGCGACGTCGATGGTCTGGCTCTTCTTGTCGGCGTATTCGATCTCGAATTCGGCCAGCGAGGAGCCGCAGTCGAAGCACCAGTACACGGGCTTGAGGCCGCGGTAGACGAAGCCGCGCTCGATCACGCGCTTGAACGCGCGCAGCTCGCCGGCCTCATTGGCGAAGTCCATGGTCTTGTAGGGATGGTCCCATTCGCCCAGCACGCCCAGGCGCTGGAAGTCGGCCATCTGCTGGGCGATCTGCCCGGTGGCGAAGGCGCGGCTCTTGGCCTGCATCTCGTCGCGGCTCAGGTTGCGGCCGAACTGCTTTTCGATGGCGTTCTCGATCGGCAGGCCGTGGCAGTCCCAGCCGGGCACGTAGAGCGCGTCGTAGCCTTCGAGCTGGCGCGCCTTGGTGATCATGTCCTTGAGGATCTTGTTCACCGCGTGGCCCATGTGGATCTGGCCGTTGGCGTACGGCGGGCCGTCGTGCAGGATGAACTTGGGCGCGCCGTGGCGGGCGTCGCGCAGGCGGTGGTAGCGGCCTTCGTCGTTCCATTCCTTCACCCAGCCCGGTTCGCGCTTGGGCAGGTCGCCGCGCATCGGGAAGGGGGTGTCGGGCAGGTTCAGCGTGGAACGGTAATCTTTGGTGGAAGCGGCGTCAGACATGTTGGGGTGCGAAGCGGAAGGCTTCTAGGGGGCTTCGACAGGCTCAGCCCGAACTGCATGAAGCGTGTCGGTGCGGAAGATATAGCCGTTCGCCCTGAGCTTGTCGAAGGGCGGCAGCACGGGGCGTGCAGGGCTAAATTCGGTCGCGCGTGGTCTGGCGGTGGGTTTCGGCGTGGGTGGACGCAAAGAACGCGCGCGCGTCGCGCCCATCCTTCGCGATGCCCGCTGTGAGGGCCTCGAGGCTGGTGTAGCGCAATTCGTCGTGCAGTTTGTGCAGGAGTTCCACGCGGACGATTTTACCGTAGGCCCCTTCGGTTCCCAGATGCGAGGGCCACTCCAGGCAATGGGTTTCCAGCAGGACCCGCCCGCCGTTGACGTCGTTGGCGTCCAGCGAGGGGCGCACGCCCAGGTTCGCCACGCCCGGCAGCGGCTGGTCGGCCAGCCCGTGGACCAACACCGCGAAGATGCCGCTGGCGGCCGGCTTCCAGTGCTTGAAGCGCAGGTTGAGGGTGCGAAAGCCGTCGTCCAGCCCCGGCGCCGAGGCGCCCAGCGCGCGGCCGAGCTTGCGGCCGTGGACCACGTGGCCGGAGATCGTGTAGGGCCGCCCGAGCAGCGTCTGGGCGTCGGCCATGCGGCCCTCGGCCAGCGCCTCGCGCACGGCGGAGCTGGAAACCCGCAGGCCGTGCACTTCGTAGCTGTTCATGCGCGCCACGTCGAAGCCGCGGGCGTCGCCGGCCGCGTCGAGCATGGCGTAGTCGCCGGCCCGCTTGGCGCCGAAGCGGAAATCGTCGCCCACCAGCACGTAGCGCGCGCCCAGACCGTCGACCAGCACGTTCTGGATGAATTCTTCCGGCGTCTGCGAGGCCAGCCGGTTGTCGAAGGGCAGCACGATGGTCTGCGCCACGCCGCAGGCGGCCAGCTCGCTGAGCTTGTCGCGCAGCGTGCCGATGCGCGCCGGCGCCAAGTCAGGTTTCTTGGTGAGCGCGGCGAAATAATCGCGCGGATGGGGCTCGAAGGTGAGCACGCAGCTCGGCAGCCCGCGCTGGCGGGCCTCGGTCTGCAAAAGCGCGAGCATGGCCTGGTGGCCACGGTGCACGCCGTCGAAATTGCCAATGGTGAGGGCGCAGGCGGGGGCTACGCCCGGGTGCCGGAAGCCGCGAAAAACCTGCATCGGTGAGTATCTTTTTGATAGCGCCTTTCGCCCGTCAAATGGGCGAATCAGGCCGATTTGTCACAAAGCCGGTATATTGTGACGCAGTGCGTTGATTGGCGTGGGTCTCCAACGCGCTCCGTGTCCCTGGTCTTTCCGTGTTCTCTCCCTTTTCGAGGAGGCGTGTGTGAAGGTCTTGAAGCTGTCGGCCCAAGGGCTGCCCCAGTCATGGATTTCGCTGGAACAGGCGGTGATCCACTATGCGGCGGACGAAGTTCGCTGGGAGGTGGGCGCGCAGGTGGCCGTGTTCCGTGGCGGCCACAACGCCATCACGGGCGAGCAATCGCAGATCGCGATCAACAGCATCATCGGCACCAAGGGCGTGCCGCGCATCAATCCCTTCACGCAGCGGCCGGGGCTGACCAACAGCAAGCTGTTCTCGCGCGACCGCAATGTCTGCGCTTATTGCGGCGGTCATTTCCATGAAGACGAGCTCACGCGGGAGCACATCATTCCCTTTGCCCAGAAGGGCATCGACACCTGGATGAACGTGGTCACGGCCTGTAAGCCGTGCAACCACCGCAAGAGCAGCCGCACGCCCGAGCAGGCCAACATGCCGCTGCTTTACGCACCGTACGTGCCCAGCCTCTGGGAAGACTTCATCCTGCGCAACAGGCGCATCCTGGCCGACCAGATGGAGTTCCTGATGGCGCACCTGCCGCAAAGCTCGCGGCTGCACGACACCTAGCTTGATCGCTTCCAGGAAGGCGGCCGCTTCTCGATGAAGGCCTGAACGCCTTCCAGCGCGCTTTCGTCCATCATGTTGCAGGCCATGGTCTGGCTGGCGTCGGCCAGCGCGGCTTCGATGCCGGTTTCGAGCTGGCGGTAGAAGAGAGCCTTGCCCAGCGCCAGTGCCTTGCGGGGCTTGGCGACGATGCTGGCCACCAGCGCCTCGACGGCGGCGTCGAGTTCGGCGGGTGCTGCCACACGGTTGACCAGCCCCTTTTCACGCGCTTCCTCCGCGCCGATGAATTCCCCGGTCACGAGCATCTCGAAGGCTTCCTTGCGCCCGAGATTGCGCGAGAGCGTGACGCTCGGCGTGGCGCAGAACAGCCCCACGTTGACGCCGCTGACAGCGAAGCGGGCCTCGCTCGACGCCACCGCCAGGTCGCATATGGCGACCAGCTGGCAGCCCGCCGCGGTCGCGATGCCGTGCACGCGGGCGATCACCGGCACCTCGAGCTTCTGGATCGACAGCATCATCGCGCCGCAGCGCTCGAACAGCTGCTGGTAGTAGCCGAGCGAGGGTTCGGCGCGCATTTCCTTCAGGTCATGGCCGGCGCAGAAGGCCTTGCCCGCCGCCGCGATGACGACGGCGCGCACGCTTTCGTCGGCCGCTATGTCGCCGAGCGCCTGTTCCAGCGCGCCCAGCATGCCTTCCGAGAGGGCGTTGAACGAGGCCGGGCGGTTCAGCGTCAGCGTGACCACGCCGCGCGCGTCGCGCGAGTGCAGCACGAAGGGGGCGGCGGTGTCGGTCATGGCGAATGCCTCCTCAGTTGGTCAGCTCGAGCACGGTCACGTGCTCCTGCGCGGCGGGCCACGTCAGGCCGGTGATGCGCTCGCCGTTGAACTCGCCGGTCACCGCGCGCGGCGCGCCGCCGCCTTCCAGGCGCAGCCGGGACGTGGCGACACCCGCGCCCTTGGGCGGCACGCCCGGCGGCGGGCTCTTGCCGTCGAAGCGCATGGTGTCCCGCTGGGCGTCGAAGTAGCCGCGCGGGCGCGTGAAGACGACGACCGAGCTCGCGCCGTTGTCGGCCGGCATGATGCGCTCCGGTCGCAGGTGCACGAAGCTGCCGCTGCGCGGGAACGGGCTGCGATAGATGTGCGTGGTGCCGTAGCCCGGTGCGCTCAGGACGAATTCATAGGCGGTGTCGCCGCGTGCGTTGAACGGGCCCCAGCGGCCGTCTGCTCCGACCGTCTTGGTGTGCACGGCCTCGCCGCGCCGTACGCCGGTTGCCGGGTCCACGGCATGGACCGTTACCTGCGCGCCGTTCAGTGCGAGGTTTTCGGCGCCGAGCGCACGGCCGTCGAGCACAACCTTCGTGTCCGGCGCCACGGCGGTGGTGCGCGGCGCTTCTCCGGTCAGGAATTGCCATGTCGCCGCGAATGCCGCAGGCGAGAAAGAAGTCTCGCGGTGGTCCACGCGCGGCAGCACGACATTGGTCGCGCCCTTGAGCGCGGGGCCGTCGAAGCCGATGTTGGTCGGCTTGCCGGGAGCGCCGATCCATGTGCCGTCGGGCTGCGCGTACTTGTCGTTGTTGTCGGAGCGCAGGGTCATCCACTTCACGCCCGGCGTGACTTCCTCTCCGTTCGGCCCCTTCGGCGCATTGAGCTGCCGCATGAAGCCCGAGAGACCCGAGAACTCGTTGTTCTCCCGGAAGCCCTTCACCGCCCAGATGCCGTGCGCGGGGTTGCCGCCCAGCACCACATGGCTCACCACGGCCGCGCCGCCGCCGTTCTGCACGTAGTTGCGAATGGTGTTGCCGCCGCGCGAATTGCCGATCAGCACCACCTTGGCGGCGCCCGTGTCCTTCAGCACCTTGTCGACCTGGGCCTTGAGGAACGCCGCCGACTCGGCCGTCGAACTGCGTCCGGGCTGGGCCACGGCGTCGTCGTCGCGCGCGAGCGGGTTCGGCTGGTCGAAGGCGAAGAGCCGGTCGGCCGGCCAGCCGTTCGACTCGAAACGCCAGATCGTCGTCTGCCAGAGCGCGGCCGAGTCGCCGTTGCCGTGCACGAACACGATCGGCGGCCGCTCCGCATACGACGGCGAGGTGGGTGAAGAGGTGGCGCAGGCGGTCAGCATGGCGGTGGCGGCTGTCCCGATGACGGCCATGGCTAGAAGGGTGCGGCGGGATTGCATGTTTCGGTCCTGGGGCTGGAGTGCACGTGAAAACGCCCGCCGGCGCAAGAGCGGGCGGGCGTTGCCGGATGCTAGCGGAACACTGTGAAACCGGCTTTGCCGGGCCGCGGGTGCCGCCGCTGTTGTCGTTATGCGAAGACGCCGGCGGTGTCCTGCATGCGGGCCGACACTTCGCCCAGGTGGTGCAAGGTGTCGCCGAAGGTCAGCTCGAGCTGCGTGAGCTTGCGGAAGTAGTGGCTGCCGATGTATTCGTCGGTCACCCCGATGCCGCCGTGCAGCTGCACCGAGTTGGCGGCCACGTAGCGCATCGACGTACCCAGCTGGTACTTGGCGCGCGCCAGCGCCTGGCGGCGTTCTTCCGCCGGGGCGTTGAGCTTGAGCGTCGCGTAGTAGCTCATCGAGCGCGCGAGTTCGAGCTGCATCTTCATGTCGGCGACGCGATGGCGCAGCGCCTGGAAGCTGGAGATGACCACGCCGAACTGCTTGCGCTGGTTCAGGTATTCCACGGTGAGGGCCACGGTCTTGTCCATCACGCCCACTGCCTCGGCGCAGGTGGCGGCAATGCCGACATCCACCGCGTATTCGAGCGCTGCCAGGCCGTCGAGCGTGACCAGCGTGGCGTCGGCCTTGTCGAACACGACTTCGGCGGCACGGGAGCCGTCCTGCGTGCCGTAGCCGCGCGCTTCGACGCCGCTGGCGCTGCGCTCGACCAGGAAGAGGGCGATCTTGCCGTCGACCTTGGCGGGCACCAGGTAGGCATCGGCTTCGTCGCCCACCGGCACCACGCTCTTGGCGCCGTTCAACGACCAGCCGTTGCCGTTCTTCGCGGCATGGGCGTCGCACACGTCCAGGCGGTAGCGCGCCTTGCGCTCCTGGTACGCCAGCACCACGATGGCCTGGCCACCGGCGATGCGCGGCAGCCAGCCGTTCTGGATATCGGTGCCGGCGTAGCCGTTGAGCACCGCACCGGCGATCAGCGTCTGCGCGAAGGGCTCCAGCACGATGCCGCGGCCCAGCTCTTCCATGACGACCATGCCGGCCACCGGGCCCATGCCCAGGCCGCCGTTGTCCTCGCTGATGTACAGGCCGCCCAGGCCGAGTTCGGCCAGCTCGTCCCAGGCTTCGCGCGAGAAGCCGCCCTTGGCTTCGATGCCGCGGCGGCGCTCGAAGTCATAGCCCTTGTCGACCCACTTGCGAACGGCGTCGCGCAGTTGTTCCTGGTCGTCGGAAAAATTGAAATCCATGTTCGTGTCTCCTCAGCCCAGAACCGTCTGCGCGACGATGTTGCGTTGCACTTCGTTCGAGCCACCGTAGATGGTGGTCTTGCGCATGTTGAAGAAGGTCGACGTCAGCGGCGCGAGCGCCGGGTTGCCGCCCGGGAAGTTGCCTTGCCAGCCGGCTTCCATCGCCTCGCGGATCAGTGGCAGCGAGTAGGCGCCGCCGGCCAGCATCATCAGTTCGCTGTAGCGCTGCTGGATCTCGCTGCCGCGGATCTTCAGCAGGCCCGCCACGTCCAGCGAGTTCTTGCCCGAGGTGGCGGCCGACAGCACGCGCAGCACCATCATCTCCAGGGCGACGATGTCGACTTCGAGCTTGGCGATCTCGTCGCGGAAGCGCTGGTCTTCGTACACGCCTTCGCTCTTGGCGATGCGCTTGAGGCGCTCGAGTTCGCGTTTGGCGCGGTTCACGTCGGCGATGTTGGTGCGCTCGTGCGAGAGCAGGTGCTTGGCGTAGGTCCAGCCCTTGTTCTCTTCGCCGATCAGGTTCTCGGCGGGCACTTCGACGTTGTCGAAGAACACCTCGTTCACTTCATGGCCGCCGTCGAGCAGCTTGATCGGGCGCACGGTGACGCCAGGCGACTTCATGTCGAGCAGCAGGAAGCTGATGCCAGTCTGGGGCTTGCCTTCGTTGCTGGTGCGCACGAGGTTGAACATCCAGTCGCCGTACTGGCCGAGCGTGGTCCAGGTCTTCTGGCCGTTGACGATGTATTTGTCGCCTTTGCGCTCTGCCTTGGTCTTGACCGAAGCGAGGTCGGAACCCGAGCCCGGTTCGCTGTAGCCCTGGCTCCACCAGACTTCGCCGCTGGCGATGCCCGGGAGGAAGCGCTTCTGCTGCTCGGCGTTGCCGAAGGCCATGATCACCGGTGCGACCATCACGGGGCCGAACGGCACGATGCGCGGCGCGCCGGCCAGCGCGGTTTCTTCCTCGAACAGGTGGCGCTGCACGGCGGTCCAGCCGGGGCCGCCGAATTCCTTGGGCCAGCCGTAACCCAGCCAGCCCTTCTTGCCGAGGATCTTGGCCCAGCCTTGCAAATCGTCGCGCGTCAGCTCGAGCGCGTTGTGCACCTTGTGTGAAATCTCTTGGGGAAGGTTTTCTTTGACCCAGGCGCGAACCTCTTCGCGGAACTTCTGTTCTTCGGGTGTGAAGCTCAAATCCATGCGTGCCTCGCTGTGTTGATCGGTTCACCGCAGACGCGGTGTGTCTCCGGAGTCGTGAGTTTTAGCACGGTCGTGCTGTGAATCGGTGTCCGCGTTGCGACAAGTGCCGCGCGGATAATCCCGCCTCCCATGAAGAACATCGTGATCCTGATCTCCGGCGGCGGCTCCAACATGGCGGCCATCGTGCGCGCCGCCGAGCGCGACCGCTGGGCCGAGCGCTTCGGCGCCCGCATTGCCGCGGTCGTCAGCAACAAGGCCGATGCCGGCGGGCTGGCCATCGCCCGGTCGCACGGCATCGACACCGCCGTGGTTCCGCACAAGGAATTCGCGACCCGCGAGGCTTTCGACGAGGCCCTGGCGACAGTGGTGGACGCGCACTCGCCCGCACTGGTGGTGCTGGCCGGGTTCATGCGCATCCTGACGCCGGGCTTCGTCGGGCGCTATGCCGGACGGCTGGTGAACATCCACCCCTCGCTGCTGCCCGCGTTTCCGGGGCTCCACACGCACCAGCGCGCCATCGAGGCTGGCTGCAAGGTGGCCGGCGTGACCGTGCACCAGGTAACGACCGAACTCGACCATGGCCCGATCCTGGCGCAGGCCGTGGTGCCCGTGCTGCCGGGCGATACGGCAGCCTCCCTGGCCGGCCGGGTGCTGGCGCAGGAGCACTTGTTGTATCCACGAGCGATCGCCGAATGGCTGGCTGATACATCGCGTCACAACCCTTAAAGTTGTTTTATATTCGCGGGTTTTGGGGAGTTCGAAGTGAAAACCAAATCGCTGCTGCTGACCGTTGCCGGCGCCGTTGCTCTGCTCGCAGGCTGCGCCGCCCCGGCCCCCGCGCCCGCCCCGGCACCCGCCGCGCCGGTGCCCCCGCCGGAACCGGTCTACCAGTGCAATGCCGATGGCGCGCGCTTCGCGGTCGGCCAGCCGCTGACGCCGCAGCTGGAAGCCGCTGCCCGCGTGCGCGCCGGCGCCGGCGTGGTGCGGGTGCTGAAGCCCGGCGAGGCAGCGACGATGGAACTCAACGGCGGACGCCTGAACCTCGATGTCGACGCGCGCAACCGCGTGACCGAGGTCCGCTGCGGCTGACGCGCTTCGTCAGCGGCGGCCCAGGGCGGGCCGGCTCTGACTAGATCGGAGTGAATCTCTGCCGCGTGACGCCGTCGATCTCGACGGTTTCGCCGAACATGGCGGCAGGGCGAACCCAGAGACCGTGGGCTCCGTACAAGGCGCGGTACAGCGTCATCGGTTCCAGGGTCTCGCTGTGGCGAACGGTGCCGAGCACCTCGTATTCGCCGCCCTTGTAGTGGCGGTAGCGACCGAGAGGTGTTTCGATCAGGGGAGGCAGGTTGTCTTCGTTGTTCAACGGGGCTTCTTTCTTCAAAAACTGTCGTGGCTTGATTTGACGGGAGTCGGATGGATCGCGCTGATTTTGTTCACCTGGTTCGACTGAGCGAGCATGCCAGCGCGGACGACAGTGCGCGCTATCGACGCAGCGTGGCGGCTTTTGCCGCGCTCGGCTACCTGTGGGTGCTCGGCTGCCTGGCGCTCGCGGTGGGCCTCATCGCCTGGGTGCTGCTGCCGATCCGGGAAGAGCGCTTCACCTTCACGCGCGGCTGGCTGCTGCTGTTTGCGGGCGGCCTGCTCTGGGCCACGATGCGCGCGCTGTGGGTGCGCTTCGACGAGCCCGAGGGCGTGGAACTGCAGCGCGACGACGCGCCCGCGCTCTTCGAGGCGCTCGACCGCATCCGCGCCAGGATCAAGGGGCCGCCGGTCCATCACGTTTACCTAGACGACGAATTCAACGCCAGCATCCGCCAGGTGCCCCGTTTCGGGCTGTTCGGCGGTGCGGTCAATTCGCTGAACATCGGCCTGCCGCTCCTGATGATGCTGGACCGGCGGCGCCTGCTGTCGGTGCTGGCGCACGAATACGGCCACCTGCGCGGCAACCACGGCAAGCTGAGCGCCTGGATCTATCGCACGCGGCTGTCGTGGCTCAAGCTCGATGCCAGCCTGCAGCGCGACGAGGGCGTGATGGCGCTGGTCTCGCAAGCCTTCTTTCGCTGGTACTTTCCGCGCTTCGCGGCCAAGACCTTCGCGCTCGCCCGACAGGACGAATACGAGGCCGACCGCATCTCCGGCCGGCTGCTGGGCACTTCGGTGGCGGCCGCAGCGCTGACCGAGATCGCGATCAAGGGCAGCTGGTACGCCAACGAATTCTGGCCGTGGCACTGGGCGCGCGCCGAGCACGAGCCGCAGCCGCCCGGTCCGTTCGCTGCCCTGCGCAAGCGGGTGCGCACGCCGCCGGCCGACGACTTCGCGCGCCAGGCGCTGCGCGAGGCGATGCGCCGCGTCAGCGATCTGGAGGACACCCACCCGGTCCTGCGCGACCGGCTCGAAGCCCTCGACCAGAAGGCGGCCTTGCCCGAATGGTCGGTGCGCCCGGCGCTGGAGTTGCTGGCCGACCGGAAGAAATGGATCGAGTATTTCGACAACCGCTGGTGCCGTGCCCACGCCGCCGACTGGAAGCAGCACCATGCGCACCGCTCGCGTATCCGCGAACGTATCGGGGTGCTGGCCGCGCGCGGTGAGCGCAACACGCCGGACGAAATGGTCGAATGGGCCGATTCCGAGCGCCGGCTCAACCCGTCCGCGCCGGTGCGAACCCGCTACGAGAGCGCGCTGCGGATCGCGCCCGAGCACCCCGGCGCACTGCGCGGGCTGGTCCAGATGCTGCCGGCGACCGACCGCGCGGCACGGCTGGTGGTGCTCGAGCGGCTGCATGGCTCCGGCGCGGCCAGCCGCTGGTGGGCTGCCAAAAGCGCCGTGGCCTCGCTCGAAGATCCCGATGCCGGGCCGCACGACGAGGTGGCGCTGAAGCTGTGGCGCGGCCGGCTCAAGGAGGCGGAGGAGGCCGAGACGCGCGCCTGGGAGGAAATCACGGGAACGCCGTTTTTCAGCCAGATCTCGCGGCACGACCTGAACGACTACGAACTGGGCGAACTTCGCGCCGACCTCGTGCGCTGCCTTCCCGCCTCGCGGGCCTGGCTGGTGCGCAAGAACCTGCGCGAGTTTCCGTGGCGCCGTGCGTACGTCGTGTTCGTCGAGCTGCCAGGACTGGACGACGAGGACCGCTGGCACATGTGCCGCCAGCTGGAGCAGACGCTCACTTTGCCGGGTGCCGCGCTGGTGCTGTGGGCGGGCCATTCGCCGACGCTGGAAGACATCGAGCGCGAGGCTTTCGGGGCGGTCTGGGCACGCACCGCATAGCCCTTCGGACCGCCGGGCCGGCTGGCTGAGACAATCGGGGGATGCATCCCAAAGCCCTGTTGGAGGCCACCGCCGATCTGGTCGGCCTTGTCCTGAAATTCGATCACCCGGCCGACCAGGTCGTTTCGCGGTTTTTCCGCGACCACCGCGAGTTCGGCCCGCGCGAGCGCGCGGCGCTCGCCGAGACCGTCTACACCGTGCTTCGCAAGAAGCTGCTGTTCGACCATCTTTCGCCTTCGGGCACCGGTTCCAAGGAGCGCCGCATGGCGATCCTCGGTTTCTATGGCCCGCGCGATTTCCTGAAGAGCGCGCTCAACGACACCGAAAAGCGCTGGCTCGACAACTGCGACGCGGTGAAGCCCGACGACCTGCTCGAGCGCCATCGCCACAACCTGCCCGAGTGGCTGGTCGCGCCGCTCAAGGCGCAGCTGGGCGACGGTTTCTGGCCGCTGGTCGAGAGCCTGCAGCAGCCGGCACCGCTTGATTTGCGCGTCAATGCGCTGACCGACAAGCGCGCCGATGTGAAGGTCGAGCTTGCGAAGGCGGCCATCAAATCGGAAGTCACGCCGTTCTCGCCCTGGGGCTTGCGCATCGAGGGCAAGCCGGCGCTGACCAAGCTGGACGCCTTTGCCCGCGGCGCCATCGAGGTGCAGGACGAAGGCTCGCAATTGCTGGCGCTGTTGCTGGACGCCAAACGCGGCGAAATGGTGGTCGATTTCTGCGCCGGCGCCGGCGGCAAGACGCTGGCCATCGGCGCGACCATGCGTAACACCGGCCGGCTCTACGCCTTCGACACCTCGGCCCACCGGCTCGACGCGCTCAAGCCGCGGCTGGCGCGCAGCAAGCTGTCGAACGTGCATCCGGCCGCGATCGCCCATGAGCGCGACGACCGGATCAAGCGTCTGGCGGGCAAGATCGACCGCGTGCTGGTCGATGCGCCGTGCTCGGGACTGGGTACGCTGCGGCGCAATCCGGACCTGAAATGGCGCCAATCGGCCAAGGCGGTCGAGGAATTGACGGTCAAGCAGACAGCCATCCTGCAAAGCGCGGCGCGGCTGGTGAAATCGGGCGGACGTCTGGTTTACGCCACGTGCAGCGTGCTGCCGGAGGAAAACGAGGCCATTGCGGAGGCTTTTGGCGCCGCGAACCCCGATTTCGTGCCCGTGGACGCCGCGGAACTGCTGCAGGGCCTCAAAGTCGAGGGTTTCGAGGCCCTGTGCGCTGGCGGGGAGGGTGGTCGGCGCTATCTGCGGCTCTGGCCGCACCGCCATGCGACCGACGGTTTCTTCGCCGCCGTGTGGAACCGCAAATAGGGATTGCACTCCAAACTAGGGTTAATCTGCGCATTTCTTGAAGGTTTAAAGGGCTTGTTCTAGGCCCTCCCCTTTAAAATCGCGGGTTATCTGAAGGCTGCACCTTCGTGTGGCCATGGAGTACCTGACTCAATGTTGCTTCCTGACTCCGCCGTTCTGAATGCGGCCATCGAATGGCTCGGACACGGCCTGTGGGACATCGCATGGTGGCAAGTCGTGCTGTACACGCTCGTCACCACGCACATCACGATTGCCGCGGTCACCATCTTCCTGCACCGGACGCAAACGCACCGGGCCATGGACCTGGGCCCGATTCCCTCGCATTTCTTCCGTTTCTGGCTCTGGATCGGCACCGGCATGGTGACGAAGGAATGGGTTGCCATTCACCGCAAGCACCACGCCAAGTGCGAAACTCAGGACGACCCGCACAGCCCGCAGGTCAAGGGTATCGACGAAGTGCTCTGGCGCGGCGCCGAACTCTATCGCGCCGAATCCAAGAACAAGGAAACGATGGAGCGCTACGGTCACGGCACGCCCGATGACTGGATCGAGCGCAACCTGTATTCGCGCTACAGCTGGCAAGGCGTGGGCCTCATGCTGATCCTGAACCTGGCGCTGTTCGGCACGCTCGGCATGGCCGTGTGGGCTGTCCAGATGCTGTGGATCCCCATCACCGCCGCCGGCATCATCAACGGCATCGGCCACTACTGGGGCTACCGCAACTTCGAGGCGCCCGACGCCAGCCGCAACATCATGCCCTGGGGCCTGATCATCGGTGGCGAAGAGTTGCACAACAACCATCACACCTACCCGACCTCGGCCAAGTTCTCGGTCAAGAAGTACGAGTTCGACATCGGCTGGATCTACATCCAGGCGCTGCAGAAGCTGGGCTGGGCCAAGGTCAAGAAGGTGCCGCCGAAGATGCTGATGGGCGATATCCAGCCCGTGGCCAACGAAAAGACGCTCGAGGCGGTAATCGCCAATCGTTACGAAGTCATGGCCGGTTATGCGCGCGAAATGCGCCGTGCCACCAGCCAGGAACTGGAAACGCTGAAGACCAAGGGCGCCGATCTGTCGGTGCTCAAGGCCGCCAAGCGCTGGCTGCACCGCGACGACGACAAAGTGCCTGCATCGGCCCGCACGCACGTCTCGCAGGCTCGTGCCGCTCACCCGGTGCTGGACAAGATGGTCACGATGCGCGAAGAGCTGCGCCAGCTTTGGTTGAACACCTCGCAGTCGCGCGAGCAGCTGGCGGCCGATCTGGCGGCCTGGTGCCATCGGGCAGAGGCCAGCGGTATCGCCGGCCTGCGTGATTTCTCTACGCGCCTGCGCGCAGCACGCGCTTAATAGCTTCCGTGCTCAAATCAAAAAGCCGGCCTCAGGGTCGGCTTTTTTGTGTCCGTCGTTTTTTGCCGGTGGTGGTCTTGCGCCATCGCATCGCAAATCGACAGGCAACAAAAAACCCGCTGGGTAAGCAGCGGGTTTTTGTTTTGGAAAACCAGGGCTGAATTACTTCAGCTTGATTTCCTTGTATTCGACATGCTTGCGCGCCTTGGGGTCGAACTTCATGATCGACATCTTTTCAGGCATCGTCTTCTTGTTCTTGCTGGTCGTGTAAAAGTGGCCGGTACCCGCGGTGGATTCCAGCTTGATCTTTTCGCGTCCGCCTTTGCTCGTTGCCATGATTCAGCTCCTTAAGCTTGGCCGCGTGCGCGCAGGTCTGCGAGCACGGAGTCGATACCGTTCTTGTCGATCAGGCGCAGCGCGGCGCTCGAAACGCGCAGGCGAACCCAGCGGTTTTCAGTCTCGACCCAGAAACGGCGGTATTGCAGGTTCGGCAGGAACCGGCGCTTGGTTTTGTTGTTGGCGTGGGAAACGTTGTTTCCGACCATCGGGCCTTTGCCCGTTACGTCGCATACGCGTGCCATGTGGACACTCTTTCTTGAACAGCTGGCACCGGCGCAATCGTGGCGATTGCAGGTGTTTTGCAGCTTGACCTCGCCAGAAACGGGTGGCGGTACCCCGACTTTGCCGCGACTCGTAAGAGAGCCTTGTTTCGGCAAAGCCTCGGATTATAGCCCTTTTGGGCGACCGACCGCTTAAAGCGTGCCGTCCTGCTCCAGGAAGCGCTGTGCGTCGAGTGCGGCCATGCAGCCGGTGCCCGCGCTCGTGATGGCTTGGCGGTACACGTTGTCCTGCACGTCGCCGGCGGCGAAGACGCCCGGAATGCTGGTCATCGTGGCGAAGCCCTGCAGGCCGGAGCGGGTCAGGATGTAGTTGTCCTTCATTTCCAGCTGGCCCTGGAAGATGTCGGTGTTCGGGTGGTGCCCGATGGCGATGAAGCAGCCCTTCAGGTCGATCTGCTCGGTGGCGCCGGTCTGCGTGTTCTTGATGCGGATGCCCGTCACGCCGGTGTCGTCGCCCAGCACCTGGTCGAGTTCGCTGTGCAGCTTCAGCACGATCTTGCCTTCGGCGACCTTCTCCTTGACCTTGTCGATCAGGATGGGTTCGGCGCGGAACTTGTCGCGGCGATGCACCAGCGTCACCTTGTTGGCGATGTTGGCGAGGTAGAGCGCTTCCTCGACCGCGGTGTTGCCGCCGCCGATCACGCAGACTTCCTGCTCGCGGTAGAAGAAGCCGTCGCAGGTGGCGCAGGCGGAGACGCCGCGGCCCATGAACTTCTGCTCCGAGTCGAGGCCCAGGTACTTCGCCGAGGCACCCGTGGCGATGATCAGCGAGTCGCAGGTGTAGGTGCTGCTGTCGCCCGTCAGCGTGAACGGGCGCTTGCTCAGGTCGACCTTGTTGATGTGGTCGAACACGATCTGCGTCTTGAATCGCTCCGCATGTTCCAGAAAGCGCTGCATGAGGTCCGGGCCCTGCACGCCGTGGACGTCGGCCGGCCAGTTGTCGACCTCGGTGGTGGTCATCAGTTGCCCGCCCTGGGCGATGCCCGTGATGAGCAGCGGCTGCAGGTTTGCGCGGGCTGCATAAACGGCGGCGGTGTAGCCGGCGGGGCCGGAGCCGAGAATCAAAACCTTGGCGTGTTGGGGAGCGGACATGAGTAGAAAACCTAGGATATACGCTGATTCAGCGTGTACATTTTCAGGGTGGTAGCGATATATATGGAGTATCACCGCCCGGTTCAACTCCGGGTGAACGGTGTTTTCAATGCGCGCGATTGTAGTAATCCATTGGCTTGCCTTTTGGACCGCTCCGTGCGCTGTAGCAGGGATTGATAAATGTCGATGCTGTCCAACCTCGAATTGCTTCGGCGCGTTCCATTGTTCGCGTCGCTGACGGCCACGCAGTCCGCCAGCATCGCGGACGCGATCATCAAGAAGCGCTTCAAGCGCGCGGAAGTCGTCGTGGAGCAGGGCAAGAAGTCCGATGCGCTCTACATCATCCTGACCGGGCGTGCCCGCGTCACCAGCGCCGACAGCCGCGGCCGCGAGGTCATCCTGGCCACGCTGCACCCCGGCGACTATCTCGGCGAGATGAGCCTGATCGACGACGAGCCGCATTCGGCCACCGTGCGCACCGAAATCCAGTGCGACGTGCTCATGCTGGGCCGCGACGCCTTCGCGCGCTGCCTGCCCGAGAATTCCTCGATGGCCTACAACATCATGCGCGGCCTGGTGCAGCGCCTGCGCCACGCCGACCGCAAGATCGAATCGCTGGCGCTCATGGACGTGTATGGTCGCGTGGCGCGCTCGCTGCTCGAGTTCGCCATCGAGGACGGCGCGGGCAATCTCAAGGTCCGCGACAAGATCTCCCGCCAGGACCTGGCAAAGATGGTCGGTGCCTCGCGCGAAATGGTGAGCCGCGTCATGAAGGATCTCGAGGAGCGCGGCTTCGTGCAGACCCAGGACGACGGGTCGATGATCGTCAAGGAACGGCTCCTGTCCCTGGCTTGAGCCCCCAGGTCGGGCCCGTTACGAGCGGCATCGGCCTTTTGTTGTAGTGTTCGTGCGTCCGGCCCCTGCTTTTCTGGACCGGGTGCCGTGTTTTTCATGACCTATTCGCTCAATACGCTTCAATCTTCCTCTGCCGCCGATGGGCAACCCGTGCGCACGCGCGCCATGCGCTTCGCCCACGAAATCACGCTGATCGCAGGATTCGCAGCGCTGTTGTTCTGGCTGCTCGCAATGCTGAGCTTCACGCTGTCCGATGCCGCCTGGTCGACGTCGGGCACCGGAGGCGAAATCAAGAACTGGGGTGGCCGTGTCGGTGCCTGGCTGGCCGATGGCAGCTACTTTGTCGCGGGCTATTCCGTGTGGTGGTGCCTGGCCGCCGGGCTGCGCGCCTGGCTGTCGTCGCTGGCCAGTTGGCTGCGCGGCGGTGAGCCGGCTTCGACTGCCGAGCAACAGCCTCCGCGCGGCCGCTTCAACCGCAGCCGTCTTGCATTCTGGCTCGGCCTCGTGCTGCTGCTGTGCGCGAGCGCCATGCTCGAATGGTCGCGCCTGTACCGTCTCGAAGGCCATCTGCCGGGTGGTGCTGGTGGCGGTGCAATCGGTGCCCTGGTCGGGCCTTCCAGCGTGCGCTGGCTGGGGTTCACCGGCTCGGCGCTGGTGGCCATTGCCGGCGGCGTGATCGGTTCCGCGCTGGTGTTCCGTTTCTCGTGGAGCCTGATCGCCGAGCGCATCGGCGCGCGTGCCTATTCGCTCTTCGAGTCGCGCCGCGAAAAGCGCGAAATGGCCGCCGACATCGCGATGGGCAAGCAGGCCGCCCGCGAACGCGCCGAGGCCGACGAGCCGGCGTTCACGCGCGGCGGCGAAGCCTCGGGCCGGGGCGGCGAGCCTTCCATGTCCTCCGCGCCGTCGGCCTTCGAGGACGATGACGAAATCCGCATCGAGCCGCGTGCCAAGCGCCGCCCACCGTCTCCGCCGGTGCAGATCGAGCCGGCAATGACCGAGGTGCCCAAGAGCGATCGCGTCGTCAAGGAGCGCCAGAAGCCGCTCTTCAAGGAACTGCCCGACAGCAAGCTGCCGCAGGTCGATCTGCTCGACGCCGCGCAGGCGCGCCAGGAAACCGTATCTTCCGACACGCTCGAGATGACCTCGCGCATGATCGAGAAGAAGCTCAAGGACTTCGGCGTCGAGGTGCGCGTGGTGCTCGCTTCGCCGGGCCCTGTCATCACGCGCTATGAAATCGAGCCCGCCACCGGCGTCAAGGGCTCGCAGATCGTCAACCTTGCCAAGGACCTCGCGCGTTCGCTCTCGCTGGTGTCGATCCGCGTGGTCGAGACCATCCCGGGCAAGAACTACATGGCGCTCGAGTTGCCGAACGCCAAGCGCCAGTCGATCAAGCTCAGCGAAATCCTGGGCTCGCAGATCTACAACGAAGGCAAGTCGATGCTCACCATGGGCCTCGGCAAGGACATCATCGGCAACCCCGTGGTGGCCGACCTCGCGAAGATGCCGCACGTGCTGGTGGCCGGTACCACCGGCTCGGGCAAGTCGGTGGGTATCAACGCGATGATCCTTTCGCTGCTCTACAAGGCCGAGGCGCGCGACGTTCGCCTGCTCATGATCGACCCGAAGATGCTCGAAATGTCGGTCTACGAAGGCATCCCGCACCTGCTGGCGCCCGTGGTCACCGACATGCGCCAGGCGGCTCACGGCCTGAACTGGTGCGTGGCCGAGATGGAGCGCCGCTACAAGCTCATGAGCAAGCTCGGCGTGCGCAACCTGGCGGGCTACAACACCAAGATCGACGAAGCCAAGGCGCGCGAGGAGTTCATCTACAACCCCTTCAGCCTCACGCCGGACGATCCGGAACCGCTCAAGCGCGAACCGCACATCGTCGTGGTGATCGACGAGCTGGCCGACCTGATGATGGTGGTCGGCAAGAAGATCGAAGAGCTGATCGCCCGCCTCGCGCAGAAGGCGCGGGCCGCCGGCATTCACCTGATCCTGGCCACGCAGCGCCCCAGCGTCGACGTGATCACCGGCCTCATCAAGGCCAACATCCCGACCCGCATCGCGTTCCAGGTGTCGAGCAAGATCGACAGCCGCACCATCCTCGACCAGATGGGCGCCGAAGCGCTGCTCGGCATGGGCGACATGCTCTACATGCCCAGCGGCACCGGCCTGCCTGTGCGCGTGCACGGCGCCTTCGTGAGCGACGAGGAGGTGCATCGCGTGGTGGCCTACCTCAAGAGCCAGGGCGAGCCCGACTACATCGAGGGCGTGCTCGAAGGCGGCACGGTCGATGGCGATGGTGACGGCGACATGCTGGGTGGCGGCGGCGATGCCGAAAAAGACCCGATGTACGACCAGGCCGTCGAGGTCGTGCTCAAGAACCGCAAGGCCAGCATCTCGCTGGTGCAGCGCCACCTGAAGATCGGCTACAACCGCGCCGCTCGCCTGGTCGAGGACATGGAAAAAGCCGGCCTCGTCAGCGCCATGAGCGGCAGCGGCCAGCGCGAAATTCTGGTGCCGGCGCGCGCGGCCGAATAATTCGCGGGGCTGGACCGGTATTTCTGGTTACGGGTTGAAAGGAAATTTGCAAAAAGCCATTCGGCATTGCAAATCTTCATCAAGACCTACACCTGTCGCAATTGGCGGCAGGTAGGGTCTGAACCCGGTGTCACGGCCCCGTGCCACAGCCTTACAGCTATTGCGAGGAATTCAAATTGAAATTGCGTCATTGGCTATTGATTGGCCTCGTGTGTTCCGCCAACGCCTGGGCGGGCGGCCTCGAAAGCCTCGAAACCTTCGTGAAGACGGTCAAGTCCGGCCGCGCCGATTTCACCCAGACCGTGACCGCGCCGTCGCGCGAAGGCCAGCCGGGCCGCACCAAGACATCGACCGGCACCTTCGAGTTTCAGCGTCCGGGCAAATTCAAGTTCGACTACCAGAAGCCCTTTGCGCAGAGCATCGTGGCCGACGGCAGGACGCTCTGGCTCTACGACGCCGACCTGAACCAGGTCACGCAGCGCGCGCAGGCACAGGCGCTGGGCTCCACGCCCGCCGCGCTGATTGCCGCCGCGCCCGACCTGAAGGCGCTACAGGCCGACTTCACGCTCGAGGCTTCGCCCGACCGCGACGGCCTGCAATGGGTCAAGGCGACGCCGAAGAACAAGGACGGCCAGCTGCAGAGCGTGCAGGTGGGCTTCCAGGGCGACGCGCTCGCGGCGCTCGAAATCCTCGACAGCTTCGGCCAGCGTTCGGTGCTCAAGTTCAGCAAGGTCGAAGTGAACCCTTCGCTGCCGGCCAGCGTGTTCGACTTCAAGGCGCCCGCCGGCGCCGACGTCGTCAAGCAATAAGCCGCCAAGCGTAGAACCGGTTTGGCCACCAGCGCGCATCAACCTCTTGCCGAGCGCCTGCGTCCGCGCACGCTCGGCGAAGTGATCGGCCAGCAGCACCTGCTGGGGCCGGGCATGTCGCTGCGCATCGCGTTCGAATCGGGCCAGCCGCATTCGTGCATCCTCTGGGGCCCGCCCGGCACCGGCAAGACCACCATCGCGCGGCTCATGGCCGACGCCTTCGACGCGCAGTTCCTGAGCATCAGCGCGGTGCTCGGAGGCGTGAAGGACATCCGCGAAGCCGTGGACCTTGCCACCGCCGCGCGCGACGGGCTCACGCAGCAGCGCACCATCGTCTTCGTCGACGAAGTGCACCGCTTCAACAAGAGCCAGCAGGACGCCTTCCTGCCGCATGTGGAGTCGGGGCTCTTCACCTTCATCGGCGCGACCACCGAGAACCCGTCGTTCGAGGTCAACTCCGCGTTGCTCTCGCGTGCCGCCGTGTACGTGCTGCAGTCGCTCAACGAAGACGACCTCAAGCAGATCGTGACGCGCGCGCAGGACATCCAGGCCGTGCCCGCCATCGACACCGCGGCGGTCGACCGCCTCGTGGCGTATGCCGACGGCGACGCACGCCGTCTGCTCAACACGCTCGAGACGCTCGCTGTCGCGGCGCGCGCCGAGAAGCTCTCGAACATCTCCGACGAATGGCTGCTGCGTGTGCTCGGCGAGCGCATGCGGCGCTACGACAAGGGCGGCGAGCAGTTCTACGACACCATCAGCGCGCTGCATAAATCGGTGCGCGGCAGCGACCCCGACGCCGCGCTCTATTGGTTCGTGCGCATGCTCGACGGCGGCGCCGATCCGCGCTACATGGCGCGACGACTCGTACGCATGGCGAGCGAAGACATCGGCCTGGCCGACCCGCGCGCGTTGCGCCTTGCACTCGACGCGGCCGAGGTCTACGAACGGCTGGGTACCCCGGAAGGCGAACTGGCGCTGGCCGAGTGCGTGGTCTACCTTGCCATCGCGCCCAAGTCGAACGCCGTCTACAAGGCCTACAACGCGGTGCGCGCCCTCGTGAAGAAGGACAGCACGCGCCCGGTGCCCATGCACCTGCGCAATGCACCCACCAAGCTCATGAAAGAGCTCGACTACGGTAAGGGTTACCGCTATGCGCACGACGAGGAGGGCGGTTTCGCCGCCGGCGAGCGCTACCTTCCCGACGGCCTGGAAGGCCAGGTTTTCTATGAGCCCGTCGACCGCGGGCTCGAAATCCGCATCGGCGAAAAGCTTCGCGAACTGCGCCGCCTGAACGCTGAAGGCAACGACTGATACGGTCTTGCAACATGCGCGCAAGCCGTGCATGACCCCACGCACATACAGCATGAGGTGAGCGGGTAAACCCCGGTCAACACGCACCAAATCAGCGCTGGTGCGTGACTACAATCCCGCCCACAAATCCGCCGGCGACACATGTTGGCTGGTTTTTTGCTTATCAAGCTGGGGGCGCCAAACCGGTGCCCCAGTGGGTGAATGGCACCCCGCAACGGTGCAACACATAGGGAACGAGATATGGACATTTTGCTGCAGCAGATCATCAACGGTCTGGTTCTCGGCAGCATGTATGCCTTGATAGCCTTGGGCTACACCATGGTGTACGGCATCATCAATCTGATCAACTTTGCGCACGGAGAAGTATTGATGGTGGGGGCTCTGACGAGCTGGACCATCATCGGGCTCATGAAGGACGGCATGCCCAACACACCGGGCTGGTTGATCCTCCTCATTGCCCTGGTCATTGCCTGCATCGTCGCGGCAACCCTCAATTTCGTGATCGAGAAAGTGGCTTACCGGCCGCTGCGCAACAGCCCCAAGCTCGCGCCGCTGATCACCGCCATCGGCATGTCGATCCTGCTGCAGACGCTGGCGATGATCATCTGGAAGCCGACCAACAAGGCCTATCCCAACCTGCTGCCCACCGACCCCATCCACGTGGCCGGCGCGGTGATCTCTCCCACCCAGGTCATGATCCTCAGCGTCACGGCGTTCTCGCTCGTGGTGCTCATGTGGCTGGTCAACTACACCAAGCTCGGCCGCGCGATGCGCGCCACCGCGGAGAACCCGCGCGTTGCCGCCCTCATGGGCATTCGCCCCGACATGGTCATCTCGGCCACCTTCATCATCGGTGCCGTGCTCGCGGCCATCGCCGGCGTGATGTACGCATCGAACTACGGCATCGCGCAACACGCGATGGGCTTCCTGCCCGGCCTGAAGGCCTTCACCGCCGCGGTGTTCGGCGGCATCGGCAACCTCGCGGGCGCGGTGGTCGGGGGCATCCTGCTGGGGCTCATCGAAGCCATCGGCTCGGGCTACATCGGCACCATCACGGGTGGCGTGCTGGGCAGCAACTACAGCGACATCTTCGCGTTCATCGTGCTGATCGTCATGCTCACCCTGCGTCCGTCCGGCCTGCTCGGCGAACGCGTGGCGGACCGTGCCTAAGGAGCGAGACATGAAGAACAGCAAGAACCTCGCGCTCTACATCGTCGGCGCCATCGCCGTGCTCGCACTGCCCCTGCTGCTGCAGATGCAAGGCAACGCCTGGGTGCGCATCGCCGACATCGCACTGCTCTACGTGCTGCTGGCACTGGGCCTGAACATCGTGGTCGGCTATGCTGGCCTGCTCGACCTGGGCTATGTGGCCTTCTTCGCGGTGGGGGCCTACCTCTTCGCGCTCATGGGCTCGTCGCATCTGACCGAGACCTTCCCGTGGTTCGCGCAGATGTTCCCGAACGGCATGCACACCTCGCTGCTGATCGTGATACCGCTGGCGCTGGTGGTGGCCGGCTGCCTCGGCGTGCTGCTGGGGGCGCCCACGCTCAAGCTGCGCGGCGACTACCTGGCCATCGTCACGCTGGGCTTCGGCGAAATCATCCGCGTGTTCCTGAACAACCTGGACCAGCCCGTCAACATCACCAACGGTCCGAAGGGCATCACCGCCATCGACTCCATCAAGTTCTGGGGCCTGGACCTCGGCAAGGCATGGAAGTTCGACGGCTTCACGATCTCTTCGGTGTCGCTTTACTACTACCTGTTCCTGGCGCTCGTGGTCGCGACCGTGATCATTTCGCACCGCCTGCAGACCTCGCGCATCGGCCGCGCCTGGATGGCCATCCGCGAAGACGAGATCGCCGCCAAGGCCATGGGCATCAACACCCGCAACATGAAGCTGCTGGCCTTCGGCATGGGCGCGAGCTTCGGCGGTGTGTCGGGCGCGATGTTCGCCGCCTTCCAGGGCTTCGTGTCGCCCGAGTCCTTCAGCCTGATGGAGTCGGTGATGATCGTGGCGATGGTGGTGCTCGGCGGCATCGGCCACCTGCCCGGCGTGATTTTGGGCGCCGTGCTGCTGGCGGCCTTGCCCGAAGTGCTGCGCTACGTGGCCGGCCCGCTGCAGGCGGCCACCGACGGTCGCCTCGACGCATCGATCCTGCGCCAGCTGTTCATCGCGCTGGCCATGATCGTCATCATGCTGCTGCGCCCGCGCGGCCTGTGGCCTTCGCCGGAGCACGGCAAGACGCTGGCCAGGAAGGGCGGCGTGCCCGTCGACCCGGCCCATGCGGCCGTGGCCCCGGGTTCGCTGCAGACACACGCGCCGGGCATCGATACGCCCGCCGACGAATTGCCGGGTGCGGCCTCGCGTCCCATGTCGATCAATCCCTGAACGCCGAAGGAGAAATCAACATGACGACGACATCGGACACCATCCTCGACGTGCGCGGCATCTCCAAGCGCTTCGGCGGCTTGCAGGCCCTCTCCGACGTGGGCATCACCATCAAGCGCGGCCAGGTCTACGGCCTGATCGGCCCCAACGGCGCTGGCAAGACCACGTTCTTCAACGTGATCACCGGCCTGTACACGCCCGACAGCGGCACCTTCGAGCTCGCTGGCAAGCCCTACCAGCCCACGGCCGTGCACGAAGTGGCCAAGGCCGGCATTGCGCGCACCTTCCAGAACATCCGCCTCTTCGCCGAAATGACGGCGCTGGAGAACGTGATGGTCGGGCGCCACATCCGCACCAACTCCGGCGTGTTCGGCGCCATGCTGCGCACCGGCAGCTTCAAGGCCGAAGAGGCTGCCATCGCCAAGCGCGCGCATGAGCTGCTCGACTACGTGGGCATCGGCAAGTTCGCCGACTACAAGGCGCGCACGCTGAGCTACGGCGACCAGCGGCGCCTGGAGATCGCACGCGCGCTGGCTACCGACCCGCAGCTCATCGCGCTGGACGAGCCGGCCGCCGGCATGAACCTGACCGAGAAGGTCGCGCTGCGCGAGCTGATCGACCGCATCCGCCGCGACAACCGCACCATCCTGATCATCGAACACGACGTCAAGCTCATCATGGGCCTGTGCGACCGCGTCACCGTGCTGGACTACGGCAAGCAGATTGCCGAAGGAACGCCGGTGGACGTGCAGAAGAACGAGAAGGTGATCGAGGCCTACCTCGGCACCGGAGGCCACTGAAATGACGACAGCAACGATGAGCGAACAAGCAACCATGGACGGCGCCGCGCAAGCCAAGGCAGCCGGCAAGACGCTGCTGAAGGTCAATGGACTGAAGGTGGGCTACGGCGGCATCCAGGCCGTCAAGGGCGTGGATTTCGAGGTGCGCGAGGGCGAGCTGGTCTCGCTGATCGGCTCCAACGGCGCCGGCAAGACCACCACCATGAAGGCCATCACCGGCACGCTGCCGGCCGGAGCCGGCAACATCGAGTTCCTGGGCCGCAGCATCAAGGGCCGCGGCGCCTGGGACTTGGTGTCGGAAGGCCTGGTGATGGTGCCGGAAGGTCGCGGCGTGTTCACGCGCATGACCATCACCGAGAACCTGCAGATCGGCGCCTACATCCGCAAGGACAAGGCCGAGATCGCGAAGGACATGGAGCGCGTGTTCGTCACCTTCCCGCGCCTGCGCGAGCGCAAGGACCAGCTGGCCGGCACCATGTCGGGCGGCGAACAGCAGATGCTGGCCATGGGCCGCGCGCTGATGGCGCGCCCCAAGGTGCTGCTGCTGGACGAACCCACCATGGGCCTGTCGCCGATCATGTGCGACAAGATCTTCGAGGTGGTGCAGACCGTGGCCTCGCAGGGCGTGACCATCCTGCTGGTGGAGCAGAACGCCAACCGCGCGCTGCAACTGGCCGATCGGGGCTACGTGATGGAGTCGGGCCTGATCACCATGAGCGGCGAGGCCAAGGCCCTGCTGAGCGACCCGCGCGTGCGGGCCGCGTACCTGGGCGAATGATCAGTCGACCTTCGCGCCGGTCGCTTTCACGACCGCTTCGTACTTCGCCAGTTCGCTCTTCATGAACGAACCGAACTGCTCCGGCGAGCTGGCAACCGGCTCCGCCAGCAGTCCGGCGAAGCGCGTCTTCGTTTCCGGCGCATTGAGCGCGGCCACGAACGCCTGATTCAGTTTCACGATCACGTCGTGCGGCGTGCCGGCCGGCGCGATCAGTCCCCACCAGGTGTCGATGGAAAAGCCCTTGAGCGTGTCGGCAATCGGCGGCACTTCGGGCAGCGAGCTGCTGCGCTGCAGCGTCGTTACCGCAATCGCCTTCAGCTTGCCCGAGCGGATGTTCGGCGCGGCGGTGGCGAGGTTGTCGAAGTTGAAGTCGACCTGCCCGGAAATCAGCGCTAGCTGCGCCGGGCTGCCGCCGTTGTACGGAATGTGCACGGCGAAGATGCCGGCTTCCTTCTTGAACAGCTCGCCCGCCAGGTGCCCGGCGCTGCCGTTGCCGCCGCTGCCGTAGTTGAGCTTGGCCGGGTTGGCCTTGGCGTAGCGGATCAGGTCGGCCACGCTGTTGATGTTCAGGCGCTTGGCGGTGTCGGCGTTCATGACCAGCACGTTGGGCACGCGGACCATCTGCGTGATGGGCGCGAAGTCGGTCGCGGCGTTGAACGGGATCTTGTTGTAGAGCCACGGGTTCACCGCGTTCGTGGCGGTGGCCGCGATGCCGATGGTCAGGCCGTCCGGCGGTGCCTTCGCCACGATGTCGGCGCCGATGTTGCCGCCCGCGCCGGGTTTGTTGTCGATGATGACCGGGCCCAGCGTGTCCTTGACGCGCTCGGCCAGGATGCGCGCCGTGTTGTCGATCGGGCCGCCGGCCGCGTAGGGCACGACGAGGCGGATGGGGCGCTGTTGCTGCTGCGCCATGGCCGTGCCGGTGCCCATCAGGGCGGTGGCGCTTGCGAGGAGGGTGAGAAGGAGGTGTCTCGTCTTCATCTTTGTTGTGTTTTATTTATTCAGGGAATCAGGGAATGGCCTTGTCGGCCTCGGTGGTGAACGCGTCTGCAAAGAACTCTTCTTCGGGCAGCCCGGCCAACGCCACGTAGTCGCGCTTGGCCGAGTCGACCACGATGGGTGCCCCGCAGGCATAGACCTGGTGGCCCGACAGGTCGGCGAAGTCTTCCAGCACGGCCTGGTGGACGAAGCCGGTGCGGCCGGTCCAGTTGTCCTGCGGCGTCGCGTTGGAGATGACGGGCACGTAGCGCAGCTGGGGCATCTGCGCCATCTGCTCACGTACCCAGGCGTCCATGTACAGGTCTTCGGGGCGGCGGCCGCCCCAGTAGAGCGACACGGGCCGCGTGATGCCCTTGAACTGCATGTGCTCCAGCAGCGCCTTGATGGGCGCGAAGCCCGTGCCCGAGGCCAGCAGCACCATGGGCTTGTCGGAGTCCTCGCGCAGGAAGAAGCTGCCGAACGGGCCTTCGATGCGCAGGATTTCCTTTTCCTTCATCGTGCCGAACACATGGTCCGTGAACTTGCCGCCCGGCAGGTGCCGCAGATGCAGTTCGATGCCCGTGCCCGGCACGCCGACGGTATGCGGCGCGTTGGCCATCGAATAACTGCGGCGGGCGCCGTCGCGAAGGATGAATTCCACGTACTGGCCCGCGTAGAACTGCAGAGGCTCGCCGGCCGGCAGCTGCAGGCGCACCAGCATCACGTCGTGCGACTGGCGCGTGAGCGCCATCACCCGCACCGGCATCTTGCGGATCGGCAGCGCGCCGGCCTCCGTGACCTGGCGCGATTCCAGCACCACGTCGCTGGTGGCGTGGGCGCAGCAGGTCAGCACGAAGCCGGCCAGCTGTTCTTCGGCGCTCAGGGCCTTGCTCTGGTGGGGGCCGAGGGTGACCTCGCCCGAGAGCTTCTTGCACTTGCAGGAGCCGCAGGCGCCGTCCTTGCAGCCGTAGGGCAGGCCGATGCCTTGCCGGATGCCGGCCGCGAGGATGGTTTCGTCGCCCTGCGCCACGAAATGGCGCCCGCTCGGCTCGACGGTGATGGAAAAGCCCGCCTCATGCGGCGCTGTAGCAGTCATCGGTATTCTTCGGGGGGTAATCTCTTTGGCGCTGCGAACAGCCCGGGAGCAACTGAATTGGGACAGGAACAGGATTTTGCCTTCAATCAATAGCCCCTCCGGCGCCTTGCCGGCGCGCTTCCGGCGCGAGCGCCTCCTGATCGTCGGCTGCGGCGACGTCGGCCAGCGCGTGGCGCGCGATCTTTCCGGCCGCATGCAACTGGTGGCGCTCACGTCTTCGGCGGACCGGGTGGCAGCCTTGCGGGCTGCCGGCGTGCGTCCGCTGGTGGGCAATCTGGACGAGTCGGCCACGCTGCGCAGGCTGGCGGGCATCGCGACCCGGGTGCTGCACCTGGCGCCGCCCGCCCGCGACGGCGGCGCCGCCTGGTGGCGCGACCAGCGCACCACCGCGCTGGCGCGCGCGCTGCGGCTGCGCTCGGTGCCCTCGACCTTCGTCTACGGCTCGACCAGCGGCGTCTATGGCGACTGCGGCGGCGCCCGGGTGAACGAAACGCGCAGCGTGCGGCCCGACACCCCCCGGTCGCACCGCCGAGTGGACGCCGAGCGCGCCGTGCGCTGGCTGGGCCGCAGCGCCGGCATCCGGGCCAGCATCCTGCGGATTCCCGGCATCTATGCGCCGGACCGCGAGAACGGCACGCCGCGCGGCCGCCTGCAGCGCGGTACCCCCGTGCTGCGGCGCGAGGACGACGTCTATACCAACCATATCCACGCCGACGACCTCGCGCGAGCCTGCGAGGCCGCGCTGTTCCGCGGCAAGCCGCAGCGCGTCGTGCATGCGTCGGACGACACCGAACTGCGGATGGGCGACTACATGGACCTGGCCGCCGACCTGTACGGCATGCCCCGCCCGCCGCGCGTGGCTCGTGGCGAGGCCGAGCGGCAGTTGCCGCTGCAATTGTTGAGCTTCATGGGGGAGTCGCGTCGGCTGGACAACACGCGGTTGAAGCGTGAGTTGCGGGTGCGGCTGGCGCATCCGACGGTGCATACGGGGTTGCGGGAAAGCGCCTGAGTGCCCTCGGCGGTCGGCTCAGCCGCCGGTTTTTCTTGCTACCACCAGCAGGGTGCCGCCAAAAGGAAGCGGCACGCCCATGCGGATCAAGGCTTCGTCGAAGCGCATGAAGAGATCGAGGAACCAATTGAGAACGGGTGGAAACTTGACCCGCTTCGCCAGAGCCGTCTCGTCCGACTGGGATTTGTCACGCCGGTTGTCGAGCAGACGCGAAACCAGCATCAATGGAAACAGCGTGAAGACGAAAGAAGTGGCGTAGCTGACCGAAAAGCCGTTGGCCTTCAGCTTGTCGACGAGTTCCTTGCGCGAGTACCTCCGCTTGTGCTTGACGATTTCGTCCAAGGCACTCCAGAGGAACATGTGCTGCGGCACCGAAATGATGGCCACGCCATCCTTGCGGAGCATGTGGGCAATGTTGGCGATGGCCGTCGTGTCGTCGTCGATGTGCTCGATCACATCGAAGGCCGTGATCATGTCGAACTGTTCGCCGATGCGACCCTTGGTCACGTCGAACTGGATGAAATCGACGTCGGGTTGGTTCTTTTTTGCATAGACCAGGCCCTTGAGATAGACCTCCGAGCCGGTGATTTCGAGCTGCTCGTCGCCGGAAATATGCCGGATGAAGTCACCGGTGCCGCAGCCGATTTCCAGGAATTTCGTCTTGCCCGTGGGCGCGCGATTCCTTTGAACCAGGCCCTTGAAAAGCCGATTTCTCGACGTGACCCAGAAACTGCTGTCTGCGTTCTTGTCGGTCAGATCGAAGCCGCCGTCGGGATAGTCTTCGTAGCTGCTGGCCACTTCCGGGCTAAAGCACTTGATGCCGTCGACGACCTTGAATTGCAGGATGTCGCTCATGGAAACTTGTCTCTCCGACGGGATGCTCCCCCGGAAGCGCTGTTGGCCGGGGGCGACGCGTGCGTTACAGCACGGGAGACCGCTATGACATGGATAGCGATGTAGATATGGTGCCCGGGGCCGGAATCGAACCGGCACACCTTTCGGTGGGGGATTTTGAGTCCCCTGCGTCTACCAATTTCACCACCCGGGCAGGGTTCTGAACGAAGCCCAAAATTATGGCACAGTGGCCACCATGAATTATCCGACGATCGAAGATGCCATCGGCAAGACCCCACTGGTCGCCCTGCAACGCATCCATGCCGCAGAAAATGCCAAGCGTGGCAACGTGATTCTCGGCAAGCTGGAAGGCAACAACCCGGCAGGCTCGGTGAAAGACCGGCCGGCCCTCTCGATGATCAAGCGCGCCGAGGAGCGCGGCGAAATCAAGCCCGGCGACACGCTGATCGAAGCCACCTCGGGCAACACGGGCATCGCGCTGGCCATGGCCGCCGCCATCAAGGGCTACCGCATGGTGCTCATCATGCCGGAGGACCTCTCGGTGGAGCGCGCCCAGACCATGAAGGCCTTCGGTGCCGAGCTCGTGCTCACGCCCAAGAGCGGCGGCATGGAATACGCGCGCGACCTGGCCGAGCAGATGGTCGCGCAGGGCAAGGGCCTGGTGCTCGACCAGTTCGCCAACCCCGACAACCCGCGCATCCACTACGAGACCACCGGCCCCGAGATCTGGGCCGACACCAAGGGCAAGATCACTCACTTCGTGAGCGCGATGGGCACCACGGGCACCATCACCGGCGTCTCGCGCTTCCTGAAGGAAAAGAACCCCGCCATCCGCATCATCGGTGCGCAACCGGCCGAAGGCTCGCGCATTCCGGGCATCCGCAAGTGGCCGGCCGAGTACCTGCCGAAGATCTTCGATCCGAGCCGGGTCGACCAGGAAATCAGCGTGAGCCAGGACGACGCCGAAGAAATGTGCCGCCGCCTCGCGCGCGAAGAGGGCATCTTCGGCGGCATCTCTGCCGCCGGTGCGCTCTGGGCCGCGCTCGAGGTGTCCAAGACCGTCGAGAACGCGACCATCGTGTTCGTGGTCTGCGACCGCGGCGACCGCTACCTCTCCACCGGCGTTTTCCCGGCCTGATCGTCTTCAGCCAACCCGCGCCCGCCTTGCCCAAGGCGGCGCCATAAAAAGAAAAGAGACCCCATGCCCCATCCCAAGTTTTGCCAGGTCTGCGCCACGCCGCTCGAGTGGATCGCGCTGATGGAAGACGGCGGTCCCAAGGAGCGCTTGCGCTGCCCCAACTGCGGCCACACCCACTGGAACAACCCCACGCCCGTGCTCGCGGCCATCGTCGAGTACCGCGGCCAGGTGCTGCTGGCGCGCAATGCGGCATGGCCGGGCAAGATGTTCGCGCTGATCACCGGCTTCATGGAAGCCGGCGAGACGCCGGAGGAGGGCGTGGCGCGCGAGGTCAAGGAAGAAACCAACCTCGATGTGAGCGCCCTCAAGATCGTCGGTGCCTATGACTTCCAGCGCATGAACCAGGTCATCATCGCCTACCACGTGGTGGCCGATGGCGAGGTGAAACTCTCGCCCGAACTGGTCGACTACCGTCTCTACGACCTGCCAGACCTGAAGTGCTGGCCAGCCGGCACCGGCTATGCGCTGGCCGACTGGCTGCGTACGCGCGGCCACGAGCCGGTGTTCTTCACCGCCGCGGAAAACGAAGAGCGCCGCCGCGGTCTTAATCTGCCTCCGGAACCTGAGGAGCGTGGAAGTGCAAGTTGACCGCGAGCTCGACACCCGCGGGCTGAACTGCCCGCTGCCCATTCTCAAGGCGAAAAAGTCGCTCAACGAGATGGCGAGCGGGCAGCTGCTGAAGGTGGTGTCGACCGACCCAGGTTCGATCCGCGACTTCCAGGCCTTCGCGCGCCAGACGGGCAATGAACTGATGGAACAGGAAACCGTCGGCACCGACTTCATCCACGTGCTGAAGCGCCGCTGACGAACCGAGGAAGCCAAAGAAAAAGGGCCGCAGCAGCGGCCCTTTGCACAAGCGCGATGCGCGCGCTTACAGCTTCAGGCTCTTGAGGTACTCGCGGAACTCCGCGCCCACTTCGGGGTGGGCCAGCGCCAGTTCCACCGACGCCTGCAGGAAGCCTTCCTTGCTGCCGCAGTCGTAGCGGATGCCCTTGTACGAGTACGCGTAGACCGATTCCTTCTTCATCAGCGCCGCGATGCCGTCGGTCAGCTGGATCTCGCCGCCCGCGCCCTTGGGCTGGTTGCGGATCTCGTCGAAGACGCCCGGCGTCAGGATGTAGCGGCCCGCCACGCCCAGGCGCGAGGGCGCTTCTTCGGGCTTCGGCTTCTCGACCATCTTGCTGACCTTCACCAGGCCGTCCTCGATGGCGTCGCCGGCCACGATGCCGTAGCGCTTGACGTGCTCCAGCGGCACTTCCTGCACCGCCAGCAGCGAGCCGCCCAGGCGGGCGAAGGCCGAGGTCATCTGCGCCAGCACCGGCTCGCCGCCCTTGGGGCCGACCATCAGGTCATCCGCCAGGAGCACGGCGAAGGGCTCGTTGCCTACCAGGTGCTCGGCGCACAGCACGGCGTGGCCCAGGCCCAGCATGCGCGGCTGGCGCACGTAGGAGCAGGTCATGTCGTCGGGCATGACCGAGCGGGCGATGTTCAGCAGGGCGGTCTTGCCGCTGGCCTCGAGCTGGCTTTCGAGCTCGTAGGCGGTGTCGTAGTGGTCCTCGATGGCGCGCTTGTTGCGGCCGGTCACGAAGATCATGTCGCGGATGCCCGCGGCGTAGGCCTCTTCGACGGCGTACTGGATCAGCGGCTTGTCGACCACCGGCAGCATTTCCTTGGGCTGTGCCTTGGTGGCGGGCAGAAAGCGGGTGCCAAAGCCCGCAACGGGAAATACAGCCTTGCGGATACGTGTCGATGGTGTGGACATGGGCAGTTCGGCGTCGGTTCGTTGGAAGAAGAAAAAAAGAAACCCCGGGGAGTCGCTGGAGCGGCAAGCAAGTGCCGAACCAGCATCCTAAACGCCCGGTATTTTGTCCGTCTGTCAGCCGAGGCGCACAAGCTGGTCGCGCAGGCGCTCCAGCGTGGCGGTGAAATCGGCCAGGCGCTTGCGTTCCTGCTCGATCACCGCCGGCGGCGCCTTGGCCACGAAGGCCTCGTTGCCGAGCTTGCCGTGCACCTTGGCGATCTCGCCCTCGATGCGCGCGATTTCCTTGCCGATGCGCAGCTTCTCGGCCGCCTTGTCGATTTCCATGTGCAGGCACAGGCGCGCGGCGCCCACCACCGCCACCGGCGCAGCTTCCGCGGCCGCCTGCCACGAGGCCTCGTCGTCGAAGACCTTCACTTCCTTGAGCTTGGCCAGCGCCTGCAGCACGGGCGCCGCTTCGCGCAGGAAGGCCGCGCCCTCGGCGTCGTCGGCCACCGCGTACAGCGGCAGGCGCATCGCGGGCGAGACGTTCATCTCGCCGCGCAGCGTGCGGCACGCATCCACCAGCGCCTTGAGCCGCGCCACATAAGCCTCGGCCGCCTCGTCGATCTTCTCCGGCTGGCTCTGCGGATACGCCGCCACCATGATCGACTCGCCTTCGCGCCCCGCGACCTTCGACACCTTCTGCCAAAGCTCTTCCGTGATGAACGGAATCACCGGGTGCGCCAGGCGCAGCAGCGTCTCGAGCACGCGGATGAGCGTGCGGCGAGTGGCGCGCTTCTGCGCGTCGTCGCCGGTCTGGATCTGCACCTTGGCGATTTCCAGGTACCAGTCGCAGAACTCGTCCCAGGCGAACTGGTAGATCGTGTTGGCCACGTTGTCGAGGCGGTATTCGTCGAAGCCCTTGGTCACCTCGGCCTCGACGCGCTGCAGCTGCGACACGATCCAGTAGTCGGCGCGGCTGAACTTCAGGTAACCGTGGGCCGGGCCGCCCACCTTGCAGTCTTCCTTGGTGTGCTCCAGCAGGCCGCAGTCCTGGCCTTCGCAGTTCATCAGCACGAAGCGCGTGGCGTTCCACAGCTTGTTGCAGAAGTTGCGATAACCCTCGCAGCGCTTGGAGTCGAAGTTGATGCTGCGGCCCAGCGAGGCCAGCGAAGCGAAGGTGAAGCGCAGCGCATCGGCGCCGAAGGCCGGAATGCCCTCCGGAAACTCCTTCTGCGTGTTCTTGCGCACCGTGGGCGCGGTCTCGGGCTTGCGCAGGCCCTGGCTGCGCTTGTCCAGCAGCTCTGGCAGCGCGATGCCGTCGATCAGGTCGACCGGGTCGAGCACGTTGCCTTCGGACTTGCTCATCTTCTTGCCCTGCGCGTCGCGCACCAGGCCGTGGATGTAGACGTCCCTGAACGGCACCTTGCCGGTGAAGTGCTTGGTCATCATGATCATCCGGGCGACCCAGAAGAAGATGATGTCGTAGCCCGTGACCAGCACGGTGGAGGGCAGGTACAACTCCAGGTCCTTGGTCTTCTCGGGCCAGCCCAGCGAAGAGAAGGGCACCAGCGCCGACGAATACCAGGTGTCGAGCACGTCCTCGTCGCGGGTCAGCGTCTTGCCGGGCGCCTTGGCCTGCGCGGCGGCTTCGTCTTGCGCCACGTACACGTTGCCTTCCTCGTCGTACCAGGCGGGAATCTGGTGGCCCCACCAGAGCTGGCGCGAGATGGTCCAGTCCTGGATGTTCTCCATCCAGTGGTTGTAGGTGTTGACCCAGTTCTCGGGCACGAAGCGCACTTCGCCCGACTTCACCACGTCGATGGCCTTCTGCGCGATCGACTGGCCGTCGGCGCCGGGGCGCGTCATGGCCACGTACCACTGGTCGGTGAGCATCGGCTCGACGATGGCGCCCGAGCGCGCGCAGCGCGGCACCATCAGCTTGTGCTTCTTCACCTCGACCAGCAGCCCCAGCGCGTCGAGGTCGGCCACCACGGCCTTGCGCGCCACGAAGCGGTCCATGCCGCGGTATTTTTCGGGCGCGTTGTCGTTGATGGTGGCGTCCAGCGTCAGCACGCCGATCATCTCGAGCTTGTGGCGCTGGCCGACCGCGTAGTCGTTGTAGTCATGGGCCGGCGTGACCTTGACCACGCCGGTGCCGAATTCCTTGTCCACGTAGTCGTCGGCAATGATCGGAATCAGCCGGCCCACCAGCGGCAGCTTCACGCGCTGGCCGATCAGGTGCTTGTAGCGCTCGTCCTCGGGGTGGACCATCACGGCCGTGTCGCCCAGCATGGTCTCGGGCCGCGTGGTGGCCACGGTCAGCGCGCCGCTGCCGTTTTCCAGCGGGTACGACAGGTGCCACAGGAAGCCGTCTTCCTCCTCGCTCTCGACCTCGAGGTCGCTCACCGATGTCTTGAGCACCGGGTCCCAGTTGCCCAGGCGCTTGCCGCGGTAGATGAGGCCTTCTTCGTACAGCTTCACGAAGGTCTGCATCACGACCTTCGAGAGGTCGTCGTCCATCGTGAAGTACTCGCGGCTCCAGTCCACCGTGTCGCCCATGCGGCGCATCTGCTGGGTGATGGTGTTGCCCGACTTTTCCTTCCATTCCCACACGCGCGCCACGAAGTTCTTGCGGCCGAGTTCGTGGCGGCTGACCTTCTGCTCCTGCAGCTGGCGCTCCACCACGATCTGCGTCGCGATGCCCGCGTGGTCGGTGCCCGGCACCCACAGGGTGTTGGCGCCCTTCATGCGGTGGTAGCGGGTGAGGCTGTCCATGATCGTCTGGTTGAACGCATGGCCCATGTGCAGCGTGCCCGTCACGTTGGGCGGCGGCAGCTGGATCGCGAACGACTCGGCGCCTTCCTTGGGCTGCTGCGTGCCGCGGAAACCCGCCTTGGCGTAGCCGCGCTTTTCCCATTCCGGGCCCCAGTGCGCCTCGATGGCGGCGGGTTCGAACGATTTCGACAGACTGTCGAGGCCGGGTTGGGCGGGGGAGGTGGTGGGTTCGCTCATGGGGAATGCAAAACGGCACCCTCGGGTGCCGTCGTAACGAGGTGGGATTGCCGGGGATTTTACCGGCGCTGCCTCCGGTCACTTCGGCCACTGATAATTCCGGGATGCTGTTCCTGCTCTCCCCTGCGAAGTCGCTCGACTACGACACCCCGATCCCCGCCGAAATCCCCGCCACCCAACCCCATTTCGAGTCCCCGCGCGGCCCCTCGGTCGAACTCATCAAGCTGCTGCGCGAGAAGTCGCCGCTGCAGATTTCCGAGCTGATGCACCTGTCTGACAAGCTCTCGGCCCTGAACGTGGCCCGCTACGAGGCCTGGTCGAGCAGGAGCACCGCGAAGAACGCCCGCCAGGCGGCATTCGCCTTCGACGGCGACGTCTACGGCGGCCTGGACGCCCGGACCCTCACGACCGCGCAGCTGGCATGGGCGCAGGACCACGTCTGCATCCTCAGCGGCCTCTACGGCCTGCTGCGGCCGCTCGACCTGCTGCAGCCCTACCGGCTTGAAATGGGCACCGCGCTGGCCAACCGCCACGGCAAGGACCTGTACGCCTTCTGGGGCTCGCGCATCGCCGAGCACCTGAACGAACGTCTCGCGGCCGACCGCACGCCGGTGGTCGTCAACGTGGCCTCGCAGGAGTACTTCAAGTCGGTCGACAGGAAAGTGCTCAAGGCCCGTGTGGTCGAATGCGTGTTCGAGGAATGGAAGGGCGACAAGTACAAGATCGTGAGCTTCTTCGCCAAGCGCGCCCGCGGCCTGCTGGCCCGCTGGGCGGTACAGCACAAGGCGGCCACGCCCAAGGCACTGGAAAAGTTCGACCTCGAAGGTTATGGTTTCGACGCTCAAGTGTCGACAGCCGAAAGGCTGGTGTTCAGGAGAAAAGTCTGATGTCTCAAGCGATCAGTCCGGAACTGCGCGAATGGCTGGTGGCCCAGCTCGCGGCCGGGCACTCGGTGCCGGCGCTGCGCGCGTCGATGCGCGCGGCCGGCTGGCATGACGCCGCCACCGACACGGCGCTGGCCCAGCTCGAGGCCGGTTTTCCCAACATCGAGGTGGCGCTGCCGCCCGCGCGCACCGAAATGCCCGGTCCCGACCTCGACGGCGCGCCGCTGTACCTGGACGCCGGCGACCGCCGCGTGCAGGTGCTGCAGACCATGCGGCATCCGCGCGTGGTGGTGTTCGGCAACCTGCTGTCGGGCGAGGAGTGCGAAGGCCTGATCGCCGCCGCGCGCGTGCGCCTGGCGCGCTCGCTCACCGTGGAAACGCGCACCGGCGGCGAAGTGCTGAACGTCGACCGCACCAGCGACGGCATGTTCTTCGAGCGCGGCGAAAACGAGATCGTCGCGCGCCTGGAGCAGCGCATCGCCATGCTGCTGCGCTGGCCGCTGGCGTTCGGCGAGGGCTTGCAGATCCTGCGCTACGCCCCCGGCGCGCAGTACCGCCCGCACTACGACTACTTCGACCCGAACGAGCCGGGCACGCCCACCATCCTCAAGCGCGGTGGCCAGCGCGTGGCCACGCTGGTCATGTATCTGCAGGAGCCTGAGGGCGGCGGTGCCACCACCTTCCCCGACGTGGGCCTCGAAGTGGCCCCGGTGCGCGGCACCGGCGTGTTCTTCAGCTACGACCGGCCCGATCCCGCCACCCGCACGCTGCACGGCGGCGCGCCGGTGCTGGCCGGAGAAAAATGGGTCGCCACCAAGTGGCTGCGCGAGCGCGAGTTCAAGTAAGGAAGCGATGAAAGTCACCGCCAACGGGCTGCAGATCGAAGTCGACGACACCGGAGGCGAAGGGCGTCCCGTCATCCTGCTCATCATGGGCCTGGGCATGCAGCTGGTCGCGTGGCCGAACGGCTTCGTGCGGCAGCTGGTGGACGCGGGCTTTCGCGTGGTGCGCCACGACAACCGCGACATCGGCCTGAGCCAGGGTTTCGACCACGCGGGCACAGGCAACGTGGTGTGGCAGACCATTCGCCACCGGCTGGGCCTGAAGGTGCGCTCGGCCTACACGCTGCAGGACATGGCGCTCGATTCGCTCGGCGTGCTCGACGCGCTGGGCATTGCCCGGGCGCACATCGTCGGCGCCTCGATGGGCGGCATGATCGCCCAGCGCATCGCCGCCTTCGCGCCACAGCGCAGCACCAGCCTCGTGAGCATCATGAGTTCCAGCGGCGCGCGCGGCCTGCCGGGGCCGCGCCGCGAGGTGACGGCCATGCTCATGCGCCGGCCGCTGGGCAAGAGCGAGGCCGAGCTGGTCGCGCACAGCATCCGGCTGCTGCGCCTGATCCAGAGCCCCGCCTATCCGCAGACCGACGAAGAGCTTGCCGAGCGCCTGACCTTCAGCATGCGGCGGTCGTACCACCCGGCCGGCCTGATGCGGCAGATGCTCGCCATCGGCGCCGACGACGAACGCCCGCAGGTGTTGCCGCGCATCCAGTGCCCGACGCTGGTGTTGCACGGCAATGCCGACGCGCTCGTGCCCATGGCCTGCGGCGAAGACACCGCCCGCCGCATTCCGGGCTCGACCTTCATTCCGATCCCCGGCATGGGCCACGACCTGCCGCCCGAGGTGTGCGCCATCCTCGCCCAACACATCGCCGCGTTCGCGCACGCGGCCGAAGCCGGAGATTCCAAGCCATGAGCAACGACCACAACCCCAACACCCCCGAGCAATCGCAACTGGGCCGCGCCTCGGCCTACGCCGACCATTACGACCCGTCGCTGCTGTTTCCCATTGCGCGCGCCACGCAGCGCGAAGCCATGGGCATCCAGTCCGGTGCCTTGCCCTTCTTCGGCGCCGACCTGTGGACCGCGTTCGAAGTGAGCTGGCTCAATGCGCGCGGCAAGCCGCAGCTGGCCATCGCGCACTTCACCATTCCGTGCGAAACGCCCAACATCATCGAGAGCAAGAGCTTCAAGCTCTATCTCAACAGCTTCAACAACAGCCAGTTCGCGAGCATCGACGTCGTGCGCGAACACCTGCGCACCGACCTCGCCGAGGCCGCCTGGCGCGGCAGCGACCAGTCGGGCGGCATCGGCGTGAAGCTGCTCACGCCCGAGCTGTTCGACCGCGAGCCGGTACATGAAATCGACGGCCTCGATCTCGATAGGCTCGACATCGAGTGCACCCGCTACCAGCCCGCTCCTGAGTTGCTGAGCGCTGACACCACGCAGGTGCACGTGAACGAAACCCTCACCAGCCGCCTGCTCAAGAGCAACTGCCTCGTCACCGGCCAGCCCGACTGGGGCAGCGTGCAGATCCGCTACAGCGGCCCGCCCATCGACCAGGCGGGGCTGCTTGCGTACATCGTGAGCTTTCGCAACCACAACGAATTCCACGAGCCCTGCGCCGAGCGCATGTTCACGGACATCTGGAGCCGCTGCAAGCCGACCAAGCTCGCGGTGTATGCGCGCTACACGCGGCGCGGCGGGCTGGACATCAACCCGTTCCGCACCAGTTGGCCGCAGGCGCTGCCGGCGAACATCCGCACGGCGCGGCAGTAGGCCGCGCCAGGGACTCTGCCGAAGCCCCTCTTCGGAAACCCGAAACCCGCTCCCGTCCTGCCTGTGGCATTCTGGATTTCGACCGCGAACCCGCGGCCGAAGGAACATCCGGAGCGCAGACAAACATGGTTGAAGGAAAAGTGGTCGTCGTCACCGGCGCGGGCGGCGGCATCGGGCGCGACATCGCGCTGGCGATGGCCGCGCATGGCGCGAAGGTGGTGGTCAACGACATCGGCGCGGCGCTCGACGGCGCACTCGACGCCGAAGGCGGCGGCCCAACCCGCGGTGCAGGCCCCGCGCAGCAGGTGGTCGACGAGATCCGCGCGGCCGGCGGGCAGGCCGCGCCCAACACCGACAACGTGGCCGACGCCGCCAGCGCCGCGCGCATCATTCAGTGCGCGCTCGACAGCTTCGGGCGCATCGACGCAGTGGTCAACAACGCCGGCATCCTGCGCGACCGCTTCTTCCACAAGATGTCGGTCGACGAGTGGGACTCGGTGCTCAAGGTGCACCTGTACGGCTCGTATTACGTGAGCCGCGCGGCCGCCACGCATTTCAAGGAACAGGCGTCGGGTGCGCTGGTACACATGACCTCGACCTCGGGCCTCATCGGCAACCTCGGGCAGGCGAACTACTCGGCGGCCAAGCTCGGCATCGTCGCGCTGTCGAAGTCGATCGCGCTGGACATGCAGAAATTCAACGTGCGCTCCAACTGCATCGCGCCCTTTGCCTGGAGCCGCATGATCGGCGCCATTCCCACCGACACCGACGAGCAGCGCGCCCGCGTCGACAAGATCAAGCAGATGACGCCCGCCAAGGTCGCGCCGCTCGCGGTGTACCTGGCGAGCGACGCGGCGGCCGCGGTCAACGGGCAGATCTTCTCGGTGCGCAACAACGAGATCTCGCTCATCAGCCAGCCGCGCCCGGTGCGCTCCATCCACCGCTCCGAGGGCTGGACGCCGCAGAGCATCGCCGAGCACGCCATGCCCGCGATGCGGGCCAGCTTCTTCCCGCTGGACCGCTCGGCCGACGTGTTCAGCTGGGACCCAGTCTGAGGACAAACCCGCAGGAGGCCGCGCGCGGCTTCGGCTTCATTCGCCGGACAATGCGCGTTCCCTTCCTCCTTGGTGCCCGCGTCCGGTGAATCTGCACTTCGACCTGTTCGACCTGAAACTGTTCGTCTACGTGGCGGACGCGCACAGCCTCACGCGCGGTGCGGAGAAAGCCTGCATCTCGCTGGCCGCCGCCTCCACCCGCATCAAGCAGATGGAAGAGGCCGTGGGCGGCAAGCTGCTGCATCGCAGCGCGCAGGGCGTGACGCTCACCGCGGCCGGGCAGGCGGTGCTTTATCACGCCAAGCGCGTGATGCAGCAGATGGAGCACCTGCGCTGCGACATGCAGGACTTCGGCAAGGGCATCAAGGGCCATGTGCGGGTGTTCGCCAACACCACCTCCATCACCGAATACCTGCCGCGGAAGCTGGCGGGCTTTCTCACGCAGCATCCGGCGGTGCAGGTGGACCTGCGCGAATACCTGAGCGAAGAAATCGTGCGCGCCGTGGCCGACGGCGAGGCCGACATCGGCATCCTCGCGGGCGACGTGCACACCGGCGACTTCGACGCGCGCCCCTTCGGCAGCAACCAGCTCGTGCTGGTGGTGCCGGCCACGCACCGCCTGGCGGGCGCGCCCTCGGTGGCCTTCGCCGACACGCTCGACGAGCAGCATGTGGGCCTGCACCACGGCAGCGCCATCCACCGCTTCCTGCAGCGCCGCGCGGAGCTGGCAGGCCGGGGCTTCAACCCGCGCATCCAGGTCAGCAGCTTCGAAGCCATCTGCCTGATGATCGAAGCGGGCGTGGGGGTGGGCGTGCTGCCGGCGTCTTCGGCGCAGCGCCTCTCGATGGCGATGCGCATCTCGACCGTGGCGCTCAGCGACGCATGGGCCGAGCGCGAGCTGAAGCTCATTGCGCGCAACCGCGAGCAGCTGCCGGCCTCGGCGCGAGAGCTGTTCGACCACCTCGTCGCGCACTGAGGGCGCCGCCGCCATGTCCGCCGACCTGAAGTCGCTGCGCCTGTTCGTGACCGTGGCCGACCACGGCAGCATCAGCGAAGGCGCCAAGCGCTGCCACATCGCGCTGGCCGCGGCCAGCAAGCGCATCTCCGATCTGGAGGCACGCGCCAGGCTGCCGCTGCTGGTGCGCCATGCGCGCGGCGTCACGCTCACTTCGGCGGGCCACGGGCTGCTGCTGCATGCGCGCGCCGTGCTCTCGGCCATGGACCGCCTCGGCGCCGAACTCGACGATTTCCAGAACGGCGTGGCGGGCGTGGTCAGCATCACGGCCAATGCGTCGACCATCGCGCAGTTCCTGCCGGCGCAGATCGGCTCTTTCCTGCGCCTGCACCCGGTGCTCAAGATCGACCTGCAGGAGCGCGCCAGCACCGAGGTGGTGAAGGCCGTGCAGGCGGGCCTGGCCGACATCGGCGTGATCGAGAGCCACACGCCGGCCGACGGCCTCGAATGCCTGCCTTACCGCAACGACGAACTGGCCGTGGTGATCGCGCGCGACCATCCGCTCGCGCGGCGCAAGCGCATCGGCGTGGAAGAGGTCTTGCGCCACGACCATATCGTGGTGCGCGAAGGCACGGCGCTGCACCGCGTGCTGCTGGCCGCCGCGCTGGAGGCGCAGGTGCCGCTGAAAGTGCGCATGCAGGTGGGCAGCTTCGACATGGTCTGCCGCATGGTGGAGCAGGGCGTGGGCATCGGCGTGCTGCCCTATGCGGCCATCCTGCCGCAGCTGCAGATACTGAAGCTGCGCTGCCTGAAGCTCGACGCGCCCTGGGCGCTGCGCCGCCACCTGCTGTGCGTGCGCAAGCAGCAGGAGCTGACCGTGGCCGCGCGCTCGGTGCTGGAGCACCTCGGCCGGCCCGACTGAACGGCGAGGGCACGCGAGCCTTCGCGCGGCGCGAAGCCTCGCGCTCGCCAAAAACGAATTGTTCTTCGGCGGCCCGCGCGCAAAGATCGCGCAAACCAAAGGAGACACCCTTGAAGATCGTTCGCGTCAGCGCCACGCCGCTGAACATTCCCGTCACCATCGACGTGGTCGGCATGAACAAGCAGACCTCGCTGTCCCTGTGCCTCACCGAAATCGAGACCGACACCGGCCTCGTCGGCCACGGCATGACCGCCATCACCGAGGAAGAGATCATTGCTGCCGCCGTGCGCGAGGTGGCCGGCCCCGCGCTGATCGGCGAAGACCCGATGGCCACCGAGCGTCTGTGGGAAAAGCTCTACTGGCTGCTCTCGCCGCGCGGCCAGACCGGCTATGCCAGCCACACCATCGCCGCGCTCGACATCGCGCTGTGGGACATCAAGGCCAAGGCGCTCGGCCAGCCGCTGTGGCGCCTGCTCGGCGGCGCGCGCGCCAAGGTGCCGGTGTACGCCACCTTCGGCTTCGGCTTCTTCGAGCGCGACCAGCTCGCGGCCGCCGCCAAGCTGTGGGTGTCGCAAGGCTTCCAGCGCCTGAAGATGACGGTCGGCAACCATGCGCTCGCGCGCCGCGACGAACCGCGCCCGCTCGACGAAGTCATCGCCGAGGACGTGCGCCGCGTCGCGGCCGTGCGCGAGGCCGTGGGCCCCGACGTCAAGCTGTACGTCGACGCCAACTGCGGCCTCGACCTGTTCCATGCCACCGAATTGGCGCACCGCATCGAGCCCTACGGCATCAGCTTCTTCGAGGAGCCGCTCACGCAGAACGACGTGCGCCAGATGGCCCAGTTGCGTGCGCGCACCCGCATTCCGCTGGCCTGCGGCCAGAACGAAGGTCTGGCCTTCCGCTTCCGCGACCTGCTGGTGAACCAGGCGGCCGATGTGCTGCAGCCCAACGTGACCATCTCGGGCGGCTATTCGCAGGTGCTGAAGATCGCGGGCATGGCGCAGGCCTTCAATGTGCCCATCGACAACGGCGGCGCCTGGCCTTTCCACAACATGCACCTGCATGCGGGCGTGTCCAACGGCGGGCTGGTCGAGTACCACTACGTGGCGGTGCAGATGCTCAAGCAGATCTTCGACGGCCTGCCGGTGCCCGACCAGGGCTGGCTCACGCTGCCCGAGACGCCGGGCCTGGGTTTCGCGCCCAACGCCGACCGCGTGCGCGAGCTGGCGAAGCTGCCGACCTCGCACGGCAAGGGCAAGGCCTGACCGGCCGGCCGCTGCGTTCCAGCGACACTTTCCTTCACGACCGGGCCGCGACAGACGGCCGGCGATTCCGACCAAGACAACGGAGACATGATGAAAGACAGACAAGCGATTCGACCCGCGCGCCGCCATGCATTGCGCGCCATGATGGCCCTGGGACTCGCGGGTGCCCTCGCGGCGCCCGCGGCCTGGGCCCAGAAGTACCCGGACAAGCCGATCCGCCTCGTGGTCGGTTATTCGGCCGGCGGCGGTGTCGACGCGGTGGCCCGGCTGCTCGGCGTGCGCCTGTCGGCGGCGCTGGGGCAGCAGGTGCTGGTGGAAAACCGCACAGGCGCCACCGGGCTCATCGCGGCCGAATTCGTCGCCAAGGCGCCGCCCGACGGCTACACGCTGATGATGGGCGATAGCGCCTTGCTCATCGCCAAGCTGCTGCAGCCGAAGATCGGCATCGATCCGCTCACCAGCTTCAAGCCGGTGGCGGGCGCCTTCATCTCGCCGCTGATGATCGTCGCGGGCAACGACTTTCCCGCCAAGACGCCGGCCGAGCTGGTGAAGGAACTCAAGGCCAATGCCTCGCGCTATTCGTACGCCACTTCGGGCGTGGGCACGGTGCAGCACCTGGGCTTCGAGATGCTCAAGCAGTCCACCGGCAGTTCGGTGGTGCATGTGCCGTATCGCGGTGCCGCGCAGATCGTGCCCGACGTGATCGGCGGGCAGATTCCTCTTGGCGTGGTGAGCGCGACGGCCGGCATGGCGCAGGCGAAGGCCGGCAAGCTGCGTGCGGTGGCGCTGATGAACACGGCCAAGCTCGAAGGCGCGGAGAGCGTGCCGCCACTGGCCGATGCGCTGCCGGGGTTCGACGTGGCGCCGCGCATCTTCGTGCTGGCACCCGCGGGTACGCCCAATGACGTGGTCGAGAAGCTGTCGGCGGCGGTGAAGTCGGTGCTCGATACGCCGGAGGCCGGTTCCGCTGCCGCGGCGCAGGGCACGCTGCGTGCCTATGCGACGCCTGCGCAGCTTGGGAAGGACATGGCTGCGGAGACTTCGCGATGGAAGAAGATCATCGCGGATCAGCATATCGTGGCTGAGGGGAACTGATTTCTGCTGCTTCGGGGCGCGCTCACGCCGACGCCGTCGTGAGCGTTCAGAGCACCCGGTGGCCTGTGCACGCGCCCCGAAAGACCCGCAGACAAAACACGGAATACTGAAATGACAACACCCCACCTGGGTTTGATCGTCCCTCCCGCAGCCGGCGCGGTGCCGGTAGACGGGCCTCTGCTCTACGGCGATCGCATCCGCTTCACTGCCAAGGGCCTGGGCCTCGGAGAAATCTCCACGCGCGGCTATCTCGACGTCATCGATTCGGTGGTCGGTAAGGCCGTGGCGCTCAAGGAGGAAGGCGTGAGCGCTGTCTCGCTCATGGGCACCTCGCTGAGCTTCTTTCGCGGTGCGGCCTTCAATCGGCAACTCGAGCTCGAGATGACGCGCGCCACCGGATTGCCCTGCACCACCATGAGCAACGCCATCGTCGGTGCATTGCGTCACCTCGGTGTACGGCGCGTGGCGGTGGCCACCGCGTACATCGACGAAGTCAACGTGCATTTGCGCAAATACCTGGAGCAAAGCGACTTCGAGCCCCTGGCCGTCGAAGGCCTTTCCATTTCCGACGTGAAGGCCGTGGGCGAAGTGCCGACGCAGGTGCTGGTCGACCTGTGCATGAAAGTGTTCGATGCCCAGCCCGGTGCCGACGGCATCCTCATCTCCTGCGGCGGACTGGTCACCCTCGATGCGGTGCGCGAAGTCGAATCCCGCCTGCGGGTGCCCGTGGTGTCGAGCTCGCCCGCCGGCTTCTGGGACCTCGTCGGCACCGCGGGGCTCGATCCGCGCTCGCCCGGGCAGGGGCGCCTTTTCGGCTGAGTTTGCTCAGCCCAGCCAGCGGCCCACGCGCGGCGTATCCGCCAGCCGCCACACGCATTCGCACAGTGCCTTCGCCTCATCGGCGGTGGCGCCTTCTCCGTAGTGCGCGAGGCGCTGCATCTTGTCCTCGATCTCCGCGCGGTCCAGGCTGTTGCCCGGATCGCCCTTGGGCTCGTCCACGCGGCCCTGCAGCGTGCGCCCGTCGGTGGTGCGGACGCTGACCTTGCCGATCCAGCGCGCGGGGTAGGCGGCGTCGACTTCCTCGTCGAGCTGCATCGCCACCTTTTCGCGAAAGGCCGAGACCTCCGGCGCCAGAAAGTCGCGGTCGAACTCGCCCAGGCCCGCGCGGCCATACACGGCGATCAGGCCCAGCACCGTGCCCATCGAGAACTTGCCCTGGTGCACCGTGGCCGGCACATCGACGCGGCCCAGCACGTCGATGGCGCCCTGGTGCACATGCGTGGTCACGCGCGACACGTCGGCGGGCTTCAGTTCGTTCCGCCGCATCACCTGCAGCAGCGCATCTGCGGCGGGGTGGGTGTGACGGCAGGAGGCGTGGTACTTGAATGAGGTTTCGGCCAGCGTCCAGCGCGTGCCGAGACCGTCGGTGAGCTTGGCGGGGTCGGCGTCGCTCGACATGCCCACGCCCAGGCCCTGCGCGCCTTCGAGGATCTTCGCCGCGCCGGTGAAGCCGTCCTGCGCGAGGTAGGCCGACATCAATCCGCTCGTTGCCGCATGCGCGCAGTGCAACTGCTTGGAGTCCGCCGCGTCGCGCAGGAACTCCCACACGCCGGCCGACTGGGTGCCGGCCGAGCCGAAGGCGTGCAGCATCCGTTGGGGCGTGAGTTCCAGCAGGCGGCCCACGGCGGCGGCGGCTGCGAGCGTGCCCGCCGTCGCGGTCGTGTGGAAGGTCTTGTAGTGCGAGCGGCCGAGAAATTCGCCCACGCGAATGCCGACCTCGTAGCCTGCAACCACCGCCGTGAGCAGTTGTGCGCCGCTCGCGCCGATGCTCTGCGCCACGGCCAGCGCCGGCGCGATGACGACGGCGGCCGGGTGGAAGACCGAGCCGTTGTGCACGTCGTCCTGCTCGACGAAGTGCGAGGCCGCCGCGTTCACCATCGCGGCGAACAGCGGCGAGCTTGTCTGGCGCGAGGTCAGTATTTCGCTGGGGCCTTCCGCGGGGCCCATCATCCGTGCGAAGCGCTCGATGCTGCGGATGGGGCGCGCAGTGCGCGCGGCGAGCACCGAACCCAGCCAGTCGAGCATCAGGTCTTCGGTACGGCGCAGCACGGGGGCGGGAATGTCTCCGAACTTCAGTTCGGCGGCGAAGGCTGCGAGCGTTCTGCTCGGATGGTCGATGGAGTTCATGGGAAGTCCTTCAGAACGAACGGGGGAGGCCGAGCATGTGCTCCGCTACGTAGCTCAGGATCAGATTGGTGGAGATCGGCGCCACCTGATACAGCCGCGTTTCCCTGAACTTGCGCTCGATGTCGTATTCGCACGCAAAGCCGAAGCCGCCATGGAACTGCAGGCAGGCGTTGGCCGCCTCCCAGCTTGCCTTGGCCGCCAGGTACTTCGCCATGTTGGCCTGCGCGCCGCAGGGCTGGTGCGCGTCGAACAGGCGGCAGGCCTCGTAGCGCATCAGGTTCGCCGCTTCGACCTCGATGAAAGACTCGGCAATGGGAAACTGCACGCCCTGGTTCTGCCCGATGGGCCGGCCGAACACCACGCGCTCCTTCGTGTACTGGGTCACCCGGTCGATGAACCAGTAGCCGTCGCCGATGCACTCCGCTGCGATCAAGGTGCGCTCGGCATTCAGCCCGTCGAGGATGTACTTGAAGCCCTGTCCTTCCTCGCCGATCAGGTTCTCGGCCGGGATCTCGAGGTTCTCGAAGAACAGCTCGTTGGTCTCGTGGTTCACCATGTTCAGGATGGGCTGCACTGTCAGCCCCTTGCCGATGGCCTCGCGCAGGTCGACGATGAAGATCGACATGCCCTCGGACTTCTTCTTCACGTCCGCCAGCGGCGTGGTGCGCGCCAGCAGGATCATCAGGTCGGAGTGCTGGATGCGCGAGATCCACACCTTCTGGCCGTTGACCACGTAGCGGTCGCCCTTCTTCACGGCCGTGGTCTTGATCTTGGTGGTGTCGGTGCCGGTGGTGGGCTCGGTCACGCCCATCGACTGCAGGCGCAGCTCGCCGCTGGCGATCCTGGGCAGGTAGGCGCGCTTCTGCGTCTCGCTGCCGTGGCGCAGCAGCGTGCCCATGTTGTACATCTGGCCGTGGCAGGCGCCGGAGTTGCCGCCGCAGCGGTTGATCTCTTCCATGATGACCGAGGCCTCGGTCAGGCCCAGGCCGGAACCGCCGTACTCCTGCGGGATCAGCGCGGCCATCCAGCCGGCCTTGGTGAGCGCGTCGACGAATTCGGCGGGGTAGCCGCGCGCCTCGTCGATCTTGCGGAAGTAGGCGTCGGGAAATTGCGCGCACAGGTCGCGCACCGCGTCGCGGATGTCGGGGTAGTTCTTGTCGTTGGCGTTGTTCATTGCTTGCTGCTCTTCAGTCCTGGCGCGGCTCGCCGGCTTCCTTTTCCACGCGTTGCCAGATCTCCACCGCCATCGGGTCGTCGATCTCTTCCAGGATGTGGCCCACCAGCCCGATGGCGCGCGCCATCACGCCGAGGCCGCGGATGATCTTCCAGGGAAAGCCGAACTCCGCTGCAATCGCGCCGATGGCCCCCGTGGCGTTGATCGGCAGCGACTTGCCCGACACCCGCTCGGCTTCTTCCTGCACCGCCTGCATCAGCGCGACATAGTGGCCGGAGAGCCCGTTTTCCGCGGCGATCTGGAACAGGCGCGGCGTGCGCGGATCGACCGGCTTGTGCAGCGGATGGCCCAGGCCCGGCACGATCTGCTTGCGCGCGCGGTGGTCTGCGACGATGTCTTTCGCCATGTCGGCCAGCGGGCGCGTGGGTTTTTCCCCGAAAGGGATGGCTTCGTAGAGCATCTTCGCGGCGCCTTCGGTGCTGCCGACGAACACCGTGCCCAGCCCGCAGAGACCGGCCGCCACGGCCGCCTGCAGCGCCTCGGGAGCACCCGCATAGGTGAGCCGCGCGGCCAAGGCGCTGGGCGTGATGCCGTGCTCCACCAGCGTGACCACGATGGCATTGAAGGTCACCGACTCCTGCGGCGTCGGGATGCGCCCGGTCAGCTCCAGGAAGGCCATGTCGCCGAGGTTGAGGTGGCCGAGGATCTCGGAGGGCAGGTCGCGCCCGCGCACAGTGATCTTGTCGGGCGTGCTGTGGCCCAGTTCCGTGTGCAGGGATTTCTTGATCTTGGTGGTCATGCGCCGAATCTAGCCCCGCCTCGCGCGGGGCGTGTCTCTGATTGCGAAACCCTCCCTTCGGCAAATGCAAATGCTCGGCGGCCGGGTCTTCGGGCACGCTGCGGCGATGGACCTTGAATCACTTTCGGCGGTGCGCGAATCGGCGCTCGATTACTTCGTTCGCAGCCGCGCCATGCAGCGTCGGCGCCAACGCATGGAACAACCGGATGCCGACGAGGCCGCCGGCTGGCACGACATCGCCGCGCTGGGCTGGCCCGGCATGCTGGCGCCCGAATCGGCCGGCGGCCTCGCGCTGGGATTGGGCGGCGCCGCGGAGATCCTGCGCGCCGCCGGCGAGCACGCGGCGCCCGAGCCCCTGCTGGCGGTGGCCGGGCTCGGCGCGCTGCTGCTGTCGGAGCTGCACACACCGCGCGCCGATGCGCTGCTGGCCGAACTCGTCGCGGGTCGGAGCCTGCCGGCGCTGGCCTGGCAGGAGAGCGCGGGCGACCTCAGCGCGGTGCCGCTGGCCTGCGGCTGCGAAGCGCTGGCGGGCGATGCCGGCGGCGTGCTGCTGCAGGGCGAAAAGCTGATGGTGCTGCCCGGCGCGGCTGCCAGCGGCTGGCTGGTGTCGGCGCGCGGCGAAGACGACGCGGTGCTGCTGTGGGTGCCGCGCGGTACGGCGGGCGTGGGCGAAACGCCGGTGCCGCTGGTCGATGGCAGCCAGGCATCGAACCTGCGCTTCGAGCAGGTCGCGCTGCCTCCCGACGCGGTGCTGGCCGAAGGCCCGGCTGCGCAGGAGGCGCTGCGCCGAGCGCTCGCCGCCGGGCAGATCCTGCAGTCGGCCGAGCTGCTGGGCGCGGGGCAGGCCATGCTGGCGCAGACGCTGGCTTACCTGCGCACGCGTTCGCAGTTCGGCAAGCCCATCGGCAGCTTCCAGGCGCTGCAGCATCGCTGCGTCGATATGTTCATCCACCTCGAAGTGGCGCAGGCCACGCTGAACGAAGTGCTGGCATCGGCGGCGCAGGGGCTGCCCGCGGACCGGCTGGAGGCCGAGGCGAGCCGTGCCAATGCGCGCTGCACGGCGGCCGCATTGCAGGCATCGCGCAGCGCGGTGCAGCTTCATGGCGCCATCGGCTACACGCAGGAGTGCGACCTGAGCCTGTTCTACAAGCGGGTGCTGTGCCTGTCGGCATGGCTGGGCAATGCCAGCGCGCACCAGCGCCGGCATGCGTCGCTGTCGCGCGAAGCGGAGACCGTGGCGGCCATTGCGGAATGGCAAGGCGAGTTCCCGCGCACGGCCGACTGGGCGGCAATGCCCGAGGCCGACTTCCGCCGGATGGTGCGCGCCTTCCTGCAACAGCGCTATCCGCAGCGGCTGCGCTACCTGTCGCATCGTGCGCGCTGGAGCGAGATGCGCGAGTGGTATCTGACGCTCTCGGCGCAAGGCTGGATCGCGCCCGCATGGCCGCAGGCGCATGGCGGCATGGGGCTGCCGGCCGACAAGCTCATCGCGTGGATCGAGGAACTGGAGCAGCACGGCGTGGCGCGCGCGCCCGACCAAGGCATCGTGATGATCGGGCCGCTGCTCATCCAGCATGGCACGCCAGAGCAGCAACAGCGCTTTCTGCCGCGCATCCTGAGCGGCGAGCATGTGTGGTGCCAGGGCTACTCGGAACCCAACGCCGGCTCCGACCTCGCGGGCCTGCGCACCGAAGCCATGCCGGCGCGCGACGCACAGGGCGAGCACTTCGTGGTCAACGGCCAGAAGATCTGGACCACGCTCGCGCAGGACGCCAACCACATCTTCATGCTGGTGCGCACCGACAAGGACGCGCGCAAGCAGGAGGGCATCAGCTTCCTGCTGTGCGACCTGCGCACGCCGGGCATCACCATCCGGCCGATCCTTACGCTGGCCGGTGAGCCCGAGTTCTGCGAGGTGTTTTTCGACAACGTGCGCGTGCCCGCCGAGAACCTGGTCGGCAAGCTGCATGGCGGCTGGACCATCGCCAAGGCGCTGCTGGGCTTCGAGCGCATCTTCCTGGGCAGCCCCAAGCAGTCGCAATATGCGCTGGGACAACTCGCGCGGCTTGCGCAGGCGCGGCGGCTCTTCGCGGACCTGGTGTTCGCGCAGCGCTTCGCGGCGCTGCGGCTCGACGTGCTCGACCTGTCGGCGGCGTACACGGGCTTCGCGAACATCGTGCGGGCCGGCAAGCCGCTGCCCGCGTCGGTGTCGCTGCTGAAGATCTGGGCCAGCGAGACCTATCACCGCATCGGCGCGCTGCTGGTCGAGGCCGGGGAAGAGCAGGGCGCAGTGGCCGGCGACCAGGTGCTCGATGGCCAGACCTTCAACGTGCTCTCGCCGCTCATCGGCTCCACGGCCGCAATGATCTACGGCGGCACCAACGAGATACAGCGCAACATCCTCGCGCGGCAGGTCCTGGACCTGCCGGCGTGAGCGATGGGCGTCGAAGAAATTCAAAACAGGAGACAACGCTCATGACATCGAATCGCTTCTCTCGCCGCCAGCTCATGGCCGCGCTGGCCGGCGGCGCGGCACTCGGCGCACTGCCGCATCGTGCCTTCGCGCAGCAGCCGTTGCCGCCGCTCATCAAGCTGGTGGTCGGCTATTCCGCGGGCGGCCCTGTGGACGGCGCCGCGCGGCTGCTCGCACCCGCGCTGAGCCAGGCGCTGGGCACGCAGGTGATCGTGGACAACCGCCCCGGCGCCAGCGGCTCGCTCGGCGGCGACGCGGTGGCCAAGGCCGCGGCCGACGGCACGATGCTGTTCTTCGGCGCGAGCCCGACCATCACCATCAACCCCAACGTGCAGCGCCACATGGCCTTCGACCCGATGAAGGACCTCGTGGCCATCGCGCCGCTGGTGGACTACACCAACGTGCTGGTCGTCAACAACGACGTGCCGGTGCACAGCGTGGCCGAGCTGCTGGCCTATGCGAAGGCGCGGCCCGGCAAGGTGTTCTACGGGTCGGCGGGGGTGGGCGCGTCGAACCACCTGAGCGGCGCGCTGCTCGAGAAAATGACCGGCGTGCAGCTCACGCACGTGCCGTACAAGGGCAGCGCGCCCGCCCTGGCCGACGTGATGGCGGGCACCGTGACGATGATGTTCGACATCATCGCGACCTCCAAGCCCTTCATCCAGTCGGGCAAGGTGCGTGCGCTGGCCGTCACCTCGCGCCAGCGCAACCGCATGCTGCCCGAGGTGCCGACCATGATCGAGTCGGGCGTGGCCGGCTACGACGTGGGCGGCTGGTTCGGCCTCTACGGCCCGGCGCGCATGGACCCGGCGTTGGTCGCGCGCATGAACGCCGCCGCGCAGAAGATGCTGGCGCGCGAAGACATCGCGAGCCGCCTGCGCGAGCAGGGCTACGACGTGTGGTCCGGCGCGGCGGAGCTGCTCGCGGCCAAGGGCAAGTCGGACCGGCAGCTCTGGGCCACCGCGTCCAAGGGCATCGAGGCGGAATAGGCGATGCTGCATCACTCACGCATTCACGAACTGCTGGAGGCGCGCGCGGCGCGCACGCCGGAGGCTGTCTTTCTTTTCGAGCCCGGTGGCACCACCACTTATGCGGCGCTGCAGGCGATGACCGAGACCGCCGCGCAGGACCTGCTGGCCGCTGGCGTGCGCCCCACCGACCGCGTGGTGCTGGTGGCCGAGAACTGCGCCGCGCACATCGCGCTGCTGATGGCCTGCAGCCGCATCGGCGCGTGGTCTTGCGGCGTGAACGCGCGCATGTCGCCGGGCGAGATCGCGGCGATCGCCGAGCGCGCGGATGCGCGTCTTTGCTGCTTCACCACGGGCGCTTCGGAGGCGGCCGGGAAGCACGCGCAGCGCGCCGGCGCGGTGCCGTCGGCACTTGCCGGCGTGATGCGCTCGGCAACGCGCGACGAAGCGCGCATCGAACCCGGCCCGGCACTGGCTGACACCGCCGCCATCATCTTCACCTCCGGCACGTCGGGCACGCCGAAGGGCGTGATGGTCTCGCATCGCGGGCTGCTGCACTTCGGGCGGGTGTCGGCGGGCGTGCGCGCCCTGAGCGAGCGCGACAGGGCCTACGCCTTCCTGCCGATGACGCACATCTTCGGCATCGGCACCGTGCTGATGGCCGCGCTCACCGGCGGTGCGTCGCTGGTGCTGCGCGGCAGCTTCTCTCCGGCCGATATGCTGCAGGCGCTGGCGCACGAGGAGGTGTCGAACCTGCTCGGGCCGCCGACGATGTATGCGCGTCTGCTGGCCCACATCGACAGCGAGCGCATGGTGCCGCGCTTTCCGCATCTGCGCTACGTGTACACCGGCTCGGCGCCGCTCGATCCCGCGCTCAAGCAGCGCGTGGAAGGGCTCTTCGGCCAGCCGCTGCATTACGGCTACGGGCTGTCGGAGTACGCGGGCTCGGTGTTTCTCACGCGCACCGAGGCGCCGCGCTCGGACACGGCCGCCGGCCATGCGGTGGAGGGCGGCGAGGCCCGCATCGTGTCTCTGGAGGGGCATGACGCGGCGCCGGGCGATACGGGAGAGATATGGCTGCGCGGCCCCGGTCTCATGCTCGGGTACTTCCGCGACGCGGTCGCCACCGCGCAGGTGATGCGCCCGGGCGGCTGGTACGCAACCGGCGACCTCGGGCGCTTCGGCCCCGACGGCGCACTGTTCGTGGTCGGCCGGCTGAAGGAAATGATCATCCGCTCGGGTTTCAACGTGTATCCGGCGGAGGTCGAGGCGGTCATCGGCCGCTTCGGCGGCGTGCACCTGTGCGCGGTGGTCGGCGTGCCCGAGGCGGACGGCAACGAGCAGATCGTCGCCTTCGTGGAGCTGAAGCCCGGCGCGGTGCTCGACCACGCGGCGCTGCGCGCGCACCTCGCGGAGCATCTGTCGCCCTACAAGCGCCCGGCACGCATCGAGGTGATCGACACCATGCCGACCACCGCCAACGGCAAGCTGCTCAAGCGCGAGCTGCAGGCGCGTCTGCGCGCGGCGTAGGCAGGCTCGCCTGCAAGGGCCTCGGCGTTTTCCTGCAAGCGGGTGCGCCGAAGTCCTTCCGCCCGCCTCGGGTGCGCGCCGCATCTTGGAGCCTTCTGCAAAGGAAAGCACCATGGCCGATGACCTGAGCAAGCGCGGGCCGCAGGACGCCACCCGCATCAACGTGAACGAGGCGCACGAGGTGCGCTACTGGACCCAGACCCTGGGCGTGACCGAGGCGCAGCTGCGCTCGGCCATCGCCGCGGCGGGCGTCGAGGTGAAGGACGTGCGCACCTACCTCGGCAAGCCCTGAGCCTCGTAGGCTCGTTCCTACACCCGGCGGGGGAGCCCGGCACGATACTTGTTGCTCCCTCTCGTTTCAGGAAGTACCCGTGACCGTGCCGATGAACCCGACGCCGCTGGCAGCCGCGCAATGAAGTCTTCTCCCAGCGCGCGCAGCTGGATCGCCGCAGGCGTGCGCCACGAACTGCTCACCCGGGCCCTGCCAGCCCTCCGGCACGACATGGCGGCGCCGGTGTCGGTGATCCGCATGGCGCTGCTGATGCTCAAGCGTCAGGTCAGCGCTGCCACCGTCGATGCCGCTGCCTGCGAAGAGCGCGTGGCGCTGATCGACAACCAGGTGGCCGAGCTGGTCGACGCCATCCGTTCGCTGCGGGACTGGGAGCTGGCGACCGCCGACGACGGCATCACGCGCGGCGCGTTGGTGGCGCAATGCACGACGCTGATGCGCTCCGCCTTCGACCTGCATGGCGTGACGCTCGACATCGATCCCGCCCTCGAACCCCGCGAAGACGAAGCACGCTGGCCCGCCGCGGCGGCCCTGCGCTATCTGTTCCTGGGCGTTCTGGGCTACCTGCACGACAGCGCAGACGAGGCCGGTACGATCCGCGTCGAAGCGGACGGCGGCAATGCGCTGCGCCTTTCTGCGTTGCCGCGCGAAGCGGGCGGCAACGACGCGGTGCTCGACGCGCACCGCGCACCGCGTGCGCTGGCCATCGATGCCGTCGCGCTGCAGAACCTGGCCGAAGACCTGGGTTATGCCGTCGTGGTGGACGGCGACAGCGTGCGCTTCGCGCTCGCCACCGGAGGCTGAGCCTTCCTGCCGTTCCTGCGGCCATGGCCCGCCGCGGCGCGTGCCTGCCCCTGCCGGTGCGTGCGAAGAAAGGCCAGCAGCCGGCGTTCGGCCGCATAGAGCCCGCGTGAAGGCCGCGCCGTCTTTCGGCCCGCGATCTTCTCGAACAGCGCGGTGGCGGCGTCTTCGTCGTCGTCCGACAGGGCGCTGCCCAGCGCCAGCACGGCCGGATGCACATAGGCTTTCTTGCAGACAGCCGGCGTGTTGCCCAATTGCTTGGCGACGGCCGCGAGGATGTCCTTGGCGCTGTAGCGGGTGCCGTCGGCCGCGGTGCGCCCCGGCTCGCAGGCCAGCCGCGTGAGTTCCAGCGCCTGCACGGTGCCATGCCAGGTGCGGAAGTCCTTGGCGGTGAAGCGTTCGCCCGGCGCGGCTTCGGCAAGGTAGTCGTTCACATCGGTGGACGACACGCTGTGCAGCTCGCCGTCTTCGCCCGCGTACTGGAACAGCGCCTGCCCCGGCAGCTGCTGGCATTGCCGCACCACCTTGGCCACGCGCGGGTCGTCGAGCCTGGCCTCGTGCATCACGCCGCTCTTGCCCTTGAAGCGCAGCCGCAGCGCCGCGCCGTGCACGTCCGCATGGCGGTTGCGCAGCGTGGTGAGGCCGTAGGAGCCGTTGCTGCTCGCGTACTCCTCGTTGCCGATGCGCAGCAGGGTGGTGTCGAGCAGGCGCACCAGCGCCGCCAGCACCTGGCCGCGGCCAGGGGCCTGCTGCCCGTTGCCTTGTCCCTTTTCCGGCTGCAGGTCGCGCGCCACGCGGGCGCGGATGCGCGGCAGCGCCAGCGCGAAGGCCTCGAGCCGCTCGAACTTGGTCTCGTCCTTCATCACGCGCCAGTCGGCGTGGTAGCGGTACTGCTTGCGCCCGCGGGCGTCGATGCCCGTGGCCTGCAGGTGGCCGTTGGGCAGCGGGCAGATCCACACCTGGGTGTAGGCCGGCGGAATGGCCAGCATGCGGATGCGCGAGATTTCGTCCACGTCGCGCAGCCAGCGGCCCTTCGCGTCGCGGTAGCGAAAGCGCTCGCCGTGCCTGAGGCGGCGGATGCCGGGCATGTCGGGGTTCACGTAGACCAGCCCGTTGGCGATGGGCGTGGGCTTCGAGGGCGGCCGCGCGGACGGCCGCGATGCAGGGGAGGTGGAAGGAGCAGAGGGGGCCGGCATGGGGATTGCGTGGTGGTACGCACCGTTTTTGCCAGCGTCGACAATCACCGCCTGTAGGACGCCGCAAATGCGGCCCGTCTCTTCTTTCCCTTATCGAGCCTTCGAATGTCTTCTCGTCCCTCTTCGTCCTTCCGTAGCCGCTGGCTGCTGCTGCCGGCCGCCGTGCTGCTTGCCACGGGCTGCGCTTCCACTTCGTCCTCTTCCGTGCCGGCCTCGGCTTCGGCCTCGCCCGCACCGGTGAAGGTCAAGGTGTTCGTCGCCGCCATGTTCGAGATCGGCAAGAACACGGGCGACCGCGCCGGCGAGTTCCAGCACTGGTACGAGCGCTACTGGATGAACGCCAAGCCCATTGCCGTGCCCGGCGCGCTGCAGCCCGTGTACTGCAACGCCGACGGCGTGTGCGGCGCGGTGCTGGGCATGGGCAAGGTCAATTCGTCGTCGTCGATGCAGGCCATCCTGCTGAACCCGCAGCTCGACTTTTCGCAGGCCTACTACGTCATTTCCGGCGTGGCCGGCACGCCGCCCTCGCGCGGCACCATCGGCGAGGTGAACTGGGGCACCTGGCTGGTCGACTATGACCTGGGCCACCGCTGGGCCCCGGAAGAAAACAAGCCCGGCGAGCCGACCTTCATGCCGCGCAAGGGCTACGAGGAATACCGCCGCTTCCAGCTCAACCCCGACCTCGTGCGCTGGGCCATGAAGCTGTCGGCCGACACGCCCCTGAAAGACTCCGAATCGGCCCGCAAGTACCGACTGCGCTACCCCGACGCCGCGGCCCGCCGCGCGCCCTTCGTCGGCACCGGCACGCATATGACGGGCGACACCTTCTTCCACGGCCCCGGCATGTCGAAGCAGGCGCAGTACATCGCCAAGCTCTACGGCGCCGACGACTACGTCATCACCGAAATGGAAGCAGCCGCCATCACCCTGGTCATCAAGCGCACGCACGGCACCGACCGCGTGATGAGCCTGCGCGGCGCGGTCAACTTCGACCAGGGCAACCCGAAGGAGACCACGCTGCAGCACCTGGACCCGGCACCGGGCGAAACGGCCGGCGGCTTTGCCGAGACGGTGGAGAACGTCGAGCGCGTGGGCAGCCGCGTGGTCGACCACATCGTGGCCAACTGGCCGCAGTGGCAGGGCGGCGTGCCCAGGCCCTGAGCCGGCTCTGTCAGGGCCGCGCCGGCTGTAGGTGCCAGGTCACGGTGAAGTCGAAGGGCGTCCATCGGCTCACCGTGACGCCTGCCTGCCGCAAGCCTCGGCCTATCCACGTGTTGCAGGTCTCGAAGAGGTTGTAGGCGCCCTCGGCTTCGTAGAAGGCGTCCTGGTTGTCGTAGTGCGCGCCCGCGATGGGCTGTGCCGGCCCCGGCGGCAGGCTGGCGCGCACATGGGCGACGAGCCGCGCGTACTGGGCCTGCGACAGCGGAAGGTCGAAGGCGCCGCGGCCCAGTTGCCCGCGCCGCAGGTAGCTCACGTGCAGCAGCGAGCGGTTGCCGCCCGACAGCGCCCCGAAGGCGCGCGCCGCCGTCAGGTCGCCCCAGGTGGGCGTGTTCAGGTAGAACTCGCGGTCGCCCCAGCCGATGGCGACGAACTCGGCATCGGGCGGCGGGGCCCTGAAGTCTTTCAGCGGAAATACCTGCAGCCAGTCGATGGCGACGGAGCGGACCGGGAACACGTAGTCGGTGTGCACGCCGTTGCTCAGTACCCAGGCCTGCACTTCGGCGGGAGCGGCATTGCTTGCCGGCTTCGCGTCGTTGGCCGGCCAGAACACCAGCGCGCAGGCGACGGCGACGTACAGGCCGATCAGCGCGACCAGCCCCAGCAGTGTGAATGCTGTGCGCCGGAGCCAGCGTTTCAGCATGGTGGCGCCCGTCAGAAAAGAGAGGCCGTGGTCGCCACCGGCTCCGATGCCGCGCGCTGCGCGCCGGTGGGGGCCAGTGCTTCGGGGCTGCCGGCCTTGGCCAGCGCGCCCACGCGCACGCCCAGCAGCCGCAGCGGCCGCTCCAGCGGCACGCGCTTCAGGCACTGGCCGCCGGTCTGGCGGATGGTCCTGGCGTCGGCCGTGAAGTGGCCGATGGTCTGGTCGCGCGTGGCGATCTTGAAGTCGTCATAGCGCAGCTTGATGCCGATGGTCTTGCCCACGTAGCCCTTGCGCTGCAGGTCGGCCGCCACCTGCTCGCACAGCCGCGTGAAGATCGCGCCCAGCTCGGCGCGGTCGCGCACCGCGTGCAGGTCGCGGTCGAAAGTGGTCTCGCGGCTCATCGACACCGGCTCGCTTTCGGTCACCACCGGGCGGTTGTCGCGGCCCCAGGCCACTTCGTGCATCCACGCGCCTGTGGCCTTGCCGAAGTTGGCGACGAGCCAGTCGCGGTCGCGCGCCGCGAGCTGGCCCACGGTCTCGATGCCGAAGCGCTTGAGCTTTTCGTCGGCCTTGGGGCCGATGCCGTTCACCTTGCGGCAGGGCAGCGGCCAGATGAGCTTTTCGAGGTCGTCCTCGTAGACGATCGAGATACCGTTGGGCTTGTTGAACTCGCTCGCCATCTTGGCGATGAGCTTGTTGGGCGCCACGCCGATGGAGCAGGTCAGGCCGGTGGCGTCGAGGATGGCCTTCTGCAGCAGCCGCGCCAGCGAACGCCCGCCGTCGCGCTGGCCGCCGGGCACGTCGGTGAAGTCGATGTACACCTCGTCCACGCCGCGGTCTTCCATGAGCGGCGCGACCTCGAGGATGACTTGCTTGAACGCGCGCGAGAAGCGCCGGTATTCGTCGAAGTCCACCGGCAGGATGATGGCCTGCGGGCACAGCTTGGCGGCCTTCATGAGCCCCATGGCCGAGCCGACGCCGAACTGGCGCGCGGGGTAGGTGGCGGTGGTGATCACGCCGCGGCCGGTGTAGTCCTTGAGCAGGGGGAAGGACTCGACCGGAATGTCGGCGAGCGTGCCGCCTTCGGGCAGGTCGCGGATGGCCTCGTCCACGCGCCGCCGCCCGCCACCGATGACCACCGGCCGCCCCTTGAGCTGCGGATAGCGCAGCAACTCGACGGACGCGTAGAAGGCGTCCATGTCGAGGTGGGCGATGCGGCGGATCGGCGGGGCTGACGGGGACTGGGAGCTCACGGCAACAATTGTCTCGCGGGTCGGCGGCGTTCGCCTGCCCTGGGGCGATTCGTCAGCGAGTCTCGACGGTCCTGAGCAACGGCGACTCGAACATCGCCACCGGCGAGATCACCGGTTCGTCCATCGGCACCCTGTCGCCGTAGCGCTCGCGCATCTTGGCGCGCACCGCGGGGTCGGCCAGGTTGAATTCGCGGATCTTCTGCAGCTCGCCGATGCGCACGCCCAGTGCGCGCTGGTAGAGCTTCCAAACGAGTTCGGAGCAGTAGATGCGCTGGTCGGACCATTCGAAGGTCAGGTCGTAGGGGCGACCCTCGAAATCGGAGGTGCGTGCGCGCAGCTTCGCCACGGCTTCCGGTGTCAGCAGCCTGTCTGCATCGCGCAGGCGCTTGACCACGTAGTGGCCGCCGTTGCCGCGCGCGGTCCATTGCGCGAGCGGCGTGTAGCGCACCGTGGATACCGCCTCGAACACATGGGGTTTGCCGCCCCGCATCAGCACGATGCCCATGTGGCTGTAGCGCGAGCCGGTGGCGCGCTGCACCGCCAGGCTCTGCGCCGAGCGCGAGGTGTGGAAGATGATGTCGCCGTCTTTCAGCTCGGCTGCAGCGTGGCCGGCGCTGCAGAAAAGCAGGGGCAGGAGCAGCGCGAGCGCCGCGGGGAGCTTTTTCATGTTGCCGCGCATTGTCCGGCAGGCCGGCGCGTGCGGGCTTCGTCTTTGGCTTGCCTGACTCCCACCTGCGGCGCGGCGGGTCATTGCTTGCGCGGTGCAGCATGCCGGTGCCATCATGCGCGCCATGCAAACAGTCGCCTCCATTCTCTGGCGCAGGCTCGATGCGCCGGGCCATGACGCCTGCCGTCTCGAGCGCAACGCCACGGCCTTGCAACTCGATGACGCAGCCGTGTTCCGGCTGGAAGACGGCCGCATCGGCCAGTTGAACTATCGTGTGCGTTGCGATCTTCACTGGCACACCCAGTGGGGCACCGTGCGCGGCTGGCTCGGCGGCGCGCCGGTCGACCTGTCGATCTCGCGCGACGCACGCGGCCACTGGAAGCTCAACGACGAGCCGGTGACCGACCTGTCGCATTGCTTGGACCTCGACCTGGGCTTCACCCCCGCCACCAACCTGCTGCAACTGCGCCGCCTGGGCCTTGCCAAGGGCGAGGGCGCCGACGCCCCGGCCGCCTGGCTCGACCTGGACGGCGGCGGCGTGTTGAGCGAACTGGCGCAGCGCTACGAGCGCCACAGCGACACCGAATATGCCTACGAAGCCAAGCGCTTCGACTACGCGGCCACCTTGAGCGTGACCGAAGACGGCTTCGTGCGCGACTACCCGCGGCTCTGGAGCGCGGACTGACCGGCGCTTAGTCTGGCGTTCAGTCGAACTGCGAGCGGTCGCCCGCAACCAGTTCGCGGTTGCGCCGCCGGTCGATCGCGATCTCGTGCGCGAAAGCCTCGGTGCCGCCGCCAGCCGGCAGGTTGTAGGCCCCATGAAGCCGCGCGCGCACCGTGCCGCTCTCGAGCACGCGGTTGATCTCGGCGTTGAGCCGCTGCACCACCGCAGGCGGCGTGCGAGCCGGCGCGAAGATGCCGAAGAGCGAATCGCGGTTCGCCTTCTCGAAGCCCAGCTCCGCCAGTGTCGGCACGTCGGGCAGCGCTTCGATGCGCGCGGGCGCGCCTACCGCCAGCGGCTGGAAGCGGCCACTTTCGATGTACTGCAATTGCTGCGCCGCGACATTGGTCGACAGCACTTCGAACTGCCCGCTGAGCGCATCGTTGAGTTGCGGGCCGCCGCCCTGGTAGGGGATGTGCGTGATGTCGGTGCGGCTTTGCATGCGCACCTGCGCCAGCACCATGTGGCCGATGGTGGCCACGCCCGACGTGGCCCAGCGCACCGCGCCCGGCCGGCTGCGCGCCTGCGCGATCAGCGCGCCGAAGCCGCGTCCCTCGAAGGCCGGCGTGCCGACCACCAGCACCGGCGTGCGCATCACGCTGGCCACGGGCACGAAGGCGCGCTGCGGGTCGTAGGGCACGCGCGCCAGCAGCGGATGCAGCGTGAGCGGGCTGATGGCGGAGAAGGCCAGCGTGCAGCCGTCGGGCGCCGAACGCGCGAGTGCGTCCATGCCCAGGCTGCCGCCGGCGCCGGGACGGTTCTCGATCAGCACCGGCGTGCCGAGCGCCTGTGCGAGCGGCTCGGCCAGCACCCGCGCCATGCCGTCGCTGACCCCGCCGGGCGGATACACCACGATCAGCCGCACCGCGCGGTTGGGCCAGTTGGAAGGTGCCGCGCGCAAGAGGCCCGGTGCCGCGCAGGCGGCGGCGAAGAGGGCGCCTGCGCCCTGCGCGAAGCGGCGTCTCGCCCGCGTATTCATGGCGCCGCCGGGTCGGCTTTGGCGTGCGCGCTCGCGAGCTTGCGCAGCAGCGCCGCGAAATGCTGCGCGGGCAGGTTGTCTTCTTCGGCGCGCGACACCAGCGTGAGCGGCGCGTCGAGCTGGCCGCCGTCGGCCAGCCGCGTGTAGGCGATGGCGTGCGCGTGCACGCCGGTCATCGAGGCGGGCACCACCGACAGGCCGACGCCCGCGGCCACGAGGTTCAGGTTGGTCATCATGCGATCGACTTCGGCCACCACGCGCGGGCGCAGCCCCTTGGCGTGGCACAGCGCGAGCAGCTCGGCATAGAGGCCGGGCGCGCCCGGCCTCCGCACGAGGATGATGCCCTCCTCGCACAGCCTGGCAAGAGGCAGGGGCCGCGAAGCCTTGGTGCGGGCGAGGGCAAAGCGATGGTCGCTCGGCATGGCCACCAGCACGGGTTCGCGCAGCATCGTCTCGAACACCAGCCCTTCGGGCCGCGCCACCGGCACGCGCAGCAGGCCGCAGTGCAGCCGCCCCGCGGCCAGCGCGTCGGTGAGCTCGGCCGCGTTGTCCTCGCGCAGCTGCAGCTCCACCAGGGGGTAGGCGCGGCGGAATGCGCGCAGCGCCTCGGGCATGAAGCGATGCGCCGCCGCCGAGCTGGTGAAGCCGACCGCGAGCGTGTCGGCCTGCCCCTTGGCCACGCGCGCCATGCGCTGCTTCATCGACTCCATGTCCTGCAGCATGCGCAGCGCCTCGGCCTGGAACAGCCGGCCCGCGTCGGTGAGCGCCACGCCGCGCGGATGGCGGCGGAACAGCGGCATGCCCAGCTCGCGTTCGAGTGCCTTGATCTGCAGGCTCAGCGGTGGTTGCTGGATGCCGAGTTGCTCGGCCGCGCGTGTCATGTGGCCGGTGCCCGCGACGGCGACGAAGTAGCGCAGTGCCCTTATGTCCATATATTTTTGGTATTGAAAGTGCCTTGTTATTTTATTTGACCCTAGGTCACACCGAATCTATCGTCCGGCCGCCCATTCAAGAACAAGCGGCCCAACGAGGCCGCATGCCGGAGACAAACCCATGCGCACAACGCGCCCCGCTTCGATGATTCGTGCCGTCCTGTATGCGATCGGCCTTTCGCTGCTCTCGCTCATCCTTGCCGCCTGCGGTGGTGGCGGAGGTGGTGGAGGCGGCGGTGCCGTCGGCCTGCTGCCGACCACGCCGCCCGCCGGCGGCAACAACCCGCCCGCCGGCAATCCGGCCGCCAACGACCCGCCGGACAATCCGTCGCCCCCGCCCGTGCTGCCGGCCGTTGCCTGCGCCGACCTCAACGGCAAGAGCCTGCCGGCCTCGCTGATCAGCCTGCCCACGCAGGGCGCCACCGTCACCAGCGCCACGCCGGTGGCCGCGGGCGACACCGGCAACACGCTTGGCGACTACTGCCGCGTGCGCGGCACCATCCAGCCGGTCGACCCGAGCTCGCAGTCCATCAACTTCGCGGTGAACCTGCCCGAGAAGTGGAACCAGAAGACCATCCATTTCGGCGGCGGCGGCTTCGACGGCGTGCTGATCGACGGCACCGAGGTCATCCGCTTCGGCCCCGCCGGCAAGCCCGCGCCGCTGGCGCTGGGCTACGCCACCTACGGCGACGATTCGGGCCACCAGTCGAGCAGCATCACCGACGGCAAGTTCGCGGCCAACGACGAGCAGCTCGCCAATTACGGCGGCAACTCGCTCAAGAAGACGCGCGACGTGGCGCAGGCGCTGGTGTTCGCACGCTATGCCGTGAAGCCCAAGCACGCCTACTTCCTGGGCACCTCGACCGGCGGGCGCGACGCGCTCAGCTACATCCAGCGCTGGCCTGGGGACTACGACGGCGTGATCGCCAACGAGCCCGCGCTCAATTACACCGGCACGCGCCTGTCGAACGTGGCCGTGGGCCGCGCGCTCTACTACAACAACGGCACCGACGGCTGGATGGACCTGAGCGAGACGCTGATGGTTCAGAAGGCCGCGATGCAGGCTTGCGACAAGCTCGACGGCGCGGCCGACAACATCGTTAGCAATGTCGAGAGCTGCCGAATGCTCAACGCGCAGATCGTGGCTTCGCTGCGTTGCCCCGGTGGCACCAAGACGAGCAAAACCTGCCTGTCCGACGCGCAGATCGCCACCGTGCACGCCATCGAGTCGCCGCTGGACTTCACCACCTATTCGCTGGCCAACGGCGTGAAGCGCGCGGGCGGCTACAACCTGCTCGAAGGCGCGCTGGTGGCGGGGCCGTACACCACGCGCGACCTCGGCACGCGCAACGTGCCCGGCAATCCCGCCACGTCTTCCGACGCCAACATGTACGTTACCGGCGACCAGTGGGCGAAGTTTTTCGTCAAACGCGATGCCGGCTTCAACACACTGACCTTCGACCCATTGAACCCAGGCAGCGATGCCGCGCGCGTGACCGAGGTGTCGAACCTCACCGACGCGACCAACCCGAACCTCACGCCCTTCTTCGCGCACGGCGGGCGGCTCATCATGCTGCACGGCCTGGCCGACGAGGTGATCAGCCCGAACTCCACCATCGACTACTACAAGCAGCTCATCGCCACGGTGGGCCAGCCGGCGGTCGACCAGAGCGTGCGCTTCTACACCGTGCCCGGCATGGGCCACGGCACCGGCAGCTTCATTCCCAACTGGGATTCGCTGGCCGCGCTCGAAGGCTGGGTCGAGGCCGGCCTCGCGCCCGCCACCGGCGTGGCGGTGGACGCGGTGGCCGGCACTTACGGCCGCACACGCCCGCTGTGCCAGTTCCCGGCATGGCCCAAGTACCGCGGCAGCGGCAGCCTCGACGCGGCCGTCAACTACAGCTGCGTGACCGAAGTCGGCGACCCGCTGGCCTGCCCGAACCTGCCCGCCTCCGTGACCAGCTACAAGGGCGGCAACAGCTTCGGCGAGGAACTGCGCGTGCAGATCGATCCCGCCACCATGGCCTACACCGTGACCATCGATGCAAGCTTGCTGCGGACCGCCGGCACGCAGCGCACCGGCACGCTGGTGTCGCAGGGCAGCTGCAGCTACATCAGCGGCGAGAGCGGGGCGGTGTTCAGCTTCGGTGCAGGCGGCGTGCTGTCGGGCGGCGTGAACGCGCCCAGCGGCGGCGGCTTCTCGCCGCTGCTGGCGTTCCAGAACAGCTTCGCGGCCGCGCCGGTGTCGGGCGACTTCAAGTCGGTGGCCAATATCTTCAATGTGGTCGGCGTGCAGCAGGGCTCGGGCGGTGCCAGCGCATTTGCGTCTTCGGTGCGCCTGCGCCAAGCCGGTACCTTCCAGTATTGCCGTGACCCAGTGTCGGGCGGCTTCATGGTCTACGACCTCAGCTGCACGCAGACCGAGAAGGGCTACGTCGCCTACAACACCACGCGCGCTTCCTTCGACCTCTTCACGACCTCGCCCACCGGCAGCGCCGTGACCACCGGCGGCACGCTCACCGGCTCGATGGTGATCGGCCTGGTCAATGGCGTCGCGGTGCCGTTGCACCTGGTGCGCGAGTCGGCCGCCAGCATCGGCATGCGCGTGTACGGCCTGCAACAGAGCCTGGCCGCGGGCGCCGCGGATGGCAGCTATGCACTGGTCAGCGTCAAGGGCGAGAACCACGATGCCACGGTGGCCGGCAGCGGCCTTAACCTCGGCGGTGCGGCGGCGGGGCTGAGCTACGACACGCCGGTGCCCGGCGTGGCGCAGGCCGATGCGGGCCGTCCGGGCAATTTCATCTTCAACAGCGGCGTCCTCGGTTTCGTCTCCAGCCCGGGGACGAACGCGGCGCTCGAATTCGGAGTACGCCATTGAAAAAACGACTCTCCATCCTTGCGGCATTCGCACTGATCGGCGCCGCGCCGATGCTGTCCGCGCATGCGACGCCTGCCGGACCCAAGGCGGCCGCGTGCCCGTCGCCGGTACCGGAAGCCGCGCGCTGCTACACCGGTGAGGACGGCACCGGCGCCCTCTACTGGATAGCGATTCCGAAGGACTGGAACCGCGTGCTGGTGATGCACGCCCACGGCGGCCCGGAGACCGGCCCGCCCAAGCTCGAGCGCAGCGAGGAAGACCTCAAGCGCTGGGCCGTCACCGTGAAGGCCGGCTATGCCTGGGCCGGGTCCACCTACCGGCGCGGCGGCTACGGCGTGACCATGGCCGCGGAAGACACCGAGCGGCTGCGCCGGATCTTCGTGCGCCACTTCGGCCAGCCGCGCCGCACCTTGCTGCACGGGCAGAGCTACGGCGCGGGCGTGGCCGCTAAGGCGGCCGAACTGTACGCGCCCGCGGGCGGAGCGAAGAGCCCTTACGACGGCCTCATGCTCACCAGCGGCGTGCTCGGCGGCGGCAACAGCGCCTACGACTTCCGGCTCGACCTGCGCGTGGTGTACCAGTACGTCTGCCACAACCATCCGCGCCCCGACGAGCCGCAGTACCCGCTGTGGATGGGCCTGCCGCTCGAGTCGAAGCTCACGCGAGCCGACCTTGCCGCGCGCGTGAAGGAATGCACCGGCGTCGGCCTGCCCGCCGCGCAGCGCACGCCGGAGCAGGCGGCGCGGCTGAAGACCATCCTCTCGGTCGTGAAGATCCAGGAACGCTCGCTGGTGGGCCACCTCGGCTGGGCCACATGGCTCTTCCAGGACCTGGTGCAGAAGCGGCTCGGCGGGCGCAATCCCTTCGGCAACATCGGCGCGGTCTACAGCGGATCGGCCGACGACGCGGCGCTCAATGCCGGCGTGCTGCGCTATGCCGCCGACCCGCAGGCCAAGGGCGCGCTGGCGGCCGACAGCCAGCCCACAGGACGCACCGCGCTGCCGACCGTGGGCCTGCATGCGATCGACGACCCCACGGCCTTCGTAGAACTGGAGAACTCGTATCGCCGCATCCGCGACGCGGCCGGCACCGGCAACCTGCTGGTGCAGAGCTTCAGCAGCGAGCGCGAGCACAGCTACCTGAGCGATTCGGAGTACCCCGCGCTCTTCGCCGCGCTGCTCGACTGGATCGACAAGGGCGAGAAGCCCACGCCCGAAAGTCTCGCGCAGCGCTGCAAGGCATTGATGCCGCGCTACGACACCGACGGCAAGAACGGCTGCCACATCCAGCCGCAATGGCAGCCCGCCGCGCTCGAAAGCCGCGTGCCGCCGCGCGCGCCCTGAATTTCCCTTTTCCTCAATACAACGGAGACCTCATGAAAAAACTGTTCGCCCTCGCGGCGATCGCCATTGCTGTCGGCGCGCATGCGCAGGACTTTCCGGGCGGCAAGTCGATCACCATCGTCGTGCCTTTCGCGGCCGGCGGCCCGACCGACCGCGTCGCGCGCGACCTGGCCGAAGCGCTGCGCAAGCCGCTGGGCGGCGGCACGGTGATCATCGACAACGTGCCCGGCGCCGGCAGCTCCATCGGCGCGGCCAAGGTGGCGCGCGCCACGCCCGACGGCTACACACTGCTGCTGAACCACATCGCGATGGCCACCGTGCCCAGCCTGGTGCGCAACCTGCCGTTCAAGGTGGAGACCGATTTCGAATACCTGGGCATCGTCAACGACGTGCCGATGACGCTCATCTCCAAGCCGAGCATCCCGGCCACCAACTACAAGGAGCTGACGACCTGGATCGCGTCCAACAAGGGCAAGATCAACATCGGCAATGCCGGCGTGGGCTCGGCCTCGCACCTGTGCGGGCTGCTCTACCAGAGCGCCACCAAGACCGAGATGACGGCGGTGCCGTACAAGGGCACGGCACCGGCCATCACCGACCTGATCGGCGGGCAGATCGACCTGCTGTGCGACCAGACCACCAACACCACGCCGCAGATCCAGGCCGGCAAGGTCAAGGCCTTTGCCGTGACCACGCCCAAGCGGCTCGCGCTGCCGATGCTGAAAGACCTGCCCACGCTCGACGAGGCCGGCCTGAAGAACTTCCAGGTCACCATCTGGCACGGCCTGTATGCGCCCAAGGGCACGCCCGCGCCGGTGCTGAAGAAGCTCAACGACGCGCTGAAGACGGCGCTGAAAGACCCGGACTTCATCCACCGCGAGGAACTGCTGGGCGCCGTGGTGGCGACCGACGGGCGCATCGAGCCCGCCGGCCACAAGAAGTTCGTGGCCGACGAGATCGCGAAGTGGACGCCGATCATCAAGGCGGCCGGCGTCTACGCCGAGTGATCCTTCGCGCCGCTGCCTTCGCCTGACGCGGCGGCGGACCCGGCCTGCGCCGTGTCCCCGCCGCCCATTACCTTGTAGAGCGTGATGCGGTTGCTCTGCTCCGACAGCCGCAGGCCGATCAGCGTCTGCTGCGCGGTGTACAGCGAGCGCTGCGCATCCAGCACTTCGAGGAAGCTGTAGCTGCCATTGCGGTAGAGCGCCTCTGACAGCGTGTAGCTCTTCCGCGTGGCCTCGACCAGCGACTGCTGCGCCGCGAGCTGCTCGCCCAGCGAGCGGCGCACGGCCAGCGCGTCGGCCACTTCCCTGAAGGCGGTCTGCACCGTCTTCTCGTAGGTGGCGAGATCGATCTCGCGCTGCGCCTTCGCGGCGTCGAGGCTGGCGCGGTTGCTGCCGGCATTGAAGATCGGCAGGCTGATCGATGGCGCGAAACTCCAGGTGCTGTTGCCGCCCTTGAACAGGCCCGACAGCGCGGTGCTCGACGAACCCGCACTCGCCGTGAGCGAGATCGTCGGGAAGAAGGCCGCGCGCGCCGCGCCGATGTCGGCGTTGGAGCCCTGCAGTGTGTGCTCGGCGGCCCGCACGTCGGGGCGCTGCTGCAGGAGCGCCGACGGCAGGCCCGCGGGCACCTCGACCAGCGCGCTGGCGGTGGCCATGCCGGCGATGCCGGTGGCAGGCAGCAGCTCGTCGGGCACCGTGGCGCCGGCCAGCAGGTCGAGCGCATTGCGGTCCTGCGCCACTTGCGCGGTGTAGCCGGCCACGTCGACGCGCGCCGACTCCACCGTGGTCTGCGCCTGGGCCAGCGCCAGCGCCGAGCTCGCGCCCAGCTCGCGCATGCGGCCGGTCAGCTCGTACGAACGCTGCTGGCTCGCCAGCGTGTCCTGCGCGAGCTTGAGCCGTTCGTTGTCGGCCGCCAGCGTGAGCCAGGCCGAGGCGACTTCCGCCACCAGGCTGATCTGCGTGCTGCGCCGCGTGGCCTCGGTCGACAGGTAGCTCTGCAGGGCCGCTTCGTTGAGGTTGCGCACGCGGCCGAACAGGTCGAGCTCGTAGCTGCTGAAGCCCAGAGAAGCGCTGTACTGCGAGCCGATGGACGATTCGCCGCTGTTGCTCGTCGCGGCGGAAGTGCGCTGGCGCGTGCCGCCCGCCGTGGCCGAGACGCTGGGGAACAGCTCGGCGCGCTGCACGCCGTACTGGGCGCGCGCTTTCTCGATGTTCTGCACCGCCACGCGCAAATCGCGGTTGTTCGCCAGCGCCAGCGCGATGGTGCGGCGCAGCCGGTCGTCGGTGATGAACCCCTGCCAGCCGGTGGTGGCGGAGACGGCGCCTTCGGTCTTGGCGCCCGAGGTGGCGGGCCATTGCGAAGGCACTGGCGCGTCGGGCCGCGAGTACACGGGCGCCAGGTTGGCGCAGCCGGCCAGCAGCGCGGCGGCAAGCAGGGCGGAGAGGGTGGAGAGCCTGAAGCGAGTAGATGTCATGGCGTTCATGCCTCGGGCAGCGCGCTCAGCACGGGCGCTGCCGGGGCTTTCTTTCTTTGCGCGAAGAAGCGGCGGATGGCGACGAAGAACAGCGGCACGAAGAAGATGCCCAGCACGGTGGCCGTCGCGATGCCGCCGAGCACGCCCACGCCGATGGCGCGCCGGCTGCCCGAGCCCGCGCCGGTGCTCAGCGCTAGCGGCAGCACGCCGAACATGAAGGCCAGCGAGGTCATCAGGATGGGTCGCAGCCGCAGGCGCACCGCCTGCAGTGTGGCTTCGACCAGCGCCATGCCCTCGTCCTGCAGCTGCTTGGCGAACTCCACGATGAGAATCGCGTTCTTCGCCGACAGGCCCACCGTCGCCAGCAGCCCCACCTGGAAGTACACGTCGTTCGACAGGCCCGCCAGCTTCGTCGCCAGCACCGCGCCCAGCACGCCCAGCGGCACCACCAGCATCACCGAGAACGGTACCGACCAGCTCTCGTACAGCGCCGCCAGGCACAGGAACACGAACAGGATCGACACCGCGTAAAGCAGCGGCGCCTGCGAGCCCGACAGGCGCTCCTGGTAGGAGCTGCCCGCCCATTCGTAGCCGATGCCCTGCGGCAGCTGCTTCATGATGCGTTCCACCGCGTCCATGGCCGTGCCCGAACTCACGCCCGCGGCGGGGTCGCCGATCAGCTCGAAGGACGACATGCCGTTGTAGCGCGACAGCTGCGGAGAGCCGTAGGTCCAGCGGCTGCTGGCGAAGGCCGAGAACGGCACCATCTCGCTGTTCGCATTGCGCACGTGCCAGCGGTCCACGCTGTCCGGCTGCATGCGAAAGGGCGCGTCGGCCTGCACGTAGACCTTCTTCACGCGGCCGTTGTTGATGAAGTCGTTCACGTAGCTGCCGCCCATCGCGCTGGAGAGCGTGTCGTTGATGTCCGAGGTCGAGAGGTTCAGCGCGGCGGCCTTGCGGTCGTCGATGTCGATGGAGAACTGCGGCGTGTCGTCCAGGTTGTTGCTGCGCACCTGACTCAGTGCCGGGTCCTTGCGGGCCAGTGCGAGGAACTGCTCGCGTGCCTGCACCAGCGCCTCGTGGCCGATGCCGCCCAGGTCCTGCAGCTGCACGTCGAAACCCGCGTTGGAGCCCAGCCCGCGCACGGCCGGCGGCAGCATCACGAACACGTTGGCATTGCTGGCGCGGGTTGCCATGTCCATGGTGAAGCGGCGCGCGAGCGAGGCCGCGTCCTGCGCCTTGCCGCCGCGCTCGCGCCAGTCTTTCAGCGTGATGAAGGCATTGCCGGTGGCCTGGTCGCCGCTCAGGCCGGTCAGCGTGATGTAGTGGCTGACCTCCTTCTGCGACGAGAGGTACTGCTCGAAGCTCTTCATGGTCTGCTGCAGCTGCTCGTCGGTGGCGCTGGCAGGCAGCTTCACCTGCGCCATCAGCGTGCCCTGGTCTTCGTCGGGCAGGAAGGAGGTGGGCAGGCGCATGAAGGTCATGCCCAGCACGCCCACCAGCAGCGCATACACCAGCAGGCTGCGCTTGCCGCGATGCAGCAGGCCGCCCACGCCGGAGCGGTAGCGCTCGGCGTTGCGTTCGAAGGTGCGGTTGAACCAGCCGAAGAAGCCGCGCTTTTCTTCATGGTGGCCGGCCTGCACCGGCTTGAGCAGCGTGGCGCACAGCGCCGGCGACAGCGTGAGCGCCACCAGCACCGACAGCAGCATGGCCGCGACGATGGTCACCGAAAACTGCCGGTAGATCACGCCCGTCGAGCCGCCGAAGAAGGCCATGGGAATGAACACCGCCGACAGCACCAGCGCGATGCCCACCAGCGCGCCGGTGATCTCGCTCATCGACTTGCGCGTGGCCTCCTTCGGCGAGAGCCCTTCCTCGGTCATAAGCCGCTCGACGTTCTCCACCACCACGATGGCGTCGTCCACCAAGAGGCCGATGGCCAGCACCATGCCGAACATGGTGAGCGTGTTGATCGAATAGCCCAGCAGCGACAGCACGCCGAAGGTGCCCAGCAGCACCACCGGCACCGCGATGGCGGGCACCAGCGTGGCGCGCAGGTTCTGCAGGAAGAGGTACATGATCAGCACGACCAGCACCATCGCCTCGGCCAGCGTCTTGGCCACTTCCTCGATGGAGATGCGTACGAAGGGCGTGGTGTCGTAGCCGACCACCGCCTTCATCTGGTTGGGGAAGAAGGGCGACAGCTCCGCGAGCTTGGCCTTCACCGCGTTCGACACCGTGAGCGCGTTGGCGCCGGTCGCCAGCTTCACGCCCATGCCGGCCGAGGGGTGGCCGTCGAAGTGGGAGTTGATGGTGTAGCTCTCGCTGCCCAGCTCGATGCGCGCGACGTCGCCCAGCCGCACGATCGCGCCGCTGCTGCTGTCGGACTTGACGATCACCTCGCGGAACTGATCGGCCGTGCGCAGCTTGCTGCGCGCAGTGATGGTCGCGGTCAGGCGTTGGCCCGCGGTGGCAGGCAGGGCGCCGAGCTGGCCGGCCGAGACCTCGGTGTTCTGGCTGGTGAGCGCGCTGCTCACGTCGGAGGGCATCAGCGAGTACTTCTGCAGCTTCGCGGGGTCGAGCCAGATGCGCATGGCGTAGCCCGAGCCCAGCGTCTGCACGTCGCCCACGCCGTCGATGCGGCTGATCACGTCGAGCAGGCTGCTGGAGATGTAGTCGCCGATGTCGGTGGCCGTGGCGCTGCCGTCCTGCGAGATCAGCGAGACGATCATGAGGAAGTCGGTGCCCGACTTGGTGACCGTCACGCCCTGGCTCTGCACCGACTGCGGCAGCTGCGACTGGGCCTGCTGCAGCTTGTTCTGCACCTGCATCTGCGCCACGTCTGCGTTGGTGCCGGCCTCGAAGGTCAGCTCGATGCGCGCGGTGCCCGACGAAGTGCTGCTCGACGACATCGACACCAGCCGGTCGAGGCCCTTCATCTTCTGCTCGATCACCTGCGTGACCGAGTCCTCGATGGTCTTGGCCGAAGCGCCTGTGTAGGTCGCGTTGATGCTGACCTTGGTGGGCGCGATGTCCGGGTACTGCTCCAGCGGCAGCGTGCCGATGGACAGCGCCCCGGCCAGCATGATGACGATGGCGATGACCCACGCGAAGATGGGCCGGTCTATGAAAAAGCGTGCCATGTGCGGTGGCTCCTCAGCGCGCGGTGGTGGAGGCTTGCGCGCCGGCCACCGTGGTAGCTCCGGCCGCGTCCACCGCCTTCACCGTGTCGCCGGCCTTCACCTTGAGCGAGCCTTCGACGATCACGCGCTCGCCGGCTTTCAGCCCCTCGATCACCTGCCAGCGGTTGCCGACCGCGCGCGACACCTTCAGCGCGCGCTTCTCGACCTTGTTCTCGCTCGTGACCACCAGCGCCGACGCATCGCCGTTGGCTGTGCGCGTCACGCCCTGCTGCGGCACCAGTAGCGCGCCTTCGGCCACGCCCTGTTCGAGCACGGCGCGCATGTACATGCCGGGCAGCAGCGTGCGCTCCGGGTTGGGCACCAGGATGCGCAGCGTGACCGCGCCGGTGCCCTCGTTCACGGTGACGCTGGAGAACTGCAGGCGGCCTGCATGGGCGTAGGTGGTGCCGTCTTCCAGCAGCAGCTTCACCGAGGCTTCGGCCTTGTCGGCGCTGCCGTTCTTGAGCGTGCCCGCGGCCAGCTCGCGCTGCAGCTGCAGCAGTTCGGTGGTCGATTGCGTCACGTCGACGTAGACCGGGTCGAGCTGCTGCACCGTGGTCAGCGCCGTGGTCTGGCTGGCGGTGACCAGCGCGCCCGGCGTGACGGTGGAAGCCTCGATGCGCCCCGCGATCGGCGCGGTGATGCGCGTGAAGCCGAGGTTGATGCGCGCGGTCTCGAGCGCGGCGCGGGCCACGCCCAGGTCGGCTTCGGCCTGCTGCAGCGTGGCCTGGCTGTCTTCGCTGGTCTGCTTGCTGACCGCCTCGATCTTCGCGAGCTCGGCGTTGCGGCGCGCGGTGACCTTCGCGGCATTCACCGTGGCTTCCGACTTGGCGACGCTGGCCTGCGCGCTGGCATAGGCGGCCTTGTAGCTGGCCGGATCGAGCTGGTAGAGCACCTGGCCGGCCTTGACCAGCGCGCCTTCCTCGAACAGGCGCTGCTGCACGATGCCGCCCACCTGCGGGCGGATCTCGGCGCTCAGGCGCGAGCGGGTGCGCCCCGAAAGCTCGGTGGTGACCGGCTGGTTCTCCGGCTGCACAGTGACCACGCCGACCTGCGCTGCGGCCAGGCCTTGTGGTGCTCCAGGAAGGGCGGAAGAGGAAGACGAAGAGCCGGAGCACCCCGCGATAGCGCCCAACAGGCCGATGGCCAGGGCGCACGCGAGGCCGGTGCGGATGAAGCGGGAAGACATGTTCAGGATTCCAATCAGGTTGGAGTCCATGGTCCCGAGGGAATGTGGAGCGAATGTGGAGGCCCCCGCGGCACGCTCGGCCATGGGGCCGGGGTTTACCGCGAGGGCCGCATCTGGCTTATCTTGTGGGCCTTCATGAAGATCAGCATCACCACCAAGCTCTTTCTCGCCGTCCTGGCTACTGCCGTGCTGGCCGTGGTCGCGATGGGCGCCGCCTCGCGCTGGAACTTCGAGCGCGGCTTCGTCGGCTATCTCAACGAACAGGGCGTGGAACGGCTCGACGCCGTGCTCCCGAACGCCGTCGCGGCCTACCGGCAGAACGGCAGCTGGGACTTCCTGCGCGACAACCCTCGTCCCTGGTTCGAGATCATGCGGCCCGCGCCTTCCACGTCGGGCGAGCACTTCGAGCCGGGGCGCTCGCCGGCGCTGGTGTCCGACCTGACGGGGGCCGTGCTGCGCATCTCGCTGCTCGATGTCGACAGGCGGGTGATCATCGGCTTCAGGGACGTGCGCAAGGGCGCCGTCGAACGCGCCGTGGTGGTCGACGGCAAGACCGTGGGCTGGGTCGTCATGATGCCGTTCCAGAGCGTGAGCGAGGCCGGCGACCAGCGCTTCCAGAACAACCAGCTGCGCGCGAGCTGGATCATCGGCAGCCTGTGCGTGCTGCTGGCCGCGGGCATCGCATGGTGGATCGCGCGGGTGCTGCTGGCGCCCGTCAAGCGCGTGGCCGCCGCCACCCACCGGCTGGCGGCGGGCGACTACGCGAGCCGCGTGGCGGTGGCCTCGCACGACGAAGTGGGGCAGCTGGCGCGCGACTTCAACTCGCTCGCCAACACGCTGCAGCGCAACGAGCAGATGCGCCGCGAGTTCATGGCCGATGTGTCGCACGAACTGCGCACGCCGCTGGGCGTGCTGCACGGCGAGCTGGAGGCGATGGAAGACGGCGTGCGCCGCCTCGACGCGCAGGCGGTGCGCGCGCTGCAGCACGAGGTGGGCATGCTCAACCAGCTGGTGACCGACCTTTACGACCTGTCGATGGCGGACGTGGGCGCGCTCGCCTACCGCAAGGCCGACGTCGACGTGCGCGACCTGCTGGAGCCGAGCGTCGACGCCTTCGGCGAGCGGCTTGCCTCGGCGGGCCTGCGGCTGGAACTGGCGCTGCCGGTGCAGCCGCTGGTGGTGTTCGCCGACGAGCATCGCATGCAGCAGCTCTTCAGCAACCTCGTGCTCAACACCTGCCGCTATACCGATGCCGGCGGCGTGCTTCGCATCGAGGCGCGAGAGGAGGGCGGCGAGGTCGCGATCGATCTCATGGACTCGGCGCCGGGCATCGACGCGGCGCTGCTGCCGCGCCTGTTCGAGCGCTTCTTCCGCGGCGAGAGTTCGCGCAACCGCGCGAGCGGCGGCGCGGGGCTCGGGCTGGCCATCTGCCGCAGCATCGTGGAGGCGCATGGCGGCACCATCGAGGCCAAGGCCTCGCCGCTGGGCGGCTTGTGGATCGCCATTCGGCTGCCGAAGGCATGAGGAGGAGCGAAGAACGATGACGACGACAGCAACCGCAACGAGCGAAAAGCAACCGGTAGCCCACATCCTGATCGTCGAGGACGAGCCGCGCATGGCCGCGCTGCTGGCCGACTATCTGCAGGCCTCGGGCTACACCTCGCAATGGATCGCCAACGGGCTGGAGGCCGTGCCTTCGGTGAAGGCTCGCCGGCCCGACCTGGTGCTGCTCGACGTCATGCTGCCCGGCCAGGACGGCATGAGCGTGTGCCGCGAACTGCGGCAGTTCAGCGAGGTGCCGGTCATCATGCTCACGGCGAGAGTGGAAGAGGCCGACCGCCTGATGGGGCTGGAGCTGGGCGCCGACGACTACATCTGCAAGACGCCCTTCAGCCCGCGCGAGGTGGTGGCACGCGTGAAGGCGCTGCTGCGGCGCAGCGGCTACGCGGCGCGAGAACCGTCACCGCTGCAGATCGATGCGCAAGCCTATAAGGCGGCATGGCAGGGCGTGACGCTGGACTTGACGCCAGTGGAGTTCCGGCTGCTGAAGGCGCTGACCGAGGCAAGAGGCCGCGTGCTCTCGCGCGACAAGCTGCTCGACTTCGTGCATGCCGACCAGCGCGCGGTGACCGATCGCGCGGTCGACAGTCATGTCAAGAACCTGCGCCGGAAGCTGCATGCGGCGAGTGGGGGGCAGGAGTTGATTCGGTCGATTTATGGGGTTGGGTATAGGCTTGATTTGCCTTAGTTGGTGGCTCGTCCAGGAGTTGATTGCCGAGGGCGTGGCCCCTTGCTGAGAGATACGGCCCGAGGGCTTATTTCTGAGCCTCCGCAAGCTCCCCCCGAAACGCCTCCATCGGCGGCTTCACCAAAGCACTAGCCTGCTCCGCAAACTCTTTCACCGGCGCCCACTTGTGCCCCCGCCCATCCAGCGACAGGTCATAGGCCCGTTGCAGATGCGCCAGCAATTTCCTCGAAGCCGCCTGCGCCGCCAGCAGCGCGTCGATCGCACGCGGGGTTTCGAAGCGCAGATGGTCCACATTCGCCAGCGCCGACGTGATGCCTTCGACTTCGAGCGACAGATGAAGCAGGTCGAGCGCGCTTTCGTCGGGGTGCGACTTGACCTTCTCCGCGACCGCATAGACCGCGTTGATCAATTGCAGCGCCCCCTGGTGCATCGAAAGCCGGGCGGCCACCTTGCGTGCCTCGCGGCGTTGCATTTCCAGCGTGTGCTGCCGCTGCACGACCCACAGCCCCAGGCCGATGGCTGTGACGGAGCCGAAGGCCTGGGCCCATGCGGCCCAGTCGCCTGTGGCGGCCGGTGGATAGGCCGCGAACACGCCGATCAGCGCGCCGTAGACAAGCACGGCACCGCCGCACACTATGGCTGTTTCCAGCTTTGACTTCATGCCTCTTTCCTCTAGGAGGCGGAAGTATGTCCCTTCGCTTCGGGTCTGAATTGCCCGAACAAAGGGGTTTTGTACCCTCAGTGATCGTGATGCAGGTAGCTGGCCTGCCGCGGCAGGCGCAGGCTGACGACGAAGGCGAGCACCATCATCGCGCTCACGTACCAGAAGAAGGCCGACTCGTGGCCCAGCGACTTCAGGCCCAGCGCGACGTACTCCGCCGAGCCGCCAAAGATGGCGTTGGCCACCGCATAGGCCAGCCCGACGCCCAGCGCGCGCACTTCCGGCGGGAACATCTCGGCCTTCACGATGCCGCTGATGGAGGTGTAGAAGCTCACGATGGCCAGCGCCACGATGATGAGCACGAAGGCCAGCACGGGGCTGGTGGTGTGCTGCAGGGCCGTGAGAATGGGCACGGTGGTCAGTGCGCCCAGCGCGCCGAACAGCAGCATGTTGTTGCGCCGCCCGATGCGGTCCGACAGCGCGCCGAACACCGGCTGCATGCACATGTAGACGAACAGCGCGCCGGTCATGACGTAGCTGGCGGTCTTGATCGGCAGGTGCACGGTGTTCACCAGGTACTTCTGCATGTAGGTGGTGAAGGTGTAGAAGATCAGCGAGCCGCCGGCCGTGTAGCCCAGCACCGTGAGGAAGGCGGGCGTGTGGTGCTTGAAGAGGCCCGCGATGCTGCCGGCTTCCTTGTTCTCGCGGGCCTCGGCGCTCTGCGTCTCGTGCAGCGTGCGGCGCAGCAGCAGCGCGACCACGGCGGCGATGGCGCCAATGACGAACGGAATGCGCCAGCCCCAGGCCTTGAGTTCGGCTTCGGTCAGCAGCTGCTCGAGCGCCACGATGACCAGCACCGCCAGCAGTTGTCCGCCGATGAGCGTGACGTACTGGAACGACGAGAAGAAGCCGCGCTGGCCGCGCAGCGCGACCTCGCTCATGTAGGTGGCGGTGGTGCCGTATTCGCCGCCTACCGACAGACCCTGGAACAGGCGGCAGACGAGCAGCAGGAAGGGCGCCCAGGCGCCGATCTGCGCATAGGTGGGCAGCGCGGCGATGACCAGCGAGCCGCCGCACATCATGGTGACGGAGATCAGCATCGAGGTCTTGCGCCCGAGCCGGTCGGCCACGCGGCCGAACAGCCAGCCGCCGATGGGCCGCATGAGAAAGCCGGCCGCGAACACGCCGGCGGTGTTCAGCAACTGCGCGGTGGGGTCCGATTTGGGAAAGAAGGCCGGCGCGAAGTACAGCGCCGAGAAGGCATACACGTAGAAGTCGAACCACTCGACCAGGTTGCCCGAGGAGGCCGCCATGATCGCGAAGACGCGGTGGCGTTTTTCTTCAGCGCTGTAGTGCGGTGGTGACGATGAAGAGGAAGCCGTCTGGCCTCCATGGGTAGGCGTGACTGCGCTCATGGTGCCTTTGCCGCCGTGCGGGCGATGTTGTTGTTGCCAAAACATTCTGCGCCCGCACGTGGTGGTGCCGTGTCAGCCGGCACCGCATCGGCCTACCCCCGAAGTGGCCTTCGCACAGGCCCTAGAACGTGCCGGGCAGCAGGATGCTCGAATCGACGTCGTCGATGTTCGTGCGGCCGCAGAAGGCCATGGTGATGTCCATTTCCTTCTGGATGATCTGCAGCGCGCGGGTCACGCCGGCCTGGCCGTAGGCGCCCAGCCCGTACAGGAAGCTGCGGCCGATGAGCGTGCCGCGCGCGCCCAGGGCGCGGGCCTTGAGCACGTCCTGGCCGCTGCGGATGCCGCCGTCCATCCACACCTCGATCTCGCTGCCCACCGCTTCGGCGATGGCGGGCAGCGCCGCGACGGAAGAGGGCGCGCCGTCGAGTTGGCGGCCGCCGTGGTTCGACACGATGAGCGCGTCGGCGCCGCTGTTGGCGGCCAGGCGCGCGTCTTCCACGTCCATGATGCCCTTGAGGATCAGCTTGCCGCCCCAGAGCTTCTTGATCCACTCCACGTCGGCCCAGCTGAGCGCAGGGTCGAACTGCTCGGCAGTCCAGGACGACAGCGACGACAGGTCTTTCACGCCCTTGGCATGGCCGGCGATGTTGCCGAAGGTGCGGCGCTTGGTGCCCAGCATGCCCATGCACCAGCCCGGCTTGGTGGCCAGGTTGATCAGGTTCTTGATGGTCGGCTTGGGCGGCGCGGTGAGGCCGTTCTTGATGTCCTTGTGGCGCTGGCCCAGGATCTGCAGGTCGAGCGTGAGCTGCAGCGCGGTGACGTTGGCGGCCTTGGCGCGTTCGATCAGGCGCTCGATGAAGTCGCGGTCCTTCATCACATAGAGCTGGAACCAGAACGGATGGCGGCCGGTGTGTTCCGCAATGTCTTCCAGCGAGCAGATGCTCATGGTCGACAGCGTGAACGGAATGCCGAAGGCCTTGGCCGCGCGGGCGCCGAGGATCTCGCCGTCGGCGTGCTGCATGCCGGTGAGGCCGGTGGGCGCGATGGCCACGGGCATCGCGGTTTCCTGGCCGACCATGGTGGTGCGCAGTGACCGGCCTTCCATGTTCACCGCCACGCGCTGGCGCAGCTTGATCTTCTGGAAGTCGCTTTCGTTGGCGCGGTAGGTGCCCTCGGTCCAGGCGCCGGAGTCGGCGTAGTCGTAGAACATCTTCGGCACGCGCCGCTTGGCGATCACCCGCAGGTCTTCGATGCTGGTGATCTTGGAAAGGTCGGGCACGGTGCGTCTCCTGGATTTGTCTTGGCGGGTTGGCGGGGGCGAACCGGACATTATCTGCAGCCGGTGCGCCGGGCCATCTGAAAAATCCGGGGCTTGGGCTGAAAAGAATTCAGCCGCTCGACCGCTCAGTCCCGCAGCGCCTGCCGCAGCCATTCGACGAAGGTGGCGCATTCCCAGCGTTCCATGGTGCCCGGCCGCCAGCACAAAAAGTAGGCGTTGGGCGAGGGCACGCTGCGCGGCGACAGCCGCACCAGCCGGCCGTTGTCGAGCCAGGCACTGCCGAGCTTCAGGTGCATGAGCACCACGCCGAAGTCTTCGGCCGCCGCATCGAGCGCCAGCCCCAGGTCGGTGAACTGGTGGCCGGTGGCGGGCTCGGGCAGGCCGACGCCGCAGGCCTTGAACCAGGTGCGCCACGACTCCAGCGGCGTGCGCAGCAGTTGCGCGCGCGACACCTCGGCATCGGTGGCGAAGCCGCCTTCGAATGGGCCGTGGCGTTGCAGGTAGGCCGGGCTGCACGCCGGCGACACCTCGTCGGCCAGCAGCTGGCAGAACTCGCGGTCGTGAAAGGGGCCGGTGCCGAAGCGCAGTTCCAGGTCGGCTTCTTCGGGGGTGGCGTTGCGCATCGGCGCCGTCACCTGCAGCATCAGCTCGATGTTCGGATACGTGTCGCGAAAGCGCGCAAGCCTGGGCAGCAGCATCTGCCGCGAGAAGGTGGGCGTGACCGCCAGGCGCAGCCGCCGCACCTGCGACGCCGGCTCGCGGCCGGGCACTTGCTGCAGTGCCGCAATGGCTTCCCGCACGCGCGCCAGGTAGGCCATGCCGTCGGCGCTGAGGCTGAAATCACCGCCGGTGAAGAACTTGAGCTCCAGCAGCAGCTCGAGCTGGCGGATGCGGTGGCTCACCGCGCTGGGCGTCACGCTGAGCTCTTCGGCCGCCAGGTTCACGCTGCGCAGGCGCGCGACGGCCTCGAAGGCCTGCAGGCCCTGGGTCGAGGGGAGACGCGGTGAAACCATCTTCTTGTTGGCGAAAGCTGCGGGCTTCGATGGTATCGAAGCCTCCCGGCGCTCGATGATGGGCGTCAGCCGGCGATGAGCGAGGCCGTCAGCGCCTGGAGCAGCCGGCGCAGGTCATCGACCGCTTCTCGCGCCAGTGCCGCGTCGCCCATCTGCGCCTTGACGATGGCGCCGTCGACGCCCAGCGCCGCCGCTTGCGCAAGGGCCATGCGCTGCGGCACCTCGGGCAGCAGTCCGGCAATGACCTCGATCATTTCGCGCTTGTGCTCGCGCGCAATGCCGGTGGCGCCGGCCACGCTGGCACCGATTTCCACCACCGAGTTGATGAACGCGCAGCCGCGAAACACCGGGTCGGCGAACCACTCGGCCATGGCGTCGGCCAGCACTTCCAGCGCCTGCCCGCCCTCGATGCGCCGCTGCGCGCCGTGCCGGCCTAGCGCGTCGACGAACCACGCCATCCACAGGCCGTGGCGATGGTCGAGGAAGGCGCGCACCAGGTCGTCCTTCGACGGGAAGTGCCGGTAGAACGTGACCTTGGTGACCCCGGACGCCGCGATGACGCGGTCGATGCCGGTGGCGCGGATGCCGTCGACATAGAAGAGGTCGTGAGCGGTGAGCAGGATGCGCTCGCGCGCCGGCAGTGCGGAGATGTCCATGGCGCGATTGTAGGCATGTAGACAGGTCTGTCTACGTGTGGCACATTGCGGCGCATTCATCCTTCATTCACCGCCTCGCCGAAAGACCCTTATGGAATCCCGCCCGCCGCTGCCGCCCTTCACCCTCGAATCCGCGACGAAGAAAGTCCAGGCCGCCGAAGACGCCTGGAACTCGCGCGACCCCGTGCGCGTGAGCCTGGCCTACACGCCCGACACCGAATGGCGCAACCGCGCGGAGTTCATCAACGGCCGCGAGCAGGTAGTCGAGTTCCTGTCGCGCAAGTGGGCGCGCGAGCTCGACTACCGGCTGAAGAAGCAGCTCTGGGCCTTCATGGACAACCGCATCGCGGTGCGCTTCGAGTACGAGTGGCATGACGACGCGGGCCAGTGGTATCGCAGCCACGGCAACGAGAACTGGGAGTTCGCCGAGAACGGCCTGATGCAGCGCCGCTTCGCGAGCATCAACGACCAGCCCATCGTGGAAGCCGAGCGCAAGCTGCGCTGACCTCGGCACGGCTGTTGCTTGCTCGGGCCTGTTCAAACAGGAGACCGCATGAACCGCAACGACGTCACCGAGAAGATCATCACCGTCAAGGTGAGCAAGGGCATCCAGTGGGCCGACGTGGCCAAGAAGGTTGGCCTTTCGAAGGAGTGGACCACCGCCGCCTGCCTCGGCCAGATGACGCTCGACGACAAGCAGGCCAAGGTCGTCGGCAAGATCTTCGGCCTCACGCCGGAAGAGCAGAAGTGGCTGCAGGTGGTGCCCTACAAGGGCTCGCTGCCCACGCCGGTGCCGACCGACCCGCTCATCTACCGCTGGTACGAGGTGGTGAGCGTGTACGGCACGACCATCAAGGAACTGATCCATGAAGAGTTCGGCGACGGCATCATGAGCGCCATCGACTTCAGCATGGACATCCAGCGCCAGGCCGACCCGAAGGGCGACCGGGTCAACGTGGTGCTGTCGGGCAAGTTCCTGCCCTACAAGACCTACTGAGTCACTGCACGTACACGACGGGGTGCGGCTTCTGCCTGCCGCCGGGCGGGTGCATCGCCCCGGCGGTGATGCCGTAGCCCTCGATGGCGCCGGCGATGGAGCGGGCTACCGCGTCCACCGGCACCGCGATGCGCCGGTTGGTGCGCATGCGTTCGCGCGAGTAGCTGGCCGCGATGCGTTCGGCCAGCGGGTCGCCGGGTCCGTTCACGTCGGGGCTGATCACCGTCACATGCAGGCGGCCGGCGTGTTCCTGGCGCAGCCCCTCGGAGATCGCGTTCACCGCGTACTGCGTGCCGTGGTAGACGGCCGAGGCGGGCGACACGCCCTGCATCGCCACCGGCGCCACGTTGACGATGTGGCCCCAGCCCTGCTCCTGCATCGTCGGCAGCACCGCCGCGACGCCGAGCAGCACGCCGCGCAGGTTCACGTCGATCATGAGCTCCCACTCCTCGATCTTGCGGTTCCACAGCGGCGACATCGGCATCACGCCCGCCGCGTTCACCAGCACGTCGATGTGTTCGTGCGTCTCGAGCGCGAACTCGGCGAAGGCTTCCACGTCTGGCCGGTGCGTGACGTCGAGCCGCTGGAAGCTGGCGGTGCCGCCGGTGGCCTCGATCTCGGCCACCAGCGCCGCGAGCCGGTCGGTGCGCCGCGCACCGAGCACCACCTTGGCGCCGCGCCGCGCAAGCAGCCGCGCTGTGGCTTCACCGATACCGCTGCTCGCGCCGGTGACGAGAACTACTTTTTCCTGGATTGCGGTCATGGAGAACTCCTTGTGCTGGTCGGTTTGCCGCGGGGCGCATGCCGGGGATGGGCGTGCGTCGGGCATGGCAGGAAGTTTCGCGTGACAGGGGGTGCGAGCGGTATCCGAATCGACCGCGGTTTTTGCCTGATCCTGCAAAACGCGTGGCGCGGGGTCGCGGCCTTCGATCGGTGCGGCTTGGTACTTTCGCGGTAGGTCGGTACGGAAGCCTGTGTGGTGCAGCGATTCTTCAGGAAAGTGCGGCAAGGGTGGTAGCCGGTTCGTGCGAATTTCTTGCCCAATCCGCCAGGAATGCAATCGGCGGTCGGTTGCGTCCCGTCACGCGGCCGGGATTGAGCCCGGCTCTTAAATAGATGATGCTCGGTCGATGAACGAAGCCTCCGACATCGCGCCTCGCCCGCGCATCTATCTGGCCGGGCCGGATGTCTTTCGCGCCGATGCGAAGGCGCATTTCATCCGCGCGGCCGCCGCCTGCGACGCCGCTGGCTTCATTGCCCTGCCGCCGGCGGATGGCAGCGAAGACCCGTCGTCCGTTCCGCTCGAAAAGAAGATCTACGCGGCCAACATGCGGCTGCTGCGCAGCGCCGATGGCGTTGTCGCCAACCTCGAATGCTTCCGGGGCCTGGAGCCCGATTCCGGCACGGTGTTCGAGGTGGGGGCGGCGGTCGCGCTGGGCATTCCCGTCGCGGCCTATGGCGTGCCCGAGGGCAGCTACGCGCAGCGCGTGCAGGCCGCATTGCCGTGCGAGCCGGACCCGGACGGCATGCTGCGCGAGCACGGCACCGGCATGGCCGTCGAAGACTTCGGCCAGCCGCTGAACCTGATGCTGGCCTGCTCGATCCACATCGAGCCCACGCTGGACGACGCGTTGAAGAAGATGGCCGGGCTGCTCGCGTCACGCCGCGCGCCAGAAGCTGGAAAGCCCTGATCCCCGCCGCAGTCGCCACCGCCTAGGATGGTGTTCCCTTTTCCATGGAGCACCGCATGCCGAGCACAGAGACGCACTTCGACCTGACCTCCAACGACGGCGTCCCGATCGAGGCGCATCGCTGGCAGGGCCCGACGCAGCGCGCGGTGATTCAACTGGCGCACGGCATGGGCGAGCATTCGCTGCGCTACCGGCATCTGGCCAAGGCGCTGGTGGAGGCCGGCTACGTCGTCTACGGGAACGAGCACCGGGGCCACGGCAAGGGCGCCGCCGCGCGCGACGAACTCGGCGAATTCGGCCCGCGCGGATTCGGCGGCCTCGTGGACGACATGGCGCTCCTGAGCCGCCATGTGCGCGGCGTGCATCCGGGCCTGCCGCTGATCCTGCTGGGCCACAGCATGGGCTCGTTCGCCACCCAGTACTACCTTGTGAAGCACAGCGATCTGCTGTCGGGGGCGGTGCTCTCCGGCACGTCAGCGCTCGACCTGCTGGGCGGCGCCCTGCAGAGCGGCTTCAAGCTGGAAGACATGAACGCGGCGCTGCCCGATGTGCGCACGCCCTTCGACTGGCTCAGCCGCGACGCGGCGCAGGTCGATGCCTACATCGCAGATCCGCTGTGCGGCTTCACGGTCTCGGCCGAGGGCATGGGGTCGATGTTCGCGGGCCTGGCCGAGCTGGAACCCGCCGCGATGCAGTCGCGCATTCGCCCCGATCTGCCGCTTTATCTGTTCATCGGCGACCAGGACCCGGTCAGCAACAAGGCCGAGTGGTTCCATCCGCTGGTGCAGCGTTATCGCGAAGCGGGTCTGCGCGATGTGTCGAGCCACGTGTTCGGCGGCGCGCGTCACGAGACGCTGAACGAGGTCAATCGCGAAGAGGTCGTCGCCGTGCTGCTGGCGTGGATTGCGCGCGTGGTTACAGCGGCGAGCCCGAAGAAGCCCTGAATTCCTGCGGCGACATGCTGTAGGCCCTGCGGAAAGCCCGCGTGAAATCCGACGGGCTCTTGAACCCGACGCCATAGGCCACGTCCGTCACCATCAGGTGCGGGTAGCGCACGAGGTCGTCGGCCGCATGCCGCAGCCGCAGGTGGCGGATGTATGCGCCCAGGCCGCCTTCATGCTGGAACAGGCGGTAGAGGGTGGGGCGCGGAAGGTGCAGCGCCGCAAGCACGTTTTCGGGCGACAGGTCGGCGCGATGCAGGTTGGCCTGCACATAGCGGCGCACCTGCCCGAACATCGCCGCGCGGGCCGCGGCGCGCGCACCGCCGCTCAGGCGTGCCTGTTTGCCGAAGCTCGCGACCAGCAGCTGCACGGCATCGCGCACGGCGCCTTCGGCGGCCGGGGCGCTCAGCGTCGCGATCTCTCGGCCGAGCGCGGCCGCGTGGTCCAGGGCCAGTCGCGCGATGGGCGAGTCGGGCTGCATCGTGCGGGCGTGGACGGCCGCGGGGTCCGGAAAGACCTCCTGCAGCATCGTGCCCGGCACGAAGAAGCTCAGCACCCGGCAGGCGTTGCGATGCATGCGCACCGGCTGGCCCATGTCGAGCGCCACGAGCTTCGCGGCGGCCGGTGCGTCGCGCTGCGCGGACGAGCGCACGGTCACGCTGTCGACATCGCCTTCGGCGAACACATGGAAGGCGAAGTTGCGGACGTTGTCGGTGGAGATGCGTGCGAGGGAGCGCTCGAGCAGCATGGCGTCGGAGCGGCAGTCGGTGAAGACGATGTCGCCGACTTCGTAGCGGTCGATGGCTGCCTGGAAGGGCTTGCCGATGCCGGCAGAGGAGGGCACCACGTCGATCACGTGGCCGACGCGCTCCCGCCAGGCCTCGAGCTGCCTCTGCGGGGGTTCTGCAGCCACGTCGAAATGACTGTGGAAGATGCCGTTCCGGAGCGTGGAACGGACACCGGTTTCTAGCTCGCGCAAGCCCATCAAAAATGCTCCGAATCAGGCGGAGAGGCTCTCGAAAAATCTGAAAATAATTCTAAAGTGCCAAAAAGTAACGCATTTGAGGCGGATTCTCGCAAGAACTGAGACGCACGGTCAAGACCGTTTGTCATACGAAAGCAATCTTGGGGGTGACGTGGTTGCAGGGCCACGCGGAGACTCCGAGCCAGGGGGTCTCGCAGATTTCCACCCTTCTCGAGCGAGCGCCCACATGCTGTCCAATAAAAAGACGAAGAGGATCCCCACCGAGCCGATGTCGATGCGCGAGGGTCAGCGCGGCACCGAGCCGGCCGCGCTGTCCATGGCCGCGCAGGCACTGTATGCGGATTCGGTGGCGGCGGCGAGCGCCGTGGGTTCGCTGTTTTCCGAGGCCAACGAGGTCGAGCTGGCCTTCCTGATGCGGCTGGTTTCGGAGGGCGATACGGCGACCGCGTTGCGGATCGCGCGGCGGATTCTGGATCCACGCCGGATGCCCGAGACAGGTGCGGTGGCAGAAGTGGCGCCGACGCCGGCGCCCGCCAAGCCGAGGCGCATGCGCAACCTGCAGCCGCCGGGCCTGGACCGGGCGCGGTCTTCGCTGTCTCCGCGCGAGCTGAAGGTGCTGCGGATGGTGTCCCAGGGCCTGAGCAACCGGCAGATCGCGGAGACCAGCTACCGCTCGCTCCACACGGTCGATGCGCAGGTCAAGAACATCTACCGCAAGCTGGCGGTGAAGTCGCGCGCACAGGCGGTGCGCGAAGGCATGCAAAGGGGCCTGCTCGACCCGGAGGCCCGGGGTAGCGCCTGAGCGAAGGCGCCTACGGCTGCTTCTTGCAGTCGCCGCCGACCGACACGGTGCCGTCCTTGCATTCGGTGAGGATCGGCTCGCTGCTCGAAGATGATGGCGAACCCGCGGCCGCGGGAACGCCCTCCCGCATGGGGCCCACGTCGCGCTCGTACACGACCTTCTTGCTGCCGAGTTCGCAGCTGCCCACGACCTGGCCGGCCGCCGTTGCATTGGCATCGACGACCGTGACGGTGAAGCGCGCGACACCGGCCGCGGCGATCTTCGATTCGATCCGGGTGCGCAGCGCTTCGCAGTCTTCGGCGCCGTGGGCGGCACCTGCGAAGGCCAGCATGAGAGAAATCAGCAGACGGTATTTCATGGGGAGCCTGCCTGGAAGAGGTGAGGGGGCGGACAGTCTATTGCCGTCCCTCACGCTCGGCGAGTGAGCCGGGGACGGCGCTTGCCGCCGTCCCGTGGCTCATCGCTTCGTCAGCGCATCAGCCTTGCGCGGAAGCCAGCGCCGCGTTCAGCGTGGCGCTCGGGCGCATCACCGTTTCGAACTTCGCCTTGTCGGCCAGGTAGTAGCCGCCGATGTCCACGGCCTTGCCCTGCACGGCGGCCAGCTCGTCGACGATCTTCTTCTCGTTGCTGGTGAGCGAGTCGGCCAGCTTCACGAACAATGCCTGCAGTTCCTTGTCGTCGGTCTGCGCCGCGAGTTCCTGGGCCCAGTACATGGCCAGGTAGAACTGGCTGCCGCGGTTGTCGAGCTGGCCGGTCTTGGGCGACGGGTTCTTGTTGTTGTCCAGCAGCTTGCCGGTGGCGGTGTCGAGCGTCTTGGCCAGGATGGCGGCTTTCTTGTTGCCGGTCTTCAGGCCCAGGTCTTCCAGGCTCACGGCCAGCGCGAGGAATTCGCCCAGCGAGTCCCAGCGCAGGTGGTTTTCTTCCACCAGTTGCTGCACGTGCTTGGGGGCCGAGCCGCCCGCGCCGGTCTCGTACAGGCCGCCGCCGGCCATCAGCGGCACGATCGACAGCATCTTGGCCGAGGTGCCCAGTTCCATGATGGGGAACAGGTCGGTCAGGTAGTCGCGCAGGATGTTGCCGGTGGCGCTGATGGTGTCCAGGCCGCGGACCACGCGCTCCAGCGTGTAACGCATGGCGCGCACCTGGCTCATGATCTGGATGTCCAGGCCCGAGGTGTTGTGCTCGTGCAGGTACATCTTGACCTTGGTGATCAGTTGCGCCTCGTGCGGGCGGTAGGCGTCCAGCCAGAACACCACGGGCATGCCCGAATTGCGCGCGCGGGTGACGGCCAGCTTGACCCAGTCGCGGATCGCGGCGTCCTTGACCTGGCACATGCGCCAGATGTCGCCTTGCTCCACGTCTTCGCTCATCAGCACTTCACCGGTGTCCAGGTCGGTGATGTTGGCGACGCCGTCTTCGGGGATCTCGAAGGTCTTGTCGTGCGAACCGTATTCCTCGGCCTTCTGTGCCATCAGGCCCACGTTGGGCACCGTGCCCATGGTCTTGGGGTCGAAGGCGCCGTGCCACTTGCAGAAGTTGATGATCTCCTGGTAGATGCGGGCGAAGGTCGATTCGGGCATCACGGCCTTGACGTCCTTCAGGCGGCCATCGGCGCCCCACATCTTGCCGCCGTTGCGGATCATCGCGGGCATCGAGGCGTCGACGATCACGTCGTTGGGCGAGTGGAAGTTGGTGATGCCCTTGGCCGAGTCGACCATCGCCAGCTCGGGGCGGTTCTCGTGGCAGGCGTGCAGGTCGCGCTTGATCTCGTCCTGCGTGCTCTGCGGCAGCGCGGCGATCTTGGTGTACAGGTCGACCATGCCGTTGTTGACGTTGATGCCCAGCTCGTCGAACAGCTTGCCGTGTTTCTCGAAGGCTTCCTTGTAGAAGATCTTCACGCAGTGGCCGAACACGATGGGGTGCGAGACCTTCATCATGGTGGCCTTGACGTGCAGCGAGAACATCACGCCGGTCTTGTGCGCGTCTTCGATTTCCTTTTCATAGAAGGCCAGGAGGGCCTTCTTGCTCATGAACATGGAGTCGATGACTTCGCGGTCCAGCAGCGCGACCTTGGGCTTGAGCACGATGGTCTTGCCGCTCTTGGTGATCAGCTCCATCTTGACGTTGCGCGCGCGGTCCAGCGTCATGGACTTTTCGCCGTGATAGAAGTCGCCGCCGTGCATGTGCGAGACGTGCGAGCGCGAGGCCTGGCTCCAGTCGGCCATGCTGTGCGGGTTCTTGCGGGCGTATTCCTTCACGGCCTTGGGCGCGCGGCGGTCGGAGTTGCCTTCGCGCAGCACGGGGTTCACCGCGCTGCCGGTGCACTTGTTGTAGCGGGCGCGGATGTCCTTGTCCTCATCCGAGGTCGGGTTTTCCGGGTAGTCGGGGATCTTGTAGCCCTTGCCTTGCAGTTCCTTGATCGCCGACTTGAGCTGGGAGACCGAAGCGCTGATGTTGGGCAGCTTGATGATGTTGGCTTCGGGCTTGAGCGTGAGCTTGCCCAGTTCGGCCAGGTTGTCGGGCACCTTCTGGTCGTCGCTCAGGAATTCGGGGAATTCGCCCAGGATGCGGGCTGCCACCGAGATGTCGCTGGTTTCGAGGTTGATGCCGGCCGGTGTCGTGAACGCGCGCACGATGGGCAGAAACGCGTAGGTCGCCAGCAGGGGCGCCTCGTCGGTGAGGGTGTAGACGATGGTGGGTTGCTTCGTGCTCATGCGCTTGCGTCCGTAAATCCTGGGTTGTCGGGTGGCGTGAACTTCAGGGATGAATCAGTTCACGAGGTGGCGATTGTCGCCGGGCGGAAGGGGGGTGGCCGATCCGGGGTGCGATCTCCCCGCAGCAGGCTCTGTCAATCCAGCGGCAGAGCGATGGTAGCGGCCAGCGGCACGGTGTCGATCCGCGCCGCGCTGGCGACCAGAACGGCCCTGCGCTCCTGCGCCGCCACGCCCGTGAGCGCCTGCCAGAGACAGCGGGTCGAGCCGGCGTCGAGCCCGGCCGTGGGCTCGTCGAGCAGAACCAGCGGCCGGCCCGAGGCGAGCCCGGCCGCCATCCAGACCTTGCGCCGGGAGCCGGTGGACAGCATGAACAGCTTCTTGTCGAGGTGCGGCTCGAGCGAAAAGCCGTCGGCCAGCGCCTGCCAGGCGGCGGGGTCGAAGCCGGTGTCGCCCTCGGTCAGCTGCCGCGTGCACTCGCGGGCGGTGAGCTGGTCGAAGCGGTCGGTGGTCGGGTCGACGAAGAAGACCTGGCGCCGGTAGGCCTCGGGCGAGGCGTCCAGGCGCGTGCCGGCCACCGTCAGCCGGCCGCCGCCGGCTGGCAGCACGCCAGCGATCACCTGGAGCAGGGCCGACTTGCCGGCGCCGGTGTCGCCATGAAGCAGCGTCACGCCGGGGCCGATCGAGGCGGTCCAACCGGATGCGATGGCGCTCTGGCCGGGGTAGGCGAAGCCGATGTCCTGCAGCTGCAGGATGGGTGGGAAGGGTGGGGTGGTGTTCACGGCCCGGGTTTTACCATCGGCCCCATGAAGAAAATGCCTATTGCCGCGGTGCTGCTGGCTGCACTGCCGTTCGCGGCGCCCGCCGTTGCCGCGCCGGCGGCGCAGGTGCTCGTGGAGGTCAAGCAGCCCGAGTCGGTCGATGCCGACTGGCGTGCCCACCTGTGCGCGCTGCTGCCCCAGCCCTGCGATGCCGCCGCGCTGACGCTCCATCGTCCTCGCGGTGGCGCACCGGGCGACTACGTGGTGCTGTCGCAGGCGCCGCTTGCCCTCGGCCGGCTGAAGCGCGCGGCGGACGCCACGGAATGGAAGCTTGATCGCTTGTACGACTTCACCGGGTACGCCGGCTCGGTCAAGGAAGGCGAGGCAGGCAACGGCGAGGTCCAGCGCACGCTCGCGCCGGCGCTCTATCCGCTGGCCGACGGGCGCTGGGCCGTGGCTGTGCTGCAGCGCCAGTTCGAGAGCTACTCGGGCGGCGGCGCGTCGTTCTCCACCGCCGACTTCGTGCCGCTCGACGCCGAGCCCGCGTCCGCCAAGGCCGCGTACGAGGGCATTCCCTTCTCATGCAGCAAGATGATCCGCGCCTGCTTCACCGAGAAGGAATACAAGACCTCGAAGCATTGCCATGAAGAAAGCAACGGCAGCCTGCGCATCGCCTACGGCGAGCCCGCAAAGACCGGCGGCCCTTACGGCTGGCAGTTCACCTGGCTGCAGAGCGATTGGGCGGCGCATGTGCCGGCCAGCGCCACCGTCAACACGCGCTCGCGCTTTTCCGGCGACGGCAGCGGTGGAGGCTCGGCCGACTTCTGCGGCGGCGGGCCGCAATAGGCGGCAAAAAGGTCAGGCGCCGCGCGGCACAGTCACCGCGCCCACGTGCTTGGTGCGCCCCGCGCCGAGGCCCGCGATCACCAGCGCGATGCCCAGGCCGATGAACAGCCACGACGAAGCGCGAAAGCTCCCCGTCCATCCGTGCAGCAGCCCGGCCACCAGCGGGCCGAAGGCCGCCACCATGTAGCCCACGCCTTGCGCCATGCCCGACAGGTGCGCGGCCACGTGCGAATCGGGCGAACGCAGCACGATCATGGTGAGCGCCAGCGCGAAGGTGCCCCCCTGCGCAATGCCCAGCAGAACCGCCCACAGCCACACGCCGCCCAGCGGCGCGAACAGCATCGCCAGCATGGCCGCGACGGTGAGCATCGCCAGCGCCACGGCCAGCCCGCGCTGGTTGCGCAGCTTCACCGCCAGCGCCGGCACCACGAGGCAGGTCACCACCTGCGTCATGACCGACAGCGACACCACGTAGCCCGCCGTCTCGCTGCCGAGTCCGCGCTCGCGCAGGATCGGCGCGAGCCAGCCCATCACGATGTAGGCCAGGGCGGACTGCAGCCCCATGAAGAAGGTGACCTGCCAGGCCAGCCGGTCGCGCCACAGCCCGCGCACCGTGAAGCCCGATTCGCTCGCCACCGGCCTGACCGGCAGCGCCTGCGGCGCCCAGACCAGCGTGACCACCGCTGCGGGCAGCGCCCACATGGCCAGTGCCATGGTCCAGCCGCCGCCCAGCGCATGCTCGATGGGCACCGTAAGGCCCGCCGCGCTGGCGGCACCGCCGCACACCGCCATGGTGTAGAGGCCCATCATCAGCGCCGCCTGCTTCGCGAAGTCGCGCTTGACCAGCCCCGACAGCAGCACGTTCGACACCGCGATGCCGCTGCCCGCGATGGCCGACGCCAGGAACAGCAGCGGGATGTTGCCGGTGCCGCGCAGCATCGTGCCCAGCAGGATCAGCACCATGCAGCCGAGCAGCGTGCGCTCGGTGCCGAAGCGGCGTCCGAGCCCGGGCGCCAGCGGCGCGAACACGCCGAGGCAGACGATCGGCAGCGTGGTCAGCAGGCTCGCGGCGGTGGCCGACAGGCCCGTGGCCTTGATGATTTCCGGTAGCACCACCGAGAGGCTGGCGAACACCGGCCGCAGGTTGAACGCGATCAGCACCACGCTCGCGCCGAGCAGGATGCGCCGGCCCAGGTTGGGGGTGGGCGTGGGGAGCGGCGCGGGCCTGTTGTCGGCCTCGGTGTCGATCAACAGGTCTTCGGTGGCGCCGGGTTGCGCGGGCTGCGTACGTTGAACGGTGGCGTCGCGCGTGATGGCTGCGGCGCTCATGCCGTGCCCAGCGCCAGCGCGTTGATCATCGGCGCCATGAAGGCGCGCACCGCCGCGGCGGCGACATCGGGGTCGCGGCTCGCGATGCCTTCGATGATGGAGCGGTGCGCGGCCTCGTCGGGCTCGGGCAGCACGGTGCCCAGGGTGCTGACGATCGTTTCCTTGATGTAGCCGGTGATGAAGCGGCAGGTCTCGGCCAGCGCGAGGTTGCCCGATACGTCGACGATGGCTAGGTGAAAAGCCAGGTCGCGTTCGATGAAGCTGGCGCCGTCGTCGCTCTCGTCGGGCACGCCGCGCTTGTCGAGCAGCGTGTTCAGCCGGCGCAGGTCCTTGGCCGTGTGGCGCACCGCGGCGAGCCGGGCCGCCTCGACCTCGAGCGCGCGGCGCACTTCGAACTGGTCGCGCAGGCTGGCGCGGCGCATTTTCTGCAGGCTGGAAGAGGGGTCGAAGCCGGAACGCACATAGGTGCCTGAACCCTGGCGCACTTCGAGCAGGCCGCGCGACACCAGCGTCTTGACCGCCTCGCGCACCGTGCCGCGGCTCACGCCCAGCAGCAGGGCGAGTTGAGGCTCGATGGGAATTCGGCTGCCGACAGCCCAGCGGCCGCCGGAGATTTCGGCGCGGATGCTTTCGGCGGCGGCGTCCGCCAGGGAGGTGCGAGGGGCTTGAGCAAGCATCTGAAAGGGCCTATTCATTCAATGATTGGACGAATTTTGCCCGCTGCGCAAAGCCCGGGCCAGGAGCGCGGTGGTTGCTCGCTTTCGCGGCGCGCGACTGTCTGACCCTTGTTCGCTCGATTGTGCAAGCTGGATTCGAAGATTTGCAGCAAAAAGGTGAACTTTTCCCCACCTTCACGAAACGTTGATTCGAACGTTACCAATTGTCTGTGAGCTGCCGGAAAATGAAACTAAAGGTCACTTATGAATCTTTAAGTTGCTTTGCTCGGCGTTCGGCCCTCCCGCCGGCACGCCTCTGGGGAGCGCCCCGGGAGAGAACAGGAAAAACGGATCACGTCGAATCTGAAATGAAGGACTTTTCTTTGTCGGACGTGCGGCTGTTCACGAAAGCCGCGCAGTTGGGAGGACTGACCCCCGCCGCCGATGTGCTGAACGTACCCAAGGCCTCCGCCTCGCGCCAGCTCCAGCGGCTGGAAGCCACGGTGGGCCATCTGCTGCTGCACCGCGGCTCCACGCGCTTCGCGCTGACCGAGGAGGGGCGCGAATTCCTGGTGGCGGCGCAGCATGTGCTGACCATCCTGGACGACGTCATGCTCAACCTGTCTTCCGGCGGCGACGCGGTGACGGGCCGGCTGCGCATCGTGGTGCCGCACTACTACGGCAGGGAGCTGCTCATGAGCCATCTGCCGCCGTTCATGACAGCCCATCCGCGGCTCGAAGTGGTGGTCGAGACCGGCAACGACCGCGCGGACCTGTTCCGCGACGAGGCCGACGTGGCCATTCGCCGCGGGCGAGACGGCTGCGACGAACTCGTGGCGCGTCACCTGAAAGACGAGCCGCTGATGCTGTGCGCCGCGCCCGACTACCTGGCGCCGCACCCGGCCATCGAGAACCTGCAGGACTTTTCACGGCATGTGTTCCTGACCACCGGCGAGGAGCGGCGCAAGCGGGAGGTGAACCTCGCGACCCTCGACAAGACCCACCGCATTCGCGTGGAGAGCGTGTTCCAGTCGGACGACCTCGAGTTGATCCTGCAACTGGCGCTGTCGGCCCGCGGCATTGCCCTGGTGCCGGTGTCGCTGGCGCAACCGCAGTTGGACATGGGGCTGCTGCTGCCGGTGCTGCCGCAAGTGAAGCTGAAGCCGCAGGAAATCAACCTGGTCTATCTGCCGTCGCGCCGCAATTCCCCGAAGATCAAGACCTTCGTCGACTACGTCCTGAGCATCTTCAGGTCGTTCTAGCAGGGGCTACCAGCTGCCGGAAGCACCGCCGCCGCTGCTGGAGCCGCCGCCGCTGTCAGAGGACGAGGAACTGCTGTCCGACGAACTGCTGCTGCTGCTGCTCGAGGAACTGCTGCTCCAGCCGCTGTCGCTGTCGTCGTCGTCTCCGTTGCCGCTGCCGCCGCCGGTGGCGGGAAAGAAGCCGAACACCAGCGCGATGAAGCTCACGAGCGCCATCACGAGCCAGATTTCGTCAGGGTCCGGGCCCGGGCGCAGTTGCACGAACGCGAAACCGATGACGCCCGTCACCAGCGCCAGTCGCACCATGAAGCCCAGCACGCCGCGCTGCCAATGGACGCGCACGCCCACCACGATCGCCGCAATGCCGATGGCGATGAAGCCGGCGACGAACACGCCCGCGATGATCAACGGCACCTTGTCGGCGCCCAGGTAGAAGCCGAGCGCGATGAGCCCCGCGATCGCCAGCGCGATGCAGATGAACACATAGCGCGCGGTCTTGAACCGGCCCGACAGGTAGCCGACCCCGTACATGAAGCCGACCGGCATGAAGAGGATGAACGGCATCGCGAGGTTCATCAGCGCCAGCGTCGCGGCCACCGGGCCGGCCGCGAGCAGGCCCAGCACGGTCGGCCAGCGCCGCCGCGCCGGCGAGGCGGGCTCGGTCTTCAGGTCGGCCCAGAGAGCGCCTTCGCGCTGTGCCCGATGCGCGTCCATGCGCCGGCCTTTCCGTCCCCGCTTGCCGGTGCCGTGCGACACCACGCGCGGCGCGACAGGGCGAGGCCGGCTGCCGTGCCACACGCCCACGCCGATGGTCCAGAGCATCACCGCGAGCAAGGCCAGGTTGATGCGCGACTGGCTGGATTCGGTCGAGAACGCATCGATCACGCGGTGCAGCGGCGACGATTCCTCGTTGCGCGGTTCGGCCGGCGGCTCTTCTTCCACCGCCTGCAGCTGAGGCGCGCTGATCAGCTGCGACAGCGACTGCACCGCGGCCTTCACGCCGCCCGCGAAGTCGCCCTGGCGAAAGCGCGGCGTCATCTCGCCGTCGATGATGCGGGCCGCCTGGATGTCGGTGATGCGGCCTTCCAGGCCCGTGCCCACCTCGATGCGCATGCGGCGGTCCTTGAGCGCAACCAGCAGCAGCACGCCGTCGTTCTCGTCCTTGCGGCCGAGCTTCCACTGCGCGAAGACGCGCGTGGCGAACTGCTCGATCGAGTCTTCGCCCGTGGTCGGCACGATCAGCACCGCCAACTGGGCCTGCGTGAGCTGCTCGATGACGGAGATGTCGTAGCGCAGCGAGCTGGCGTCGTCGGCGCTCAGCGTTTTCGTGAGGTCGACCACGCGCGAACTCATCGCGGGCACGGGCACCGGCTTGGCCTGCGCGGGAAGGCCCAGCGCGAACGCCATGGCCATCAGCAACATCAAGGCGACCTGGCGAAGCCAGCCGTGCGCAGCGGAATTCGGCAAGGCCGTCCTCATCGCTTCGCGCTCTTGGTCACGACGCCCGCGCCGCGCACTTCGATGCGGCGCTGATCGACCACCTTGCCCGAGCCGTCGACCAGTTCGATCACGTGACGCCCCGGCCAGGGCAGCCACTGCGCGCTGTTGCCGCGCGCGAAATGCTTGCCGTCGATGCGCCACTGCACGCCGCGCCCTTCGGATTCGAAGCGCACGCGCTGGCGCAGCGGCGGAATGTCGGGGTCGACCGCGATGATGGTGCCGTCGGCCGGCGCGGTGATGCGCGCCGACGCGGCGCTGCCGGCCATGCCGGTGTCGAGTGCGAACAGGGGCTGCTCGGTGCCTTGCAAAAACCATTCGTCGCGCGCAGCCTCCAGCGGGCCGCCGTCGGCGCCGGGGCCGAATTCCACATGCGCCTGCACCACGCCGGCAGGCGGCGCCGGCGCGCGGCTGGGCTCGCGCGCGTGCAGGAAGCGCATCACCTCGGCCCACACCGGCGCCGCGCCGCTGGTGCCGCTCACGTCCCACATCGAAGCGCCGCTGGCGTTGCCCACCCACACGCCGACCGTGTAGCGCTGCGACCAGCCCACGGCCCAGTTGTCGCGCATGTCCTTGCTGGTGCCGGTCTTCACGGCGGTCCAGAAGCGGGTGGAGAGGATGCTGTCCAGGCCGAAGGTGCGGGTGCGCGCGTTCGGGTCGGAGAGGATGTCGCCGACGATGAAGGCGGCGCGCGGGTCGAGCAGGGGCGGCTCGGCGGCCCTGGCCTTGTCGGCGGCCGTGGGGGCCGTGGGCGTCGGCCGCGCGGTCAGCGTCGTCGTGCCGTAGCGTCCGCCGTTGGCCAGCATGCGGTAGGCGTTGGTGAGCGACAGCAGCGACACCTCGGCGCTGCCGAGCGCAAGGCTGTAGCCGTAGTAGTCGCCGCTTTCGCGCAGCGGCAGGCCGGCGGCGCGCAGCTCGCGCGCGAAGGCTTCGGGCGACACCATCACCAGCGTTCGCACGGCCGGCACGTTGAGCGAGGCGGCCAGCGCGGTGCGCGCCGACACCGGGCCCTTGAAGCGGCGGTCGTAGTTCTGCGGAATGTAGAGGCCGCTGGCGGTGCTGATCTGCGCCGACGAGTCCTCGATCAGCGAGGCGGCGGTGATGCGCCGCTCGGCAATGGCCTGCCCGTAGAGCAGCGGCTTGAGCGTGGAGCCGGGCTGGCGCAGCGCGGTCACGCCGTCGACCTCGGCCGCCTGGCTCAGCGGGCCCGAGGAGCCGACCCATGCCAGCACTTCGCCGGTGGCGTTGTCGAGCACGACGAGCGCGCCGTCCTCCACATGGCGGTCGCGCAGTTCGCGCAGGTGGCGCTGCAGCGTGTCGAGCGCAAAGCGCTGCAGCGGCGCGCGCAGTGTGGTTCGCACGCTGGCTTCCTTGTCCTTGCCTTTCTTCGCCGGGTCCGCCGCCGCGTTCGCATCCCGCATCTCGCGCAGCACCCGCCTCGCCGCGTGGGGCGCGATGCCCTCGTTCGGCTCGAAGGCCCGGCGCTGCACCGCGGCGCTGGTGAACATGTCCAGCGCCTCGCAGTCGACCTTCTGCTGCGGCTCCATGGTGCGCAGCACCTCGCAGGCGCGCTGCGCCACCAGCGCGGGCTTGGCATTGGGCGCGCGCACCAGCGCCGAGGCCACGGCGGCTTCGCGCGCGTCGAGCCCGCTCGGCGCCTTGCCGAAGAGCGTGCGCGAGAGCGCGTCGATGCCCACGATCTCGCCGCGGAACGGCACGGTGTTCAGGTAGGCCTCCAGGATCTGGTCCTTGCGCCAGTTGCGCTCCAACTGCGCGGCGGCCACCGTCTGGCCGATCTTCTGCGTGAAGCTGCGGCCACCCGAGGCGCGTCGCAGATCGTCGTCGAGCAGGCCGGAGAGCTGCATCGTGATGGTCGAGGCGCCGCGCGTGCGCGTGTTCCAAAGGTTGCCCCAGGCCGCTGCGGACACGGCGCGCCAGTCGATGCCGCTGTGTTCGTAGAAGCGCTTGTCCTCGCTCAGCACCATCGCCGTGCGCAGGGCCGGCGACACGTCGGCCAGCGGCGTCCACTGGCCGCGCCGCACGGTGGGGTCGGTGCGCACGCGCTGCAGCAGTTCGCCGTTGCGGTCGAGCACGGCGGTGTCCGACGAGCGGAAGTCACGCTTCACTTCCTCGAAGCTCACGAGGGCCAGCGCCGGTTGCGCGCAAACCGCCGCGAGCAGGGCGAAGGCCAGGGCCTTGCGGTCGAAGGAGGGAGGCGCGAACTGCATGAAGAAGGACGTCGTTTCGGGAAGTATGTGGCGGTGACATTCTCCGCGAAGCACCTCGGGATGCCGGCCTACCCGGGGACGGGGCGCGGGCCTCATGGCAGAGGTGTGCGCTTCATTCCAAAGTTCGCACACGCCGGCTCGCAGGAGGCGATCGCCGGTCCCACAACCACTATCAGGAGAACTCTCATGACGACGAAGACACTGGCGCTACTCCTGGCCGCCTCTGCCATCCTGGCCGGCTGCGTGACCCCGGTCTACGACCGCCCGCCGCCGCCGCGCGCTCAATACGGCGACCGCGACCGCGACGGCGTGCCGAATCGCTACGACCGCGACAGGGACGGCGACGGTGTGCCCAACCGCTACGACCGCGCGCCGAATAATCCGTACCGCAACTGATTACGCGCCGCTTCAGCCGGGCCTGCGCGCCATCAGCGCCCAGATGCCCGCCGCGCTCAGCAGCGAGCCGCCCGCGAGATTGAAGCGCCTCTGCGCGCGCGGCGAAGAAAGCAGCTTGCGCGCCGATGCCGCGAACACCGCGTAGAGCGTGGCGTTGGTCGCGGCCAGCGCCACGAAGGTCAGGGCCAGCACCCACATCTGCCGCGTCACGTCCACGGTCGGGCTGATGAACTGCGGCAGGAAGGCCACGAAGAAAACGATGCCCTTGGGGTTCAGCGCCGTCACCAGGTAGGTGTTGGCGAACAGCCGCCAGCGCGAAACGGGCGCCGCAGGCTTGGCGATTTCGCTCGGCGAGATGCCGGCCCGCAGCAGCTTGATGCCCAGGTACAGCAGATAAAGGCCGCCCGCCCACTTCACCACCGTGAACCAGAAGGCCGAGGCCGAGAGCAGCGCGCCAAGGCCCAGCAGCGACACCACCAGCGCGGTGGAGTCGCCGAGCGCCACGGCCGCCACCAGCGGCACGTTGGCGCGGCGGCCGTGCGACATCGAATAGCTGATGACCGTGAGGATGGTCGGCCCCGGAATGATCAGCAGGACGACGGAGGCCGCGACGAAGGCGAGCCAGAGTTCGATGGGCATGTGCTTGTCTCCAGATGGTGGTTGTTCTTGCGGAAAGCTTTTCTTCTCTTGCTCAGGTGCCGATGGCCGTTCGCGCCACGTGCCAGGTGCCGCGGTGTCCGTCCACGTAGCTGATCGGCGAGTTGGCGAGGTCGTCGAGGTCCACGTCGTCCAGGCAAGTCACGTTCACGCCGTAGGCGCTCGCGCCGGTCTCGGGCGAATGGCCCACGCCGAAAGAGCGCACGCTGCAGTGCTTGCAGACGATGTAGTGGCTGTTGCGGGTGTCGAGCATCTGCTCGCTGAGTTCGGATTCGCCTTCGATCAGCCGGAATGCGTCGGTCGCGACGATGGCCGGCCAGAAGCGGGTTTGCGTGCAGATGGCGCAGTTGCAGCGCAGGGTGCCCAGGCTGAGGTCGATGTCGGCTTCGAATCGCACGGCGCCGCAGTGGCAGCCACCGGTGTAGGTCTTTTTCATGTGCTTTTTCTCGCCGCTCCCGATCGATGGAGCAGCCGGCAAGCACCATATCAAATGCCGTGCCGTCGGGCAGCGGCGGGGTTTTTCAGCCGGGCACGGCGCCGAAGCGCGCCGCCGAGCGGGCCTTGGCGCGCTCGGCCTCGACCGCGCGGTCCTTGGGTTCGGCCGTCGTGACCATCGACTCGATCAGCCGGGCCGCGGTTGCCGCCACCTCGTCGACCGCGCGCTCGAAGGCTTCTTCGTTGGCCTTCGACGGCACGCTGAAGCCGCTGAGCTTGCGCACGAACTGCAGCGCGGCGGCGCGGATCTCCTGCTCGGTGGCGGGGGGCTCGAAGTTGTAGAGGGTCTTGATGCTGCGGCACATGGGAGCTCTCCGTTCGAAGTCGAGATCGCGCCAGTCTAGCGAAGCAGGGCCATCGCATGGGCGTCGTGATAGACGCCGTCGATCAGGCTGGCGCGGCGCACGATGCCTTCGTGCTCGAAGCCGAGCCGCTCGTACAGCGCCTTGGCGTTGAGGTTGTCCGCGCGCACGTGCAGCGCGATGCGGGTCAGCCCGCGCGCCCACGACCGGTCGATGGCGGCCTGCAGCAGCCGGGCGCCCAAGCCCTGTCCGCGCGCCTCGGGCAGGAGCGCGATGCCCAGCACGCCGATGTGCGCGCGCGAATGGCCGAAGAGGGGCGACACGTCGCACCAGCCGACCACCCGCTCGCCATCTACCGCCACGAGGTGCGGAAAGCCGCTGGCGATCACGTTGCGGTAGAAGGCGACCGATTGCGCCAGAGGCGGCGCCTCGGTCAGCGCGAGGTACTTGTGCTCGCGGGCGACGACATCGAGCGCACGGTGCAGGCTTTCGAAATGGGATTCGTCCGTGGGGACGACCTCGATCTGGCTCATGGCTTGGGCTCCTGCGATGCGTGAAGACGGGCCTCGAGCCGGGCTTTCACTTCCGGCCACTCGTCGTCGATGATGCTGAAGCGCACCGAGTTGCGCTTGCGTCCGTCCGGCATGATCCGCTCGTGGCGGACGATGCCTTCCTGTTTGGCGCCCAACCGCAGGATGGCCGCGCGCGACTTCGCGTTGATCTCGTCGGTGGTGAGCTGCACGCGCACGCAGGCCATCTCTTCGAAGGCGTGGCGCAGCATGAGGTACTTGGCCTCGGTGTTGACGAAGGTCTTCTGCCAGGAAGCCGAGATCCAGGTGCTGCCGATTTCGAGCTTACGATTGATCCGGTCGATCTTCCAGAAGCGGGTGGAGCCGATCACGCGGCCGGTCTCTCGGATCAAGGTGGCGAACGGCATCACGCTGCCCGCGGCGCGGCCGTCGAGCGCGGTTCGCAGGTAGGCGTCGACCGTCGCGGCCGAGGGCACGACCGTGAACGGCAGGTTCCAGAGTTCGCCGTCGGCGGCGGCATCGACGAGGGCGGCCGCGTCGGAGGCGAGCAGCGGGCGAAGAGCGATCCGGGGGCCTTCAAGGGTGGGCTGTGAGTGCGACATGCGCAAGACCATAGCCGATGACGGCCCCGCGGACCTGACTCCCCGGCCCGGAAAAGCGGCGCGCGCGTCTACCGGCGCTGCGCCGACAAGGCCGCCTCCACCGCCAGCGCCACCGCCGCCAGCCGCGCGTCGTCGCCGCGTACCGAAGCCAGCATCAGCCCGACCGGCAGTTCGCCCGTCGCATGGCAGGGCAGGCTGAAGGCGCAGCCGTCGAGCAGGTTGATCGCGAAGGTGTTGCGCAGCAGCAGGCCGTTGGCCTTGAAGAAGGCCGCGTCTTCCGCCAGCGCGGCGATGGGCGGTGCGACGATGGGCACGGTCGGGCACACGAGGGCGTCGAAGCCTTCGATGGCATGTTCGACGCGGCCGATCCAGTCGCGCCGACGATCCTGCATGGCGATGTAGTCGGCGGCGCGCACTTCGGTGCCGAGCGCGATGCGCGCGGCCACGCGGGCGTCGAAGCCGTCACGCTTGGCGGCAAAGCGCTCGCGGTGCACGGCGGCGGCTTCTACCGGCGAGAAACCGCCGGGTGCGTTGACGGTCGCGATCTCGGCGAGCTCGGCCAGCGTGATGTCCACCACCTGCGCGCCGGCTTTCGACAACGCCTGCAATGCGCGTTCGAAGGCGGCGGCCACTGCCGGCTCGATGTCGTCGAACATCAGCGTGCGCGGCACCGCCAGGCGCATGCCCTGCAGCGGGCGACGGCGCACCGCGAGCGGCGCGTCGGCAATGGCGGCATCCGCTGTCAGGCAGTCTTCCACGCTGCGGGCCATGGCGCAGACGGTGTCGAGCGAGCGCGCGAGTTCGAAGGCGCCGGTGCGCGGCACGCGCGACTGCGTGCTCTTGAAGCCGACGATGCCGCACAGCGCGGCGGGAATGCGGATCGAGCCGCCGGTGTCAGAACCCAGCCCGGCCACCGCGAGACCGAGCGCGACCGACACCGCCGCTCCCGACGACGAACCGCCCGGAATGCGCGGCGTCTGCGCGTCGGCCGGATTGCGCGGCGTGCCGTAGTGCGGGTTGATGCCCACGCCCGAGAACGCGAACTCGGTCATGTTGGTCTTGCCGACGATGGCCGCGCCCTGCGTGCGCAGCCGCGCGACAGCCGCCGCGTCGTGCGCGGCCGCCGGTTCGCCCGCGCACACGGCGGAGCCGGTCATGGTGGTCTCGCCGGCGATGTCGTAGAGGTCCTTGACCGACACGGGCAGGCCGGCGAGTGTTGGCAGCTCGAGGCCGGCCTTGCGCGCCGCGTCGGCATGGCGCGCGGCGGCGAGTGCCGCGTCGGCGTAGAGCCGGGTGAACACGTGCTGTGCGGCGGGCTGCCCGGCCGCTTCGAGCACCTGCTCGACCAGCGCTTCGTGCGACAGCTCGCCGCGCGCGATGCGTGCGCGCAGGAAGGAGATGGTGAAGTCGTCGTTCATCGTCAGGCCACCACGGGCAGTGCTTCGACCGCATAGCGATGCACGATGCGCCGGCGCAGCAGCGGGTCGTGCAGTTCGATTTCCATCTGCGCGGCGGGGCGGATGCCTTCGCCCTTCGCGTTGGGCAGCGCGCCGAGCGTGCCGCAGGTCATGAACAGGCCTTCGGGCGCGATGTCGGCATGGGCCATGCCTTCGCGCAGTGCGGCCAGCGGGCGGATCGATGCGAGCGTGCCGCGCTGGTAGTCGACCCAGCGGCCGTCCTCGAAGATGCGCGAGCGCAGCTCCAGCGAGTCCTGGTGCGCCGCGATGTCGGACCAGCGCCAGGCGGTCTCGGCCACCGGCTTCGCGCACATCTGCTTCGACACGGCCACGGAGTAGCTCTCGACATGCCGGTCGGTGTGGTCCGAGGCCACGCTCAGCCACCACTCGCCGCGCGAGAAGAAGAACACCGGCTCCGCCTCTCCCGAGCTCTGGTCGCCCAGTGCCTCGATGGCGGGCGACTGGGTCAGCAGTTGCGTGGCGACGCGGTAGTACAGCGGCACGCTCGAAGGGCGCGGCACGCCGAGCGCGGCCAGCTCTTCGATGTGGTGTTCGATGGCCGCGACGTCGCGGCCGGTCCAGCCGGCCACCACCAGCGCGCTGGGCGCGACGGTGTGCAGGGCGGTGGTGCGGTTGCCGTCGGCTTCGACGGTCTCGCAGGCAAAACGCAGATTCAAGCTCATGTGTGTCTCAGCTTTCCAGGGGGCGCTTGGCGGTTTCGCGGGCCACCAGCAGGGCGATCAGCGTCACGCCCAGTGCGGCCACCACGTACAGCGACACGGCGGCGGTGCTGCCCCACGACTTGAACAGGCTCGCGATGATCAGCGGCGCGAAGCCGCCGCCCAGGATGCCCGCCAGCGTGTAGGCGAGCGAGGCGCCGGCATAGCGCACGCGGCCGGGGAACTGCTCGGTCACGAAGGCGGCCTGCGGGCCGTACATCATTGCGTGGATCAACAGGCCCACCACCACCGCCGCGCAGATGGCGATCGGGTGCGCGCTGTCCATCAGCACGAAGAACACGAAGGCCCACACCATGCCCAGCAGCGCGCCGGCAATGTAGACCGGGCGGCGGCCGATGCGGTCCGACAGGCTGCCGAACCACGGCACCGCAACCGCGTTGCAGGCCGCGCCGATCATGGTGGCGGTGAGCGCCAGCGGACGCGACAGGTGCAGCACCGTGGTCACGTAGGTCAGGGTGAACACCACCACCAGCGCATACAGCACGTCGGAGCCGATGCGCGAGCCGCCGGCCACCAGCAGGCTGCGCCAGTGCTGCGTGAACACTTCCTTGATGGGCGTCTTGGCGGTGGCCTTCCTCTCTTCCATCTCGCGGAACACCGGCGTCTCGTCGACACCGCGGCGCAGCCACAGGCCGAACAGCACCAGCGCGACGCTGGAGATGAACGGAATGCGCCAGCCCCAGCTCTGGAAGTCTTCCGGGCTCAGCCAGGCCGACACGATGGCGATGAAGCCGGTGCCGATCAGCGTGCCGCACGACGGGCCGACCTGCGTGAACGAGGCATTGCGGCCGCGCTCGTCGGGTTTGCCGTGTTCCATCGACAGCAGCACCGCGCCGGCCCATTCGCCGCCGAGCGCCACGCCCTGCACGAAGCGCAACGCGACCAGCGTCACGGGCGCCCAGATGCCCCATGTCGCGTAGGTGGGCAGGAGGCCCATCAGGCCGGTGGAAACGCCCATGATGACCAGCGTGGCCACCAGCACGAAGCGGCGGCCCAGCCGGTCGCCCAGGTGGCCGAATACCACGCCGCCCAGCGGGCGCGAGATGTAGCCGACCGCGTAGGTCGAGAAGGCCAGGATGGTGCCGGTCAGCGGGTCGAACGACGGGAAGAACACCGCGTTGAAGACCAGCGCCGCCATGATGTTGTAGACGGTGAAGTCATACCACTCCAGCGTGGTGCCGATGGAGCTGGCCATGGCCAGCCGGCCCATCTTCGGGGGCGGCGCGGCGGGCGCGGCGCCAGCGGTGGCCGGCGAGGGAAGAACATGTTCGGTCATGGAGATACCTTTGTTCGGTGGAGACATGAAAGTCGGATCGGGTCAGCGCAGCTCGGCCGCGCTCAGCTTCCAGCCGAGCGCGAGCAGCCAGCCGGTGGCGGGGTCGGCGTCGAGCGCGGCGGCCGCCGTGGCGCGCGCGGCGCGGGCGGCGTCGGCGCTGCTGGTCTCGACGACCAGCATGGGCTGCAGCACGCGGCCTTCGGTGGCTTCACGCGGCAGCGGCGTGCTGAGCGTGGCGTCGGGCACGAGCAGGTACGACTGCACGAAGCCTGCCTGCTCGGCCAACTGGCGTCCGGCGCGTTCCGCGCCAGCGACAGGCGCTTCGGCTGCCGCTGCCAGCGGCAGCACCACGGCGTGGCTGCCGCTGCCGAAGCCGGTGACGGCCTGCACGGCGCACACGCGGCGGATCGGCTGGCGCATGCGGTCGAGGTTGGCGACCGACCAGGGTGTCTGCTTCTCGAATGCGGCGCGGTAGCCGGCGGAACGGAACACGGCCAGCGATTCGGTGCGGTACAGGCCCAGGTACTTGCGTCCGCCTTCGAGCGAGAAGTAGCGCGCGCCCGAGAGAAAGCCGGGGATGCGCACGCGCTCTTCCACGTGCTCGCGGTCGTACCAGCGGTTGAAGTCGGCGTCGTCGGCGGGATCGACGTCGGAGGCGACGAACAGCAGGCCGTTGATGTTCGCCGTGGCGGTTTCAGTAGAGAGGATGGAGTCGGTTGCGGTCATGGCGGCACAGGGGCGGGCGGGCCTTCGAAAAATGAAGGCGCGATCTTCCGCCGCGGGGCCGTGCTGTCACAAACGAGTTTTTCTGGGCGACAGCCACAAGAATTACTGGCCCCTTCATGGGGCATGAATGCGCTGTTTTGAGGGTTAACCCTCTGTCGTTCCGCGCCAGGTTGGTGCGACGGCGGAGGCCGTGAACTGGTCGGACGCGCGGCAGGCCAGCTCGGCCACGAGGCGGATGGCGTCGGAATCGGCCGCCTCCAGGTGGCTCACCACCAGTCGTTGCGGCGAGATGAGCGCGTCGCACTCGACGATGCGCACGTCCCCGGCCGCCACGTATTCGTACACCGGCGGCAGCGGCACCAGCGCGTTGCCGAAGCCCGCCTTCACCAGCCGCGCCAGCGCGGAGATCGAGCTCACGCAGTGCACCTTGCCCAGCGGAATGCCGACGGCGCGGTAGAGGTTCTTGAGCGCCTCGTGCGGTTGCGAGCCGGGGCTCATGGTCAGCACGGGCTGGCGCAGCAGCTGGTCGACGGTCTGCACCGGCTCCGCGCCCGGTGCGCCGACCCAGCCCATCGGCATCGGAAGGCAGGGCGTGCTCACGATGCCCGCGCCGGCGATGTGGTCGGTCTGCAGCGCGATGTCCAGCGCGCCTTCGCGCAGGCCGCGGTGCAGCGCCAGCGTGGTCTCGGAGGTCAGCTGCACCTCGATGCCCGGGTAGGTGGAGCGCAGGTTGGTGAGAAAGCCCAGCAGCCAGGTGTGGACCACGGTCTCGATGGCGCCGATGCGCACGAGGCCGAGGAGGTCTTCGCGCGGACGGCCGAGCGAGACGATCTCGCGGCGCAGCTCGAGCAGCCGTTCGCCGTAGTCCATGAGCCGCACGCCCACCGGCGTGAGCCGCAGCTCGCGCGCGTCGCGTTCGAACAGGCGCGCGCCGATGTCTTCTTCGAGGGAGGCGACGCGGTTGGACACCGCCGCCTGCGTGATGTGGAGCCGGTCGCTGGCCGCGCGGAAGCTGCCGAGCCGCGCGGCCCAGAGGAAGGCTTCGACAAATCTTGTATTCATGAGGGCACCTGCGGGGCATTTTGCCGGTATTCGATCCGGCCGCCCTCGGCAAGTGCACTTACGGTTGGCCGTGGCTGCGCCGCGGTCGATATCGCCGAACTGGCGGTTCCGCCGTGATGTCGTCCGCCATGCGCGCAGCTCCCGCCGATGCATTGCTGGCCACCATCACCGCCGCCTCCTGCGTGGCCGGCGCGAACACCAGCAGCGCGCGATAGCCGCCCGTCTGACCGGTATGAAAGTAGAGCGTGCGGCCGGCCTTCTCGCGGATGCGGATGGCGTAGCCCAACTCGTACTTGTCGTCATGGCCCAGCGGCGCGAGCGCGCGTTCCGCCGCCGCGCCCAGCGGACCCTTGCGGCCGGCCATGAGTGCGCGCGCGAACACCAGCAGGTCGGCCGCCGTGGAACGCAGGGCGCCGGCACCCGCGAGCGCGTCGAAGTCCCATGGTGCGCGCGGCGCCTTGTCCTCGTAGCCGGGCGCGAGGCGGGTGGTCTCCGAGCCGAGATGCTGCATCGTGTCCTTCATGCCCAGCGGCGCTGCGATGTTCTCCTGCACCAGCATTTCCCAGGGCTTGCCGTAATGGTCCGCGAGCACCTGCCCGAGCAGGCCCAGTCCCAGGCTGCTGTAGGGGCCATTGCAGGGCGGTGCGCGGTCGAGCTTCAGCGTCGACAGGCCCGTGAGCAAGCGATTGCGATCGGTGCGCGCGAACGGGTTGCCGTCGGTCATCGAGGGCGAACCCGGCAGCATGCCGGGCAGGCAGGCGGTGTGCGTCACCAGTTGCCGAAGCGTGATGGAGGCGACCTCGGACGGCAGCGTCACCTGGCCGGCCAGCAGTGTGCCGAGCGTGTCGTCGAGCGACAGGTCGCCGCGCTCGACCGCCTGTGCCAGCAACACGCCGGTGAAGAGCTTGCTGATAGAGCCGACTTCGAAGATCGGCTGCCCGTCCGCCGCGATCTCCCGCACCGGGCCGACCTGCGCGACGCTGTTGTGCTGCATCGCGAAGCGCGCATTGCCCTGGCGCGAGACGCCGACCACGATGCTGCCGGGCGCGTCGTGCATCACGCGCGCGGCGATCTCGGCCGGCGGCGTGGCGAAGCTCAGCGGTTCCGCCTGCGAAGAGACCGTGGCGAGCAGTGCCGCAACGGCGCATGCGATGAAGCGGGGGCGGAGCATGCTGCGCCGCATCAGCGTGTCGTGTCCGGCATCACGCCCAGGTCGGCCAGCAGCGCGCGGCCGATTGTCAGGCGCTTCGGCGCATCTTCGTCGCGGCGCATGTCCATGTTGAGCGCGAAGCTCTTCACGTTGCCGTCCGCGCCCGTGACCCATCCCACCCACCAGCCGAGCGACTCCGGCGGCTTGTAGTACCAGCCCGTCTTGGCGTGCAGCGCATGCGTCGGCGTTTTCTCGATGAGGGTGATGTCGTGCACCATGTCCTGCGTGCGTGCGGACAGCGGCAACTGGCGCTGTCCGAGCCGCGCGAGAAAGCGCGCCTGCTCTATCGCGGAAATCTTCAGCGGCCCGTCGAGCCAGAAACGGTCGACCACGTCGCCCAGCGCTTCGTTGCCGTAGTGCAGGCGCGCGATCCACTCTTTCATGCGCGCCATGCCGATGCGACGCGCCACCCCCTGGTAGACAGGCAGGTTCGACACGCGAATCGCATCGCGCAGGTTCATGTCGTGCGCCCACTCTTGGCGGCGCTGCGGCTTGCCACCGTAAGGAAGCACTTCGTCGATGTTCTTCACCGCGCCGGTCTCGAGCGCGATCAGGCTGTTGGGAATCTTGTAGGTCGAGGCGGGCACGAAGCGCTGGCCCGCGCGCTTGGCGTCGACCAGCGTGAGCTTGGTCGTGGCGGCGTCGAACAGCGCGAAGGTGCCGGGCATGCCCGCGGCGGTGAAATGCCTGGCCAGATCCGCTCGCTCTTCGATGGCTGCATCGGGCGTGGTGGCCGCATGGGCCAGGCCGCCGTGCCAGGTGGTGGCGAGCGCGGCGATGGTTGCGCCGCCACGAAGCAGCAGGGCGCGGCGTTGTTCGTCGGGTGTGAAAGAGGGCATGGAAGCGCGGGAAGCGGAAGTTGAGACGACGCGAATCTTCCGGCCACCCTCGCGCCGCGACAACGCGGGCGGCAATGCTTGTCGTCACTGCCGTAACCGGCGTAACCGTTACGCCGGTTACGCCCGTAATGGAAGGGGTGGCTAACCGCCCATCGAATAGAAAAATTCTTCCCGCACGATCGCGCCATTGCGCACCGTGTACAGGCCGGCTTCTTCCATCTTGAAACGCTGGCCGGTGGCCTTCATGGTCACGTCGAACTCGAAGCCGACGATGAAGCGGTCGTCGTGCGGCCAGGGACCCGTGATCTTGAACGAATGCACTTCGTGGTTGTCGGTCCACCACTTGCCCTTGGCCTCGATGGCCGCCAGGCCCACCGCCTCTCGCTGGCCGCCCGGCGGCGCGCCCGCCTCGACGCTCACGGCGTCATCGGCATAGAGCGATTTCGCGTCTTCGAACTTTCCCTGCCGGCACAACGCGACGAGCTGGTTCGCGATTTCAAGCGTGGTCATGGCCTGTCTCCTGAGGAAGAGGGGACAGGCAGTTTAGGCCGATGCGATGGATTCCGGCGGTTACCAACTGCACTTCTTGCCGTCGTCGGAGCCGATGTCCTGCGAGAACGAATACTGCTTGCCGTTGCGCAGATTCTTGTAGTCGAAGCCGTAGATGTTCGCGCCCTGGGTCGTCACCACGTACTGGCCTGCGATGCGCCCGTCGACGATCTCCGCCCAGGTGGTGATGTATTCCCACGGCCGCCCTTCGGGCTTGTCGCCGACCTCGCTCTTCACCGGCACGATCGGTATCACCTTCGACGAACCCTTGTACCTGACGTAGCCACCGGACCAGTTGCTGTTGGGGTCGGAAAAGATGCGCCATTCCAGGCGGATCGTCTGCGCGGCCGATTCCGTCAGGCAGCGGTAGTCGACCGACACAGGCGCATCGCCCGATGCGGCCAATGCGGACAAGGGCAGCAGCAGAAGGCCGGCGAGCGCGAAGCGCATGTCTTTCATTTCAAAGTCCTGACAGCGAGGGCGCTTGCACGTCGTACAGGTGGGCGGCGAACTCGTACTTGTATTCGTAGTCGCCCGTGTAGGCCAGCGCGATCCTGCCGGTCCAGGTGATGTTGAAGCGGTCGCTGCCCGGAATGCGGTCGAAGCGCACGCGGTGCGCCGCGGCCGCGTCGTGGCCCAGCAGGTAGATGTGGAAGACGTTGTCCTCGATGTCCTCGGGCGGCGGCTCGTCCACGACGATCTCCAGGCCGTCGAGCTTCTCGAGGCTGTAGTCGGCCAGCGCGAAGACAGCGAAGCCGTCGCCCTGGCCCCAGTGCGTCGACGAAAGCGTGCAGCGGTGGTAGTTGGTCCAGACGGAAGCGGACTGCCAGTCGCCGCGGTATTCGCCGTCTTCGGTCTCGTCCTCTTCCTCGGGGTCTTCGATCTCGCGCTCGGCCTCGTAGTCGTCGCTGCGCAGATGCAGGTCGAACCACACCTGGCCGTCGCGCACGGCGGCGGTCCAGCGAAATTCCTTCACCGGATGGCCCTCGGGCCAGGGGTTGCCGGTGAAGAAGATGCGGGCTTGGCTGGTGCCGGTGGTGCTGCTGTCGCTCATGCGTTGTCTTCGGGTTGGATCAGGTCCCACTTGTTGCCGCACAAATCCTGGAAGACCGCCACGATGCCGTGCGGCTCGTGGCGCGGCTCCTCGAGAAAGCGAACGCCGTGGGACGTCATGTGGGCGTGGTCGGACGCGAAGTCCGAGGTGTGCAGGAACAGGAAGACGCGGCCCCCGGCCTGCCTGCCAATGCTGGCTTCCTGATCGTCGGTGACCGCCTTGGCCAGCAGCAGCGCGGCACCCGCGTTGCGCGCGGGGGCGACGACCACCCAGCGCTTGCCGGGGGCGCGCGGTGTGTCTTCAATCAGCTCGAAGCGCAGCGCCTCGGTGAAGAAGCGGATCGCTTCATCGTAGTCGCGCACGAGCAGGGTGACGGTGGCGAGCCGGCGCGCGATGGGGGAGGGGTTCATGGTTCAGTTGAAGACGATCGCCGTCTTGTGCGCGATGCTCAGCCGGGCCGATTCGTAGAGCCGCAGCCACGACACGTACTCCCGGTAGAGGCCTTGGTCGGCATCGATCAGCTTGCCGATTCGCTCGGCCTCCGCGTCCGACAGCTGGCCGTCGACGAGGCTGATGCCGAGCGCGGGCGCCACCAGCACGAGTTCGTCGAGCAGGCGGTAGGAAGAGCCGAGCATGCCGCCGGCCAGTTGCTCGTCGCCGTCGGGTTCGGAATACAGCACCTCGTCGAAATCGACCGGCACGTAGAAGCCTTCCGCGTCCGAGTGGCAGACCAGGTGGCTCTGCGAGCTATAGAGCACGTCTTCCACCACCGGATCTTCCGAGGGGTCGACACCGTCCTCCACCGGCGTTGCCATCCAGCCGGGCGAGTTCGCGCGGTGCGCGTAGGCCCGGCGCAGGTAGTGGATGAACGAGTACGGAAAGCTGCCGATCCGCGCGCGCGATTGCAGCGGCGGCAGTTCACGGGGCTCGGCGTGCGGCGGAAGGCCCGCCGCCGCCAGCACCTTGTTCACCACCGCCAATTCCTCCTGGAGCCATTCGGCCCCTTCGGGATCATGTTCGAGCAGATCGGCGAGCACGCCGATGCTGATAGCGAGGCCCACGGTGTTCTCCCTTTCGAAGCGGCTACTTCGCCGCCTCGACCTTCACCCGCGCGTTCGGCGTCTCGCCGAACATCTCGGGCGCGTACATGGCTTCGACGCGGCTCGGCGGCAGTGCGAAGTCGCCGACGTTGTTCAGGCGCACGGTGTATTCCATCTTCACCACGCCCTTGGGCAGATACTCGTAGTAGCTGCGGAAGGCCTCGAAGCTGCGCTCCTCGAACGCGGGCCAGCCGGCGCCGGTCTTCTTCTCGCCCTGCGTGGCGATCTGCGAGTCGCGGCCCAGGCCGCTGCCCAGGATGGTGGCACCGCCCGGGATCGGGTCGCTGATGACGACCCAGGTCATGTCGGCGCTGGCGTTCACCTCCAGCGTCACGCGCAGCACGTCGCCGCGCGTGTACTTGCCGGCCACGGCCTGCTCGACCGGGGTGACGGTCTTCTTGATGGCGTAGCCGGCCGCGAACGGCGCCTTCAGCTGCACGGCGGCAATCGACTGCAGCGTGAGCCACGGCTTGCCGGTGCCCTGCTGTGTCACCAGCAGCGTGTCGCGCACCGGAGCGCCCGAAGGCGAAGCGGCCCACGGCAGGAACATCGTGTTGTTCTTCAGGTTGCCCGGCGAGGCGGGCGCGCCGAAGAAAGTGGTCTGGTTGGGCGCGCCGGCCGGGTCGCTGGCCTTCACGCGCTCCACCTTGCTCCAGTCGACCTGCGCCTTCACCGCGCCGAGCGTGGCGGCGGTGATGCCCGACACCGGCGTGCTCTCGAACACCTTGCTGAATTTCTCCAGCGCCAGTCCGCCCCACAGGTTGGCGGTGGTGGTGTGCCAGGCACCGTTCTGCTGGCGGCCGATGAAGCCGTTGGCCAGCTTGCCGATGTCGTCCTTCCAGCTCGGGTCGTCCATCACGCTGAGCAGCAGGCGGGCGGTGTTGACGTCGCCGTTGGTCATCAGCCACCACCAGTAGTCGTCCTGCTCGGTGCTGAAGATCAGCTTGGTGCCCTGGTACGACAGGCGCGCCTTCAGCACGTTGTTGGCTTCGTCCAGTCGCTGCTGGCGCTGCGGCACGTCCTGCACGCGCTTGAGGATGTTGAGCCAGTCGATCACCGCGCTGGTGGGCCACTGGTTCGGCGCGATGGTGATGCTGCCCAGCATGCTTCCCTTGGCCTTGCCGTAGCGCGAGAGCGCTTCGAGCGCGGCGAGCTTGCGCACGTCCAGGTCCTTGCGCGGGCTCCAGAAGTCGCGCGTGATGCGGCCTTCGACGAAGGCGATCAGGCCCGACTCCATCGGCGCGCGCACGTCGTCGGCCAGCGCGAAGGCGGGGTCGAGCGCGGCGGCTTCGTTGGTGGCCGCGAGCAGGTACGAGGTGAGGATGTCGCTGCCGCGGTTGGCCTCGCCGTCGCGCGGCGGGAAGTAGTTGGCCAGGCCGTCGCTGTCCAGGTAAGTGGGCAAGGTGGCCAGCACGCCCTGCCACATCTTCGCGTCGCGCAGGCCGACCGACTTGCTGGTCTTCTGCTCGAGGCAGATGAAGGGGTAGTTCGCGAACCAGTCGCGCACACCCGGCAGGCCTTCGGCCAGCTTGGGCTGCAGAGAGAGCTTCAGGCCGCCGCGGCCGGGCAGGGCGTCGGCGGGCGGTGCCACGTCGAGCGTGAACGGCCCGTCGAGCTGCACCAGCGTGGCCTGCTGCACCGTGAGCGGCACCGAGGGCACGATGCGCTGGCGCACCTTGAGCGCGTCGCGCGCGCCGCCGATGGTGTCCTTGGCCTCGATTTCCCACAGGATGGCTTCGGCGCGCGTCTGCGCGAGCTGCGCTGGCGCGGTCACGTTCCAGGCGACTTCACGCGCCTCGCCGGCCGGGATGTCCACGGTCTGCGGCTCCAGCGTGAGCAGGGTGGCGCGCGGCGTGGCCTCGACCTTCATCGGCTTCTGGGTGGTGTTGCGCAGCGTGATCTGCGCGCGGAACTGGTCGTCCTCGCGCACCAGCGGCGGCAGGCCGCTGATGATCTGCAGGTCCTGCGTGGCCTGGATGCTCGCCTGGCCGGTGCCGAACAGGCCCACGCCCGAGTCGGCCACGGCCACGATCTTGAAGGTGGTGAGCGCGTCGTTCAGCGGCACCGTCACCACGGCCTGGCCGTTGGCGTCGAGCATGACCTTCGGGTTCCACACCAGCAGGGTGTCGAGCAGTTCGCGCGTCTGGCCCTTGCCGCCGCCGCCGCCCGCGGGCACGGCCTTGCGCCCGTAGTGGCGCCGGCCGACGATTTCCATCTGCGCGGTGGATGTGCTCACGCCCCAGCTGCGCCGCTGAAGCATGGCGGTCAGCAGGTTCCAGCTGTCGTTGGGCATCAGCTCCAGCAGGGCCTGGTCGACCGCGGCCAGCGCCACTTCGGCGCCTGCCGCCGGCTTGCCGTCGGGCAGCTTGGCGCTGATGGTCACCTGCGCCTTGCTGCGGATCGGGTAGCTGGGCTTGTCGCTGGTGACGGTCACGTCCAGCTGGTGGGCCTGCGTGCCCACGCGGATCTCGGCCATGCCCAGGCGGTAGGCGGGCTTGCTCAGGTCGACCATGGCGGTAGGCGCCACGTATTCCTTGCCTTCGTACCAGAAGGCCGTCCACCACTCGCGCGGCGACTTGAAGCCCCAGGTGAAGAAGCTGTACCACGGCACTTCGCGCAGGCGGCCGCGCAGGGCGAGCACGCTCACGTAGGCGTTGGGGCCCCATTCGGGCTTCACTTCGAGCGTGACGGTCGGGTCCTTGCCGTCGAGCTGCACCACGTGCGTCTCGATGATGCCTTCGCGCTCCACCGCGACCAGCGCGGTCGCGAAGCGGAACGGGCTGCGCACCTGGAACTTGGCGACCTCGCCGGGCTGGTAGCTCTTCTTTTCGGGAAGCACGTCGATGCGGTCGTTGTCCTCGCCGCCGAACCAGAGTTCGCCCTGCTTGGTCACGTAGACCGAGCTCACGGCCTTGGCGTCGCGGCCGTCGCTGTCGGTGGCGCTGGCGATCAGTTCGACCTCGCCGGCTTCCTTCAGCTCCGACTCGCACAGCAGCAGGCCGCGCGCGTCGCTCTTGCCGCTGCACACGGTGCCGATGTCCTTGGTCTCGGTCTTGTTGTCGTAGGTGTAGAAGCCGCCCACCATGCGCTTGCGGCTGGTGGTGGTGATGCGCGCCACGGCGCGCACGTTCAGCGTCACGCCGGCCTGGGGCTTGCCCGTGAGGTCGAGCGCGAGCGCCTGGAACTTCAGCTTCTGGCTGGTGGAAACCCAGCCTTCGGTCTTGATGCCCGCGATGACGGAGGCCGGCCACAGCGTCTGCGTGCTGCGGATGGTCTGCACTTCGCCGTTCGGGTCGGCGTAGGTGGCTTCGAGCAGCAGCTCGCGCGCGGACTTGACCTTGGGCACCTTGTCGATCGTGACCTTGCCGGCGCCGTCCTTGTTCAGCGTGAGCGGCAGCTTGTCGGCGATCACGCGGGTGTCGCTCACGCTGTTGATGTCTTCCTCGCCGGCGTTCGAATCCGACGCGGGCGTTGCAGCCTCGGTGCCGTCGCCCTGCGTGGCGCGCGGCGGGGTGAAGCTGAAGGCGTCGTAGTCGGCAAAGCTCAGGCTCTTGCCGCGCACCATGGCCGACACGCGCACCGGCAGGTTGGCCGCGCCGCCGCCGGCCACGTAGTTGATCTGCACGTCGGTCGGCACGCTGGTGGCGGCCACCAGCGGCTTCTTCTCGGTGGGCGCGATGCGGCCTTCGAGCACGGGCAGGCGGAATTCCTCGACGCGGAACATGCCGGTGCTGAAGCTGCGGGCATAGCTCCCGTCGCCGTTATCTCCGCCGTCGCCTTCGCTGTCGCCGTCCTTGCCGCCTCCGGTGCGCAGCATCACTTCGTACACGCCGAGCTTGGCGGCGGGCGGAATGGCGAAGCTGTTTTCCGCGCTCAGGCCGCCGGTAGCGGTCTTGCGCCAGTTCAGCGGCTGGGTGAAGCGCTGGCCGCTGCCCACGTGGGTGATGACCAGGGTGTCGGGGCGGTTCTCGGGCAGGCCGAAACCCTTGCTGGTCTGCGTGCGGATCAGGCTCTTCATCGACACCGTCTCGCCGGCGCGCAGCAGCGTGCGGTCGAAGATGGTGTGGGCGATGCGGTCGGGCTCGGCCTGCAGGTTGGTCGGCACGTTGAAGCGCCAGGGCTCGATGCCGCGCTGCCAGTCGCTCCAGGTGAAGGCGAGGTCTTCCACGCCCTTGTCGTCCTTGGCGCGGGCGCTGACGAACCAGGCGCCGCTGTCGTATTCGTTCGGGCCGTTGCACGACGGCGCCTGCGGCGAGATGCCGTTGAGCATGACGATGCCGTTGGCGTCGGTGGTGCCGCTGGCCACGGCCTTGCCGTCGCAGCTGGACACGCGCACTTCGGCGCCGGCCACGACCTTGCCCTTGTCGAGCGTGGTGACCCAGGCCATGGAGTTCTCGCGGCCCAGCTTGAAGTGCACCGCCAGGTTGGTGGCCAGCGCGGTGGTGCGCACGTACATCGTGCGGCCGGCGTTGTAGCGCTCGTCGAGCAGGGCCTCGCCCAGCTTCTGCGAGGCGATCTCGAGCACGTGGAAGCCCGGCGTCAGCGGAATGCCGATGACTTCGAAGGGACGCGGATCACCGGCGTCCGACTTGGGCATGTCCAGCGTCTTCACGCCCGCCTGGCCCGACAGCAGCGACAGCATGCGCGTCTGCAGCGTGGTGCGGTCGTCCTTGTCGATCACCGGGGGCAGCGGGCCCTTGACGTCCTTGCGCGCCTGTTCGCGCGAGATGGTGTAGTTGTCGTAGCGGCGCACCTTGCGGAACCACGCGATGATTTCCGCGTCGGTCTTCGGGTTCATGTCGCTGACCTTGCCGGGCGTGAGGGCCTGCACCATCAGTTGCGGTTCCACGCGGCGCACCGTGACCGGCATCATGGCCGGGGTGTCGGGCTCGGCCAGGCGCTCGACCACGCCGAAGGGCGAGGCGGCGAACTTGGCCAGCGGCGGCATCATGCCGGTGCCCACCTTCATGGGGAAGCTGCCGGGCGAGGCCAGCGGGCGGCCCGAGGCGTCCTCGAACTTGGAGGGCAGCTCGATGCTGAACTGCGTGCTCTCGGCCAGCGGCGGGCCGAAGTACACGTCGTTGACCACGTCGTCGTCGCTCTGCGTGCCGCCGCCGTCCGACAGCTGGGCCTTGACGGTCTTGTCCCCGCCCTTGAGCTCGATCTGCGCGGCCAGCTTGCGCGTGACCGGCGCGTTGAAGTTCAGCTGCATCGGGCGCAGCGGCAGGCAGGCGGCCTGCGCGTTCTCGCGCTCGCAGGTGAACGATGCGGCGAAGGGCTCGCGCACCTGGAATTCGAGGCGGCGCTCCACGTTGTTGGGCACGCCCGAGGGCGTGGCCACGCCCTTGCCGTAGACGATCTGCACCTTGGCGCCGGGCGTCAGCGTGCGGTTGCACTGCATGGTGATGAAGCGCAGCGGTTCCTTCTCGGCGGCCTTGTCGCGGCCGAAGGCCTTGAGCAGGCCGGCGCGCTGGTCGCCGTCGAGCAGCTTGACCGGAATGCGCTCGCCCACGCCGTCGGCCGAGCACCAGACGTTCTGGCGCACGCTGTCGAGCGTGGCCGCGCCGTTGAGCTCCAGCACGAACATCTGCTGCTCGTCGATGCGGCTGTAGCTGCCCGGCATGTAGCCGCGCACGAACGGGCCGCCGCTGTTGAACTGGTAGCGCTCGGGGCCGGTCAGTTCGCCGCTCGCGGGCTTGAACGTGGGGATGCGCGTGACGGTGCAGCGCACGCCGGGGGGCAGGTCGTTCTCGAAGTCGTAGACCCAGGCCTTGGCGTCGGTCCAGCGGCCGGTGCCCTTGCCGGCCTGCGCGTCGGTGCAGCTCACGGCGAGCGGCGCGGGGGCCTTGGGGTCGCCGAAATTGACGGCGGGCTGGTCGAACTTGGCAACGATCTGGCGCACGCGCGCCACCTCGCCTTGAGGCGTGAGGCTGGTGATCTGAAGGGCATGGCCCGGACCGGACAGGAGCGCGCCGCCGGCCAGGAGCAATGTTGGAAGGAAACGGTTCACTTTTTTGTATCTCCACCTAGTGTCCTGAGTTATAAATTCATTGAATTAATTTCTACGGATGCGATCAGTCGTGTAGTGTGTTGCACGACGAGGTGGCCATGAACGGAAGACCAAAGACTCCATTGGTGCTGAGCGCGACGGAG